>SWBZ01006463.1_pt1 | contig 649561 bp, 609 predicted proteins | sample 4693031 | NCBI WGS metagenome assembly SWBZ01 (sample SAMN10267274, study PRJNA491770) | bioreactor metagenome | isolation source: DHS bioreactor inoculated with | place: Japan: off Shimokita Peninsula
GGGGGGTAATCAACAGAAGGCGCTGATCGCCCGCGGCCTCGCCTCCGGCGCCGACATCCTGCTGCTCAACGACCCCACCGCTGGGGTCGACATCGAGACCAAGCAGGAGATCTACACCCTGCTGGCCGAAGCCAAAGCGGCGGGCAAAGCCGTCGTCTTGCACAGCACCGAAGACGTCGAGATGGAGATCTGCGACCGCGTGTACGTCATGCGAGAGGGTCGCGTCACCGCAGAACTGGCTGGCGAAGACGTCACCGTCCAAAATGTGGTGCGCGCATCCTTTGCCGAGGTCGACCAGGTGGATCAGCAAGAGAAGGCCGCGCCGTCGCGGCTGGCCGGCCTGTTGCACTCCCGGCTTGTGCTGCCTGTGGCTGCGATGGTGATCATCTTCGCCCTCAACGCCATCGTGAATCCGAATGTGTTGTCACTGAGCAGCACTCGGCTGCTGCTGAGCACCGCAGTGCCCCTGGTCTTCGCCGCTCTCGGCCAGATGTTCATTGTTGCCGCCGGCGATATCGACATGGGCAATGGCTATTCCATCGGACTGACGAATGTCCTGGTTGCGGTGATTCTCAGCCAGAACTTCTTGGTCGGCCTGGTCAGCCTTCTTCTATTCATCGGCGCCTACGCCGCCATGGGAGCCCTCATTCACCTGCGGCGACTGCCGGCGATCGTGGTGACCTTGGGTGCGCAGTTCATCTGGCTGGGAATCGCGCTGATCATCGCACCGGTACCCGGGGGCAGCAGCCCCAAATGGCTGAGCAGCTTCTACAACTCGGGCCTGCTCTACATCCCGATGCCAGCGGTGTTGTGCATCGCCGCGGCGGCCGTCACCTGGTTCGTCATCTTCCGCTGGAAGTACGGAATGGTGCTGCGCGGCATCGGCAACAACCAAGACGCGATCGAGCGTTCGGGTTGGTCCTACCTGGTGGGGAAGATGGTGAACTACGCCCTTGCCGGCCTGATGGTCGTGTTCGCAGGCCTGTTCTTCACTGCCGTCACCTACGCCGCAGATGTCAACACCTCGGTTGCCTTCTGCATGATGAGCATCGCCACGGTGATCGTTGGCGGGTGCGAGATGGCTGGCGGCGTCGTCGAACCGATCGGGGTGGTGGCAGCCGGTATCGCCATGTCCTTGATCACCTCGCTGCTGATCTTCGTCCAGGTGGATTCGAATCTGCAGGTGGCCGTCACTGGTTTGATCATCATCGGGGTTTTGGCTGCCCGAATGCTCACGAGAAGGAAGGCATCCGTAGCATGAATCGAGTCGCAGAGTTCGCGCGCAGGCATCCGGCCGTCTGGCCGATCCTGGGATGCCTGGTCTTCTTCGTGTTGATTGGTGGCCTCACCGGCAGCATCGATCCGACCGTAGTCTTCACCGCAGCCCGGCTGGCCACCTTCGCCGCGCTGCTCGGTCTGGCGCAGATGATCGTGGTCACCAGCGGCGACGGCGCCATCGACCTCTCCCAGGTGTATGTGCTGACGTTGTGCGCCTACGCCTCCACCACCCTGATGGACATCAACCCCGTGCTGGGCTTCATTGCCGCTGTCTTGATCGGCGGCCTGGCGGGCTTGCTGAATGGGTTGATCAACATCTATCTCAAGGTGCCTGCCATGGTCACGACCTTGGCCACCGGGTATTTGTACTTCAGTGTGGTCCTGGTGGGTTCCTCCCACATGAAGGTGCTGCCGCAGCAAGACTTCGTGACTCTGGTCACCGGCAGTGTCGGCCCGGTGTCCAACCAGACCATTCTGGTCGCCGTGGTTGCCCTGATCCTGGCCGTGGTGCTGTACCGGACGTCGTACGGCAAGCAACTTCATGCGGTTGGCCAGAATCGAACCGCTGCTTCACTGGCGGGGATTCCGACCCCACGGGTAGTCATCACCGCCTTTGTCACCGGAGGGCTGCTCAGTGGCCTCGCCGGAGTGGTCGCAGCCGCCGTCATGGGAGGTGCCTTCCAGGACATGGGTCTGGCCTACTTCTTGCCATCGGTGGCAGCAACCTTCGTGGGCGGCACCGCCGCCTCGGGGGGTCGATCCAGCGTGCTCGGTGTCGCCTTCGGTGCGTTGATGATGACTCTGATGTCGTCATTCCTGAACACCGCAGAGAACACCTTCGATCTGGTTTCGGGCATCAAACAGCTCATCATGGGCGCCTTCTTGGTGCTGATCCTGTTCGTGTCCGTCGCCGGCACGAAGCGTCGCCGAGGCCGGGTCGGCACCGTGTCGACACTGAAGCCATCCGCAGCCAGCTGACATCTGTGGCGAGCTCGCTGGCAGCGGGCTGCAATCTGAAGGAGTAGCCGTGAAGATGGGTTTTCGCTGGTATGGCGAGGGGAACGACACCGTCTCCCTTGACGAGATCCGCCAGATACCCGGGGTAGAGACGATCGTATGGAGTCTGCACCACCGGCAAGCAGGTGAGGCCTGGGAGACCGCCGAGATCGAATCAGCCATGTCAGCGATCACTCAGCTGCCGCAGGACTCGGCTCAGCGTGGCGTCACCAAGCGACTGGACGCTGAGGTTGTTGAGTCGGTCAACGTTCATGAGTCGATCAAACTGGGCCGCACCGTGCTGGGACTGAGCCGCGACGAAGCCATCCAGAACTACATCACGACCCTCGAGCACCTGGGTAGTGCTGGGGTCAAGGTGGTCTGCTACAACTTCATGCCCGTCTTCGACTGGCTTCGAACTCAGATGTGGCACCCGCTGCCGGACGGCTCAACAGCGATGTTTTATGAGAAGGCGGTCGTCGATCGGCTGTCCCCACAGGCATTGATCGATGAGATGGCTGCGAACTCCGATGGGCTGACGCTGCCCGGATGGGAGCCGGAGCGGCTGGCGAGCTTCCATGAACTCAACGACGCCTATCAAGGCTTCACCCACGCCGACATGTACGCCAACTACAAGTACTTCCTCGACGCGGTCATCCCGACCTGTGAGGAGTACGACGTTAAGCTCGCAGTCCATCCCGACGATCCGCCGTTCGACCTGTTCGGCTGGCCGCGGGTCGTCTCAACGAAGGCGGACCTGGCCACGGTGCTCTTACTCAACGACAGTCCCTACAACGGCCTGACGCTGTGCCTGGGTTCGTTCTCGGCCAATCCGGTCAACGATGCCGTTGATGCCGTGAAGACGTTCATGGATCGCATCCACTTCAGTCACGTGCGCAACATCAAGCACTCAGCCAACGGGGACTTCGTCGAAGTCGCCCATCGAGCCCAGGAGGGCGACGTCGACACCGTCGGCGTCATGCAGGCCTACGCCGAAGCGGGATTCTCCGGCTACCTCAGGCCCGACCATGGCCGCCATCTGTGGGACGAGAACACCACCCGGCGACCTCGACCGGGCTACGGCCTTTACGACCGGGCACTGGGAATCCAGTATCTGCTCGGCGTGTGGGACGCCACCATCGCGAGCCGGCGGTCGCTTGCCTGATCGCCGGGACTGCTGCTGACCGGACCCATACCGCTCGCGGAGCTGTTGAGCAGCTGGCTGGGTGTGGCTGAGGTCACCACAGGTGAGCTATAGCCGCCTCCAACGCAGCGACGCGGTCGGACGGATCGCCAGTGATCTCGACCACCGATGCTGCGCCGATCAGGTCGGTATCGACATAGTCCAGCAGCGCATCGTTCATGGCGACTCGCAGTTCTAGATCCTCGTCGGCCGACACCTCGATCAGGTCGCGATCGTTCAGGGGCAGCACCGCCACAACGTCCACACCGGCCATCGCTGCAGCAGCCCGGTCGAGCAGACGCTGCGTCGGCGTCCCGCCGCGAGTGGGTCGGCCCAACCGCTCCAGCGCCTCGAGGTAGGCCAAGAAGTCCAGCGGGCCGCGCTCAACAACGAGCTGCCCGCCGTCGTGATCCTCCAGACGTTCGGCGCTGATCACGAACTGCGCGGCAAAGGTCGCCGCATCGGGCTCATCCGGAGCATCATCGAGAAGCTCGTAGACATCACCGAACACCTCGAAATCGGGGTGACGCCCCGCGAAGTCCGAGATCAAGGTGCTCTTGCCGCTGGCGTGGGTTCCGGAGACAACGATCCGCATCCACCGACCATAGACGCCTAGGCTGGGCCCAGCCGCGTATCGCGGCACCAGAGAGTAGGAATTGTGGCCAAGCCGACCAGTGAACCGGAGCTGCGTGATGCCGACGCCTTCGTCAACGAGCACTGCGGCTACACCGACCTGACTCGCGCCGACCGCCACGCCGTGCGCGACATCGTGCGAACCTCCTTCCCGATCGGCAGTTCCTCCCACGAGCTGTGGAGTCAGTTCTCCGACACCACTGTCTTCATCCGCCGCCTGATCGACGCCTCGCCCGACGATCCGCCCCAAGGCATCATCGGTGCCGGCATCGTGATGAGCTACCCAGCCGACCAATACGACTACCTGGCCTATCTGGTGATCCATCCCGACTTCCGCTACCGCCGACGCCTGTTCAGCCGCGGCGTCGGCATGCACCACGGCACGATCCTGGTCCGCTACGTCTATGACGTGATGCGCTCCCGGGTGAGCCCGGCACGCCTGCAGGGCTCGTTGATCATCGAACCCGCCGGAACCCCCGCGCGATGGTTCTACCTGAGGGCGTTCCCGCTGAATGTGTACCCGCTGAAGACCGTCGATGCCGAGAACATCATCTCGGTCGGCTACGACGGGCTCGTGCTGGGGTGAGTACCACTAACCCCTGGACGCCGATGCTCGCGGCCTGAAGACTGGCACCCCGCGATCCCAACGAAGGGAACACCATGTTCGAGGTCTTCAGCACCCCCGGTGCCTCGACACTGCTCTCGGTGGTGGTCATCGTGGCCTTCGCTGCGGTCACCATCGCCCGGACGCAGAACCGATCCCGCGCCATGAATCTCGAGATCATCCTCCTGTACTCCATCGGGATCATCGGCTTCACCGGCCTGACCAGTTTCATGGTTCACGCCTTCTTCGGCGAGGCCGTCGCTGAATCCATCGGCTGGCAGACCGGCAGCCTCTTTCAACTGGAGGTCGCCGGGGCGAACCTAGCCATCGGCTTGATCGGATTCCTCGGCTTCTGGCGCAGAGATTTCTGGCTGCCGTTCCTGATTGCCAAGACCGCCTTCAGCTGGACCGCTGGTGTCGCGCACATCGTCGACCTGGTGCAACGCCGCAACGAAGCCATCGGTAACGCCGGACCGATCCTGTACCTCGATTTCCTGATTCCTGTGGTGTTGTGGGGTCTCTACCTTGGCTATCGACGCGTACTGAACGAACCCTCGGGCGCCGTGCGTGTCCGGCCGCTCGCAGACCGAATCGCGCGCCGGGCTCCCGCAAAGCCGCCCGGCGAGGCACAGTAGAGGTAGCCACTGCGGTGGATACCTCGCCTCCTGGGAGCATCATGAAGGCACCTTTACCGTTGCTCACCATCGTCGCCGTGCTCGCCGCCGTCGGCATCAGCCCGCTGTCGACATCCCCGGCCCGCGCCGGAACCACACTTCCCGTCGAGGGCTACCTCATGGCTGACAAGGCGGCCCGCAGCGTGATCGCACGCAATGCCGCCGGCATCACCATGGTGGGAGTCGACGGCGTCGTGCTGACGTCGCGGGGCAACAAACTCACCACAGTTCCCAAAGCAGCCAAAGGGATGATCGCCGAGGCGCACTCCCGCGGACTGAAAGCCGAACTGCTGGTGAGCAACTACTCCAATAGCCTCGGCGACTTCTCCACCGCCACCGCCGGACGCCTGCTCACCAGCAAGAAGAACCGCGCCGCGGTCGTGAAGTCGCTGGTCTACAAGGTCAAAAAGCGCCACTTCGACGGTGTTCAGGTCGATCTGGAATCGCTGAAACGCTCCCACGGCCCAGGCCTGACCGCCTTCGTTAAACAGCTGCGTGCCGCGCTGCCGGCCCACAAGGCCATCTCGATGGCGGTCATGGCCAGCGAACGTCCCAGCGGCTATCGGAACGCCGGCTACCAACTGGACAAACTGACCAAGCGCATCGATCGCTTCGTACTGATGGCCTACGACCAGCACGGCCCCGGCTGGAGCAAAGCCGGACCCATCGGCGGCACCCCCTGGGTCAAGCGGGTCCTGGCCGGTTTCCTCGCAGCCCCAGTCCCCAAAGCCAAGATCGATCTGGGCGTCGCCGAATACGCCTACCGCTGGCGTGCCAACAGCACCCGCGGCTCCTCGATGAGCGTCGCACGTGCTCGCACACTGGCTGGCGATCGCGCCCGCTACGACACCCGCCAACAGGAGTGGACGGCCACCTTGGCCGATGGCACCGTGCTGTGGTGGTCGGACGCCACCACCTTCGCGGCCCGCAAGACCCTGGCCCAGCAGTACCAGCTGCACGGCCTGGCGATGTGGGAACTCAGCCTGGGCGACACCATCTCCTGACGTGTGCCGCCTGCCCGGACTCTGCAAGCACGGCCAGCACCGAAAGCCCGCCTCGCGGGCGAATGTTGCTGAGAATGCGGCGCTGTGGGTCTCCCAGCAGCGAGGATGGTGCCATGACGCAGCTGTACCTGGTACGCCATGGCCAGACCGAGTGGAGCATGACCGGACGCCACACCTCAACCACTGAGCTGGATCTCACCGATGTAGGAGTCGAGCAAGCCGCCTCACTGCGAGGCCGGCTCAACCGCGACGACTTCGATCTGGTCCTGAGCAGCCCCAGACTGCGCGCCCGACGCACCGCAGAGCTCGCCGGTTTCGGCGACTACGAGATCGACGACGACCTCGCCGAATGGAACTACGGCGACTTCGAAGGACTCACCGCCCACCAAATCCGGGAGCGATGGCACGGCTGGCGCATCTGGTTCAACGGCGCCGAAGGCGGCGAATCGGCCGAACAAGTCCGGGCCCGACTCACTCGAGTGGTGACGCGGGTGCGCGAATCCGGTGCCGAACGAGCGATCTGCTTCGGGCACGGTCACGCCTCCCGAGTTCTCGCCTTGTGCTGGCTCGATTTCCCCATCATCTTCGGCCAGAGCTTCCCGCTGGAAGTCGCCAGCATCTCGGTGTTGGGACGCGAAAAGGAATCCCCTGCGGTGATCCGCTGGAACAGTTGATCACCGTCCGGCGAAGATCCTTGTAGCCCTAGAATGGACGGCGGTGTCTGGCCGGTTCACCCCCGGTGTGCAGGCGCCGCCGATCACCGTCCATGACCGGACGGAAACTCCGCAACGACGCGAGGTATGCACCAACGGAAGGAACGATCACCGATGATCGACACCGCAGCAGCCGATGCCATCACCCGTGGCACCACCGCGCTGGGCATTGAGTTCGGATCGACCCGCATCAAGGCGGTGCTCATCGGACCAGACCATCAACCGCTGGCCACCGGCGGGCATGACTGGGAGAACCAATTCGTCGACCGCATCTGGACCTACTCCGTCGACGACATCTGGGCTGGGCTGCAAGCCGCCTACGCGGCGCTGGCGCAACAGGTTCAGCAGCGCTACGGCGTGGCGCTGACCACCGTCGGCACGCTGGGAATCTCCGGCATGATGCACGGCTACCTGCCCTTCGATGCCGACGGCGAACTGCTGACGCCCTTCCGCACCTGGCGCAACACCATCACCGGCGAGGCCAGCGCCCAACTGAGTGAACTGTTCGACCACAACATTCCGCAGCGCTGGTCGATCGCCCACCTCTACCAGGCGATCCTCAACGGCGAAGATCACGTTCCCGACATCGCCTTCTTCACCACGCTGGCCGGCTATGTGCACTACAAACTGACCGGCGAGAAAGTCCTCGGCGTCGGCGAAGCCTCGGGAATGTTCCCCATCGATGTGGCCACCGGCGGGTTCAACGCAGGCATGATCGCCCAGTTCGACGAACGGGTCGCCGAGCGCGATCTCGGCTGGAAGCTCGCCGACCTGCTGCCCAACGTGCTTCCCGCCGGACGCAACGCCGGCCACCTCAGCGCCGCCGGGGCGGCCCTGCTCGACCCCTCCGGCACCCTGCAACCCGGCGTACCACTGTGCCCGCCCGAAGGGGACGCCGGCACCGGCATGGTCGCCACCAACTCGGTGGCACGCCGCACCGGCAACGTGTCGGCGGGTACCTCGATCTTCACCATGGTGGTGCTGGAACGCGAACTCAGCCGCCGTCATGGCGAGCTGGATCTGGTCACCACCCCGGCCGGTGACCTGGTCGCGATGGTGCACTGCAACAACGGCGCCAGCGAACTGAACTCCTGGGCCGGTCTGTTCATCGACTTCGCCGCACGGCTGGGCAGCGATGCCGGCGTCGATCAGGTCTTCGCAGCACTGTTCGGGTCCGCCCTGGAGGCCGAACCCGACGCCGGTGGGCTGCTGGCCTACAACTACCTGTCCGGCGAGCACCTCACCGGGCTGGAAGAAGGCCGCCCGCTGTTCGTGCGCACCCCCGACAGCCGCTTCACCCTGGCCAACTTCTTGCGCGCCCAGCTGTTCGCGGCCTTCGCCACCATGCGGATCGGAATGAACATTCTGCTCACCGACGAGGGTGCCGAACTGGACTCGCTGTTCGCCCACGGCGGGCTGTTCAAGACCAAGGGTGTCGCGCAAAGCCTGCTGGCTGCAGCGCTGGATACGCCGGTCTCGGTGGGCGACATCGCCGGCGAAGGCGGTGCCTGGGGCATCGCGCTGCTGGCCGCCTATGCCGGTGCCGACACCGATCTGGCACTGGCCGACTACCTCAACCAACAGGTCTTCGCCGGCGCCGAACTGGACACCCTGGCTCCGGTGGCGGCCGATGTGGCGGGCTTCAACGACTATCTGGCCCGCTTCGAGGCCGGGCTGGCCATCGAGCGCTCCGCCGTGGCCAACAGCTGAACCCGGCCGCTCAGACCAGCGGTCCCAACCGGAATTGCGCCAGTTCCGCAGCCGGCGCAGTCTGGCCGGAATGCTGGGCGTTGAACGCCGCACTGGCGTCGGTGCCGCACAAGGCAAGAATGTGAGAGCTGCCGCCGGGATGCTGACTGATCCAACTGGTCAGGTCGTAGACCTGCCCGTTGACGGCCGCCCAGCAGGCGGAGGCGTTGGCATGCTGCGCCTCCTCCGCCATGGTGAAGCTGAGGCCATTGGGGGTATCGCTGGGGCTCGGCGTCCAACGGGCGGTCTCGCTGGGCGCACGGCTCGGTGAGATCGACGGAGTCGGCGACGCCGAGGCCGGTGTCGGATTCAGAGTCTGACCCCACACCGCTGTCGCGCCAGAATGACCGACATAGCCGTACCAGCCCACCACCACCAGCGCCGCCACTGCGGTCAGCACCCCGGTGACCAGGGCCCCACCAGAGCGGTGCTGGTCTTTGGCATAGCTACGACGCTGCAGCACCAACCAGCTCAACGCCAATACGAACAACCCGACCGCCAACCAGGGAGCGATGCGTCCGATGATGCCGTGAGTCGGCGGTTCGCCGATGGTGGCAGCCAGCGCTTGCCCCGACTCGACCGCGACGAAGGCAGCCCCGGTGCCCAATCCCAACGTGATCAGGGCGATCCAGCCGTACTTCGCCGCCCATCGAGGAACGATCACCAAGACGATGAGGAACAACGCAGCCAACGGCACCAGCACGACGGCGACGTGGACGATCAACGGATGGAGTGGCAAGCCTGCGACGGATTCGAAGATCGAAGACTCGAGGGGCATCAGCATGGCCTCAGGCTAGAGGGAACCGACCGGCCACGGCCACCAGGACGAGGCGAGGGTCCGTCCACCGTCGCCCAATTCGGTGAAGTGGGCTGCAAAGGCAACCCAGGAGTGCTACCTTCGTGTCAACGTAAACACGGATTGTTACCCGCCTCGGGGCAAGACCTGAAACGCTTCGGCGTTTCGGGTCTTTTTTGTTTCCGGGGCAGGTCCTATCGATAAGGAATGACGATGGAGTCAAACACAACCGACGCCGCAGCCCAGATCGTCGCCAAGATTGGTGGCCCGGAGAACATCCTCAGCCTGACTCACTGCGCAACCCGGCTGCGCTTTGAGTTGGCCGACGCAGGCAAGGTCGACACCGCCGGTCTGGATGCCATCCCTGAAGTCCTGGGCGCCGTACCCCAATCGGGGGATCGCTTCCAAGTCGTGATCGGCGGCGCCGTGCAGACCGTGTTCACCCAGATCATGAATCTGCCGTCGATGGCGGCGGTGAACACTGGTGAATCCGACGCCGACGTCAAAGCCCGCGAACGGGCCAAGGCTCGCGGCAAGATCGCCTGGCTCGATGCCTTCTTCGAATACCTCTCCGATTCGTTCAGGCCGCTCCTGGGAGTGCTGCTGGGCGCCTCGCTGATCATCGCCTTCGCTGCCGTCCTGGATGCCTTCGGCGTGATTGACTTCCGGTCGGCGGACAAGCCCGCCGGCTGGGTGTTCTGGGACGCCATGTGGCGCTCAGTGTTCTACTTCCTGCCGATCATGGTGGCCTTCAACGCAGCCAAGAAGCTCAACGTCGATCCCTGGCTGGGGGCCACGATCATGGGGGCCCTCATGACGCCGGAGTTCCTCAGCCTGAGCAAGGCGGTCACCACGGTGTGCACGACCAACCCGACTTTGCAGACCCAATCCTGTGTGGCTGACATCTTCGGCATCCCCATGCAGTTGAACGACTACGGCGGCCAGGTCTTCGTGCCGCTGATGATGGTGCCGCTGCTGGCACTGGTCTACCGGTTCCTGAAGAAGGTCTTCCCCGAGAGCGTGCAGATGGTGTTCGTACCGTTCTTCTCCATGCTGGTCATGATTCCGATCACCGCCTTCCTGATCGGCCCGCTGGGAATCTGGATCGGCAACGGTCTGGGCACCGGCCTGGCCTGGATGAACACCAATGCGCCCTTCGTGTTCGCCATTCTGATTCCGCTGATCTACCCCTTCCTGGTGCCGCTGGGGCTGCATTGGCCGCTGAACGCCCTGATGCTGATGAACATCCAGACCCTGGGCTATGACTTCATCCAGGGCCCGATGGGCGCCTGGAACTTCGCCTGCTTCGGAGCCACCGCCGGCGTGCTCTTCATTTCGATGCGCGAACGCGACGTCCAGATGCGGCAAACCGCCTCCGGTGCGCTGGCCGCCGGCCTGCTGGGCGGCATCTCCGAACCGTCGCTGTACGGCATTCATCTGCGCTTCAAGCGGATCTACCCGCGTATGCTCATCGGCTGTGGCGTCGGTGGCTTGATCATCGGCATTCTGGGCGGGGTGAAGACCAGCGCCTTCGCCTTCACCTCACTGCTCACCATTCCGGTGTTCAACCCGATCTGGGTCTACGGGATCGCGATCGCGGCAGCCTTCGCCACCTCGATGATCCTGGTGATCATCTCCGACTACCGCACCCCCGAACAGAAGGCCGAATTCCATGCCGCCCGTGCCCAGGCCGAAGCCGATCTGGCCCTGCAAGCCGCTGCCGAAACCGGGCCGGTGACTCACAGCGCCGGTGGCACGGCGACCCTGGTCGCCACCACTGTGATCGCCGCCCCGGTGGCCGGACGCATCGTCGCGCTCGCCGATGTCAAAGACAAGGTGTTCGCCTCGAAGGCCCTCGGTGAGGGCGTCGGCATCCTGCCCACGGATGGACGCATCGTCGCCCCGGTGGCCGGAACCGTACTCACAGCAGCCGAGACCGGTCACGCCTTCGGCATCAAAACCGATGACGGGGTCGAGGTGCTGGTCCACGTGGGTATCGACACCGTGCGTATGGCCGGTGCCGGCTTCGATGTGCAGGTCGCCGCGAATCAGCGGGTGGAGGTCGGCGAGCCGCTGGTGCTGGTCGACTTCGCCGAGGTGGAACGGGCCGGGTTCGATCCGACCACTATCGTGGTCGTCACCAACACCTTGTCCCTGACCGCGGTCACGCCCCATCCGGCCGGCGAGGTGCAGGCTGGAGCCGGCGTGATCGACGTCACCTGTTGATGGCCGACCGGGCGAGGTACTGAGCAGCTAGGACAGCAGATGGAGTTGCTTCGCGTCTTCAACAACAACGTGGTGCTTGCTGCCGACGCCACCGGTGCCGAGGTGATTCTCACCGGGCGCGGGCTGGGCTTCCAGGCCCGCCCCGGCGACCCGGTGGATCTCGACAAGGTGGTGCGCGTCTTCGTCCCGGTGGACGGTCGCGACCCTGACCATCTGGCCCAACTCCTGGCCGCAATCCCCCCGGAGCATGTTGCGCTGGTCACCGAGGCGATCGACGCGTCCGGACAGGCGATGCTGCTGGACAATCCAGCCTTGATCATCGCCTTGGCCGATCACGTCAGCTTCGCGATCAAGCGCCAACGGGCGGGCATCGCCCTGGAGTATCCGCTGCGCGCCGAAGTGCGCCACCTCTACGCCGAGGAGTACCGCCAGGCCGTCACCCTGCTCGCCGCCATCAACGCCCACAGCGAAACGCCGCTGCCCGACGCCGAGGCAGTCGCGCTGACCCTGCACCTGGTGAATGCCAGTTTCGCCACCGGCGATCTGTCCTACACCTACACCATGACCGGCCTGATCGGGCAGATGCTGGTGGTGATCGAGGAGAGCTTCGGGATCTCTCTTGCGGAGGATTCCCTCAGCGCCGGACGGTTCATCACCCACCTGCGCTACCTCTTCGTGCGGATCCGTGAGCACAACCAGCTGAGCGACGAACACAGCGAGATCGGAGTGGCGATCCGGGCGGCCTATCCCCGCGCGGCCGAATGCGCGGCGCGGCTCGGGGCGCTGCTCGAGTTGCGGTTGGGCTCAGCACTCACCGACGACGAGATCTCCTACCTGGCGTTGCACGTGGCCCGGGTGGTGAACGATCCGGCCTGAGGGCGTCAGTGGTTGCGGAACACCGGGTGTGCGTTGGTGCAACTGATCGCCAGATGCGCCTCATCGGCGTCGTCATCGGCCTGATCGCGGGAGCTTTCGAACTCGACGACGATCTGCTGGTCGCCCTCATGTTCGGTCTTCACCCGATAGCCGTCGTTGGGAATGGCGCTCACCAGCGACACGGTGCTTCCGGTGCAGCGCGCGATCACCTTGCCCGGCGCGCCGCTCCAGGAACCGGCATAGCTGGGCGTGTCGGGAGCCGGGTTCGTCGTGCCCTTCGATGAATGCGGCACCGGCGTGAGTGTCTGGGCGGCCTTCGGCGTGACTGTGGTTGAGGCCACCGACGTGGCGGTGGCGCTCGGTGAGGCATTGACCGCCGAATCGACGCGCGGGATCTGGCCCACCTGAGTGCCGGCGGCAGAGATCACCGTCCAGGTGAGCGTGGCGGCGCCGATCACAGTGACCAGCCAGATCACAGCGATCAACAGCGGCGTGCGTCGAGTCACGTGTCCATCATGGCATCGAAGTGCAAGCGGGCGCGGCGCGGTAGCTTTACCTACATGATTAGGGTCCTTGTGGTCGAGGACGATCCAGCCATCGGCCGCCTCCTCAGGCGCAGCCTGACCGATCGCGGCGATGTTGTGACGGTGGCCACCGACGGCGCCAGCGGTCTGGCCATCGCGCTGCGGGAGCAGCCCGAGGTCGTGCTGCTTGATCTGGGCCTGCCCGACCTCAGTGGGCTGGAGGTCCTCACCATGCTGCGCGCGGTGAGTCAGGTGCCGGTCATCGTGATCACCGCCCAGGACGACGACCGTACCGTGGTCAAGGCCCTCGACTCCGGGGCCGACGACTACTTGGTCAAGCCTTTCGGCAGCGACCAGTTGGCCGCGCGCATTCGCGCCGTGCTGCGCCGCGCCGCCGCTGCGAGCACCGAGTCCACCGTCGAACTCGGCGACCTGCAGATCGACGTGGTCACCCGACAGGTGACCCTGGCCGGTCAGCCGTTGGACCTGACCCGCAAGGAATTCGATCTGCTGTGGCTGCTCGCCTCGCACCCTGGTGAGGTCATCAGCAAGCGGGATCTGCTGGCCGGAGTGTGGGGCCAACCCTTCGGTGGCGGCGATCGCACCGTCGATGTCCACCTGAGCTGGCTGCGCCGCAAGCTGGGCGAATCAGCCGCCGAGCCTCGCTATCTGCACACCGTGCGCGGTGTGGGCGTCCGGCTGGCGCCTCCCGAGGCTGACTGATGCGCCGCCAGGTGAGCGTGTTGGTTGCGGTGGTGGCTACCGCGATCGTGGTCTCCTTCGTTATTCCGCTGATGCTGCTGGTGCGCACCCTCGCCGAAGACCGAGGCATGGCGGTGGCCACCGGTCAGGCGAACAGTGTGGCCGTGCTGGTCTCCGGCCTGCACGACCAACCCAATCTGGCCGACGTTCTGAACCAGAACCTGGCCCGCTCGGCGGTCCGGACCAGCGTGGTGCTGGCCGACGGCCAGGTGTTGGGGGCTTCCTGGTCCGATGCGCTCGCCGATCCGGCCTACCAGCAGGCCGCCGCCGGTCAGGCGTTCTCGGTGCAGAACTCCGAGGGTGCCCAGGTATACGTACCGGCTGTGGTCGACGCCGGCGTGGTGGTGGTGCGCTGCTCGCTGACTCCAGCCCAGCTCAGCGAAGGGGTGCCGCTGGCCTGGGCCAGCATCATTGGCCTGGGTGTGCTGCTGAGCGTGGTCGCGGTGGCCGTGGCCGCCCAGATGGGACGCCGCGTCAGCCGACCACTGCTGGACGTCGCTGAGACCGCTCACCGGCTGCGCGAGGGCGATCTGGATGCGCGTGCCCCCTTGGTCGGTACCGATGAGACTGTCGAATTGGGCACTGCGTTGAACGGCCTGGCCGACCGCATCGAGGAACTGCTGGCAGCGGAGCGGGACAATGTGGGCAGTCTCGCCCACCGGCTGCGCACCCCGATCACCGCCTTGCGGCTGGAAGTGGAACAGGTCGCCAACCCGCAACTGCGCGAGAGCCTGACCGAATCGGTCGCGCAACTCCAAGTCGCCATCGACGACGTGGTCCGTGAGGCCCGGCGTCCGCTGCGGGAGGGGCTGCCCGGTACTTGCGACGCGGTGACCTTGGTCGCCAGCCGAGCCGACTACTGGCGTCCGCTGGCCGAGGACCAGGCTCGCGAATTCCAGGTGGATCTTCCGCTGGGCCCGTTGCGGGTCGGCATGAGCAGCCTGCAATTGGGTGATGTCGTCGATATCTGCATCGACAACGTGTTCGCCCACACCGACGAAGGCGTGAACTTTGCGCTGCACCTCAGCCGGGAAGACGATCACGCACTGCTCATCTTCAGCGACGACGGGCCAGGATTCCCCGCAGCGCCCACCCCGACCCGTCCCGGCACGACCGGCATGGGCCTGCGCATCGCCCGTCGCCTGGTCGCTGGGGCCGGCGGTACCTTGACCATTTCGCCGCCCGGCAGCCCTAGTAGCGTCCGCATCGAGTTGCGGCTGCAAGGCCGCTGAGGTCGCCGTAGCTGTGATGTCACCGAGGCTCGCCGTCATGGGGGAGCGTGCCGTAGTCGTCGCCCGGGCGGTGTTGATCATTCTCGGCGGCTGGCTCAGCCTCAACGCAGTCTGGCTGGCCCTGACGGCGAATCTCACCGTCGGTACCGCTGCCACCGCGGGGGCCGGGTTGGGTCTGCTGGGTTGGGGGTACTGGTTTCGTCGCATCCCGGCTCCCGGCCATGGCGTCGCGGTGGCCGTGGTGCTCGCTGTGGTGAGTCTGTCGACCTTCCTGGCCGTCCAGGGCTCCCGCAGCGATGCCGACTTCACCGAGGACGCCGTCGTCGTGCTGGGCGCCGCGGTGCATGGCAGCGAACTGTCACCGACACTGCAGGGACGTCTGGACGCTGCGCTGGCCTACCATCACCGCAATCCGAAAGCCCTGATCGTGGTCAGCGGCGGCCAGGGCATTCAAGAAGATCTGCCCGAAGGGGTGGCGATGGCCGCCTATCTGGAAAGCAGAGGCGTCCCAGCCCAGCAGCTCCTGGTCGAGGACCGCGCGACCTCAACCGAAGAGAATTTCCGGTTCTCCCGCGCCCTGCTCGAGGCACGCCTCCCACCGGGCTATCGGGTGGTGTTCGTCACCGACGAGTTCCACATCTATCGCGCCGGACGCATCGCCGCCGCGCAAGGGCTGGACGCCCGGTACTACCCCCGCGCCACGCCGTGGTACTTCTGGGCACCCAACTTCCTACGGGAAGACCTGGCCGTCCTGAAACTGTGGCTCACCGGCGGCTAGTGCACTGTTCGGGCTCGCCCCGGCGTAGGGGAGGGGGCAGGATGGTGTCATGGCCACGCCACCGGAGCCCCACCTCCCTCGTCGGGTGCTTCGCGGCATCGACACCCTCTTCTTCGTACTGGCTACCGTCGTGGCCGCCTGGTTCGCCTACCTGCTGCTGCGTCAAGGGGTCACTCCCGGCTGGCCGATGCTGTTCATCATCGTGTTCTGGGCGATGGTGGCCTATCTGGTGCTGCCGCGGGTGCATCGCATCCTCACCGGCATCTATCTGCCCGACTACTTCATCGGACGTACCCGCACTGCCGACGGCCTGCTGGGCGATCCGGTCAATCTGGGTCTGATCGGCACCGAGGCCCAGCTCCACCAGGCCATGACCGCCGCGGGCTGGATTCGGGCCGATGAACTGAGCCTGCGCACCGGTGCCCGCATCGTTGGCGACACGCTGCGCCGACGCAGCTACCCGCAAGCCCCGGTCAGTCCGCTATTCCTGTTCCGCCGCCGGCAGGATTTCGCCTACCAGCAGGAGGTTTCCGGGTCGCCGTCGCAGCGTCATCATGTGCGGTTCTGGCAATGCCCGCCCGGCTGGCTGTTGCCCGGCGGCTACGCGGTGGACTGGGTCGCTGCCGGGACTTTCGACCGCTCGGTGGGACTGTCGCTGTTCACCTTGCAGGTCACTCACAAGATCGACCAGGACACCGATGTGGAGCGAGATCACATCATCGACACCGTGCGCAGCGCCGATCCTGACGTGGCGGTGCACGTGATCGAAGGGTTCTCCGCGGGGTATCACTCGCGCAACGGCGGCGGGGATCGCATTCAGACCGACGGCGATCTGCCGGTGCTTGACCTGACCGCAGTGTCGGCGGCGCCGACCACGGAGGTCGTGACGACGGTCCGGCCCGATGGGCCGCCGGCTCAGACGGTATTCGGCGTGGTCGTGGCCACGCTGCGCGGCGTCAGCTATCTGCTGTTGGCCTCGGTGTTCGCGATCGTCACCGTCATTCCCGATCTCGGCGAGCCGGTCACTGAACTCGCCGTTTTGGCCGGGTTCTTCCTGGTGCTGGGGCTGCTTGACTTCATCCTGGCTCGTGCCACCCATCGGGGGAGCAACTGGTCGCGGATGCTGCTGAGTGCCATGAGCCTGTGGAGTGTCACGGTGCCGCTGGTCACCGATCCCCTCACCGGAGGGGTGCATTCGGGGTATGTCGACCTGGTGCCGCTGGCCATTAGTGTGCTGACGCTGCTGGCACTGTCCAGCGATCCGGCTCGAGAGTTCGCTACCCGCTCGTGGACCGAGGAGTCTGGAAATGAGCCGGTAGGCTTGGCGCCATGATTCGACCCGGCCAGTGGACCCGAGGCGGCACCCGCCTGCTCGGGGCGCTGGCGAGCGTGGTCGTGGGCACTCTCGGTCTGGCCGCTTTGTGGCAGCCGCTGAAATTGGTCGCCGACCCGTCCGGATGCGTGGGACTGGCGCCGTGGCAGAGCTGGGCCGGTCTGAAGTTGCATGTGGTTGCCGAGTCGGTTGCCTGCCACTCCGGGTCGTTCCTGCAAGGCGATGGCTATGTGCCGGTGATGACCATTTCGCTGGCCGTGACAGTGTCGGCGCTGATTGCGGGAATCGCGATTCTGCTGACGGTCATCGGTGGCATAGCCTCGGTGCAGACCCTGGTGCGCAGTTTCGCCGATTGGCTGCGTAACAAGCTCGCGCCCGTGATCGACGTGCTCGTGCCGGTGCGCGAACCCGAACCGATCCCGGTGCGGGTGCAGCCGCGTTCGGTGCGTCGTCCTCACCATCCGCAGCTTCGCCGCGGCCCGCCAAGCCACTCCTGCTGAACCTATCCCCGGCGCAGCGCCACGTTGCGGCGCGCCCACCATCTATCCCGAGCAGGAGATCACTATGAGCAAGAGCAATCAGCAATCCAATCCCGAAAGCCGACGTCAGCAGTTGCGCGCCGCCCAAGAAAAGGCGGCCAAACAGGAACGAACCCGCAAGGGCGTCATCATAGGTGTTGTGGCCCTCATCGCCGTCGCCATCGTCGGCGGTGTCAGTTGGGCCGTCATGTCGCTGAACCAGCAGAACCAGACCGCCGCTACCGTCAACACCGACTACACCGTCATGGTGGGAAGCGCGGATGCGCCGGTGGCCGTCGACATCTTCCAGGACTTCATCTGCCCCTATTGCGGTGAGTTCGAGCGCGCCAACGGTGCTGACATCGCTGCCTTGGTCGATTCCGGTACGGCCCAGGTACGGATCCACCCGATGAACTTCCTCGACGAGGCCTCGCAAGGCACCAAATACTCCACGCGTGCGGCGAATGCGCTGATCACTGTGTACAAAGCTGAGCCGGACAAGGCGTTGGCCTTCAATTCCGCGATGTACGAGAACCAGCCCGCCGAGAACACCACCGGGCTCAGTGACGCCGAGATCGCCACGATCGCTACCTCGGTCGGGGTGAGTTCGGATGTTGTGGCCACCTTCACCGACCTGTCGAATACCAGCTTCGCCGACAACTCGACCCAGGCCGCCTTCGCCGACGGCATCACCGGTACCCCGACGATTCTCATCAACGGCACCAAGTTCAGCGGCAATATCCTCACCGCGGGGCCGTTCCGTCAAGCCGTGGAGGCAGCAGCAGCGGGTAAGTGAGCGCGGCTCTTCCTGGGTAGGAATACTCCGGTGGGCTGAATCGGGCTGATGGCCGTCCTAGACTACTTACTGACCGGTCGGTAAGTAGGAGGATCCGTGGAGACCAAACAGCGCAACACCGTATTAGCCGTGTTGTTCGTGGGTGTGCTCATGGGGGCCCTCGACATTGCGATCGTGGGTCCTGCGCTACCGGCGATCCAGGCACAGTTCGACCTGGATACTCGCGCCGCGTCCTGGATCTTCAGCGCCTACGTGTTGGCGAATCTGGTCGGTACTCCCTTGATGGCCAAGCTGTCGGACTACTTCGGGCGTCGAGCGATCTACATCACCGACGTCGCCCTGTTCGCGCTCGGCTCGGTGGTGGTGATCGCCTCGGCGAGTGTCGGCGGCTTCGCTCTGCTGTTGGCCGGTCGAGCCATTCAAGGACTCGGTGCCGGCGGCATCTTCCCCGTGGCCAGCGCCGTCATCGGCGACACCTTCCCGGCGGACCGACGCGGACGCGCCCTGGGCTTGATCGGAGCGGTATTCGGCATCGCTTTCGTGATCGGGCCGATCCTGGGCGGCGTGCTGCTGCTGGCCGGCTGGCAATGGCTGTTCGTGATCAACCTGCCGATCGCGGCGGTAGTGATCGTGCTGGCCTGGCGGGTGCTGCCCAGCGACCGGCTGCCTGATCCGGGCCGTTTCGACAGCCTCGGCATGGTGCTGCTGGGTGGCGCACTGCTCACCTTGGCCCTCGGTCTGGTCAGTATTGACACCACGGCCTTCTGGGCGTCGCTGGCCTCGCCGCTGGTGTGGGGCTCGCTGCTGATCTCCGTGCTGTGCTGGGTGGCGCTGGTGGCCGTCGAGCGCCGGGCTGCCAATCCGGTGTTTCCAGTCGCGCTGTTCGCGCGGCGCCAGTTGCGCGTCGGCTACCTGCTGACCGCCGGGGCGGGACTGGGGGAGGCCAGCCTGGTCTTCCTGCCGCTGCTGGCGGTGGCCGCGCTGGCGGTGGAGCCGTCCACGGCGAGTTTCCTGCTGATGCCGGTGGTGTTGGCGATGAGCGTCGGCTCGCCGCTGGCCGGGCGCCTGCTGGACCGGTTCGGCTCCCGCTCGGTGATCCTGGCCGGCGTCGCGGTGCTGACCGCAGGCATGCTGTTGCTGGGCCAAACCGGGTCGGTGCTGGGGTGGTACATCGCAGCCGGCGTCCTGATCGGCCTGGGGCTGTCGGCTCTGCTCGGCGCCCCGATCCGCTACGTCACCTTGAACGAAACCACCGCGACCGAGCGTTCCGCCGGTCAGGGCATGGTGAACATCTTCACCAGCACCGGTCAACTCCTGGGCGCTGCCGCCGTGGGTGCCATCGCGGCTTCCGGAACCGTCGCGGCCTATCTGCAGGCTTACACTCTCATCGGAGTGTTGGGAGTGGTGCTGTTCGTGATCGCATTGATGCTGAAGCGGCGCGCTCAGGAGAACCTGCCCGTGGCTGCGCCCGCCGTGGTCGACGACCATGCGTGAGCGCATCCTGCGGGTGGCCGCCGAGCACTTTGTCGTCCACGGCTACGAGGGCACCTCGATGCGGGAGATCGCCGCAGACTGCGGCATCACCAAGGCCGCGCTGTACTACCACTTCGCCGGGAAGTCCGAACTGCTCACCGAAGTCTTCAGCGACTACCTTGCGCAACTCGGCGCCGCCATCACCGGCAGTCTCAGCACCGATCAGCGGGCGGAACAGCGCTTGCGGGCCGTGATCGACGCCTTGTTTGCCGAGCCGCCTCAGCGACGCGCCGTGATGCGACTGGCCATGCATGACTCCGGCCACCTCGAGCCCGAACAGCGCGCCGCCTTCGGACGCGCCTATCACGAGCAGTTCCTGGGGCCGTTGCGGCAGATCTTCGCCGACGGCATCGACAGCGGCGAGTTCAAGCCGGCCGACCCGAACTTCTACGTCAAGGTGCTGCTCGGCCTGCTGTACCCCTTCTTCGCACCCGGCGGCCCGGTGAGCGGTGAAACCGGCGCAGCCGAGATCACCGCCTTGGCCGACGTACTGTTCACCGGCGTGGGTGCGAAGACCACGGCTGCGCCGTAGCGGCTAGCTGAGGACGTCGCTGGTGTTCACATGCTCCAGACCGAAGGCCTGCGCCACAGCCGGGTAACTGATGCGTCCACCGACGGTGTTCAGGCCCAGGGCGAGCGAGGGGTCGTCCTGGCAGGCCTTGCGCCAGCCGGAGTTCGCCAGCTTCACCACGTAGCCCAGGGTGGCGTTGGTCAACGCCCACGTGGACGTGTTCGGCACCGCACCGGGCATATTCGCCACGCAGTACAGCACCGAGTTGTGCACCGTGAAGGTGGGATCGTCGTGGGTGGTGGGACGCGAGTCCTCGAAGCAGCCCCCCTGGTCGATGGCCACATCGACCAGCACCGAGCCGGGCTTCATCTCTGCGACCAGTTCGTTGGTGACCAGCTTGGGTGCCTTGGCTCCAGGGATCAGCACGGTGCCGATCACCATGTCGGCACCCAGCACCTGCTCGCGGATCGCCAGCCGACTGGAGACGATGCCGTGGACGCGGTTCTCATAACGCCAGAAGGTGTTGCGCAGCTTGTCCAGGTCGGTGTCCAGGATGGTCACATCAGCGCCCATCCCCAATGCCACATTGGCCGCATTCTGACCTGCAGTGCCGCCGCCGAGGATGACCACTTTGGCATTGGCGACACCGCCGACGCAGCCCATCAGGACACCGCGGCCACCCTGAGCCTTCATCATCGCGTGGGCGCCGACCTGCGGTGCCAGACAACCGGCGACCTCAGACATCGGGTACAACAGGGGGAGTAGCCCGTTGGGCAACTGCACGGTCTCGTAGGCGATGGCGGTGGTGCCGGCCTGCAGCAGCGCATCGGTGCCCGGACGGTCAGCAGCCAGGTGCAGGTAGGTGAACAGCAGCAAGTCGTCGCGCAGGAAGCCGAACTCCGAAGCGATCGGCTCCTTCACCTTCAAGACCATCTCGCCGGCCCCCCAGGTCTCGGCGGCGGTGGGAACCATCGTCGCACCCTGGGCCACATACTCGGCATCGCTGATGCCCGAGCCGAGGCCGGCGCCGGCCTGGACAAAGACCTGGTGACCATGGCTGACCAACTCGGCTACGCCGACCGGAGTGATCGCCACCCGGTACTCATGGTTCTTGACTTCTGCGGGGATCGCGATCCGCATGACATTCCTTCCGTTGCTGCAGTCGTTGCGCAGACTCGATTCTGGCACTGATCCAGGTCCGCGGGCGCTGGTAACCGACTTTGTGGATTTGGTAATAGAATCGACACAGAAACGTGCTCCGGGGTCGGTGTAATTCCGAACCGGCGGTGAAAGCCCGCGACCCGGCTCGCAGCCCTCGACGAGGTCTGGGAACCGGTTGATCTGGTGAAATTCCAGGGCCGACGGTGAAAGTCCGGATGGGAGGCAGCACGCGACGCCGTCACGCGGTCATCCGCGGACGGCTCGTCTTGCGCTCCCTCCGCCTCGGACGAGGTGGAGGTTTGATGAGACGCGAGTGGGTTGCCCCGATCGGTCTGGGGCTCGTGGTACTCACCGGCTGGGTGATCGCGGCCGGGCCTGGTTCTGCGCTGCTCCCGACGCCGATTGCGGTGCTGAGCCAGATCTTCGCCAACCTCACCAGTGCCGACTTCTGGCGCTATCTGGCCACGACCGTGGCGGAGGCGCTCGGTGGCGTCCTGATCGGCGTCGCAGTAGCGATGCCGCTGGCCGTGCTGATGCATCGCTCCCGCTGGGCGGCGGCGGCGGTGAATCCCTTCCTCGGCGCCACCCAGGCGATTCCCGCGATCGCGCTGGCACCGCTCCTGGTGTTGTGGATCGGCTACGGCTTGGGCCCGGTCATCGTGTTGTGTGCCCTGATCGTGTTCTTCCCCATCCTGATCGGGGCCGTGGTCGGCCTGCGCCATGTCGATGGCGAGGTCGTCGATGCCGCTCGCATGGATGGCGCCTCCGGCTGGCAGCTGTTGGTTCATATCGAACTGCCGATGGCGCTGCCCTCGATCCTCGGTGGCCTACGCAATGGCGTGAGCCTGGCGATCACCGGCGCGATCGTGGGTGAACTGGTGATGGGCGGCGACGGCCTGGGAACCGTGCTCACCGTGCAACGCGGAAATGTCGACACCGCAGGCATGTTCGCGACCATCTTCTGGCTGGCACTGCTGGCGTCCTCGGCCTATGCGGCCGTCCTGGTTTGGGAGCGGAACTCCCGAGTTGTGTCCTCCCTTCGAAATCGATCCGAGAGGTAATGATGAAACGACTGATCCTGCTGTTCCTTGCTGCGGTGGTGGCCCTGAGTGGCTGCGCCGGCACCGGCGGTACCACCACAGCGGCCCAGAACCCGGTCATCGGGCTCACCTACATCCCCAACATTCAGTTCAGTCCGTTCTATGTGGCCGAGGCGGACGGTGCCTTCACCACCGCCGGGGTGACCCCGACCTTGCGTCACCACGGCACCTCGGAGTCGCTGTTCACAGCCATCGCCTCGGGTCAGGAACAGTTCGTCGTCGCTGGTGGTGACGAGATGATGCAGGCCCGCTCGCAGGGACTGGACCTCATCGCCGTCGGCGCCTACTACCACAGCTACCCGGCCGAAGTGATCGTGCCGAAGGCGTCGGCCATCACCACCCTGGCTGGGCTGAAGGGGCACAGCATCGGGATTCCCGGCAAGTACGGCGAGAGCTGGTTCGCCCTGCTGGTGGCACTGGACAGCGCCGGCCTGACTCAAGCCGATGTCTCCATCAAGGAGATCGGCTACACCCAGACCACAGCCCTGTCCACCGGCAAAGTGGATGCCGTGATCGGATTCAGCAACAACGACGCGGTCCAGTTCGGTCTGGCCGCGTTCCCGATTCGCAGCCTGGCCATCGCGCAGGGCACCGTCCCGTTGGTTCCGGCCAGCCTGATCACCACGTCCGAATACGCTAAGGCGCATCCCGAGGTGGTCAAAGCCGTGGTCGCCGCCATGACGGCCGGAATCAACACCGTCATCACCAATCCGAGTCACGCCATGGACGTGAGTGCGAACTACATTCCTGATCTGAACAGCCAAGCGGCCACCGACGGTGCGCAAGCCACGCTCACCGCGACAATCCCCCTGTGGAAGGCATCCTCGGGGACCGTGGACGCCCAGTTGGATGCCTCGCAATGGGCAGCCATGGCTGATTTCATGACCCAGACCAAACTCACCGCGACCCGGCAGGATCCGGCACTGGCAATGACCAACGATTACGTGTGAACCGATTCCCACCCCGGGGCGTTACCCTATTTCCGAATGGGGGCATGGCATCAACCGATGAGGAGACCATGAGCGAGCGCGTGGTGCCGGGGTGGGACGAGTATTTCCTGAATATCGCCCAGGCGGTGTCGGCGCGTGCCAAGTGCACCCGCCGCACCGTGGGTGCAGTCCTGGTCGTGGATCGGCGGATCATCGCCACCGGCTACAACGGGGCGGCGCCGGGTCTGCCCGACTGCCTGGAGGGCGCCTGCCCACGGGGCCAACTCGGCTATGACGAGGTGCCCGAATTGGGCGATTACGACCGTCCCGGGACTCGAGGCTTTTGCATCGCCATTCATGCCGAAGTGAACGCCTTGCTGTTCGCGACCCGCGATACCAAGGGCGCCACGGCCTACATCACCGACCCGCCGTGCGCGGGCTGCCGCAAAGCGCTGGCCGCAGCCGGTATCGTGCGAGCAGTTTGGCCGAACGGCGAACATAATGCGGAACAACTGGTCGAATGGACCCGATAGAGCAGCGATGAAATTCAACTTGCAGACCAGCCAGCTTGCCGCGTGGGTTGAACGCGGGGTGGCCTTGTTCTGCTTGGGCACCTTGATCCCGGCAGCATTCGGCGCAGCTCCCCAGATTCCATATCTGGCGCCCTGGTGGACCGTCGCCATCGGCGGCGGCATCGCGGTGGCCTCGATCGGCATGATGATCTTCAGTTTCTTGGGACGTCACATCCGGGCGTGGGCCTTGGTCTACGTCACGCTGGTTTCGGTTGGCTTGATCACCTGGCCGATCGCCTGGCAGTCCAGTGCTCCGGCCACGTCGAGCCCCTGGCTGTGGGTCTGTCTGGGGGTAGCCGCGGTTTGTCTGGCTGTGACCAGTGGGACGGCTTGGGGCTTCGGCTACGCGATCGCGGCCGGCCTGCTGTTCGCTGTGGTGCGAATGACCCCCTCCGGTCAGGGCGCATCGCTGCTGGGGGCGGTTCAAGACATGATCGTGCTGGTCATGAACTCTTCGGTGGTTATCGTGGCGCTGGGCGTCGTCGGCAATGCCTTCAAGAACCTTGACGAGATCGAAGTGGCGTCCCAGCGCGAGGCCACGGCGGCTGCGATCGACGAGGCGTTGCTGGAAGAGCGTCATCGTCTCGACGGCATCGTCCACGACGAGGTGATGACGACGCTGGTAGCCGCCGCTCAGAATCCCAATGACCGCCACGTCTGCGACCAGGCCCAACGCGCCGTAGACCGGCTGGCCGAAGCCGAGGCTCCGGCAGAGGCGCGGCTCCCGGTCACTGGTGAGCAACTCACCTGGCTGGTGAGCGACGTGGTGGGCGCGCTCATCCCGCAGGCCCGAGTGATCGCCGAACTCGACGAACTCGCCGTGCCGCAGCAGGTGGCCAGTACGTTGGGCATGGTGGTGCGCGAGGTCGCACTCAATGTCGCCAAGCATGCCCAGGCCACTCAGGTCGAAGTGAGCCTCACCAGCCCGACGCCGGGGCAGGTGCTGATTTCGATCGCCGATGACGGCGTCGGCTTCGATCCGGAGCAGGTTCCCAAGCGTCGCCTCGGCCTGCAGGTGTCGGTGGTGTACCGCATGTGGGCGATCGGCGGCCACGCCGAAATCCTGTCCAAGCCCGGCAGCGGCACCACGGTGAACCTCAGCTGGGGGGCCAGCGACGAAGTGCGTCAGAGCATGGCGGTTGAACCGCAACGTATGGAGTTGCCCTCCCAGCCGCGTTCCCGCCGGATGCCGGAGATTCCGGAACTCAACAGGCTTTCGCTGGTTCGCCTGGTGTGGGTGGTGGTGCTGCTGCAGTTCCTGCTCGGCTGGACCAGCCTGGATCGCGTCACGATGGCGTGGCCGGTGTTCGCCGCTCAAGCCTTGGCTGTCATCGCCACGTCTTTGACGCTGTGGCGCACCGACAAGAATCCGTTGAAAGCCAGTGTCGCCGGGGTGGTCGTGCTGCTGCTGCTCGGCGTCACGGTGCTGGTACAGATGGTGCTGCCGTCCGGTGATTGGCCTGGCTATGCGACCTGGCACTCCACGGTGGTGATGGTGTTGCTGGTGGCGATCCTGGTACGCGGTCAGGAGCGGATCGCCTGGATCGGCGTGACCGGTTATGCGCTGGTGTCGGTGTTCTGGGCTATGAAGCAGGGTCTGAATGCCGGAGATGTCCTTCGCGTGGGCTTCGGGCCGTTTTCGTGGATGTTGGTGGCGCAACTGCTGCAGAGTTGGCTGATCGACATGGCCGACCGGATGGAGGCTTCGCGTCGATCCTCGGCGGCAGCCAACCGCGCCATCGCGCAGAGCTTCTCCAAGATGGTGCTGCGCGATGTGTGGCTCACGCAGTTGCGGGCGCAGGTCGGCCCACTGCTGACCCGCATCGCCGATCCCGATTGTGAACTCAGTCAGGCCGAGCGTGAGGCGTGCCTGGCGCAGGAGAGCCGCTTGCGTGATGCCATGCGGGCCGGGAACCTGGTCACCGAACTCACCTCCGATGCCATCGAGGTAGCCCGCGGACGCGGGGTGGACGTGCGGCTGGTCGACAGCCGCGGCACCAGGCTGCCCGAAGACGTTCGCGCTGCACTCACCCAATACCTGGGCAAGCTGCTCACCGACTCCAACACCAAGCGTGTGGTGGCGCGTGCCGCTCCGGAGGGCTACGACGACGTTGTGACCGTGCTGGCAGTGAAATCTGACGGGACCAGCGAGCTGGTGGGGCTGGACGCTCACGGACAGGTGAACACACGCTAATCGCGGTCACCGCTCACGGCGAACAAGCGTTAGGCTGACGCTCATGATTAACACCGCGGTGATCGATGACCATGAGGCCATCCGAATCGGGATGTCGGCCGCACTTGAATCGCACCCAGGCCACGACGTGACTCTGGTCGACGGCGCTGCCACGGTCGATGAATTCCTCGAGCGCAGCCCCGACGCTGAAGTCGTGCTCCTGGACCTGCAATTGGACGATGGATCCGACCCGCTGGTGAACGCCGAGCGACTGATCGAGTCCGGCTACAAAGTGCTGGTCTATTCGATCGCGGACAATGTACGGCTGCTGCGGCGGGCACTCGCCGGCGGTGCTGCCGGGGTGTGCCGAAAGGCCGAGCCGATTTCGGTGACGATCTCCTCGATCGAAGCGGTGGCCGAAGGGCAGGTCGTCATCAGCCAGGAGATCCTGGCGGCCATCGAGGGCGATGCGTCCTATGTGGCGGCGAACCTGGGACCCCGCGAGCGTGAAGTGCTGGCACTGTACGCCGGCGGCTTCGAGGTGCCGGAGGTGGCCGAGCGGCTGACCATCACCGAGAACAGCGTCAAGGAGTACCTGAAGCGCATTCGCGTGAAGTACACCAATGTGAACCGGCCGGCGGCCAGCAAACTGGACCTGTTCCGTCGAGCCATCGAGGACGGCATCGTGCCCCCGGTGGAGCCGCACCAGTAACGATCGGTCAGTACCAGCCGTGGGCCTTCTTGAAGTCCCACGCGGTGCAGGGCGTTCCGTATCGGGTCTTGACGTACCACAGACCCCAGGTGATCTGGGTGACCGGGTTGGTGCGCCAATCCGCCCCGAACTGTGCCATGCGGTTTCCGGGGAGCGCCTGCGGAATGCCATAGGCACTGGAGTTGGGGTTGTCGGCGCGCGGATTCCACATACTCTCGCGCATGATGATGTTGTCGTAGCAGGTGAACTGAGCCGCGCCCCAGCCGTAGCGGCTGGCCATGAGCTGCCGGGCGATGTCGCGGGGGTCCTTGGTGCCGGGCTTGTAGCCGAGGATGTCGGCCTCCATCTTGTTCAGTCCGACCAAGCGCGAATTATTCAAAGTGATGACTTCGTATTGCTCCTCGAGGGCGAGGGCGCGTTGATCGGCCAACTGAACCGCGACGGCGTCGGCCGTGGCGTCCTGGACGTAGGCGTGCGCATTCAGCGGATCTGCGGCTGCAACGGTGAACAGAGTCACCGCGGCCAGCGCCGTCAGGCGAATCCAACGCGCCACGTTCATACCCTGAGTATTGCATATGGATTCTCTCAGGAACATTCAGGTGAGCGGCTTTCCTCATGTGCTGGACTCGGTGGGCACCTCCGCGCCCGGTGTGCCGCGCGGACTAGGCTGATCGAATGCACGCAAGCCCGTTGGCCGGCCCCGATCTCGTTGCCGGGATTCGAACCGCGCTGGTCGGCGGGCCGGCGGTCGCACCCCGCTGTGAGCCGCGGCTGGCCGCAGCGCTCAGGCTGGACGCGCCGGTCACCGAAGCCGATGCGGCCCTGATCGTGCCGACCTCGGGAACCACCGGCGATCCGAAAGCAGTGGTGCTGTCGGCAGCCGCCATCCGATTCGCGGCGAGCGCTGCCCACGATCGCCTGGGCGGTCCCGGCGACTGGGTGTGTGCGCTGCCCACTGAACACGTCGCCGGACTGATGACGATCGCCCGGGCGGTGGTAGCCGACACCGACGTGCGTTTCGCGCGCCGCGACCTGTCCGACCTTCCGCAGGCCGGGCCGCGAAGCTATGTGTCGGTGGTGGCCGCCCAACTGCACCGAGCACTGGGTGAACCAGCAGTTCGCGACACTCTGGCCGGCTATGCCGCGGTGCTGGTCGGAGGCAGCGCGATCGATGCCGACCTGTTGGCCGCGGCCCGTCGCGCGGGGATCGCCGTGGTCACGACCTACGGCGCCAGCGAGACCTGTGGGGGCTGCGTCTACGACGGACGTCCCCTCGACGGCGTTCGCATCGAACTCGACGACGAACGCATCAACCTGGGCGGGCCGATGGCCTTCAGCGGCTACCGGCTGCGCCCCGAACTCACCGCCGAGGTGCTGCACGGCGACCTGGTGCGGACCCAGGATCGGGGCAGACTGCACGACGGACGGTTGCAGGTGCTGGGACGGGTGGACGATGTGGTGATCTCCGGCGGCGAGAAGGTCGACCTGGCCGCCGTGCAGCGTCTGTGCGACGACCGTTTCGGCCCGTCATCGGCCGGAGCGCCGGTGCTGCTGGCTGTGCCGGACGCCCGCTTCGGTAGCCGCATCGTGGCCGTGGCGACCAAACCCTGGGATCTCGCGCAGCTGCAGGGAGACCTCGAGCCGCTGGTGGGTCGCGCCGGCGTCCCCAAGGAATTGCGGCAGCTATCGCGATTGGCGTACACATCTCTAGGCAAGATCGACCGGGCCGCCCTTCAGCGGGCCTGGGAGCAGAAAGAAGAGCATGGCGACGTTGGCTGAGTGGGTGGAGGGCGCACGCCCGCGCACCCTTCCTGCCGCAGTGGCACCGGTTCTGGCCGGCACCGCAGTGGCATGGTTCGAGGGTGGCATGGTGCCGCTGTTGGCGGTGTTGGCCCTCGTGGTCACCCTCGCGCTCCAGGTCGGCGTCAACTACGCCAATGACTACTCCGACGGTGTGCGCGGAACCGATGCCGACCGAGTAGGTCCGATGCGCCTGGTCGGTTCCGGGGCGGCGGCACCGAGCCACGTGCTGGCCGCAGCTGTGGGCGGCTTCGTCATCGCGGCGATCGCAGGCTTGGCGGTCGTGGTGATCACCGGTCACTGGTGGCTGCTGATCGTCGGAGCGGTATCCATCGCGGCGGCTTGGTACTACACCGGTGGTCGCTACCCGTACGGCTATTTCGGGCTGGGCGAGCTGTTCGTCTTCGTCTTCTTCGGACTGGTGGCGGTCGGTGGAACGGTGTATGTGCAGGTCGGCTCGGTGTCGGCCACCGCCTGGTGGACGGCCATCGCGATCGGGGCCTTGGCCTGCGACATTCTGGTGGCCAACAATCTGCGGGACCTGGTCGGTGATGCCGAAGCCGGGAAACGTACCTTGGCCACCCGGCTGGGTGATCGCTACACCCGAGCCTTCTATGTGAGCCTGGTCGTCGCGGCTGTGCTGGGCGTCGTCGCGGTGGCCTGGACCACTTCCTGGTGGGCACTGCTGGGACTGGCCATGACGATTCCGCTGGTCGCCCCGGTACGAGCCATCGTCGGTGGCGCCCGAGGGCCGGATTTGATCCCCGTGCTGAAGCACACCGGCGTCGCCGAACTGGTGTGTGCGGTGGGGATCTTCGTCGGCTTGTGGATCGCGCTGTAGCCATGACTGAGATCGCGTTTCGGCTGGGCCTGCGGAACCGATTCCGTGGGCTTACCCAGCGCGAAGGTCTGTTGATCCACGGGCCGGCAGGTTGGGCCGAGTGGAGCCCCTTCGCCGAATACACCTATCCCGAGATCGGGAACTGGTGGCGGGCCACCTGGGAAGCGGCGCAACGGGGCTTCCCTTCGCCGGTACGCGATCGGATCCCGGTCAATGCCACGGTGCCGGCCGTGGGGCCGCAGGCCGCCTTTGACCTAGTCGCTGCCAGTGGCTGCACCACGGCCAAGGTGAAAGTCGCCGAGCCCGGTCAGGCCGAGAGTGATGATCTGGCGCGCGTGGAAGCCGTGCGCGCCGCGCTCGGGCCGGCTGGTCGGATCCGCGTTGACGCCAACGGTGCCTGGAGCGTCGACGATGCCCTGCATCGGTTGCGACAGCTGAACCGCTTCGAGCTGGAGTACGCCGAACAGCCCTGCGCCACCGTCACCGAGTTGGCCCAATTGCGACGACAGCTGGCCCGCCGCGGTGTGGCGGTGCTGATCGCAGCCGATGAGAGTATTCGCCGCGCCGGCGACCCGGAGCAGGTGGTGGCTCTGGAAGCGGCCGATGTGGCGGTACTCAAGGTGCAGCCGCTCGGGGGAGTGCGGCGCTGCCTGGAGCTGGCTGACCGACTCGGCCTGCCGGTGGTGGTCTCGTCGGCTTTGGAGAGTTCGGTCGGCCTGGCGGCGGGAGTGGCCTTGGCCGCCGCACTGCCGGAGTTGCCCTATGCCTGTGGGCTGAATACCGCCACCATGTTCACCACCGACGTCACCGACGAGCCGCTGGTCGCTGACGCCGGACACATTGTTGTGCGCCCAGTGGTGGTCTCCGGCTCTGACTGGCAGGCTGATGCCGAGACTACCGACGCCTGGCGGGCGCGCTGGGACAGTCTTCCGGAGTCTCTGAGGAGGAATGGTGAGTGATTCCACCCGCTGTGCGCAGCTCGTGGTCTCGGGGTTGCTCGCCCAGGGAGTGACCGATGTGGTGCTGGCTCCCGGCTCGCGCAGCGCCCCGTTGGCGCTGAGCTTGGAGGCTACCGCCCGCGTCGGTGCAGTGCGGCTGCACGTGCGCGTGGATGAGCGCGGCGCCGGGTTCCTGGCGCTGGGTCTTGCCAAGTCTTCCGGACGACCGGTGGCGGTGGTGACCACCTCAGGGACGGCGGTGGGCAATCTGTTGCCGGCCGTGATGGAGGCCCACCATTCCGCGATTCCACTACTGGTCGTTTCGGCGGATCGGCCGAGTTGGCTGGTCGGCTTCGGCGCCAATCAGACCACCGAGCAGACAGCGATCTTCACCGGCTTCCTGAGTTACTCGGCCACCGTCGAGGCCGGCGCGCCCGCGGCCGCCCAAGCGGCCCAAGTGGCTCGGGCGGTCCTGATGGCCACCGGAGCTACCGGGGGACGGCCCGGGCCGGCGCAGCTGAATGTGGCCCTGCCCGAGCCGCTCGTCGACGGCGCGGTGGAGCCGGCACCGGCTGTCGTCCCCGTGACGGCGGTCGCCCTCGCCGATCAGCCCCCGGTGGTGTTGCCGTCTGGACCACGCACCGTGGTGGTATGCGGAGATGCCGATTTCGGCGTTGGTCAGGCTGCGGTGGACCTGGCGACCGCGGCCGGGCTGCCGCTGATCGCCGAACCCTCCAGCAACGCCCGTCGAGGTCCTCACGCCATGGCGACCGGACGTCTGCTCGTGGCAGGCGAGCTGGGGCGCCGTGTTGAGCGGGTGGTGGTCTTCGGGCGTCCGACCTTGTCGCGGCCGGTGAATGCGCTGCTCAGCTCGGCGTCGGTGGAAGTCATCGTGGTGAGCCCCCGCCCGGACTTCGTCGATCCGGGCTGGCGTGCTCGACTGATCGTGCCCGCCGTCACCATCGCGCCCGGATCATCGGAGTGGTTGGCCGCCTGGCAGCAGGCCGATGCCGAGCAGCTTCGCCACCTCCGTACCGTGACCCGTGACACCGCCGAACTCACTGGTCCCGAGCTGGCGCGGCTCGTGCTCGCGTCGACCGGCGAGGGCCAGGCGTTGTGCCTGGGCAATTCCAATCCGATCCGCGATGCCGACCTGGTTCCGGTCGCTGCGCAGCCGCCGGTGGTCTATGCGAACCGGGGACTGTCGGGTATCGACGGCACGCTGGCCACTGCGATCGGTATCGCACTGGGCGCGGCCGTACCGACCACGCTGCTGTGCGGCGACCTGTCCTTCGCCCACGACGCCTCGGCCCTGGCGATCGGGCCCGGCGAAGCCCGGCCCGAGCTGAGGATCGTCGTCGCCGACGATGACGGCGGCAGCATCTTCGCCACCCTCGAATATGGCCGATCCGAATACGCCGACGCCTTCGAGCGAGTCTTCGCCACCCCGCTGGGGCTGGATCTCGTGGCGCTGAGCCTCGGCTACGGGGTGTCGGCCCGTCGGCTCCACAGCGCTGCAGCGGTCGACGCGGCGTTGGCCGAGCCGATCAACGGGCTGGAGGTGCTGGTCGTGCCGGTGGACCGCCGGAGGAGGGCCGACCTCAGCGCAACGATGTCGCTGCCCTGACATCGGTCAGACAGCAAGAACGTCGAGCCTTCAGTGTGATCGGCAGCAAGTTCGATCAGCTCGAGTAGGCCGTGATGTCGATCGCGTAGCGATCCCAGCGATAGCAGTGGTCGCCGTACTCCACGGGCTGACCGGACGGGTCGTAGGCCCGCCGGGACATCGTGAGCACCGGGTCGGTGGGCTGTAGCTTCAGCAGCTGCTGCTCGACCTCGGTTGGGTGGCGGGCCGAAATGTGCTGATATCCCACGGCGGGCACGATGTTGCGTGCTCGGATCAGGGTGTACAAGCCGTAGGTCGCCAGTTCCTCGATCTCCAGATCGGCCCAATCGGGGCTGAGCCAGTTGCGAAGCACGGCCACCGGTCCCTCATCAACGGTGCGTAGCCGTTCGACGTACACCAAGGGTGTGCGGGCAGGCAGACCCAGCTGGTCTGCGATGTGGGCATCGACGAAATTGGTCGTGAACTGCAACACCTCGGTGTGCGGATTCTGACCTTCGCGCTTCAGATCGTCGTAGAGGCTGGGGAGGCCATAGCGTCGATGCACGACCTCATTCGCGACGGTGGTGCCGATACCGCGGCGGCGAACCAACAGGCCACGCGAAACCAGTTCGATGATTGCGCGCCTGACGGTAGGCCGGGACAGGTTGAGCCGCTCGGCCATCGACAGTTCATTCTCGAAGGCATCACCGGGCTTGAGCACTCCGGTGTCGATGGCTTCGGCCAACTGCTCGGCCAATTGGTGGTACAGCGGTACCGGGCTGTTGCGGTCAATTTGGACCGGAAGTTGCTGCGCCATAAGGGGAAACTTAGCGTATCGAGATAGTGAAATCCGACCCCCTGACCGAGATTTGTCAGATTGGCCTCAATCGATGACAAACCTCGCCAGCCGACGGCAGTCAGCGGAGGCTACGCAGCCACTGCCGCAGCCTCGCCGTGGCGCGCACGTCGTCCTCGTTATAGCGCAGAACGCGCTGGCGCGCCATCATGCGCTCAGTCGCCGACTCGGCCCCCACCGCAGTCTCGAACCAACTCATGCTGTTCAACCCGCCAGGGTCCTCATCGCGCCAATGGAATCCGGCGCCAGCGCTGGCGACAGCCTTCAGGCCCAGGCCATTGGCTCCGAAGAAGTGATCGCGCACGATGCCGAACAGGTCGACGAAGCCGGTCTTGGCAAAGTCCAGTGCCCATTCGATCTCCGGCGCCTGCGGGCCTGCCAGGCGGGACAATCGAAGCACCTCGTAGTCGGAGTAGTGGAACACCAGCGCCTGTCGTCCGCTGACGGTCTGCCGAAGCCACGTCATGGCCTGCCGCGCCAGGGCCAGTTCGGCGGCGTCATCAAGGTCGGTGAAGGAGCTGAACTGGTGGTAACGCCCGTCCTCAGGGCCGCCCACCCAGAAACCCCACAAGTAGACCCGATCGGTGCGCGAGGTCTCCACATCGATGTCGATCTCGACTGCGGCCTGCGGCACGTCGACCGGCCCAGCGGTGAGTCGCTCCAGTTGAATGCCCTGGTCCAGCAGTCGGGACCGACGGTGAGCAAGGCGGAGTCGATCCTCGGCCCCCGGGCGATACGCCATCTGCGGAAGATAGTCGACAAGCAGGTCGTCCACCTGCGTGGCGGCCAGGTCGGCCACCGTGGTGATGCCGATGGACCGCAAGGCGGTGATCTCCGGGCGGTCCAGCGAGGCTTTGTTGATCCGCAGACTGAGGTCGTCGGGGTCGAGCAGCTTTTCGCACACCGGCCACCAGCGGCAGAACTGGCATTCCCGAGTCACCACGGGCTTCAGCAGGTCGGGCGGCACCGGATCAGTACCGGTGGCGGCCTGGGCCAACTCGACCCTTGCCGCGAACTCACGGTGATAGCGCTGCAGGGCGCTGACATGGGTGACATCGTCGGCCTCGCCGGGTAGCACTGCGACGGCGGGTTCGGTGAGATCAAGTCGGCAGGCGATCAGGCCGAGGTCGGCGAGTTGCTCGGTGCCGATCACCAGCGCTTCGGCGCGGCCGGATTGATAGCCGGTCGGTGCCAGCAACTCCCACAGATGGGCGAGATAGATCGCGTTGGTCCATCGCCAATTCCAGCGATAGCGCCAGCCCGTGGTGGTGCGACGTCGGGGCAGGTCGGCCACTTCGGAGAAGACGAACTCCCGGTCGTCGCGCCGTGGATCCACGGCCCGCTGGAACTTGATGACCCCCGGTAGATATCCGCCCTCGCCGTCGCTGACCAACAGCTCTGCGCGTCCGCGTCGATGGTTCTCCCAATCGCGAGGGAGCAGCCCGCCCAGGATCACCGCAGCGCCGTCCGCCATCGCCGCCAGGCAGGCGGCCTCCTGCTCCTCGGTGGGTGCCCTGCGGAGCTCTCGCAGATCGGTCACCGCTGCGCTTCCGGCCAGAATCTGGCGGGTTACCTCGGCCACGAATTCCTCAGTGCCGGCCATGCTGGTGGCGATGGCCGGTGGCGCAGTAGTGGTGGCGCTGAAGGCATGCGCCGTCTTCAGCGGACAACTCCGCGCCGCATAGGGATCCAGGGCGAACATCAGCGGTGTGCGCGGTGCAGCGCGACCACTCCACCGGTCAGGTTCTTCCAGCCAGGACGTTGCCAGCCGGCGCCGGCCAGTTGCTCGGCCAGGGACTGCTGATCGGGCCAACTCAAGATGGACTCCACCAAGTAGTCGTAGGCATCGGGGTTGGAGGATGTCAGACGAGCCAGTCGCGGCAGGGTGCGCAGCAGATAGTTCTGATAGGCGTGCCGCACGGGGCCCCACGTCGGAGTCGAAAACTCGCAGATCACGATCCGTCCACCGCTGCGGGTCACGCGAAACAACTCGGTGAGAGCAGCGGACACATTCACCACATTGCGCAATCCGAAGCTGATGGTCACCGCATCGAAGCTCTCATCGGCGAACGGCAGCGCGAGCGCATCAGCGTTGATGAACGGCAACGCCGGTTGACGCTGCTTCCCGACGGCCAACATGCCCGCGCTGAGGTCGACAGGGATCACGGTCGCGCCGGCGTCGTGGAAAGGGCCGCTCAATGCGCCGGTGCCGGCGGCGAGATCCAGGATCAGTTGACCGGGCTGCGGTCCGACGGCAGCGATGGTCTCGGTACGCCACAGTCGGTCGATTCCGAAGGTGAGCACGTCGTTGACCAGGTCGTAGCGGGCAGCGACATCGTCGAACATGCCCGAGACCGCGGCTGGTCTCTTCGACAGATCCGCTCGTCGCCTTTCAGAATGCACGGACATAGCCTGCCACGCGCCGACGACTCCTGCCGCACGGTGCGCGGTGTGCACATGGGCACATGTTCTGCCTGAGTTGCGCTATAGGGGACAATCGGGGGCATGGCTCGTAAGTCGGTAGTGCTCAAGGTCTCAGGGTTGACGAAGGCCTTCGGGCCGGTGGTGATCGTGGATGGTTTCAATCTCGAAGTCGCGGCTGGCGAAGCTGTGGCATTGACCGGACGCAATGGTGCGGGAAAGTCGACCGTGCTGCGCTGTCTGATCGGTGCCGACCGGCCCGACGACGGTCGCATCGAGGTCAACGGTGTGGCGGTCAGTGAAACGAATCCGCTGATTCGCCGTGACGTTGCCACCGTCATCGACGACCTCGATTTCTTCCCCGATCTGTCCGTGGTCGAGCACTTGGATCTCCTGGCGCGCGCCCACGGTGTGCCCGATCCGGAGGCTGCTGTCGATGCGGTGCTGGACGAGGTTCAGTTGGTGCCGCAATCAGGACAACTACCCGGCACGCTCTCCTCCGGTCAGCGCCGACGGCTGGCACTGGCGACCGCTTTCGTACGCCCTCGCAAGCTGTTGGTGCTGGACGAACCCGAACAACGGCTCGACACCGAAGGCGTGGCCTGGCTGGCCGAGCGACTGATCGCTGAGCGTCAGCAAGGGCTGGCGATCGTGATGGCCAGCCACGAGCCAATGCTGGTGGAGAAGGTCGCCACCCGGGTGGTTCGGCTGGGGGAGCGCGCACGGGTGGTCGAGGAGAGCGGTGAGTAAGAAATCCCGCAAGCTGATCCGTTCCGGCGCCACCTCCGCACCCGCCGAGGCCCAGCCGACACCGACCGAAGAGACGGTCGAGCCCGCTCGATCCTTCTACTTCCTGCCGGCCACCGAGCCGCTGCCGGTGGCCGAGGCCGACCTGCATCAGCTCATGAAGCTGTGGCGCCACGGACGCGCCACCCGCACCATCGGGCAGGTGATCTCCGATGGCTATGTGGCGTTGTTCAGCGTGCTGCTGGTGTCGGCCATGATCATCAGCACGGTCATCAACGCTCAGCAAGGAATGACCGGCTGCAGCACCCAGGCCTGTGACACCGGTCGACTGCTGGTGCCCAGCGCTGTCGCGCTGGCGGGCTTCGCGCTGGCGGTGGCCGTATCGAGGCTGTTCGGCCCGGTGCTCGCCTCGGCCGCGGAAGGCTCCTGGTTGATGGAGGCGCCGATCAGTCGGAGCCGACTGCTGCGTGGTCGCCTGGTGATTCCGCTGATTGCCGCCCTGGTGGTGCCCGTGCTGGTCACCGGCCTGGTTGCCGCGCTCTCGGGCATGGAGTGGGCCTCCGTGGCGGCCTGGGCCGCTGCGGCCGGTGCCGGAGCGCTGGCGATGGTGGCCTTCGCCGCCAACGAACAGACCCATGATCGCGACACCGTCCTGGCCGTGCTTCAGGGGGTGTGGACGGCGGCAGCGCTGGCTGTCGGACTTGTGGTGATCTCGGTGGCCGCCGGCTGGCTGTCGGCATCGTGGATCACGACCGCGACCACGGTGCGTCCGGTGGTGTACGCGCTGGTGGTCGCCGGGCTGGCATTGGCCGTGGTGATGGTCGTCGCCGCGCTTCGGCGGCTGGATCTGATCCGTCGCGCCCGACTGGTGTCGGGAGGCTCGTTGGTGGCGGGCATGCAGGGGGCCATGTTCGCGCTCGACTTCGGTCTGATCCGCGACATCCTGGTGGAGCGCAAAGCGGCGGCCAAGGGCCATGTGAAGCCCACTTTCGGTCGCGGCACGGGTCTGACCGCGCTGATCTGGCGGGACGCTCAGCGTCTGCTCCGCGCGCCGGGGGTCTTCATCGGATTGGTGATGAGCCTGCTGGTGCCCTATGCCGCTGACGCGCTGCGGATGAGCCAGCTCAATCCGCTGCTTTCGGGCCTGGCGCTGACTGCGGCGCTGGTGCCGTTCCTGGGCAGCCTGCGGGTGCTCACCCGTACCGGCGGACTGGCGCGCATGATGCCGTTCAAGACCGGCGAGTTGCGCGGTGCGGCCATGGTCGTGCCCGGCGCGATGGCGGTGCTGTGGGCCCTGGCGGCCACCCCGGCCTTCATCGGCATCGCCAGCACCGGTGCCGACCGCTCCCTGACCGACGGCTTGAGTGCCGCCATGATCACTGCGGCCGCAGGCCTGTTCGGCGCTGTGCGGTGGGTGACGGCCAAGAAGCCGGACTTCGGCCAGCCGATGATGGCCACCGCCTCGGGTGCGCTGCCGCCCACGCTCATCTTCAATTTGGTGCGCGGATTCGACATGGTGGCCCTGATTACCGCACCGCTGATCCTGGGGGCGCCGGCCTACTGGTCGGCGGGCATCGCTGTGGTGGTGTTCCTGCTGCTGCGCAGCCCGATCAACATGGAAGACATGCAGGCCGAACAGGAAGCTGCCCGGCGGGAGCTCGCTGCGGCCAAGGCGGGTTCGAAGGCAGGTTCCCCCGGCGCGAAGACCAAGATCCCGCCACCGAAGCGATAGCGCACTACCGTGGAGCCCGTGAAAGAAGACGCTGTGAAGGTACGTCCGCACTGGGGCCGAATCGCGGTGTTCTACGCCATCGCGTTCGGCTGGGTCAGCATCATCGCTGCAGGCCTGTACCTGCTCGGCGACCGGAACCTCTCGAGTACCGAGGGCACCGGTATGGCCGCGATCGCCGTCGCGATCTTGGCGCTGCTGTACATGCCCGCGCCGATGGTGGCTGCGCTCATCATCGAGAAACGCGCCGGTAAGGGCTACCTGATGGGGCGAACCTTCGGCAAGGGATTCTGGACATCGTTCAAGCGCATCCTGATTGTGGCGCCGGCGGTGCTGTTGACCCTGCTGCTTGGCATGACGGTGTTCAGCTATCTGGCCGGAAATGCGCTCGGGATCAACGGCGCAGGCACCCTGCTATTCAATTCCGACGATCTGGTGGCCAACACCCTCGCGCTGGCGGGCACGTCCATGGACTCCGACCAGGTCGCCGCCCTGACCGCGCGCACCCCTGGCCTGGCCGGGACGCTGGGGCTGGCCTTCGCCGGGGCGCTGATCGCCGGATTCACGGTCAACGGCCTGTTCGCCTTGGGCGAGGAGTACGGCTGGCGCGGCTGGCTCGCCGACCAGTTGCGTCCGCTGGGCGCGGTGTGGGCCAATCTGATCATCGGCGTGCTGTGGGGCTTGTGGCACGCACCGCTGATCCTGATGGGCTTCAACTACGGCTCCTACCGAGTACTCGGGGTGGGTTTCATGATGGCATGGTGCATTGCCGCCTCCTTCCTGCTGTGGCGCGCCCGCCAAGTCACCGGTTCGGTGCTGGCCGCAGCGGTGATTCACGGCGGAATCAACGGCTTCGCGGGAGTATTCCTGCTGGTGCTGGTCAACACCAACGCCTTGGTCGCCGCCCCGATGGGGCTGATCGGTATCGCAACGGTGGCGCTGGTGGCCGTGCTGTTCTGGCTTGTCACCGCCCGGGTGAAGCCGGTTCCGGTGGCGACTTCCGAGCCGGCGGTCGCACCAGCTGTCGAGGACCCGGCGACCACCTAGGGCCACGCCGAGAATAGTGAATCGGTGCCAGCAACGGCGCCGCGCCGTAGGCTGAGTTCATGTCTACCGCCATTGGACGCTGGCCGATCATCGTCATCGACTGCCCGGATGCTCGTGCCTTGGCCAGTTTCTACTCTGCGATTACAGGCTGGCCGCTCGCCGACCAGACCGAGCCGGAGTGGGTGCAGTTGAACAGCGGACACAGCACCACGATCGGCTTCCAACAAGTCGACGGATATCGTGCGCCCACCTGGCCCACCCAGGAGGTGCCGCAACAGGCTCACCTGGACTTCGTCGTCGATGATCTGGTGGACGCCTCAGCCCGGGTGTTGGCTCTGGGCGCCACCGAAGCCCCCGCCCAATACGGCCACAGCTATCGGATCTTCCTGGATCCAGTCGGACACCCGTTCTGCTTGGTCGCCGGCGCCTGACGCGTCAGTCGAGGCCGAGCGCCTGGCGCATCGGCAGCAGCTTCGCCACCGTCTCGGCGTACTCCTCAGCCGGCTCGGACTCTGCGACGATGCCACACCCTGCGTAGATGCTGATACGGCAGGGGTCGTTGGGATGCAGCCAACCCGAACGCAACGCGATCGCGAATTCGCCGTCGCCGGCGGCGTCGACCCAACCCACCGGTCCGGAGTAGCGGCCACGATCCATTCCCTCCAGCGCCGCGATCATCGACCGCGCCGCCTCAGTGGGAGTGCCGCACACCGCCGCCGAGGGATGCAACTCCGCAGCCAGCCTTAGCGCCGTCACCCCCGGGCGGGCCACGGCGGTCACATCGGACGCCAGATGCAGCACATTCGGCAATTCCAGCACGTAGGGCGCCACGGGAACATTCATGCCCGAACAAAACGGGGCCAGTGCTTCGGCCACCGAGGCCACCGCGAGTTCATGCTCGATCAGATTCTTGCTGGAGCCCGACAGTACCTGAGCCAATTTCAGGTCGGCCTGCTCGTCGCCTTCGGCACGGATGGTTCCGGCCAGCACCCGCGAGGTGGCCAGCCCCCGTTCACAGCGCACCAGCATCTCGGGCGAGGCACCGACCATGCCGGCGACGTGAAATGTCCAACAACTGGCGTAGGTGCTGCTCAAAGCCGACACCAGATAGCGAGGATCCAGCTGGTCTTCGGCGTGAATCTCTTCACTGCGGGCGAGCACCACCTTCTCCACCTCGCCGGCACGAATGCGCGACACCGCGTCTGCCACGATGTTGGACCAACTGCCGCGATCCAGGCTGATGGCGTCCACGCGTGCCCCGCGGGGGGCGAGCGGGGCAGCGCCGGGCTCGGGTAGCTCCGGCCAAGGCTGATCAACGGCGGCCACCTGGGTCATCCAGGAACGACCGGCGCGATGCCCCAGCACGATGCGGGGAACGATCAGCACCGATTCCTGGGCGGTGTTGCGTGCATCGAACACAAAGGAGCCGAACGCTACCGGGCCGGAACCCGGATGACCCTCCAATTCGGTTTCGGCATCGATGCCCTCGGCCAGTGTTGACCACCAGGCTTCGGCAGCGGCGATCTCGCCGCGGAACCGGGCGACCTCGCCCCAGCCGACCATGCCGTCACCATGGCGCAACCACGCTGTGCCATCGCCACTCACGTGGGCCAACAAGTTCGGCCGAACGTCGAGTTCTACGGTGCGGGCCCGCAGCGGGGGACCCTCGTAGCGATGAATCACGGTGGCAAGGTTAACCCCACAACGCCAAGAACACCGCTCGGAGATGGCCGACACAGGTGGATCGAGGATGCCGTGGGATGCAAACTTCCCTAAACTGTCCCGAGTGCCTAGTGAGCGACAGGGGTGTTGATGGCTGAGAGAGTGTCTTCGAGAGACTCCCAGATCCCTGTCTCGGCCGACGTGATCGTCGTTGGGGCAGGTCCGGGCGGGTCGACGACAGCAGCTCATCTTGCCGCGCGAGGCCTGGATGTCGTCCTGCTGGAGAAGAGCAGCTTCCCGCGCTCCAAGGTGTGCGGCGATGGGCTGACCCCCCGCGCGGTCAAGCAACTCATCAAACTCGGCGTCGACATCAGCCCAGAAGCCGGCTGGCTGCGAAACAAGGGTTTACGGATCTACGGCGGCCGCACCGAGCCCTTCGAATTGCTGTGGCCTGATTTGGCGGAGTTCCCGCCCTACGGATTGACCCGGGCACGCGCCGATTTCGACAAGATCCTCGCCGACCACGCGGTGGCTGCCGGGGCGCGACTGTTCGAGAACACCACCGTGAGTGAACCGATCCTGAACCCGCGCACCGATCGCATCACCGGGGTCGTCGCCAAGGACGGACGCCGCTTCACGGCCCCGGTCGTGGTGGCCGCTGACGGGAACTCCTCGCCGCTGGCTCGGGCCATGGGCATCCTGCCGCGCAACGATCGTCCGATGGGCGTGGCGGTGCGCACCTACTTCACCTCACCGAAGAGCAATGACGACTACATGGAGTCCTGGCTCGAACTGTGGGACGGCGAACCCGGCAAATCCAAGCTGATGCCCGGCTACGGCTGGATCTTCCCGTTGGCCGACGGCACGGTCAATGTGGGCCTGGGGACGGTGCGTTCCCGGTCTGGTTCGGCGAACCTCAATCACCGCAAGATGCTGACCGATTGGCTGGCGACCACTCCGCAGGAATGGGAGTTCCGACCCGAGAACCAGGTGGGGCCGATCGAAGGCTCGGCGCTGCCGATGAGCTTTCGGCGCCAGCCCGCCTACACCCGGGGGCTGTTGTTGGTCGGCGATTCCGGCGGCATGGTTTCGCCCTTCAACGGCGAAGGCATCCCCTACGCCATGGAGGCCGGAGAACTGGCCGCCGATGCGATCACCGACGCTCGTTTCCGCGGTTTCGGCACGCCGAGTGCGGAACAGGCCTTGCGCGGATACCCGATCAGGCTGAAAGCTGAGTGGGGGGGCTACTTCAGCCTGGGGCGGGTATTCGTGTCATTGATCGAGCATCCACAAGTGATGCACGTGTGCACCAAGTACGGTCTACCTCGACCGACCTTGATGCGATTCACGATGAAGTTGCTGTCCCATCTTTATGACACGCGTCGTGGGGATTGGATGGACATGGTGCTCACCACCCTCACAAAGGTGGCACCCTCAGCATGAGCAAGATGCCGATGTTGGCGTTGACCCAGGGAAGCGAGGCTTGATGAGCCCTTACCTACCGATTGTCGTAACCATGGTGCTGGGCGGTGCCCTGATGGCCGCCATGGTCGCGGCGAGCGCCGTGATCGGACCGCGACGCTGGAACCAACGCAAGTACGAGTCCTACGAATGTGGCATCGATCCGACCCCGCAGCCGACTGGCGGTGGCCGGTTCCCGGTGAAGTACTACCTGGTCGCGATGCTGTTCATCATCTTCGACATTGAGACGATCTTTCTCTATCCGTGGGCGGTGGCTTTCAACAAGCTCGGTCTGTTCGCGCTGATCGAGATGGTGGCGTTCATGATCACGGTGTTCATCGCGTACGCCTATGTGTGGCGTCGTGGTGGCCTGGAGTGGGACTGAGGCGAGAGGTATAAGCATGGGTATTGAAGACAGACTTCCCGAGGGCGTCCTGCTGACCACGGTCGAAGGTGTATTCGGCTGGATGAGGTCGGCGTCGCTGTGGCCGGCGACGTTCGGTCTGGCCTGCTGCTCGATCGAGATGATGAGTTTCGGAACTCCGCGTTTCGACTCCGGTCGCTGGGGCCAGGAAGTGTTCCGCGCCTCACCACGTCAGGCCGACCTCATGATCATCGCCGGACGGATCAGTCAGAAGATGGCCCCGGTGCTGCGCCAGGTGTACGACCAGATGCCCGAACCCAAGTGGGTACTGGCGATGGGCGTCTGCGCCTCCAGCGGCGGCATGTTCAACAACTACGCGATTGTCCAGGGCGGCGATCACCTGGTCCCGGTCGACATCTATGTGCCCGGATGCCCGCCGCGTCCGGACATGCTCATCGACGCCATCTTCAAGCTGCGCGAGCAGGTCGTCTCCAAGCGTCCGGCCGGAGCACACGCGGTCGCGGTGCGCGAAGCCAATGAGGCCGCCGCGCTGACCGCACCGGCCACCCATGAGATGAAGGGTCTGATGCGATGAGCGACCAGGTATCCGGCGAGAACCTGCCTGCGACGCCCGAGGCCGCCGCGACCAAGCCGGTCGCGGTCCGCAAGGGCATGTGGAGCGAGGGCACCGGTGACACCTCCGGCTACGGCGGCCTGGTTCGGCCGCTCCCCACGGTGACCGGATCGACCCCTCCATTCGGCTCCTACTTCGATGCGATCTACGAACGCCTGATCGAGCTGGTGCCCGACGGCGTCAGCAAGGTCGTGGTGGATCGAGGCGAGTTCACCTTGTACATCCCGCGCGAGAAGCTGGTCGAGGTGATGCAGGTCGTGCGCGATGACGCTCACCTGCGCTTTGAATTCTGTGCCTCAGCCTCCGGCGTGCACTACCCCCACGACACCGATGCCGAACTGCATGTCGTCTATGAGTTGCAGTCGATGACCCACAATCGTCGGCTACGCCTGGAAGTGACCTGCCCCGATACCGATCCGCACGTGCCGAGCTCAGTGGCCGTCTATCCCGCAATGGATTGGCACGAGCGCGAGGCCTGGGACATGTTCGGAATCATCTTCGACGGCCATCCCCACCTGACCCGCATCCTGATGCCGGACGACTGGGTTGGACACCCCCAACGCAAGGATTACCCGCTGGGCGGGATCCCGGTGGAGTTCAAGGGTGCTGTGGTGCAACCGGTGGACGAACGGAGGAGCTACCGATGAAGGAGCAGACCGACTACTACGCCGGCACCGGCGAAGACGCCAGCGAGGGCGCGGTCTACACCGCGATGGGCGGCGACTTCGACGAGATCGCCGCCGATCATGCCTCCCGCGAGGACGAGACGCTGGTCATCAACATGGGCCCGCAGCACCCGTCCACTCACGGTGTGTTGCGCCTCATGGTGGAGTGCGATGGCGAAACCGTGACCAAGATCCGTCCGGGCATCGGCTTCCTGCATACCGGCATCGAGAAGAACATGGAGTACCGGTCCTGGACCCAGGGCACCACCTTCGTGACCCGCATGGACTATCTGACCCCGCTGTTCAATGAGGTTGCCTACTGCCTGTCGGTGGAGCGGCTGCTGGGCATCGAAGACCAGATCCCGACCCGCGCCAACGACATCCGCATCCTGATGATGGAGTTGAACCGAATCTCCTCCCACCTGGTGGCGATCGGCACCGGTGGTATGGAGATCGGCGCACTGACGGTCATGACGATCGGCTTCCGCGAGCGTGAGGTCATCCTGGACTTCCTGGAGGCGGTCACCGGTTTGCGGATGAATCACGCCTACATCCGTCCTGGTGGTGTCGCCACTGATCTGCCGGAGACCGCGATCGCCCAACTGCGCGACTTGATCACCTGGCTGGAGAAGCATCTTCCCGAATATGCGGCGTTCTGCAATGAGAACCCCATCTTCAAGGGCCGCATGTGCGGCATCGGCTACCAGGATCTGGCAGCCTGCTTCGCGCTGGGCGTCACCGGACCGATGCTGCGGTCGACCGGCTACGACTGGGATCTGCGCAAGAAGCGTCCCTACTGCGGCTATGAGAACTATGAGTTCGACATTCCGACCTGGGACACCTCCGACTCCTATGGACGGTTCCGGGTGCGGCTGGACGAGATGTGGGAGAGCCTGAAGATCGTCAAGCAATGCGCTGACCGGTTGGAGGCGTCCACCGGTGAGCCGGTGATGGTCGACGATCCGAAGATCGGCTGGCCGGCGCAACTGTCGGTGGGCTCCGACGGCCAGGGCAACTCCAATGAGCACATCAAGCACATCATGGGGCAGTCCATGGAGGCGTTGATCCATCACTTCAAGCTGGTCACCGAGGGCTTCCGGGTCCCGGCCGGTCAGGCCTACGTGCCGATCGAAAGCCCCAAGGGTGAACTCGGCTGCCACGTGGTCGCCGACGGCGGCACGAAACCCTACCGGGCGCACATGCGCGACCCAGGATTCAACCATCTGCAGTCCATACCGATTCAGTGCGAGGGCGGCATGCTCGCCGACATCGTGGTTTCGGTCGGTTCAATCGACCCAGTGATGGGAGGCGTCGACCGATGAGCGGTCACGAATTCACGTCCTATTTCCCCGAGTCGGGGAGTGTGGACATGACCGACACCAGCACCAACATCGACGAGACGACACTGACGGAGCTGCGCGAACTCGCGAGTCGCTATCCGCAGGCCCGTTCGGCTCTGATGCCGATGCTGCATCTGGTCCAGAGCGTCGATGGCCGGATCTCGCCGGCGGGCATCAAGGCCTGCGCCGAGATCCTGGGCATCACCGCTGCTCAGGTTTCTGGGGTGGCCACCTTCTACACGATGTACCGCCGCACGCCGGCCGGGCAGCATCACATCGGGGTGTGCACCACCGCGCTGTGTGCGGTCATGGGTGGCGACATCCTGTTGGAGAAGGTGTCGGAGAAACTCGGCATCGAACCCGACCAGACCACGCCGGACGGGAAGTTCAGCCTGGAACGCATCGAATGCAACGCCGCCTGCGATTTCGCGCCGGTGCTGATGGTCAACTGGGAGTTCATGGACAACATGACCCCGGAGAAGGCCGAGCAGTTGCTCGATGATCTTGCTGCCGATCGCGAGGTCAGCTCTACTCGCGGTGCCACCATCACCAGCTGGCGTGAAGCCGAGCGGGTGCTGGCCGGATTCCCTGACGGCCGTGCCGACGAGGGGCCCAGCGCGGGTGAGGCGTCCCTGTTGGGCAAGAAGATCGCCGACGACAAGGGCTGGGCCGCACCGAAGGGTGGGCTCAACTGATGACCGACACTCTCACTCCAGTACTCAGCGCGAACTGGGGCACAGAATCGTCCTGGAAGCTCGAGAGCTACCGGGCATCCGGTGGCTACCAGGCCTTGGCCAAGGCCCTGAAGATGACCCCCGACGAGGTCACCGGGGTGGTCAAGGATTCGGGGTTGCGCGGACGCGGTGGTGCAGGTTTCCCGACCGGCATGAAGTGGAGCTTCGTGCCCAAGGACAATCCGAATCCCAAATACCTGGTGGTCAACGGTGATGAGTCCGAACCGGGCACCTGCAAGGACATGCCGCTGTTGCTGGCGAGTCCGCACACCCTGGTGGAGGGCATGATCATCTCCTCCTACGCCATTGGTTGCCACACCGCCTTCGTCTACATCCGCGGGGAAGTGCTGCACATCCATCGCAGAGTGCAGGCCGCGGTCGCTGAGGCCTACGAGGCCGGGTTGCTGGGCAAAGACATCCTGGGCTCCGGGTACGACTTGGACATCATCGTCCACGCCGGAGCCGGGGCCTACATCTGTGGCGAGGAAACCGCACTGCTGGATTCGTTGGAAGGTCGGCGCGGCCAACCCCGGTTGCGTCCGCCGTTCCCGGCGGTGGCCGGCTTGTACGCCTCGCCGACGGTGATCAACAACGTGGAGTCGATCTCCAGCGTGCCGAGCATCATCGCCAACGGGGCTGAGTGGTTTTCCTCGATGGGGACGGAGAAGTCCAAGGGCTTCACCATCTACTCACTGTCGGGTCACGTCGCCAATCCCGGACAGTTCGAAGCTCCGCTGGGCATCACATTGCGCGAGTTGCTCGACCTGGCCGGCGGCATTCGGGCCGGTCATGAGTTGAAGTTCTGGACGCCGGGCGGATCCTCGACCCCGATCCTGACCGCCGAACACCTGGACGTGCCGCTGGACTACGAGGGGATGGCCGGGGCCGGCACCATGCTGGGCACCAAGGCTCTGCAGATCTTCGACGAAACCACCTCCGTGGTGCGAACCACCCTGCGGTGGCTGGAGTTCTACAAGCACGAATCCTGTGGCAAGTGCACGCCGTGTCGTGAAGGCAACTGGTGGCTGGTGCAGATCCTGCGCAAGATCGAAGCGGGCACCGCCGAAGCCGGCGATGTCGACAAGCTTCTTGACGTTGCGGACAATGTCGGCGGCAAGTCCTTCTGTGCTCTCGCCGATGGTGCCGTCGCCTGTGTCACCAGCGCGGTGCGTCACTTCCGAGCCGAGTTCGAAGCCGGAACCACCACCCCGGCCTGGGAAGCGTTCCCCTATGAGCGCAGCGCACTGTTCGCCACCAGTGAGTCCAAGGAGGTCCGGGCGTGAGCGTGGAGACCAAGACCGAGCAGGCGCCAGCACCGGTGGAGACGGTGACGCTGAGCATCGACGGTATCGAGGTCACAGTGCCCAAGGGCACCCTGGCCATCCGCGCCGCCGAGCAGATCGGGATCGCGATTCCTCGGTTCTGTGACCACCCCCTGCTGGACCCGGCCGGCGCCTGTCGGCAGTGCCTGGTGGAGGTTCCTGATGCCGGCAACGGCCGCGGCTTCCCCAAGCCGCAGGCCTCCTGCACCCTGGAGGTCGCTGCCGGGATGCAGATCAACACCCAGCGCACCTCCGAGGTGGCCGCCAAGTCACAGCGCGGCATGCTGGAACTGCTGTTGATCAACCACCCGCTGGATTGCCCGATCTGCGACAAAGGCGGCGAATGCCCGCTACAGAACCAGGCACTGAGCAGTGGTGGCGGCGAGTCCCGCTATGAGGGCGTCAAGCGAACCTACCCCAAGCCGGTGCCGATCTCGGCACAGATCCTGCTGGATCGGGAGCGGTGCGTGCTGTGCGCTCGCTGCACCCGCTTCTCCGAGCAGATCGCCGGCGATCCCTTCATCAGCCTGGTGGAGCGTGGTGCCCTGCAGCAGGTGGGCCGCTACGCCGAGGAGCCCTACGACTCCTACTTCTCGGGCAATGTGGTGCAGATCTGCCCGGTCGGCGCGCTGACCTCGGCCGCCTACCGCTTCCAGAGCCGACCCTTCGATCTGGTGTCCACCGACGTCACCTGCGAAGGCTGCGCGTCGGGATGTCAGCTTCGAACCGACCACCGCCACGGTGTGATTCGGCGTCGACTGGCCGCCAATGCGCCCCAGATCAACGAAGAGTGGAACTGTGACAAGGGCCGCTTCGCCTTCGTGTCGGGCCGAGGCGACGACCGCATCACCACCCCGATGGTTCGCGTCGACGGCGAGCTGCAGCCCGCGTCCTGGCCGGAGGCCATCGACGCCGCTGTCGCCGGACTGTCGGCGGCCGGTCGCAACGTTGGTGTGATCACCGGTGGGCGCGTGACGATGGAGGACGGCTACGCCTATGCGAAGTTCGCCCGCGCCGTCCTGGGAACCAACAACGTCGACTACCGCAGCCGTCCCTACGGCGCCGACGAGTCGGCCTTCCTGATCACCGAAGTCGCCGGACGCACCCTGGACGCCGCTTCGACGGTGACCTACAGCGCCCTCGAGGCCGCCGAGCGGGTCATCCTGGTGGGCTTCGAACCCGAGGAAGAGTCACCGATGGTCTTCCTGCGGCTGCGCAAAGCGGTGCGCAAACGCGGCTTGACCGTGGTGGCCATCGCACCACTGCTCAGCAACGGCAACCGGAAGCTGAACGCCACGGTGGTGGCCACCGCTCCGGGTGGCGAGACCGAAGCGATCACCGAACTGGAGCTGACCAGCTCCGATGTGATCTTGGTCGGCGAGCGCGCTGGGTTGGTGTCGGGTGCCCTGGAGGCCGTGGTCACCAAGGCCACCGCGGCCGGAGCCCGTTTCGCCTGGATCCCGCGCCGCGCCGCCGAGCGCGGTGCCATCGAAGCCGGCTGCCTCCCCGGCTTGCTGCCGGGCGCCCGAGCGGTTTCCAACGTTGCCGCTCGCGTCGATGTTGCGACCCATTGGGGTGTCGACTCGCTGCCGCCCCTGGAAGGCCTCGACGCCGCCAGCATGCTGGCCGCGGCCGCAACCGGTGAGATCGAAGCGCTGCTGATCGGTGGTGTCGAACTGTCTGATTTCGCCGATGCCGAAGCCGCCCGTGCCTCGGTGGACGCAGCACGGTTCGTGATTTCCTTGGAGACCCGCCACTCCGAAGTCACCGAGCGTGCCGATGTCGTCTTCCCGGTCTCACTACTGGAGGAACACTCCGGCACCTTCATGAACTGGGAACACCGCACTGGACGCGTCAACAAGGTGGTGCGCCAGACCCGGGCACCGATGACCGACCTGAGGGTGCTCGCCGCTCTCGCCGACGCCATGGAGAAGCCGTTGGGCTTCCGCTCCGAGGCGCAGGCCCGCGCCGAGTTCATCGAGCTCGGCACCGGTGAGCAGCGCGTCGAACTGAAGGCGCTGCGTCCACGCAGCCAGCCGTTGCGGTCCTCCCACGGCGAGCAGCATGAGGGAGTATCGGCGAAGCTGGCCACCTGGCGCCTGCTGCTCGACGGTGGCCGCAGCCAAGATGGTGAGCCGGCGTTGGCCGCTACCGCGAAACCCAGCGTCGCCAAAGTCAACCCGGCAATGGCGCAGCAGGTCGGAGTCAGCGACGGCGACGTGCTGGAGATCAGCAATGGCGATTCGTGGTTCCGGTTGCCGGTGCAGATCTGCAAGGACATGGCCGACGCAACTGTGTGGGTGCCGATGAATTCGCCGGGTACGCCACTGAGCGAATTGGGCGTGGTCTACGGCGATGCCGTGACTGTGGACCATGGAGGTGAAGAATGAACGATCCGTGGTGGCTGATGCTGATCAAGGTCGTGGTACTGCTCGTGGTACTGCTGACCTGGACCATCTTCAATGTGTGGTTCGAGCGCCGGTTGGTGGGCAAGATGCAGCACCGCTTGGGGCCGATCATGAACGGACCGCTGGGTCTGGGCCAGGCTCTGGCCGACGGCATGAAGTGTCTGTTCAAGGAGGACTTCATCCCGTCCATGGTCGACCGGGTGTTGTTCGTGATCGCGCCGCTGATCGCTGGAACGGCCGCCTTCACCGCGTGGGCGGTGATCCCCTTCGGCGGCCAGGTCGAGATCTTCGGCGTGACCACCTACCTTCAGGCCACTGACCTGCCGGTCGGTGTCCTGGTGCTGCTGGCGGTCACCTCGGTGGCCATTTACGGCTTCGTGCTGGCCGGCTGGTCGTCGAACTCGCCCTACTCGCTGCTGGGCGCGCTGCGCTCCAGCGCGCAGATGATCTCCTACGAGATCGCCATGGGGCTGGCCCTGGTGTCGGTCTTCCTGTACGCGGGCACGATGTCGACCCACCAGATCGTCGAGGCCCAGGCACAACCCTCGGGTCTGCTCGGATTCGTGGGAATGCAGGATTGGTACTGGGCGGTGATGATCCCGGCCTTCGTGATCTACATGATTTCGATGGTGGGCGAAACCAACCGCGCACCGTTCGACCTTCCGGAGGCCGAATCCGAGCTGGTCAGTGGCTACATCACTGAGTACTCCGGCTTCAAGTACGCGATCTACTTCCTCGCCGAGTACATCAACATGGCGACGGTGTCGGCCATCGCCACGACCCTGTTCTTGGGCGGCTACCTGCCGTTCTGGCCGCTGAACCTGATCGAACCGCTGAACAACCCCTGGCTGGGCCCGATCTGGTTCATCATCAAGGTGCAGTTGCTGATCGCCTTCTTCGTGTGGCTGCGAGGCACGCTGCCGCGCTTCCGCTACGACCAGTTCATGAAGCTGGGCTGGAAGGGCCTCATCCCGGTGGCGTTGGTATGGATCGTCGTCTTCGCCGTCATGCAGTACTTGCGGCGCACCCCGATGGTCGGCCCAGCGATGTACATCTTGATCGGGTTGGTTGCGGTGGCGGTCTTCGCCTTGATCATGGTCACCGACCGCCCCAAGCCAGAGCCACCACCAGTTCCGGAGGGTCCGTTCGACGCCTTCGCCGGTGGTTTCCCGGTACCGCCGATGCCCGGACAGGTGCTGCCCGAGCTGAGCGAGGTGGTCGCCTCGGTCGCCGAGGAAGTCGAACCCGCTGCTGAGAGGAGCGAGTAGATGGGTATCTTCGACCCGTGGGCCGGGTTCGGAGTCACATTCCGGACCATGTTCCGCAAGACCTTCACTCAGGGCTACCCGGAGAAGGGCAAGGAGAAGATCACCGCACCGCGTTTCCACGGTCGGCATCAATTGAACCGGTGGCCGGACGGCTTGGAGAAGTGCGTCGGCTGCGAGCTGTGCGCCTGGGCCTGCCCCGCCGATGCCATCTACGTCGAGGGCGCGGACAACACCGACGAGCAGCGATTCTCACCGGGTGAGCGCTACGGCCGGGTGTACCAGATCAACTATCTGCGCTGCATCCTGTGCGGATTGTGCATCGAGGCGTGCCCGACGCGGGCGTTGACGATGACCAACGATTTCAAGCTGGGTGACTTCACCCGGGAGAAGATGATCTACACCAAGGATCGCCTGTTGGCGCCGCTGCTGCCCGGCATGGAGGAACCGCCGCACGCTCGACGCCTCGGCCCGGACGAGACCGCCTACTTCCTGGGGCTGCCCGAGACCGGTAAGCCGGACAACCGCACCCCGATCGCTGACTCTGACACCGGAGGTGCTCGATGATTGTGTTGGATACCTTGGGCGTGGTCAGTTTCTGGATCGCCGGCCCGCTGGCGGTGCTGGGCGCTCTGGGGCTGATCATGTTCCGCAAGGCCGTCTACGCCGCACTGTCGATGGCCTTCACGATGGTCAACCTGGCCGTGCTCTACGCCAGCCTGGACGCCATGTTCCTCACCTTCGTGCAGATCATCGTCTACACCGGCGCCATCATGATGCTGTTCCTGTTCGTGCTGATGCTGGTCGGTGTGGACACCCCCGACTCGCTGGTGGAGACGCTGCGCGGTCAACGGGTGGCCGCCACTTTGGCCGCGATCGGGATCTTCGCGCTGATCGTGTTCGGCATCGGTGGCGCCATCACCGGCGTCCCGGCCGTCGGTTTGGAACAGGCCAATGCCGAATACGGTGACAATGTGCAAGGCCTGGCCGCGCTGATCTTCGGCCGCTATGTCTTCGCTTTCGAACTCACTTCGGCGCTCCTCATCACCGCAGCGGTCGGCGCGATGATCCTGGGCCAACGTGCCCGGGTGCGTCGCAAGGCGACGCAACGGGATCTGTCGGAGGAACGTCTGCGCGATTACGCGGAGAAGGGCACCCATCCCGGATCGCTGCCGAACTCCGGCGTGCTGGCCCTGCACAATTCGATCGCAACACCGGCGCTGCTGCCCGACGGCACCGTCAGCGAGCACTCGGTGTCGGAGACCTTGGCCGCTCGCGGGGTCATCATCGATGCGCCGGCACTGTCCCAGGCCACGGCAAAGGCCTTCTCCGAGATCGAGTCCACGTCAGTTGAGGAGGCGGACGAATGAGTCCCGAGTACTACCTTTTTCTGGCCGTACTGCTGTTCGCCATCGGCACGGTGGGAGTGATGGTGCGGCGCAACGCCCTGATCGCCTTCATGTCGGTGGAACTCATGCTGAATGCTGCCAACTTGGCCATGGTCGCCTTCGCGATGGCTCGTGGCGGCCTGGACGGGCAGGTTGCCACCTTCTTCGTGATGGTGGTCGCGGCCGCTGAGGTCGTTGTCGGCCTGAGCATCATCATTGTCATCTATCGCACCCGACGTTCCACATCGATGGACGCGGCGAGCTTGTTGAAGCTGTGAGGGGCCTAAGCGCATGATCACACTCGAAACCGTCGCCGCGACCGGGATGTTCTCCCTGGCCTGGCTGATGATTGCGGTCCCGGCAGTGGCCGCGGCACTGCTGCTGGTGAGCGGCAGCTTCTTCGACCGAGCTGGCCACTGGCTGGCGGTGGCCGCCGTGGCACTCAGCTTCGGGATCGCCCTGTGGCTGTTCATCGCGATGATGGCGGCCGATCCCGAGCAGCGCGCCGTCGGCGTGCCGCTGTACACCTGGATCGACTCCGGCACCTGGTCGATCTCGGCAGGGCTGTTGATCGATCAACTCTCGATCCTGTTCGCCCTGCTGATCACCGGTGTGGGCGGCCTGATCCACCTGTACTCGGTCGGCTACATGGCCCACGATCCCCGTCGACGCCGCTTTTTCGCCTTCCTGAATCTCTTCGTGGCAGCCATGCTGCTGCTGGTGCTGGCCGACAACTACCTGGTGCTGTTCGTCGGCTGGGAGGGTGTGGGCCTGGCGTCCTACCTGTTGATCGGGTTCTGGCAATACAAGCCATCGGCGGCAGCCGCCGCCAAGAAGGCCTTCGTGATGAACCGTGTCGGCGACCTCGGCATGACCACTGCGGTCATGGCGATGCTGGCACTGTTCGGCAGTTCGTCCTTCGAAGCGGTCAATGCCGGCGCCGGCAAGCTGGATCCGGCGTGGGCGACCGCTATCGGTCTGCTGCTGTTGCTGGCCGCCTGTGGCAAATCCGCGCAGGTGCCGTTGCAGGCCTGGCTGCTGGACGCCATGGAAGGCCCCACCCCGGTGTCGGCGCTGATCCACGCGGCGACCATGGTCACTGCCGGTGTCTATCTGGTGGTGCGCAGCAATGCCGTGTTCAACGTCGCCCCGATCGCGGCTACTGCGGTGGTGCTGGTGGGCACGGTCACGTTGCTGGTGGGCGCCTGGATCGGTACCAGCAAGGACGACATCAAGAAGGTGCTGGCCGGCTCCACGATGAGCCAGATCGGCTACATGATGCTGGCGGCCGGGATCGGCCCGGCCGGCTACGCCTTCGCTATCTTCCACCTACTCACCCACGGCTTCTTCAAGGCCAACATGTTCCTGGGTGCCGGTTCGGTGATGCACGCGATGGACGATGATGTGAACATGCGCCACTACGGTGCGCTGTCGAAGGTGATGCGGATCACCTTCCTCACCTTCTCGATGGGCTTCCTGGCCATCATCGGCTTCCCATTCTTCTCCGGCTACTACTCGAAGGATCACATCATCGAGGCCGCCTTCCATCAGAATGCTCTGATCGGCTGGGCTGCCCTGATTGGTGCCGGCATCACCGCCTTCTACATGACGCGCCTGATGCTCATGACGTTCTTCGGGGAATCCCGTTGGCGCGAGGGTGTGCATCCGCACGAGTCGCCGAAGATCATGACGATTCCGCTGATCATCCTGGCGATCTTCAGCGTCATCGGCGGCGTCCTGATGAACTCCTGGATTCAGGAATGGCTGGAACCGGCAGTCGGCAACCATGTCGAGGAACTGTCCCTGATGCCGTCTGCGATCGGGTGGGCGACGATGGGCGTGGTCGCCCTCGGCGTCGCAGTCGGTTGGTTCTTCTTCGGACAGCGGCGAGTTCCCGAGGAGGCCCCGGTCTCGAAGAACTTCTTCACCGTGATGGGCCGCAACGACCTGTTCGGTGACACCGTCAACGATGTGGTGGCGGTACAACCCACAATGCTGGCTGCCCGGGGCGTCGTGGTCGCCGATCACACGATGATCGACGGTGGCGTGAACGGTGCCGCGGGCCTGCTCGCGAAGTTGTCCACCCAGACCCGACGGCTACAGACCGGGCAGATCCGAACGTATGCGTTGACCATGTCCTTGGGCGTGGTCGGTATCGGCGTGGTCATGATTCTCAGTCAGTTGGGCTGAGGGAGGAGATGCAGATGACAATCCCTTGGCTCACGCTGCTCGGCCTGGTGCCGCTGGTCGGTGCCATCACGCTGATGCTTCCGATCAAGGAGCTGGCCCGCTATCTGGGCATGTTCTTCGCGCTACTGACCCTGGTGGTGGGCGTCGTGGTGGCAGCGTTGTACGTCAACGGCGCATCGTTGGGTATCCAGGTTCCGTGGATGCCTACCTTCGGCGCCTGGTGGGCGCTGAATCTGGACGGTATGGGGCTGATGATGGTGCTGCTCACCGTCGTCCTGGTGCCGGTGGTGCTATTGGCGGAGTGGAAGCTCACCTCGCCAGGACGGTGGACCCCTCAGGTCTTCGTCGGGTTGGTGCTGCTGCTGGAGAGCCTGTCGATCTACACCTTCCTGGCCTCCGATGTGCTGCTGTTCTACCTCTTCTTTGAGGCGACGCTGATTCCGCTGTACTTCCTTATTGGCGGCTTCGGCGGTCCGCAGCGGGCTGCGGCGGCACTGAAGTTCTTGCTGTTCAGCCTCGCCGGTGGTCTGGTCATGCTGGTGAGTGTGATCGGGCTGTTCGTGTGGTCGGCGCGGTTGCTCGGAAAGCCGAGCTACCTGCTGACCGATCTGATCGGCGTCGCGATGCCCACCGACGTCGCACGGTGGTTGATGGTCGGCTTCCTGGTGGCGTTCATCGTGAAGGCGCCCATGGTTCCGGTGCACACCTGGCTCCCGACAGCGACCGAACAGTCCACGCCGGGCACCTCAGTGCTGCTGGTCGGCATTCTGGACAAGATCGGCACCTTCGGCATGATCAAGTTCTGCCTGGGTCTGTTTCCCGAGGCCAGCCAGTGGGCGGCCCCGGCAATGGTCATCCTGGCGCTGATCAGCATCATCTACGGCGCGCTGGCTGCGATCGGAAGCTCTGACCTGTTGCGCCTGGTCGCCTACACCTCGGTGAGCCACTTCGGATTCATGGTGCTGGGCATCTACACCTTCACCTCGGCCGGTATTTCGGGATCCATCTTCTACATGCTGAACCACGGCTTCTCCACTGCGGCGTTGTTCCTGGTGGTGGGCTTCCTGATCTCGCGGCGAGGTTCGGCCAAGGTCGCCGATTTCGGCGGCGTGGAGAAGGTGACGCCGGTGCTGGCCGGTTTCTTCCTGGTCGCCGGACTGTCGGGTCTGGCCTTGCCGGGTCTGTCCAGCTTCGTCTCGGAGTTCATGGTGCTGGCCGGCGCGTGGTCGCGGACACCGTGGGTGGCCGCTGTGGCGGTGATCGGTACGGTGCTGGCCGCGGTCTACATCATGCGGGTCTATCAGCGAACCATGACCAGTCCGGCCACCGAGGCAACGGTCAAGCACTTCACCGTGGACGCGACGGCACGAGAGAAATGGGTGGTGGTCCCCTTGGTCACAGTGATCCTGCTGCTGGGCTTCGTGCCCTCGCTGGCGCTGAATGTGATCGAGCCGACGACCCGAACCACGATGAGCCAGATCGGTGTGACTGATCCGGTGGCTCCGCTGGGAGAGGAAGGCAAGTGAACCAGATCGCTACCCCCACCTTCGAGTGGATGCCGCTGGCCCCGGTCCTGGCGGTGCTTCTCGCCGCCTGTGTCGGTGTGGTCGTGGAGGCGTTGGTCCCGCGTGCCTACCGTTTCGTGAGTCAACTGGGCGTGGTCGCCCTCGGACTGCTGGCCGCCCTCGGACTGCTGATCGTCAACTATTTCGCTCACAGCAGCGGAATCATGGCGATGGGGTCGATCAGCCTGGACGGGCCCACCTATCTGATGTGGGGCTCGCTGCTGGTGTTCGGCCTGCTGTCGATGATGGTTTTCGCCGAACGGACGCTGAACAACGGCGCGAGCGCCTTCGCGGCGTCCGCGGCGAGCGTTCCGGGAAGCGTCGCTGAGGCTGAGGCCACGGCTGCTCGTCATGAGCACACCGAGGTCTTCCCGCTGGCGCTGTTCTCGCTGTCGGGAATGATGGTCTTCGTCAGTGCCACCGACCTGATCACGGCCTTCGTGGCCCTGGAAGTGATGTCGCTGCCGCTGTACCTGCTCAGCGGCATGGCGCGGCGTCGCCGACTGCTCAGCCAGGAAGCCGCCCTGAAGTACTTCCTGCTCGGTGCACTGTCGTCTGCCTTCTTCCTGTTCGGCATGGCGCTGATGTACGGCTATGCCGGGTCCTTCGACTACCGCACCATCGACGCCGCAGTGCTGGCGCCCACCTACGGGCATGGACTGCTGCTCGTCGGCACCGGTCTGATGGCCGTCGGGTTGTTGTTCAAGATCGGCGCAGTGCCGTTCCACAACTGGGTGCCCGACGTCTACGTCGGTTCGCCGACACCGGTGACCAGCTTCATGGCCATCTGCACCAAGCTGGCTGCCGTCGGCGCCACCGCCCGTTTCTTCTTCGTGGCGCTGGGGGCTGATCGGTGGAGCTGGCAGCCCATGATCGCGGTGATCGCGGTGCTGACCATGATCGTCGGTGTGGTCCTCGCCATGAGCCAAACAGATATCAAGCGCCTGTTGGCCTACAGCTCGGTGTCTCACGCAGGCTTCATCCTGGTCGCCGTGGTCGGCGCCACCGTGGCTACCGCCAATGATCCCGCCAGCAGTGTGGCCTCGATCCTGTTCTACCTGCTGGCCTACGGCTTTGCGACCGTGGGAGCTTTCGCCATCGTCACAATGGTGCGCAACTCTGCCGGCGAGGCTCACGACATCGACAGCTGGTCGGGCATCGGCCGCTCGAGCCCAGTGATCGGCGCCGTATTCGCCTTGCTGATGCTGAGTTTCGCGGGAATTCCGCTCACCGGTGGTTTCATCGGCAAGTGGGAGGTCTTCGCCTCTGCCTGGGAGGGCGGCTACGCCTGGCTGGTGGTCGTGGCGGTGATGGCCAGCTTGGTGGCCGCCTACGTGTATCTCAAGGTTGTGGTGCGGATGTTCTTCGCCGAGAGCGCCGAGGGAGTCAGCGTCGCCAAGGCCAGCCTGCTCACTCTGGTTCCCATCGGTGTGGGCGCGGTAGCGACGCTGTACCTGGGTCTGTTCCCCGGGCCGGTGCTGGACCTGATGACAGCCTCCAGCGTCTTCCTTCGGTGAGGATAGGCTGGCAGACGTGAGCGGCAACAAGACCACCGAGTTGGTTGGCGATGTGGATCCGGAACTTACCGATCGAGTCACCGGTCTACTGGAGCAGATCGAGACACGGTTGGCCCAGGCGGCCGTCGCCGATGCCGACTTCGTGACTCAGGCCGCTCAGCACATCATCAACGCGGGCGGGAAGCGCTTCCGTCCGCTGTTGGTCGTGCTGGCCGCCCAATTGGGTGCCGCTGCGGACGACGAGACCATTCGCGCCGCCCTGGTCATGGAACTGACCCATGTGGCGAGCCTGTATCACGACGATGTCATGGACGAAGCCGAGTTGCGCCGCGGCGCACCCAGCGCCAATCAGCGTTGGGACAACACCGTGGCCATCCTGGTCGGAGATTTCCTCTTCGCGCAGGCCTCCAGCATCGTGGCAACCTTGGGTACCGACTTCGTCGCCTTGCAGGCGCGCACCTTCGCCCGCCTGGTGCAGGGTCAGATCGCCGAGACCCAGGGAGCTGCCGCCGACGAAGACCCGCTGGCTCACTACCTGCAGGTGGTGGCAGACAAGACCGGCTCGCTGATCGCGGCCTCCACCGAATTCGGAGGGATGGTGGCCGGGCTCGGCGCACCGGAGTTGGGCGCCCTCGCCGCCTACGGCGAAGAGATCGGGGTGGTCTTCCAGCTCAGCGACGACATCATCGATATCGCCTCCGAGACCTCAGGCAAGACTCCCGGTACGGATTTGCGAGCTGGTGTTCCCACCCTTCCGACACTGCTGCTTCGGGCGGCGAACGATCCGGCCGATGCGCGGTTGATCGCATTGCTGGATGCCGACCTCTCCGATGACACCGACTTGGCCGAAGCGCTGGGGCTGTTGCGCGCCCATCGTGTGATGGATGAAGCGCGCGAGGTGATCCGGCAGCGCGCCGAGGTGGCTCGGGCTCACCTGGCCCCGTTGCCGAATGGTCCGGCCAAGGATGCGCTGGCCACGTTGTGTGATGCGGTGATCTCCCGCTCGGCGTGAGTCGTGGCCATGGTGGACATCATCGAGCGGGACGCGGTTGACCTTGCCGAGGCGGTGAGGCATCGCGAGCTGAGCGCGCACGAGGTTGTGGCGGCTCATCTGCGGCGTGCCGAGTCTCTGGGTGCCGCTCTGGGTGCCTTTGCCCGGCTCACCCCCGACTCGGCAGCTCAGGCGGCCATCCGCGTCGACGCCGAACTGGACGCTGGCGAACAGCCAGGAGTGCTGGCCGGTGTCCCGTGTCCGATCAAGGATCTGGCCGCCGTTGCCGGCGTCCCGATGGGTGCCGGCAGTGCCGCGCTGGCCGGATTCGTGCCCGAGGCCGACGACGACGTGGTGGGCTGGCTTGCTGAAGCCGGCACGATCAGCATCGGCAAGACGGCAACGCCGGAATTCGGATTGCCGTGCTACACCGAACCCGAAGGTGCCGCTCCCGCGGTGACGCCGTGGGACACCACTCGGATGGCCGGTGGCTCCAGTGGGGGAGCGGCGGTGGCCGTGGCCACCGGCATGGCGCCGATCGCGCATGCCTCCGACGGTGGCGGTTCGATACGGATCCCGGCCTCCTGCTGTGGCGTGGTCGGGCTGAAACCCAGCCGCGGCCGCGTCAGCGTGGGACGCCTACGAGCGCCGGGGCCGGGCCTGACCACCGATGGTGTGATCAGCCGCTCGGTGCGCGACACCGCCATAGGACTCGATGTGTTGTGCGGTCATGGGATCGCCGAGCCCTACCCGATCGCGCCCCCACCCGAACCATTTGCCGTCATGGCCCGCCGTGATTCGGGACGACTGCGCATCGGGATCCTGACGACTCCGGTGATCGCCGAGGCCGACGTTCATCCGGTCTGCCTGGAGGCTGCAACTCACACTGCCGACGTGCTGGCGCGCCTCGGCCATGACGTGGACCTGGCTCCGGTGCCGTTCCCGGTGCAACGCTGGCAGGACTTCATGGCCATCTGGGCCGTGGGTGCCGCGACGATCCCGCTGCCGCCGCAGGCCGATACGGTGCTGCGTCCGCTGACTCGGTGGTTGCGCGAAACCGGACGCGAAGTCAGCGGCACGGCCTACGCCGAGGCCTTGGCAGGTTTGCAGCGTCTGGGGGTTGAGATCGCCGAGGCCTGGGATGGCTTCGACGCGGTGCTGACCCCGACATTGGCGATGCCGCCGCTACCGGTCGGCGCGTTGCGCAATGACGACGATCCCGCTGCGGATTTCGCCGCCCAGACCCGCTTCACCCCGTGGACCTCGGTGGCGAACCTCAGCGGACGCCCGGCGATCTCGTTGCCGTTGCACACCGCTCAGGTCGAGGGTGCCACCGTTCCCGTCGGAGTGATGTTCACCGGTCGTTTCGCCGAAGAGGGCCGCCTGCTCTCGCTGGCGACGCAGCTCGAATCAGAGGTGGGCTGGGATCATCCGTTCGTGACGGCTGCTCCGCTGTGAGTTGATCAGCGAGCCGAGATGGGCTCGGGTTCCTCGTCGTCCTCGGCCTCTTCGATCTCGCGATAGTGCTTGTTGCGAAGACCGAGAATCAGGCTGGCCAAGACAGCGGCCAGTACTGAAGCGGTGAGTACCGCGATCTTGGCGTTGTCCTGCAGCATCACGTCGGTGAAGCTGAGTTCGCTGATCAGCAGCGACACGGTGAAGCCGATTCCGCCCAGCACCGCCAAACCGAACACGTCGATCCAGGCCAGCGTCGGGTCGAGGGTGGCGTGACGGAGTCGGGTCACCAGCCAGGTCGCGCCGGTGATGCCGACCGCCTTGCCCAGGACGAGTCCGACCACGACCCCCAAGCCGATGGGGCTGGTGACCGCGTTGACGAAACCGTCCCAGCCGCCCACCGCAACCCCGGCGGAGAAGAAGGCGAAGATCGGAACCGCGACCCCGGCGGAGAACGGTCGGATGCGGTGTTCGAAGATCTCAGCCAGGCCGTGGTCCTCGTCATCGCCGGACGCCGGACGCACCGGGACACAGAAGGCTAGGATGACGCCGGCGATGGTCGCGTGGACTCCGGAGTTGTACACCAGTGCCCAACTGATCACCGCCAGCGGGAAGAGCGTCACCCAGGGCGCCCACCAGTGATAGGACAGGAAGTGCTGGGCTTTGTGGGCGATGATCCAGAAGGCCACCACCGGCAGGATGTCCCAAGCCAGGAAGAGCGGCACCAGGCCGGAGGAGTAGAAGAACGCGATGATGAGGATCGCGATCAAATCATCGGCCACTGCCAAAGTGAGCAGGAAGGTGCGCAGCGCCGCGGGCAGGTGTGAGGAGATGACCGCCAGTACTGCCAACGCGAACGCAATATCGGTGGCTGCCGGGATGGCCCAACCCTGAACCGCCACCGGGTCAGTGACCGTGAATGCCACATAGATGCCTGCGGGAACCGCGACGCCGCCAATGGCGGCCGCCACCGGTACCAGGGCGGTCTTGGGGCTGCGCAGATCGCCGGCAACGAACTCGCGTTTGAGCTCCAGGCCGACCATGAAGAAGAAGATGGCCAGCAAGCCGTCGGCAGCCCAATGAGCCAACGACAGGTCCAAGTTGATGCCGAAGGCCTCGAAGCCGACATGGGTGTCGCGCAGCTCGGTATAGAACTCCGGTGCCAGGTTGGCCACCAGCATCGCGATGACGGCGGCGATGATCAACAGGATGCCGCCGGTCGATTCCTGGCGCAGAATCCGTTTGATGCGCCGGAACTCGCTGGCTGTGCCTCGGGAGAGGACACTGGGTGCGTCGCTCATAGTCACCAGATCTTCACTCGTCGGTCAGGGGCCAGCCACAAAGCATCGGCGTCGGTGACATCGAAGGCTTCATAGAAGGCGGGAAGGTTGCGCACTACCTGATTGCAGCGAAACTCCTCAGGCGAATGCGGGTCGGTCGCCAGCTGCTGGCGCAGCGACTCGTCACGACGCTTGGTTTGCCACGCCAAAGCCCACGAGAAGAAGAAACGCTGTGCCGCCGGGATACCATCGATCGGCTCGGGTTCGACTCCGCCGAGGGCGATCTTCCATGCGTCGTACGCGATCGCCAGCCCGCCGAGGTCGCCGATGTTCTCCCCAATGGTCAGCTCACCATTGACGCTCAACTCCGGGAGCTGAGCCGGGCGCAGTGCCGAGTATTGATCGATCAGGGCCTTGGTGCGTTCGGTGAAGGCGGTCCGATCGGCCTCGGTCCACCAGTCGCGCAGTCGGCCCTCGCCGTCGCAGGTGGAACCCTGATCGTCGAAGCCGTGCCCGATCTCATGGCCGATCACCGCGCCGATGGCGCCGTAGTTGACCGCATCGTCGGCATCGGGGTCGAAGAATGGCGGCTGCAAAATCGCGGCCGGGAACACGATCTCATTGCGCAGTGGGTGGTAGTAGGCGTTGACCGTCTGCGGCGTCATGAGCCATTCCCAGCTACGGATCGGCCCGGCGAGCTTGCTCAACTCGTCAACGGTGTGGAACTCCGCGGCGCTGAGCACATTACCGATGAGGTCATCAGCGTCCAGCTCCAGGCTGCCGTAGTCCATCCAGCGGTCGGGGTAGCCGATCTTGGGGGTGAAGTTGGCGAGCTTGGTGAGCGCCTCGGCGCGGGTCTGCTCACCCATCCATTCCAGGGAGGAAATGGAGGCCTGATAGGCCTGCAGCAGGTTCGCCACCAGCTCATCCATGCGATCCTTCGCCGCGGGCGGGAAGTGGCGCTCCACATAGAGTTTGCCGACCGCTTCGCCCAGGTTGCGTTCGACGAGGTCGACGCCGCGCTTCCACCGCTCCTTGAGCTGGGGGATGCCTTGCAGCACGGTGCCGTAGAAGTCGAATCGGGCCTGCACCAGCGGATTGGGCAGGTACGGCGACAGCGCCGAGACCAGGCTCCACCGGCACCATAGACGCCACTGTTCCAGGCGCGAGGGCTGCATCAGTTCCACCAGTTCGGCAAGTACCGACGGTTGGGCGACGATCACCTCGTCGAGCTGCGGTACCCCGGCGGCGAGCAGTACCCGGGTCCAGGCCAGGCCATTGGCGTCCAGGTCCGCCCACGGCGTCGGGTTGTACATCGCCTGCATGTCGCGAGTACGCACCTTGTCCCAGTGGCGGGCCGCGATGGCGGTCTCGAGTTCGACGATCTCCGCTGCTGCGCTGGCCGACAGTTGGGCGATGGTCATGGTGGTCGTGATGTGATCGCGGTACTTGGCCAGTACCGGAGCATGCTGCTCCAGGCGGTAGTACTCCTCGTCGGGAAGGCCGATGCCGTCTTGTCCGACGAATAGCGCATATCGGGTCGGTTCGCCCGGATCGGCGTCCACGCCGAGCCCGATCGGTGCGCCGGTGCCGCGTCGGATGCTGCGGCCGAAGTACTCCAGCAGGTCATCGACGGTGGCGATGTCGTCGATTTCGGCCAGCAACGGTGCCAGCGGCTCCAAGCCGCGCGCTGCCACCTGTTCGGTGTCCATGAAGCTGGAGTAGAGGGCCTCCACGAGGTGGGCCTCGGTGCCGGGCTGTGCTCCGGACAAGCTGGTGACGATCGCCTTGATGGCGGCTTCGGAGGCATCGCGCAATTCCATGAAGGCACCCGCAGATTGTTTGTCCTGGGGGATGTCGGTCACGGCCAGCCACCGTGCATTGACGTGGCGGAAGAGATCGTCAGCGGGGCGGATTGTCGGGTCGAGGTCGAAAGTCGTCACGTGTTCCAGGCTATCGGTTGGGTGGAGATGACACTGCGCCCGACCGGGATACCGGCCGGGCGCAGCAATGGTTGACGGTTACAGTTCCCAGGTGTCGTGGCCCTTCAGCAGGGCCGAGACCGCCTGATCACGGGCGGCATCGTCATCGAAGGTGGCGATTTGAGCCCGAGCCAGATCGTCATACACCGGACGCTCGACATCGCGGAAAATGCCGATCGGTGCGGTGGTGAGGTGATTCTGGTCGGTCAACTGCGATAGGGCGAAGGCCAGTTGCGGATCCTCGGCATGCGCGTCGTGCACCAGCAGGTTCTCTTGGCCGATCTCGGCCACTGGTGCCACTGTGAGGGTTCCGTCGGCGCCACGGACGACGCCCATCGAGTTGTCTGCGCCGAAGGTCACCGGTTCCCCGTGGACCAACTTGATCATGCCGTCGGCTGCCTTGAGCGGATCGTAGGCACCGTCGTTGAAGATGACACAGTTCTGATAGATCTCCACCAGGGAGGTGCCCCGGTGGGCTGCAGCGGCCTTCAGGGTCGCGGTGAGGTGGGCGCGGTTGGCGTCCACAGTCCGAGCCACGAAGGTGCCACCGGCTCCCAGCGCCAGCGAAACCGGGTTGAAGGGGTTGTCCACCGAGCCCTGCGGGGAGGACTTGGTCACCTTGCCGGTCTCCGAGGTCGGGGAGTACTGGCCTTTGGTCAACCCGTAGATCCGGTTGTTGAACAACAGAATCGTCATGTTGATGTTGCGGCGGATCGCATGGATCAGGTGGTTGCCGCCGATGCTGAGGGCATCGCCGTCACCGGTGATCACGAACACCGATACATCCGGACGCGACATCGCCACACCAGCGGCGATCGCGGGCGCGCGTCCGTGAATGGAGTGGAATCCGTAGGACTCCACGTAATACGGGAATCGCGAGGAGCAGCCGATACCGGACACCACGACGAGATTCTCGTTGCGGATTCCCAGGTCGGGCATCACCGACTGGAAGGCGGCGAGTACGGGATAGTCGCCACAGCCCGGGCACCAGCGAACCTCGTTGGGGGCGGTGAAGTCCTTGCGGGTGAGCGGGGTCAGAGCGACCGGGACTCCGGCCATTCCGGTGCCTGCAATGGAAACGGGCGCGGTCACTTCGCAGCCTCCTCATCAATGATGGCGTTCAGGTCGTCGGCGAGTTCGGACTGCCGCAACGGCAAGCCGCGAACCTTGGTGTAGCTCTCCACGTTGATCAGGTAGGTCGCTCGCAGCAGCATCGCCAGTTGGCCGAGGTTCATTTCCGGCACGATCACGCGGTCGTACGCGGCCAGAACCTCGCCGAGGTTGGCTGGCAATGGGTTGATCCACCGCAGATGCGCTGTGGCGAGCTTGCGACCGCTACCGCGCACGATCCGGACGGCTGCCTGGATGGGGCCGAAGGTGGAACCCCACCCCAGCACCAGGACTTTGGCCTCGCCGCTGGGATCGTCCACGACGAGATCGGGGACATCCCGCACGACACCGGCCACCTTCGCAGCACGGGTCAGCACCATCTCCTCATGGTCGCTGGGATCATAGGAGACCGCGCCGGAACCGGGAGCCTTTTCCAGGCCACCGGTGCGGTGAGTGAGCCCCGGGGTTCCCGGAATCGCCCACGCACGAGCCAATTTCTCGTCGCGGGCGTAGGGCAGGTATTCGCCCTCGACCTCGGTGGTGAGGTTGGTATCGATGGCGGGCAGTTCGCTCATCTCGGGGACGCGCCACGGCTCGGCGCCGTTGCCCAGGTACCCGTCGGTGAGGACCAACACCGGTGTGCGGTACTCCACCGCTACCTTGCAGGCTTCGAAGGTTGCGGCGAAACAGTCGGCCGGAGACTGCGCGGCGATCACCGGCATGGGTGATTCACCATGGCGCCCGAACAAGGCGATGTGGAGATCGGACTGTTCGGTCTTGGTCGGCAGGCCGGTGGAAGGACCACCGCGCTGAACGTCGATGACCACCAGCGGCAATTCGGAGATGACCGCCAATCCGAGGGTTTCGGACTTCAGTGCCAGGCCGGGGCCGGAGGTGCTGGTTGCACCCAGACATCCGGCGAAGGAGGCGCCCAGAGCGGCACCCACCGCGGCGATCTCATCTTCAGCCTGGAAGGTCATCACCCCTGCCGACTTCGCATCAGACAGGTAGTGCAGTACCTCGGAGGCTGGCGTGATCGGGTAGGCGCCCAGGTACAGCGGCAGTCCGGCGCGGTTGGCGCCGGCGACCAGACCGTAGGCGACCGCACGGTTGCCGGTGATCTGGCGGTAGGTGCCGGTCTTGGCCGGGGCCGGTGCGATCTCGTAGCGGAAAGCAATCGCTTCGGAGGTTTCGCCGAAGTTGTAGCCGGCGGTGAGCGAGGCGATGTTGGCGTCGCGAATCTCCGGCTTCTTGGCGAACTTCTTGTTCAAGAACGCGATGGTGCCCTCGATCGGGCGGCTGTACATCCAGTTCAGCAGGCCCAGGGCGTACATGTTCTTAGTGCGCGCGGCGTCCTTGCGGGACAGTCCGAACGGGGCAACGGCGGCGGTGGCTGCAGCAGTGAGGTCGAAGGCGTGGACTTGGTAGGCCTCCAGGCTGCCGTCTTCCAAGGGGTTGGTGTCGTAACCGACCTTGGACAGCGCGCGCGGGGTGAAGTCTGCGGTGTCGACGATGATGATGCCGCCGGCGGGCAACTCGGCGATGTTCGCCTTCAATGCCGCTGGGTTCATCGCGACCAGCACATCGGGGTGGTCACCGGGGGTGTGCACGTCGTACTCGGCGAAGTGCAACTGGAAGCTGGAAACCCCAGCCACCGTTCCTGCTGGTGCCCGGATTTCAGCCGGATAGTTCGGCAGGGTGACGAAGTCGTTACCAGCAACGGCGGTGTCTTGAGTGAATCGGTCGCCAGTCAGCTGCATGCCGTCTCCGGAGTCTCCGGAGAATCGGATGACGACGTGGTCGATGGTGCTCACTTGGGTCATATTTGGCGCGGCCCTCCCGGGAGCGGCGATCCTGCGCCGCAGCCGTTAGTAGTGGACAGAAAACCCGGGACTCGGCAGTGGGTCCAGCCGAATTCCTATCTCAGCTCCCGTGTTGGGGACTGAAGCAGTACGGCGCCCTTGGTCGTGCCGGTGGGCATCACCAATGGCGCCAAACATGGCGAGAATAGCGCGCTGACCCAACGTTGGGAACCATACTGACAAGGATTCCCGAACATCGGCAATCCCCTTGTCAGGGCCTAATAATGAGCTTACATAGTCCGGCGGTCTAGGCTAGTGGCGTGCCTTCGAATCGACGTCCCCGATGACGGTCCTGCAGCCGCCTCGGCCCGCTGGATCGGTGCGGCATCGGTTGCAGTCGCGAGCGCGTGTCGCCGGAGGTGACATCGCCAAAGCCTGGAGCTATCCGGCAGTGCGTCGGGGCTTCTATGCCACCGCCATGTTGTTCCTGGGTTCGCTGACACCGGCCTATTTGCCCCAGAACAGTCCGTGGTGGGGGCCGATCCGCGCGGTCGGGCTGGACAGTTGGTTCGGACGTGTCGCCGGCACCGCCCTCGTCGTCGCAGCCGTGGCCCTCTTGGTGGAGGCCTGGTTCCGGCTTCGGCCCCGGTTGTACCACGAGGTGAAGCACTGGCCGATCACCTTGTTGTGGAGTATTCCGCTGCTGTTCGCGCCGCCGATCTTCAGTCATGACGCCTACGGCTACGCCGCCGAGGGCTGGGTGCTGCACAACGGTCTCAATCCCTACGATGTCCCGATCTCGGCGTTGCCGGGTGCCTTCGCCGATCAAGCCGCGTGGCTGTGGCGCTATCACACCGCGATGTATCCACCGCTGAGCCTGGAGATGTTCCGCGGCATCGTGGTCGCCTCCGGAAACGACCCCTACCTATCTGCGGTAGGTATGCGGCTGCCGGCCCTGGCCGGCGTCGCTTTGATCGTGGTCCTGTTGCCCCGGATCGCGCACCGCATCGGTGCCGATCCTCAGCTGACCGCCTGGTTCGCCACCATCAACCCGCTCCTGATCGTGGCGTTGGTAGGAGGGGCCCACAACGATGCCGTGATGATGGGGCTGGTGGTGTTGGCGCTGTGGCTGGTCTATCTGCCGCGAGCCGGTGCAACCCCGGCGTCTCCCGCGCCGAGTCGGCTCCGGCGGTTCCTGAACTGGCTGGTGGCCGAGAAGTGGTTTCTCACTGCCGCGGTGATCGTGGGAGTCGCTGCCTGCATCAAACAGCCGGCGTTGCTGGCGTTCTACCCGGTGGCGCTGATCGGCCACCCGTGGCGGACACTGCACTGGTCGGACACCTGGCGGGCCGGGGTGCGGCTGACGATCTCGTTGGCGGTCTCGGTGGTCACCTTCGTGGCGATCAGCCTGGCCACCGGTCTCGGATTCGGATGGGTGTGGGCTGCCGATGTCCCTGGCCTGGTGGTGACCTTGGCCCCGTTCACCCTGATCGGCACCGGGTTGAAGCTGCTGCTGGAATTCCCCGCTTTCGTGGTCACGGTGATGCCGTTCGCGTTCGGCGGGTTGGGTCTGTCGCAGCTCCCCGGAGGATTCGGCTCGGACGTGGTCGGCCAGTTCGCCTTGGACAGTCTGCGTTTCTTTGGGCTGTCGCTGACCATGGTGATCATTGCGGTTCTCGCCTTGGGCATCGGGCGGCGGCGTCCGATCACTTTCCTGAGTTGGTCCTATCTGGCCTTCGCCTTCGGGGGGATCGCTTTGAACAGTTGGTACCTCACCTGGGGCGGACTTCTGCTTCCGCTGACCAAGCCCGCCCCCAAAGTGGTGGGCGCCGCAGTGACAGTCACGGCGGTGCTGCTGGCCTACGAGGCCGGAAACCTGGCCTGGCGCAATGACGCGGTGGCCCTCGGATTCGCCGCTTTGGCCCTGATCGTCGTGTTGATCTATCGACACAATCAAGAGCACCGTGCCCACCTGGCGCAACAGGGGAGGATGCCGTCATGAACGAACCCGAAGTCACCGTCGAGGTCGCCGCTACTGTGGGCCGCATCACGCTGAATCGCCCGCGGGCCATCAATGCTGTGAATCTGGCGATGATGAAGCGGATCTCCGACGCCTTGGCCGAATTCGCGGTCGATGATCGCATCGAGCGTGTCGAAATCGTCGGTGCAGGGGAGCGCGGACTGTGTGCCGGTGCCGACGTGCGGGAGTTGCGGACTCGGGCCATGGAATCCGGCGATGTCAGTGAGTTCTTTGTCACCGAATATCGGCTGAACCTGATGATTGCGGCCTATCCCAAGCCGTATCGAGCGATCATGACCGGCATCACCATGGGTGGCGGGCTCGGTCTGAGCGCTCACGGCTCGCAACGCGTGGTGGATGCCAGCAGCACCTTGGCCATGCCCGAAACGCAGATCGGGCTGTTTCCCGATGTGTTCATGACGTACCGCTTTGCCCGCATGCCTGGCGAGATCGGCACCCACCTGGCCTTGACCGGAGCCGCCATCAACGCCGCCGACGCCATGGGCTTGGACCTGGCCGACGAATGCGTCGGGTCCGCTCCTGATCCGGATCCTGCCCTGCAGGGCGCCTGGATCGCGGAGTGCTACGGCAGCGATGATCCCGCCGAGGTCGTCGGCCTGCTCAGCGAACATTCCGATCCGGCGGCCCGGGCTGCCGCCGAGGAGATCAACCGCCGCTCGCCGCTATCGATCGCCGTCAGTCTGGAGGCGTTACGCCGGGCGGCACGCTTCGCCACCATCGAGGCTCAATACGACCAGGAACTCGCCTTAGCAGTCCGACTGGCCAGTGGTGCCGAGTTCGCCGAAGGGGTACGCGCCCAACTCGTCGACCGTGATCGCACACCGAGGTGGAGCCACGACCACGTCTCGCAGGTACCCCGCGATGAGGTGCTGAGCTACTTCGAGCCGTTGTCGGCGTAGTCGACCACGACCGGCGCGTGATCGCTGATCCGCGCCTCGTAGGAGTCCGCTCGATCGGTTCCGCCGAGGTGAGCTGCCGCTGCCAGCGCCGGTGAAGCGAAGTGGTAGTCGATCCGCCAACCGGTGTCGTTGGTGAAGGCATTGCCCATCCAACTCCACCACGAGTAGGGGCCCTCGACATCGGGGTGCAACCGTCGCACCACGTCGGTGAGCGTGCGAGGGCTCTGAATCGTGCCCAGCCACTCCCGTTCCTCCGGCAGAAAGCCGACCGACTTGGCGTTGCCTCGCCAGTTGCGGACATCGGCTCGGGTGTGGGCAATGTTGAAGTCGCCCATCACCAGGAATTCCCGACCGTCAGCCTGCGCTGCCCGTCGAGCCCGGGTCAAGTAGGGGCGGAAGGACCGCATGAACGCCAGTTTGTGCTGGTAGCGCGCCATCTCCTCAGGGGTGTCGTCGGCGCGGCCACCTTTCGGCAGATAGAGCGAGGCGACGGTGAGCCGCCAGCCGTTCAGTTCGTAGTCGGCTTCCAGATAGCGTCCTTCGGGATCGAATCGCCGATTCCCGAATCCTTCTCGTACCGCGGTCGGCGCTGTTCGGCTGAGCAGCGCGACTCCGTTGCGCCCGGCCCGGTTCCCCGGGTGGTAGGCGAAGTGATAGCCGGTGCTGGCCTCCTCCGGTACGGCCTCGACGGGGCTGCGCACCTCTTGCAGGGCGATCAGGTCGCAGTCACGGTCGGCCAGCCACGCCGCGAAACCGCGGCGCACCGAGGCACGAATGCCATTGACGTTAACGGTGGCGATGCGCATCAGTTGTTCCGTCCGCGTGCTGTGATGGGCCAAACCTCGCCGTTGCTCAGCTGGTAGGAATCAGCCAGATTCACCGCATTGCAGGCGTGGTTGGGAATCAGCCGAACGGTGCTGCCCAGGGCGGGGAGGTCGCCGGGCCAAGCGATGGTCGCGTGGTGTTCACTGAGGGCGATGACGCGGGCGTCGGGTTCGCTGAGCACACGGCCATAGCCCGAAGCCCAGGGAGCCCGATCAGCGGCCAAGGCCTTGCTGCCGGCGTCGCAAATCACCCGGCCGCCGGCATGAGAGACCACCGTGGCCACCACAGTGAGGGCGACCTGGTCGATGGGGATCGTGCCGAGTTCGACCTGCTGGGCGTCCCCGAACACGTACACACCGGGTCGCAGCTCGGTGGACACCTCGGTGGTGAATGACGCCGAAGGCGTGGACCCGCCACTGATCACGACCGGATCGATGCCGGCTTGACGCAGCGATGTTGCGGCAGCCCGCAACGCGTCGGTCTCGTCTACGGCCGCCGACTGCCCCGAACCGGGGGAGTAGCTATGGCCGGGAAAGGTGAACACTCCCAGCACCGACAGTCCCCGCGCCGCCAACCCGGCGGCGAGGTCGCCGGCCGTTTCCGGAGTGACCCCAGAACGATGATGGCCGGAGTCGATCTCGATCAGCACCTCCACCGGCAGTCCCACCAGGTTGCGCCCGGCGTTCAGTGAGTCACAACCCACCCGCAACCGCACTCCGGCCTCACCGAGGGCGATCAGCCTGGCGGCGGCATCCTCATCGACCCACAGTGGATAGGCGATGAACAAGTCGGTGCACACCGAGGCGAACACCTCGGCCTCACCAATGGTCGCCACCGTCAGACCACGGGCACCGGCGGCCAGCTGCAATTCGGCGATGGCAGGAGACTTGTGGGTCTTCACATGCGGACGCAGCGTCATTGCGTGGCGGCTGGCATGCTCGGCCATTGCGTCGATATTGGCTTGCATGACCTCCACATCGAGGTGGAGATAGGGAGTGGATCCCATGGGGTCAGCGGTAGTTGTCGAACTGGACTGCGAAGTCGAAGTCGGCTTCGCGCACCAGCTTCTGAACCGCTTGCAGGTCATCCCGCTTCTTGCTGAACACACGCAGCTCTTCTCCCTGCACCTGAGTGCGGATGCCTTTGGGACCGTCGTTCTTGATCAGCTTGACGATGGTGGCGGCGTTCTCCCGACTGATGCCCTGCTTGGTGGTTGCGGTGAGCTTCCACATCTTTCCCGACAGCCGAGGCTCGCCGGCGTCCAAGGACTTCAAGTCGATCTTGCGGCGCACCAACATGGTCTGGAACACATCGAGGATCGCCTTGACCCGCTCCTCGCCGCTGGCTTCCATCTCGATGGCTTCGCCGGACCACCGGATCGTCGCTTCGGTGCCTTTGAAGTCGTAGCGGTTGCGGATCTCCTTGGCCGCCATGTTGAGGGCGTTGTCGACCTCCTGACGGTCGACTTTGCTGACAATGTCGAAAGAGCTTTCGGCAGCCACGGTGGTTCCTTCCGGGTTGGCGTCGGCCCTATTGTGACGCGTCGGAGTGATCGCGCCCAAGCTCAGCGCGCGACGCGCTGCGGCGGTGGCGGGGCGCCACCGTTGTCGAGACCCTCGCGCAGGTCGGCCTGGGCGATGCGGATCTTCCGCTGCGCCTCCCGTAGTTGGTCGGCGGTGGCATCTGCAGGCAGGCTGATTTCGGCCTCCACTGCGATGGTCACGCTGGCCAGCAGCCGACGCAGGTGGGTCGCCCGCATGGCGCGTTTCGCCGAGACGCCGGCCGCGCCCAAAGAACGCAACTCGGCCTCCACGGTGGCAACGCGAGGCTCGGCGCTGCGCCACAGCAGTGCCGCGCTGGCCGGGGTCGGGGACTCCAGAAGCTGGGGGACCATCTGGTCATGGATCCAGGCCAGCTCGCCGCGGACCGTCTCGAAACGTCGATCCCAGGTGCGATCAACAGTGCGGCGCAGAATGAGGGCGACAGCGCCGCCGGCTGCGGCGGCGACCACGATCAGCCATAGCCACCACGGAATGCCCCCGTTGCCGGGTGCCGGCATCGGAGTGGCGCTGGGTGAGGCTGTCGGAGCTGCTGAGGTCGGTGCTGCCGAGGTGGGTGCCGCCGAGGTCGGCGGTGCGGACGTGGGGGCTGTGGAAGTGGGGGCCGCCGAGGTGGGCGGTGCGGAGGTCGGTGCCGTCGAGGTCGGCGCTGTCGAGGTCGGCGCGATCGAGGTGGGATCCAGAGTGGTGGAAGCCGAGGGCGACGATGGCGAGTGGGTTGGCAACGCTGTCGGTAGCGAGGTCGGCATCGCTGTGGGCACAGTGATGCCATCACATCCGGTGAGGGTGAGCAGCAGGCCGGCGGCCAGTAGCGATCCGATCCAGCCGACGGTACGGCGAGCGGCTTTGGACATGTCTTACTCCGGTCTGAAGCTCCATTGCTGACCAGACACCTCGGCGGAACCCGTCGTGAGCGGCGAGGTGTTCGGTCGACTCCTGCCGTTCATGCTAGGGGACGGCCCTTCGGCTCGTGGCGGAATCGCCACGTCACCGATTTCAAAGGCTGCCCGCTGCTTTGCTAGGCTGTCCGGGCACGGCAGGTTGCCCGAGTGGCCAAAGGGAGCGGTCTGTAAAACCGTCGGCATCGCCTACGTAGGTTCGAACCCTACACCTGCCACGCGAAAGGGCCTTGACCAGGGGATTTCCCCTGGTCAAGGCCCTTTACGTTGCACTCAGCGGCCGGTCATCGAGCCGACGTTCAAGGCGGTGGTCAACTGCTCCTCGGTGATTTCCCCGCGCTCCACATAGCCCAGCTCCCGGGTCGCCTGCGCGATGGTCAGGTTGGCCTTGACCGAGTGCTTGGCGATCTTCGCCGCGGCCTCATAGCCGATGATGCGGTTCAACGGCGTCACGATCGACGGCGAGGATTCAGCCAGGTAGCGGCACCGTTCAACATTGGCCTGAATGCCGCTCACGCATCGATCAGCCAGCAGCACCGAGACATTGCCGATCAAGGTGATCGACTCCAGCAGATTGCGGGCCATCACGGGCAGCATCACCAACAGGTCGAAGTTGCCCTGAGCCCCGGCGAAGGCGATCGCGGCGTCGTTGCCGATCACCTGAGCCGCGACCTGCACGGTCGCTTCAGGCAGCACCGGGTTCACCTTGCCGGGCATGATCGAGGAACCCGGCTGCAGATCGGGCAGCGCGATCTCGCCCAGCCCAGTGCGCGGGCCGGATCCCATCCAGCGCAGATCATTGGCGATCTTGACCAGCGACACCGCCACGGTCCGCAGCGCCCCCGAGGTCTCCACCAGAGAGTCCTGAGCGGCTTGCGCCTCGAAGTGATTGGTCGCCTCCGTCAACGACAACCCGGTGTTCAGAGCAACCAGGTCAATGACGCGAGCGGCGAAACCGGGCGGAGTGTTGATGCCCGTGCCCACGGCCGTGCCGCCCAGCGGAAGCTCACCCAGACGCGGCAGCGTCGCCCGCACCCGGGCGATCCCATAGCGCACCTGAGTGGCATAGCCGGAGAACTCCTGTCCCAGCGTGATCGGGGTGGCGTCCATCAAGTGCGTACGACCCGACTTCACAACATCGTCGAACTCGTCGGCTTTGGCCTCCAGGGTCTCGGCTAGGACCTCCAGGCCCGGCAGCAGCACCTCTTCGATGGCCTGGACTGCGGCGATGTGGATCGAGGAGGGGAACACATCATTGGAAGACTGCGAGGCATTGACATGGTCATTGGGGTGCACCGGGCGTCCCAGTCGACGGCTGGCCAAGGTGGCGATCACCTCGTTGGTATTCATGTTCGACGACGTCCCCGAACCGGTCTGGAAGACGTCAATCGGGAACTGGTCATCGTGCTGGCCGGCGATCACCTCCTCGGCGGCGGCCACGATCGCCTTGGCGATCTCGGTTTCGATCACGCCCAGTTCGGCATTGGTGATGGCTGCGGCCCGCTTGATCTGGGCCAATGCAGCGATGTGATGGCTTGAAAGTCGGCGTCCCGAAATCGGGAAGTTCTCCACCGCGCGTTGGGTCTGCGCGGCGTACAGTGCCGCAGCGGGCACTCGAATCTCACCCATGGTGTCGTGTTCGATGCGGAATTCGGTCATGACCTGGCTCCCTTCTCCGGTTCCACCATAGGCAGCGTTGGCAGGCTTCGCGTAGATTCCCGCTATGGCCAATTCCGCTGAGCTTGCCGATTCGGTCCTGCTGGCCGCAGCCTCGATTCCGCCGGGCTCGGTCTCCACCTACGGCGATGTGGGACGGGTCGTCGGGTGTGGACCTCGGTTGGTGGCGCGGATCTTGGCCACCCAGGGCGGTGGTACCTGTTGGTGGCGGGTGGTGCGGGCCGACGGCAGCATCGCCGAACCCCTGGTGAGCGAAGCAACCCGCCACCTGGCCGCGGAGGGAATCGTGGTTCGTGACGGCCATGTGGACCTGCCCGCGCTGCGTGCTGATCTGGGTTGATCACCCCGTCGGTTTTCCGATTTGGGAAGCGGGTCCGGCGTGCGGTACAGTCAACCGCTGTCCGGCCCCTATAGCTCAGTCGGCAGAGCGTCTCCATGGTAAGGAGAAGGTCTGCGGTTCGATTCCGCATGGGGGCTCTGTGTTCGGATAGACGGTTACCGCCCGTCAGCCCAGCGATGGAATCCGAACTACGGCGGGATAGCTCAGGCGGTAGAGCAAGCGGCTCATAATCGCTGTGTCGCGGGTTCAAGTCCCGCTCCCGCTACTAACCAGCAAAGTTGGGAAAGAGGAAGCCGATGGCCAAAAAGGGCGCCGACGTCCGGCCGAAGATCACCTTGGCGTGCACGGAGTGCAAAGAGCGCAACTACATCACCAAGAAGAATCGGCGGAACGATCCCGACCGCATGGAGCTGCAGAAGTTCTGCCCCAAGTGCGGCAAGCACACCCCGCACCGGGAAACCCGCTGAACCTTGTGTCGACCGAGCCGTCCGCTTCGGCGGACGGCTTTGTTGTGTCTGGGCGGCTGCCATGACCTGGGCCATCACCGACCGGGTCACCCGGCTCAACTTCTACGGCTGCCTGGTGTTGGCGACCTGCGGCCTGATTCCGCTGGTAATGGGTAGCAATTCTTGGATCCTGATGATCGGGACGCTGCTGTTCCTGGCGCAGGCATGGCGGTTGGCGATGTCTCGGCAGGTGCGTGCGCGTGTCGATGAGACGGGCATCACCAAGATGGTGGGACGCCGCGTCTGGCGGTTGGACTGGCCGCAGGTGCGCGCGGTTCGGTTGCGCAGCTTCCTCGGTTCGACCCAATTGGTGCTCGACACGACAGGTGATCAGCCGTGGACCAGCAGCAATCGTCTCTATCTACTGCTGAATCGAAACCAAGTGGCGCTTCAGGTGCCAGCGGCGATGACAGCCGACCTCGGCTCGCTGCTGGCCCAGCACGATCTGGATCTCGACGACTCCCGCTAGCCTGAATCCATGCCGATCAGCGACGCACATGCCGGACGCAGTTATCCGGCCACTCAGCCCTATCAGGTGAGTCGGGCCAAGATCACCGAGTTCGCCCGCGCTCTGGGAGATGCCGATAATCCCGCCTACAGCGGGGAAGACCCCATCGCGCCGCCGACCTTCGCTGCAGTGCTCGCCGCCGCAGCCTGGGACGGCCTTTTCGCCGATCCGGAGTTGGACCTCGCGCTGAGCCGCACGGTGCATGTGGATCAGCGATTCCGGTGGCAGCGTCCGCTGCGTGCTGGAGATCTGGTGCGTTCGGCATTGACGATCGAGAAGGTGCGGCTGCGGGGAGCCACCGCCATCATCACGATCTCGGTGCTGCTGGACACTCCCGACGGTGAGCAGTTGTGCACGGCGACCTCCACCCTGATGCACACCCAGGAGGCGGCATGAGCATCACTGCCCAGCCCGGTCAGCTGCTGAAGTCGGTGGAGATGCCGCTCACGCGCGTGACATTGGCGCGCTACGCCGGCGCCTCGGGAGATTTCAACCCGATTCACTACAACGATGCCGCTGCTGCTGCTCTCGGGCTGCCCGGCGTCATCGCTCACGGCATGCTCACCATGGGGTGTGGGCTGCGGGTGGTCACCGACTGGATCGGTGACCCGGCGCGGGTGCTGACCTATGCGGTGCGATTCACCAAGCCAGTGGTGGTGCCGGCCGAAGGCGAGGCCTGGGTGGTGTTCACCGGAACGGTGACCACCGTCGCCGACGGCGTGGCCACGGTCAGTCTCACCGCGACCTGTGGCGAGGACAAGGTGCTGGGAGCGGCCACCGCGGAGGTGCGGCTTGACTGAGTCATTGGCCGCCCACACCACTTTTGGGCTCGGCGGTGTCGCCAAGCGGTGGATCCAACCGACCACTGAGGCGGAGCTGATTGAAGCGATCACCAGCGCCGACGACGCCCATGAGCCAGTACTGCTCCTGGGTGGCGGCTCCAATGTGCTCATCGCCGACGCCGGCTTCGACGGCACTGTGATTCACACCGGTGCGCTCCGAGGCGTACAGACCGAGGACGTCGCCGCCTGTTCGGGGGCCTTCATCACCGCAGCCGCAGGCGAGCCCTGGGATGACTTCGTCGCCGCGACCGTGGCCCAGCGGCAGGTGGGAATCGAGGCGTTGTCGGGGATTCCGGGCTATGTCGGTGCGGCCCCGGTGCAGAACATCGGTGCTTACGGTCAGGAGGTGGCCGACACCATTGCCCGAGTCCGCACCTGGGACCGTGAGCGGCGCCAGGTGCGCACTCACGCGGTCGCGGAGTGCGGTTTCGGCTACCGCCTGTCGCGTTTCAAGCAGCAACCGAACCGTTGGGTGGTGCTCTCGGTGAGCTTCCAATTCGCGCTGGGCGCCTGGTCTGTTCCGGTGCGCTACGCCGAATTGGCGCGTCAGTTGGGCGTCTCGGTCGGGGAACGGGCGCCGCTGACGCAGGTTCGCGAGACCGTCCTCGCGCTGCGCCGCGGCAAAGGCATGGTCTACGACCCGGCCGATGTGGATTCCCACAGTGCCGGGAGCTTCTTCACCAACCCGATTCTTGCCCCTGAACAGATCCCCGACGGCGCCCCGGTGTTCCGGCAGGCCGATGGCAGTGCCAAGACCAGTGCGGCCTGGCTCATCGAGCACGCCGGATTCGGCAAGGGATTCCAGCTCCGAACGGCGCGAGTCTCCACCAAGCATTGCCTTGCTTTGACCAACCCGGGTCGGGGCACCACGGCGGACGTGGTCGCGTTGGCGCGTGAGATCCGCGACGGCGTGCTGCGGGCCTACGGCATCACCTTGGAACCGGAAGCCCGCCTGGTCGGGGTGAGTCTGGACTCCTGAGTCGCTGGACGAAGCCTTAGACTGGGCGACGGTCTGGTGAAAGGAACACAGCCGTGAGCATTCTGTCCAGCGTCCCGATGGCGCCGCGCGACCCGATCCTGGGCCTCACTGAGGCCTTCGTCGCAGATACTCGGGACGCTAAGGTGAATCTCGGCGTGGGTGTTTACCTGGGCGAGGATGGAAAGGTCCCGCTGCTCCAGGCTGTTCGGCAGGCCGAAGCACGATTGGCCGCCCAGCCCACGGCGCGCGGCTATCTGCCCATCGACGGAATGCCGTCCTACAAAGCATCGGTCAAGAACCTGGTCTTCGGCGCCGACTCCGAGGTGGTCTCGGCCGGTCGTGTGGTGACCATCCAAGGTCTCGGCGGAACGGGCGGCCTGCGCATTGGGGCTGAGTTCCTGCGTTCGATCGCTGGTGCGACCACCGTGCTGTTGTCGGATCCGTCGTGGGAGAACCACCGCGCGATCTTCACTCGGGCCGGCTTCACCGTGGCGCCATACCGCTACTACGACAGCGCAGCCCACGACGTGGACTTCGAGGGAATGCTCGCTGATCTCGCAGCCGCAGCGCCGGGCACGGTGGTGGTGTTGCACGCATGTTGCCACAACCCCACCGGCTATGACCTCACCGAGGAACAGTGGGCGCGGGTCGCTGAGGTTGTGGTCACCGCGGGGCTGGTGCCGTTCCTGGATCTGGCCTATCAGGGCTTCGCCGGTGGTCTCGAGGCCGACCGAGCCGCCGTGCAACGCTTCTCGACATTGGGAATTCCGGTACTGGTGGCGTCGTCGTTCTCCAAGAGTTTCAGCCTCTACGGCGAGCGGGTCGGAGCTTTGAGCCTGATCACCGCCGACGCCGAGGAGTCTGCGCGAGTGCTTTCGCAACTCAAGGTGGTCATTCGGACGGTGTATTCCAACCCGCCCACCCATGGCGCGGCCGTGGTCTCGACCGTGCTCGGCGATGCTGAGCTGCGCGCCCTGTGGGAGCAGGAGTTGGCGGCGATGCGGGATCGGATCCGTGCGATGCGGGTATCCCTGGTCGCGGAACTGGAAGCTGTCGGTGTCACCGGCTTCGGCTTCATCGCCGAGCAGATCGGCATGTTCAGCTACTCCGGTCTGACCACGGAGCAGATGCAGGCGCTGCGCACCGACCATGCCGTCTATGGCACCGACGCCGGTCGCATCTGCGTGGCAGCACTCAACCCCAGCAATGTGGCCGCTGTCGCCGCCGCCATCGCGGCTGTGCGCTGAGTCGGCCCGTCGAACCAGAAGAGGAATTCCTGACCATGAGCCGGAAGCTGTTCGTCACCACAGCCCTGCCGTACGCCAACGCACCGTTCCATATCGGACACATGATGGAGTACATCCAGGCTGACATCTGGGTGCGCTTCCAGCGGATGGGCGGGGCCGAGGTCAACTTCGTGTGCGCCGACGATGCCCATGGCGCCCCGATCATGATCGCCGCCGAGGCTGCCGGACAGACTCCGCAGGAGTTCGTCGCGGGGATCGCCGGCGGACGGCAGCAGTATCTGGACGGATTCTCCATCTCCTTCGACAACTGGCATTCCACTGACAGCCAAGAGAACACCGAGTTGGCGCAGTCGATCTACACCGCGTTGAAAGATGCCGGATTCATCGACGTGCGCAGCGTGGAGCAGTTCTTCGATCCGGTGAAATCGATGTTCTTGCCCGACCGCTACATCAAGGGCACCTGTCCGCGCTGCGGCACGCCCGATCAGTACGGCGACTCCTGCGAGAACTGCGGCGCGGTCTATGCGCCCACCGACCTGAAGGATCCGTATTCGGCGCTGTCCGGGGCGACTCCGGAGCTGCGTAGCAGCGAGCATTTCTTCTTCCGACTGTCTGATCCGCGTTGCGTGGAGTTTCTGCAGTCCTGGACCCAGGACGGCAAGCTGCAGCCGGAGGTCGCCAACAAGGTCCGGGAGTGGTTCGTCACCGATCCGGACGGCTCCGGCGGTCTGACCGACTGGGACATCTCTCGGGACGCCCCTTACTTCGGCATCGAGATCCCCGGAGCTCCGGGCAAGTACTTCTATGTCTGGTTGGATGCCCCGATCGGCTACCTGGCGTCGTTGGTGAACCTGTTCGGCAAACAGGGCCGTGACGTGCAGGCCTTCCTGGCCGATCCCGAGGTGGAGCAGATCCACTTCATCGGCAAGGACATCATCTACTTCCACACCCTGTTCTGGCCGGCCATGCTGCACTTCTCGGGCCGCAAGATCCCCAACAACGTCTTCGTGCACGGCTTCCTCACGGTGAGCGAGGAGAAGATGAGCAAGAGCCGGGGGACCGGCATCAAGCCGCTGCGCTACCTGGAGTTGGGCCTCAATCCCGACTGGCTGCGCTACTACCTGGCGGCCAAGCTCAACGCACATGTCGAGGATGTGGATTTCACCGCCGAGGACTTCGTGACCCGGGTGAATGCCGACCTCGTCGGCAAGTATGTCAATATCGCCAGCCGGGTGTCCGGCTTCCTGGCCAAGCGCTTCGATGGGCGTCTGAGTGCAGAGCTGGGCGCGGACGGCGAAGCCCTGATTGCGGCGCTGCAGGCTCGAGTTCCGGTCGTAGCCGAGTTGTATGAGACCCGCGAGTTCGGCAAGGCGGTCCGCGAAATCATGGCGCTGGCCGATCAGGTGAACGGGTATATCGAGTCTCACAAGCCGTGGGAATTGGCGAAGGTCGACGGTGCTGAGGCAGAGCTTCACGCGGCGTGCAGCACCGGTATCGAGGCGTTCCGAATCCTCAGCGTGCTGCTGACACCGATCATGCCGCGCACTGCCGCGGCAGTGGCCGACTTCCTGCAGGTTGCGCCGTTCACGTGGGGCGATGCCAACACTCGACTGGGTGAGCACTCCATCGGTCGCTACCAACACCTGATGGCGCGCGTGGAGACCGAGGTGGTCGAGCAGCTCTTCGAAGCTCCCCCGATCGCGCTAGAGCCCGAGCCGGTGCCCGAGCCCGGGGGAGAGCCGGTCGCCGAGGAGATCAGCATTGAGCAGTTCGCCGCCGTAGATCTGCGGGTCGCCCGGATCGTGTCCGCAGAGACGGTGGACGGCAGCACGAAGCTGCTGCGCCTGGTGCTGGATGTGGGTGAGCCACAACCGCGCACCGTCTTCTCCGGCATCGCGGCAATCTACTCTCCGTCTGATCTGGTGGGTCGGATGACGGTGATGGTGGCGAATCTGGCGCCGCGAAAAATGCGCTTCGGAACCAGCGAGGGTATGGTCCTGGCCGCAGCGCATGCCGACACCGCCACCGAACCGGGGATCTTCCTGCTGGAAGCCGATTCCGGTGCGACGGCCGGAATGCGAGTGCGGTGAGGCGTAGCGCGCGCGGTTCGGTTCGACTCACTGTGCACATACCCGTACAATCCTGTACTTGGTGGCCACGCACCCACTGTCGCCTGCCCCGAGTTGGGTCAGCCTCAGTTGTGGTCACCGAAGGGCAATAGCTCAATTGGCAGAGCAGCGGTCTCCAAAACCGCAGGTTGGGGGTTCAAGTCCCTCTTGCCCTGCGAGGTGGGACGTCAACCGACGGCCGACCAGCACCCGGATCGAGTGAAAGAAGGATTGCCGAAGTGGCGGATGACAAGGACGAGGCCGCAGCCGATGTCCCGGCCGACCCCGATCTCGGCGACGCTGAGCTCGACGATGTGGAGTTGACCGAGTCGGAGAAGGTCGCTGTGGCGGCTGCCCAGGCTCGCCCGACTCGTAAGGCGGCGAAAGCTGTCGAGTCGAGCAGGTCTGGCAAGGGTCGTGCCACGAAGAAGCGCTCGCAAGGCGATGAGCCGGAGAAGAAGAAGCGGACCACGCCAGCACAATTCGTGCGCGAGGCAATCGCCGAATTGAAGAAGGTCGTGTGGCCGACATGGCCGCAACTCCAGCAGTACTTCGTGGTGGTTCTGGTGTTCGTGTTGATCATGATCACCTATGTGTTCTTTCTCGACCTGGGGCTTGGTGCCGCGATCCTGAAGATTTTCGGCTGAGGCAAGGAAGCGAATACCTGTGACTGACGACAACGTGATTGGCGGCTTCGACGAGGCCGGTGCTGACGAGATCGAGATCGATCTCGGCCTGCCCGCTGGTGAGGAGTCCGACGATCTGGACCTGGGCTTGGACCTGGGCGATGCGACGACTGACGAACAGTCCGATGCCGACATGCTGGCCAACCTCACCGACGACGAGGAAGAGCCGGAGCCGGAATCGGTTGAACCTGATGCCAACGAGGAAGCCGTCCTGGAGGAATTGCGCCGGCAACTGCGCAGCCAGATCGGTGACTGGTATGTGATTCACACCTACTCCGGCATGGAGAATCGGGTCAAGCAGAATCTGGACAACCGGGTCAAGACCTTGGGCATGGAGGATTACATCTTCGAAGCCGTGGTTCCGACCGAGGAAGTCATCGAGACCCGCAATGGTGCTCGCAAGTCGGTGACTCGGACGGTTCTGCCTGGCTATGTGCTGGTTCGCATGGATCTGACCGATGCGTCCTGGGCTGCCGTCCGGCACACCCCGTCGGTCACCGGCTTCGTCGCCCATGCCAGCTCCCCGGTGCCGCTCAGCCTGGACGAGGTTGAGAAGATGCTCGCTCCGGCCGCGCTGGCCCGGGCAGCAGCGGCCGAGGGCGGCACCAAGCCGCGACCCAAGAAGATTGAGATCGCCGACTTCAATGTGGGTGATTCGGTCATGGTCACGTCCGGCCCCTTCGCGAACGTTCACGCCACGATCACCGAGATCAACGCGAACAGTCAGCGCCTCAAAGCCCTGGTTGAGATCCTCGGTCGGGAGACTCCGGTCGACCTGACTCTCAGCCAGATTCAGCGGGTCTGATCCCGCGCCCGCCGTCAGCCGCCGGCTGCACGGCACGAAACAACCAACCAGAAGGACCCAACTCGAATGCCTCCTAAGAAGAAGGTAGCCGCGATCGTCAAGGTGGCGTTGAACGCCGGGGCGGCTACTCCTGCGCCTCCGGTCGGCACTGCGCTCGGCCCGCACGGCGTGAACATCATGGAGTTCTGCAAGCGGTACAACGCTGAGACCGAACCCATGCGTGGCAACGTCATCCCCGTCGAGATCACCATCTACGAGGACCGCACCTTCAGCTTCATCACCAAGACGCCGCCTGCGGCTGAGCTGATCAAGAAGGCTGCCGGTCTGACCAGCGGCTCGCCGGTTCCCCACAAGGACATCGTGGGCAGCATCACCGCCGACCAGGTGCGTGAGATCGCCCAGACCAAGATGCCCGACCTCAATGCCAATGACATCGACGCGGCGATGAAGATCGTCGCCGGCACCGCCCGTTCCATGGGCGTGCAGGTCAAGAGCTGAATCCAACCCAACCTGTGGGAGGGCGTCGCGCCCGAACCACACCTGGCACCGGGCCCATGCGAGGGCCCAGACACTGAAGGAGACCAGAAATGAAGCGAGGCAAGGCCTATCGGGCCGCTGCTGAGAAGATCGACGCCGACCAGCTTTACGGGCCTGAGGAAGCCCTAGGCCTGGTCAAGGGCGGCGCTTCTGCGAAGTTCGACGAGACCGTCGAGGTCGTCATGCGACTCGGGGTGGACCCGCGCAAGGCAGACCAGATGGTTCGTGGCACCGTCAATCTCCCCAACGGAACCGGCAAGACCGCAAGGGTCCTGGTCTTCGCCACCGGTGAGAAGGCGAACGAAGCCACCGCGGCCGGCGCCGATGAAGTGGGCGCCGACGAGCTGATCGACAAGGTAGCCAAGGGCTACCTCGATTTTGACGCGGTGGTGGCCACCCCCGATCTGATGGGCAAGGTCGGCCGCCTGGGTCGTGTGCTGGGCCCGCGTGGCCTGATGCCGAACCCCAAGACCGGTACCGTCACCATGGACGTCGCCAAAGCGGTGACCGACATCAAGGGCGGCAAGATCGAGTTCCGCGTTGATCGTCACGCCAACCTGCACTTCATCATCGGCAAGGCGTCCTTCACCGATGAGCAGCTCACGCAGAACTACTTCGCTGCCCTGGACGAGGTGCTGCGGCTCAAGCCGAGTGCTTCGAAGGGTCGCTACATCAAGAAGATCACTGCGACTTCGACGATGGGGCCCGGTGTCCCGGTCGACCCGACCCGCACCAAGCCCGACGCGGAGTGAGCTTCATCTGACGCTGACAATGGTGGGCCCGTGCTGAGCACGGGCCCACCATTGCGTTTCGGCCCGGTAACGCCGCTGAGCGCCGCCCCTGGTCGGCGCGGATGTAGACCACAATGACGGCCATGAAGTCAGACGCAGACGCTGAGGTGACCGTGGTCGCACCCTTGGACGCGCTCGCCGCGAGCGGGCGAACGGTTCCCGGTCTGCACTTGGCCGCGATTGGACCCGACCACTTCACTGGCTTGGCCGAGTGTCTGCTCGCCGCGAGGCCAGAAGTGCGGGACCTGCGCCAGGCCAAAGGCCTGGTCACCAGCGCCTTGAAAGGGGAGCACGGCAAGCTGCTTCCCGGAGCTTCACCTGTCGCCCTGGCCGAGGGCCACGTCGTGGGCTCCTTGCAGGTGGTGGCGCGTCCGGATTCCGGGCCTGAGGTGATCGAGCTGTTTGTGCACCCGCAATGGCGTCGTCGCGGGGTGGCCTCGGCGATGTTGGCCAGTGCCGCCGCCCGGTTGAGCCTTGCCCGGTTCGCGATCATCACAATGACGGCCCCTCAGGACCTGTCGGCAGTGTGTGCGCGGTTGGGCTTCGAGGAACGGAGCCCCGGAGACGCCGATTTGGAGCAGTCCTCGTCCTAGCCGTAGACTGAGCGATGCCGAAGACCGCTGGTGCGGTCCTTGACCCCATCGTCAAGGGCCGGGAAATCCCGCGCAGGTGAGACCAGACACTCCATGGAGTTGTCCCCCGGTTGCCTGCGCACCGGGGTTTTTTCATGCCCACGGCTTCGGCACCAGAGGAAGATGTGGGAAGGAGACCCATGGCGAGGCCGGACAAGGCAGCAGCCGTTGCGGAGTTGACGAGTCATTTCAACGACGCCACCGCCGCTGTGCTGACGGAATACCGCGGACTCACCGTTGCTGAACTGCAGGAATTGCGCAGATCACTCGGTGCGGACGCCACCTACGCCGTGACGAAGAACACGCTGACCAAGATCGCTGCGCGCGAGGCTGGCATTGAGGGTCTGGACGACTCTCTGGCCGGGCCGACCGCCATTGCGTTCATCCGCGGTGACGTTGCCACCGTGGCTAAGGGTTTGCGTGACTTCGCCAAGGCACACCCGCTTCTGGTGATCAAGGGTGGTGTCATGGACGGTCGAGTCCTTGACGCCGATGCGGTCAAGAAGCTCGCTGACCTGGAGTCGCGTGAGGTGCTGCTGGCCAAGCTGGCCGGCGCCATGAACGGCAACCTGGCCAAGGCGGTCGGCTTGTTCGCCGCGCCGCTGTCGGCGGCCGCTCGCGCGATGAACGCCCTTACCTCCCAGAAGCCTGCCGGGGATGCCCCGGCGACCGATGCAGCAGCAGCTGTTGAGGCCACCACTACCGCGGCTGACGCTGCATCCGAGTAATCGAAAGGACAATCAGGAAATGGCAAAGCTCACCACTGATGAACTGCTCGAAGCGTTCAAGGAAATGACGCTGATCGAGCTCTCTGAGTTCGTGAAACTGTTCGAAGACACCTTCGGTGTCACTGCGGCCGCTCCGGTGGCTGTTGCTGCGGCGGCCGCTCCGGCTGCTGGCGGCGAGGGCGGCGACGCCGCTGGCGAGGAAGAGTCCAGCGAGGTCGACGTGATTCTGGAGTCTGCCGGCGACAAGAAGATCGCTGTCATCAAGGAGGTTCGCGCGCTGACGAGCCTGGGTCTGGCCGAGGCCAAGGGCCTGGTCGAGGCTGCTCCGAAGGCCGTGCTGGAGAAGGTCGCTCGCGACGTTGCCGCCAAGGCCAAGGAAGCCCTCGAGGCTGCTGGCGCTGCGGTCAGCATCAAGTGATTCATCACTGACTCATCGCATACTGGGCGGTGGCGACTTCGGTCGTCACCGCCCCGTTGCTTTGGCGGCCGAGTCGTGCGAGCCAAACCAAGTGCACAAATGCGTTTGGCGGGACACTAGAACTAGTGTCCCGCCAAACGAACTTCTTGGTGGGGGTGGGTGACACGTAGAGGGGATGATCCTGTGGTGTTCAGATCACTTCAACATCGGCCAGTTGCCCTGGCCGCCGGCGGTCGTGACCGTGCTGGATACGCCGACGGCGCTACCTGCACTGAGCCCATTGCTAACGATCAAGGTGATGGGGAGAGCTGCGAGAGCGCCGGTGATAGTGGCGGCTGCGATGATCTTGCGGATGGTCATGATGGCGAAGCCTCTCTCTGGACTGGCTTATTGCGAGAAGCCTCGCAGGACTTGACTGTCTTGTCAAGATTTGACAGATTTGATAGACACGTGAACAAGAGGAGGATTGCGTGAACGCAGGAGCCGCTGAGTTCGGCGTGATGCTTCGTCAGGCACGCAAGAGTAAGGGCATGTCGCAGGCCGAGTTGGGTGGCGACAAGTTCTCTGGCAGCTACATCTCCCATCTGGAGAGTGGCCGCCGCGCCGCGACCCCAGAAGTCATCGAGTTCGTCTCTCGTCGATTGGGGCTCTCTCCGCTGGAGTGGGGAGTCTCAGCCAAGACGGACCTGGGTCGACCGGTCACCGGCGACCTCATCGAAGATCTCCTCATCGCTGAGCGGGCGTGGTCCGACCATGACTGGACCGCGGCGCTCAACCATGCTGAACAAGCCGCTGAGGCTGCTGCGGCGGTGGGGGACTGGGACCGTGAGTGGGAGTCGCGCTATGTCATGGGGCAGGCCATGTTCGCCTCCGGTGATTTTGCGGCGGCTGCACAGTTGGCCGAGTCCTTGGCCGACCATACGACGGCCAATCGCTATCCGGTCGCTCGGGCGCAAGCGCTGTGTCTGGCATCGATTTCCCATCGCGCTTCGGACCGTCTCGGACGCGCCGTCGCGCTGGGCGCGCGGGCTGTCGAGGTGGCAGCCGCGTTGCCGCCGATCATTCAGGCGGAAGCGCTTATGGCCCTAGTCAGCGCCATGTCAGAGGCTGGACATCCCGCTTCGGAGAGTGCCCCGTATCTGGATCGTCTGGAAGAGTTGTCCGCCGAACTCACCTCGGATCACTCCCGGGGAATGATCGCCTGGGCCATTGGAACCGCCGAGTTCGTGGCCGGCGATGTGGCTGCCGGTATCGCGCACCACGAACAGGCTCAGAAGCTGTTGGATGCCCGCCGTGACCTGCGACTGTGGTCGCGCTTCCAGCGCTCGGCAGCGAGTTGTCTGTTGGGGGCAGGAATCACCGATGGCGTGGCTGAGCTGGTGCGGACCGCTTCGCTGGGGATCGAGATCCTTGGTAACAACCACGACCTGGCAGAACTGCGTCAGGTCGAGGCGCAACTGGCCCTCCATTCCGGCAATCCCGAAGAAGCCGTGCGCATTGCTTCGGAGGTCTTGGCCGATCCGGTGCTGGGTGCCAAGGAGCTTTCCCGCAGCGGTAGCGAACTGGTACTGGCGCAAGCCCTGGCTGCCTGTGGCCGCGAGGAAGAGGCCCGGGCGCAGTACCGCATCGCGGCCGAGGCGTTGGAAGTCGAGGGTCGGCTGGCGGCCGCAGCTCAGGCCTGGCGACGCAGTGTCGGGTAGCGGAAGCAAGAAAGCGTTTGACAAAAACTTGACAGCGTTAGTCAAGTCTGATCGAATAGGGCTCAGTCGGCGCCCCCCTAGCGCGTCGGATGAGTACACCACATGAGCCGGTGTCCAAATGGTGCGGCAACCCCTCCCGCAGCCTTGGGCACCGGTTCGTGGCGTGTACTGGCAACTAAGTTGTAACCCCCAGGGAGTGGCGCGATCCGGCCAGAGGATGCAGTATGGGGCTCGGCCGATCGTGGAGGCTGCAAACCTCCGCACAATTTCGGTCCTTCCTCGCGTGCGCGGATTTGCGGAAGTGCGCCCAGCTCGGGTAATCTAGCGCTTTGCCCATCGCTTTCGACGACCCGTGCCTTGACGCGGGCCGTTCTGCGTGCATCGAAACCGGCAATGCCCGGGCTTCTGGAAGGACCCCACCTTGGCCGTCTCGCGCACTGCGTCGAAGAACACCAATGTTGTCTCACCCAGCGGCAGGATCTCGTTCGCGAAGATCCATGAGCCGCTTGAGGTTCCCAATCTGCTAGATCTTCAGGTCGAATCCTTCGACTGGCTGATCGGCAACGAGGCCTGGGCAAACCGGGTCGCCGCTGCCACCGCCCAAGGTCGCACGGATGTGAATACCAAATCCGGGCTGGAGGAGATCTTCGAAGAGATCTCGCCCATCGAGGATTTGTCCCAGACGATGTCGCTGTCGTTCCGCGACAACCGTTTTGAGGAGTCCAAGCACACCGTGGAGGAGTGCAAGGACCAGGACTTCACCTACGCCGCACCGTTGTTCGTCACCGCGGAATTCATGAACAACGACACCGGCGAGATCAAGAGCCAGACGGTGTTCATGGGGGATTTCCCTCTCATGACCGACAAGGGAACCTTCATCATCAACGGCACCGAGCGCGTCGTGGTGTCCCAGCTGGTGCGTTCTCCCGGTGTCTACTTCGAGCAGACCGCTGACAAGACCTCCGACAAGGACATCTTCACCTGCAAGATGATCCCGTCGCGCGGTGCCTGGCTGGAGTTCGAGATCGACAAGCGCGACATGGTCGGCGTGCGCATCGATCGCAAGCGTAAGCAGAACGTCACGGTGTTGCTGAAGGCCCTGGGCTGGACCAACGAGCAGATCCTGGAAGAGTTCGGCGAGTACGAGTCCATCCGTATGACCTTGGAGAAGGACCACACCGCCAACACCGACGAGGCGCTGCTGGACATCTACCGCAAGCTGCGTCCCGGCGAACCGCCGACCCGCGAAGCCGCGCAGCAGATGTTGGAGAACTACTACTTCAACCCGAAGCGCTATGACCTGGCCAAGGTTGGTCGCTACAAGATCAACAAGAAGCTGGGCCTGTCGCTGCCGTTCGACACGCAGGTGCTGACCATCGAGGACATCGTCTCCGCGATTCGCTACATCGTGGCGCTGCACGAGGGCCGTAGCGAGCTTGGTGAGGTGATCGTCGAGACCGATGACATCGACCACTTCGGCAATCGTCGGCTGCGCACGGTCGGTGAGCTGATCCAGAACCAGCTGCGCATTGGCCTGGGCCGTCTGGAGCGCACCGTCCGCGACCGCATGACCACCCAGGACATTGAGGCCATCACCCCGCAGACGCTGATCAACATCCGGCCGGTGTCGGCGGCGCTGAAGGAGTTCTTCGGAACCTCGCAGCTGTCGCAGTTCATGGACCAGACCAACCCGGTGGCCGGGCTGACGCACAAGCGTCGACTCTCTGCGCTGGGGCCTGGTGGTCTGTCTCGTGATCGCGCCGGCATGGAAGTCCGTGACGTTCACCACAGCCACTACGGCCGCATGTGCCCGATTGAGACCCCTGAAGGTCCCAACATCGGCCTGATCGGATCGCTGGCGTCGTTCGCTCGCGTGAATGCCTTCGGTTTCATCGAGACTCCGTACCGCAAGGTCGTCGACGGCCACGTCACCGACCAGATCGACTACCTCACCGCAGACTCCGAGGACCGCTACATCATCGCCCAGGCCAACGCCAAGGTTGCCGACGATGGCCGCTTCATGGAAGACCGGGTTCTGGTCCGCAAGCGCCATGGCGACGCCGACGAGGTTGCCCCGGAACTGGTTCAGTACATGGACGTCTCGCCGCGCCAGATGGTGTCGGTGGCTACCGCCTTGATCCCGTTCCTGGAGCACGACGACGCATCGCGGGCCTTGATGGGTGCCAACATGCAGCGTCAGGCCGTGCCATTGCTGCGCAACGAAGCCCCCTTCGTCGGTACCGGTATGGAGTACCGCGGTGCGGTCGATGCCGGCGACGTGACTGTGGCTGCCAAGGCCGGGGTCGTGACTGCGGTCAGCGCCGACATCGTGGATATCGCCAACGACGATGGCACGTACTCCAGCTACCGGCTGGCGAAGTTCCGCCGCTCCAACCAGGCCACGTGCATCAACCAGCGCCCGCTGGTGACCAGTGGTGACCGTGTCGAGGTCGGCACTCCGCTGGCTGACGGCGCCTGCACCGACGGTGGCGAGATGGCCCTGGGTCGAAACCTGCTGGTGGCATTCATGCCCTGGGAAGGCTTCAACTACGAGGACGCGATCATCCTGTCCCAGCGTCTGGTCGAGGAGGACATCCTCACCTCGATCCACATCGAGGAGCACGAAATCGATGCCCGCGACACCAAGCTGGGTGCCGAGGAGATCACGCGCGATATCCCCAATATCGGTGAAGACATGCTGGCCAACCTCGACGAGCGCGGCATCATCCGCATCGGCGCTGAGGTCGGGACCGGCGACATCCTGGTCGGTAAGGTGACCCCGAAGGGCGAAACCGAGCTCACCCCCGAGGAGCGGTTGCTGCGGGCGATCTTCGGCGAGAAGGCTCGTGAGGTGCGCGACACCTCGATGAAGGTGCCCCACGGTGAATCGGGAACGGTCATCGGCGTGCGCGTCTTCGACCGCGAGGAAGACGACGAGCTGCCGCCGGGTGTCAACCAGATGGTGCGGGTCTACGTCGCTCAGAAGCGCAAGATCTCGCACGGTGACAAGCTGGCCGGTCGTCACGGAAACAAGGGTGTGATCTCCAAGATTCTGCCTGTGGAGGACATGCCGTTCATGGAGGACGGTACCCCGGTCGACATTGTGCTGAATCCGCTGGGTGTTCCGTCCCGGATGAACGTGGGCCAGGTGCTCGAGATGCATCTGGGCTGGGTCGCCAAGAACGGTTGGGATATCAAGGGCGTCGACGAAGCCTGGGCACAGCGCCTGCGTGATGTCGGTCTGGAGCGCATCGAGGGCAATGCCCGCCTGGCCACCCCGGTGTTCGACGGTGCCAACGAGGAAGAGATCGCTGGCCTGCTCGAGCACGGTCTGCCGCAACGAGACGGCCTGAAGCTGGTCAACTCCGGTGGCAAGGCTCAGCTCTTCGACGGCCGTTCCGGCGAGCCCTACCCGGAGCCGGTCGGTGTCGGCTACACCTACATGCTGAAGCTGCACCACTTGGTGGATGACAAGATCCACGCCCGCTCTACCGGTCCTTACTCGATGATCACCCAGCAGCCGCTGGGCGGTAAGGCCCAGTTCGGCGGTCAGCGCTTCGGTGAGATGGAGGTGTGGGCACTGGAGGCCTACGGCGCCGCCTGGGCACTGCAGGAACTGCTCACCATCAAGTCCGATGACGTTCCCGGACGTGTGAAGGTCTACGAGGCCATCGTGAAGGGCGAGAACATTCCCGAACCCGGTATTCCGGAGTCGTTCAAGGTTCTGGTCAAGGAAATGCGGTCACTGTGTCTGAACGTGGAGGTCCTCTCCAGCGACGGCACCGTGGTGGAACTGCGCGATTCCGAGGACGATTACCGAGCCAGTGAAGAGTTCGGTATCGACCTTTCCCGTCGTCCCGGTGCGGATTCCTTCCGCAGCGTTGACGAAGTCTGAGTTGCCTCAACTCAGTCACAAAGACAACTCAGACCACAAGAATTTCCTGACCTCAGGAGAAAGAGAAGCAACGTGCTGGACGTGAACTTCTACGACGAACTGCGGATCGGCCTGGCAACGGCCGATCAGATCCGGGAATGGTCCCACGGCGAGGTGAAGAAGCCCGAGACCATCAACTACCGGACCTTGAAGCCTGAGCGGGACGGCCTGTTCTGCGAGAAGATCTTCGGTCCCACCCGGGACTGGGAGTGCAACTGTGGCAAGTACAAGCGGGTGCGATTCAAGGGCATCATCTGTGAGCGTTGTGGCGTCGAGGTCACCCGTTCCAATGTGCGCCGCGAGCGGATGGGTCACATCGAGTTGGCCGCTCCGGTCACCCACATCTGGTACTTCAAGGGTGTTCCCAGTCGCCTGGGCTACCTGTTGGACATCGCACCGAAGGACCTGGAAAAGGTCATCTACTTCGCCGCGTACATGATCACCGCCGTCGATGAGGAGGCTCGCCATCGCGACCTCCCGTCGCTGGAGGCCAAGGTCGAGGTCGAGCGCAAGCAGATCGAGACCCGTCGTGACGTGGACGCCGAGACCCGCCTCCAGAAGCTGGAGGAGGACATCGCCCAATTGGAGGCCGAAGGCGCCAAGGCCGATGTGAAGAAGCGTGTCCGTGATGCCGGTGAGCGTGAGGTCAAGCAGCTGCGGACCCAGGCTCAGCGTGAACTGGATCGCCTGGAAGCGGTCTGGAACCGATTCAAGTCCCTGAAGGTTCAAGACCTCGAAGGTGACGAGATCCTCTACCGCGAGATGAAGGCCCGGTTCGGCAAGTACTTCGCCGGCTACATGGGTGCTGAGGCCATCAAGAACCGCCTGGCGACCTTCGACCTGGCGGCCGAGTCGCAGAACCTGCGCGAGATCATCCAGACCGGCAAAGGCCAGCGCAAGACCCGCGCGCTGAAGCGGCTGAAGGTGGTTTCGGCGTTCCTGAACACCACCAACTCCCCGCTGGGCATGGTGTTGGATGCCGTCCCGGTGATCCCGCCGGATCTGCGCCCGATGGTGCAGTTGGACGGTGGCCGCTTCGCGACCTCCGACCTCAACGACCTCTACCGCCGGGTGATCAACCGCAACAACCGCCTCAAGCGGCTGCTGGACCTGGGCGCGCCGGAGATCATCGTCAACAACGAGAAGCGGATGCTGCAAGAGGCCGTCGACTCGCTGTTCGACAACGGTCGCCGTGGTCGTCCGGTCACCGGTCCGGGCAACCGGCCGCTGAAGTCGATCTCGGACATGCTCAAGGGCAAGCAAGGCCGGTTCCGTCAGAACCTGCTGGGCAAGCGCGTGGACTACTCCGGCCGCTCGGTCATCGTGGTCGGCCCGCAGCTCAAGCTGCACCAGTGCGGTCTGCCGAAGAACATGGCTCTGGAGCTGTTCAAGCCCTTCGTGATGAAGCGGCTCGACGATCTGAACCTGGCGCAGAACATCAAGAGCGCCAAGCGCATGGTCGAGCGTCAGCGGCCAGTGGTGTGGGATGTCCTCGAAGAGGTCATTGCCGAACACCCGGTGCTGCTGAACCGTGCACCAACCCTGCACCGGTTGGGTATTCAGGCCTTCGAGCCGCAGTTGATCGAGGGCAAGGCCATCCAGCTCCACCCGCTGGTTTGTACTGCCTTCAACGCCGACTTCGACGGCGACCAGATGGCTGTGCACCTGCCGCTGAGCGCGGAGGCCCAGGCTGAGGCGCGCATCTTGATGTTGAGCACCAACAACATCCTCAAGCCCGCTGACGGACGCCCGGTCACCCTGCCTACCCAGGACATGGTCATCGGTCACTACTTCCTCACCCTGGTCCGGGCGGGCCTGGTGGGGGAGGGACGCTCCTTCAGCTCGATCGCCGAGGCCTATATGGCCTTCGACCGGGGTGAACTCGGTATCGGCGCGGCCTGCCGTATCCGGCTGACCGGGATCGTGCCGCCGGCCGGTGTCGAGGCGCGTCCCGACGGCTCGGTCGTGGTCGACACCACGCTGGGTCGGGCTCTGTTCAACGAGGCGTTGCCGGAGGATTACCCCTTCGTGAACGCCGAGGTCGACCGCAAGAAGCTGTCCCAGATCGTCAATGACTTGGCCGAGCGCTACCCGAAGGTCGAGGTCGCCAAGACCCTCGACCGGCTGAAGGCTCTGGGCTTCAAGTGGGCGACCCGCTCCGGTGTCACGGTGTCGATCTCCGATGTGCAGACCCCGCCGAGCAAGCCCGAGATCATGGCCTTCTACGATGCCCGGGCAGCGAAGATCACCAAGGAGTACGAGCGCGGCAAGGTGACCGACGAAGAGCGTCACCAAGAGTTGATCCAGTTGTGGAACGACGCCACCGCCGAGCTCACTGCGGCGATGGAAGCCAACTTCACCAAGGACAACCCGATCTTCATGATGGTGCACTCCGGCGCTCGAGGGAATATGACCCAGATGCGTCAGATCGCTGCCATGCGAGGCCTGGTGGCCAACCCGAAGGGCGAAATCATCCCGCGGCCGATCAAGTCGAACTTCCGTGAAGGCTTGAGCGTGTTGGAGTACTTCATCTCCACCCACGGTGGCCGAAAAGGACAGGCCGACACCGCGCTGCGGACCGCCGACTCCGGGTACCTCACCCGTCGTCTGGTGGACGTCTCGCAGGACGTCATCATCCGTGAAGAGGATTGTGGCTCCGAGCGCGGCCTGACCAAGGTCATCGCTGCGCAGGGCAAGGACGGCAAGCTGGTTCCGGCGCGCAACGGTGAGACCGCCGTGTACGCCCGCTGCCTGGCCTCTGATGTGCTCGACGCCGACGGAAAGGTGTTGGCCGCTGCCGGCACCGACCTGGGTGATGTGATCATCCGCGAGCTGGTGGCCGCAGGCATCTCCGAGGTCAAGGTCCGTTCGGTGCTGACCTGTGAGTCGGCCAGTGGCACCTGTGCCATGTGCTACGGCCGTTCGCTGGCCACCGGCAAGCTGGTGGATGTGGGCGAGGCCGTCGGTATCGTGGCAGCTCAGTCGATCGGTGAGCCTGGTACTCAGTTGACGATGCGTACCTTCCACACCGGTGGTGTGGCCGGGGACGACATCACCTTGGGTCTGCCGCGTGTGGTCGAGCTCTTCGAAGCCCGTTCGCCCAAGGGCAAGGCTCCGATCGCCGAGGCGTCCGGCCGCGTCCGAATCGAGGAGGGAGATCGGCTGCGCAAGCTGGTCATCACCCGCGATGACGGCGAGCCGGATCTGGAATACCCGCTGCCGCGACGCGTCCGCCTGGAATGGGAGGACGCCACCGGAGTGGTCCACTCGATCACCGACGGTGTTCAGGTGGCTGCCGGTGAGCAGCTCTACGCCGGTACTCCTGATCCTCAGGATGTGCTGCGGGTGTCCGGCCTGCGCAAGGTCCAAGAGCACCTGGTGGAAGAGGTCCAGGCGGTGTACCGCACCCAGGGCGCTCCGATTCACGACAAGCACATCGAGATCATCATTCGCCAGATGCTGCGACGGATCACCGTGATCGAATCCGGTGACACGTCGATGTTGCCTGGCGAGCTGGTCGATCGGAAGATGTTCGAAGCCGAGAACCGGCAGATGATCACCGAAGGCAAGACGCCTGCACAGGGTCGTCCGGTGCTGATGGGTATCACCAAGGCCTCGCTGGCGACCGAGTCCTGGCTGAGCGCGGCCTCCTTCCAGGAGACCACCAAGGTGCTCACCGACGCGGCCATCCACGCCAAGTCCGACTCTCTGGTCGGCCTGAAGGAGAACGTGATCCTCGGCAAGCTGATCCCGGCCGGTACCGGCCTGGAGCGGTACCGGAACATCCGGGTGGAGCCGACCGCCGAAGCTCGTGCGGCCGTCTACGACCTGACCTACGATCCCTACGACTACGACTTGAATGTCGGTGGGGCATCGCTCGGTCTGGACGAGTACGACACCGGAGAGCTTCGCTGAGGTGCGGATCGTCGTCGCATCCGACCATGCCGGCGTTGACTTGCGTCTGGCCATGGCGGAGGAGGCTGCGGAGTTGGGCCACGAGGTCGTAGACCTCGGCCCGGCTCCGGGCGAGCCGATCGACTACCCGATCAACGGGGCCAAGGTCGGTCGGCTGGTGGCGTCCGGTGATTTCGATCGTGGCCTACTGGTCTGTGGCACTGGGGTAGGAATCTCCATCGCGGCGAACAAAATCGCCGGTGTGCGCGCTGTGGTCTGCTCTGAGCCTTACAGCGCGATCATGTCGCGGGCTCACAATGACGCCAACGTGTTGGCGCTCGGTGCTCGAGTGGTCGGCGACGGCCTGGCGCGTCAGATCGTTCGCGAGTGGCTCGCTACCGATTTCGAGGGCGGGCGTCACGCGCGCCGCGTCGAGCTGATTTCGGAACTGGATCACTCCTGAACCCTGCGCACTCTAGACTTAGTTTGTGAAGACAAAGTCCGGGTTGCGGCGAGGGTTTGTTGCTTGGGGGCTTGTCATAGCCCTGGTGTTCTCGGGCTGCGCGAGCCGGAGCCAGAATCCGGCTGCAGTCCAGACTGCTACCCAACCAGTGCGAGTACTGGCATTGAAGGGCCCCACCGGGGTCGGCATGGTTCATCTCATGGACGACCATCCCGATGGTGGCGGCGAGTATGAGTACACGATCACCGACTCTCCCGACGCCGCGGTTGCGAAGCTGATCAGCAAAGAGGTGGATCTGGCCGCCGTCCCCACCAATCTCGCTGCTGTGCTGTCGGCCAAGACATCTGGCGGAGTGCAGATGCTGGCAGTGAACACCCTCGGCGTGCTCTACATCGTGAGCCGTGACGCTTCGGTGCACAGCCTGACCGATCTGAAGGGCAAGACGGTTCATGCCACCGGGCAGGGGTCCAACCCGGAGTATGTGCTGCGGTATCTTCTGGATCGCGCCGGCCTGGAACCCGATCACGACGTGAAGATCGTCTTCGCCGCCGAGCATACTGAGCTCGCCACGCAGGTGGCCGATGGTGCGGTCGATATCGCGTTGCTGCCCGAGCCCTTCGTCACGATGGTCACCAACAAGGATCCATCGGTGACGGTGGCGATCGATCTGAATGCCGAGTGGAATGCCTCGGTCAGCGATGGCAGCCAACTCATGATGGGAGCGTTGATCGCCCGCACCGATTTTGTGGCGGCTCATCCAACACTCGTCGAAGCCTTCTTGGACCACTACCAAGCATCGGTGCACGCGGCAACGGCCGATGTGGCGGCGACGGCTGACCTGTGCCAGAGCCACGGCATCATCGCCAGCGCAGCGCTGGCGGAGAAGGCGATTCCGCGGTTGAATCTGGTGCTGCTGACCGGCCGTCCGATGCGGACCGGCTTGACCGGTTACTACCGCATTCTCTACGACGCGAATCCTCAATCAATTGGCGGAGCGATCCCCGATGCGACTTTCTACTACGGTGCCGACTGAGCCGCGTCGGCGATGGCTGCGGTCCCTGGCCGCGGCCGCATTCTGGTTGCTGCTGTGGCAGCTGGCCAGTCTTGCGGTGGCACAGCAGTTGCTGTTGCCCTCTCCGCTGAGCGTTGCGCAAACCCTGACCGGCCTCATCGTGACCACCGAGTTCTGGTCGATCACCGCGCAGTCGCTGATGCGCATCGGGGTCGGCTTCATCGCCGGAGTTGTCGTGGGCACCGCAGCCGCGTTCGTGACGACGCGATGGTCGGCAGCGGATCTGCTGATCGCCGGGCCGTTGCGCATCATCCGAGCCACGCCGGTGGCGTCTTTCGCAATCTTGGCGCTGGTGTGGATTCCGAGTGGAGGTGTGCCCGCGGCGATCGTGTTCGCAATGGTGACGCCACTGGTCTGGGACACGATCGCAGCGGGATTGCGCCAGCCCGATCGGGAACTGCTCGAGATGGCCGAGGTCTTCGCCTTCTCGCGCTGGGATCGACTTCGACGGGTGGAGCTACCCGGACTGCGTCCCTACTTTGTGGCAGCCTCGACCAATGCGATGGGCTTGGCCTGGAAGTCCGGGGTCGCGGCCGAGGTGATCAGCCATCCGGACTGGGCCATCGGATCCAGCCTCGCCGAGGCCAAGGTGTACCTGGAGACACCGACGGTGTTTGCCTGGACCATCGTCGCAGTGACGCTCAGCCTGCTGCTGGAACGGGCCCTGCGCGCGATCACCGCGCGGTGGGCCCAGCCCGTCACGGCCGTGGCGAGCAGTGCGGCCTCGCCCGAACCGAGGAGGCCCGCCGATGCTCAGCTTTGACCGGGTCGACTTCGGCTATCCGCAGCAGACAGCCCTGGTGCTGGGGCAATTCTCCCTGGCACTGCCGGAGCGCGGTGTGGTGTGCCTGGTCGGTCCTTCGGGCTGCGGCAAGACCACCGCGCTACGGTTGCTCGCCGGACTGGAATCGCCGCTGGCAGGCACCCTGAAGGGTCGCAGCGGCCTGCGCGTGTCCATGGTCTTCCAGGAGGATCGGCTACTGCCCTGGGAGAGCGTGTTGGACAACGCCATCACCGATCGGCAGCCATGGCATCGGACCCAGGCATTGTCGTGGCTGCAGGCGCTCGGGCTCGGTGACCACCTTGACGCCCGAGTGGTCGACCTCAGCGGCGGCATGCGGCGTCGTGTCGCCATCGCCCGAGCGCTGGCCGCTCCTCATGATGTGTTGCTCCTGGATGAACCCTTCACCGGCCTCGACGAACCGACCTGGAGGGACGCTGCCGAACGCATCGCTGCGGCCAGCCGACACCGACTCGTGGTCATGACCACTCATCTGATCCAGCAGGCCGAAGCCATGGGTGCTGAGGTGATTGCGCTGATTCCGGTACCGCTCCGGGCCGCCGAGGAGTGACCGGGAGCTCAGTTCCGGGGCATCGTCTGCGGTACCGAGGTGGCCGCATCGAAAGGTTGATAGTGCGTGTGGAGCAGCTGATGTGCCTTGGCTGAGTTCGGCGACTCATAGAACTGGTCGTACAACCGCAGCACATCGGGATTCTCCTGTGAGCGCCGGTACTTGCTTCCCTTGTCGATATCGAAAAGCACCTGAGTGCGCGCACGCAACTCACCTACCTTGGCGGGGGCGGGATTGCCCGCGCCATCAATGCAGCCGCCCGGACAGGCCATGATCTCGATCAGGTCGTAGCCAACATCGTCCCCAGCAGCAACGCGCTCCACCAGCGGCAGGGCATTTCCCAGTCCAGAGATGACGGCCACCCGGACGGTGGTGTCCGCGGCGGTGATGGTGGCCTCCTTGACGCCGGCCATGCCGCGAACCTCGTTGTATTCCAGCTGTCCGCGGTGGCGTTCGCCGGTGAGCTTCTCTACCGCCATGCGAAGGGCGGCTTCGGCGACGCCACCAGAAGCGCCGAAGATCACCCCGGCTCCGGAAACGTGCGAATAGGGGTCATCAAACCGATCCGGCAGGACGTCGTCCGGGTCCAGCCGGATCATCTTGATCATTTCGATGAACTCGGTGGTGGTGAGCACCGCATCAACGTCGCGCATTCCGTCCGTGGCGAACTCTGGACGTGCCGCTTCATATTTCTTGGCCAGACACGGCACGATCGAGACCACGTAGAGGTCATCCAGGCTGATCCCGGTGGTTTGGGCGAAATGGGTTTTCACCGTGGTCCCCATCATCTGTTGCGGGGACTTGCAGCTGGATAGATGCGGGATCAACTCGGGGAACTTCTTCTCCACCAGATTGACCCAACCCGGGCAGCATGAGGTGAACTGGGGCATCACGCCTCCGGCACTGACCCGGTTGAGGAACTCAGTGGTCTCCTCCATGACTGTCAGATCCGCGGCGAAGGAGAAGTCGAAGACTCGGTCGAAGCCGACGGCGCGCATGAGTCCGGCGACGAAGGGGGACGCTTGCTCAGCGCTCTTTCCGAACTCCGCGGCAATGACGCTGCGCGGCGCCGGAGCCACAAAGCCGACCACGACCTTTGTCGGATCGTTGATCGCGGCGAAGACGCTGGGTCGCTCGCGCACGTAATCCAAAGCCCCGCAGGGGCAGGCCGCGACGCACTGTCCGCACGACACGCAGTCGGTTTCGATCAGTGGCTTGCCGTTGGCTGTGCCGACGCCGAGGACGCCGCTGGTGAACTGATAGGCGAGTGCGCCAATACCCTCGATCTCGGCACAGGCCGCCACGCATCGTCCGCAGGAGATGCACTTGTTGTGGTCGCGCACGATGAAGGGGTGATCACGCACGACCGGAGTGCGCGGGCGCTGATGCAATGGCTCGATGTAGCTGATCTCCTCCTTGGTCGCTTCGGTGCGAAGGTCACAGTCGAAGCGAGCCTTGCAGCCACAGCGAAGACAACGCGCGGCCTCAGCGCGCGCCTCGGCCTGCGAGTAGCCGCTTTCGACCTCCTCGAAGCTGGTGACTCTGGTCGCCGCCGGCAGTGACGGCATCGCCTGGCGAGCGAGTTTGGGTCTGCTCTCGAACTCGTCGCGCGGCAGGTCCTCCAGGGAGCCTCGGCTGCAGTTGTAGATCGCCGGTTCGGAGCGCACATAGCCGCGGCTGAGCAGCTGGTTCATGGAGCGGGCGGCGCGGCGTCCGGCTGCTACGGCCTCAATGACCGTGGCCGGGCCGGTCACACAATCTCCGCCTGCGAAGACTTTGGGCTCAGAGGTCTCCAGGGTGGAACCATTGACTTTCACGTCGCCCCACTTGTTGAGTTTGACGGGAAGGTCGTGGAACAGGAACTGGGTATTGGTGCTCTGTCCGATCGCTCCGATCACCAGGGACGCCTCGATGCTGAAGTCCGTACCCTCCACCGGCACCGGACGGGCGCGTCCGGAGCGATCCGGCTCGCCCAGCGCCATTTCCAGGCATTTCACGCTGAGCCCGGTGGCGGTGCGCTCAATGCTGGTGGGCGCGGCGAGGAAGCGCAGCTCAACTCCTTCGGCGGCGGCGGCGGCGACCTCGTGGGGCTCGGCGGGCATCTCATCCCTGGTGCGGCGATACAGCAGAATCACTCGATGCGCGCCACGACGCAATGCGGTGCGAGCGCAGTCCACGGCGGTGTTGCCGCCACCGACCACCACCACGACCTCGCCCGGCTCGGGATCCTCCGCTTTCGCGACCCGCTCCAGATAGCGAATGCCGGTCCACACTCCCTCGGAGTTCTCGCCCTGCAGATTCATCGAGGTGGGCGTCCAGGAACCGATAGCCAGATAGACCGCGTCGAAGTCGTGCTGCAGATCCTCCAGTCGCAGGTGCGTGCCCAGTGATTTCCCGCAGACGATCTGAACACCGAGTGAGGTGATGGTGGCGATCTCGTCGTCGAGTTGCGCCTTCGGCAGTCGATACTCCGGGATTCCGTAGCGCATCATGCCGCCAGGCTTGGGCTGTCGATCAAAGACGGTGACCTGGTGCCCGGCGATTGCGGCGTAGTAGGCCGCAGTCAGGCCGGAGGGACCGGCGCCGACGATGGCGATTCGCTTCCCGGAGGCGGGGGCGACTTTCGGGCGCCAGGGGGTGTCCCTGCCCAGATCCCAATCGGCGACGAATCGCTTCACATTGTTGATGCCGACCGAGTCGTCGATCAGATTGCGCCGGCAGTTGGCCTCGCAGGGGTGGGGGCAGACGCGGCCACAGGCGGACGGGAAGGGGTTGCGGTCCTTGATGACGCGGACTGCGGCCTCGAAGTTGGCGTCCATCACCAAAGCCAGGTAGCGCTGAATGTCGATGTGATCGGGGCAGGTTTGCTGACAGGGCGGTTCACAGTCGGCGTTGTGATCGCACAACAATTGCTCGAGTCGCACCTTTCGGTAGGCCTCGATCACCGGGGAATGGGTACTGATGGTCATGCCTTCGCTGATGGGCGTGATGCAGGCCTTGACCTGGCGTGCTTGAGGTCCCACCTCGACCACGCACAGCCCGCAGTTGCCGTTGGCGCGTTCCAGCCGGACGTCGTTGCACAACGCTGGGATCTCGATGCCCTCCTTGGTGAGAGCCGCCAGTATTGTCAGGCCGTCATCGACGTGCAGTTCGCGTCCGTCCACGGTCACGCTCAAGCGGTGGTCGGCAGGCAACTTCTCCATTGAATTGTCCTTCGTCGGGCGGCGGGCGCCGTGCCATCATGTAAGGACATGATTTCATGTGGGTGCCGAACTCGGTGACCGAGTTCGCCGAAACCATGGTCGGTGGCACGTTTTGACGGTCGCAGAGCCATCAAGTAGCCTTAATCGCTGTGTTCGGGTGACCGAACCATGCGTGCGTGCGCCGCGTCCGGCTGCAGGCTCCGACAACCTATTCGGGGCACTGGCTGGTGGCGCTCGGCGCGCGCCCCATATACATCAACGGAAAGAGATACCGACCGGTGCCCACCATCCAGCAGCTGGTCCGCAAGGGCCGCACTGACAAGGTCAGCAAGAACAAGACCCCTGCGCTGAAGGGTTCCCCGCAGCGCCGCGGTGTTTGCACCAGGGTGTACACCACCACCCCGAAGAAGCCGAACTCGGCGCTTCGCAAGGTGGCGCGTGTGCGGTTGTCCTCCGGTATCGAGGTCACCGCGTACATCCCCGGTGTCGGCCACAACCTGCAGGAGCACTCCATGGTGCTGGTGCGCGGTGGTCGTGTGAAAGACCTGCCGGGCGTTCGGTACAAGATCATTCGCGGTTCCCTGGACACCCAGGGTGTCAAGAACCGCAAGCAGGCCCGTAGCCGCTACGGCGCGAAGAAGGAGAAGTAATGCCTCGCAAGGGTCCCGCCCCGAAGCGTCCGGTCGTCGTCGATCCGGTTTATGGTTCCCCGCTGGTCTCGCAGTTGGTCTCCAAGATCCTGCTCGACGGCAAGAAGACCACCGCACAAAGCATCGTCTACGACGCGCTGGAGGGCACCCGCGTCAAGACTGGTGTCGATCCGGTGCAGACCTTGAAGAAGGCCTTGGATAACATCCGTCCCGCGCTGGAGGTCAAGAGCCGCCGCGTCGGTGGCGCCACCTACCAGGTCCCGATCGAGGTGAAGCCGGCCCGAGCCACCACCCTGGCGCTGCGCTGGCTGGTGACCTTCTCTCGGCAGCGTCGTGAGAAGACCATGACCGAGCGCCTCATGAACGAGCTGTTGGACGCTTCCAACGGTCTGGGCGCTTCGGTGAAGCGTCGTGAGGACACACACAAGATGGCCGAGGCCAACCGCGCCTTCGCCCATTACCGCTGGTGATTCGTACCCGTCGATGATCCCGGCCGGGTATCGCCAAGAACTCGCGCGCCCGGCCACCTGAAACACTGACGTCCACAATCCCGGGGCGTTGCAACAGATGGAAGGTTGAGCCCGAAGTGGCGATTGACTCCAAGCAGGACCTGGCCAAGGTTCGCAATATCGGCATCATGGCCCACATCGACGCGGGCAAGACGACCACGACCGAGCGGATCCTGTTCTACACCGGTATCAACTACAAGATCGGCGAGGTGCACGATGGCGCCGCGACGATGGACTGGATGGAGCAGGAGCAGGAGCGCGGCATCACCATCACCTCGGCTGCCACCACCTGTTTCTGGAAAGACAACCAGATCAACATCATCGACACCCCCGGCCACGTCGACTTCACCATTGAGGTTGAGCGTTCCCTGCGTGTCCTGGACGGCGCTGTCGCGGTGTTCGACGGTGTAGCCGGTGTTGAGCCGCAGTCGCAGACGGTGTGGCGTCAGGCCACCCGCTACGGCGTGCCCCGCATCTGCTACGTGAACAAGCTGGACCGTACCGGTGCCTCCTTCGACTACTGCGTGAAGACGATCCACGAGCGGCTGCATGCGGTCACCGCGGTGCTCCAGCTCCCGATCGGTGCCGAGGCCGGCTTCACCGGCGTCGTCGACCTGGTGGGCATGCGTGCCCTGATGTGGCACGGCGAGACCACGATCGGTGAGGACTACACCGTCGAGGAGATCCCCGCTGACATGGCCGACCGCGCCGCCGAGGCTCGGGAGGCGCTCATCCATACCCTGGCCGACCATGACGACGAGTTCGCCGAGGCCTGGCTGGAGGCTGAGGACGGTGGCGCCGAACTGACCGTTGCGCAGATCAAGGCCGCGGTGCGGCGCAGTGTGCTGGCCAACAAGCTGACCGCTGTGATCTGTGGTTCGTCTTTCAAGAACAAGGGTGTCCAGCCGATGCTGGATGCGGTCATCGACTACCTGCCCTCGCCGCTGGACATTCCGGCGATCGAAGGCTTCAAGCCGGGCCACCCCGACGAGGTCATCGAGCGCCACACCGACACCAGCGAGCCGCTGTCGATCCTGGCCTTCAAGATCGCCGCTGATCCCCACCTGGGCAAGCTCACCTACATCCGGGTCTACTCCGGGGTACTGAAGTCCGGTCAGCAAGTGCTGAACTCGACCAAGGGCCGCAAGGAGCGGATCGGCAAGATCTACCAGATGCACGCGAACAAGCGTGAGGAGATCGACGAGATCGGCGCCGGCATGATCTGCGCGGTGATGGGGCTGAAGGACACCACCACTGGTGAGACCCTGTGCGATCCGGCCAACCCGGTGGTGCTGGAGTCCATGGACTTCCCGGCACCGGTGATCGAGCAGGCCATCGAGCCCAAGACCAAGTCCGACCAGGAGAAGCTGTCCACCGCGATTCAGCGGCTCGCCGAAGAGGATCCGACTTTCCGGGTGCACACCGACGAGGAGACCGGTCAGACGATCATCGCCGGGATGGGCGAACTCCACCTCGAGGTGATGATCGACCGCATGAAGCGCGAGTTCAAGGTCGAGGCCAACATCGGCAAGCCGCAGGTCGCCTACCGCGAAACCCTGCGCCGCCCGGTCGACAAGGTCGAGTACATCCACAAGAAGCAGTCCGGTGGTTCGGGTCAGTACGCCAAGGTTCTGATCGCGATGGAGCCGCAGGAGACCGGGGCGGGCTACGAGTTCGTGAATGCGGTCACCGGTGGCCGTATCCCGAAGGAGTACATCCCCTCGGTCGACCACGGCATCCAGGAAGCCATGGCCTTCGGTCCGTTGGCTGGCTACCCGGTCGAGGACATCAAGGTCACCTTGCTCGACGGCGCCTACCACGACGTGGACTCCTCCGAACTGGCCTTCAAGATCGCCGGTTCGATGGTGTTCAAGGAGGCTGCCCGCCGCGCGGATCCGGCACTGCTGGAGCCGCTCATGGCCGTCGAGGTGACTACCCCTGAGGAATACCTGGGCACCGTGATCGGTGACATCAACAGCCGCCGTGGTCACGTCCAGTCCATGGTCGAGGCCCACGGCAACCAGGTAGTGAACGCGTTGGTCCCGCTGAGCGAGATGTTCGGCTACGTCGGCGACCTTCGTTCGAAGACTTCCGGTCAGGCTTCGTACTCCATGGAGTTCGATTCCTACGGAGAGTGCCCCAAGTCGGTGGCCGATGAGATCATCGCCAAGGGGCGCGGCGGCTCGGAATGAGTTTGACTCAGATCGGCCAGTAGAGAAAACTTGGCATGGTCCGTGCTCAAACACGGACCGTGACCATGCAGTCAGAAATAAAACAAGCAACGCCCCGCGAGCAGCGCGTGGCGAACATCCGAAAAAGGAGCCCAAGTGGCAAAGGCCAAGTTCGAGCGGACCAAGCCGCACTGCAACATCGGCACCATCGGGCATATCGACCACGGCAAGACCACGCTCACCGCGGCGATTACGAAGGTGCTGCACGAGAAGTACCCCGACCTCAACGAGGCCTCTGCGTTCGATCAGATCGACAAGGCCCCCGAAGAGCGTCAGCGCGGTATCACGATCTCCATCGCCCACGTCGAGTACCAGACCGAGAAGCGTCACTACGCTCACGTCGACTGCCCCGGCCACGCCGACTACGTCAAGAACATGATCACTGGTGCCGCCCAGATGGACGGCGCGATCCTGGTCGTGGCCGCCACTGATGGCCCGATGCCGCAGACGCGTGAGCACGTACTGCTCGCCCGCCAGGTCGGCGTGCCGGCGATCGTGGTTGCGCTGAACAAGTGCGACATGGTCGACGACGAAGAGCTCATCGAGCTGGTCGAGATGGAGGTCCGCGAGCTGCTGAGCGCTCAGGAGTTCGATGGTGACAACTGCCCGGTCGTCCGGGTGGCCGCTTTCCCGGCCATGAACGGCGACGCCAAGTGGGGCGAGAGCATCATCGAGCTCATGGACGCCGTGGATGACTACATCCCGCAGCCTGAGCGTGACACCGAGAAGCCGTTCCTGATGCCGATCGAGGACGTGTTCACCATCACCGGTCGTGGCACCGTGGTGACCGGCCGTATCGAGCGCGGCATCGTCAAGACCGGCGAGACCGTCGACATCATCGGCATCCGCGAGGAGAAGCAGTCGACCACCATCACCGGTGTCGAGATGTTCCGCAAGATCCTCGACGAGGGTCGCGCTGGTGAGAACGTCGGCCTGCTGCTGCGTGGCACCAAGAAGGACGAGGTGGAGCGCGGCATGGTCGTCATCAAGCCGGGTTCGACCACTCCGCACACCGACTTCGAAGGCAACGTCTACGTGCTGACCAAGGAGGAGGGTGGCCGTCACAAGCCGTTCTTCGCCCACTACAGCCCGCAGTTCTACTTCCGCACCACCGACGTGACCGGCGAGGTCTCGTTGCCGGACGGCACCGACATGGTGATGCCTGGTGACACCACCGACATGACGGTGCACCTGCAGAAGCCGATCGCCATGGAAGACGGACTGAAGTTCGCCATCCGCGAGGGCGGCCGCACCGTGGGTGCGGGTCGTGTGACCAAGATCCTCAAGTGATCTGATCAAAGCAGTACGAAGCGCCGGTCCCCATCGGGGGCCGGCGCTTCGTCGTTAGCGGCGTCAGTCGGCGGAAAGCTCGGCGCGGCGAGGCGGATTGGCACCGTTTCGAGACACGGTGATGGCAGCGCACGCCAGGGCGCGCGCGACGGCCGGCATGATCTGCTCGACATCCGCGGCCCGTAGCTGCTCGCGTTCGGCGGATCCGCCGAGCAGACCGGCGTCGGCAAGGCCCGACAGCAGCCCGGAAGTGAACGAGTCGCCGGCCCCGATGGTGTCGGCCACCTGGACCGCTTGGGCCGGGTGACTGAACTCCTGACCGTTGACGAGCCCGACCACGCCGTCGGCGCCGGCGGTGAGGAGACACAGCGAGGGTCCCAGCCGAGCCCACAGCGCCAGCACCTGCTGGCGGGAGAGTCCGGGATAGAGCCAGTCGACATCCTCGACCGAGGCCTTGACGACATCGGACAGGGCGATGAGCGCTTCGATGTGAGGTCGCACCACATCGGGGTGGCCCATCAGAGTGGGGCGTGCATTGGGATCGTAGGAGATCGTGCGGTCGGCTCGGGCACGGGACAGGAACTCGGCGATGGTGTCGGCGCCGGGCTGCAAGGTGGCGGCGATCGAGCCGGTGTGCACATGGACGCCGGCCTGGTCGGGCACCGAGTCGGGGGCGAGCTCCCAGGTGATGTCGAACTCGTAGCTCGCCACGCCTTCGGTGTCGAGATCAGCCGTAGCGGTCGAGGTTCGAGTGGCACTGGCACTGCCCTGGGTGGTGCGAACGCCTTCGGCAACGAGCAGAGCGGCGATGCGCTCGCCTCGGGCGTCCGTGCCCCAATGGCTGGCCAGCCAGCAGGGATGATCCAGTCGAGCCAGACCGACAGCGACATTGGCCGGGGATCCGCCGACGAACTCGGTGGTGGTGCCGTGTGCGTCGACGACGATGTCGATCAGGGCTTCCCCGATGACGCCAATAGGTGCGTGCATGAATGTTCCTTACGGTCTGAGATCACAACCGGTGAGTTCTGCTGATCGCTTCCAGAGCAGCTCTCCCACTCCAGGCTCGGTAGCGCCAGGGGGCAACGCCACCGGGCCGGCAGGACCAGAGGCACCGGCGCGGTGCAAAGGCCCGTAGTAGGGGGCCGGATCAACGGCGGTTGCGGCCAACAGGACTGGTTGCGCGCCGTCGGCAGGGGACTGGATAGCGCCCGTTGCCTTGCCGATCCACATGATCGGTGCAGGTGGGCCGTTGGTATCGAAAATTGCGGTTTGCGACCAGCCCGGGTGAGCAGCGACGGCTGTCACCGGGGAGGCGGCGATTTCCAGGCGGTGCCGCAATTCGCCGGCGAATACGACCGCGGCGAGTTTTGAGATGGAATAGGCGCTGACCGTCGACTCCGGTCGCTGGCCGATATCAGCTGGTAACTGGGCACGGCTGGCCATCATTGACCCCAACATCACCACGCGGCCTGCGCCGGCGAGCAGGGCTGGCCATAGTCGGCAGGTCAGGGCGAAAGCACCCAGGTAGTTCACTCCGATCTGACGATCGAAACCGTCGCTGGTGACTTCCTGGCTGCTGGCGCTGCTGAGCCCAGCGTTGTTGATCAGCAGGTGCACCGGCGTCCCGGCCAACCGCTCGGCAAACGATGCGATGCTCTCCAGCGAGCCGAGTTCGATGTGCTCCACCTCCAGGCGGGCCTGCGGAACCCGCTCGGTGATCTCGTCGGCGACGGCAGCACCTTTCACGAGATTGCGTACCGCCAGGACGACGTCGGCTCCGGCTGCGGCCAGCGCAGTGGCGGTGGCTTTGCCAATACCCGAACTGGCTCCGGTGACGATCACGCGGCGTCCGGTGAGGTCGGGCAGCGTCAGGGGAGCGAGTCGATCAGGGATGGGCCGGTCGGTCATGGCCTCAGCTTAGGAGATGAAGGCCGATCAACCCCGCCGTTTCTGAATCGCCGCCCACTCGTCGCGCAGCCCTACGGTGCGATGGAACAGTCCGGGGTGGTCCGGATCGGCGGCGAAGTATCCGAGGCGTTCGAACTGGACCACGTCGCCAGGTGGGGTCTGGGCCAAGGCGGCCTCAGCCAGGCAGTCGGTGAGGACTTCGCGGGAGTTCGGGTTGACGTCGTCCAGCGCTTCACCGGTGGCTTCCCCAGGAACCTCGGTCACGAACAGTCGGTCGTAGAGAGCCACCGTGATCGGGTGGGCGTGGGCGGTGGAGACCCAGTGCATGGTCGACTTCACCTTGCGTCCATCGGGGGCGTCGCCGCCACGGGCGGCCGGATCGTAGGTGGCATGAACACAGCTCGGGTTGCCTGCGGTGTCGTGTTCGACGCTGGTCGCGGTGACCAGGTATGCGCCGCGCAGCCGCACTTCGCGTCCGACCGTGAGCCGGAAGAACTTCGGCGGCGGAACCTCGGCGAAATCCTCCTGCTCGATCACCAGTTCGCCGCTGAAGGCGACCTGGCGCGTGCCGTCGGCAGGATTCTCGGGGTTGTTGGTCACTTCGAAGTACTCCACCACCGGGTTGCCCTCGGCGTCGGTGGGCCAGTTGTCGATCACCAGGCGCAGCGGGTGCAGTACCGCCATCCGGCGCAAGGAGGTGGTGTTGAGTTCGCGGCGCACATAGGACTCCAGAGCCTCGATGTTCTGCCTGCTGTTGGTGCGGGTGGTGCCGATCTCGGTGCAGAAGGCGCGCAACGCCGCCGCCGGATATCCCCGGCGGCGCAACCCGCGCAGCGTGGGCATCCGGGGATCGTCCCAGCCGTCGACGGTGCCGTCGTTCACCAGCTTCGCCAGGCGCCGCTTGCTGGTCACGGTATGGGTCAGCTCCAGGCGGGCGAACTCGATCTGCACCGGTTTCTCGGCGGGCAGCGGCAACTGTGACAGGTACCAGTCGTAGAGCGGTCGATGGGTGTCAAACTCCAAGGTGCAGATGGAGTGAGTGACCCTCTCGATGGCGTCGGACTGGCCGTGCGCCCAGTCGTAGGTGGGGTAGATGCACCAGGTGTCGCCGGTACGAAAATGGGTGGAGTGCCGAACCCGGTACATGACCGGATCGCGCATCGACATGTTCTCGTGGTTCATGTCGATCTTGGCGCGCAATACCTTGCTGCCGTCGGCGAACTCGCCCGCACGCATCCGGGCGAACAGGTCGAGGTTCTCCTCGATGCTGCGGGTGCGGTAGGGGCTCTCGACGCCGGCCTTTCCGAAGCCGCCGCGCTGAGCCGAAATGGTCTCGATGTCGGAATCGTCGACGTAGGCCAGACCTTTTTCAATCAGGTGGACGGCCCAGGTGTACAACTGCTCGAAGTAGTCCGAGGCGTGCAACACCGAGGCCGGGGTGTAACCCAACCAGCCGATGTCTTCCAGGATCGACTCGAAGTACTCAGCCTCTTCGGTGTCGGGATTGGTGTCATCCAGGCGCAGATTGCAGATGCCCCCGAACTGTTCGGCGATGCCGAAGTCCACGGTGATGGCCTTGGCATGTCCGATGTGCAGGTAGCCGTTGGGCTCGGGTGGGAACCGCGTCTGCACTCGGCCGCCATAGGTGCCTTGCTCCAGGTCGGTTCGAACCCGGTCGCGGATGAAGTCGTTGGCGGCACCTGTCTCGGTCATGTCGGTCAAGTTAGCATGCGGCGGTTGGGGCGATGCGCCTGCTGTAACCCGGCGGATACCTGGACTTGGCAGGCTTACTTCATGTACCGCTACAACCAACCTCCTGACGAGTTGCGCCTACCCGCCTCCCTCGGCCTCGATGTCGGACCCGAAGCCGACTTGGTGATTGCTGCGTGGCGGCAAGTGATCCTGGGGTTCACCGACCCCGCCGACTTCGTCGAGGAGGTGAAGGAGCAGTTCTCGCTGCCCGATGGCATCCTCACCGAAGCCTTCGAAGCCGTGGTGGCAGCACGCGCTGAACAGCAGGCCGGGTTCGGCGAGGAGGCCAAGACGTCGTTGAACGCCGCCTTCGAAGCCCTCAACGAGGCCGGCATCCTGGCCCTGGAGGGGTTCTCCTGTTGCACCGACTGCGGCAATCGGGACATCCGTGACTATCTCGGCCCCGACAGCGGCTACCGCGGCTATGTGTACTACCACGCCGGTGATGCCGAGCATCTGCTCGACCACGGCCACGTGGAGATCTCCTACGGTGCCGCATTGGATCAGCTGATCGATCGCGACGAGTACGAGAAGCTGCTGCCCGAAGGCAAGCAGTGGTGGTACGAGCAGGTATCGGTGGAGTTCATGCGAGATCAGGTGCTTCCGATCTTGGAATCCCACGGCATCAAGGTCGAATGGAACCGCGAATTCGATTCCCGTCCCCTCCTCACCAACGTCGACTACTACGTCGAGCTCTGACCCTTCCCGAGGCGCTCCCAAAACGCGCAGAAGCTCCCGAACCTTGGGGAGCTTCTGCGGTTTTTGGGAGTCTTTGGTGGGGGACGGGGGCTGTAGGGTGGTCGGGTTATGAGTTCTGGTTCTGTTCGGCTGCGCGTGGCGCCGTCCCCGACGGGGGATCCGCACGTGGGTACGGCCTACATGTCGTTGTTCAATTTGGCGTTTGCACGGGCTCGCGGTGGGCAGTTCGTGCTGCGGATCGAGGACACTGATCGGGCGCGGTATCGGGAGGATTCAGAGCAACAGATCTACGACACGCTGCACTGGCTGGGGCTGGACTGGGACGAGGGTCCTGATCGCGGCGGGCCCTATCAGCCGTATCGGCAGTCCGAGCGGCTGGATACCTACCGACCCTATGTCGATCAACTCCTCGCCGACGGGCACGCCTACTACTGCTGGTGCTCCTCGGAGCGGCTGGCCGAGATGCGCGCCGAGCAGCAGCGCAGCAAGACCTCGGTGACCGGCTACGACCGGCTGTGCTACGGCAAGACCCGGGAGGAGCGCGCGACCCTTCCCGGCTTCAGCGAGACTCCCGTGGTGCGCATGCTGATCCCCGAGGACATCGCGTTGAGTTTCGCCGACCTGATCCGAGGTGAGGTGAACGCACCCCACCCCGATGATCAGGTGATCCTCAAGGCCGATGGGTTCCCCACCTATCACCTGGCGGTGGTCGTGGACGACCATCTGATGGGAATCACCCACGTGGTGCGCGGCGAGGAGTGGATCTCCTCGACTCCGAAGCACCTGCAGCTCTATCGCTGGCTCGGCTGGGAGGCTCCGGCGTTCGCCCACATGCCGCTGCTGCGCAATACCGACAAGTCCAAGATCTCCAAGCGCAAGAATCCGGCCGCTCGACTCACCTGGTTCGCCGAGCAGGGCTACCTGCCGGAGGCGTTGCGCAACTTCCTGCAGCTATTGGCCTACCCGCCGGTCCACGAGGGCCGCGACATGACCACTTTCGAGGAGTTCGTAGCCGCCTTCGACTGGGCCAAGGTGAATACCACTGGCCCGATCTTCGATCTGACCAAGCTGAACGCGCTCAACGGGGAGTACATCCGTGAGCTGGATGCGGCAGAACTCGCTGATCGCATCATCGACTACGCGAATCGCTACGCCGGCTGGGATTCCCCCAGTGAACAAGACCTGGCGCTGCTGAGGGCCGCCACTCCGCTGATCCAGGAGCGGTTGGTGTTGCTCAGTGAGGCGCTGCCGAAGCTGAGTTACCTTTTCGCTGCCGACGCCGAGATCGTCACCGATCCGCAGGCCCTGGCCAAGGTCGGCCCGGACGCGGCCCGGGTGATCGAAGCCGCCCAGCAGGTGTTGACTGACCTGGGGGAGTGGCAGCACGAGCAGATCCACGAGGCACTGCGGGTGGCCCTGGTCGAAGGCTTGGAGATCAAGCCGAAGTTCGCCTTCGGTCCGGTGCGGGTCGCGTTGACCGGGTCGCTGGTCTCGCCGCCGCTGTTCGAATCCATGGAGTTGCTTGGCCGGGAGTCCTGCCTGAACCGGTTGCGGCGATTGGCTGCCGAGTTGTGAGTCCCCTCGTCGCGATCTTCGGCGGTCGTAGCGAAATCGGCTCCGCGGTGGCCCGGCGGCTCGCTCCCGGAGCCGATGTGGTGCTGGCGATGCGTCCCGGACCGCTTCCCGAGGCTGTGGCGGCGTGCTCGGACGCGGGGGCGAACCGGGTCGAAGCTGTTGAATTCGATGCCGACATCATCGGCGGCCAGGAATCCGTGGTCGCCCAGATCGAGGAGCGGTTCGGGCCGATCGATGTCGCGGTGCTGGCTTTCGGGATCCTCGGCGATCAGGTAGCCGCAGAGTCCAACCCGAGCGTGGCCGCAGGAATCCTGCACACCGACTTCGTCGCGCAGGCATCGCTGTTGACGGTGTTGGCGCGACGTATGCGTCAACGGGGACGGGGCACCCTGGTCGCCTTCTCCTCGGTGGCCGGAGTCCGGGTTCGGCGGGCGAACTACGTCTACGGCTCGGCTAAGGCTGGTCTGGACGGGTTCGCCTCCGGTTTGGCCGACGCCCTGCACGGCACCGGCGTGCACCTGATCATCGCGCGCCCAGGTTTCGTCATCGGGCGCATGACCGCCGGTATGGCGCCGGCACCGTTCTCCTCGACTCCCGATCAGGTCGCCGAGGCGGTGGTACGTCGGATCCGCGCTGGCCATGGGGTTGAGTTGTGGATTCCGTGGCAGCTTCGCGTCATGTTCGCGGTGGCACCACTGGTTCCTCGGGCGATCTGGCGGCGGATGCCTCGGTGAGCGTCGGCGTTCTCGCCGGCGGATGTGCCGGTGGGTGGACCGCCTCGACCCGATCCGGCAGGGTCGGCAGGCCAGCCGGCGCATCCCCGGTGGACAGCCGGATCGCCACGGCGCCGGCGACGATCAGCACCCCGCCGAAGATCTGAATGCCGCTCGGCAATTCGCCGAGCACGACGGCTGCGATCAATGCCGCGAACAGAACCTCGGAGAGGCTGACGAAACTCGACAGCCGTTCTCCCATGAGCGCCACCCCGGCCACGCCAAGGACATAGGCCGCTACCGTGGCAGCGAGGACCACCACCGACAGCGGCACCCACCAGGGGACACTCCCACCCATCAACGTCACGGACACCAGGGGAGCGGCGTAGGGCATCACCCCCGAAGCCACCCCGACCCCTAGCGCCAGTGCACCCACCGGCAGGCCGAAGACCGGCAACGCGAAAGCCGGCAGTTGCGACGGTCGGGCACTGATCAGGAAATAGGCCGCCGCACCGGTCATGGCACCCAAGCCGAAGAGCACGCCGAGTGGATCCAGCCGGGCGCCGGTGAGATCGAGGACGCACAGCAGACCTGCCACACTGAGCCCGGCGCCGAGCAGGACTAGCCGCGCCGGGGCGCGACGTTGACGCACCCACGCCAGCGCCACCAACGCCACCGGAGCCAGATACTCCAGCAGGAGGGCCACGCTCACACTCATGCGGGAGACGGCCGCGAAATACATGCCCTGCGCCGTGGCGACCGCCAACACTCCGAAAGCGACGAACATCGGCCATTCCGCCAGCACCTGGCGCAGCCGATGACGGAAGATCACCAATCCCGGCGGCAGCAGGATGGCCGCAGCGATCCCGGTGCGCCACAGGACGGCGGCACCGGGCGTCCAGCCGGCCTCCAGCAACGGTCGCGCGAAGGTGCCCGAGGTGGCGAAGGTCAGCGAGGCGGCCAGACCCAGCGCGATTCCGGCACCGATATGCTGACGAGGCGTTGTCGCGGGGGAGAAAGAAGCGGACACGAACGGCATTGTCCCTCTCCCCGGGGTGATTTTGCATCCTCGCCGCATGCGTGGGAGAATCGACAGGTTGCTCCGACAAGGACGCCTGCGTTGGCGGCCTTCCGGCAAGTCTGGCGCGCGGGTGCCGGGCCCTACCACGACTCATCAAAAGATTGGTTGTGCGCGGCCCAGAACTGGTCCGACACGCCCGACCTCGGGGGTCGGAGCAACACGGCTCGATCGGAAAGATGCGCCGTTCGAGAATGACGAGAAGAAGGACGAACCAGTGGCGGGACAAAAGATCCGGATCCGACTCCGGGCTTACGACCACGAGGTCATTGACTCCTCGGCGAAGAAAATCGTCGACACCGTGACCCGTACCGGCGCCAAGGTGGCAGGCCCTGTGCCGTTGCCCACCGAGAAGAACGTGTTCTGTGTGATCCGTTCTCCGCACAAGTACAAGGACAGCCGCGAGCACTTTGAAATGCGCACGCACAAGCGGCTGATCGACATCCTCGACCCGACGCCGAAGACCGTCGACTCGCTGATGCGACTCGACCTTCCGGCCGGTGTCGATATCGAGATCAAGCTTCCGTGAGGTCAGTACAGATGAGCGATCGAACTGTGAAGGGCCTGCTCGGCACCAAGCTGGGAATGACCCAGGTCTGGGATGCTGACAACAAGGTAGTGCCGGTGACCGTGATCCAGGCGGGACCCTGTGTGGTCACCCAGATCCGCACCGCTGACAATGACGGCTACTCCGCCGTCCAACTGGGTTTTGGTGCGGTGAAGGCCAAGAAGGTCACCAAGCCGGCCGCGGGCCATTTCGACAAGGCCGGGGTCACCCCGCGCAAGCATCTGGTCGAACTGCGTACTGCGGATGCCAGCACCTACACCATCGGCCAGGAACTCAACGCTGACGTTTTCTCCGCCGAAGACGTGGTGGATGTGACCGGCGTCACCAAGGGCAAGGGCACCGCTGGTGTCATGAAGCGGCACGGCTTCGGCGGTCTGCGGGCCAGCCACGGCGTGCACCGCAAGCACCGCTCCCCGGGCTCCATTGGCGCCTGCGCCACTCCCGGTCACGTCTTCAAAGGCACCCGGATGGCCGGCCGGATGGGTGTGGACAAGGTGACCGTGCAGAACCTGACCGTCCATGGCGTGGATACCGAACGCGGCTTGATCCTGGTGAAGGGCTCCGTGCCCGGCCCCAAGGGCACGCTCGTCGTGGTGCGGACTGCGGCCAAGAAGGGTGTGAAAGCATGACCGAAACCCGAACCGTTGCCGTGATCGGCACCAAGTCCGCCAAGGCTGAACTGCCCGGCGAACTGTTCGACGTACAGACCAATGTGCCGCTGATCCACCAGGTCGTTGTGGCTCAGTTGGCCGCCGCCCGTCAGGGCACCCACGCCACCAAGACCCGCGGAGAAGTCGCCGGCGGCGGCGCCAAGCCGTGGCGTCAGAAGGGCACCGGCCGCGCCCGCCAGGGTTCCCGCCGTGCGCCGCAGTGGACCGGTGGTGGCGTCGTTCATGGCCCACAACCGCGCAGCTATGCCCAGCGCACCCCGAAGAAGATGATCGCCGCCGCTTTGCGTGGTGCTCTGTCGGATCGGGCACGCGATGGTCGGGTCCATGTGATCGACAGCATCGTGGCCGGTGAGGTTCCCTCCACGAAGGCGGCGCTGCAAGCGCTGGCAGAGATCGGCGGTGCCAAGCTGCTGGTGGTGCTGGATCGCGACGAGGATGTGGCGTGGCTGAGTCTGCGCAATGTCGCCTCGGTGCATGCCCTGGCCGTCGATCAGTTGAACGCCTACGACGTGGTGAACAGCGACGATGTCGTCTTCACCAGTGCTGCGCTCGCCAGCTTCGTGGCCGGGCCGCTGTCCGGTTCGAGCGAAGTGACTGTGGTTGCCGCCGAAGTGGCACCCGAGCCCGTCGCCGAGCCCAAGGCGAAGGCCAAGGCCGAACCCAAGGCGAAGGCCGAGCCCAAAGCGAAAGCCGAGCCCAAGGCCAAGGCAGCAGCCGCGTCTGATGACAGCGCCGAAGCTGCGCCGAAGACCAAGGCTGCGCCGAAGGCCAAGGCCAAGGCTGAGCCCAAGGAGGAGACGAAGTGAGCGAGCTGAAGATCCGCGATCACCGCGACATCCTGCTGGCCCCTGTGGTCAGCGAGAAGGCTTACAGCCTGTTGGATGAGAACAAGTACACCTTCCTGGTGGCACCGGATGCCAACAAGACCGAGATCAAGATCGCGGTCGAGGCAGTCTTCGGCGTCAAGGTGACCGGTGTGAACACCGCCAACCGCCAGGGCAAGCGCCGTCGGACTCGTGCCGGCTGGGGCAAGCAGAAGGACACCAAGCGCGCCATCGTGAGCGTCGCTGAGGGCCAGCGCATTGACATCTTCTCCGGGGCACTCGCCTAAGCCCCTGGCAGCCAGACAAGGAAAACGAACTCATGGGTATCCGTAAGTACAAGCCGACCACTCCGGGCCGTCGCGGCTCGAGCGTGGCCGACTTCGTTGAACTGACTCGCTCCACGCCGGAGAAGTCTCTACTCGCGCCGAAGCCGAAGACCGGTGGCCGCAACAACTCCGGTCGGATCACCACCCGGCACATCGGTGGCGGTCACAAGCAGGCCTACCGGCTGGTCGACTTCCGTCGCTACGACAAGGACGGCGTCCCGGCCAAGGTCGCTCATATCGAATACGACCCCAACCGCACCGCGCGCATCGCACTGCTGCACTACCTGGACGGCGAGAAGCGCTACATCATCGCGCCGCTCGGACTGGAGCAGGGTGCGATGGTCGAGGCCGGTGAGGGCGCTGACATCAAGCCTGGCAACAACCTGCCGCTGCGCAACATCCCGGTAGGCACCACGGTGCACGCGGTCGAGATGCGTCCCGGTGGCGGAGCCAAGCTCGGCCGATCGGCCGGTGCCCGGATCCAGTTGGTCGCCCGCGAAGGCAAGATGGCTACGCTGCGGCTGCCGTCGGGCGAAATGCGGATGGTGGACGTTCGTTGTCGCGCCACCGTCGGTGAGGTCGGCAACGCCGAGCAATCCAACATCAACTGGGGCAAGGCCGGTCGCAACCGTTGGAAGGGCATCCGCCCGACCGTGCGCGGTGTGGCCATGAACCCCATCGACCACCCACACGGCGGTGGCGAGGGCAAGACCTCCGGTGGTCGACACCCGGTTTCCCCATGGGGCAAGCCCGAGGGTCGCACCCGGGATAAGAACAAGGCGAGTTCGCGGCTGATCGTGCGTCGCCGCAAGTCCGGCAAGAAGCGCTGATAGGACAGGTGAGGTAACGCAATGCCACGCAGCCTGAAGAAGGGCCCCTTCGTCGACGACCATCTGGTGAAGAAGGTCGACGCCCAGAATGAGAAGGGCACCAAGCAGGTCATCAAGACCTGGTCTCGGCGCTCGATGATCACTCCGGACATGATCGGTCACACCATCGCGGTGCACGACGGTCGCAAGCATGTGCCGGTCTTCGTGACTGAAGCCATGATCGGGCACAAGCTGGGCGAGTTCGCGCCCACCCGCACCTTCCGCGGGCACATCAAGGACGACAAGAAGGCACGCCGCCGCTGAGCGGGGCAGATGAGGAACTGGAAACAACCATGAGCAAAAACGAGCGGCCCAGTCGTCGCGCAGCCCTGCTCGGGGACCGGCCTGGCTCCTACGCGATTGCCAAGCACGTGCGGATGAGCCCCTTGAAGGTTCGTCGCGTCGTCGACTTGGTGCGCGGAATGGACGTCACCGAAGCCCTGGACGTGCTCAAGTTCGCCCCACAGGCGGCCTCTGAGCCGGTTTACAAGGTGGTGGCCAGCGCCACCGCCAATGCTGAGAACACCGAAGGCCTGCGGGCCGACGAACTGTTCGTGTCGGCGGCTTTCGTCGACGAAGGCATGACCCTGCGGCGGATTCGCCCCCGGGCCAAAGGCTCGGCCAGCCGAATCCTGAAGCGGGCCAGCCACATCACTGTTGTCGTCGAGCCCAAGATCACGAAGGGAGCCTGAGCATGGGCCAAAAGATCAACCCACACGGCTTCCGCCTGGGGATCACCACTGACCACAAGACCCGTTGGTACGCCGAAAAGGGCTATTCCGATCTGGTCGCCGAGGACGTGAAGGTTCGCCGCTACCTGGCGAAGAACCTCGAGCGTGCCGGCATCTCCAGCGTGGAGATCGAGCGTCGTAGTGAGCGGGTGACCATCTTCCTGTACGCCGCGCGTCCGGGCATCGTCATCGGCCGCAACGGCGCCGAGGCCGAGCGGGTGCGTGCCGAACTGGAGAAGCTCACCGGTAAGCAGGTGCAGCTCAACATCCTCGAGGTCAAGAACCCCGAGACCGACGCCCAACTCGTTGCTCAGGGTGTTGCTGAGCAGCTCGGCGCTCGCGTGGCCTTCCGCCGCGCCATGCGCAAGGCGCAGCAGAGCGCTATGCGAGCCGGCGCCTTGGGCATTCGGATTCAGTGCTCCGGTCGTCTGGGCGGTGCCGAAATGAGCCGCTCGGAGTTCTACCGCGAAGGTCGGGTGCCGCTGCACACGCTGCGCGCCGACATCGACTACGGCTTCTACGAGGCCCGCACCACCTTCGGTCGCATCGGCGTGAAGGTCTGGATCTACAAGGGTGATGTTTCTGGCAACCGTATGGAACGGGCCGCCCAGAAGGCTGCCCGGCAGGCGAGCGGTGGACGCACGCGTCCGGCCCGTGGCCCGCGCCGCGACGGTGGCGCAGGTAACGCAAACCGTGGCGGTCGGCGTCGTGCAGAGGCCACCGCTGAGGTGACCGCACCGGCAGCCGCGGAGACGCCGCAAGAGAACGCAGGAGCCTGACATGTTGATTCCCCGTCGAGTCAAGCACCGCAAGCAGCACCACCCCAAGCGGACCGGAATGGCCAAGGGTGGTACCAAGATCGCTTTCGGTGATTACGGTATCCAGGCGATCGAGGGCGGCTACCTGACGAACCGTCAGATTGAAAGCGCCCGTATCGCCATGACCCGTCACATCAAGCGTGGCGGCAAGGTCTGGATCAATATCTACCCCGACCGTCCGATGACGAAGCATCCTGCTGAGTCCCGGATGGGTTCGGGCAAGGGCTCACCGGAATGGTGGGTCGCCAACATCAAGCCTGGACGGGTTCTGTTCGAACTGTCCGGTGTTGAGGAGCCTGTCGCTCGCGAAGCCATGCGGCTCGCGATCCACAAGCTGCCGTTCAAGGCCCGCTTCGTCAAGCGGGAAGGTGGGGAGGTCTGAGATGGCTAAGACGACGACGGCTTCCGAGCTGCGCGGCCTGAGCCGCGAGGAGCTCAACGCCAAGGTGACCGAGCTGAAGGAAGAGTTGTTCGGACTGCGGTTCGCCGCGGCCACCGGTCAACTGGAATCCCACGGACGGCTGCGCGAGGCCCGCAAGGACATCGCTCGGATCTACACCGTGCTGCAGGAGCGGAATCTCGGCATCGTGCCCGATCCGGATGAGGACAAGTGAGTCAGATGAGCGAAGAGACGAAGGTCCGCAACGCCGCGCGCAAGGTGCGCGAGGGGATCGTGGTGTCGGACAAGATGGACAAGACCGTGGTCGTGGCCGTGGAGCAGCGGGTCAAGCACCCGCTCTACGGCAAGGTCATGACCAAGTCTGAGCGCCTGAAGGCGCACGACGAAGCCAACTCCGCCGGGGTGGGCGACCGCGTTCGCGTGATGGAGACCCGACCGCTGTCGGCAACCAAGCGCTGGCGTCTGGTCGAGATCCTCGAAAAGGCCAAGTGATCAGGAGATATTGCAGATGATCCAGCAGGAGACGCGACTGAAGGTCGCCGACAACACCGGTGCCAAGGAGATCTTGTGCATCCGGGTGCTCGGTGGCTCGAAGCGTCGCTACGCCGGTCTTGGTGACAAGATCGTGGCCACGGTCAAGGATGCGATCCCCGGTGGCAACGTCAAGAAGGGCGAGGTGGTTCAGGCCGTCATCGTCCGCACGGTGAAGGAAACCCGTCGTCCCGATGGTTCCTACATCAAGTTCGATGAGAACGCCGCTGTGCTGTTGAAGGCCGACGGGGAACCCCGCGGTACCCGCATCTTCGGCCCGGTGGGCCGTGAGCTGCGCGACAAGAAGTACATGCGCATCATCTCGCTGGCTCCGGAGGTGCTCTGACATGGCTAACTCGTTGCATGTGAAGAAGGGTGACCGCGTCAAGGTCATCGCTGGCAAGGACAAGGGTCGGATCGGTGAGATCCTCACCGTCGATCCCGTGGCCGGACGGGTCGTCGTGCAAGGCGTGAACATCGTCAAGAAGCACAAGAAAGAGACCCCGAACAACCAGACCCGCACCAACAATGCCGCCGGCATCATCAGCGTCGAGGCGCCGATCGATGCCTCCAACGTGCAGTTGATCGTCAAGGTCGATGGCAAGGATGTGGTGACCCGCGTCGGCTACGAGCGCGAGGAAGTCACCAAGCGTCGTTCCGACGGCACCGAGTACACCGCTACTCGCAGCGTCCGGATCGCCCGCAAGACCGGGAAGGAGATCTGATGGCCGCCACTGCGACCACAACGATGCCGAGGTTGAAGGAGAAATACCGCTCCGAGATCGCTCCGGCATTGCACACCGAATTCGGCTACGCGAATGTGATGCAGATCCCCGGTCTGGTCAAGATCGTGGTCAACATGGGCGTCGGCGAGGCGGCTCGTGATTCCAAGGTGATCGACGCCGCTGTGCGCGACCTCACCCAGATCACCGGCCAGAAGCCCACCGTCACCAAGGCTCGCAAGTCGATCGCACAGTTCAAGCTGCGCGAAGGCCAGCCCATTGGAGCTCACGTCACGCTGCGTGGCGACCGCATGTGGGAGTTCGCCGACCGGCTGCTCACCCTGGCATTGCCGCGTATCCGTGACTTCCGAGGCTTGAGCGCTCGCCAGTTCGACGGCAAGGGCAACTACACCTTCGGTCTGACCGAGCAGGTGATGTTCCACGAGATCGACCAGGACAAGATCGACAAGCCGCGAGGGATGGACATCACGTTCGTCACCACCGCGACTACCGACGATGAGGGCCGTGCGCTGCTGAAGGCGCTGGGCTTCCCGTTCAAGGCCCCGGCGGACGAAGTCGCCAAGGTCGCCAAGAAGAAGGGCCCGGCTTTCTCGGGCAAGAGGAAGAAGTGAGCTGACCATGGCAAAAACCGCTCTGAAGGTGAAGCAGTCGCGAAAGCCCAAGTTCGCCGTGCGCGCCTACACCCGGTGCAACAAGTGCGGCCGTCCCAAGGCTGTCTACCGCAAGTTCGGCCTGTGCCGGATCTGCGTGCGCGAAATGGCCCATGCCGGCGAACTGCCCGGCGTCATCAAGTCCTCCTGGTGAGTAACTCCACCCGGACCAACCACAACCCGCTGAAGGTCCGCGCTATCGCGGAAACCATGGCGAGAAAGAGGCATCAACTGCCATGACCATGACCGATCCGATCGCGGACATGCTGACGCGACTGCGGAACGCCAACCAGGCGTACCACGAGTCGACCAGCATGCCGCACAGCAAGATCAAGGTGGGGATCGCCGAGATCCTGAAGACACAGGGCTACATCTCCGGCTTCGAGGTGCTCGAGCCGGGCGCCGGCGAGGTCGGCAAGACCCTGCGCGTCGATTTGAAGTACGGCAGCAACCGGGAGCGTTCGATCGCCGGGCTGCGTCGTATCTCCAAGCCGGGCCTGCGCGTGTATGCCAAGTCGACCGCGCTGCCGAAGGTGCTCGGCGGCATGGGCATCGCGATCATCTCCACCTCTCAAGGTCTGTTGACCGACAAAGAGGCCAAATCCCGTAGCGTTGGCGGCGAAGTGCTCGCCTACGTGTGGTGAGAGAGGAGCTGAACAGATGTCACGAATCGGCAAGCTTCCGATCGCCATTCCCGCCGGCGTCGAGGTGAACCTCGACGGCCAGAAGGTCTCCGTCTCCGGTCCCAAGGGCAGCCTGGAACATGTTGTCGCCGAGCCCATCACCGTGGCTCGCAACGATGCCGGTGAGATTGAGGTGTCCCGTCCCAACGACGAGCGCCGGTCTCGCTCGCTCCATGGCCTCACCCGCACCCTGGTGGCCAATATGGTCACCGGCGTCACGGCCGGCTATGAGAAGAAACTCGAGATCGTCGGGGTCGGCTACCGCGTCACCTTGAAGAGCCCCGAGCAACTGGAGTTCAACCTCGGTTTCTCCCATCCGGTGGTGGTGGACGCCCCGAAGGGCATCACCTTCTCGGTGGAGAGCAACACCAAGTTCACCGTTTACGGGATCGACAAGCAGGCGGTGGGCGAGGTCGCCGCGAACATCCGCAAGATCCGCAAGCCTGAGCCTTACAAGGGCAAGGGCGTGCGCTACGCCGGCGAACATGTTCGCCGCAAGGTTGGAAAGGCTGGCAAGTGATGGCTTCCTCGCTTTCGGTCAACAAAGGCATGGCCGACAAGGCTGCGGCGCGGTTGCGTCGGCAGGCTCGTGGTCGCAAGAAGATCGCAGGTACCGCGGATCGTCCACGGCTTGTTGTGAACCGGTCCAGCCGGCACATCTCGGCCCAGGTGATCGACGACGTTGCCGGCATCACGGTGGCTTCGGCGTCCTCGCTGGAGCTGCGTACCGCTGACGGCGACAAGTCCGCCAAGGCCAAAGAGGTCGGCAAGTTGGTCGCTGAGCGCGCCAAGTCTGCCGGTGTCGCCAGCGTGGTCTTCGACCGCGCCGGCAACAAGTACCACGGGCGGATTGCTGCGCTGGCCGACGGGGCCCGCGAAGCCGGTCTCGGATTCTGACGGAAAGGTAATCACTCACGATGAATGGAACCCAGCGCCGCGGAGGCGGTGCCAGTGGTGAGCAGCGTCGCGGACGCGATGACCGTCGGGGCCGAGACGCCGCTGCTGAGAAGGAAAAGAGCAACTACCTGGAGCGGGTCGTGGCGATCAACCGGGTGGCGAAGGTCGTCCAGGGTGGTCGACGCTTCAGCTTCACCGCTCTGGTCGTCGTTGGCGACGGCGACGGCATGGTCGGTGTCGGCTACGGCAAGGCCAAGGAGGTGCCCGCGGCCATCGCCAAAGGCGTCGAGGAGGCGAAGAAGCACTTCTTCCGCGTTCCTCGTATCCAAGGCACCATCCCGCACCCGGTGCAAGGCGAAAAGGCTGCCGGTGTCGTGATGCTGCGTCCGGCATCGCCGGGTACCGGTGTCATCGCCGGTGGTTCGGCGCGGGCGGTCCTGGAGTGCGCCGGCGTGCACGATGTGCTGGCCAAGTCCCTGGGCTCGGACAACGCGATCAATGTGGTGCATGCCACCGTCGCCGCGCTGCAGAGCCTCGAGGAGCCGGAAGCCGTTGCCAAGCGCCGCGGGCTCTCGGTCGAGGACGTGACCCCGGCCGCGATCCTGCGAGCTCGTGCCGAGGAGGCCCACGCATGACTCGGTTGAAGGTGACCCAGATCCGTTCCGGGATCGGGGGCAAGCAAAATCAGCGCGACACCCTGCGTTCGCTGGGTTTGAAGCGCATCGGCGATGTTGTGGTGAAGGAGGACCGTCCCGAGATTCGGGGCATGGTCGCTGCCATCCCGCACCTGGTCGCCGTCGAGGAGGTCGACTGACATGGCACTGAAGGTTCATCACCTGCGTCCTGCCCCCGGAGCCAAGACCGCAAAGACCCGCGTGGGTCGCGGTGAGGCGTCCAAGGGTAAGACTGCGGGCCGCGGTACGAAGGGAACCGGAGCACGGAAGAACGTTCCGGAGAACTTCGAGGGCGGTCAGATGCCGCTGCACATGCGGCTGCCGAAGTTGCGGGGATTCAACAACCCGTTCCGCGTCGAGTACCAGGTGGTCAATGTGGCCAAGCTGGCCGAGCTCTACCCGGCCGGCGGTGAGGTCACTGTGGCCGATCTGGTCGCCAAGGGTGCGGTTCGCGATGGCCAGTTGGTCAAGATCCTGGGCAACGGCGACCTTGCGGTCGCCGTGCAGGTGAGTGCGAACGCATTCTCTGCATCGGCCAAGGCCAAGATCGAGGCCGCCGGCGGTAGCGTCACCGAGCTCTGAACCCTCGCGGAGAGTTCACGATGACCATAGGACAGGACCAGTCGATGTCGGCTGGTCCTGTCTTTCGTCTGGGATTTGTCAGCCCACACGGTTCCTCGGAACCGAGTCGGGAAAACGGTACGTCCTTGATAGAGTTGCCCGGGTTGTCCCGGACTGGTGAGTGTCCTTCGGGATACGCAAACCGTTAGGAGTTGGGTTCGGCAATGCTGTCCGCCTTCGCTAATGCGCTACGCACGCCTGACCTGCGCAAGAAGATCCTGTTCACCTTGATGATCCTGGCGATCTTCCGCCTGGGGTCGGTGATCCCTACTCCCAACGTCAACGTGGTTGCGGTGAACGCCTGCCGCGCCTCGGCTACCGCCAATGACACTGCGGGTCTGTACTCGATGATCCAACTGTTCTCCGGTGGTGCGCTGCTGCAGTTGGCGATCTTCGCGCTGGGCATCATGCCCTACATCACCGCCAGCATCATTCTCCAGCTGCTCACCGTGGTGATTCCGCGGTTGGAGAAGCTGAAGAAGGAAGGTGCCTCCGGCACCCAGAAGATCACCCAGTACACCCGGTACCTCACCATCGTGCTCGCAGTGCTGAACTCCACGGCCTTCGTGACCCTGGCCGTCAATGGCCAACTCTTCCAGGGGTGCACCCAGGACCTGGTCTACGACAAGAGCCTGTTCTCCATCATCACCATGATCCTGACCATGACCGCCGGTACCGGGGTCATCATGTGGCTGGGCGAACTGATCACTGACCGTGGCGTCGGTAACGGCATGTCGGTGATGATCTTCACCCAGATCGCGGCGCAGTTCCCGGCGTCGCTGTGGGCCATTGCGATCGCCACTGGCGAGAACGGCATGCCGGATGCCCGTGGTTGGTTTGTCTTCGCCGCCACCATCGCGGTCGGACTGGCGGTCATGCTGGCCGTGGTCTTCATGGAACAAGCGCAACGTCGGATCCCCGTCCAGTACGCCAAGCGCATGGTGGGACGCAAACTCATCGGTGGCAGCACCACCTACATTCCGATCAAGGTGAACCAGGCCGGCGTCATCCCGGTGATCTTCGCCTCCTCGATTCTTTATCTGCCCGTGTTGTACGCCCAGTTCCAGCCCACCAGCCCGGTGGCGCAATGGATCTCCACCTATATGGCGATGGGCAGTTGGGGATATGAGTCGGTCTTCTTCCTGCTGATCATCTTCTTCGCGTACTTCTACGTGTCGATCACCTTCGATCCGGTTGAGGTCAGCGACAACATGAAGAAGTACGGCGGCTTCATTCCCGGGGTTCGTGCGGGCGGACCGACGGAGCGCTACTTGGCTCATGTGCTCTCTCGATTGACGGCGCCGGGGTCCTTGTATCTGGGGATCGTCGCGCTGATCCCCGCGATCGCCTTCGTCGTCTTCGGAACCCAGAACAAGTTCCCCTTCGGCGGCACCTCGATCCTGATCATCGTCGGTGTCGGGCTGGACACGGTCAAACAGATCCAAAGTCAGCTTCAGCAACGCAACTACGAAGGATTCCTGCGATGAAACTCCTCATCATGGGCCCACCAGGAGTGGGGAAGGGAACGCAAGCCATCGGGATCGCCGCACATTATGGGGTGCCGGCCATCTCCACCGGAGACATCTTTCGGGACAACGTCAAAAACCAGACCGAACTCGGCAAGAAGGTGTCCGCGATTCTCGCCGACGGCGGTTATGTCCCCGATGAGATCACCAACGCCGTGGTTGCCGACCGCATCTGCAAGCCGGATGCCGTCGACGGGTGGCTCTTGGACGGGTATCCCCGCACCATCGGTCAGGTATCGGCCCTCGATGAGGCCATGGCATGCGGTGATTCCGGCCTGGACGCCGTGATCGCGTTGACCGCCGATGCCGACCTGCTCACCGAACGGTTGCTCAAGCGCGCCGAGGTCGAAGGGCGCGCCGACGACAATGCCGAGACCATCAAGCACCGGATGGCGGTTTACAACGAAGCCACCGATCCGCTGCTCGACGAATACCGCAGTCGCGAGCTGCTGCTCGAGGTGGACGGCATCGGATCAATCGACGAGGTGGCCCAGCGCATTACGGCAGCCTTGGATGCGAAGCTGGGCTGATCGTTGCGACGACGTGCTGCGATCGAGGTCAAGTCAGACACTCAGATCAAAGCGATGCGCAGTGCCGGACGCATCGTGGCCGACATCCTCAACGCCGTCCGTGAGGCCGCGGCGCCGGGGGTCACCACCGCTGAACTGGATGCGCTCGCCGCGGAACGCATCAACGCCGCCGGCGCAATATCGTCCTTCCTCGGCTATGGCTCATCGTTCGGGATGCCGCCCTATCCTGCCGTGACCTGTATCTCGGTCAATGAGGAGATCGTGCATGGCATTCCCGGCGGTCGGGTGCTGGCCGAGGGCGACCTGGTGAGCGTCGACTTCGGCGTCTCGCTGAACGGCTGGCACGGTGATTCGGCAGTCACCTTCGGTGTCGGCGAACTCTCCGCCGAACGCGCGGCGCTTTCGGACGCGACCCGCGAGGCGATGTGGGCCGGGATCGCGGCAGCGCGGGTCGGCGGACGCATCGGTGACATCTCCCACGCCGTGGAGCGCTCCATCCGCAAACGCAATGCCGGGTACGGCGTCATCGCCGAGTACACCGGCCACGGCATCGGCCGGCGGATGCACGAACCGCCGGACGTCCCCAATGTCGGTCGCATCGGCCGTGGTGAACTCATTGGCAAGGGGACCTGCTTGGCCATTGAGCCGATGGTCACCCTGGGCAGCGACGCGACGGCCACCTTGGACGATGAATGGACCGTGGTCACCCGTGACGGCTCGACAGCAGCTCACTGGGAACACACGGTGGCGATCCGCCCGGGCGGACTGTGGGTGCTGACCGCCATCGACGGCGGCGAGGCCGAACTCACCGCGCGCGGGGTGCCTTTCGCACCGTTGGGGGACTGACCCCGATGCGGGTGCGGCTGGTCGGGCTGGGGGCGATCGGTGCCGCCTACGGCAGCCGGTTGGACTGCGACGCCGTGGATTTCGCCGTGATCGCCGATACAGGCCGGGCTCAGCGCTACCAGGACCGGCCGACGTGGGTCAACGGTGTGGAACAGCACTTCCGCGTGGTACCTACCAACGACGCCGAGCCGGTCGAGTTGGTCGTGGTGTCCGTGAAAGCGGCGGCGCTGGCCGACGCCATCGGCCTGCTGCACGGCTGGGTCGGTGCCGGCACCGTCATTCTGAGTCTGCTCAATGGAATCGACAGCGAGCGGATCCTGGCCGAGGCCTTTCCGGAGGCATTCGTGCCGCTGGCTCTCAGCGTCGGCATCGACGCGGTACGCGATGAACGCCAGATCCGCTACAACTCGCTGGGACGGATCGTCTTCGGTGCTGCCGATACCCCGAACGAGGCGCAGGCAGCCTCGCTGACCGCGGTCTCGAGCCTGTTCGCTCAGGTCGGCATCGATCATGATCTGCGCGACGACATGGTGCACCAGTTGTGGTGGAAGTTCCTGATCAACGTCGGCGTCAATCAGGTCTCGGCGGTGTTGGGCGCGCCTTACGGGGCTTTCCAAACTGAGGGTGCGCCCGCGCGGGCGGCGATGCTGGCGGCGCAGGCCGAAGTGGTTGCGGTGGCGCAGGCGGAGGGCGTGATGCTGACCCAGGTCGATGTCGAAAGCTGGCTGGAGGTGCTGGCGGCACTGGGACCGGACAAGTTCACCTCGATGGCGCAGGACACCCTGGCCGGGCGGGACACCGAAGTGGACATCTTCTCCGGACGGGTCTGCGAGCTGGGCCGGGCCCATGGCATCGCGACGCCGGTCAATGAGCTGCTCGGGCAGCTGCTTCGTGCCCAGCCGACGCTGCCGCCACGACATTTCGGGATCTGACCGGCCCCGTCTGGCCGCGCACGCGTGGGGAAGTAGGCTCGTGGAGTGGTAGCGAATCCGAGGCAGCGAATCCTCGCCGCGCTGGTGGACATCGCGGTGATGCTGCTCTGGGGTGTCCTGGTGCTGTCCGCTGTTGCGATCGCTGCGGCCAGGGGCATGGCGCCGCATCTGGGACCGTTCGGCTACAACCTCATCGCCTTGGTGATGGTGGTGCTGCCGGTGACCGTCGCATTCACTGTGTGGGAGGCCGGACGCTACGAGGCCACTCCCGGCAAGCAGAAGGTGGGACTTCGGGTCCGTACTGACCCCGGTGGTGAACGGCTCAGCTGGCAGCGCTCGGCGGCTCGGAATCTGCTCAAATTCGGCGTGCCCTGGACGCTGGCCCAGTCAGCGGTGCTCGCCTTGTTCACCGCCCCCGCTGCCGATGCTGCCGTCGGTGTGATTTTCGCCATCGGGGTGCCGATCGCCTACATCGCCTCGCTGGTGATTTTGGGGAACCGCACCGTCTATGACTGGCTGCTCGGAACCACGGTGATCTCGGTCGCGGCCGGGCGTCGCTTCGCCGCCGCCGATCCGATCAGTGATGCTGCGGTCGACTCCGGTGAGAAAGCCGCTGCCGACCCTGGCGAGCCAGTGGTGACCCGCGGCGATTCCTCGCCGCAACCCTGAAACTCAGGTGCCATCTGACTGAAACATGCCGCTCGTAACCTGACGAATGTGAGCCTGCTGTTTCGCGATTACGCTGGCACCCCCAAGGCCTTCGACGAGGTGGTGGGTGCTGAGGGTGTCCGCGTGGCCTACGGTTCGGTGCTGCGTCAACTGGCGAAGTTGGATGCCGAAGAGGTGAGGGCTCGCGCCGAGTACCTGAAATCGACCTATCTGGATCAAGGCGTCACCTTTGACATCGGTGGCGAGGAGCGACCCTTTCCGCTCGACATCGTGCCTCGTGTGGTACTGGCCGATGAATGGGACGAGGTCGAAGTCGGCGTCGCGCAACGAGTTCGTGCCCTGGAAGCGTTCCTCGCCGATGTCTACGGCGAAGGTCGCGCTTTCCGTGATGGCGTGATTCCCCGCCGGGTCGTGGTGACTTCGCCGCATTATCACCGCGCCATGGCCGGAGTGCAGCCAGCCAACGGTGTGCGCTGTCATGTGGCCGGGGTTGACCTGGTCCGCGATGAGGTCGGGCGATTCCGCGTCCTGGAGGACAACGTCCGGGTGCCGTCGGGGGTGTCCTATGTGATGACGAATCGTCGGGCCATGTTCTCGGCGTTGCCAGAGGTCACCAGTCGGCATCGGATCCGACCGGTGGAGGGGTACCCGCTGCAGTTGCTGTCGGCGTTACGCGCTGCCGCACCTTCCGGTGTTCAGGATCCGACGGTCGTGGTACTCACGCCGGGGGTGTACAACTCGGCGTACTTCGAACACGCGCTGCTGGCTCGCATGATGGGTGTCGAACTGGTCGAAGGACGTGATCTGGTCTGCCACAACGGGCGGGCTTCGGTGCGTACTACGCAGGGACTGCGGCCGGTCCATGTCATCTATCGCCGGGTGGACGACGAGTTCATTGATCCTGCGCAGTTCCGGGCCGATTCGATGTTGGGGTGTGCGGGACTCATCACCGCGGTCCGTGCCGGAAACGTCACGATCGCGAATGCGATCGGCAACGGTGTGGCCGACGACAAGCTGGTCTATACCTACATTCCGGATCTGATCCGCTACTACCTGGCCGAGGAACCCACGCTGGCCAGTGTCGATACCTGGCGCCTGGAGGATCCGGTTCACCGCGAGGAGGTCTTGGACCGGCTCGGCGAACTCGTGTTGAAGCCCGTCGATGGCTCCGGCGGCAAAGGGATCGTGATCGGACCCAAGGCGACGGCGAAGCAACTGGACCAGTTGCGGACGCGCATTCTGCGTGATCCGCGTGGCTGGATCGCACAGCCCGTGGTGCAACTGTCGACCGTCCCGACCATGATCGACGGGACCATGGCACCACGCCATGTCGACCTGCGGCCGTTCGCGGTGAACTCCGGGGACGGGGTTTATGTACTGCCTGGTGGCTTGACTCGGGTGGCCTTGCCCGAGGGCGAGCTGATCGTGAACTCCAGTCAGGGCGGTGGCTCCAAGGACACCTGGGTGTTGTCCCGCGACGGCGTTCGCGGCAAGCGTCGTCGTCGGCGGGTTCGTGATTCGGTGGCCTCGGTGCCGATGGGGGAGCTGGGGGAGGAACGACTGGCCCAGCAACAGGCCCAGCAGCAACAGCAACAGGTGGTGCCGTCGTGTTGAGCCGCATCGCGGAGTCGTTGTTCTGGATCGGCCGCTATCTGGAGCGAGCCGAGGACACCTGTCGCATCGTGGAGATGCATCTGCAACTGCTGTTGGACGATCCGTCGGTCGACCAGGAGGATGCTGCCGCTGCGCTGCTGGCGGTCATGGGTGCACCCGTGACCGATTCTGCTGAGTCTGCCGATGTGCTGTCGGTGCTCTGCTATGACGTGGCATCCCCGTCATCGGTGGCGGCGGCATTGGACGGTGCCCGGGAAGCGGCCCGACGTGCTCGCGAGACCGTGTCCAGTGAGATGTGGGAGGCGATCAACACCACCTGGAACTCGGTACGTGGCGGGCGGCTGCAGCGGATGCGCCCGGCTTCGGCGTTCCGGTTGGTGCGGGAACGCTGCGCCGTCATCACCGGAACCGCCGATCAGACCATGAGTCACGATGAGGGCTGGCAATTCCTCACCCTGGGACGCAGCATCGAGCGCGTCGACATGACCGCTCGACTGATCTCCACCGCTCAGGCCGCGGGGACTGCCACTGCCTGGAGCAATGTGCTGCGCGGCTGCGGGGCTCACCATGCCTTCGTGCGTTCCTATGGCGGCGTGACCACCGACCGCGACGCGGCCGAGTTCGTGCTGCTGGATCGGCTCTTTCCTCGCTCGGTGGTGCACAATCTGCGGGCCGCCGAAGCGGCTCTGCGGCAACTTGACCTTTCAGCGAGCAGCCGCGGCTATGAGGATGAGGCGGTCCGTTTGCTGGGCACGGCGCGGGCCGGCCTGGAGTACCGGGAACCGGGTCGGATGCTGGAGGAGCTGACGCAGCGGATGGCGGATCTTCAGCGCACGTGTAGCACGGTCAGCGAGGCCGTCACCACCCGGTATTTCGCAGGCTCCGCTGCGGCAAGCTGGACCGGAGGCAACTGATGGCGAGTCAGCTCAGGATCGTGCACCGCACCGGGTATCGCTATGCCGGCCCGGTTGGTGCGTCCCACAATGAGGCGAGGATGACTCCCCGAGCCACTCGGGAACAGGTGCCGCTGGCCAGCAAGATCGAGGTCTCTCCGCTGGCGTGGATTCATAACTTCGTCGACTACTGGGGCACCCCGGTGACGGCGTTCGAGATTGCCGAGCCACACTCGATGCTCGATGTCGTTGCCACCTCGACCGTTGATGTCGGCGAGCGTCTCACCCGCGGCGTCGGTGCGGAATGGGACGACCTGGTCGAGCCGAATTTCACCGACCAGTATGTCGAGTGGCTGGCTATCGGTGACCATGTGGATCCGGGGTCGGAGTTGCGCCGACTGGCCACCGACATCGCTCGGCAGACCGAAACACCTGCAGTGGCGGCCACCGCGATCTTGGACGTGATTCGTGAGCGGGTCGATTACGTGCCCGGCTCGACGGGGGTGAACACCTCGGCGAGCGCGGTGTGGGCCACCGGTGCTGGGGTCTGTCAGGATCTGGTTCATCTGAGCCTGGGAGCGTTGCGAACGGTAGGCATCCCCTGCCGGTACGTCTCGGGCTATGTCATGCCGGACTCGCAGCCGGTGATCGGCGAGGCCCGCACCGGTGAGTCGCACGCCTGGCTCCAGTTCTGGGACGGCGTCTGGGTCGGGGTGGATCCCACGAACAACACCATTCCGGGAGACTTCCATGTGGAGATCGGAGTGGGGCGGGACTATTTCGACGTGCCGCCGTTGAAGGGCGTCTACGCCGGAGCGGAGTCTTCGGATCTGTTCGTGGAGGTCGAAATCACCGTATTGAGTCACGCTGATCGGTAAGTCGGGGTTGACGATGTCGCAGGCCCGACTATGATGAAGATAAATCGAAAAGATGTTCGATAAACCCCCCTGGGGGAGTGTGGCCGAGCTGGGGAAGGCTCGCCACAATTCTGCGGGAGTTCAGCCGACCTCTGCGTGAACGCACCTCGACCCGCGTTCGTGTGGAGGTCGGCTTGTTTGAACTAGGTACCTGCGCTCAGTTGTGTTTTGTTCCGAAACGATGGTGCTACGCCTAGACTTGCCTCACAGTCGTTGTCGACGAGGGGAGGTGATCATGGCGCTATCAGAAGAGGAGCAAAGGCTTCTCGAGCAGATGGAGGCCGAACTCGCAGCAGAGGATCCTCGGCTGGCGAGTGCACTGCGCGGTCCGCAACGCCATTGGTATCACCGTCGGGTCTTGGCCGCAGCCGTGGGCTTCGCTGCCGGTGTGACGGTACTGGTCCTCGGCATGGACGTGCATCCCTTGGTGAGTGTTGCCGGCTTTGTGATCATGCTCGTCTCCACGGTGGTGGGAATGGCGGCGTGGCGCCGTCCCGATGTTGACGGCATGTCGTCGCAACGGGGAACTGCGCCGGGTCGTCCGCAGCGAAATTCGTCAGGGCGTCCTGATGATTGGCGTCAGCATGGTGAGGATGATTTGCCCTTCTAAGGGGAATGCTGCTGGGTGACCGAAAGGACCTGGGCGGTGGGCTTTAGCCCGCCGCCCTTTTTCTATGCCCGCAGCTCGTGCGCGGTTCTGGGTCTCGTCTGGCCTGGTGTGGTCGTTGGTGGAGCGCGGCGAAGCGGTTTTGCCCTGATTTTGGTGGCAAGTGGAGGAAAGTGGAGTATGGTGGCGGCAAGTGGAGGAAAGCGAAGGGGGATGGCGCAGTGTTTCTCGGCACCTACACCCCCAAGCTCGACGACAAAGGACGTTTCTTTCTGCCCGCGAAGTTTCGCGATCAGTTGGCCGACGGCCTCGTCATCACCCGACTGCAGGATCACTGCCTGGCGATTTGGCCGACAGCGACCTTCATGAAAGAGGTCGCCGATGCTGCGACCGGGCCCTCCACGGTTCGAGGAGTACGGGACTACCAGCGCATGGTCGCCTCGGGCGCTTCGGACGAACTGCCGGATAGTCAAGGGCGGGTTGGGATTCCACTTCCGCTGCGGACCTATGCGGGGTTGGAGAAGGACATCGTCGTGATCGGCGCCTTCAACCGCCTCGAGATTTGGGACGCGACCGCCTGGGCGCAGTATTCGGCAGCGCAGGAAGAGGCCTTCGCGGCCTTGGACGAAGCAGGGCCCGGCTCGGGACAACCGAGTTGAGGCTGACTCGTGCGGTGCGGCTTCAATCCGCGTCGACCGGTCACCTGGCGCACCTTCCCCGGTGCCAGGGGCCGGACGCGGATTGAAACCACGTCGCACGAATCATGACGACAGCGATCGACAGGACAGGGCTATGGGTGGATCGGGATCCAATGCCGCAGCTCTCCATGTTCCGGTTCTGGCCGAGCGCATCGTCGAACTCCTTGCGCCGGCCCTGTCCGAACCGAGGTCGGTCTATGTCGACGGCACCCTGGGCATGGGCGGCCATTCCGAGCGAATCCTGCAGAGTTGCCCGAACGCGACCGTGGTCGGAATCGACCGCGACCCGGCAGCCCTTCGGCTCGCCGGCGAGCGCCTGGCCGCCTATGGCTCGCGGGTGCGGCTCCACCACGCCACCTATCACGAACTGCCCGAGGTACTGGCCGACGAGGGACTCACCTCGGTGCAGGCGATCTGCCTGGACCTGGGCCTTTCGTCGCTTCAGATCGACTCGGTGGAGCGCGGCTTCGCCTATGCCACCGATGCGCCCCTGGACATGCGCATGAACTCCGAGCAGAGCCTCACTGCCGCTGACATCGTGAACTCCTGGTCGGAGTCGGAGTTGGCGCGGATTCTGCGAGTCCACGGCGAAGAGCGATTCGCTGCCCGCATCGCCGGCGCCATCGTGAAGGCTCGCGCCGACCAAGAGTTCACCACGTCGGCACAACTGGTCGCCGTGATCGCCGATGCAATCCCGATGGCCGCCCGGCACTCCGGGGGACATCCAGCCAAGCGCAGTTTCCAGGCGCTCCGGATCGCCGTGAACGACGAGATCGCCTCCCTGTCGGCCGTGCTCCCCGCAGCCCTGCAGGCACTCGCGCCGGGCGGACGCCTGGCTGTGCTGGCCTACCACTCCGGTGAGGACCGATTGGTGAAGCGCGCCTTCGCCGACGCCACCAGCGACCGCGTCCCCGCTGGCGTCCCCGAGGTTCCGGCGGGTTATGCCGCCGAGTACCGGCTCCTCACCCGCGGAGCAGAACGACCGAACCCGGCCGAGATCCAGACCAATCCGAGGGCGGCATCAGCCCGCCTGAGAGCACTAGTCCGACATCAGGAGGTTGTCCGGTGACCGCCCTACTCGCCCCCCGTCCGAGTCGGGAATCAAATCGCGGCCCACGCCTGAAGGCGCTGGCCGCGCCCAATCAACAAGTCGCCACGATTCCGTTCGTACTGATCGTGGCGGCAGTACTGGCCGCCGGCATGGTCGGCATGCTGTTGCTGTCCACAGCGCTGCAGAACCAGGCCTTCGCCATCCAGGACAAGCAGCATCAAGCGACCGTGCTCGCCGATCAGGTCTCGCAGTTGAACACGCAACTGGCCGAAGAGCGTTCGGTGAAGAGCCTGGCCGCAAAGGCCCATCGTCTGGGGATGCGCCCGGACCCGTACGCCGTACCCATGCGGCTCAGCGATGGCAAGGTGCTCGGCAAGGCGCAAGCCGTGGTCGGCTCCGAGCTTCCCAGTGTGCGTTACGTCGGCACGCAATCCTCGACCGCTCACGCTGCGCCCGCAAAGCAGGCTGAGGCTGCGCCCACGGTGGCCGCCACCCAAGCAGCGGCGGAGGCGAACGGGACAGCCCAATGAGTCGCCCGCTGGATCGCTTCTTCTATCCGAAGCCGCAACCAACCGCGAAGGCGAAGGCGAAGCCGAAAGCCTCGGCGAGTCCGACGTCGAAGGCGCACTCGCGTCCGGCCGCAAAACCGACCGCGACGACCAAGCCGAAAGCGAAACCGGCCGCTCGCAAGCGACGCCGACCATTGCCGGTCGCCGCAGCGGTACCACGGCTGCGTGTGCTGCTGATCGTGATGGCCGTCGTCTTCTCGCTGGCAGCCGGTCGAGCCTTCCAGGTGCAGGCACTGGATTCCACCGCGATGGCCGCCGAAGCCGCAGACCAGCTCACCGTCACGAAGGATCTGCCGGCATTCCGGGGCACGATCTATGACCGCAATGGAGAGCCGCTGGCCTTCACCCAGGACACCGTCAATGTCGAGGCCAGTCCGAAACTCATCGCCACCAACGGACGGTGGAACGCCGAGATGACGCAGTCCGACCGGGAACAGGCCGCCGCGGCCCCGCCGAAGATCGCCGCATTGCTGGCGCGCTTCCTGGGCGGCCAGGCGTCCGACTATCTTCCCAAGCTCACCGTGACCGGCAAGGGCAGCGGCTATCAACTCATCAAACGCCAAGTCCCGGCTGCCACCTATCGGGCGTTGAGCGAAGCCATGAGCCAGGCACAGCTGGTCGGGTTGAGTTCGACCAGCGATCCGACCCGCACCTATCCCAATGGGACCTTGGCCGCCAATGTGGTGGGCTTCGTCAACAGCAGTGGCACCGGCGCCAGTGGCCTGGAGTACAGCCTGAACACTGAGCTGTCGGGCACACCTGGTCGGGAGATCTACGAGAGCTCGCCGGGCGGGGAGAAGATCCCCACCGGAACCGACGTGCTCACCCCTGCCGTGAACGGGATCAATTATCAGCTCACCCTCGATGCCGGACTGCAGTGGCAGGTCGAACAATTGCTCGCCGCGCGGGTACGGGCGACCAAGGCGCGATCGGGCTCGGTGATCGTCACCAACCCCAAGACCGGGGAGATTCTCGCGCTCGCCACCTACCCGAGCTACGACCCCAACGATCCCGCAACGTCGAAGAAGTCGAACCTCGGCAACCGTGCGGTCACCGACGTCTACACCCCCGGCAGTGTTCAGAAGACGCTGACTTTCGCTTCGCTGCTCGACCAGGGCCTGGTGCGTCCCACCGAGGTGGTCTCGATTCCCGGCAAGATCAAGTCCGGAGATCACGACATTAGTGACGCCTGGAGCCACGGCACCATCAAGCTCTATGCCCGCGGTGTGCTGGCCAAGTCCTCCAATATCGGCACCGTCAAGCTCGCCCGCCGCAGCAGCACCAAGGCCCTGCACGACTACATGGTGTCGTTCGGGTTGGGCTCGAAGACGAACCTGGGCCTGCCCGGGGAGTCGGCGGGATACCTTCCCGGTGTCGACATGCCCGGCTACAGCCGTGACGGTCTCGCCTACGGCGGCAGTGCCTTCAGCGTGACCTTGCCGCAGATGGCGGCCGCGGTGGGAGCCGTCGCCAATGGCGGGGTCTACAACCCGCCGCAGCTGTTCGCCTCGCGAACCTTGGCCGATGGCACCGTGGAGAAACTCAGTGTGGGGGAGCCGCATCGGGTGGTGTCGGTTGATGCCTCCGGCCAGGTGCTGTCGATGATGGAGGCCATGGCGCAGAACACCAGTTCCCATGTCTTCGACGTGCCCGGCTATCGGGTGGGAGCCAAGACCGGAACCGCTCAGAAGCTCAACCCCAAGAATGGACGGGTCGTCGGCCTGACCACCTCGGCCATCAGCGTGGCACCGATCGAGGATCCCCAGGTGCTGGTCTATGCGGTGATCGACCAACCACGTCGCGGCGCGTCCGGCTCTGCTGTGGCCGGTCCCTTGGTGCAGCAGGTGATGTCGTTGGCCCTGGCTCGCTATGCGGTGCCCCAATCCAAGGGCAAAGCGCCGAAGCTCTCCGTCGCGCCGTAACCGAGCACGGCGGCGTCGGGCTAGGGTTGGTCCTCGATGAATAGCACTCCTGCGAGTTTGCGGCCCCGGGCGCCGGAGCCAGTTTCGCTGGCACGGCTGATTCCCGGTGCGCCGAGCGTCGGCATCACTGGCGTCACGCTGGATTCGCGGACCGTGGAGCCCGGCGACCTGTATGTCGCCCTGCCCGGTGCCAGCACCCACGGCGCCAAATTCGCCGCAACCGCCGCCCAAGCCGGCGCGGTGGCGATGGTCACCGATGCTGCCGGAGCGGCGCTGGCGTCGGGAATCCCGCTGCCCGTGATCACCGTCGCCGACCCGCGCAGCGAGTTGGCGCGCCTGGCCGCCGAGGTCTATCAGCGCCCGTCCGAGCGGCTCACCATGCTCGGCGTCACGGGCACTACCGGAAAGACCTCGACCAGCTTCCTGCTGGCCGCTGCACTCGGCGAGGCCGGCCATCGTGTGGGCACGATCGGGACCGTCGGCTTCCGGCTCGATGATGAGGTTCTGGTCTCGCGACGCACCACGGTGACGACGCCGGAGGCCCCGGATCTACAGGCCCTGTTGGGCTATTTCGTCGAGCATGGGGCCGACGCCATCGCCATGGAAGTCTCGTCCCACGCGTTGGCCCAAGGGCGCACCGACGAGGTGGTGTTCGACGTAGCGGGTTTCACCAATCTGGGACGCGACCACCTGGATTACCACGCTGACATGGAGGATTACTTTCAGGCCAAAGCGCGACTGTTCCGCAACGGTCACGCCCGGGCGGCGGTGATCAATATCGATGATGATTACGGGCGCCGCCTCGCTGACGAGATCGCGCACGCCGATGCCATGCCGTTGGTCACCACCGGCATCGGAGCTGACGCCGATTACCGCGTACTCACGGCCGCCGCGTTGCCCGGTGGCCGCAGCCGGCTGCGACTGGCGACCCCGCGCGGGGTGCATGAGTTCGACCTGGGACTGTTGGGCGACTTCAACCAGCGAAACGCAGCCACGGCCGCGGCCATGCTGGAATCGATCGGGATCGATTTGGACACCGCTTTGCCCGGGCTGGCCCGAGCCGCGATCCCGGGGCGTATGCAGCTGGTCGATCTGGGTGCGGACGCACCACATGCGGTGGTGGATTTCGCTCACACGCCGGAATCGGTGGCTGCAGCATTGGCCGCGTTGCCGAGGGGGCGTCGGGTCGTCGTGCTCGGCTGCGGCGGTGATCGGGATCAGGCCAAACGCGCACCGATGGGCGCTGCGGCCGCGGACGGGGCACAGGTCGTCGTGGTCACCGATGACAACCCGCGCAGCGAAGATCCGGCAGTCATCAGGGCAGCCGTCCTGGAGGGCGCTCGGCAAGCCGCACAAAGCAGCGGAGCCGAGGTCATCGATGGCGGAATCCGCAGTGAGGCCATTGCCGTGGCGCTGGCTCAGGCCGGGCCCGAGGACTGGGTTGCAGTGCTCGGCAAAGGTCACGAAACCGGCCAGCAGCTCGCCGATCGTGTCGTGCCCTTCGACGATGTGACTGCGCTGCGCGACGCCTGGGCTCGGATGGGAGCGCACCGATGATCACCGGTCGCTGCCGGTTCGCTGAGATCGCCGGAGACGCTCGTTGGTCAGACGAGAATGCGGCGCACCATACTCGGACGCTATTTTTGGAGGCCGTGGCACACCGACGGGCCGACGACGCTACTGCAGAGGATGAACGATGAGAAGCATCTTGCTCGCCGGTGCGCTGAGCCTGATGGGAACCTTGCTGGGAACCCGCTACGCGATCAAGTTTCTGGTCAGGCGCGGTTACGGCCAGTTCATCCGTGACGACGGACCCACCAGCCACCACACCAAGCGCGGCACGCCCACGATGGGTGGCATCGTGATCCTTCTCTCGGTGATCTTCGCCTATATCGCGGCGCACCTGGCCACCTGGACGCCACCTACCGCGTCCGGCCTGTTGCTGATCGGACTGTTCAGCGGCCTAGGGCTGGTGGGCTTGGCCGATGACTGGATCAAGATCAGCAAAGCTCGCTCGCTGGGGCTGCATGCGTGGATGAAGCTGAGCCTGCAAGGCGCGATTGCGATCACCTTCGCAGTGTTGGCGTTGATGTTCAGCAATGAGCGGGGGCTCACCCCCGCCAGCCCGTCGATTTCGTTCCTGCGGGACCTCTCCTGGTTGCCTGCCCTGCCTATTCCGCTGGCGGTGATCTGGATCGTCTTCCTGGTGGCTTCCTGGTCGAACGCGGCCAACCTGACCGATGGCCTGGACGGTCTGGCCACGGGTGCTGCAGCTATGGTGTTCGCCGCCTACGCGATCGTGAATATCTGGCAGTACAACCAGTCGTGCACCTTCGGCGGTCCGCAATGTTACGAGGTTCGCGACCCCTACGACCTCGCTGTGGTTTCGATCGCCTTGGCCGGTGCCTGCTTCGGATTCCTGTGGTGGAACGCCAGTCCGGCGAAGATCTTCATGGGCGACACCGGATCGTTGGCGATCGGTGGTGCGCTCGCCGGAATCTCGGTGCTGACTCGCACCGAGCTGTTGATGGCGATCATCGCCGGCTTGTTCGTCATCATCACCTTGTCGGTGGTGCTTCAAATCGGCTGGTTCAAGATGTCCGGGGGCAAGCGGCTGTTCAAGATGGCGCCCTTGCAGCATCACTTCGAACTCCTGGGCTGGAAGGAAGTGACCATCACCATTCGGTTCTGGATCATCTGCGGCCTGTTCGTCTCACTGGGATTGGGACTGTTCTATGCCGAATGGGTGGTGGGGCAGTCGTGATCGATTGGATCGCGACTGCCGATCGACTCTCGCCCTGGCAGCAGGCTCACGTGGTCGTTGCCGGCTTGGGCACCTCCGGCTTTGCGGCCGCGGACGGTTTGCTGGATCTTGGCGCCCAGGTTGTGGTGCTCGACGACTCCGACAGTCCCGGCAATGTCGAGAAGGCCACGGTATTGGAGCTGCTCGACGCCGCCGTCCGGCTGGGAGCCGGAGCCACCGCGCAACTGCCCGATGAGGTGGACTTGGTTGTCACTTCACCGGGCTGGCTGCCGTCGGCGCCGCTGCTGGCGCAGGCTCGACTGCGCGGAATTCCCATTTGGGGCGAAGTCGAGCTCGCCTGGCGGATGAGCCTGCCCGATCGCCAGGTGCCCTGGTTGGGAATCACCGGAACCAACGGCAAGACCACGACGGTGGGCATGCTGGAATCGATGCTGACCGCGGCGGCCCTGGTCACCAGTGCCGTCGGGAATGTGGGCAGACCCATCGTCGAAGCAGTCCTCGACGACCTGTCCTACGATGTGCTGGCTGTCGAGCTGTCCAGCTTCCAACTGCATTGGATGCACTCGGTGAGCCTGCATTCGGCCGCCGTGCTCAACGTCGCCCCCGACCACCTGGAGTGGTACGCCGATTCTGCGGGGTGGCCGGATGGGGTCGGCGACCCGATGGCGGCCTACACCGCCGACAAGGGCAGGATCTATCAGCGGGTGCAGCACGCTTGCGTCTATAACGTCGCCGATGCGGTGACCGAGAAGCTGGTCGAGGATGCCGACGTCATCGAGGGCGCCCGGGCCATCGGCTTCACGCTGGGGATCCCCGGCCCGTCGATGGTGGGGGTGGTCGACGACGTGCTCGTGGATCGCGCCTTCATTGCGCAGCGTCGGGATTCGGCGGTGGAAATCGCGAAACTGGCCGATGTGGTGCCCTACGCTCCGCACAATGTGGCCAATGCGCTGGCGGCCGCTGCGCTGGCGCGCTCCTTCGGAGTGCCTCCGACGGCGGTCTCGGAGGGCTTGCGACGACTGCAGTTGGGTGATCATCGCATCCAGACCATCGCCGAACGAGACGGCGTGCGCTATATCGACGACTCCAAGGCGACCAATCCGCATGCTGCGGCTGCCTCGCTGGCGGCCTTCGATTCGGTGGTCTGGATCGCGGGCGGACAAGCCAAGGGAACCAGCTTCGAGGAGTTGGTCGATCAGGTGGCTGCTCGGCTGCGGGCGGTGGCGGTATTCGGCATCGACCGCGACGTCGTTGCAGCAGCGATCCGGCGACACGCACCCGAGGTTCCGCTGCTCGTGATTGATCGCGAGGATCATGGAGCTATGCGTCAAGCGGTTTCGTGGGCAGCGTCCCGGGCAGTGCCCGGCGACGTCGTGCTGCTCGCACCGGGCTGCGCGAGCAAGGACATGTACTCCGACTATGCGGCGCGCGGTGATGACTTCGCGGCAGCCGTTCAGGAGCTGACTGGATAGGGGGCTACCGCGTTGGCGATCCTGGCTTCCCCCATAGTGGATCGTCACGGTGCTAAATCGACGTCTCAGACGACCGAACGTCGAAGAAGTTTCGTGGTCGAGTGGCTGTCGCATCCCCAAGCCAGCTTCTACCTGGTGTTGGTTCCGGCTGTCCTGCTGTTGGCCTTGGGCCTGATGATGGTGTTGTCCGCCTCCAGCGTCTATGCGTACACCCGCTGGGACGATGCCTACTACTTCTTCAAGCGGCAACTGGCGTTTCTCGTCGTTGGCGGCGTCGCGGCCGCGGTGCTGGCCCGTTTCAAGCCGCAGCACCTGAAAGTGCTGGGATGGGTGCTGGTGCTGGGCGCCATCGCGCTGCAGTTGCTCACCTTCACCTCGCTCGGCTTCTCCAAGAACGGCAACACCAACTGGGTGGATGTGGGAATCAGTTGGTTCCGCATCCAGCCGGCCGAACTCGCCAAGCTGGCCATCGTGGTCTGGGGAGCGGACATCTTCAGCCGGAAACACCGGCTGCTCGGCGATCCGCGACACCTGCTGATTCCGTTCGTGCCGGTGTCGATGCTGATGATCGCCCTGGTGGTGCTGCAGGAGGACTTGGGCACCGGTCTGATCCTGGGCGCGCTGGTCCTGCTCACACTGTGGTACGTCGGAGCGCCGTGGCGTGTCCTGGTCGGCCTGGTCACAGTGGTATCGGCCGGCGTGTTGGCCATGGTGGCCAGTTCGCCGAGTCGCATGAGCCGGATCTTCGGGTTCCTGAACCAGGACGCCGATACTCTCGGCGTCAACCACCAGCCCATCCGTGCCGTCTTCGCGCTTGCCTCCGGAGGCTGGTGGGGCTTGGGCCTGGGTGCCAGTCGACAGAAGTGGGGCGGGCTGGTCGAGTCGCATACCGACTACGTGCTGGCCGTGATCGGTGAGGAACTGGGTCTGGTCGGCACCTTGGCGGTGCTCGCCCTGTTCGTGATCTTGGGCTACGCCGGGTTCCGTATCGCGATGCGCTCCGATGACCGTTTCAGTCGCTATGTGGCAGCCGGCGTCACGAGTTGGTTCATGGTTCAGGCCTTGCTCAATATTCTGGTCGTGTTGCGGATGGTGCCCGTGCTGGGGGTGCCACTACCGCTACTGTCCTACGGTGGTTCTGCGCTCTTGGCGAACCTGATGGCTTTGGGGGCATTGTTGGCCTGCGCCCGCAATGAGCCGGCGGCGCGCGCCTACGCCCGTCGACACCGGCGGCGCAAACGCACCTCATTGGTCACCACTGCGAACTGAAGGAATCTATGAGTGAGCCGATCCGGGTGATCCTCGCCGGGGGAGGAACCGCTGGTCATACCTCCCCGTTGATCGCCACCGCCGAACAACTGGCCGCCACCGGACCGGTGGAGATCCTGTGCATCGGCACTCCCAAAGGCTTGGAGACCCGCGTCATCCCCGACGCCGGTTTGAGCCTGGCTCTGATTCCACCGGTACCGCTGCCACGCAAACCCTCCCGTGATCTCATCGCGTTGCCACTCCGGCTGCGGAATGCGGTACGAGAGGCCAAGGCATTGCTGCGCGAGCATCGCGCCCAGGTCGTGGCCGGCTTCGGAGGCTATGTCTCGCTGCCGGTGTACCTGGCCGCTCGCGCCGAGAAGATCCCGCTGGTCATCCACGAGGGGAACGTGGTGGCCGGTCTGGCCAACAAGGTCGGTGCCCGTTTCGCCGATGCGGTGGTTACCAGCTTTCCCGACACGGCTTTGCCGCGGGCTCGCCAGTTGGGGCTGCCGGTGCGTGCGGCGATCGCCGGCTTGGATCGCGACAGCCGTCGCGCCGAGGCGAGGGCGCACTTCGGCCTCCCGGGCGAGGGCCGGGTTGTGCTGGTTTCCGGTGGCTCCCAAGGAGCTCGCAGTCTGAATGCCGCCACGACTGCGGCGATCGATCGGCTGCTCGCAGCTGGGACCAGCATCCTGCACGTGGTGGGGCCGGCGAACCTGACCGAGGACGTCGTGCCCCGTGAGAATGTCGCCACCGCCGCGGTCTACCGCCCGGTGGGTTATGTGGATGACATGGCCCAGGCGTATTCGGCCGCCGATGTGATGCTGGGGCGGGCCGGTGCGGGCACCGTGATGGAGACCGCCATGATCGGTCTGCCCACGATCTTCGTACCGCTGCCGCACGGCAACGGTGAACAGGCGCGCAACGCGGAGTTCCTGATCCGGGCAGAGGCGGGACTCATGATCGCCGACGCCGACCTCACTCCCGACGTGCTGGTGGATCGACTCACCGCGCTGCTGGCTGACCCGCAACGGTTGCGCGCTATGTCCGACACCTGTCGGGCCCTGGTGTCTGCGGGGGCGGCACAGGCCTTGGCCCATCTGATCTGTACCCTGGCTGAAGGCGAGGAGTGATTCGATGCCTTTGATCGAACCCGTGCCGCTGCTACCAGTGGATCGACTGGGAGCCGTCCACTTCATCGGTGTCGGCGGTGCCGGCATGAGCGGGATCGCCGCCATGTACGCCGAACTGGGTGTCGACGTCAGTGGCAGCGATCAGGCCGACTCGGCGATGCTGGAGCGATTGCGGCAAGACGGAGTTCGAACGGTCGTCGGGCATCACAGGGACAACCTGGGTAACGCGGAGACCGTCGTGGTCTCCAGTGCGATCCGGGCCGACAATCCCGAGTTGAGCGCGGCCCGGGAACGAGGTCTGCGAATCTGGCACCGCAGCGCTGCCCTGGGGGCACTCATGATGGGCCGTCGTGGCGTGGCCGTGACCGGCACCCACGGCAAGACCACGACCAGCGCGATGATCGCCACCGTCCTCACCCGGCTCGGTGCCGACCCGGGGTATGTGGTGGGCTCACCATTGACCGCGACCGGACAGAACCACCGCCTGGGTGCCGGCGCCCCCTTCGTGGTGGAGGCCGACGAGAGCGACGGGTCGTTCCGGCAATATCCGGCCGAGATCGTGGTGATCACCAATATCGAATCCGATCACCTGGACAACTGGGGCGACGCTGAGGCCTACGCCCGCGGCTTTCTAGCGGTAGCTACCGCAGCCACCGTTGAGGTGGTGATTCTCAACTCCGACGACCCTGGGACCGCCGCCCTGATCGACCCGGCGCGCGCTGCGGGCAAGACCGTCATCACCGTCGGTGAGGACGCCTCGGCGCAGGTGCGACTCACCGAGGTGTCGACCCCGCCCGGCGGCGGCGTGGCACAGCTGATCTCCGCCCGCGATCAGGGAGTCGTTGAACTGGTCGTGCCGGGCCGATTCAACCTTCACAACGCAGCAGCCGCCTACGCTGTAGCGCTCGCTCTGGGGCTGTCCGGCGAGCCGGCCCGGGAGGCGCTCGGCGGCTTCCGCGGCACGCATCGACGTTTTCAACCGGTGGCCGAGGTCGGCGGCGCTCGGATCTTCGATGACTACGCTCATCACCCCACCGAGGTGGCAGCCACCCTGGGTGCTGCCCGCGAACTCGCCGGTGACAGCCGCCTGGTCGTCTGTTTCCAACCCCACCTGTTCACCCGTACCCGCGATTTCGCCACCGAGTTCGGACGGGTCCTGTCCTCGGCCGATCACATTCTGGTGCTGGACATCTATCCCGCCCGGGAGGACCCGCTCCCCGGCGTCACCGGACGCCTGGTCGCCGATGCGGCCGCGGCCGTGGCCGGTGCCGAACGGGTCAGCTACGCAGCATCGGTCCACGACGGCGCCCAGACGCTGGCCCAGTTGATTCGCCCCGGCGACGTGGTGGTGACGATCGGCGCCGGGGATGTGACTGCCGTCGGGCCGCTGGTCGCCGACCTCCTGCGGACGAGGTCCGCATGAGTGCACCGCGGGTCAGTGATGCCACCAGTCGTCTCGAGCTTCGTCGACGACAGCAGCGCACCGCTCGGCTGATCCGGGTGGCCGGCTGGAGTGTCGTTGCGCTGCTGTCCGCCGCCGTGGTCTATCTGTTCGCCTTCTCGCCGGTGTTCGTGGCGCAGCGGGTCACGGTTTCTGGAGCTGAGGTGCTGACCAAGGCCCAGGTGCGTGAGGCTGCCGGCGTGACGGTGGGAACGCCGCTGGCCCGCGTCGACATCGCGGCTGCCGCCGACTCGGTGGCTGGGTTGCCGCCGGTCGCCGAGGTCGAGGTGGCCCGCTCCTGGCCGGACGCGGTTACTATCACCGTCACCGAGCGGACGCCGCGGTTGGCGTTGCCGGATGGTGACGGTTACCTGTTGGCCGATGCCAGCGGGGTTGTCTTCGAGCGGGTCGACAAGGCGCCGTCCAAACTGGTCCAGGTCGTGGCCGACAGCCGAGCCCGAGGGCTGCTGGTCGATGTGGGCACCGTGTTCTCGGCGTTGAGCGACGCCACCGCGGCGAAGGTCGCGCGCATTGAGGCTGCAACCTCCGACAGCATCGAGCTGAGGCTTCGCGACGGTCGGCGGGTGATGTGGGGCAGTGCGGAACAGTCAGCGGTCAAGAGTCAGGTGCTCGATCACCTGCTCGGCATGTCCGGTCGGATATTCGATGTGTCCGCACCGTCATTTCCGACACGCCGCTGAATCCGGCACTGTCGAGCGAACCCTGAAGTCACAGTTGAGGGACGCGCCGAGGCCAGGACCATTCTTGGACAAGGTGAAAAGCGTTCTCATAGCCTTGTCCCGACGCCGGAGCAACTGACTTCCCCGCCTGAAGCTTCGTCGGCCTGTGTCGTTCCGAATCTCCGTAAGGGTGGGTGAAGTGGCTACTGCCTCCCAGAACTATCTGGCAATCATCAAAGTTGTTGGTGTCGGTGGCGGTGGCGTCAACGCAGTGAACCGGATGATCGAATCCGGACTGCGTGGAGTCGAGTTCATCGCACTGAACACTGATGCCCAAGCGCTGTTGATGAGCGACGCAGACGTCAAGCTCAACATTGGGCGTGATCTCACTCGTGGACTGGGCGCCGGCGCAGACCCGGACAAAGGCAGGCAGGCCGCTGAGGATCATGCCGACGAGATCGAGGAGGTACTCAAGGGTGCCGACATGGTCTTCGTCACCGCCGGTGAGGGTGGCGGCACGGGCACCGGTGGTGCTCCGGTGGTGGCTCGCATCGCCCGCTCGCTGGGTGCTTTGACCATCGGCGTGGTGACTCGTCCGTTCAGCTTCGAGGGACGTCGACGCTCCAACCAGGCCGAGAGCGGCATCGACTCCTTGCGCGAGGAAGTCGACACACTCATCGTGATCCCCAACGACAAGCTGCTGGAGATGACCGATCACCAGGTGGCGATCCTTGACGCCTTCCGGCAGGCCGATCAAGTGCTCATGCAGGGTGTGTCGGGGATCACCGACCTGATCACCACCCCCGGCTTGATCAACCTGGACTTCGCCGACGTGAAGGCGGTCATGTCCAATGCCGGATCGGCGCTGATGGGCATCGGCTCGGCGCGCGGCGAGGATCGAGCCCGGGCCGCTGCCGAAATGGCTGTGTCCTCTCCGTTGCTGGAAGCCAGCATCGACGGGGCCCGCGGTGTGCTGTTGTCGATCGCCGGTGGCTCCGATCTGGGCCTGTTCGAGGTGTCGACAGCGGCGAATCTCATCGAATCGGTGGCCCATGAGGAGGCCAACATCATCTTCGGAACGGTCATCGACGATGCGCTCGGCGACGAGGTGCGCGTCACCGTGATCGCAGCCGGGTTCGACGGCGGCGCGCCGCCGCAGCGGACGTCGAGTTCGGTTCGCCGGCCAGCGCCGGTGCCGAGCGCATCGGCCCAGAGCGATGTCTCGGCCACCGATGCCACGGCCGAGGTGCCTGTCATCAACAGGACCGAGCAGCGTCGTGCGCCGGTGGCTGAACCTTCCGACGACGAACTGGACGTGCCCGACTTCCTGAAGTAGGCCCAACACCGATGTTCAGTTATCGCAACGATCCCGACACCGACGGTGTCGGGATCGCCTTCTTTGACGCCGTCGCCCCCGATGGGGGTCGATTGGACCTGACACTGGGCGATGCGCGGGCCTGGCGCTCCCCGGACTGGGACCTCGTCGAGGCCGAACTGCGCGTCCCGGTGCTGAACGCCTACCAGGTCCACGGGGCCCGGGTACTCCGAGTCGGTGCCGCCGACGATCCGGTTGCGATCGCGCGGGAGCAGGCCGACGCCCTGATCACGACCGAACACGGCCTCGGGCTGGCGGTTCGTGCCGCCGACTGCCTGCCGGTACTCATGGTCGACGCAGAGGCGACTGTGATCGGTGCCGCCCATGCAGGTCGAGTGGGATTGGCAGCCGGTGTACTGCTCGAGTTGGTGGCGCAGCTACGGGCCCGCGGCTCGGGAGCGGTACGCACCTGGATCGGCCCGCATATCTGCGGCGACTGCTACGAGGTGCCTGCGTCGTTGCAGGACCAATACTGTCGAGAACTTCCCGCGGCCAGAGCGCAGACCAGTTGGGGCACACCCAGCCTGGATCTGGGTCAGGCCGCCGCTGACCAACTGGCTGGAGCCGGGTGTCAGGTGGTGCGGCTGGACCCCTGCACCCTGACCACGACCTCGTTGCACTCCCATCGGCGCGATGCTGCGGCGTCCGGTCGCCAGGCGGGCGTTATCTGGCTGCCTTGACGCGTGTCGGGGGGCGCCTTCCCGGTTGAACGGCGTCGTCGGGTTATGGTTTTCAGGAGTGACAGAACCCGAAGGGGCAGGACAATGGCAGATCGCTTGAGGAAGGCAGCCGAATGGCTCGGCTTGGTCTCCGCCGACGAGAGCTACGTCGAGCCCGACGACATGTCTGGCGAAGTGACCGAAGCGGTGCCGTCGGGCCGTGAGTTGGCCACAACGGACGCCGATTCCTCGGCCACGGTCACCGAACTGGAATCGCGGAGGCCGCGGGTGAACCAGTCGCGGGTGGCCGATATCAACCGGATCGTGAGTGTGCGTCCGCGCACCTACAACGAAGCTCGCAATATCGGCGAGAACTTCCGCGACGGCGTCCCGGTGATCATGAACGTCTCGGAGATGGAGGAGGCCGACGCCAAGCGGTTGGTGGACTTCTGCGCCGGTTTGATCTTCGGCCTGCAGGGCAGCATCGAACGCATCACCAGCAAGGTCTTCCTGTTGTCTCCGCAGAATCTGTCGGTCACCGCCGAGGACAAAGAACGGCTCGCAGGCGGCTTTTTCAACCAGTCCTGAGAGTTGCGATCATGCCGCCGACCGGCCTGGTGCCGGCTCCGGCGGCTTTTTTTCGTCTCTGATACCCCTGGTGGCAGGCTCAGAGTGAGGGAATTGTCTGTACTGAAGGTTTACCTCCGGTGCTACCCAATACAGTTGCCCTTGGATTGATCAATCGGGCTGCACTAGCCTGAGAACTACCCTACGAGTCGCGGCCCGCCGCGATTTGGAACCGAGTACGTGAGGTGAGCAATGACTCTGACCCTGGAGCAGGTCCGGCAGACCCGCTTTCACTTGGCGCGGCGAAACGGCTATGAGCCGGTCGATGTCGACAACTTCGTCGACAAGGTCGAGGCCACGCTTGCCCAGTTGACGGAAGAGAACGGTGCGCTCAAGCAGCAGATCGAGTCGCTGAGCAAAGGCCAGCCGTCCAGCGTCTTCGTTCCCAGCGACTCCGGTGATTCCGACCGGGTTCGCGCCGAGCTGCAGCAGAGCCAGAGCGCTCTGGACGGTGCTCGCAGCGAGCTGGCAGGCAAGAACGACGAACTGAACCGACGCGGTCAGGAACTGGGACAGGCGCGTGAGGAACTCGCCCGCGCCCAGCAGGAGATCGAGTCGCTGCGTTCGGAGGTTTCGAACCTGCGCCAGGCCGGCGATGCGGCCGCACAGATGCCGGTCGGTGGCAGCGTCATCTCGTCGGGCAAGATCGAGAACATCGTGGTCACCACCTCGGCGGAGGCATCCCCGGCAGTCACCCGGCTGTTGCAGATGGCCACCGAACAAGCCGAGCGCCTGGTGGGCGAGTCGCAGGTCGAATCGCAGCGGATCCTCACCACGGCACGCGCCGAGGCCGAGAACGTCATCGACAGCGCCAACCGCAAGGCCCATGAGGCCCTCACCGATGCCCGCACCCGCGCAGATCGGATCGAATCCGAGGCCCGGGTCAACGTCGAGAAGGTCACCTTGGAGGCGCAGCAGAAGGCCGAGGCTCTCACCAATGAGGCTACCGCCAAGCGCGCTGAGATGTTCACTCAGCTCGAAGCAGAGCGCGACACCCTCCGGACCAAGGTTGAGCAACTGCGTAGCTTCGAAAGCAGCTACCGCAGCACGCTGACCAGCCACCTTCAGAGCCAACTGCGGGCCATCGGCGAAACGCAGTTCGCGCCGTCGCAAACCCCGGCGGTACTGAGCGAGCCGCAAGGGTCCGGTTCAGCTACTCCGCGGCTTGACGCACTGCTCGGAGAAGGCCACTAAAACACAGTCAATGAGCGACGCGCCCCGATCTGGAGATCGGGGCGCGTTTGCTGGTGGTACTCTCCCACCTCAGTAATCACATCAGGAGGGATCTAACATGCCACCGGCCCAGCGTCGGGGGACCACCCCCAAAGCTCCTGTATCCGCCTTCCCCGTGGCTGCGGGAGAAGATCCGTGGACCGAGGACGAGATCGAGGAGATCCGTCAGGAGCTACTGTCGGACATCCGTCGCATGGAGCGTGCCATCGAGGTAGCCCAGGCGGGACTGGCCGACCTGTTCGAGGAGGGCAGCGACGGCGCTGGCCGAGACCCCGCAGACGTGGGCTCATCGAACTTCGAACGCGATCAGGAGATGTCGCTGGCGCAGAACGCCCGCGAGATGCTCGAACAGGCTCAGCAGGCCTACCGCCTGTTCGAATCCGGCCACTACGGACTGTGTGAGATCTGTGGCGAGCCGATCGGTAAGGATCGGTTGCAGGTCTTCCCCCGGGCCACGATGTGCGTGTCCTGTAAGCAGCGGGAGGAACGGCGATAACACCGCACCCCGCCCCGGAGCCGAACTCACAGCGGTTACGGCTCCTTGTGTTCATCATCGCCGGGTTCGGTCTGGCCCTGGATCAGGCCACCAAAGCGCTGGCGGTGGCCTTCCTGGACCCCAACAATCCGATCCCGCTGCTGGGCGGGCTGATCAGCCTGCATCTGATCCGCAACCCCGGCGCGGCCTTCAGCATGGGGGAGAACATCACCGTCGTTTTCGCCGTGGTCGCGCTGGCAGCCCTGGTGGCGGTGTTCGCCTGGCTGCTGCCACGAATCCACCACCGCGGTTGGGCGGTGCTGACCGGCTTCTTGATCGCAGGCATCGCCGGAAACCTGTGTGACCGCATCTTTCGGGAGCCATCACCATTCCAGGGCCACGTGGTCGATTTCATCCAGGTGCAGTACTTCGCAATCTTCAACGTTGCGGACATGTTCGTGACCGCGGCAGCCGCCCTAGTGGTCTGGTTCGGGCTGATCAAGCAGGTCGGCCCCGATGGTTCCACCCTCAAAGATCGGCCCGGCGTCGATGGCTAACGTCTGGCTGGTGCCCGACGGTCTGGACGGTCAGCGTCTGGACGCCGCTGCAGCCCGCATGACAGGGCTGTCTCGAAGTCGCGTCGCCGAGCTGGTCGAGGAGGGCAAGGTTCAACTCAACTCCGAGCCGGGCACGAAATCGCACCGCGTTCATACCGGTGACCTGCTCGAAGTCGAGATCTCCGCGGCCCCACAGGTCAGGGTGGTTCCCCAAGAAGTCGCCGGGATCCGCATCGTCCACGATGATGCCGATCTGGTGGTCGTGGACAAGCCGGCCGGGGTCGCAGCCCATCCCAGCCTGGGTTGGGACGGGCCCAGCGTGGTCGAACACCTGGCTGCGGCCGGTTTTCGCATCTCCACCTCGGGCGCTGCCGAACGGCAGGGAATCGTTCAACGCTTGGACGTGGGCACCTCGGGCTTGATGGTGGTCGCCAAGAGTGAGACCGCCTATACGGCCCTGAAACGGGCCTTCCGGTCGCGCACTGTGAAAAAGGTGTACCACACCCTGGTTCAAGGCCTCCCAGACCCTCTGGAAGGCACCATCGACGCCCCCATAGCTCGACACCCGGGTGCCGACTACAAGATGGCCGTCGTGGCCGGTGGGCGGCCCAGCATCACCCACTACCGGATGCTGGAGGCCTTCCGCTCCGTCACCCTGCTCGAAGTCCATCTCGAAACCGGACGCACACATCAGATTCGCGTCCACATGCAGGCGATCCGGCACCCCTGCGTGGGAGATCCCACCTACGGTGGTGATCCGGTCCTGGCCGCCCGGCTGGGCCTGGAGCGCCAGTGGCTGCACGCGGTCGAGTTGGGTTTTCAGCATCCGGCCAATGGTGAGTTGATGCGGTTCACCTCCGACTATCCGGCTGATCTCGCCACCGCTTTGGCGCGGGTCGCCGCAGAGGCGTAGCACACGCAGGTCCGCCGGCCAGACTCGGCAACAGTTCTTAGCGACCCCATTGCTATGACAAACGGTCCACTAGCCTTAAGGCGTGCGTAGAGCAAAGATCGTTTGCACCATCGGTCCGGCAACCGACTCCGCGGAGAAACTGCTGGAACTGGTGGGAGCCGGCATGAACATCGCCCGGCTGAACATGAGTCACGGGGACCACGTCCTGCACGCCAAGCGTGTGGAGTGGATCCGTGATGCCGCCCGAGCGGCTGGACGTCCCGTCGGGATTCTGGCCGATCTGCAAGGCCCGAAGATCCGACTTGGCGAGTTCGAAGGCGGCTCCGCTGAACTCGTCACCGGGGAACGGTTCATCATCACCACCGAGGACGTGATGGGAACCGCTGAGCGGGCCTCCACGACACTGCCTACGCTCACCGACGACGTCCATGCCGGTGATCAGATCCTGATCAACGATGGCGCCATCGAGTTGACCGCGCTGGAAGTGACCCCCACCGAGGTGGTGACCGAGGTCGTGGTCGGTGGCACGGTATCCGATCACAAGGGGATCAACCTCCCCGGGGTGCCGGTCAGCGTGCCTGCCCTCAGCGAGAAGGATGAACGCGACCTGCGCTGGGCGCTGCGCCATGGCGTCGACATGGTGGCCCTGTCGTTCGTGCGGTCGGCTGCCGACATCGAACCGGTGCGACGGGTCATGGAATCTGAGGGACGCCGCGTGCCGGTGATCGCGAAGCTGGAGAAGCCCCAGGCGATCGAGAATCTGGACCCGATCATCGACACCTTCGACGCCTTCATGGTGGCTCGCGGCGACCTTGGAGTGGAGTTGCCGCTGGAAGACGTTCCCGCCGTTCAGAAGCGCATCATCGACGCCGCTCGGATCTGGGCCAAGCCGGTGATCGTCGCCACCCAGATGCTGGAGTCGATGATCAACTCCTATCGGCCCACCCGCGCCGAGGTCTCTGATGTCGCCAACGCGATTCTGGACGGTGCCGACGCCGTCATGCTTTCCGGTGAGACAGCGGTGGGTGATCACGCCATTGACGCGGTTTCGGTGATGTCGCGGATCATTTCCCGCACCGAACACGGGGGTTTGGACAAGATTCGTGCCCTCGACTGGAATCCGCATACCACCGCCGGTGTTATTTCGAAGGCCGCCGTCGAGGTGGCAGAACGGGTAAATGCCAAATACCTGGCCGCATTCACAATCTCGGGAGACACTCCGCATCGGTTGGCGCGGCTGCGTTCGGAGGTGCCGATCATGGCCTTCACGCCGCTGCCGAAGACAGCCGCTGAACTCACCCTGTGCTGGGGGGTGCAGTCCTATGTGACACCGGAGTACACCGATACCGATTCGATGGTGGCCTCGGTGCAGGAAGCGCTCACCAGTACCGGTTTCCTGAAGCGCGGTGACCGGGTGGTGATCGTCGCCGGAAATCCGGGACGCACGATTTACCAGACGAATTCGCTGCGCGTCTACGAGATGTCGTAGTCACGCGCGCAGTGGGGCTTTCTTGATGCACTTTGGGCCATGCCCTCCCTCGCACTAGAGTGCCCGTCATGGCGCGGAGGGGGAAGCGCACAGTAGTTCGCGCTGTCATGGGACTGCTCGGCCTTGTGGCTGGGTGCCTTCTGGTGGTGCGCCCATTTACCTCTGAGTCATTGATGGTGGTCGCCGTCGTCGTCGGATTGCTGATCGCCGGGGTGTCCGAACTCATCGAAGGGACCCGGGATGCGCCGGCGCGATCCGTCCTGGGATCGACCTATCTGCTCGGCGCTGCGGTGGTCGCACTGTGGACGGGGCCGTCGGTGCGGCTCACCGCGGCCGTGGTGGGGGTGCTGCTGATCGCTGCCGGCGCGTTGGAGATCTGGTCAGGGCTGTTGTCGCGGGTGGAGTTGCCCGCGCTGCTGGTTGCGGCCGCCGCGGGTGGCCCCAGTGTGGCGCTGTTCACCGGCGTGGCGACGACCGGTATTGGCGCAGTGGTGCTGCTGTGGGCTGACCCCGTGGTGCTGACGATGGTGATCGGGCTGGGCGCTCGCCTGCTGCTGGTGGGGGTCGGCCTACTGGTGGACATCTGGTATCCCAGCACCGGGTATGGCAGATCGACGGAACGATTGCGGGCGGTCTGGCGGGTCATCGCGCTGGCCATGGCGGCGTTGCTGGCGACGGTCGGCAATCTCACCCTTGCTGCGGGAGTTCCCTCAGCGGTGTACTACCGAGATATTGCGACCACCAGCCCCGCAGGTGTGCTGTTGGGGGCGACACCGAGCGCCGACACCTCGGCCGGAGCCACCGGCATCCAGCTTCTCTACACGACCTCCGATGAGCGTGATGACACCGTCACCGCCAGCGCCCGGCTCTACGTTCCGTCGAGCACGTCGGGCGATGCGCTGCCGCTGGTGGTGTGGGCGCATCCGGAGTCGGGCACCGGCCAAGGCTGCGCACCGTCGGTGCGTGGGGAGTCGGTCGGCGGCTTGGTCGATGTCGACGACATCTTGGCGCGCGGCTATGCGGTTCTTGCCCCCGACTATCCCGGTTTGGGAGCACCCGGCTCGGCCAGCGTGTTGCTCGGTGTCGCGGAAGGCCGAGCCATCCTGGACGCCATTCGCGCCGTCGCACAGGTTCCTGGAATCCGGCTGGGACGAACCGTCCTGTGGGGATTCTCCCAGGGCGGTCACGCCGCACTGTGGGCGGCCCAGTTGGCGCCGAGCTACGCCCCTGATGTGACCCTCAGCGCCGTGGTGGCTGACGAGCCGGTCGCCAACCCGGCCGCCGTGTTGAATCACCTGGTGCAGGTTGGCAGCGATGATGCGCTGGTCGATGAGGTCCTCTACAGCTATGCCGAGGGCTACCCCGATGTTCGGCTGGCGGACTACCTGTCCCTGCCCGCGCAGCTGGTGACCGAGGAGGTCGCCACCGGGTGCGGCTCGGTGAGCCCGGCGGCGGCGGCGCTGCAGACTCTCGGTGGCGATGCCCGGCGCTGGTTGCAGCCCCCCTCGCAGGGGCCGCTGGCAGCCAGATTGGACCAGAACACCCCGGCGAGACGGCTGTCGGTGCCGCTGCTGGTCCTGCAGGGCGGGGCCGACGAGATCGTGCCGCAGTCACTTCAGGATGCCGAGGTCGCCACCCGCTGTCGGGCCGGTTCAGTCGTGGATTACCGGGTCTACCCCGGCGTGCGCCATGCGAACAGTGCGATGGAGTCGGGGCGTCGCAGTGAAATCCTGGCGTGGATCTCCGACCGGGTGACGGGCAAGGACGCGCCGAACATCTGCGCCTGAATGGCGGTGTCACCACCGCCCTGTGTGCCGAGGAGGGGAGTCGAACCCCTACGCCCAATTGGGCAGACGGGTTTGAGCCGTCCGCGTATACCATTCCGCCACCCCGGCAGGGCCTGACCGATTCTGCCACAACTTGGTGCCGAGGGTTGCACGCACGGTACGCTCAGCAACACAGAATGTGACAACGAAGACCGAGCAGGAATGGTGATCATGGCCGACACCCCCGACGATGTGCAGCCCAACGCGAGTTTGCGGGTCCTGGTGGCCGAAGACGAGGCTGTGATCCGACTGGACCTGGTTGAGTTGCTCACGGAAGAGGGCTACCACGTCATTGCCGAGGCTTCTGACGGCGAAGAGGCACTCCGTCTTGCGCGTGAGCTCACCCCTGATCTGGTCGTGATGGACGTCAAGATGCCGAAGATGGACGGCATCACGGCCGCGGCGCAGATCGCCGAGGAGCGGATCGCACCGGTGGTCATGTTGACCGCCTTCAGTCAGCGCGAGTTGGTGGAACGGGCCCGCGACGCCGGCGCCATGGCGTATGTGGTCAAGCCCTTCGATGCTTCCGATGTCGTTCCGGCTATTGAGATCGCGATCGGACGTTTCGCCGAAATTCGTGCGGTGGAGGCCGAAGTCAGTGACCTGGAGGAGCGTTTCGCCTCCCGCAAGGCCGTCGACCAGGCCAAGGGCCTGCTGCAGGAAGGCCTGGGGCTGACTGAACCTGAGGCTTTCCGGTGGATTCAGAAGACCGCCATGGACCTGCGCAAGTCGATGCGCGAAGTCGCCGAAGGCGTCATCGAGCACTCCAAGAGCGGCAAAGCCCGCTCCTGACTCGTCGCGCCGTTCTCACTCTGCCTGGCGGGGCCGACGCAGATAGACCGTGACCCGGGCGGCGCAGATCTGGTTGCCGTCGTCATCGATCAGATCGACGTCGTAGGTTGCCAAGGTATTGCCGATGCGGATCGCCGTTGCCGTTCCCGTGATCCAGCCGCTGCGAGCGCTGCGCAGATGGGTCGCATTCAAATCAACCCCGGTCACGGTGCCCTCAGGTCCCACATCGGCGGCTGCCGCCATCGATGCAAGACCTTCGGCCAACACGCACGACGCGCCGCCGTGCCACAGCCCGAACGGTTGGGTATTGCCTTCCACAGGACAACGCGCAACAGCTCGAGTGGGGGTGACCTCGATCCACTCAGTCCCCATCTTGTCGTCCAGGGGGCTGGTCATTCCTGCAAACCAATCCGGTACGTTCACCAGGCAACCCTGACACACCAACAGCGGCTTGGTCAGCCCCGGACGGTAGAGTTCCAGACTGTGACGAAGCTGCCCGACGTCCCTGGCGACGACCCTGCGACCCTGCTGCTCATCGATGGACATTCAGTGGCCTACCGGGCGTTCTTCGCTCTGCCGGTGGAGAACTTCGCGACGAGCTCCGGCCAACCGACCAATGCGGTTTACGGCTTCACCTCGATGCTGATCAACGTGTTGCGCGATGAGCGCCCCACCCATCTGGCCGTCGCCTTCGACGTATCGCGTCACACTTTCCGAACTGATCGCTATCCGGACTACAAGGGCACGCGCGCCGCCTCTCCGGAGGAGTTCCGCGGTCAGGTAGACGTGATCAAGCAGGTGCTGGACGCCTTGAACATCGTCCATGTGGAACTACCCGGCTACGAGGCCGACGACATCATCGCGACCCTCGCTCGGCAGGCCAGCGCCGCTGGCCAGCAGGTGTTGATCTGTACCGGTGACCGCGACACCCTGCAACTGGTGACCGACCAGGTGACGGTCCTGTACCCGAAGAAGGGAGTCTCGGATCTGGCGCGATTGACCCCGCAGGCGGTCAGCGAGAAATATCTGGTGGCGCCGACGCGCTACCCAGAGCTGGCTGCACTGGTGGGGGAGACCAGTGACAATCTCCCCGGAGTTCCCGGGGTGGGGCCCAAGACCGCGGCCAAGTGGTTGCAGCACTATGACGGCTTGGAGAACCTGCTCCGCCATGCCGACGATGTCACCGGCAAGGTCGGCGACTCCTTCCGTGAACACCTCGACGACGTGAAGCGCAACCGTGAACTCAACGCCTTGGTGGCCGATCTCGACCTGCCGGTCGCGGTGGCGGACCTAGCGCGGCGCGATTGGGACCCCGAGCAGGTGCGAGCGGTCTTCGATCAGCTCGAATTCCGGGTACTCAAGGAGCGATTGGCTGAATCCTTGCCCCGGGCCGAAGCGTCGGACCCCGTCGGTTTCGAGGTGAACGCCGAGGTATTGGCGCCTGGGCAGGTTGCTGGCTGGCTGAGCGCCCACGCCGAGGGGGCCGTGGTCGGAATGGACGTCAGCGGGCGCTGGCGGGCCGGCAGCGGCGACGTGTCGGGTGTGGCCTTGGCCGCCGCCGACGGTGCCGCCGCCTGGATCGACGTGACCCAGGTGTCGGTCGCCGATGATCAGGCCTTGGCCGATTGGCTGGCCGACGGCGACGCTGCCAAGGTCATGCACGACGCCAAAGGGCCGATGTTGGCCCTGTGGGAACGGGGCTGGCAGCTCAACGGGCTGATGAGTGACACCCACCTGGCCGGGTATCTGTTGCGTCCTGATCAGCGGGTCTACGATCTGGCTGATCTGTGCGGGCATTACCTCCACCGTGACCTCACCGGTGCTGCCACCGGAGCCGAGGCCAGTGATCAGGCCGCCTTCGACTTCGACTCCGATCAGACCGGCACCGATGCCATGGTGCGCGCCCGAGCCCTGATCGATCTGGCCGCCGCAATGGACACCGAACTGAATGCCCAGGGTGTGGCCGAGTTGCTGCGCACTGTGGAGTTGCCGCTGACCGGCTGTCTGGCAGCCATGGAGCGGACCGGGATCGCGGTCGATGCCGATCACCTCGCCCGGCTGCATCAGGCTTTCGATTCCGCCGTGACCGCCGCCGAATCCGACGCCCACGCCGTGCTCGGTCACGGGGTGAACCTCGGGTCACCCAAGCAACTGCAAGGAGTGCTGTTCGAGGAGTTGGGGATGCCGAAGACCCGGCGCACCCAGACCGGCTACACCACCGACGCGGAATCTCTGGAGGCGTTGTACGCCAGTACCGAACATCCTTTCCTGGCTCACTTGCTGCGCTATCGCGACCAGATCAGGCTGCGCCAGACGGTCGAGGGCCTGCAGAAGTCGATCGCCGATGACGGCCGGATCCACACCACCTACTTGCAGACCATCGCCGCCACCGGCCGGTTGTCCTCCACCGATCCGAACCTGCAGAACATTCCGATCCGAACCGAGGACGGTCGACGGATTCGTGAAGCCTTCGTCGTCGCCGACGGCTACGAAACACTACTGACGGCCGACTATTCGCAGATCGAGATGCGGATCATGGCCGATCAGTCCGCCGACGCCGGCCTCATCGAAGCCTTCGCCAGCGGCCAGGACTTTCACACCATGATGGCCGCGCGGGTCTTCGGGGTACCGGCCAATCAGGTGACTCCGGCCCAGCGGGCCCGCATCAAGGCGATGAACTACGGCCTGGCCTACGGTCTGAGTGCCTACGGCTTGAGCCAGCAGCTCAAGGTGGAGGTGTCTGAGGCTCGGGGGCTGATGAGCGAGTACTTCGAACGATTCGGCCACGTCCGTGACTATCTTCTCGAGATCGTCGCCGAGGCGCGCAAGACCGGTTACACCCAGACCATGTTGGGTCGGCGTCGCTACCTGCCCGATCTGAACTCCTCCAACCGGCAGCGTCGCGAGATGGCCGAGCGGGCTGCCTTGAATGCACCGATCCAGGGATCGGCCGCCGACATCATCAAGGTCGCCATGTTGAAGGTCGCCGACGGGTTGCAGACGCGGGGACTGCGCAGTCGCATGCTGTTGCAGGTTCACGACGAACTGGTGTTCGAGGTGGCACCCGGTGAGCGGGAAGAACTGGAAGCGATGGTGCGGGAACACATGGGGCACGCCATCGAGATGACCGTGCCGCTCGTGGTGTCGGTCGGCGTGGGCCGGTCCTGGCATGACGCGGCCCACTGAACTCGACCGCGCCCGCTAACGCAGTGTCACCAGAATCTGCTCGTGCTCGCCGTCGGCATCGGTCCAGCGGCCAGTGAGCCAGCCCAACGGCCGTGGTGGCGATGGCGGCACATGCTCGCCGTCCAGCACTCGAATGACGCGCATCATCTCGCCGGCGGCGTTGGCGACCGGCACAATGCCGGAACCGCGCACCGTCATGGACTTTTCGCCGCGCGACAGGTCGGCCTCGTTGTCGGCCTCATGAATGACGCGCATCAGTTCCACCAGGTAGACCGGATCGGCCACCGCGTCGTAGGTGTAGCGAGTTCCCAGGACCGAATGCTCCATGGTGCCGATCAAGGCCGACTCGGCGTCCTCCAGGGGTTCGGCCCGGTAGGTGACCGGCACCTGGTAGATGACTCCCGCCGATCGCACCAGCATGGTGTCGATGCCGACTTCGCCGTCGGGATCGACGAATCGGAACCCCGCCACGCGTTCCAGATCCTCCGCAGAACCGGTGAACCAGGACTGACTGGGGAGCCAGGCGGCTAGCAGCTCGAGTTTGCTGGGGGTCAAGGTAGCGTCGTGGATGATCGCGGTACCGCTCATGGGTGGGTCCTCCTTTGGCTTTCACACAGCCTAACCCGGAAGACCCCCACCGGATTGACCCTTCCCAACGCTGATCGATAGGCTGTCGGTTGCACTACGACCGGCATGACCTCAGACCTAGTGGGTCAGCGCGCTTTCGTGCGGACTATCCCAGGTCAGCCTGGACCAAATCCAACCGGAGCAATGGTCGCAGTGTGACCACCTGAACAGACCAACCCATCGGAGCCCTACTACATGACCTCACCTGAGGCAACGCTCAGCGTCGCAGTGGACGATTTCGGATCGCCCGAAGCTTTCCTCGAAGCAGTCGACGCCACTATCAAATATTTCAACGACGGTGACATCGTCACCGGAACAGTCGTCAAGGTCGATCGGGACGAGGTCCTGCTCGATATCGGCTACAAGACCGAAGGCGTCATCCCTTCCAAGGAACTCTCCATCAAGCACGATGTGGACCCATTCGATGTGGTCAGCGTCGGCGATGAGATCGAGGCCCTGGTTCAGCAGAAGGAAGACAAAGAAGGTCGCCTGATCCTGTCCAAGAAGCGGGCTCAGTACGAGCGCGCCTGGGGACAGATCGAGAAGGTCAAGGAAGAGGACGGCGTCGTCACCGGACGCGTCATCGAGGTCGTCAAGGGTGGCTTGATCATCGACATCGGCCTGCGCGGCTTCCTGCCGGCTTCGTTGGTGGAGATGCGTCGCGTGCGCGATCTGCAGCCCTATGTCGGCATGGAGCTGGAAGCCAAGATCATTGAGCTCGACAAGAACCGCAACAATGTGGTGCTTTCTCGCCGGGCGTGGCTGGAGCAGACCCAGTCCGAGGTTCGTCACACCTTCCTCAACCAGCTCACCAAGGGCCAGATCCGCAAGGGTGTGGTGTCCTCCATCGTCAACTTCGGCGCCTTCGTCGACCTGGGCGGTGTGGACGGCCTGGTGCACGTGTCCGAGCTGAGCTGGAAGCACATCGATCATCCTTCCGAGGTCGTCGAGGTCGGCGATGAGGTCACCGTCGAGGTGTTGGATGTCGACATGGATCGCGAGCGGGTCTCGCTGTCGCTCAAGGCGACCCAGGAAGATCCCTGGCAGACCTTCGCTCGTACCCACCAGATCGGTCAGATCGTGTCCGGCAAGGTCACCAAGCTGGTGCCGTTCGGTGCGTTCGTCCGCGTCGAGGAGGGCATCGAGGGCTTGGTGCACGTCTCGGAGTTGGCCGAGCGCCATGTGGAGATCCCCGAGCAGGTCGTCACCGTCAACGACGAGGTCATGGTCAAGATCATCGACATCGATCTGGAGCGTCGTCGTATCAGCCTCAGCCTCAAGCAGGCCAATGAGGGTGTCGATATCGCTGCCGACGACTTCGATCCTGCGCTGTACGGCATGACTGCCTCCTACGACGAGCAGGGCAACTACATCTACCCCGAAGGTTTCGATCCCGAGACCCAGGAGTGGAAGCCCGGTTACGAGGAGCAGCAGCGCGCCTGGGAGCAGCAGTACGCCGAGGCCCAGGCCCGTTGGCTGGCGCACAAGAAGCAGGTCGAGGAGGCCGAGGCTGCTGATGTGCAGGCTGCGGTCGACGAGGCCAATACGGCTGCGTACTCGGCCGGTGGGGTCGACGAGACCGCTCCGGAAGGCTCGCTGGCGTCCGATGAGGCCCTGCAGGCCTTGCGGGAGAAGCTGACCGGCAGCCGCTGATCATTGATCCAGCCAGTAATGGCCGTCGCCTTCGGGCGGCGGCCATTACTGCTTCCGCACAGAGTTGCGAACACCGGTCGCGCGCTGGCAGGCTCTGAGCCAATCACCTCGGGAGGTCGGCTTGACGGGTCAGAGTCCCATCACGCAGTTCGAGAACTATCCGCGTACGTCGCCGGAGTCGGCGTCCGGGCCGGTGCCGGATGCACTGACCACACCGCGACAGCCCACCGCGACGCCGTCCCCGGTCGATACCCGGAAGCTGGGGTGGAATCTCTCCTCGCGGAGTGTGTCGCGCCGCAGTGCGTTGGGCTGGTTGGTGGGAATCCCGGTGGTGGCGGTGATCGGCATCGAGGTCTTCGCCAGACACTCCGATCTGACCGTCGGCCAAGACGTCGATCCCTTCGAGGCCGCGGTGTTTGCCGCCGCGCCGGCCGATTGGGACCTGACCGGGGACTCGCGAGGCTGGGTCATCCAGCACGGCAGCAACGAGGTCAGGGCCGTGGTGCTGGAGGATCAGAGCGGTGAGGATGCGACCATCATGTCCGAGGCATTGGCCGCGCTGCAGCCTTCGGTGAAAGTCAATCCGACCAAGGCGGCTGGCCGGACGGTGGCGGGCAGCCCGGCGATCGAGGTGCGCGGCTCCGGCTCGGTACACGGGAAGAAAGCCCGCCAGATCGTCGATGTCTTCGTCGATACCGATACCCGTCGCGCCTTGGCGATCAGCCAACTGCTGACTGCTGACCCCAAGTCGGCACTGGTGGCTGATGCGCAGGGATTCGTCGCCAATCTGGTCGGGGCCTGGCCGTGGTGACCCGGATCGGGCTCACCGGAGGGATTGCCTCGGGCAAATCCACGGTGGCCGAGCGGCTTGCCGAGCTCGGTGCGATGATCCTCGACGCTGATCAACTCGCCCGTGACGCGGTGGCGCCCGGCTCGCCGGGGCTGCAGGCAGTCACGCAACGGTTCGGCGAGCAGATCCTCACCCCCGAAGGAGTCTTGGACCGGGCTGCGCTGGGGCGCCTCGTGTTCGCTGATCCACAGGCGCGCAAGGAGTTGGAGGCGATCATTCATCCTGCCGTGCGGGCGCGGGCTGCCGAGCTGATGGCGTCCGCACCGAGCGATGCGGTGGTGGTCCAGGTCATCCCGTTGCTGGTGGAGACCGGGCAGGAGGGCTCTTTCGACCAGGTTTGGGTGGTCGATGTCGATCCCGCCGTTCAACTGGCCCGGTTGCGGCTTCGGGACGGTTTGTCCGACGCTGAGGCTGCCGCTCGGGTCCAGGCACAGGCTTCACGACCCGAACGCCTGGCGGTGGCTGATGTTGTCATCGTCAACGACGGCTCCACCGAGCAACTGCGCAGCGCTGTGGATGACGCGTGGCGTGCGTCGATCGGACCCACCACGCCGGGTCGCTGAGTTTCCTCCCGACCGGTCCGCAGTCTCGAATAGGTCCGGCCATCGGGGATGTCAGAGGCGACACCTAAGCTTGCTGACGTGCGACCAGTAACTGATGTTCAACGACGAGTGGCCCCTTTGGAAGTCGTTGCCGACTTCGAACCGGCCGGTGACCAGCCGGCGGCGATCGACGACTTGGAAGCCCGATTGCGGGCCGGCCAGCAAAATGTCGTACTGCTCGGTGCTACCGGGACCGGTAAGACCGCGACCGTGGCGTGGCTGGCCGAGCGGCTGCAGCGACCCCTGCTGGTGATGCAGCCGAACAAGACCCTGGCTGCGCAGTTTGCCAATGAGCTGCGACAGTTTTTTCCCCAGAACGCGGTGGAGTATTTCGTCTCCTACTACGACTACTACCAACCCGAGGCCTATGTGCCGCAGACCGATACCTACATCGAGAAGGACTCCTCGCTGAACGAGGAGGTCGAACGGCTTCGCCACTCGGCGACGAACTCCCTGCTCACTCGCCGTGACGTGATCGTGGTCGCGACGGTTTCGGCGATCTATGGTCTGGGCACTCCGCAGGAGTACGTGGATCGGATGATTCGGCTGCGGGTCGGTGAACAGCATGATCGCGACTCGCTGCTGCGACGGCTGGTCGACATCCAATATGTGCGCAACGACGTGGCTGCCACCCGCGGTACCTTTCGGGTGCGCGGCGACACCGTCGAGGTGTTCCCCATGTACGAGGAACATGCCGTGCGCATCGAGTTCTTCGGCGACGAGATCGAGGCGCTGTCGACCTTGCATCCGGTCAGCGGTGAGGTGCTCAGTACCGACACCGAGATCTACATCTTTCCGGCGTCGCACTACGTGGCCGGACCGGAGCGCATGGAGCGAGCGATCGGCGACATCGAGGCCGAACTCGAAGGTCGGCTCGCCGAACTCACTGCGGCGAACAAACTGCTGGAGGCACAGCGGCTCCGGATGCGCACCAGCTACGACATCGAGATGATGCGCCAGATCGGCACCTGCTCTGGCATCGAGAACTACTCCCGGCATATCGACGGTCGCGGCCAGGGGAGTGCGCCCAACTGTCTGCTGGACTACTTCGCCGAGGACTTCCTGCTGGTGATTGACGAGTCCCATGTCACGGTGCCGCAGATCGGGGGCATGTACGAGGGCGACATGTCGCGCAAACGGACCCTGGTCGAACACGGCTTCCGGTTGCCCTCTGCGATGGACAACCGTCCCTTGCGCTGGGAAGAGTTCGTGGAGCGTATCGGTCAAACCGTCTACCTCTCGGCGACCCCCGGCCCGTACGAGATGGCCAAAGCAGACGGGATCGTTGAACAATTGATCCGGCCCACCGGGTTGGTCGATCCCGAGATCGTGCTGAAACCCACCAAGGGACAGATCGACGATCTGATGGCCGAGATCCGCCTGCGCGCCGAGGCCGACCAGCGCGTCCTGGTCACCACACTGACCAAGAAGATGGCCGAGGACTTGACCGACTATTTGCTGGAGAACGGCGTACGGACCCGCTACCTGCACTCCGAGGTCGACACGCTGCGTCGGATCGAACTGCTGCGCGAGTTGCGGTTGGGAATGTTCGATGTGCTGGTGGGCATCAACCTGCTGCGGGAAGGTCTGGACCTGCCCGAAGTGAGCCTCGTCTCGATTCTGGACGCGGACAAGGAGGGATTCCTTCGCTCGGAGCGATCGTTGATCCAGACCATTGGCCGTGCTGCCCGAAATGTCGAGGGCCAGGTGCACATGTACGCCGACCAGATCACCCCGTCGATGGCGGCGGCCATCGACGAGACGAACCGACGGCGCGCCAAGCAGGTTGCGTACAACACCGCACATGGCGTCGATCCGCAGCCACTGCGCAAGAAGATCGCCGACCTCACCGACCTGCTGGCCCGTGAGGATGCCGACACGGCGGCGCTGGTCAACAAGGCAGGGGTGTCACCGAAATCAACCGGATCGCCGGTGCCCTTCACAGACGATGGCACCAAGAGTCGCGATCTGGGCGACATGCCGGCGCCGGAGTTGGCGAAACTGATCAGCGAACTCACCGAGCAGATGCACGCCGCCGCGGCCGACCTGCAGTTCGAACTGGCAGCCCGCCTGCGCGACGAGATCGCCGACTTGAAGAAGACGCTACGACAGTTGCTGGCTGCGACTGCTTGAGCCGGTTCGTCGCAGCGCCTCGCTGCTGCGAGAATGGGCACCAACACACTGCCCCCTGAACCGACCGCGCGGCACGAAAGGTCAGCACATGCACGTTTCCACCACGGTGTGGATGATCACGATCGCGGTGTTGGCCTTGGCTTTGGTGGTCGACCTGTTCATCATCGGCCGTCGGCCACACGTGCCTTCGCTGAAGGAGGCCGGGATCGCAATCATGGTCTTTGTCGGCCTGGGCGTGGTCTTCGGACTGATCGTGTGGATGCTCTGGGGTCCGGTGTATTCGGGCCAGTACTACACCGGCTGGCTCATCGAGTACAGCCTGAGCGTGGACAACCTGTTCATCTTCGTCGTGATCATGGCCAAGCTCAGTGTGCCGCGTGACCTTCAGCAGTTCGCGCTGATGGTGGGCATCATGTTGGCCCTGGTGTTTCGGGGCATTTTCATCGGTCTGGGCGCGGCCTTCATTTCGACGTTCTCCTGGGCTTTTCTGGTCTTCGGCGGCTTCTTGATCTACACCGCGATCAAGCTGTACCTGGACTATCGGCGCTCAGATGAGGAGGAGTTCACCGAGAACGCGGTCTTGCGCTGGGTGCGTGCCACCTTCCCGGCCACTGCGGAGTATCACGGCACGGCGATGAGCGTGCGGCTGGACGGTCGTCGATTGGTGACACCGATGCTCATCGTGGTGGTGGCGCTCGGCAGCACCGACCTGCTGTTCGCGCTGGATTCGATCCCGGCCATTTTCGGCATCACCCAGGAGCCGTACCTGGTGTTCACGGCGAATGTCTTCGCCCTGATGGGGCTGCGTCAGCTCTACTTCATGATCGGCGGGCTGCTGGATCGACTGGTGTACCTGTCGGTGGGCCTGGCGGTGATTCTGGGCTTCATCGGCGTCAAGATGATCCTGGAGTTCCTGCGCCCGTTCGGGTTCACCTGGTGGTTGGGTCCCGACGGTGAGATGCCGATCTGGGTGTCGCTGGTCGTGATCGTGGTGGTGCTGGCCGTCACCACGGCTGCGAGCCTGTGGGCGTCGCGCCGATCGGACTCAGCCGAGGAGCGGTAGCTGCAGGTTCTCGGCGCCGTTGACCGAGGCCGGCGCGGTGCGACCGCTGAGCCAGGCCCATAGGCGAGCATCGTGTGCATGCACTTCGTGAGGCTGCTCCGGGCCGGTGCCGATGACGGCTTGAATTGAATCCCCAATGACCTTCAGGCGCGGGATGTCAGCGTCCTCGAGCCGGAACAGCACCCAGCGCAGCAGCCATTCGGCAGCGTCGGCGGCGAGATCATCGGCACTGACGCCGCAGGCGAGGTCGAGATGGTGCACGGAGACTTCGTGCATGCGAATCAACGGCACGACCGACAGGGGCAGGTCGGCGTCGTTGAGGTGAACCTGCGGCGTCCAGTCAGTGGTGGCTTCGATGGTGCTCTGCAATGCGCCACAGGAGGCATCCAGATCGATCTGCAATTCCAGGCCCGGACGATCGGCACCCAACTCCAACTCATGGCGACGTTCCCGCTGGCTGGGTAACTCTGGCTGGCTGAGTCCGGCCTGTGCCGCCACCAGCACGGTGCGCAGGTAGTCGGCATTGCGGGCCAGGTGGGTAGCGACATGGGCGCGTGTCCACCCGGGAACACCGGATGCCTGATGCCACTGTTCTTCGGTGAAACCGATGGTGGAGCCGAGCAACCGTTGGGTCGCTTCGGTCTTCCAGCGGTGGATTTCAGCCACCGGGACCGACCCCAGGTTCACAACCATGTAGGCAAACCTAGGGCCATATGTACCTCAGAGCCAATCCCCTCGAACGTAGTGTCAGAGCCACGATCTACCATGTCCTACGTGTCTGACCGCTTGATCGTTCGGGGTGCCCGCGAGCACAATCTGCGAAATCTGAATCTCGACCTGCCCAGAGATGCTCTGATCGTGTTCACCGGCTTGTCGGGTTCGGGCAAGTCGAGCCTGGCCTTCGACACCATTTTCGCTGAGGGCCAGCGCCGCTATGTGGAGAGCCTCTCGGCCTACGCACGACAGTTCCTGGGTCAGATGGACAAGCCCGATGTCGACTTCATCGAGGGTCTGTCTCCGGCGGTTTCCATCGACCAGAAGTCGACCAGCCGCAACCCGCGCTCGACCGTGGGAACCATCACCGAGATTTACGACTACCTGCGATTGCTGTTCGCCCGGGCTGGCCAGCCGCACTGTGTGGAGTGTGGCGAACGGATCAGCAAGCAGAGCCCGCAACAGATCACCGACCGGCTGCTGGAACTCCCCGAAGGGACGCGTTTTCAGATCCTGGCCCCGGTGGTGCGAGGGCGCAAGGGCGAGTATGTGGACCTGTTCCGGCAACTCGCTGCCCAAGGCTTTTCGCGAGCCCGGGTCGACGGGGAGCTGTACCAACTGCTGGAGCCGCCTGCGCTGGACAAGCAGCGCAAACACTCCATCGACGTCATCGTGGATCGGCTCGCGGCCAAACCGTCGGTCAAGCAGCGATTGACCGACTCCGTGGAAACCGCGCTGCGGCTCGCCTCGGGGGTGCTCACTATTGATTTCGTGGATCGTGATCCGTCCGACCCGCACCGGGAACGTGGTTTCTCAGAGCGCCTGGCCTGTCCGAACGGTCACGATGTCGCCATCGAAGAACTCGAGCCGCGGCAGTTCTCCTTCAATGCTCCTTGGGGTGCCTGCCCGGCCTGCTCCGGGCTGGGCACCCGCATGGAGGTGGACGCCGATCTGGTGGTGCCTGACGTCACCAAGAGCCTCGCGGACGGTGCGATCGCGATCTGGACCACGCCGTATGTGGCCGGCTTCTTCCAGAACATCTTCCAGGCGCTGGCCGAGCAGGAAGGGTTCAGTGTCGATACTGCCTGGGAGCGTCTGCCCGGTCGCATCCAGCAGTTGCTGTTGATGGGTGTTCCCGACAAGGTCACCGTCCATGCCCGCTCGCGGCACGGGCGCGAACACACCTATCGAGCGAAGTTCGAAGGAGCCCTTCCCTATGTGCGGCGCCGCCATGCCGAGGCCGAATCCGACAATGCCCGGGAGCGATTCGCCGGCTACATGCGCGAGGTGCCCTGTCTGACCTGTCACGGGGCACGGTTGAAGCCCGCCTCGCTGGCGGTGAGTGTCGGCGGCAAGAACATCGCCGAGGTGGCGAATCTGAGCATCGCTGAACTGGCAGTGTTCATGCGAGAGTTGCGGCTGGCCGAGCGGGAGGCGCGGATCGCCGAGCGGCTGGTGAAGGAGATCAACGAGCGGATCACCTTCCTGCTCGACGTCGGCTTGGACTATCTGACGCTGTCACGCACCGCCGGCAGCCTGTCCGGTGGGGAAGCGCAGCGCATCCGGCTGGCCACCCAGATCGGGTCCGGTCTGGTGGGAGTGCTCTACGTCTTGGACGAACCGTCCATCGGATTGCATCAGCGCGACAATCACCGGTTGATCGAAACCCTGTTGCGGCTGAAGTCCTTGGGCAACACCCTCATCGTGGTGGAGCACGACGAGGACACGATTCGGGCCGCAGATTGGGCCGTCGACATCGGCCCAGGGGCCGGTGAGCATGGCGGTGAGGTGGTGGTCTCCGGCCCGGTGTCGGAACTGCTCGGGCATCCGACGTCGTTGACCGGCGCCTACCTGTCGGGGCAACGCCGCATTCCGATGCCGCAGCGGCGCCGCGACGGCAACGGCCAGGCGATTACCGTGGTCGGCGCCCGGGAGAACAACCTGTGCGACATCACCGTTCGCTTCCCGCTGGGCAGGTTCATCGCTATCACCGGAGTATCCGGCTCGGGGAAGTCCTCCCTCGTCAACGGCATCCTGTATCCGGCCTTGGCCAAGAAGCTGTACTCGGCCAAGGAAGTGCCGGGGCATCATCGGTCGATCACCGGCACCGAGAACATCGACAAGAGCATCCATGTCGATCAGTCGCCCATCGGTCGCACCCCGCGGTCCAACCCCGCCACCTACACCGGCGTCTTCGACCGCATTCGCAAACTCTTCGCCGAAACGCCCGAGGCCAAGGTTCGTGGGTATCAACCTGGTCGGTTCTCGTTCAACGTGAAGGGTGGACGCTGCGAGAACTGTGCCGGCGAAGGCACCATCAAGATCGAGATGAACTTCCTGCCCGACGTGTACGTGCCCTGCGAGGTGTGCCACGGGGCCCGCTACAACCGGGAGACCTTGGAGGTTCGCTACAAGGGCAAGACCATCGCCGAGGTGTTGGATCTGCCGATCGAGGACGCCCTGGAGTTCTTCGCCCCGATCGAGGCGATCGCTCGTCACCTGCGCACTCTGGTCGATGTCGGTCTGGGGTATGTGCGGCTGGGGCAGCCGGCGACCACCCTCTCGGGAGGAGAAGCCCAGCGGGTCAAACTCGCTGCCGAACTGCAGCGGCGCTCCACCGGGCGAACCTTCTATGTGCTCGACGAGCCGACCACGGGCCTGCATTTCGAGGACATCCGACGACTGCTCGAAGTCCTGCAATCCTTGGTCGACAAGGGCAATACCGTGGTGGTGATCGAGCACAACCTCGATGTCATCAAGGCCGCCGACTGGGTGATCGACTTGGGGCCCGAAGGGGGATCGGGCGGTGGCCGAGTCATCGCCGAGGGCACCCCCGAGCAGGTGGCCGCCGACAAGGACTCCTTCACCGGTCAGTTCCTGGCTACCGTGCTGGCCGACAACCCTGTGATCGGCGATGCCACCGATCTGCTCAACGCCGGCTAGCTCGGCGAACTGGGGCGGTTATCTATGCTGACGATTGTGTTGATGCAGGTACATCGTGGCTGATCCGGCCAGTTACCGGCCCGCACCCGGGAGCATTCCCACCGGCCCGGGCGTGTATCGCTTCAGCGACGCCGAAGGTCGGGTGGTCTACGTCGGCAAGGCGATCAACCTGCGGCAGCGGTTGAACTCCTACTTCGCCGATCCGGCTGCGCTGCACTTTCGCACCCAGACCATGGTTCGCACCGCGGCCAAGGTGGAGTGGACGCTGGTTCGCAACGAGTTGGAAGCGTTGCAGCTGGAATACACCTGGATCAAGCAGTACGACCCGCGGTTCAACGTCAAATATCGCGACGACAAGTCCTACCCCTGGGTGGCGGTGACCTGGGGCGAGGAGTTCCCTCGAGTTTTCGTCGGGCGCGGATCCAAGCGTCGCTCCAATCGCTACTTCGGCCCCTACGCTCAGGCCTGGGCCATTCGCGAAACGATGGACTCTCTGCTGCGGGTGTTCCCGATGCGATCCTGCAGCAATGGTGTCTTCAACAACGCCAAAGCCAGCGGGCGCCCCTGTCTGCTGGGCTACATCGGCAAGTGCGCCGCGCCGTGCGTGGGCCGGATCGATGCCGAGGCACACCGCGAACTGGTCGCGAGCGTGTGCGAATTCCTGGCGGGGCGAACCAGCACTCTCATCTCTGGGTTGCAGGCCGAGATGCAGCGGGCAGCGCAGAATCAGGACTACGAACGTGCTGCGGTGCTCCGAGATCGGCTTGGGGCACTCCAGCAGGCATCGGAGCGCAATGCCATCGTGCTGGGAGACGGCACCAATGCCGATGTGGTGGCCCTCGCCGTCGACCCCCTGGAGATCGCCATTCAAGTGTTCGCCGTACGCGACGGGCGCATCCGAGGCGAACGGTCCTGGGTTGCCGAGCGGCAGGACGATTCGGATCCGGCGACGCTGTTGGAGAAATTCCTGGTGCAGCTCTACGCCGAGGACGCCACCGACATCCCACCGCGGGTCCTGGTGCCGGAGCTACCGGACAGTGCTGAGGTCTTGCAGCAATTGCTCACCGACGAACGCGGGTCACGGGTGAAGCTGGTCGTACCCAAACGCGGCGACAAGGCCACCCTCATGGAAACTGCCGGACGCAACGCCGCCGAAGCCCTCAGTCTGCATAAGCTGCGGCGGTCCTCGGACCTGTCAACTCGGGGACGTGCCTTGGCCGAACTGCAGGAGGCACTGGCTCTGCCGGAGGCGCCGCTGCGTATCGAGTGCTACGACATCTCCCACACCCAGGGCAGCGAGGTCGTGGGCTCGATGGTGGTCTTCGAGGACGGCCTGGCCCGAAAGAGCGAATACCGGCGTTTCGTGATTCGCACTGTCGAAGGCTCCAATGATGTGGCGGCCATGCATGAGGTCATCACGCGGCGGTTCCGTCGGCTGCTCGCCGAACGCGCCGACGCTGCACCGACGCAGGACGGTCCGCTGCTGATCGATCCCGAAACCGGGGCTCCGCGCAAGTTCTCCTATCTTCCCGGCCTGGTCGTCGTCGACGGCGGCGCGCCGCAAGTGGCAGCCGCCGCGCGCGCCCTGACCGAATTGGGAATCTCGGAAGTTGTGCTGTGTGGTCTGGCCAAACGCCTGGAAGAGGTCTGGTTGCCCGATCAGGAGTACCCGGTGATCCTGCCCCGGTCCAGTGAAGGCCTGTACCTGCTGCAGCGGGTTCGCGATGAGGCCCATCGCTTCGCCATCACCCACCATCGATCCCGGCGCAGCGCAGCCATGGTGGAGTCGGTTCTGGACGAGGTGCCGGGGTTGGGGGAGATTCGACGCAAGGCGTTGCTGAAGCACTTCGGGTCGCTGCGGAAACTCCGCAAGGCCAGCGTCGCCGACATCGCCGAGGTTCCCGGCATCGGCCCGCGGACGGCGGCAGCGCTCGTCGAGATCCTGGCCGCGGACGATCCTGCGGCTGCGGTGAACCTCGCCACCGGCGAAGTCATCCAGGAGTAAGCCGCGGGGTGCCCCTGGCGGTTCCAAAAGCGCAATAATGGCCGCTATGAGCGAGTCGGGTGCGTCGGTGCGACTGGTGATCATCACAGGGCTGTCCGGAGCCGGCCGACGTACCGCCAGCCATGCCCTGGAAGATCTGGAGTGGTTCGTCGTCGACAATCTCCCGCCCACCCTGTTGCCGGCCTTGGTCGACGTCTGTCGGGCCCGCGGAATCGGCAAACTGGCGGTGGTGCTCGACGTCCGCTCCGGCGCTGAGTTCGAGCAGCTGCCGGCCGCGTTCAGCCAGTTGCGCGAGTCCGGCATCCGCCCGGAGGTGTTGTTCGTTGAGGCCCGTGACGATGTCATCGTGCGTCGACAGGAGTCGGTGCGACGCCCGCTGCCGCTGCAAGGCCGTGGCCGCTTGGTCGATGCCATTCGCCGCGAGCGTCAGCTGTTGGCCGATCTTCGGGCTGGTGCCGACCTGGTCATCGACACCACCTCGATCAATATCCATCAACTCTCGGCGCGTGTTGCCACCGCCTTCGGTGCCGACGAGGAGAGTGCCCGGCTGCGGATCACGCTGATGTCCTTCGGCTTCAAGAGAGGAATTCCGCTGGACGCCGATCTGGTCCTGGACGTGCGCTTCCTGCCCAATCCGTACTGGGTGTTGGCATTGCGCCCGCAAACCGGGCTGGCTGAGCCGGTCGCCGATTACGTGATGTCCCAGCCCGACGCTGAGCCTTTCCTGGAGCACACCGTCGGCCTGATCGAACTGGTGGCGCCGGGTTATCTGCGCGAGGGCAAGCGTCATGCCACGGTGGCGATCGGCTGTACAGGGGGCAAGCATCGCTCGACCGCGATCACCGAGGAGTTGAGTCATCGATTGGCGGCCCGGGGATTGCCGGTGGGGGTCTATCACCGGGACCTGGGGTTGGAGTGAGCGCCTTCAACCGGCTTCCGGCCGTGGTGGCCTTGGGCGGCGGACACGGTCTGTCCGCCAGCCTGAGCGCGCTACGTCAACTCACGCCACGGCTGACGGCGATTGTCACCGTGGCCGATAACGGGGGTTCCTCGGGGCGGCTTCGTGAGGAGTTCGAGGTACTGCCGCCCGGCGACCTGAGAATGGCACTGGCCGCGCTGTGCGGCGATGACGAGGTGGGGCGGGCCTGGGCTGAGGTGCTGCAGTCTCGCTTCCCCGGCGAGGGGCCGTTGGGCGGGCATTCGATCGGCAATCTGCTGATCGCCGGTCTATGGCAGCAGCTCTCCGACCCGGTCGCCGGCCTGGACATGGTGGCGGCCATGTTGCATGTCGAGGGCCGCGTGCTTCCGATGGCCGCGGTGCCGTTGGTGATCGAGGCCGATGTGATCGGCGTCGACCCGTCGCTGCCTGACGAGCGCGGTGTGGTCATCGGTCAGGAGGAGGTGGCTCTGGCCACCGGAGAGATCGCCGATGTCCGGCTCACTCCGGCCAATCCGCCTGCGGTCCCCGAGGCTCTCGTGGCGATCCGGGAGGCCGACTACATCGTGCTGGGACCGGGATCCTGGTATTCCTCGGTCATTCCGCACTTGTTGGTCCCCGAACTGGCCGAGGCGATCCGGACCAGTTCGGCGCGGCGGGTGCTCACCCTGAATCTGGTGCCCACCGAGGACGAGACTCCGGCCTACACTGCGTCGCGGCATATCGAGGTGTTGGCCGAGCATGCTCCGGGGCTGCGGCTGGACACTGTCGTCGCCGATCCCAGTTTTGTGTCCGAGGACCGACATCTGGCCACTTTCGTGAGTTCCTTGGGCGCGGAACTCTTGGTCGCACCGGTGCGGATGCGCGACGGTTCTGCCCGCCATGATCCGCTGCTGTTGGCATCGGTCTACGCAGGGATTATGGGTCTGTAGGCTATGGCCCACTCCACACGGTGCATTCGGAAAGGCAGTCGATACCCATGGCGATGACGCAGCAGGTGAAATCCGAGTTGGCCACGCTGGAGGTGACCAAGCCGGATCTGCGCAAAGCGGAGGTGGCTTCACTGCTTCGCTTCGCCAATGGGTTGCATATCGCCGGCGGTCGGATCGTGGTCGAGGCCGAACTCGATACCGGCGGAGCCGCCCGTCGTCTGCGGACTGCCATCGCCGAGTTGTTCGGATTCAGCTCCGACTTCGTGGTGATCACCGGCAGTGGCCTGCGTCGCGGTACCCGCTACGTGGTCCGACTCATCCGAGACGGTGAGGCTCTGGCGCGGCAGACCGGTCTGATCGATTCGCGAGGACGCCCGGTGCGCGGACTGCCGGTTCAGGTGGTCGGCGGCGGCAAAGAGGTCTCGATCGCCGCGTGGCGAGGTGCTTTCCTGGCTCATGGTTCGCTCACGGAGCCCGGCCGCTCCATGGCTTTGGAAGTGACGTGCCCGGGTTCGGAGGCCGCGCTGGCGCTGGTCGGTGCGGCCCGTCGGTTGGGCGTGGCTTCGAAGGCCCGCGAGGTGCGGGGAGTGGATCGGGTCGTCATCCGCGATGGTGATGCCATCGGCGCCATGCTCACCTTGATGGGTGCAGAAGAGGCTCGGCTGGTCTGGGAGGATCGCCGGCTCCGGCGCGAGGTTCGGGCCTCGGCGAACCGCCTGGCCAACTTCGATGACGCGAACCTGCGACGGTCGGCGCGTGCGGCTGTCGCGGCCGGGGCGCGGGTCAAACGAGCGTTGGAGATCCTCGGTGACGATGTTCCCGAGCACCTGCTGGTCGCCGGTCAACTCCGTCTGGAGCACAAGCAGGCCAGTCTGGAGGAGTTGGGGAGCCTTCACGTACCGCCGCTGACCAAGGATGCTGTGGCCGGACGAATTCGTCGGCTGCTGGCGACTGCCGACAAGCGGGCCGCCGAATTGGGAATTCCCAACACCGAAGCAGTACTCAGTCCTGAGATGTTAGACGACGCTGACTGACTTCTGAGACGGATCCGGATACCGCTTCGAAGACTCAGCGAGCCGGTAGGGTTGGGTACATCCGGTTGGGCCGCCCCCAGTAGAGCCGGACATCTGTTGATAAAGGAGACACGCTCACTATGACCGTGAAGGTAGGCATTAACGGCTTCGGCCGCATCGGCCGCAACTACTTCCGTGCTTTGGTCGCCGCTGGCGCCGACCTCGAAGTGGTTGCCGTCAACGACCTCACCGACAACAAGTCGCTCGCGCAGCTGCTGAAGTACGACTCGATCCTCGGCCGGTTCCCCGGTGAAGTGACCGCCGATGAGACTGCCCTCTACGTTGATGGCAAAGAGATCAAGGCCTTCGAGGAGCGCGACCCGGCGAACCTGCCGTGGGGCGACCTCGGCGTCGACATCGTGATCGAATCCACGGGTTTCTTCACCGACGCCACCAAGGCCAAGGCGCACCTGGACGCCGGCGCCAAGAAGGTCATCATCTCCGCTCCGGCGAAGAATGAGGACATCACCATTGTGATGGGTGTCAACCACGAGTTGTACGACTCCGCAGTGCACAACATCATCTCCAACGCCTCCTGCACCACCAACTGCCTGGCGCCGTTGGCCAAGGCGCTCAATGACGGCATCGGGATCGTGAAGGGCCTGATGACCACCATCCACGCCTACACCCAGGATCAGAACCTGCAGGACGCCCCGCACAAGGATCTGCGTCGTGCCCGGGCCGCTGCGTTGAACATCGTCCCGACCACCACTGGTGCGGCGAAGGCCGTGGCGCTGGTGCTGCCGGAGCTGAAGGGCAAGCTGGACGGCTATGCGCTGCGGGTGCCGACCCCCACCGGTTCGGTCACCGACCTCACCTTTGAGGCATCGCGGGAGACGACCGTCGAGGAGATCAACGCGATCGTCAAGGCTGCTGCCGAGGGCCCGTTGAAGGGCATCCTGGAGTACAGCACCGACCCGATCGTCAGCAAGGACATCGAGACCTACCCGCTGTCCAGCATCTTCGACGCACCGCTGACCAAGGTCATCGGCAACCAGGTCAAGGTCGTGTCCTGGTACGACAACGAGTGGGGCTACTCCAACCGGCTGGTCGACCTGACCGTGCTGGTGGGCTCCAAGCTCTGAGTTTTCTCACTACTCACCATCATCTGACGGGCCGGCTCGCGCATCGCTGCGAGTCGGCTCGTTGGCTGTAGACAGAAAGGCTGACTGTGAAGTCTGTTGCCGACCTCGGTGATCTCCGAGGTAAGCGGGTTCTGATCCGCTGTGATTTCAATGTGCCGCTGGACGGTCAGACCATCACCGATGATGGTCGGATCCGCGCGGCGCTGCCCACCTTGACCATGCTGGTCAACGCGGGTGCGAAGGTTGTCGTGATGGCTCACCTGGGTCGTCCCAAAGGCACCGTGAAGCCGGAGTTCTCGCTGGCGCCGGTCGCTACCCGGTTGGCCGAGTTGGTCGGGGCGCCGGTGACTTTGGCCGAGGATGTCGTGGGTGCCAGCGCGCAGGCCTGTGTGGCCGCCTTGTCCGAAGGCGAGATCGTCCTGCTGGAAAATGTGCGCTACGAGCCGGGCGAGGAGTCCAAGGACGAAGCTGAGCGCGCGGCTTTGGCCGCCCGCTACGCCGAACTGGGCGATGTGTTCATCTCCGACGGATTCGGTGTGGTACATCGCAAACAGGCCTCGGTCTACGACATCGCCAAGGTGCTTCCCAGCGCGGCCGGCTTGCTGGTCGGCAAGGAAGTCGCTGTGCTGCAGCGGCTCACCGAGTCGCCTCAGCGGCCCTATGTGGTGGTGCTCGGTGGAGCGAAGGTCGCCGACAAACTGGCTGTGATCGACAATCTGCTCACCGTCGCCGACACTCTGGTTGTCGGTGGCGGCATGGCTTACACGTTCTTGAAGGCCAAGGGCTACGAGGTCGGGAACTCCCTGCTTGATGAGGAGAAGATCTCGGTGGTGGGGGAATACCTTGCACACGCCGAGGCCGCCGGGAAGCAGATCCTGCTGCCGGTCGACATCACGGTGGCCCCGGAATTTGGCCCCGATGGCCCCGCGACGGTGGTTCCGGTTGATGCGATCCCCGCCGACCACATGGGCCTGGACATCGGTCCGAAGACTGCCGCTGTTTTCGCTGAGGCGATCACGTCGGCCCAGACAGTGTTCTGGAACGGGCCGATGGGCGTCTTTGAGATGGAACTCTTCGCCAAGGGCACCAAGGCGGTCGCTCAGGCGCTGTCCGATACCGCCGCCTTCACCGTCGTCGGAGGAGGAGATTCCGCCGCCGCCGTGCGCCAGCTGGGCTTTGCGGACAGTGACTTCGGCCACATCTCCACCGGTGGCGGCGCGTCCTTGGAGTATTTGGAAGGCAAAGAGTTGCCCGGTCTGGCCGTTTTGGAACAGGAGAACTGACATGGCACGCACACCGTTGCTGGCAGGCAACTGGAAGATGAACCTCAACCACGTCGAAGCCACCGGACTGGTGCAGCAGTTGGCGTGGACGTTGAAGGACTTCCGCTACGACAAGACCAAGTCCGAGGCGGCCGTCATCGTGCCGTTCACCGATCTGCGTTCGGTGCAGTCCATCATCGAGGGCGACGATCTGCCGTTGACGTGGGGTGCCCAGGACGTGTCGGTGCACGAGTCGGGTGCTTACACCGGAGAGATCTCGGCAGGGATGCTCGCCAAGTTGAACTGCAGCTATGTCGTGGTGGGACACTCCGAACGCCGTGAGTACCACGGCGAGACCGATGCACTGATCGGCGAGAAGGCGAAGGTGGTCTTCGCCGCAGGCATGACGCCCATCATCTGCTGCGGCGAGGTGCTGGAGATTCGCAAGGCCGGGACACATGTGGCCCATGTGCTGTCGCAGGTGGCCGAGTGCCTCGCTCCGCTGACCGCCGAACAGGTCGGTGCCGCGGTCATCGCCTACGAACCGGTGTGGGCGATCGGGACCGGCGAGGTGGCAACCCCTGAGGATGCTCAGGAAGTCTGTGGTGCCATCCGCGGCTATGTTGCGCAGGCCTTCGGTGCCCAGGCGGCCGAATCGGTGCGTATCCAGTACGGCGGCTCGGTGAAGTCCACCAATGTGGTGGAGATCATGGCGCAGCCCGATGTCGACGGTGCCTTGGTCGGCGGCGCCAGCCTGGTCGCCGACGAGTTCGCCAAGATCGTCATGTATTACGTTGGCGCGTGAATCGATGACCGCATCCACGAAGTCCGCCCACCTCGAAGGACACCGGGGCTTCGTGGGTGCGGTTCCAGTTCGGTCCACAGCCAAACCTGAGTTAGGATTCTCGGCGTGATTGCACTACTCGTCCCGTTGGAGGCATCCACGGGCCAGATGACCTGGCCGATTCTCACTTTGTCGATAGTGCTGATCATCACCAGCATCGTGCTGGCGTTATTCGTTCTGCTGCACAAGAGTCGCGGTGGCGGCATGTCAGATCTGTTCGGTGGTGGGATGTCCACCGGAATGGGTGGCACGTCGATGGCTGAGCGAAATCTGGATCGCATGACCATCATCGTGGGTCTGGTCTGGTTGGCGAGCATCATTGGATTGCTGGTCCTGTATCGATATTTCGGCGACTTCGGAGTGATGGGCTGAGGCCGTCTCCGTTCGCATAGAGGGAGCACATAGGTGGTAGGTGGTAGTGCCATTCGGGGCAGCCGAGTAGGCGCAGGTCCCATGGGCGAGGCCGAGCGCGGCGACGCCGCCCCCCGCCTTTACGTGTCATATTTCTGCGCCAATCGGCACGAGACTCGGCCGGCTTTCGCCGCCGATGCCGTGATTCCCGAGAGCTGGGATTGTCCGCGCTGCGGCTTGCCCGCCAACCTGGATTCTGAAAATCCGCCGCCGCCGCCGAAAATTCAGCCGTACAAGACCCACTTGGCCTATGTGAAAGAACGCCGCAGCGCCGACGAGGCGGTGGCGATTCTGGAAGAGGCATTGGAGACGCTCCGCGAACGACGGGCGTCGGGCGAAGTCATCTACTGACGCGCGACGATCACAAGCTGCATTCGAAATAGGGCAGCGACGAGGCTGCAGCGTCATCGACCAGCCACAGGGTCCGTCCCTGGGCGTTCACATGACCGGCCGGTAGCTTGTCGTCGCCTGCCAAGGCGCGGCTGAGCGCGTTCGCCTTCTCCGCGCCGTTCACGATCACCCAGATCTCTGCCGAGGTGTTCATGCGCGCTACCGTCAAGCTGATGCGATCCGGTGGTGGCTTGGGGGAGTCGCTGACTCCGATGACCGGTTGATTGGTCGGCTCACTGGACGGGTGACCGGGGAAGATCGAGCCGACGTGACCGTCGGGCCCCATGCCCAACAGGCACACATCGAAAACGGTGTCGCCGAGTTCCTTGGCATAGGTGGCGGCCGACGCGCCGGCGTCGATGATGCCATCGGCGCTGGGCATCGGATGAGTGCGAGCAGGATCGATCGGGAAGCTCCGGGCCAGCAGCGCCAGCGCCGGCCCGGCGTTGCGCTCGGGATCATCGGCAGGGAGAAATCGCTCGTCGGACCACCACAGCTCCAACCGTGAGGTATCCAGAGCAGACCCCGGAACCAGCGTGGCGAACTCGGCGTAGGTGGCCATCGCGATCCGGCCACCGGCCAGACATAACTGCGCCAGATGCCCGTCCGATTGCCGTGCGATCAGCGTGTCCAAAAGCCTCTGTGCAGTGCGGCGAGCCAGCTCTTCGGCACCCTCGTGGAGGATTACCTGCGCCATCGGCACGGTCATTCAGTCAGCTCCCTTGGTGCAAGACCATCGAATGAGGGAATGGTACCCGTCCGCGAGGCGTCGGGGCGCACTGAATCATCGAGGATGCACTGCTGCCCGGACCTTGGCGGCGGACCGGGCAGCGTCATCGGTATCTGCATAAGGTCTCGAAGGGAGCGATGCCTGGCTTCGAGGGGTGCATACCGGGATGGTGAAGCTCAGTCGAACCACTCCTCCAATCGCTCGTTGAGGGCGTCCTCGAAGGAGGTGTCGTCGTGGCGACGTGCGATCCAGGCGGTGAAGTCGCCGTCGCACAGGGCATTCAACTCCGCGGTGCATGCCTCGGGTTCGGTGAGGGCCCGTTGGAGCAGTTCGGCGGCCTGATCCGGTGTCTGCCAGAAGAAGGGGTAGCCCTCGGGCACCAGCGCCCGCGACCAAGAGGCGTCAGGGAGAATGCCGATGACGCCGGCAGCCATCGCCTCGACATATTCCAACCCGTAGGACTCTTCCACGGCCGTGGCCAGGAAGGCGGTGGTGCTGGCCAGCGCCTCCCAGTAGGAAAGCCGGGTGGCGGTGAGGGGACCGACCCAGTACCAATCCTTCTGGGACAGGCTCATCGCCAGCTCCGAGACCAGATGAGACTCGTGAAGTCGCATCGCCACACGGAGCGGAACCTGGCGGTGGACGCGCTCCACGATGTCCAGGAAGAGTCGTGGCCGCTTGCGGTCGGACAGGTAGATGGCGGGGTACAGCACCACGGGCAGGGCCGTTGGGTGTCGGGGCTGCACGTGATCGACGGTGAAGCCGAGATTCGCCCAGCCGATCTTCGCCTTGGCTGCGACATCGCGCACCGTCCAGCGGTTCACGGTTTCGTGCACTGCCGAGGCGGTCCGCTCGGAGTTGGCGAAGGTCGGGAACAGCGCGAAGCTGAGCGCCTCCACCAACTGGGGAACCTGATCGATGTAGGTCGTGGTGGGCCCCCACTGGAAGTTCATGACCGCGGGATGCTCACCATTGACCCGCAGCACTCGCCACACTTTGGTGGAGTCCAGCACGTCCATGTTGATCAGCAACGTGGAGTCGGTGTCCACGAACTCCAGCGGCATGATCTCGAAACCGTCCCCGCGCCGAGGTCCGGGGCCGATCAGGATCGGATCCGGACGCAGCCGCAGCAGGCGTCGCACCAGGGTGGCTCCGGCGTCATGGCCACCGACATGTCCATCGGTGTCGACCACAACCGGGTCCCATTTGATTGCCAGGCGCCTCATCGTTGTTCACCAGCTTTCGTCAGGTCCCGCACCGCGGCGGGATCTCCAGGGGATGTTGATTCGGGTTCGGCCGGTAGGCCGTCGGATTCACCGATGCCACCGCGGATTCGCATGCCGTAGAAGGATCGGTAGACGAAGTAGGCCGAGATCACGAAGAAGACGGCGGCCAGGATGGTCACCAGTACCTGCAGGCCCTGGCCGGTGAGACTCACTGCGAGTTCCACAGCCAGCAGTCCGAACAAGGTCGTGAACTTGATAATCGGGTTCAACGCGACCGACGAGGTGTCCTTGTAGGGATCGCCCACGGTGTCACCGACGATGGTGGCGTCATGCAAGGCGGTGCCTTTGGCGTGGAGGTCGACCTCGACGATCTTCTTGGCGTTGTCCCACGCGCCACCGGCATTGGCCATGAAGATCGCCTGATACAGGCCGAAGGTGGCGATGGAGATCAGGTAGCCCACGAAGAAATACGGCTCCACGAAGGCGAACGCCAAGGTGGCGAAGAACACGCCGAGGAAGATGTTCAACATGCCACTTTGGGCGTATTGGGTGCAGATCTGCACCACTCGGCTGGAGTCGGCCACCGAGGCCTTGGTGACGCCGTCGAGCTTGATGTTGGCCTTGATGAACTCCACGGCCCGGTAGGAGCCGGTGGTCACGGCCTGGATCGAGGCACCGGTGAACCAGTAGATGATTGCGCCGCCGGTGATCAGGCCGAGCAGGAACGGCGGATGCAGCAGGGACAGGTTCGCCATGTTCTGCGTCAGACCGACGGTGAGGGCCATCACGATCGAGAAGATCATGGTGGTGGCACCCACGACGGCGGTCCCGATCAGTACCGGTTTGGCGGTCGCCTTGAAGGTGTTGCCGGCGCCGTCGTTCTCCTCCAGCATCTGTTTGGCGGCCTGCCAGGACGGTGTGATGCCGTAGTCGGCTTCGAGTTCGGCATCGATGCCGTCGATTTCCTCGATCAGCGACAGCTCGTAGACCGATTGGGCGTTGTCGGTGACCGGGCCGTAGGAGTCGACCGCGATCGTCACCGGGCCCATGCCCAGGAACCCGAAGGCGACCAATCCGAAGGCGAACACTGCCGGAGCCGTCATCAGCGCATCCATGGTGTTGCCCAATTGGCTGATGCCGAAGGCCGCCGCCATCAGGCCGACGATGGCGATGCCCAGCCAGTAGGCCGAGAAGTTGCCGGCGACCAGCCCCGACAGGATGTTCAGGCTGGCACCGCCTTCGCGGGAGGACTTGACGACTTCGCGCACGTGTTTGGCCGAGGTGGAGGTGAAGACTTTCACCAGTTCGGGGATCAAGGCTCCTGCGAGAGTGCCGAAGGACACGATGGTTCCGAGCATCCACCACAGGCCCGATGCCTCGCCGCTGAGCTGGCCGAGCATCAGGTAGGAGCTCACGAAGGTGAGCACGATCGAGGTGATCGAGGTGATCCACACCAGTTGGGTCAGCGGCTGTTCGAAATCCATCCGAGTGGCATCGGCGTAGCGACGCCTCACCAGGAAGTCGTTGACCACATACGACGCTGCCGAGGCGATCAGCATGACCGCACGGATGGTGAAGATCCAGATCAGCAAGGTGGCCTGCAGGCCGGCGTCCGGGACGCCCAGCAGCAGGAAGGTGATGAGTGCTACACCGGTCACGCCGTAGGTCTCGAAACCATCGGCCGACGGGCCGACCGAATCGCCGGCGTTGTCGCCCACGCAATCGGCGATGACGCCGGGGTTGCGGGCATCGTCCTCTTTGATCTTGAACACGATCTTCATCAGATCGGCACCGATATCGGCGATCTTGGTGAAGATGCCGCCGGCGATCCGCAGCGCGGAGGCGCCCAGGGACTCGCCGATGGCGAAACCGATGAAGCAGGCACCGGCGATATCGGCAGGAAGGAACAACAGGATGATCAGCATCATCAGCAGTTCCAGCGAGATGAGCACCATACCCACGCTCATGCCCGAGCGCATCGGGATCCGGTGCACCCCCAGCGGCTTGCCTTCCAGAGAGGCGAAGGCGGTGCGGGAGTTGGCGAAGGTATTCACTCGGATGCCGTACCACGCCACCGCGTAGGAACCGGCCATGCCGATCACGGCGAAAGCCAGCACGATAGCGACTTTGCCCCAACTCAGGTCAGCCAGGAACTTGAAGTACACCAGGATCACGGTGCCGATGAAGGCGAACAACAGCAGCAGGAACTTCCCCTGCTGCAGCAGGTAGGCCTTGCTGGTGGTGTAGATCAGTTCGGAGATCTCCCGCATGGACGGGTGCACGGGCAGGTTCTTCAGCGCGCGATAGCTGACCAAGCCGAAGATCAGGCCGCCGACACACACCACCAAGCCGGCCAGCAGCAAGGTGCGTCCGTCCACACCGCCGAAGAAGGTGGTGGCGCCGAGGTCGGGCAGCTTCAGGTTGACCTCGGAGGTGTGTTCCGGTTGATCGCCCGGTGATCCGCCGCCGGAGCATCCGGCCAGGGTCAGCATCGTCGCTGCTACTCCGATGCCGGCCAACAGACGGGTCGACAATGGGCTGGTGGTGTGGTAGTGGGGCTGGTCTTGCCGGGTCATACTCACGTCAGTTCCCTCAGGTGCAGTGCAGAGCCCGCGTCAAGTCCTCTTTGACAAGACAATGCAATGATGTAACAAACTCTGCGTATCTCACAATACGCCGATCGGGATCGAGGTGTGACACCGGCACGAATGCTGGGCACGCGTTACCAGGTCTTAACGTGCGATGAACACTACTGCTTAGCCGGTGGGACGCGGCTTGGATGGTGCGCGTCATTTACATCATAATGGTGTTGTGAAAAATGAGATCGAGGATGTCGAGCCGGAATCCCAGGCTGCTACTGACGCCTCGACCCGCTCGCGGGTATCTCGATCGATCCTGCAGCACGGACCGTCCACCGCCACCGACCTTGCCGCCCGCCTGGGATTGACGCCCGCAGCAGTGCGACGTCATCTCACGGTGTTGACCGATTCCGACCAGGTGACCAGCAGGCAGCAGCGGGTTTATGGCAGGCGCGGACGCGGGCGTCCGGCCAAGGTGTTCGAACTCACCGACGCCGGTCGGGCCACCTTCTTTCAGGCCTACGACCAGCTCGCTATCTCCGCGTTGCGCCACCTGCAAGACGTCGGCGGCGAGGAGGCGGTGGATGCCTTCGCGGCGTCGGTCGCCGAACCCATCCTGGAGCGTTTCGAGGAGTTGCGCCCGGAATACGACACGTCCGCCGAGGCGTTAGTGGAGGCATTGACCGCTCAAGGGTTTGTGGCCTCTTTGCAGCCGATCGCCTCCGGTGTTCAGCTGTGTCAGTTCCACTGTCCGGTGGCCCACGTCGCCACGGAGTTCCCGCAACTGTGCGAAGCCGAGACTCGGGTCTTCGGTGAGTTGCTGGGATCTCACGTGCAACGGCTGGCAACCATCGCTCATGGGGACGGAGTCTGTACGACCCATGTGCCGCGTCCGGTTCGTCCGGCCGGTGCTGAGGCAGAAAGGAAGACAATATGACTGCCACCACCGGATCCGCGCCCGGCCTGGGCTCCACCCAAGCCGAGCATCTCGAAGCGCTCGGTGCCTACCAGTACGGCTGGCACGACCCCGACAAAGCCGGTGCCTCAGCACAACGCGGCCTCAGTGAGGACGTCGTGCGGTACATCTCCGGGCTGAAGAACGAACCGGAATGGATGCTCGAACTTCGGCTGAAGGCGCTGAAGATGTTCGAGCGCAAGCCGATGCCGACCTGGGGCAGCGACCTCAGTGGAATCGACTTCGACAACATCAAGTACTTCGTGCGTTCGACCGAGAAGCAGGCCCAGACCTGGGAAGACCTACCTGAAGACATCAAGAACACCTACGACCGGTTGGGTATCCCCGAGGCCGAGAAGGCTCGGCTGGTGGCCGGGGTCGCGGCCCAGTACGAGTCCGAGGTGGTCTATCACAAGATCAACGAGGAACTCGAGCGCCAGGGTGTCATCTTTTTGGACACCGACACCGGTCTGCGCGAGCACCCGGAGATCTTCGAGAAGTACTTCACCTCGGTGGTCCCACTCGGCGACAACAAGTTCTCCGCGCTCAACACCGCCGTATGGTCGGGTGGCTCCTTCATCTATGTGCCGCCGGGTGTGCATGTCTCGATTCCGCTGCAGGCCTACTTCCGGATCAACACCGAGAACATGGGGCAGTTCGAACGCACCCTGATCATCGCCGACGAGGGCTCCTATGTGCACTATGTCGAAGGCTGCACCGCCCCGATCTACTCTTCGGACTCGCTGCACTCCGCCGTGGTGGAGATCATCGTCAAGAAGAACGCCCGAGTGCGCTACACGACCATTCAGAACTGGTCGACCAATGTGTACAACCTGGTCACCAAGCGCACCATCGTCGAGGCCGGCGGCACCATGGAATGGGTGGACGGCAACATCGGCTCGAAGGTCACCATGAAGTACCCGGCCTGCTACCTGATGGGGGAACACGCCCGTGGCGAGACCCTCAGCATCGCCTTCGCCGGCGAGGGTCAGCATCAAGACGCCGGCGCCAAGATGGTGCACGCCGCTCCCCACACCTCCAGTTCGATCATCTCCAAGTCGGTGGCCCGCTCCGGCGGACGCTCGTCCTACCGAGGACTGGTGCAGGTGCAGAAGGGCGCCAACCACTCGGCGAGCTCGGTGAAGTGTGACGCACTGCTGGTCGATCAGATCTCCCGCTCCGACACCTATCCCTATGTCGATGTCCGCGAGGACGATGTGTCGATGGCCCACGAGGCCACGGTGTCCAAGGTGAGCGAGGACCAATTGTTCTACCTGATGAGCCGGGGCATGGGGGAGGACGAGGCGATGGCGATGATCGTGCGCGGCTTCGTCGAGCCGATCGCCCGCGAGCTTCCCATGGAGTACGCCTTGGAGCTCAACCGCCTCATCGAACTGCAGATGGAAGGGGCCGTGGGCTGAGCCCGCGACCACACGGAGAGGGAACTACCGACGTGACTGTGCCTAATGTGGCTGAAGCCGTGGAGGCTGTGGCCTCCCACCTGCATCCGACCCCGTCGTGGGAGGTGGCCGACCACCCCCTGCCCACCGGGCGCGAAGAGGTGTGGCGGTTCACCCCGCTGCGCCGGGTGAAGACTCTGCTGGAGGATTCCGGTGCCACCGGCGAGAGCCTGGACTGGGCCACGGAACTGCCGTCGGGGGTCACCCTGGAGCCGATCGACGCCCAGCGCGCCCGCGAGTTGGCCGCAGAGGCGCCGATTGATCGAATTTCGGCACTGGCCGTGCAGAACTGCAACCGGGCCTACCACCTGAATGTGCCGGCCGATACCGAGTTGTCCGAGCCGATCATCCTGACCGCGACCGGCACCGGGCAGACCGTCGCCCAACAGTTCGTGGTCACCATCGGCGCCCATGCCAAGGCCACCATCGTGGTTCGGTATGTCGGTACCGCGACGCTGAATGAGAAAACCGACCTCATCGTCGGGGATGGTGCCACGGTCAGCTTCGTCACCATCACCGACTGGGACGCCGGCGCGATCCACGGCGGACACCACGCCCTCATGGTCGGCCGCGATGCCCAGGTGCGGGTGGTCGCTGCCAGCCTGGGTGGCGATGTGACCCGCATGGCCGAGACTGCGCGATACGCAGGCCCGGGGGGTTCCCTGGAGCAGTTCGGGGTGTACTTCGTGGACGCCGGCCAGCACGTCGAGCACCGGCTGTTCGTCGATCACAACGCGCCCAGGACCAATAGCCATGTGGATTACCGCGGCGCGCTGCAAGGGGAGGGTGCTCACTCGGTGTGGGTCGGCGACGTGCTGATCCGCAAAGTGGCCGAAGGCATCAACACCTACGAGACCAACAAGAACCTGGTGCTCACCGACGGGTGTCGCGCCGACTCGGTTCCCAATCTGGAGATCGAGACCGGCGAGATCGAAGGCGCCGGCCACTCCTCGACCACGGGGCGCTTCGATGACGAGCAACTGTTCTACCTGCGCTCGCGCGGTATCCCCGAGGACGAGGCCCGACGCCTGGTCGTTCACGGATTCTTCGCCGATATCATCCGCCGCATCGGCGTGCCTGAGGTCGAGGAGCGTCTGATGGTCGCCGTCGAGCAGGAACTCGCTGTCATGGTCGGTGGCGCGAACGGAGCCGGCGAATGAGCTTCAAACGCGCCTGCGCGCTGAGTGAGGTCCCGGTGGGATCAGTCTTGGCCGTCGACCTGGGCGGGGATTACGACATTGCGGTGGTCAACACCCCCGAGGGGCTGTTCGCCGCGGAGGACCGGTGCTCACACGCCGATGTGCCGCTCAGTGAGGGCGACGTGGACGGCTGCACTCTGGAGTGCCTGGCGCATGGATCCCGCTTCGACCTGCGCAACGGCAGACCCCTTGAACCCCCGGCCGTTGCACCGATACCGACCTACCCCGTCCGGGTGGACGGCCCCGACATCTTCATCGATACCGACAATCCCATCGACATCCAGGAGCAGTAAGACATGAGTGAACTTCGCATCAGCGGCCTGTACGTGGAGGTCGAGACCGAGGACGGACCCAAGGAGATCCTCAAGGGCGTCGACCTGACCGTCGGCACCGGTGAGGTCCACGCGATCATGGGCCCCAATGGCTCCGGCAAGTCGACTCTGGCCTATTCCATCGCCGGCCATCCGAAGTACCACATCGCAGCGGGCTCGGTGACGCTGGACGGTACCGAACTGAGCACGCTGAGTGTTGATGAGCGGGCACGCGCCGGTCTCTTCCTGGCGATGCAGTACCCGGTGGAGGTGCCGGGGGTGTCGATGGCCAACTTCCTGCGTACCGCCAAGACCGCGGTCAGCGGGGAAGCGCCGAAGGTGCGCACCTGGGTCAAGGACGTCAACGAGGCCTTCGACAAGGTTGGACTGGAGTCGAGCTTCGCCGCTCGCTCCCTCAACGAGGGCTTCTCCGGTGGTGAGAAGAAGCGCGCCGAGGTTGCCCAACTGGAGTTGCTCAATCCCAAGTTCGCGATCTTGGACGAGACCGACTCCGGTCTGGACATCGATGCGCTGCGAATCGTCTCCGAAGGCGTGAACCGCTACACCGCCGCGGGTGACCGTGGCGTCCTGCTCATCACGCACTACACGCGGATCCTGAACTACATCAAGCCGGACTTCGTGCACGTGTTCGTCGATGGCCACATCGTCGCCGAAGGCGGAGCTGAGCTGGCTGATCGCCTGGAGATCGAGGGCTACGACAAGTTCGTGAAGGCTGCCAAGGCCAATGCCTGACACCACCGGCTACGACGTGACCGCGATTCGCGGTGACTTCCCGATCCTGGCTCGCCAGGTGGGGGACAAGCAGGTGGTGTACCTGGACTCAGCGAACACATCGCAGAAGCCGCAGGTCGTTATCGACGCGCTCAGTGACTATTACAGCCACCACAACGCCAATGTGGCCCGGGCGATGCACACCCTCGGTATGGAGGCCACGGCAGCTTTCGAAGCGGCGAGGCAGAAGGTGGCGACCTTCATCGGTGCGGCGCGCCCTGAAGAGGTGATCTTCACCAAGAATGCCTCCGAGGCGCTCAACCTCGCGGCGCGCACTTTGGGCGAGGGACTGCATGCCGGCGATGAAATCGTGATCTCGGTGATGGAGCACCACTCCAACATCGTGCCGTGGCAGTTGGTGGCCGAACGCACCGGTGCGGTGCTGCGGTGGTTCGACATCACCTCCGACGGCCTGCTCGACCTGGACAAGGCTGAAGCAGAGAACCTCATCAACGAACGCACCAAAGTGGTGTCGATCACCGCAGTCTCCAATGTGTTGGGCACGGTGAATCCGGTGGCCGATATTGCGGCCAAGGCGCACGCGGTCGGTGCGGTGATGGTGGTGGATGCCGCTCAGGCTGCGCCCCACGCCACGGTGGATGTGGCCGCGTTGGGTGCCGATCTGTTGGCTTTCACCGGTCACAAAATGCTCGGACCCACCGGTATCGGTGTGTTGTGGGGACGCTACGACCTGCTTGCCGAGCTGCCGCCGTTCCTCGGAGGCGGCGAGATGATCAAGGTCGTCAAGATGACCGGCTCGACCTTCGCGGCACCGCCGCACCGCTTCGAAGCGGGCACTCCGCCGATCGCTCAAGCCGTGGGACTGGGGGCAGCGATCGATTACTTGACCGAGATCGGCCTGGACAACATCGCGACCCACGAGGAACGACTCACCGCCTACACCTTGACTCGGCTGTCGCGGGTACCGGGGCTGCGGATGCTTGGTCCGAAGGATCCGACGCTGCGACGCGGCGCCTTCGCCTTCAGTCTGACCACAGCTGATGGCACCGAGGTGCATCCGCACGACGTGATGCAGCTGTTGGACTCGCGTGGGATCGCAGTGCGCGGCGGCCACCATTGCGCCCGTCCGCTGCACGAGCGGCTCGGTCTGGCGGCGTCGACCCGGGCATCGGTGTACCTCTATACGACCACCAGCGAGATCGATGAGTTGGCGCACGGGCTGGGCTGGGTCGCGGAGTTCTTCGGGGGGAAGGTATGAGCAGCGTCGAAGCGTTGTATCAGGAGATCATCCTGGATCACTACAAGGCGAAGCATCACAGCGGTCTGCGGGAGCCCTACGAGGCCGAGGTGAGCCATGTGAACCCCAGCTGTGGCGACGAGTTGCTGCTGCGAGTGCATCTGGCCGGCGAGGAGATCGTCGATGTGTCCTACGAAGGGATCGGTTGTTCGATCTCGCAGGCCTCGACTTCGGTGATGACCGATCTGGTGATCGGCCATACGGTCACCGAGGCTCTGGATTTGAACGCCGAGTTCACCGAGATGATGCACTCCCAGGGGAACTTCGATCCCGACGAGGAACGCTTGGAAGACGCAGTCGCTTTCATCGGGGTGGCCCAGTTTCCGGCCCGAGTCAAGTGCGCCATGCTCGGCTGGTCGGCGTTGAAGGATGCCCTCGCCCAGGCATTGAGTTCAGCAAGCAAGGAGTGAGATGAGCGAACCGATCAGGCCCTCGGACTTGGTGGACGACACCCTGCCCGACAGTGGTGCGGCAACGAATCAGGTGCCCGACGCGCGTCCCACCGAGGACGACATTCTGGAAGCAATGCGCGATGTGGTCGACCCCGAACTCGGCGTCAACGTGGTTGATCTCGGGCTGGTCTACGGAGTCACTATCGATGTCGGAAATGACGTCGTCATCGACATGACGTTGACGTCGCCGACCTGCCCGCTGACCGATCAGATCGAGTATCACACCCAACTCGCCTTGGAAGGCTTGGTGAACTCCGCCTCCATCAACTGGGTGTGGCTGCCGCCGTGGAGCCTGGAGATGATCACCGACGACGGTCGCGAGCAGTTGCGAGCCATCGGCTACAACCTCTAGGCGGCTGGGCCGAACTCAGGGTCCGACAGCGTCTGGGCAAGACCGTGGCGAGCGATGGCGGCCAACGGCGGCATGTCGTCGCTGGCCAGGGAGAACATCGAGGCCAGAGCGAGCGCCCAAGCCCAGGCGCGCCCCCACACCCCGGGGTCATAGCGGTCCGTCGCTGCGCAGCAGGCTCGGAACTGGTCGCGCGCCGTGGCATCGAACATGAGCCAGGCGACGGCAAGGTCGCCGGCGGGATCACCGGCGCACACATCGCCGAAATCGATGACGCCGGCGAGTCCGTAGTCGGCATCCAGCAGCACGTTCATCGGATGTAGGTCGCCGTGGGTCCACACCGGCGGACGGGGCCATTGGGGTGCCGCGACCTGCCTCTGCCAGGCCGCCAGCGCGTCTACTCCCGCCGCTGCGGCCACCCGCGGCGCGAGCTCGGCAGCGCGGTCGGCCAGCGGAACGCCGCGAAACAGGTTCGTTGGAGCGTCGGAATCGGCCGGCGTGTGGAGGGCTGCCAGGAACGCCGCCAGTCCGCGCGCGGCCTCGCTGCGGTCGGCTGGGGTCATTTCCGCAGCGATGGTGCCGGGAAGGCGTGGCACCACTGTCCATCGCCAGGGGTAGTTCGGTCCGGGCCGCCCGGCGAAGACCGGGACCGGGACCGGGGCTGGTAGTCGAATCGCCAGTCGCGGCACGAAGCCGATTTCGTGTTCGATCAGGGTCGCCGCGTCGCGGCGGCGTGGAAACCGTGCCAGCAGCCCAGGGCCGACGGCGAAGACCTCGTTGTCCCAGCCGTGGCCGAACGGTTGGACGGGGAGGTCGGCCAGGTGTGGCGCCTGCTGCCGAAGGAGTGCTGTGACCGTTGCGGCGTCGATGCGCACCTCGGCGCCGGGAATGTTGGCCATTGCGGCAGGATAGTCCGGCTCCCTTGCCTTCGACCGATGGCAGTGCGGGTCGGTGCGCTGGGGCAGGGATTGCCCCCACTCTGAAAAAGTGATATCACATAGATATCAAGTTTCTCTGAGTGGAGTGAGGGCAATGTCTGGTACTGATCTGCCCCGGGGTAAGGCCCAGGACAGCGAACCGGCGGCGACGCCGGTCGGGCACGACGGAGTGCGTGTCGAAATCGCGGAGCGTTCGGCGTGGTCGATCAACGGCGGCGCAGGCCTGCTGCTCCTGGTTGTCCTGCTGGTGGTGGCCATCTGGATGTTCATCCTCGCCGATGGTGCCGAGAACGTCGGGCTCTTCGCCACCGTCGGGACGTTGGCGACGGTGGCCTTCTCTGTCCTGGTCACGTCGTTGACCGTGGTCAGCCCTGGTGACACCAAGGTGGAGCAGTTCTTCGGCAGCTATGTCGGCACGCTGCGCAGGTCCGGCTTGCAGCTCACCCTGCCGCTGGTCGTGCGGCGGCGCGTATCGGTGAAGGTCCGCAACTTCGAGACCAACGAGCTGAAGGTCAATGATTCCGACGGCAACCCGGTGAACATCGCCGCCATCATCGTGTGGCAAGTGGCCGACACCGCCAAGGCGGTCTTCGCCGTCGATGAGTTCGAGGATTTCGTCCGGGTGCAGTCTGAATCAGCGCTGCGGCACGTGACGTCGATCCATCCCTACGACAATGCCGGTCCGGATCAGGAGTCGCTGCGCGGTTCCACCGAGACCGTCGCCCAGGAACTGGCCGAGGAAGTCGCCGCCCGGATCGCGATCGCCGGCCTGGAGGTCGTCGAAGCCCGGATCTCCAGCCTCGCCTACGCCCCCGAGATCGCCCACGCCATGCTGCAGCGTCAGCAGGCTGCGGCTGTGATCGCGGCCCGCGAGCAGATCGTCGACGGTGCGGTGGGCATGGTGCAGGGTGCATTGCGGCAGTTGGAGGCCGGAGATGTGGTCGACATGGACGACGAGCGCAAGGCAGCCATGGTGTCGAATCTGATGGTGGTGTTGTGCTCCTCGTCCGCCCCCACCCCCGTGGTGAACACTGGGTCGCTGTACACCTGAGCCATGAGCGAGGATCCAGCAGCCGAAGCAGGCCGAAAGCGAAAACCGGTCCTGCTTCGGCTCGACCCCGCCGTCCACGAGGCGCTGGCGCGTTGGGCCGCTGACGATCTGCGGTCGGTCAACGCCCAGATCGAGGTGCTGTTGCGCCAGGCCTTGGCCGCGGCAGGACGCACCCCCCGCGATCTCGGCGCGCTGCCCAAGCGTGGACGCCCGTCGAGCAATGGTTAGGCGCAGCGCCGCAGCACGGTAATCTGACTCGGCGATGTTGGTGGCTAAAGATGTGGAAGTGAGAGCCGGTGCCCGGCTGTTGCTGTCACCCACCTCTTTCCAGGTGATCGCTGGTGACAAGATCGGTCTCGTCGGACGCAACGGTGCGGGCAAGACCACTCTCACCCGCATCCTTGCCGGCGAGGGGCTCCCCGCCGCCGGGCAGGTCACCCGTACCGGCCAGCTCGGCTACCTGCCGCAGGACCCCCGTACCGGCGATCTGGAGCAGCTCGCCAAGGACCGTATCCTCTCGGCGCGCGGCCTGGATCAGATCCTGCGTCGCTTGAGCACCTACTCCCTGGCTATGGCCGAACAGTCCGGCGAAGCTCAGCAACAGGCGATGAACTCCTATGCGCGAGCCGAAGCCGAGCTCGCTGCGGCCGGCGGCTACGCGGCCGAATCGGAGGCCGCTCGCATCGCGGCCAATCTGGGGCTCCCCGATCGCGTCCTCGGTCAGCCGCTGCGAACCTTGTCCGGTGGTCAGCGGCGTCGCGTCGAACTGGCGCGGATCCTGTTCTCCGGAGCGGACACGCTGCTGCTCGATGAACCGACCAACCACCTGGACGCCGATTCCATCGTGTGGCTGCGCAGCTACCTGCAGGGCTACTCCGGTGGGCTGATCATGATCTCCCACGATGTCGGGCTCCTGGAAGCCTGTGTCACCAAAGTCTTCCATCTCGACGCCAACCGCGCCGAGATGGACCAGTACGCCATGGACTGGAAGCGTTACCTGATTCAGCGCGAGACCGACGAGAAGCGTCGCAAGCGGGAACGGGCTAATGCTGAGCGCAAGGCCGACGCTTTGATGGCGCAGGCCGACAAGATGCGGGCCAAAGCCACCAAGGCCGTCGCCGCGCAGAATATGGCCAAGCGTGCTGAGAAGCTGCTGGCCGGTTTGGACGAGGCGCGTGCCGCTGACAAGGTGGCACGGATCCGACTGCCGGAACCTGCCCCGTGCGGCAAGACCCCCCTGACGGCTACCGAGCTGAGCAAGTCCTATGGGTCGCTGGAGGTCTTCACCGCCGTCGATTTGGCTATCGACAAGGGATCCAAGGTGGTGATCCTGGGCCTCAACGGTGCCGGGAAGACCACGCTCTTGCGCCTGCTTTCGGGGCTGGAGGAGCCCGACACCGGACAGGTTCGACCCGGGCATGGGCTGCGGTTGGGCTATTACGCCCAGGAACACGAGACCTTGGACGTCTCGCGCAGCGTGCTGGACAACATGATCACCGCGTCCCCGGAGCTCAATGAGACCGAGGTTCGCAAGATCCTCGGCTCCTTCCTGTTCTCCGGTGATGACGTGGAAAAGCCCGCCCGAGTGCTGTCGGGTGGCGAGAAGACCCGGCTGGCGCTGGCGATGCTGGTGGTAAGTGCGGCCAATGTGTTGTTGCTGGACGAGCCGACCAACAACCTGGACCCGGCCTCCCGGGCCGAGGTGTTGGCCGCCTTGCGTGACTACCCAGGTGCTGTGGTGCTGGTCACCCACGACGAGGGTGCGGTGACCGCACTCGAACCCGATCGGGTGCTGTTGCTCCCCGATGGCGTGGAGGATCTGTGGAACCCTGACTACCTCGAACTGGTCAGCCTGGCCTGAGCCGACGTCTCGGCCCAAGCCAGGCTGGGGAGTGAACCGTGCTACCGGCGAACCTTCTTGGTGGCCTTCGAGGTCGTGCTCACCGTGTTGTAGCCGGTCTTGGTGGCGATGACCGTCACGCTGATCTTCTTGCCGCGCAGCTTGGTGGTCAGTGTGAGCGTCGCCCGGGTGGCCTTGGCGATGTTCTTCCCGTTGGCGCGCCAGCGGTAGCTGAAGCGGACTCCGGTACTCCAACGGCCGGGCTTGACGGTGAGCTTCTTGCCGACCTTCGCAGTACCCGAAATGCGCGGACGTGAGGAACTCAGCGTGCCCTTGGCCACTACCGCGATCGGAGAGGTCGCGATGACGGTGGTGTAGCCGGTCTTGTTGGCGAACACCTGTGCGCTCAGGCCGTGGCCGGCGTCGCTACCGGAGACCCGGTAGCTGGCGGCAGTCGCACCCGCGATCGGTCGGCCGTCACGAAGCCAGCGGTAGCTGAGCTGTACGCCGGTGGGCCAGGCGCCAGCGTTGACCCGGACGACGTGATCTGGTCGAGCGAGGCCATTGATGGTGGGGGCGCTCACCGGCGAGTTGGCGGTCAAGCTGCCTTCGGAGACGAAGACCGGCGTGGAGTTGCGTAGCTGGGGGTCGTAGCCGGGCTTGGTTCCGGTCACCTCGACGACCAGGATCGTTCCGGCATCCTCAGCGGTCAGCCGGTAGCTGGCAGCGGTGGCTGTGGCGATGGCCTTGCCGTTGCGCAGCCAGCGGTAGCTCAGGCTGGTGGCATCGGTCCAGATGCCCGCAGCGGCAGTGACGGTTTGATCGACCTGGGCGACTCCGGAGATCACCGGAGTGGCGGCGGTGAGCTGTGCGGTGGCGACGCGAACCGGATCGCTGACCCGGCTGACATTGGTGGCACCGGCCAGGGAGCCGGTCACCGACACCGTCAGCGTCTTGCCCGCATCGGAGGCGGTCGGGGTGTACTGCGCATTGGTGGCTCCAGGGATCGGTGTGCCGTCGGCTAGCCACTGATAGGCGAACGATGCACCCACGCTCCACCCACTGGGTACGACCAACATCGTCTGATCCACTGTCGCCGTACCGAGGATGGCCAGGGTGCCGGCGATGACCTCCGGGGTTGGCCCCGAAGTCGGCGCCTTGGTGGAGGAGCCGGTGAGCGCAACCACGGTCGCTTTGGCCGGCACATCGCTGGCAATCCGCAATTGGGCGACCGAGGCGGCGTCCTCCCGGGCTGGGGCGAAGCGAACCGTGACCGTGCAGGTCTCATCCTGGGCCAGGGTTGTCGCAGCGCAGGTGTCGGCACTGATCAAGAAGTCATCGGCCGAAGCTCCGTCGGAGTCGACGGTGCCGACCTTGCCCAGATGCAGCGGGTTGGAGCCGGTGTTGGTCAGGGTTACCTTGCGCGGCGCACTGAGGGTGCTGACCGCTTGCGAGCCGAAGTCGCCCGGGTCGCTGGCCTCAGCCAACGTGCCGACCGCTCCGGTGAGAGTGACCACATCGGTACGGGCCTTGCTGTCGTAGCCATCCTTCTTGTTCTCGCCAGCGCCGGGGTAGAGCACTTCGTAGCCCTGATCCATGATCAATCGCACCTCGGCGCCGGGGACCAAGCGCGTCGGCAGCTCACCGATACCCTCCCAGGCGCCGGCATTGTCGGTGTGGTTTGGCTCGCTGTCTGTCGGCAGCTGGGTGGTCAACATCCGCGGCTGGCTGTCGGCTTGGCCGTCCCAGGCCCACAGGTGCTGGGTGCCCGCGTCGCTGGAGTCAGGCGCTTTCGCCGACAGAATTAGGTACTCGTTGCGGTCGTTCCTGCGCAACTCGCGGATGCTGTCCCCGCCGAGGTTGAGCAGGATCGGATCGGCGAAGGCTGCGTGCGCGTCCGTGCCGTCGATGACCGCGTCGATATTGGTCACCGGAACGATGACCGCTTTGCCGCCAACCACGGCCGGCGACACCGGCGAACGCATTCCCAGGTAGAGAGACTTCTGATCGGGGGAGAACTCTGCGGCCTCGATGTCGAATCCGCCGAGCGCGGTCGGGCTGCCTTTCTTGGTGGCTTGGGTCAAGTTCAGCCGGTCACCGTTTTCGGCGTCCCACCGGGCCATATCGATGCGCAGTCCATCGTGGCTGGCGTTGTTGAGGTAGCTTCCGTCCGCGGTGAGCTTCGCGGTGGCACCGCTGCCGGACACTGTGGTGCGGAACACCGCCTGCCTACTGGACTCGATGCTGCCGTCCTTCTTGTTGCTGTGGGAACCCAACCAGTAGATCTTGTCGCCTTTGCGTGCTGCGGCCTCGAAATCGATCTCGCCGGAGTGGTTCCCGGAGTAGGGCAGGAATTGGTTCACTGGGCGGCTGGAGGTGGTCGAGTCGTACAGCCGGATCAAGTCGTCCTCGTCGTCGGCGACCATCAGATAGCCGTCGTCGGTCGAGATCGCAGTGGATGCATCGCTGGTGCCGAGCATCACCCGACTGGTTGGCGTGGTGGCGATAGAAGCTTGGTAGGTGAACCGCAGCGTAGCGGTCTTGCCCGAGGTGCCGGTGACAGTCACAGTGATGAGCGAGTCCCCGTAGACCTGTGTCGGGTTTACGCTCACCGTGCGCTCTGCCCCGGTGCCGGAGATGGTGATGTCGCTGAGTGCCGGTGCCGGTTGGCCGCTGGAGACGGCGACGCTGACGGTGGCTGCCACGGTGAGCTGGGCGGGGTCAACCAGCGTGTTGCCGGAGCTGAGCTGGCCGACGTAGATCGGCAGGCTCGGGTTGGTCGGATCGCCGACCACCCCGGTCAGCCGGTGCAGCATGTGCGGAGTTGCGTCGTAGACCGTGGTGTCGGTGAGAGTCTGGATCACCGGAGCCTCGGACTCGGGTGCCTCGGCCAGTGCGGTGTCGGCCGTGGTGGTGAGCCGGCCGTCGGCGGTGCAGGTCAGCTGCAACGACAGGGTGTGCCCGACATCGGTTGCTGACACCACATAGGAGGCGTTGCGACCCGGCCCACCCAGCCAGCGGTCGGAGGTGAAGCCGGTCTGGTCGGTACCGCCGTTGACGTCTGCTTCGGTGTCGCTAAAGGTGCCGAAGTTGGTGTTCCCCGAGATCGCCTTGCCGTCGCGCAGCCACTGGTAGGAGTACGGGTCGTCCGCACCGGACGCGGTGCATGGGCTGGAGGTGAAGAGGCTTCCCTTGTTGGCGACGGTGAGGATGTCTCCGATCTTCGGATTGGTGGTCAGCTCATTCCCGTTGCCATCGCCGACGGTGGCGCCGGTGTCGTCCAACGGGTCATAGGGAGCATCGGTGAAATGGACGATCCACTGGTAGCCCTTGAACGTGACGCTGGTGGTGGTGCTCGGGTCGTCCACGGTGAGTACTTGAGTCGAGGGATCGTAGCTGGCGCCCGGGGTGATGAGTGACCAATCCTGTGCGCTGGTTGCGCTCTTGAGCCCGACAGTCACCCCGCCGTTCTGATACGCGCCAACATAGACATCCTGGTAGGTCCCTCTGGTGAACTGGTCCGTGGTGGCGGGGAGGTTCCAGCCCGAGGCGAATGATGAGAAGTCCTTGATGCGGTTGTAGCCGATCTTCAAGCCCGTCTGCAAGGACGTCGGCTTGGTTACGATAATTCCGTTTGCCCACGCCTCGGCAATCGGGCTGGGATCGCTTATGCGGTTGTGGGTCAGATCGACCGTCTCGAATGGCTGGGTGTTATAGGTGGCGGCAAGCGGTGAGACGTCGACGATCATGTTGTAACTGAGGTTCAGGAATGTGAGGTTGGGGGCGAATCTGACCAGGTTTCTGATCTGGTTGTTCGACATATTCAGTGTTGTGAGACCCGCCAAACCCGCCAATGGTGACACGTCCGAGATATCGGTGTATCTCACCGTCAGTGACTTCAGAGCGCCCAGGGAGCTCAGTGGGCTCAGATCCGTGATGTCGGTGGCGTACACGTCGAGACGCTCCAACTTGGTCAAGGCGGATACGTCGGGGAGGCTGGCCGCGGGGGTGCTGGCGATCTGTAGCCAGGTGAGATTGGTCATGCCGAGCAGTGGGGAGAGATCCGTGACGCTGTTGTAGGTGCGGTCGCTGTTGCAGGTGAGGCCGGATTTCACGCAGGGCATCTCAAAGCGGGTGACGTTCGTCAGCGCTTCGACGCCGGTGAGGTCGCTGACCGGGCCGGTGGCGGAGGTCATGCTCACCCTGGTGAGGCTCGCTGCGTCGGTCACCGTGATATCGGAGGTGAGATCACTGCGCGATAGGGCCTTGTTGATCGCCGCCTTGAGGTTGGCGTCAGGGATGCTGACGATATCGGTGCCCTCGGCGTGGGCGGGCGGCGCCGCCATCACCGCCGCGCTGGCCGCCATCAGAGCGGAGAGCAACAACGCGACTCTTTTGCGTAGCCGCGGCCGGCCGTTGAGGTTGTGAGCACGGGAGGATCGTGAGACATCGGACACAGGCATGGCGCGGTTCCTTGATGGGTAGCGAATTCCTTGACGAGCAGGATGAGTCTGGACCGCAGGAGTAATTCGATGTGCAACCGGGAAGGCCGGTTTGGTGAATTCCGAGAAAACGAGCGGGTTTGCGTATCAGTAAATTCGAAAAACCACGTCACTCCCAGGCTATTGGGCGTCTGATGCCGCGGCCTCGAAGCCACCGAAAATTCGGACGTCGTCATTGTTCTGTTTCCTCAGGAACCCAGCCTGCGGTGTCAGCATGAATATCGACCGAGCTACCCCGTCGGTCAAGACCACTGGCAATGCTTGAACGGCGGGCCTCGTGAGGTCAACCAACCCGGACACAGGGAAACCGGGTTGAACCTCACTCGATCTGAGGTTCAACCCGGCGACTCCCATTGTGCCGCAACTCACAAGAAGGAGTAGGTCATGACCCAAACCGTTGCGCGTAGCCTGCGCGCACTAGCATTACCCGTCCTGGCGGCCTGTCTGCCGCTGGGGGTGGCTGTAGCGACTGTCTCGCCCGCCTGGGCAACCACCACTGATCTGGCCACCGTGGTCATCAACGAGGTCGAATCCAACAACGACGCCACCCACGGCGACTGGATCGAGCTGTACAACTACGGCGACGAGGATGTCGACCTCACCGGCGCCATCCTTTCCGATAACAGCAACAGCCACATCTACACCATCGGGTCGGTCACGCTGCCGGCCGGCGGTTTGCAGGCGTTCACGGTTGACGGAGCCGGCGGCTTCGGGCTCGGCTCGGCTGACTCCGCCCGGTTGTTCCAGGCTGGCACGACCGACCTATCCGATGTCACCAAGCTGGTCGACAGCTACGACTGGACGGTGCATGCGTCGACCACGTACGGCCGAGATTGGGACGACCCGGACGCGAATGGTATGGGGCAGTGGGCCACCACCGCGTACAGCACCTTCGGGTCGGCCAACGTGTTCCCGACTGGCGCGGCAGCCGACATCTCTGCGATCAAAATCAACGAGGTGGAATCGAATGGGGACCTTGCTCACGGCGACTGGATCGAGCTGTACAACACCAGTTCTGGCAGCGTGTCTCTCGACGGGGCGATGCTGTCGGACAGCGAGGACACCCATGTGCTGGTGATCCCGTCCGGTACGACGATTGCCGGCTACGGCTACACAGCGTTCCAGACCGACACCGGCGCCAGCAGCTTCGGTCTGGGTTCCTCGGACCAAGCACGGCTGTTCGCTGCCGGCGACACCGGGCTGACCACCGCGATTGACAGCCTCACCTGGACCAACCATGCCACGATCACCTGGGGGCGCACGGTTCCCGGAGCCGGAACCTGGGCGCAGACCTCGGCGAGCACTTTCGAGGCGGCCAACCAGTTCACCAGCATCGCGGCCCCCACTATCACTGGCGTGGTGATCAACGAGGTTGAGAGCACCGGCGATGACATGCATGGAGACTGGGTGGAGTTGAAGAACACCACCGCCAACGCCATCGATCTCGGACAAGCCATCATCTCCGACAACAACGACGGCCATGTGTTCCGAATTCCGTCGGGAACCTCCCTGGCTGCCGGTTCGCTGGCTGCCTTCAGCGTGGATGCTCCGTCCTTGGGTGATGGTGCCTTCGGCCTCGGCGACGCCGATTCGGCGCGCCTTTTCCGAGCTGATGCCACCGACCTGGGTGTGGCAACTGCGGTGGACTCCCAGTCGTGGACCACTCACGCCCCGGTCACCTATGGGCGCGATGGCAGTGGCAACTGGACTACCACCCACGCGTCCACCTATGGCGCCGCCAACGACTTCACCTCGACGATCACTCCGGACATCTCCTGGGTCGCGCTCAACGAGATCGAGTCCAGCGGTGGCACTCCCGGGGACTGGATCGAGTTGTACAACACCTCGAACCAGTCCATCTCCCTGGACGGCGCCCAGCTCTCCGACAGCGACAACACTCACGTGTACACCATTCCGGCGAACACCACGATCGCTGCGGGCGGCTACTACGTGGTCGACATCGACTCGGTGACCGGTGGCTTCGGCCTCGGTGGCGACGACGCGGTCCGGTTCTACCGGGCAGGCAAGACTGTCGGCACCGACTATGCGCTGGATCACCATGAATGGACCGTGCACGCGACCACCAGCTACGGCCGCACCTCGTCGGGACTGGGTGACTGGGTCGATCAGAGCTGTGGCACCAGCAAGGGCGCCGCGAACTGCTCCTGAGTGACTCGGGTTAGAGGGTTCATCCTCGACACCATCGAATCGGCTGCCCGTCCGGTCAGGCAACTGCCGGGCGGGCGGTCGGCGGTGGCTCAGTGCTGCTGTGGTGGGGCACCCGCCGAGGGGTCCGCCGCAACGTCGATGTCGTCGCGCCCGGTGAGCGCGGTGATCTGTTGCGTGAGGACGGTGGCTGCAGCGACCGCGACCGGCATGAACAGCACGGCGCCCAGCGGGATCAAGAAGACCACGAAGAGCGCCACGCCCAACCCCAGCACGCGAGCCCGATGCTGTCGTAGCCGGATTCGGCGCTGCGTCAGGGCCAAACCGCGGCGGGCGAACGGCGTACCGGTGAGCTCCACCATGAGCGTCCAGCCGCCGAACAGGGCCACGATCACCGGGACCACGGTTTGGCCCACCAGCGGGATGAAGCCGGCGATGAACAGTCCCAGGCCGACGACTGCGACCAGGGCACCGACCCGCAGCGCCTCCCTGAGGCCGGTGAGCAGGTCGTTCCACAGAGTCGACGGCGGGCCGTCAGGCACTCCCGCCTCGTCATCCAGCGCCGAACTGATGCGTTCGAAGAAGGGCTGACCCAGCAGCAGTGCCAAGCTGGTGAAGGCCCAGATCGAGATCAACACGCTCAGTCCCACCACGGCCACCCGCGCCGCGATGTCGACAGTGCTGCGCAGCCAGGGTGCCCACCCGTGGGCGAATCCGGTCAGCACGCGAACCTCGGCGTCCAGCCCGAGGGTCACCGAGGCGATCGCAGCCGCCAGGATCAGTACCGAGATCACACCGGGGATGATCCCCAGCAGATACAGCCGCGGCCGATGCGCCATCACACCGATGCTGCGGAAGAACAGTGCCACTCCGTCGAAGAACTCGCGTGTGGTGGCCAACGCAGACTCGGTGACGCGCATGGGCGGCACCCTAATGACCCGCACGCGGGTTGGCCAACCGGGCGCCGGATCCCTCAGTGTCGCGCCAACTGGGCGCTGGCCAGGAAGCCGGCCATCAGCGATCGCGCGACCAGTCCGACCGACTCCGAAGAGGGCAGGAAGGTGGGATGGTGCAGGCCCACCTGGGAGCGGGCGTTCGCCGCATCCTGGCTGATCGGAGCTGCCGGGTCCTGGTGGACGCCGACGAACATCATCAGGGTCGGCGCGATCTGAGAGTAGTGCGAGAAGTCGTCGGCACCGCAGGAGCGGAACGGTTCGTGGGCCACCGGGATGCCGAGATGGTCCAGCAGCGGGTCCGTGAACTGAACCAGTCGACGGTCGTTGACCAGCAGTGGATGGCCGGTGGTGATCTCGATGTCGGCGGTGGCACCACGGGCGGCAGCGGTGTGATTGACCAGGCTGCGAATCGCCGTGTGCAGTTGCAGCCGGTCCTGCTCGTACATGGTGCGAATCACCCCCGAGAGCTGTCCGCTGGCAGGAATGATGTTGGCCGCAGTGCCGGCCTCGATGCGTCCGATGGTGATCACCGACGGGTGCACCGGATCGATGGTGCGGCTCACCAACTCCTGCATGCCATTGATGATGGCGGCCAGGATCGGGACCGGATCGATCGTGATGTGGGGATAGGCGCCATGCCCGGGCTGGCCATGGATGGTGATCTCGAACTCGTCGGCGGCGGCGTTGACCGCCCCCATGCCGGTGCTCACGACACCACTGACCACCCGCGGTTGCACGTGGGCGCCAACCACAGCCGCGACCTCGTCGTCCTTCAGTACTCCCGAGGCCACCACTGACTGGGCGCCGGAGGGCTGTACCTCCTCGCGGGGCTGGAACAGCCCGATCAACCCCACGGGCAACTCGACTTTGCGTGCGGCCTGTAACAGCGCCCACAGCGCTGCCAGGTGCACATCATGACCGCAGGCGTGCATGGCGCCGCCGGTGGCCGCCCAATCCACCCCGGTCGCCTCGACCAGCGGCAGTGCGTCCAGTTCGGCGCGAATCAGCACAGCCGGTCCCGGGGGCCCGACCCGCACCAGGAAGCCGGTGTCGGCCACCCGGGTCGCCTTGAAAGTGGGCAATGCGTGGCGCAGTCTGTCCGCGGTGGGGCGTTCGGCGCCACTGAGGTCAGGATGGCGGTGCAGCTCTCGGCGCAGCGCCAGCGCGTGGGGCACCACGAGATCAAGCTGCTCGGTCAGCATCGCCAGAAGGCTCGCGGTGGCTGTGTCCGGCCAGGTCACCATGGGCTCATCTTCGCATTGTCCCTGATCAGGCGTGGATCGGACGGAAGGATTGGACAGTGACGTCGATGTTCACCGCCGAGGCTGCGATTTGGGTCGGTGGTTCATGGAAGGCGTTCGGCCCCATGGCGACCAGATCGGCCGCCAATCCTTCGTCGACCGACACCCGGTATTTCACGATCCGGGTGTCGATCAGATCGAAGAACTCGCCGGCGGCCGCAATGAGCTGCTCGGATTTCGCCGAGGGGATGTCCAGCAGGCCGTAGGCGTCCCGCAATCCAGCCAAGTGCGGCGGTCGTGGTGTTACTGCGATGAATCGACCATCGAAGCGGAGTACCCGGGCGAACTCAGGCAGATTGCGTGGCGCGAAGACGGCCAGCACGGTATCGAGGCTGCGTTCGGCGATCGGCAGCGGCTTCCAAACATCGGTGACGATCGCGGCGATGCGCTGGTCTGCTTTGGTGCAGCGCCGGGCGGCGTTCTTCGACACGTCCAGGGCTATCCCGACCGTCGCCGGATCATCGCCCAGTGCCGCTTTCAGATAGGCACCGGTGCCGGCACCGACCTCCATGATGGTGCCGCTGCCATGGGCCATGGTGCAGACCATCTCGGTCACCTGATCGAAGATGCCGGCTGCATGGACGCGGGCGCGAGCGTCGAGCATGGCGGCGGTATCGGCATTGTTCGGCTCGGCACTTCCCGCCAGGTTGACGTAGCCCTGGCGCGCAATGTCGAAGGTGTGTCCGCTCGGGCAGCGCAGTTCGCCGTCGAAGCGGGAAAGATCGCCTCGGCAGATCGGACAGGCGAGGAGGTGGAGTGCTCGATCCAGATTCACGAGGCCACGAACCTCAAGGTGTTGCCCGGAGCGGTCAAGGTGAGGGTGTTGCCCGCCACCACCCACGTCGTGATGTGCGGCAGGATCGACAGGACGCCATTCTCCTGGGCGAGTTCGTCGGCCGGGCAGGCCACGTTCGTGCTGTGCGCAACGCCGAAAGTGATGCTGTCGCCGGCGACGGTCACATCACCGCCGAAGTTGTTGCATGCCTTACCGGAATACGACCCGGCGTCGCTGTTGACGGTGAGGGTGACCGAGGTGCCGGCGACTAGTGAACTGGCCGTGGTGCCCTCGATGATGGATTCCAGACTCCAGGTGGTCGCCGCCAACGGGGTCGGTGACGGCACCGGTGGGGTCGTGAGCGTGAGCAGCGGATCTCCTGAGGCACCCAGAAGCCGCACCGTGGTGGTGTCGCCGTTGGCACGAGCGACCTTGTTCAATGCGGCAAGGAACGCGGTCTCCTGAGACATCACCGGTTCCGGGCATGCCATCTGGGTCACCGCCATGGGGGAGAAGGTCACTCCGTCGCCATTCTGGGTGTAGGCCCCGGACACGGTGTTGCACCCGGTGGAGCCGGAAACCCGACCGTCTGCGAAAACGAGCGTCGGCTGCTGGTCGGTCACGGTGGCTGTGCCGGCGATGCTACTCACGATCCACGACGTTCCGTTCAACTGCGGCGTGCCGGAGGCGGTGCCGGTGCACGCCGTGAGCAGCAACAGCGCGCTCAGCAGGACTGCCTGGATTCTGACCATGATCACCTTCCCAGACGCTGGACCATCTACACCCACCGCAATTGAACCTTACGACGGCCACTTTGCTTCCGCATCGCGCCAAAGTCCGCTCGCTGAGCCGGTTTCAGCTAGCCTTCCGGCGTGACTGATTCGACGACGACGCCTCGCAGCGTGCTAGTGACCGGTGCCAGCCGCGGCATCGGCGCAGCCATTGCCACCGACTTCGCAGCCGCCGGCCATCGGGTCGCAGGACTGTCAACCACCGGTGCGGCCCCCGAAGGAGTGCTCGGGCTCGCAGCCGACATCACCGATGCCGCAGCGGTGGACGCAGCGTTCGCGCAGGCCGAGGCCGCCCACGGACCGGTGGAAGTCCTGGTCGCCAACGCCGGCATTACCAAGGACACCTTGATGCTGCGGATGACCGAGGACGATTTCGCGCAGGTCATCGAGGTCAATCTCGCCGGGGCTTTCCGGTGCGCCAAACGTGCCTCGAAGACCATGATCCGGGCGCGATTCGGCCGCATCATCTTCATGGGGTCGGTTGTCGGGTTGTACGGCTCGGCCGGCCAGGTCAACTATTCGGCGTCCAAGGCTGGCCTGGTGGGCATGGCACGCTCCTTGACCCGGGAACTGGGTAGTCGTGGCATAACCGCCAACGTCGTGGCACCGGGATTCATCGAGACCGACATGACCGCAGTCTTGGGCGACGAGGTGTCCGAGCGCTACCGTAGCCAGGTTCCGGCCGGGCGCTTCGGCAGTGTCGAGGAGGTCGCGGCCGCAGTGCGATACCTGGCCTCCGACGAGGCCGGCTATGTCTCCGGGATCGTGCTGCCGGTTGACGGCGGCCTGGGCATGGGCTTTTAAGCAGAAAGAAGAACATGGGAATTCTGAACGGCAAGAACATCCTGGTCGCTGGCGTGACCATGAACACCTCGATCGGCTATCGGGTCGCCGAGATCGCGCAGGCCGAAGGCGCCACCGTGGTGGTGTCCAACTTCGGCCGTGCGATGAGTCTGACCTCCCGGGTGCTCAAGCGTCTCGATCCAGAACCGCCGCTGCTGGAACTTGATGTCACCGACCCTGAACATTTGGCGACATTGTCCGACCGGTTGGGGGAGCACTTCGACCACCTCGACGGCGTGGTGCACTCCATCGCTTTTGCCAATCCCGAGACCGCCCTGGGCGGCAAATTCCTGTCCACCCCGTTCTCCGATGTCAGTACTTCGGTGCAGGTGTCGGCCTATTCGCTGGTGAGCCTGGTGATGGCGGTGAAGCCGCTGTTGGCACCGAACTCCTCGGTGGTGGGCCTCACCTTCGATGGACGGGTCGCGTGGCCGGCCTACGACTGGATGGGTGTCTCGAAGGCGGCGCTGGAGTCGACGTCGCGCTACCTGGCGCGCTATCTGGGCCCCGATGGCGTGCGGTGCAACCTCGTTTCCGCGGGCCCGCTGGACACCATCGCCAAGAAGGCGATTCCTGGCGCCGAGACCTTCAACTCGATCTGGGCGGATCGGGCCCCGCTGGGTTGGGACCCGACCGATTCGGAGCCCACCGCACGCGCCGTGGTCGCCCTGTTGAGCGATTGGTTCAGCGCCACCACCGGCGAGATGATCCATGTCGACGGGGGACTGCACTCCACTGGCGCCTGACCGGGTGGCAATTCCCGTTGTCGGGCCGCTTATTGGATAGGTTGGCTCCATGACAGTCGTGCAGTTGGAGGATGTCTCGATCATCCGGTCGGGCACCACTCTGCTCAGTTCGGTCAACCTGACGATCGCCGAGAGTGAGCGGTGGGTCATTCTCGGTGCCAATGGCGCCGGCAAGACCACGCTGCTGCAGATCCTGGCGGCGCAGTCCCACCCCTCCCGGGGTGTTGCGCATCTGCTCGGCTCCCGACTGGGGGCTGTGGACGTGTTCGAGTTGCGCCCGCGTATCGGGGTGAGTTCCGCGGCCCTGGCCGACCAGATCCCCAAAGGCGAGTCGGTGGCGGATGTCGTCATGTCGGCCGCCTACGGCGTCACCGGACGCTGGCACGAGCAGTATGCCGAGGTCGATCGTCAGCGGGCTCGTCAACTGATGTGGCAATTGCGGGTGGAGAACCTGGCCGATCGCACCTTCGGAACGCTGAGTGAGGGCGAACGCAAGCGGGTTCAGATCGCCCGAGCCCTCATGACCGACCCGGAACTGCTGCTTCTCGATGAGCCGGCCGCCGGCCTGGATCTGTCCGGGCGCGAGGCACTGGTGGCGACCTTGGGCGAGATCTGTTTGGATCCGAAGGCGCCGACCACGGTGCTGGTGACCCATCATCTGGAGGAGATTCCGTTGGGAATCACTCATGCGCTGCTGCTGAAACAGGGGCGAGTCGTCGCAGCCGGCCCGCTGTCGCGAATCCTGACCTCGGAACTGGTCAGCTACACCTTCGACCTGCCGTTGCAGATCTCGACCACCGACGGCCGCTGGTCGGCACGCACCACCTACCGTCCGCGATTCTCCTGAGCGAAAACGCCGTTTCCGCAATCCGTTCGGCGGCCGTATCCCTGTAGGGTTGAAGGCGTCCGCAACGGGAGCGGGGAATGACATGCAGTGGCTCGCTGAAAACGCCTGGGTCGTATGGCTCATCATCGCGGTGGGACTCGCGATCGCCGAGACGTCGACGCTGGACTTCACGTTGTTGATGTTGGCTTCGGGGGCGCTGGCCGGCGTCGGGGTCGCCTTGATCTTCCCGGGCCTGATCTGGTTGCAGATCCTGGTGGCCTTGATCGTTGCGGTCGCGATGTTGTTGCTGCTGCGCCCGACGCTGTTGGCGAAGATCCGGTCGGCACCGGGCTATCGCTCCAGTCTGGAGAAGATGGTCGGCTCGGCGGGCGTCGCTATCACCGAGATCACCACCGAAACCGGTGAGGCGAAAGTCAGCGGCGAATCGTGGACGGCGCGCGCCGTGGAAGGCACGATCCCGGCGGGAACCGAGATCGAGGTGTACCAGATCGATGGTGCGGTGGCGGTCGTCTACCCGCGGCACCAAGCACTTCCCTGAGTTACTGACACCGAGGAGAGTCATGAACGAGATCATCGCAATCATCGCCTGGCTGGTCGTTATCGCTGCTGTAGCGACAGTCCTGATGCGATCGGTGCGGGTGGTTCGTCAACAGCAGGTCGGCGTGGTCGAGCGGCTGGGCAAGTTCCGACGCACCCTGGATCCGGGCCCGCATCTGCTGGTCCCCATCCTGGACACGGTTCGCTACACCATCGACATGCGGGAGGCCGTGGTGCCTTTCCCGCCGCAGGGCGTGATCACCGAGGACAACCTGATGGTGAGTATCGACTCGGTGATCTACTACCAGGTCGTCGACCCGGTACGGGCTGCCTATGAGGCTCAGAACTACATTCAAGCCATTGAGCAGCTCACCATGACCACCTTGCGCAACATCATCGGTGGCTTGGATCTTGAGCAGACGCTGACAAGCCGCGAGGAGATCAACCAGAAGTTGCGCGCGGTCTTGGACGAGGCCACCGGAAAGTGGGGCATCAAGGTCAACCGGGTCGAGCTGCGTTCGATCGAGCCGCCGGCCACAATCCGCGACGCCATGGAGAAGGGCGCTCGCGCGGAGCGCGACAAGCGTGCGGCGATTCTGCTGGCCGAAGGCCAGCGCCAGTCGCAGATCTTGTCGGCTTCCGGTGATCGGGAGTCCGCGATTCTGCGCGCCCAAGGCGAGCGTGAGTCAGCCGTGCTGCGAGCTCAAGCCGATCGACAGGCCGCAATGTTGCGTGCCGAGGGTGAAGCCCAGGCCATCACGACCACCTTCACCGCCATTCATGCCGGCAAGCCCACACAATCACTGTTGGCCTACCAGTACCTGCGTATGCTGCCGAATCTGGCGCGCGGCGAGTCGAACAAGATGTGGATCATCCCATCCGAGCTCAACGATGCTCTGAAGGGGCTTGGCAGCATGGCCGATGCCGGACTCTCCAAAGCCGGCCTAGCGGAAGACCAAGCCGCAACCGGCGACTTCATCGCCCCCGAGCCGGTGGATGTATTCGCCGAGATCGAGGCGCAGAAGAAGGCGGACGAGGCGAACTCAGCCGCCTCGGTGCAACAGGCAATTGCTGAGGCCGAAGCCCTCGAGGGACGCAAGTCCGCGCGGTTGGCCACCCCCGGAGAGCGCGGTACCAACTCGCTGACTACCGGCGCTCAGCCTGATGCGCCCGAGCTCGCGTCGCCGTATCAGCCACCTGCCCAGCCGCCGATGGCTCCACCGGAGCCTCAGCAGCCGGGCAGTGCGGGCTGAACACCTGAGGGTGGATTACGCCTGATCGATGAGCTGCTGGCAGCCGGCCAGGAACTCGTCGAAGTTGTTCATGATCCGATAGTCGAAGAAGGACTCGTCGGCGAACGTCACTCTGATGATGCGGACGTTCGCCTGACGTTCGGTGACATCAGTGATCGATCGCAGGTGGTCGGCGTTGATCCGGTAGTACGGGCTCGGATCGGCCTGTGCGCCGGCCAGGAAGCGCCAGGCCGACAGTCCGCTGCGGGAAACGACCAGCGTCAGCGCCTCCCCGTCGGTGGGCAAGGTGGTGGCGATCGAGCCGGGCGCCCCGCCGATGTGCTTTCCCTGAACCGCGGCGTTCATCGCCTTGTCCACCACCGTGTTGATGAGGGACCACGACAACGAGACCGACTGGCTTTCTCGGGTGAAGCCCTCCGGGGATGCTGTGGTCCACGACAGATAGGTGTCGTCGGATTCCAGGAGTCGCGTCATCAGCGACGGCACGTCGGGTCCGGCGCCGGCGACCTTCGCGATGTATTTGTCGAGCAGTCCCATGATCAGTCCTTTTCGTTCGGTCGGTGTTTGGTGAAGCTCCGGACGGCCGAGATGCCGGCAGCCACGGTGATTGCGGCCCCTACGAGGACGATCGGCCAGTAGCCGATGGCTTCGATGACATTGACCAAGCCGCGGTATCGACGGCTGGAGTAGCCCACGACGTACTCGTCCCAGATTCCGGGAATCGCCAAGGCGATGGTGATGGCGCCGAAGACGAGCGCTACGACCGCATAGGTCATCCAACTGCTCGAGGAGTCGTCTGGGTCATCGTCGTCAACGAACTCCACTGCTGGTCGCTGTTCAGTCATGGTGGTTAGATCCCCTCCGGCCACGCCAAGATTTCGCTGGGGTCTCACCGTCCCCGCGGTGCCACTCTCGGGGGTGATCAGTGCCGCGATCAATGCGCGTGGCTAACTCCGAACGCTCCCGAACTGGGGCGTCTACCATTCGGACAAATGGGTGGCCAGGTCGGTCCATTAGGATGCCGCTGTGGTCGTCCCGCAAGCCTGGCAGTCGGCACCGGATCCAGGTTCGGTGACATCGCCGGATGAGCTGGTCCGTGCACTGAGCGAACTGCGCGGTTGGGCCGGTGATCCATCCTTTTCCAGCCTCGCCGAGGCGATCGACGACCTGCGCACCCGGGAGAACCGTCCCGGTGGACGCCCGGGGAAGGTCACCGTCTACGACTGCTTCCGGACGGGTCGACGTCGACTGGACGCCACCTTGTTTCTCGACCTGATCACTGTGCTGGGCGTGCCTGCCCGGGCGCAGGAACAGTGGTGGTTGGCCTACCGAATCGCCTTTGGTCGGGTCGACGAGGACATCACCGTGCCCCGTCGCGTGGATGATCCGGCGCTGTGGCCACCGCGGACTCCGTTGGTCGGACGAGACCGTGAGCTGGCCGCGATTCTGCAATGCGCACCGGGATCGATGGTGATGATCTCCGGTGCCCCGGGCTCTGGGAAGACCGAGTTGGCGCTCCACGTGGTGAATCGGTGGCACCGGCTGCTCGGACCGGAAGCTGCCGGCCTGGCCCTGGATCTGCGGGGTTTCGACCCCGATCTGGAGCCGCTGACACCGCTGTCGGTGCTCTCCCGGCTGTTGCTGGGCGTCGGGGTAGCCCCGGCTGGCTACGAGGGGTTGGCCCTCGACGATCGGATGGGGTTGCTGGTCCGGGTGTTGGCCGACCGTCCCGTGGTGATGCTGCTGGACAACGCCGGCTCCGCCGAGCAGGTGCTGCCGCTGCTGCCGGTGCCGCCACGCTGGCGAATCGTGGTCACCAGCCGACGCCGTTTCGACCATGTGGAGGAGATCGTCGGTGAACCGGTGGTGCTCGGCGAGTTGAGTCCTTCGGCATCTCTCGAACTGCTGAGCAGGGGCGTGGGAGCCGGGCGGGTCGAAGCCGAGCCGCAGGCCGCAGCTCGCATCGTGGAGCGCTGCGGTCACATCGCGCTGGATCTCACGCTGGTCGGGGCCGCGATCGCCACCGAATCCGACGAATGGTCGCTGGCCGATCACGCCACCCGACTGGAGGCTCTGCCTGCCGACGAGTTCCTGCGCCCCGCGTTGCAGTTGTCCTATAGCGCTCTGCCCGAAACGTTGCGGCGCACGCTGCGACTGGCAGCATTGCACCCCGGTCCCTGGTTCGCAGCGTCGGAGGTGGCAGCTCTGGTGGACCTGGCGATTCCGGTCGTGGTGGGGCAACTCGGACAGCTGGCGGCCGAACATCTGATTACCCCGGTGGCCGAGGGATTCACCATCCATGACGTGGTGCGGACCTTTGCGCTTCGCCAAACCCTGTTGACCGACCCGCGGTCACAGCAGTTGCTGGCCGTCGGCCGCTGGGTGCATCAGCTCACCCGCGAGGTGCACGCTCATGCTCAGCCCGGACGCCCGGATGCGTCCTGGCTCACCGAGCACCTTCCGGTGGTGGTGGCCCTGGTCGAGGGCTACGCCGACACCGAACTCATCGCCGACATCACCGAACTCGTGGTTGCGTTGATCGAGTACCTGGACGTGTCCGGTCAACTCGCCGAGGCCGAGACACTACTCCGGGCGTTGCTGAGTCACCCCGAGGTGCCGACCCGGACCACGGTGCAGCGCAAGTTGGGGCGGATTCTGGAGTTGCGGGGCAAACTGAACGAAGCGTGGGATCAACTGCGCGACGCGCTGGATCCCGCAGACCCCGAATACGGCAGGGCTCTGAACGGGGTGGGGAATGTCCTCAAGCGGATGGGACGCCTGCCGGATGCGGTGCACTACTACTGCCTTGCCTCCCGTCAGGCGACGCTCACCGATGACTGCTTCGCCGGCGGGCGCGCCCTGGGGAACCTCGCTGATGCACTGCGCGAAATGGGGCACCTGGGCTGGGCCGAGCAGTTCTTCGCCGCCGGACGCCAATGCTCCGAGCGTGCCGGCGACAGCGTCAATCTGGCGATCATGCTCAGCAATCGGTGTGAGTTGATCGAGGCCCGTGGTGATTACGCCGAGGCTGCCGAACTGGTTGCTGAGGCGCTGCCGATCTATACCGAGCTGGGGTTCGCTGCACTCTGGGTGAACGCGGAGGGGGTCCGTGCGCGCTGTCTGTTGGCCACCGGTGACCTGGACGGCTGCGGTGCTGCGTTGGAGCGGGCCGAGCGACAAGCGGAGTTGTCCGGAATCCCTGAGCAACGCTGCGACCTGGCGATGATTCGCAGCCGCATGTGGTTGGCCCACGGCGATCGCCCCCGAGCGATTGCGGAATTGCAGGCCGTGATGGCAACCGCCCAGCGGCTGCGCCTGGGGAGCAAAGTCAGCCAAGCCGAGGACCTGTTGCGGAGACTGGATCACTGATGCTGATCGAAATCGAGAATGCCGACGACGAGCGGTTGGCTGACTATGTCCGGCTGCGGGAGTCCGCGCTGCGACACAGTCTGGAGGCCGCCGAAGGCTTGTTCATCGCCGAAGGCGCCAAGGTTATCCGGCGTGCGATTCTGGCCGGCTATCGGCCGCGATCCTTCCTGCTGGCGCGGCGTTGGCTCGCCGAGTTGTCCGATCTGATCGATGCGGTACCGGACGTGCCGGTGTACCTGGTCACCGAGCAGATCGCCGAAGCGGTCACCGGATTCCACGTCCATCGTGGCGCACTGGCGTCGCTGCATCGGATGCAGCGCCACAGCGTGGCAGGACTGGTGGCGAGCGCGCGGCGGCTGGTCGTCACCGAGGATCTGGCCGACCATGCCAATGTCGGCGCGGTGGCCCGCAACGCGGCCGGGCTGGGCTGGGACGGTCTGCTCCTCAGTCCGGGCTGTGCCGACCCGCTCTACCGGCGTGCGGTGAAAGTATCCATGGGGGCAGTGCTGACGCTGCCCTGGGCGCGGATGGCGGATTCGGCCACCGGCCTCGAGCAGTTGCATCAGGCCGGATTCACCGTGGCTGCACTGGCATTGAGCCCGGCGGCGGTCAGCCTGGCAGGCTTTGCTGCGCAGTTGCAGGCTCAGCCCCGCAAACTGGCGGTGCTGTTGGGCACTGAGGGCCACGGGTTGAGCGCCACCTGGCTGCGCCAGGCCGATGTGGTGGTGCGCATTCCGATGCAGGCCGGAATCGACTCCCTCAATGTGGCTGCTGCGGCAGCGATCGCCTGCTACGCGCTGGGCGAGGAGGCGGGCTTGTCGACAGCCGAGGTCGCTTTGGGCGACAACGGCCAGTCATCGGGGTAGAGATGTGCCAACTCCTGCGCTTGAGCGTAGAGCTTGCGGCGTAACCGCCCGGAGAGGCGATCCCCGAAGACGGTGCCCCCCAGGTGGTCGGTCTCGTGCTGCAGACACCGGGCCAGCAGACCGGTGCCTTCTACTCTGATCGGCTGACCGTAGGCGTCCTGGCCGGTCACCACGGCGAAATCGGGCCGCGCCAGTGGCTGGTAGGCCCCAGGAAGGGAGAGGCATCCCTCCTCGGCGGACTCGAAGTTCCGCTCGCTGCCGTCGGGCAGGCTGAGCACCGGATTGCAGACCACACCCTGACGGTAGATCTCGTCGGCGTCGGGGCAGTCGTAGACGAAGAGTGCCTTGCCCACCCCCACCTGGGTGGCGGCCAGGCCGACGCCGTGGGATTCCGCCATGGTGGTGAACATGTCACGGATCAAGGTGTGAAGCTCCTCGTCGAAGACCGTCACGGGTTCGGTCGGTGCGTGCATCACCGGTTCACCCCACCGAGTGATCCGCCGCAACCGGCCACCTGTCAGGAACTCATCCACACCCACGCCTGTTCTCCTCTCCGACGGGGCCATCTTAGGGCTCCGGGCGCGCCGTCTTGCGCGGCTGGTGACCCTGAGGGACCCTGAAGCTGTGGAGCCGGAGTCGGAGTTGCCGGCCGCGATCACTGCGCTGTTGGCTGAGTTCGGCGAGTATCTGCGGCTGGAGCAGGGGCGCTCCGAGCACACCATCCGGGCCTACCTGGGGGACCTGCGGGCGTTATTCAGTCACCTGAGTCGGGTCGGACCCGAGGATGTCGACCAGGTTCAACTGGCCGATCTGCGCACGTGGCTCGCCAATCAGCACGCGGTCGGGGCGCAGCGAAGCACCATCGCCCGGCGGGCGGCCTCGGTGCGAGCCTTCTTCTCCTGGGCCCATCACACCCACCGTCTGGCTCGTGACCCCGCAGCCACGCTGCGGTCCCCGCGAGTGGATCGCCGACTTCCGGCCACGATCGAGATCAGCCAACTCCGAGCGGTGCTGGACGCCGTCGCTGCCGCCGCCACCGACGTGGCGGAGCCGATTGAGGGAGCGCTGGCGCGCCGGGACCTGGCTGTGATGGAAGTGCTCTATTCGACCGGCATCCGGGTGTCTGAGGCCTGTGGCCTCGACCTGGACGATGTGGATTTCGACCGCGGACTGGTGAGAGTCCTCGGCAAGGGCGGCAAAGAACGAATCGCGCCGTTGGGCCGTCCGGCATGCCAGGCGTTGGCGGGCTGGCTGGTGGTGCGTCCGCTGCTGATCGTGCCCGCTTCGGGCAGGGCGGTGTTCCTCGGCGAGCGCGGCGGGCGGCTGGACCCGCGGGTAGCGCGGCGCATCGTGCACCGGGCCTTGGCCGCAGTGCCGGGTACCCCCGATCTGGGCCCGCACGGCCTCCGGCATGCCATGGCCACCCATCTCTTGGAAGGTGGGGCCGATCTCCGGGCGGTCCAGGAGATTCTCGGCCATTCCTCGCTGGCGACCACGCAGTTGTACACCCATGTCACCACTGAGCGACTGCGCACGGCCTATCAGCAGGCCCATCCCCGAGCCTGACAGCTCACAGATATCGCTGCGGATCGACCAAGGCGCCGTTGGCCCAGACACTGAAGTGCAGATGGCAGCCGGTGCTCCAGCCGGTGGAACCGACGCTGCCGACCACTTCGCCGGCCTGAACCCTGGTTCCCATCGTGACCGAGTAGCTGCGGGCGTGCAGATAGTAGGTGATCAGGTGCTGCCCACCGATGACACCGTGGTCTATGCCGAGGCGGTTCCCGCTGGCCGAATCAAAGCTGCGTGCCACCACCACGCCTGCCGCTGCCGCCCTGATCGGGGTTCCGCAGGCGGCACCGATATCGACACCGCTGTGCATTCGCCAGGTGTGGAAGATCGGGTGCAGGCGCATCCCGAACCCTGAACCGATGCGTCCGGGTACCGGTGCTGCCAGCACACCGGAGCCCGTCTCCGTGTGCCGTGCCATCAGGTCGCGGACGGCAGTCTCGGCGTCCGCGGGCAGCAGCCGGATGCCTGCTGTGTCGGCGAATAGCCCGACCGGATCCAGATAGCGGTCGTCACGAAGCCATCCCAGGTGCAGGCAGGTGCCGCCGACGCAGTCATGGCCGGACTGCAGTGCGCCGATCGAGTCGCCGGCCGCGACCGGCTCCCCGACCGTGCGCGTGGTCGCGACCGGCTCATAGGTGGTGCGGGTCGTGCCGTGATCGATGACGACCACCGGACGGCCCGCAACCGATCCCGCGAAACGGACCGTGCCAGCCAGGGCGGCGACGACTATCGTGCCCGGATCGGCGAGCAGGTCGACGCCGCGATGACCGGCCGACCACTCCTGATCGGGCGGGTCGAATCCTCGCACGATCGGGCCCGGCACCGGTGCAACGCCGCTCGCGGCGCGGGCGGGCGTGGCCGCCGGCGCCGACAGTCCAGCACTGAGGACCAGAATCAGAATCAGATGATGCTTCGCCATGCCCTCACCATCGGCACGACGGCACTCGATGAGCCAGCGGTCGCCAGGGTTGTGGAAAGCTGCGATGGCTGTCGAGCCGCCAGTTGGCGATACGGGGTCGCTGCGGCGTACAATCGCTTCCGCAGTCTGGCAGATCCAGGCTGACTTCGCATGTGGTCGTACCGGCGAACGCCGGGCCGTAAGTCCGAGGTCCCTCCGGGGTGGACGAGAAGGCGACCACGTCAGGCGAACCGAAACGCTCGGTTCGAACAACTCAACGCAGGATGCGCTCGGCGCGTCTGCACGGAAAGGAACGGCTATGGCCGTCGTCTCTGCACGTCAACTGCTGGACAGTGGCGTTCACTTCGGGCATCAGACCCGGCGCTGGAACCCCAAGATGAAGAAGTTCATCTTCACCGAGCGCAATGGCATCTACATCATCGATCTGCAGCAGTCGCTGACCTACATCGATCAGGCCTACGCCTTCGTCAAGGAGACGGTGGCCAAGGGCGGTCAGATTCTGTTCATCGGCACTAAGAAGCAGGCCCAGGAGGCCATCGCCGAGCAGGCGACCCGCGTGGGTATGCCCTATGTCAACCAGCGTTGGTTGGGCGGCATGCTGACCAACTTCGGAACCATCAGCAAGCGCATCGCCAAGATGAAGGAGCTGGAGAGCCTCAACTTCGACGACGTCGCTGCCTCCGGATTGACCAAGAAGGAACTGCTGCAGCAGAAGCGCAAGAAGGAGAAGCTGGCCAAGACCCTCGGCGGCATCCGCGACATGCACCGCGTGCCGCAGGCGGTGTGGATCGTCGACACCAACAAGGAGCACCTCGCCATCGACGAGGCCCGCAAGCTGAAGATCCCGATCGTGGGCATCCTGGACACCAACTGTGATCCTGATCACGTTGACTTCCCGATCCCGGGTAACGACGACGCCATCCGCTCGGTCGCTTTGCTGACCCGTGTGTTGGCCGATGCGGTCGCCGAGGGCCTGTTGGCGCGTTCCTCCGGTGCGGAAGCCACTGGTGAAGAGGCCGAACCGATGCCTGACTGGGAGCGCGATCTGCTCTCCGCCGGTGCTGATGGTGCTGCCGCTGAGGGTGCTGAGACCGCTGAGGTCGCCGAGACCACCGAAGCTGCCGCTGAGGTTGCCGAGACCACCGAAGCTGCCGAAGCTGCCGCTGAGGTCGCCGAGACCACCGAAGCTGCCGAGGCTCCCGCTGAGGTTGCCGAGACCACCGAAGCCGCCGAGGCTCCGGCTGCGAAGAAGACCACCAAGGCCGCACCGAAGGCCACCAGCGCAGACAAGCCGGCTGCCGCCAAAAGCAAGCCGGCTCGCGCAGCCAAGAGCGAGTAGAAAAGGAACGACGTCATGAGTGCGATCACTGCCGCCGACGTGAAGAAACTCCGAGACGCCACCGGCGCCGGAATGATGGATGCCAAGAAGGCGCTGACCGAAGCGGACGGCGACTTCGAGGCTGCGATTGAGATCCTGCGGGTCACCGGGCAAGCCAAGATGGCCAACCGCTCGGATCGGGACGCCAGCAATGGCCTGGTTGCCTCCAGCGGCAATACGGTGATCCAACTGGGTGCCGAGACCGACTTTGTGGCCAAGAACGCTGAGTTCATGGCGCTCGCCGACGAGATCGCTGCTGCGGTCGACGCCGCTGGTGTCGATGGCTTGGAAGCCGCCCAGGGGGTTGCGCTGGGTTCGGGCAAGTCGGTATCCGAGGCCGTCAGCGAACTGTCGGCCAAGATCGGCGAGAAGTTGGAGCTTGCTGCTGCGGCGAGCTACAGCGGGCCCGCTGTGGTGTACCTGCACCGTCGCTCTGCCGATCTGCCGCCGCAGGTCGGTGTCATGGTGGAGCATGACGGTGGCGATGCGGACTTCGTTCGCGGTATTGCGATGCAGATCGCTGCGATGTCGCCGGCCTACGTGACTCGCGACGATGTTCCCGCCGACATCCTCGATCACGAGCGCAAGATTGCCGAGATGACCGCGAAGGAGGAGGGCAAGCCCGAGCAGATCATCCCGCGGATCGTGGAGGGTCGCCTGTCCGGCTTCTTCAAGGAGGTCTGCCTGGTCGAGCAGCCCAGTGTGTCCGACGACAAGAAGACCGTCGGTCAGTTGCTGAAGGAGAACGGTGTCGAGGTGAAGCGCTTCGTGCGCTTCTCCGCCGGCTCCTGATCCAGCGTTTGCTGCGGCCGCCCAACAACTGTTGGGCGGCCGCAGTGCGTTCCGCGCGGGGCGTGCCTGCCGCGCGGTGGTTTCGGTTAGGGTGTTGGAGGTCCGACGCCGGACCACGATGGTGCCCGAAGGAGTCCAGATGCCCAGTCCCTATCGACGTGTCCTGTTGAAGCTCTCCGGGGAAGCCTTCGGTGGCGGAAAACTCGGCGTCGATCCCGACGTGATCTCCAACATTGCCGCACAGATCGCCGATGTGGTCAACAACGGGGTTCAGGTGGCGATCGTCACTGGTGGTGGGAACTTCTTCCGCGGTGCCGAACTGCAAACCCGCGGCATGGACCGCGCCCGCGCCGACTACATGGGCATGTTGGGAACCGTGATGAACAGCCTGGCGCTGCAGGACTTCCTGGAGAAGGCCGGCGTGCCGACCCGGGTGCAGACAGCTATCACCATGGGTCAGGTGGCCGAACCATATATTCCGCTGCGAGCGATCCGGCACATGGAGAAAGGCCGCGTGGTCATCTTCGGAGCCGGCTCGGGGATGCCTTTCTTCTCCACCGACACCGTCGGCGCGCAACGGGCGTTGGAAGTGGGTGCGAATGTGCTGCTGATGGCCAAGCAGGGCACTGACGGCGTTTACGACTCCGATCCGAAGGCCAATCCCAACGCTCATCGTTATGACGAACTCACCTACGACGACTTCCTCGCCCGTGACCTGAAAGTGGCCGATGCCACGGCGGTCAGCCTGGCTCGCGAGCACCGACTTCCCATGGTGTTCTTCGACCTGGGCCAAGACGGCAATATCGCGCGAGTGGTGGCAGGTGAGAAGATCGGAACCACGCTGCATGCCTGATCCAGCCCTGCAGCCAAACCGGAAGGACAATCAGTGATCCCTGAGATCGTTGCCGATGCCACGCACAAGATGGCAGGTGCTGTGGAGCATACGCGGGAGGAGTTCGCCGCGATCCGGACCGGACGGGCACATCCGGCCATGTTCAACAAGTTGCTGGTCGACTACTACGGCGCTCCAACGCCACTGCAGCAACTCGCCACCTTCCAGGTGCCAGAAGCCCGCACCGTCCTCATCACGCCCTTCGACCGGGGTGCCATGGCCGGGATCGAGAAGGCGATTCGTGACTCCGACCTCGGCGTGAATCCGGCCAACGACGGCAACGTGGTTCGGATCGTGATGCCGCAACTCACCGAGGAGCGGCGAAGGGAATACATCAAGCTCGCCAAGACGAAGGCCGAAGAAGGCCGAGTCGCGGTTCGCAACATCCGTCGGCACGCGATGGAGAGTGTGCATAAGCTCCTCAAGGAGAAGGAGATCGGCGAGGACGAGTCCCGAGGCGCAGAGAAGCAGTTGGACGCGGTGACCAAGAAGCACACCGACATCGTCGACGAGCTGCTCAAAGCCAAGGAAGCAGAGTTGCTTGAGGTCTAGGTTGTCGAACACCACCGAGCCAGGAGCCCCGCCACAGCGACGGGCCGGACGTAATCTGCCCGCCGCGATCGGCGTCGGGCTGGGTTTGTTCGCCCTGGTGGTGGTGACGCTGATCTGGTGGCATCCCGGCTTCGTCGCCCTGGTGGTGGTGATGACCAGCCTGGGGGCGGTGGAGCTCCACCAGGCGCTGCAACGGGTCGGCATGACCTCGGCGATCATTCCGGTGGTGATCGGCAATGTGGTGATCATCGGCGGCACCTATGCCGCTGCCGAGCTGCAGCAGTACACCAATATCGCCTGGCATGTGGTGCTGTTGGGAGCGATCGGCGGCACCGTGCTGGTGGCCTTGGGATGGCGGATGTTCGGAGGCGCGGAGGGTTACGCCCGCGACAGCGCCGCAAGCCTGTTCATCATCGGCTACGTGCCACTGCTGGCTTCATTCGTCGGACTGCTGCTGGCCGAAGAGCATGGTGTGGCGAAAGTGGTACTGGTCTTCATGGGAATCGTGGGAAGCGATACCGGTGGCTATATCGTCGGATCCTTGCTCGGCAAGCATCCGATGGCACCGGTCATCAGCCCCAAGAAGACCTGGGAAGGCCTGGCCGGATCGTTCCTGCTTTCTGGCCTGGTGGCAGTGATCTTCGTGATGACGGTCACCACCTGGCCGTGGTGGGTCGGGGTACTGCTGGCCGCGGTGGTGGTGGTCTTCGGTACCGCCGGGGACCTCATCGAGTCGATGATCAAACGCGATGTCGGCATCAAAGACATGGGCTCCTTCCTGCCTGGTCACGGTGGCGTGATGGACCGCTTGGATTCTCTGCTGGTGGCGGTACCGGCGGCCTGGGTGCTGTTCATCCTGCTGGGGCTGGGCTCATGACCGAGCTGAGCCCCGAGGAGCAAGCCGCTTTCGACGCGGCCGCAGCGCTGGCCGCCGAAGGACGCACCCTGCCGCTGGTCATGGAGGCCCCGCGCCGTGGACGTCCACCCACCCACTGGATCGATCTCACCGTAGCGCAACGTCAGGCGGCCATCGCCGAGTTAGGCCTGCCGAAGTTTCGAGCCGGCCAGTTGAGCCGACACCTCTTCACTCACTTGAACGACAGCCCCGAGCAGTGGACCGATATCCCCAAAGCCGAGCGCGACGTGCTTGCGACCAACTTGGTGCAGCCACTGATCACCAGCGTGCGCGATCAGGTCGCCGATGCGGGTACGACGGTGAAATCGTTGTGGCGACTGGGGGATGGTTCCTTGGTCGAGAGCGTGCTGATGCGCTACGGGGTGCCCGGCGTCAAGGCCAGCGGTCGCGGTCGGGAACGCGCCACGGTATGTATCTCCTCCCAGGCCGGCTGCGGCATGGCCTGCCCCTTCTGCGCCACCGGTCAGGGTGGCCTGCAGCGGAACTTGAATGCCGCCGAGATCGTCGCTCAGGTGATCGATGCTGGCCGTCGCCTGCGCGATGCACAACTGCCCGGCGGGCCGGGGCGGATCAACAACATCGTGTTCATGGGGATGGGGGAGCCGATGGCGAACTACGCCTCGGTTCTGCAAGCCGTTCGTACCATCATCACGCCGGCTCCTGATGGGCTGGGGATCTCTGCTCGCGGGGTGACGGTGTCTACCGTCGGTTTGGTTCCGGCGATGCGCAAGCTTGCCGAGGAGCACCTGCCGGTGACGCTGGCGGTGAGCCTGCACGCCCCCGATGACGCGTTGCGCGATGAGTTGTGCCCGATCAACACCCGCTGGCCGATCGCAGAGGTGATCGCAGCAGCCAAGCAGTACTTCTTGAACACCGGACGCCGGGTCTCGATTGAGTACGCGCTGATCCGCGACATCAACGATCAAGGACACCGAGCCGATGAGTTGGCTGCGGTGCTACGCGGCCCCAACGGCTATGGCTGGGTGCATGTGAACCTGATCCCGCTCAACCCGACCCCCGGCTCGAAATGGACCGCCTCGCGCAAGGCTGACGCTGAGCAGTTCCGAGCGCGCCTGGAGGTCAGGGGAGTGCCGGTCACCGTCCGCGACACCCGCGGTCGGGATATCGATGGCGCCTGTGGTCAGTTGGCGGCGAGCGAACCTCGATGAGCCAGGCCTATGAGTTGCGGCCGTCGCGGCGGGACCTGATCTGGCTCAACTTGGGAAGTGTCGGGCTTGCATTGGTCGGCGTCATGGTTGCGCTTGTGGTGCGCGGCACCCTGTGGCCGGGCACCACGACAGTAGGCGTCGTCGAGATCGTGCTCGTGCTGGTAACGACCGTGACACTGGCCGTGATGCACGAAGCCATTCACGGCGTGGCGATGATAGCGGTGGGTATTCGGCGATCTGTGGCTATGGCGGCAGGCAAGACGGCAACCGGTAGGCAGTCGCTTCGAAGACCTGGTCGACGGTCTGCGTATCCATCCCGAACCGGCTCTGCGGTGAGCCCCCGATAATGGTGTTCGTGAGAATGCGTTGGGCGGGGACCGTGGCGTTGGCGCTGGTGTTGTCTGCCACGGGATGCAGCGGCAAGCAGGCGCCTACTCAGCCCGCAGCGGGTTCGGAGTCGGCGGCAACCCAGGTGATTTCGGTGGAGTCGGCAGGTCGTGACCGGAAGGTCATCCTGCACCGTCCACCCGGCACGCCCGGCCCGTCCGGCTATCCACTGGTGGTGATGCTGCACGGTGGCCTGGGCAGTGCCGCACAGGCCGAATCCAGCTATGGCTGGGATGCGACGGCCGACAAGGCCGGCTTTGTCGTGGCCTATCCCGATGGCGTGGATCGAACCTGGAACGCGGGGACCTGCTGTGGCGGTGCGCAACGCGCCGATGTCGACGATGTGGCCTTCCTCACCGAGCTGGTCGACCAGGTTTCGGCATTGCTGCCGATCGATGCGAAGCGGCGCTATCTGACCGGGATGTCTAATGGCGCCATGATGACGTATCGGATGGCGTGTCAAAGCTCGCTGTTCGTGGCCATTGCGCCGGTGGCCGGCACCCAGTTGGTCGACTGCGAGGGGGCAGCGCCGACCTCGGTGCTCCATATCCATGGCGCCGACGATTCCCAGGTGCGCATGGACGGCGAGAGAGGCGCTGCACCGGGGCGGGTGAGCGGGCCGCCGCTGGCACAAGTGATCCAGGGTTGGCGGACTCGCGATGACTGCGCGGAGCCGCGCCGGTCGGTGGCCGGTGCGCTCACCACCGCCACCTTCGAATGCGCCGATGGCCGAGCCGTCACCTGGATCGTGATCGCTGGTGCCGGACACCAGTGGCCCGGTTCGAAGCGGTCGACCTATCCGGGGGCTGATTCGCCGTCACAGGCGTTGGACGCCACCGCTGAGATTTGGCGATTCTTCGAAGGCCACCGCGGACGCTGATCGCGGCGCCCACGCCGATTCTAAATCGAACGCAGGTGCGATAAGGTGGAGTGGTGATGTACTACGTTGAGGTCGGCTCGGGAATGCCGGTGCTGGCGATCCACGGCTGGATGCCGGATCACCGATTAATGCGCGGCTGTCTGGAGCCGGTCTTCGCCCGCCGGGCCGGCTATCGGCGACTGTATCCAGACCTGCCGGGTATGGGTCGGTCTCCGGCGGGGAGCGTCGCCAGCGCTGATGATCTGCTCGCTGCACTGGAGGAGTTCATCGATGCCCACATCGGCACCGATCGGTTCCTGCTCGTCGGGGAATCCTACGGTGGCTATCTTGCCCGCGCTCTGGTGCGATCCCGACCGGATCAGGTCGCTGGTTTGGCGATGATCGCCCCGGTGGCCGAGCCGCGTCCGGATCGCCGGGTGTTGCCAGCACTGCAGGTGCTGCGCGCTGACCCCGGCGTCTTGGATGGTCTGGATACCCGATTGCAGGAGAGCTTCACCTTCCTAGCCGCGGTGCACACCGCCGAGGTGTTGCACCGATTCCTCGACGAGGTTCAACCCGGATTGGACGCTGCAGATCAGGTGGCCTTGGCCCGCATTGGTGAGCGCCTGCTGCTGAGTCGCGACCCTGATGCCCCGGGCCAGGAACCGTTTCTGGGCCCGAGCGTGACGCTGGTGGGACGCCAAGATATCGCCGTCGGCTACCAGGACCAGTGGCGTCTGCTTACCAGATACCCGCGCATGAGTCTGGCGGCCTTAGACACCGCCGGGCACAATGTGCAGATCGAGCAGCCGCAGCTGTTCGAGGCGCTCATGGTGGAGTGGCTGGATCGCGTAGCCGCTCAACGCTGAGGCGACTTGCGCACCGATCGGCACCGTTGCATCATGGGGAGGTCCCCAACCAGCGAGGATGACATGTACCGCGACGTCGTTTCAGCCATTAACCACCTGCGCTGACCCGTCGAGTCCGATGCGACTCCGGCCCCAGCGCACTGCTGAACTTCGGAGTCCATCATGTTTACCCCTGTTGTCGTCCTCGACAATCTCAGTTTCGCCTGGCCTGACGGCGATCGCGTCCTGGAGTCGGTCACCGCGACCCTGGGCGGCATCACCGGCCTGATCGGCCGCAACGGTGCCGGGAAGTCCACTCTGCTGCGCCTGATCAGCGGCGAACTGACCCCCACCTCGGGAACCGTGACCCGGCTTGGCAGTGTCGCCATGCTGCCCCAGAACCTGACGTTGCGCCGCGACGACACGGTCGCGGATCTGCTGGGCATTGCCGGGCCGCTGCGGGCACTGCGGGCGCTGGAGGCCGGTGATACCGCCCCGGAGTTGTTCGATCGCATCGCAGCTGAGTGGGGGATCGAGGCTCGAGCGCGGGCGGCATTGGACGCGGCCGGGTTGGCCAGGATCGGGATCGACCGGCCCGTGGCAACCCTTTCCGGCGGTGAGGTGATGCTGACGGCGGTGATCGGGTTGAAGCTCGCCCGGCCCGCCATCGCGTTGCTCGACGAACCCACCAACAATCTGGACCGGGACACTCGAGCCGATCTGCACACTCTCCTGGCCCACTGGCCCGGGGCGCTGCTGATCAGCAGCCACGATGAAGAGTTGTTGGCGATCAGTGAACAGATCGTCGACCTCGACTCCCCAGGGTTACGCCGCTACGGCGGCGGCTACCAGGCCTATCTCGAACGGCGTGCCGCCGAACAGGCAGCTGCGGAGCAGGCGATCACCACCGCCAAGCAACACCTGCGCATCGAGAAACGCCGACAGCGTGACCTGCAAACCAGACTGGCCCGCAGCGCCCGGCAGGGCAAGACCGACGTCGTACGGTCGAAATTCATCGGAGCCGCGGCTGACGAGCGCCGACGCCGCAGCGAGCAAACCGCCGGCCGGCTGGGCCGGGGCGTGGCCGAGCGGGTAGCTCAGGCCGAGCAGCAGGTGCAGGCCGCAGAATCCGGTCGACGCCGCGAGAAGCAGATCAGCATCGCGTTGCCCGACCCGCAGCTGTCGGCCACTCGCCGACTGGCCGAACTGCGTGACGGTGTGCACAGCCAGCTGATCGCCGGACCGCAACGGGTCGCGCTCAGCGGACCCAACGGCGTCGGCAAGACCCGACTGCTGGAAACCTTGTTCGGTGCTGAACCATTAGGCGAGCTCCGGGCGATTCGGCTGTGCGAACGTATCGGCTATCTTCCGCAGTGCTGGCACGAAGCCGAGCCCGGTGGTGATGCGCTGAGTGCGGTGGTGCGAGCGACTCCCAGCCGTACCGAGCAGGAGATCCGGGCCCAACTGGCAGCCTTCGGTCTCGGCGCGGACACCGTCGCCAGACCGCTGGGCCGACTCTCCGGCGGCGAGCGGGTGATGGTCGCTCTGGCTCGGGTGTTGCTGGCCGATCCAGCGCCGCAGCTGGTGGTGCTCGATGAGCCCACCAACGACCTGGATCAGATCACGATCACGGCATTGGTGACCGCTCTCAACGCCTACCGTGGTGGGTTGCTGGTGGTCAGCCACGACCGTAGCTTCTTGGCTCGGCTGTCCATCGACACCTGGCTGGCACTCACCACCGACGCTGGCGGCACGTCGCTGCGCTCGTCAGTCGACGAGCAAGGCGATGGCCGCCGTGGCGGTGGTGCGGTCGGCCAGGTTCGGGAATGAGTGCGGCATCCAGCAAGAGCGTCCGCAACAACGCTGTCATCAACGGCGGTCAGCGTCTCAACCTGAACCTGCGGCGCCAGCGGCCTGGCGCAGCGCTTGGTGCCATCACCCGAAGACGACGTTGGCCCCGGCTGGTGCCGGGGCCAACGCGATCGAGATCGACTCAGGCAGTCAGCGAGTCGACGTATTCCTTGTTGTCAGCCATCCACTGCTTCACCAGGGGACCCTTGTCCTCGACATCGGCGTTCTGGTTGAACAGCAGATCCTCCAAATCGGCCAACTGCGCCGAGCTCATCGTGAATGCGCTGAGCCAGCCGTTCACCTCTGCGAAGTCGGTGGCGAAGCCAGTACGGCTGTAGACATGGATTCCCTCGGCGCCACCGAGCGCACCCTTGGGGTCCTCGAGGTTCTTGATCGGGAACGCAGCGTAGGCCCAATGCGGCTCCCACAAGGTGACAACGACATTCTCGCCCTTGCTGGTGGCGGCCTTGAGCTCGGTCAGCATGCCGGCGGTCGAAGAGGTGACGAACTTCATGTCCTTCAGCCCGTAGTCGGGGATGACCGCGTCCTTCATGGTCTTGGTCAGGCCGGCGCCTGCCTCGATACCGATGATCTTGTTGTTGAAGGCGTCGGCATTGGCAGCCAGTTGATCCAGCGAGTCGATGGGAGCATCTTTGTTGACCGCGACAGTCAGCTTGGCAGAGTCGTACCAGGTACCCACATCGACGATCTTGTCCCCGAACTTCTTGATGTAATCGGCGTGCGTGGTGGGCAGCCAGATGTCGGTGGCGAAGTCGTAGTCACCGGTCGACAGACCGGCAAACAGCGGTGCCACGTCGGAGTACTTCAGGGTGACGGTGTACCCCTTGTCCTCCAACACGGCCTTCCACAACTCGGAGGAGGCGATGCCTTCCTCCCAGCCATTGAAGACGGCCAGCGTGATGTCCCCCTTGGAATCGGTGGCGCCCGGACTGTTCGTCGAGGTGCAACCGGTGAGCAGCATGCTCATCGCAGCCGCCGCGGCTGCGATTCCGGTAGCGAGCTTCTTCATGGTCTTCCTTTCCCGACAGGTGGAATCTCCGCCTGCCGTGAGCGGGTGAATCGTCGGCTGATTCCCCGCACGCGACCGTGCCGGTCGCGAGGTCTTCAGGAGGTGGTTGACGCCGCCAATTCGCGGGCATCCTCGCCAGCGGCTTCGCGGACGGCACTGCGACGCTCTTTGAGCGTGGCGTACAGCCCGCGGCGTTGGCCGAAGGCGTTGGTGAACCGGTCCAACAAGATGGCGAGCACGACGACGGCCAGGCCGGCCTCAACACCCAACGAGGTATCGAGTTGGCTCAGCGAAGCGATCACGTCTCCGCCGAGGCCGCCGGCCCCAACCAGGCCGGCGATGACCACCATCGACAGCGAGAGCATGATCACCTGATTGATTCCGGCCATGATGCTGGGCATCGCCAGCGGGAGCTGAATCTGGCGCAGGATGCGTCGCGGTGTGGCGCCGAAAGCCTCACCGGCTTCGACGACTTCGGCATCGACGCTGCGAATGCCCAACTCGGTCAAGCGGACCCCAGGGGCCATCGCGAAGATGATGGTGGCCACAATTCCCGGGGCCACACCGACCCGGAACAGCAGCAGCGCAGGCACCAGGTAGACGAAGGCAGGCATGGTCTGCAGGAAGTCCAGGATCGGGCGGATAATCGCCGAGGCAAGCCTCGATCTCGCCGCCAGAATGCCCAGCGGGATAGAGATGATGACAGCGAAGAACGCGGCCACCAACACCAGTGCCAAGGTATCCATCGAGTTCTGCCACTGATTGACAGCCAGAATCAGGAACAACCCCAGTCCGCTCCCGAGCGCGAAGATCCAACCCCGGGCGAACAGCGCCGCGATCACCACGATGGCGATGAACAGCCACGGCGGCAGTGCGGTCAGGCCATCGTTGATCAGGTTGTACAGGCCCAAGAAGATGGCTCGAAGCACGACGAACGGCGCTTCGGCATTGTTGATCACCCAGTCCACGCCTGCGGCGACCCAGTCACCCAGGGGAATTCGCACGCCGTCCATCAGTGGACCTCCGTCGCTTCAGCGCCGGCCAACACTTGATCGATGACTCTCGAGGGCAGGGCGCTCATCATGGGTGGCGCGCCCACGGCGGCTTCGGCCTCACCGCCCAGGGCTGCGAGCAGGGTCACTCGGGGCACCACTCCGACCAGCCTGTTCTTCTCATCGGTCACCGCCAGCGGCAGCGCCGATTCCACCGACGGGAGATAGAGATCAACCAGCGCGCTGCTCGGATTGACGGTGGCGATATCCGTCAGATGTGCAGCCAGGTCGGTCTCACCGGCACGCACGAGCCGGATCGCATCACGATCGGTGATGACACCGCGCAGTTGGCGGCCGCGCCCGATCACGAAAGCGGCCGGAACTTGGTTGTCGCGCATGAGTCGCAACGCGGCTCGAGGTCCGGCGTTGACCTGGACCAGTGCCCACGGTGGTTCCATCACCGCGCCGGCAGTGAGAACACGGGCTCGATCCACGTCCTGCACGAACTGAGCCACGTAGTCATTGGCCGGATCGGTGAGAATCTCCTCCGGTGTTCCGATCTGCACGATCCGCCCGTCGCGCATCACCGCAATGCGATCGCCAAGGAACATGGCCTCATTGAGGTCGTGGGTGATGAAGATGATGGTCTTGCCGAGCGTCTCCTGGAGTTCCAGCAGTTGTTCCTGCATTTCGCGGCGAATCAGCGGGTCCAAAGCCGAAAACGCTTCGTCCATGAGCAACACGTCGGTGTTGGCAGCCAACGCCCGGGCCAGGCCGACGCGCTGCTGCATGCCACCGGACAAGGCTCCGGGAAGTTTGCGTTCCCATCCCTTCAAGCCGACCAGGTCGATGATCTCGCGGGCTTTGTCCTCCCGCTGCGTCCGTGGCATCTTGCGGATCTCGAGGCCGTAGGCGACGTTGTCCAGCACCGTGCGGTGGGGCAGCAGTGCGAAGTGCTGGAAGACCATCGAAATGTGCTGCTCGCGAACCTCCCGCAGTGCTTTGCCGCGCATCCCGGTGATCTGCTTGCCGCCTACGGTGACGGTTCCGGCGGTCGGCTCCCACAGGCCGTTGAGCATGCGGATCAAGGTCGACTTGCCCGATCCCGACAGCCCCATCACGACGAAGATCTCACCAGGGCGCACCTCGAAGGAGGCATCGATGACCGCCGCGGTCACCGACTCCTCGAGCGCGTCGCGGTCGGCTCCTTGTCGAAGTTCCTGCACCGCCTGCTGGGCGCGTTGTCCGAACACCTTGAACAGGCCGTCCGCAACCAGGGCGGGGGCAGTGTCATGCATCACGTGGTCCTCCAGAGGGGCGTCAACCCCACCTGGGCCGGGTCTCAAAGGTCCTCCCCTGAGGCTCAACCCCAGTGACAGAACGCGTCAGCTTGCGTTCCGCTCCCGAACCTTCCACACCGTACGAACATCGGCAGTCTCTCCACCGTGTGCGCGGCCCACGCCGACCAACATCGCAAACGTGCCGGTCAGCGACAGCGCTTGACCATAACAACATGTCTGAATCGAAGGCAAAGGCATTCGGCTCCGCGTTGGCATCCGTTACCACACCGTAAGCTGGGGCCGGTTGCGGGGAGGAGCCGACGGCATGCGTCGAATTGTGGTCTTGGGAAGCACGGGTTCCATCGGAACCCAAGCGATCGAGGTGATCGGTCGCCATCGTGATCGCTTCACCGTCGTCGGTCTGGCTGCCGGCGGGGCCAATCCCGAACTCCTCATCGAACAGGCGCGGGCGCTGCGTCCGGTCGTCGTCGCGGTCTCCGACGCCGAAGCCGCTGACCGAGTCGCTGAGGCGCTGCCCGGCCAGGAGATCTGGGCGGGCCCGGATGCTGCCTCGGAGTTGGCCGCGATCGACTGCGACGTCGTGCTCAATGGCATCACCGGTGCTGCCGGGTTGGGGCCCACTCTGGCGACTTTGCACGCCGGCACCACCTTGGCCCTGGCCAACAAGGAGTCTTTGGTGATCGGAGGCCGGCTGGTCACCGATGCCGCAGCACCGGGCCAGATCGTTCCGGTCGACTCCGAACATTCCGCCTTCGCCCAAGCGCTGCGATCAGGGCGGGCCGAGGAGGTGCAGCGACTCATCCTGACCGCCTCGGGTGGGCCGTTTCGAGGCTTCACCGCCGAGCAGTTGCGCACCGTGACGCCGCAGCAGGCGTTGGCTCACCCCACCTGGAACATGGGACGCGTCGTCACGATCAACTCCGCCACCTTGGTGAACAAAGGACTGGAGCTGATCGAGGCTGCGTTGTTGTTCGGCATTGACTTCGCCGACATCGAGGTGGTGGTGCATCCGCAATCGGTGGTGCATTCGATGGTGGAATTCCGAGACGGCTCCACGATCGCCCAGTGTTCACCACCGGACATGAAGCTGCCGATCGCCCTGGGATTGTCCTGGCCCGAGCGACTCGGTGACGTCGCGACCGCGTGCGACTGGCGCTCGGCGGCCACCTGGACGTTCGAGCCGCTGGACGCCGAGGTGTTTCCCGCCGTCGAGTTGGCCCGGCGCGCCGGAATCATCGGCGGCATCGCGCCGGCAGTATTCAACGCGGCCAACGAAGTGTGTGTGGATGCCTTCTGCGCCGGCGATTTGGAGTTCAGCGGCATTGTTGAGGTGGTCGCCGATGTGCTGGCAGCGCACGGCAACGAGTCGCCCGCTACGGTGAGCGTGGCCTCGGTGTTGAGCGCCGATGCCACGGCGCGGCAGGCGGCATCCGAACGGATCAAGGAGCGGTAGATGGAGCTTCTCACCACGGTGGGTTTCGCAGTGGCCTTCTTCGCTCTGATCATGGTCTCGGTGGCCCTGCACGAAATCGGGCACATGGTGCCGGCGAAACTGTTCGGAGTGCGCGTCCCGCAGTACTTCGTGGGATTCGGTCCTACCCTGTGGTCGACCGTGCGCGGTGAGACTGAATACGGCATCAAGTGGTTCCCCCTGGGCGGCTTCGTCAGGCTGCTGGGGATGTATCCGCCGGAGCCCAAGACGCGCAAGCACCGCAATCGCCTCACCGACTTCGCTGATTCGGCGCGGGCTGTGGAATGGGAGGAGATCACCCAGACCGACGTGGCCGACTCCCGGCTGTTCTATCAGAAGAAGACCTGGCAGAAGCTGATCGTCATGGCCGGCGGCCCGGTGATGAACCTGCTCATCGCCTTCGCGCTGTTCTGGGCGGTGACCGCCGGTTACGGCGTCTATCGAGCCCAGCCCACCGTCGCCTATGTGCAGCAATGCGTGATCACTGATCCCCATCGAACCGAATGCAATGCCAGTGATCCACTCACGCCGGCGGCGCAGGCGGGGTTGAAGGTCGGCGATCGGATCGTACTTTTCAACGGGGTGTCGATCGAGTCCTACGACCAGCTCTCCGCCCTGATCCGGGCCAATTTGGCTGGTCCTGCGGTCATCGTGGTCGAGCGCGACGGTCAGCAGGTCACGCTGCCGCAGATCCACACCGGCATGAACAACCTTCCGGATCGCCTGGATCCCAGTCATCAGGTCCGAGCCGGCTGGCTGGGTATCAGTCCGCAGCAGGATCTGGTCAAGGGCGGGCCCGTCCAGGTAGTGGGCGACATGTGGACCATGACCCAGCAGAGTGTGGTGGCGTTGGCCCAATTCCCGGTGAAAGTCTGGAATGTGGGCGCAGATCTGGTGACCGGACAAGATCGCAGCGTCTATGACCCCATCAGCATCGTCGGTGCCAGCCAGGTGGCCGGTCAGGTGGCCGGCGACGCGGGCCTGTCGGACGGCCAGAAATTCGCGACCTTCGCGTCGCTATTGGCCTCGATCAACCTGTTCTTGGCGCTGTTCAACCTGGTGCCCCTGCCGCCCCTGGACGGTGGCCACATTGCCGGGGCGATCTACGAGTGGATCCGTCGCAAGACGGCCGGGCTGCTGCGCCGTCCGGACCCGGGGTTCTTCGACACCGCGAAACTGTTGCCCATCGCCTACGGCGTTGGCGGTTTCCTGGTGCTGTCCGGCGTGGTGCTGGTTATCGCCGATGTGATCTCTCCGGTGCAATTGTTCTAAGCCTCCCGGCCCCACCCGAACGGCTCGGTAGGCTGTCTGGTGACGCCGTTGAGACGTCGCGCGCGGAGAATACGAGGAAACGTTGTCTGTGAACCTGGGCATGCCCACGATCGCGCCGCCGGTGCTGGCACCGCGGCGACCCACTCGTCAGATCCGGGTGGGATCGGTTCTGGTCGGAGGCGACGCACCGATATCGGTGCAGTCGATGACCACCACCAAGACCACCAATATCGACGCCACCCTGCAACAGATCGCCGAACTCACTGCGGCCGGCTGTGACATCGTGCGCGTCGCCGTCCCCAGCCAGGACGATGCCGACGCGCTCCCCGCGATCGCTGCCAAGAGTCAGATCCCGGTGATCGCCGACATCCACTTCCAGCCGAAGTATGTCTTCGCTGCCATTGACGCCGGCTGCGCGGCGGTGCGCGTGAATCCGGGCAACATCCGGGCCTTCGACGACCAGGTGGGACAGATCGCCAAGGCCGCCAGCGCCGCCGGTGTCTCGTTGCGCATCGGGGTGAATGCCGGGTCCTTGGACGCCCGGCTGTTGGCCAAACACGGGGGACCCACCCCCGAGGCACTGGTCGAGTCCGCCCTGTGGGAAGCCAGCCTGTTCGAAGAGCACGGCTTTCGCGACTTCAAGATCTCGGTGAAGCACCACGACCCGGTGGTCATGGTGCGTGCCTACGAGCAACTCAGCGAAGCCTGCGACTATCCGCTGCACCTCGGGGTCACCGAGGCCGGACCGGCCTTCCAGGGCACCATCAAGTCCGCCGTCGCTTTCGGCGCGCTGCTGAGCCAGGGCATCGGCGACACCATCCGGGTGTCGCTTTCGGCGCCGCCGGTAGAAGAGGTCAAGGTCGGTGTCAAGATCCTGGAGTCGCTGAACCTGCGTCCGCGCAAGCTCGAAATCGTCTCCTGCCCATCGTGTGGCCGTGCCCAAGTCGACGTCTACAGCCTGGCCGAGGATGTCACCAAAGGCCTGGAAGGTCTGCAGGTCCCGCTGCGGGTCGCGGTGATGGGATGTGTCGTCAACGGACCCGGTGAAGCCAGGGAGGCCGACCTCGGTGTCGCTTCCGGGAACGGCAAGGGGCAGATCTTCGTACACGGCGAAGTGGTCAAGACCGTCCCCGAATCCGAGATCGTGGCCACGTTGATCGAGGAAGCGAATCGGCTGGCCGCGGCCATGCCCGATGCTGAAGCCGGTCCGCCAGAAGTCATCGTGGAGTGATCCGATGCCGGTGCGAACTCTGACTCTCAACGACCTGCCAGCGGTTCGCCGACTGTTGGCCGCCGACCCGGTGGCCAATGTGTTCTTCTCTTCACGGATCGACGCCGGAGTGCTTCATCCGGGGCTTCCCGGTGCCGTCCTGGGCTGGCCTGCCACGGAGCCTCGCGCGTTGCTGCACGTCGGCGCCAATCTGGTGCCACTCACCGACGATTTCGCTGCGGTGCCCGCGTTCGTGGAGGCCGTTGGACGGCGACGGACCTGTCAGTCGATCGTCGGCAACGCGCCCCTGGCCTTGTCACTGTGGCGGGCGCTCGGGGAGCGCTGGGGTCGGCAATACAGTCAGGTGCGTGAAGTTCGGGCCAGCCAGCCACTCATGGCCACCTCGTCACCGCCTGACGGTCGGTCCGACCCTCGGGTACGTCCGATCACCATGGCTGAGTTCGAGTCCTATTTCGAGGCTTCGGTGGCGATGTACACCGAGGAGGTCGGCGTGGTGCCCGCCAGCGGCCCGGATTCCAGCTACCGAGGCTACTGCCGCTGGTTGGTCGAACAGGGCCGTGCCTTCGGGATCGTGGTCGACGGCAGAGTCATCTTCAAAAGTGATGTCGGCGCGGCCAGCGGCGAGGTGGCTCAGATTCAAGGAGTATGGCTGACTCCGGAGCTACGAGGCCGCGGCATATCGGCGCCGGCCATGGCTGCGGTGACCGAGTACATCCTGGCCGACTATGCAGTGGCCTGCCTGTACGTCAATGACTTCAATGTGCCGGCAATCCACAGCTATCGCAGTGTCGGCTTCGAGCAAGTCGGGGAACTGGCGACCGTCCTGTTCTGACCGTTGCTCGGCTGGCAGCGCCGAGTTGGCGTAAAGCAATAAGATAGGCGCCGGTGCCCTCGGTCGGGGGCGCGGCTACACCAACCAGGAAAGCTTGGTTTTGACGTGGGTTTTATGGACAAGATGCTGCACCTGGGCGAGGGCCGGCAGCTGAAGAAGTTGCAGGTGGTCGCCGACCAGGTGAATCAGATCGAACCCGACTTCGAAGCGATGTCCGATGACGAGCTGCGCGCGCAGACCGACGACTTTCGGGCGAGGCTAGCCGACGGCGAGACCTTGGATTCCCTGATGCCGGAGGCGTTCGCCACCGCTCGGGAAGCATCCAAGCGGGTCCTGGGTAAGCGCCACTTCGACGTACAGATCCAGGGCGCGGCGGCACTGCACTGGGGCAACATCGCCGAGATGAAGACCGGTGAAGGCAAGACCCTGGTCGCAGTGCTGGCCTCCTATCTGAACGCTTTGGCCGGCAAGGGTGTCCACGTGGTCACGGTCAACGACTACCTGGCCAAGTTCCAGTCCGAGCAGATGGGCCGCATCCACCACTTCCTGGGGCTGAGCGTGGATGCCATCCTTTCCGACATGGATCCGGCTGCCCGGCGGGTGGCCTATGCCGCGGACATCACCTACGGCACCAACAACGAATTCGGCTTCGACTACCTGCGCGACAACATGGCGCTCAATCTCGAGGACTGTGTGCAGCGCGGCCATAACTTCGCCATCGTCGACGAGGTGGACTCGATTCTGATCGATGAGGCGCGGACCCCGCTGATCATTTCGGGCCCGGCCGAGGACAACACGGCCTGGTACCCGGAGTTCGCCAATATCGTGAAGTCGCTGAAGCGCGACCTGCATTACGAGGTGGACGAGAAGAAGCGCACCGTCGCTGTGCTAGAGGACGGCATCTCCGCGGTGGAGGATCGCCTCGGCATCGAGAACCTCTACGAGTCGGTGAATACCCCGCTGATCTCCTACTTGAACAATGCGATCAAGGCCAAGGAACTGTTCAAACGCGACAAGGACTACGTGATCATGGACGGTGAGGTGCTCATCGTCGACGAGCACACCGGCCGCACCCTGGTCGGACGTCGCTACAACGAGGGCTTGCACCAGGCACTCGAGGCCAAAGAGGGCGTCGAGATCCAGGATGAGTACCAGACGCTGGCGACCATCACCTTGCAGAACTACTTCCGCATGTACAACAAGTTGGCCGGTATGACCGGTACCGCGAAGACCGAAGAGTCGGAGTTCCAGAAGATCTACGGCCTGGGCGTGCTCCCGATCTCGACCAACAAGCCCATGGTCCGCGTCGACCAGCCCGACCTCATCTATCGAACCGAGGAGGCCAAGTTCGCCGCCATCGTGGAGGACGTTGTACCTCGTTACAAGGAAGGGCAGCCGATGCTGCTCGGCACGGCGAGCGTCGCGAAGTCCGAGGTCCTCAGCAAGCTGTTGAAGAAGGCCGGCGTCAAGCACGAAGTGCTCAACGCCAAGAACCACGCTCGTGAGGCGTCCATCGTGGCGTTGGCCGGACGCAAGGGTGCGGTCACCGTGGCCACCAATATGGCCGGTCGTGGTACCGACATCATCCTGGGCGGCAATGCCGAGTTCCTGGCGGCGGAGAAGTTGGCCGAAAAGGGCTTGGATCCGCTGGAGAACGCCGAAGAGTATGAGGCTGCCTGGCCGGACACGCTGGCCGCCATGGAGGCTCAAGTCACCTCCGAGCATGATGAGGTGGTCGAACTGGGTGGCCTGTACGTCATCGGCTCCGAGCGTCACGAGTCACGCCGCATCGACAACCAGTTGCGTGGTCGTTCGGGACGCCAGGGAGACCCCGGCGAGAGCCGTTTCTACCTGAGCCTGGAAGACGATCTGATGCGGCTGTTCAAGTCCGACATGATCGCCTGGGTGTTGCAGACCCTGAAGATCCCCGATGACATTCCAATCGAGAACAGCCGGGTCACCAAGAGCGTTCAGCAGGCTCAGGAGCAGGTCGAGGCGCAGAACTTCGAGATGCGCAAGAACGTCTTGAAGTACGACGACGTCATGAACCGTCAGCGCCACGCCATCTACGGAGATCGCCGCCGGGTGCTGGAGGGCGCCGACGTGGAGCAGCAACTGCGTGGGACGGTCAACACCGTCGTGGAGCAGGTGTTGCGCAGTATGACTGCAGATACCTTCGTCGAGGACTGGGATTTGGAGTCCATCTGGGCTCAGGTGCGGACCTTGTACCCGGTCAAGCTGGCGATCGCCGACTATGCCGACCGCAACGACCTGACCATCGAGGAACTGGTCGAGGACTTCCACGCCGATGCTCAAGCCGCCTACGATGCGCGCACCGAGCAACTCGGCGAAGAGCTGATGCGCGAGTTCGAGCGCCAGGTGCTGCTCACGGTGTTGGACCGCAAGTGGCGTGAACATCTTTACGAGATGGACTATCTGCGTGAAGGCATCGGTCTGCGCGCCATGGCACAGCGCGATCCGCTGGTGGAATACCAGCGCGAGGGCGGCGACATGTTCAACGCGATGATGGAGTCGTTCACCGAAGAGGTGGTCGGCTACCTGTTCAACCTCGACGTGAAGGTCGAGCCACAATCACCGCAGGTGGGCATCGTGACCGACGGCGGCGGTGCTGCGGTGACCGCGGAATCGCTGCTGGCTACCGGGCCAGGTTCCGAAGGCGGCACCGAGGCCCACCCGGTGGCGCCGGTGGCGCAGCCGGAGCTGACCAAACGGCCGGCCTTGAAAGCCAAGGGGCTGGAGAAGCGCGCGGCGAAGACCCCGCTGGCCTACTCCGCGCCGGACGAGGACGGACAGCCGGCACGCAAGGGCGCCAGCTCTGAGGACGATCCCTACGCCGGAGTGGGCCGAAATGCTCCGTGTCCGTGTGGATCGGGCAAGAAGTACAAGCTCTGCCACGGGCGCACCGCCTGAGTTCAGCGGGTCTGCATCACGCCTCGCTCACTGGCGTGATGCAGAACTCGGTGATCGTCCAGCGCTGCTGGCATCTGATGCACACCGCTGCCGCACGGGAGCGGCCTGCCTGCATCAGATGCACGGTGGCCTCCACCGTGAGACCGTTCGGCTGTTGGGCTCGCAGCGAGTGAAGCCGCCAGTCGCGCTGTTGGTGCGTTACGCACAGACGCTCCACCTGGTCGGTCACCGATGCGCTGACCCACTCATGGAGCTGGTGCGGCGGGCGGCGTCCGGCGAGAACCTCGATCAGTGCGGTCACCAGGCTGATGATGATGACTTTCAGTTCCGGCGAGATGCCGCGATCCGGTGCGTCCGCGGTCTCGCTGCCCAGCGGTAACGGCTGCTGCTGACCGGTGCTGTCACCGGACGGACCGAGGAGTCGGTGCCACACCAGGCCGCCGGGGGCCCTGCTGAGCCGGATTATCCGGTGTGGTGTTGTGTTCACCAGGCAACTGTGACCGCTTCAGTGACCGAAAAGGGATACTGATCCGATAGATGTGGATAACCGCTTGATTGTCGCCGTGCCGGACCGACGATGAGCCACTATCACAGTGACACATGGGCTGTAGCTCAACATCAACCCAGAGACTCTTTGGGGGAGGAGGATCGTGGGCCTGTTTTCGCGTCGCGGTGAGCGGAAGGCTGCTCGGGCAATCGAGCCTTTCACCGGGATGGACCAACTCACCGATCTGCAGGCGCCGCCGTTCGGTTTGGGATTCCGGCGAGAAGCCACCGATCTCACCACCGGAAGTACTCCGGCGGGCCGACGCTATCGGAAGTTCCGGTACGCCTACTCCGGCGGCCTGTCGCGCTTCAGCGGCTCGGTCCTCGTCGTCGATCTGCCGTTCAGCCTCCCCGATGTGTTCTGGACGAATGCCAGTCGTAATCGGGCAGGTATCGAACTAGGCGGTCGAATCGGCTGTCTGCAGCACCAAAGCCTGCGGGTGTGTTCGGCCGATGAGAAGGTTGCCAAGCAGGTGTTCGAGGCGGTGGCCGATCCGACCATGGATTTGGCCATGGAAACTCATGGCCCGGTCGACCTTTCGGTGGATCGTGATCATCTGGTCGCTATCGACGTGCCGCCGTCCGATCAATTGCCGGAGTTCCTGGCCGGCCTGGATCGCATCGTGGATGCCTTGAGCACCGCAGTGCCGCGGCGCTTGAACCTGCCGCCCCGCATCGAGCGGCACGGTTTCTACGGACACGACGACTGGGAATACCAGCTTCAAGGCGATCGCGCGCTGGTCCGTGAGTTCGGACTGCCGGTGCGGCCGCAGGGTCGCATCGAGGATCAACTCACCTGTGGGTGCGCTGGGGTGCGCATGGTGTCGTTCAATTACACCTGGCTGAGTGAGAGCGCCGCGCGCACTCAACTCACCCGAGGAATGGTCATGGACAGCGATCGGCAAAGTGAGCCGATCTGCGCCTTCATCCTGGACTCGCGCCTGCCTGACCTATCGCTCAACGGTGAAGAGTTGGGGGCGGTGGTGAAGCTGGGCAACTTCCGCTTTGCGGACAACTTCCAACTGCGCTCGGTGGATCCTCAGCAGGCCTATCAACTGTTCAATGAGCGCGTTCAGGAGTGGCTGCTCGAGACCCACCCCTATGGCTGGACCGCCCGAGGCAATGTGATCAGATTCCATGTGCCGACCCACGATGCGAGCGTCGTCGCTGAATGCGAAGCGATTCTGCATGGCTGGCTGGACCGCATTCCGCCGGCTTCACGTGAACAACTGGGCCTGCCTGAGATGCCTGCACTCGCCCGCTGAGTAGGGTGGGCGGTGTGAGCGACCTGGTGACCACTGCTGAAGCATCGTTGCTGGCTCGAGATCGCGATGCTGCGCCGTGGCAACAGGCGCTGGTCCTGGTCGTAGCCGGTGGTCTTGATCGAGCCGAACTGGCTGCGCGGATCGCCGAGAGACTGGATTACGCCCCCCGTTTTCGCCGGGTCGTCACCGGCTGGCCGGTATCGGGGTGGGTCGATGACGCCAACTTCAATCTCGACGGCCATATTCACGAGGTGACATTGGCCTCAGGGCAGCGACTGGAGAGTTGGCTGGCCGACGAACTCGACACCACCTTGCCGAGGTCGCATCCGCTGTGGCGGGTCGCGCTGGTCCATGGCCTGCCATCGGGAGCCCAGGCGATCGTGGCGCGAGTGAACCCGGCGATGATCGACGGCTATGACCACATCCACCTGTTCCAAGAACTGCTCGAGGACCGCGCTGACGACCGTCAGCCGCCCGAGCCGCAGCCCTGGCAGCCGTCGCAGACGGCCGCGCCGGACCTGGCTGCCGTCCTCTCCGGATTCAGTGACCCGTTGGCGGCCGCCGAACGTGCCGTTGGTGGCGCATGGGGAATGCTGGAAGACAGCCTGCGTCGGGTCACGCCAGCGGACGGACGCTCCCTGCAGGTGGCTGGTGTCGAGGTGGACCTCGCCGAGGTGAAGCGAATCCACGACCGACACGGCTGCACCATCCACGATGTTGTGGTCGCGTTGGCGAGTGCGGGCATCCGTCAGTGGTACCTCGACCAGGGGCGCGAACTGCTCGATCCGCTGGCCCTAGTGCCCTTGGCCATCACCGAGCCGCAAGTCCTGGAATCAGCCATCGGCTGTCGCATCGCGCCGTCCTTCGACCGGCTGCCGCTGGCCACGGCCGATCCGACTGCTCGACTGCAGGCCATTGCCACCATCACCACTGTGCGTCGCGAGAGCGGGCTGAGCGTGCCCGCCCGTGACGTGATCGATCTGGCCGGATTCGCTCCCGCCACGCTGCACGCCGTCGCGGCGGGCACCGTGGCGGTCGGTCGGCCGCATACGGTCACCGTGGTGAATGTTCCCGGGCCGGATCAGCCGCGCTACCTGGGACGGCTGCGGGTGCGGCAGGTCTTCGCGACCACCACACCGACCGACGCCGAAGAGATCACGGTGACCATCAACAGCTACCACGGCAAGGTGAGCCTGACTGCGGCAGCCTTCGGGCCCCTGGAAACCTGGGCGACGGCGATCACCGCCGAGTTGGCCGCGTTGGGGGTCTGACCATGACACTGGTGTGCATACCGCTGACCTCTGATCAGTTGCGTTCCTGGGCTACCGGCGGAGCTCTTTCCGGCCCCATCACCGGCTATGCCGACACCCGCGGGCTGCGGGAGGCCTTCGCCGTCACCGACGCCGAAGAAGCCGAGCGGATAGCGGTGCTGGTGGCGTCCATCGCCGGCTTGGCCTGCTGTGGCCGGCGACTCGTGGCCGTAGCCGACATTGAGCCGGTCGAGTCCGGCGAAGCAGTGGAGTTCGGTGAAGTGATGATCCCTGGCCTGGCCTACAGTCGGGTACAGGCTTTGTTTGCCGACGAGCCGGGGCTGAACCTGAGCGTGGCGACGGTCGCAGCCGACGGCCTGAGCCTGGAGCAGGCTTGGGATGCGCCGGAAGTCACTGAACTGCTGAGCGCAGCCGACTTGCTCTGGCACGGTCCGGCGGAGTGGCAGAGCCTGGTCGGCTGAGCCAGGGCAGTCTCACCACGAGCGTTGCGCCATGCGAAGCGTCGGTGCAGTCCCATCGTCGTCCCTGACCGCAGGCGACACCCTGACATCGGGGCAGGGCCAAGTGTGGTAGAAGTGGTTGGCGTGATTCTGGCACTACATCTGCTCGCCATCGCAGCCATCCTGGGGGGCTGGATCGCCGACGCAGCCAAGAAGCCGTGGGGCTTGCCCTTGATGCTGTGGGCGGCCCGGGCCCAACTCCTGATCGGCGCCTTGTTGGTTGTCATGGCGCTCGGCGCCGAAGACGGCCTCGACTTCGTCAAGATCGGTGTGAAGATCGTGGTCGCGTTGGCTGTGGTTGCACTGGTGGAGATCGCCAATGCCCGCATCAAGAAGGAGCGGGGCCCCGCTGCTGCGCTCACTGCTCTTGCCGCGGCACTGACGGTGGCGAATACGGCGCTGTCCTTCCTGTGGCAGGGATAACGACCCGGTCGTGACTCGCTTCGTCCGGCCACTCGATGTCGAACGGTTTCAACACCCGACTCAGTTGACGTAATCGAACACCTGTTCGATCATGGAGGAGTGGAAACTGCAGCGCTCATCGACCAGCTACGGGCCCAGGTCGCCCAGGTTGAGGCGCGGGTGCGTCCACAACTGTTTGAGATTCCGGCAGCCCTGACTGAGGTGCTGCCCGAGCCGGGATTGAGACCCGGATCGGCCTACTGTCTGGATTCTCCGGGGTCACTGCTGCAGGCGCTCCTGGCCGAGCCATCCGCGGCCGGGCGCTGGTGTGGTGTTGTGGGGGTGCCGACCTTCGCCGCCGAGGCCGCTGCGGACGCCGGTATCCGACTGGAGCGATTGGTGTTGGTGCCCGACCCCGCTGAGCAGTGGTTGTCGGTGGTCGGAGCACTGGCCGAGGTGATCGACGTGCTGGCCGTCCGTCCGCCGGGCCGGGTGCGAGAAGCCGATGCGGCCCGGCTGGGGGCTCGACTGCGAGATCGGGGCGTGGTGCTGCTGGTGATCGGCGAGTGGCCTCGGACCGAGGCTCGGTTGAGCCTGGCCGAGCCGCATTGGCAAGGGCTGGGACAGGGTCATGGGCATCTGAGGAGCCGGCGGATTCGGGTTGAGGTGACGTCCCGCCGGGTTCCGGGCGGACGCAGCGTCACCGTGGAATTGCCTTCGGCCAGCGGGGTTTTGGCCGAGGTGCTTGTGGAACCGGCGCCGACTCGGCTGCCGGTGGCGGGCTGAGCCATGACGGTTCGATTGCTGCCCGAGGTGGGCCGTTCTCAACGGCGGGAGCGCTGTTTGGCGGTGTGGTTTCCGGATTGGCCGATCACCGCCTGGGCGCTGGCTGAAGGTGAATCGGTTGAGCATCCGGTGGCCACCATTGCCGCCAATCAGGTGGTGGCCTGCTCTGCAGCGGCCCGGGCGGAGGGCGTTCGCTGGGGGCAGCGGCGTCGGGAGGCGCAATCCCGGTGCCCGCAGCTGCAGATTCTGGCTGCCGATGAGACTCGCGATGCTCGTGAGTTCGAGGCGGTGGTGCGGTGTTTGGAGCGACTTTCGCCAGGGGTTCAGGTGATCACTGTGGGACTGTGCCTGCTGCGAGCCGAGGGATTGGCGGGCTATCTGGGTGATGAGGCTCAGGCCGCCGAGACCTTGCTGGAAGCCGTGATCGGCGATCTGGGTATCGAGACCGGGCGAATCGGGGTGGCCGATACCGTCTTCGCCGCCGTCCAAGCCACGCGCAGTGGGGAGCCGGTATGCATTGTGCCCGCCGAGGCCACTGCGGCCTTCTTGGCGCCGTTGCCGATCGCTCGACTGGGTGATGCAAAACTGTCCGAGCTGCTGCCGCGGCTGGGAGTGCGCACGCTGGGGGAGTTCGCGGCGCTGGACGCTGCCCTGGTCCGGGATCGTTTCGGCAGCGCCGGGCAACGGCTCCACGGCTTGGCCGCTGGGGTGGACCCGCGACCGGTGAATGGTCGTACACCACCGCCGGAGTTGAGCCTTGGTGTCGATTTCGAGCCGCCACTGACTCTGATCGAACAGGTGGCCTTCGCTTCTCGGGCAATGGTCGAACGCTTTGTGAAGCAGCTCAGCGAAGCCGGCTTGGTGGCCACCGAAGTGCGGGTGGAACTGGCCACCGAGAACGACGAGTTCTGCGCCAAGACCTGGGCCAGCCCGACCAGTTTTGAAGCCGCCGGACTGTCCGATCGGATTCGTTGGCAGGCTCAAGCTGCTGCGGGAACTCAGATCACTGCTGCCATCACCGCCGTACACCTGGAACCGGTGGCTGTCGATGCTGCCGCCCACCACGCGCCGGGGCTGTTCGGGCTCGGGCCCGATGAGCGGGTGCATCATGCGATGTCGCGGGTGCAGTCGATGTTGGGACCTGACCAGGTGCTGCGTCCCCGGATCGCGGGGGGACGCTGGCTGGCCGAGCGGCAGGAGTTGCTGCCCTGGGGGGATCGTCCCCGTGATTCCGCGCCGGTGGATCGTCCCTGGCCGGGGCAGTTGCCCGCGCCACTGCCGGCGACAGTCTTTCCCGAGCCGCTACGAGCTCGGCTGCTGGCCGCTGACGGGACGCCGGTGAGTCTCGACGACCGTGGCCAACTCGCGGGGATCCCGGTGCGGCTGTGGGCTGAAGGGACGACCCGGGTGGTGATCGAATGGGCCGGGCCCTGGCCCGTGGATGAACGATTCTGGGATGCCGAGCGTTACCGCAGCGCCAGCCGCTTTCAGATTGTCGACGGTGACGGCATGGGCTGGCTGCTCTACACCGACTCGACCGGGTGGTGGGTGGAGGCCCGCTATGACTAGGGGCAACAATGGGCTTCAATAATCCGCCGATCACCTGGCGTGAACTGGAGCGCACGCTGAGCGCGTCCACCAAAGCTGCTGCGGTGATCGAAACTCCCACCTCGCGAAAACGGGGGCCTTACCAGGTGCCGGTGGTGCAGCGTCCGGCCGATGCGGTGCCCTATGCCGAACTGCATGCCCATTCCTCGTTCTCCTTCCTGGACGGGGCCTCCGGTCCGGCGGAATTGGCCGTCGAGGCCGAGCGGCTCGGGTTGCATTCCTTGGCGATCACCGACCATGACGGGCTGTATGGCATCGTCCGCTTCGCCGAGGCCGCCGAGCAGTTGGCGGTGCGCACCGTGTTCGGCGCCGAACTCAGCTTGGAACTGCCCGAGCCACAGACCGGGCAGCCGGACCCGGTCGGGTCGCATCTGCTGGTGCTGGCCGCTGGTGAGGAGGGCTATCACCGGCTGGCTCAGGCGATCACTGAGGCCCAATTGGCAGGCGGGCAGAAGGGGCGTCCGGTCTACGACCTCGAACGGCTCGCCGAGTTGGGGGCAGGGCATTGGGTGATCCTGACCGGCTGCCGCAAGGGCTCGGTGCGTCAAACCCTGGCCACCGAAGGCCATGCAGGTGCTCGCCGGGAGCTGGCCGACTTGATGCACCACTTCGGTGCCGACCAGGTCTTCGTCGAGCTCACCGATCACGGCTATCCCACTGACTCGGCCACCAATGACGCCCTGGCTGAACTGGCCGCCGAGACCGGCCTGCCCACCCTGGCCACCGGCAATGTGCACTACGCCACACCCGCCCAGCATCGGCTGGCGCAGTCGGTGGCTGCGATTCGGGCCGGACGCAGTCTGGACGCCCTGGACGGCTGGCTGCCGGCTACCGGCAACGCTTTTCTGCATTCGGGGGCGGAAATGACCGCCCGCTTTGCTCGCTATCCCGGCGCGGTGGCCCGCACCGTACCGCTCGCCGAAGAATTGGCCTTCTCGCTGCGTCGGGCCAAACCGGCATTGCCCAAGCAGGAGGTGCCCACCGGTCACACGTCAATGAGTTGGCTGCGGCACCTGGTGTGGAAGGCGGTGCCGCAGCGTTACCCGAACTTGACCGCTGACGAGCGCGCCCGCATCGAGCGCGAGCTGAGCGTCATTGAGGCCAAGGATTTTCCCGGCTACTTCCTGATCGTGCACGACATCGTGGCCGAGGCCCGCCGCCGCGGCATTCTGTGTCAGGGCCGCGGCTCGGCAGCCAACTCGGCGGTCTGCTATTTGCTCAACATCACGGCAGTGGATTCGATTGCCTACGGGCTGCCGTTCGAACGGTTCTTGTCTGCCCTGCGCGATGAGGAGCCCGACATTGATGTGGACTTCGACTCCGACCGGCGCGAGGAGATCATCCAGTGGGTCTTCAACCGCTATGGGCGTACCCGTGCCGCCCAGGTGTGCAATGTCATTCAATATCGGCCGCGCAACGCTATTCGTGACCTCAGTCGGGCATTGGGGTACAGCCCTGGCCAGGCTGACGCCTATGCCCGCCAGGTGGAGCGGTGGGGGTCGGTTGTCGCCGCTGAGGCCGGCGAGTTGCCGCCGCTGCTGGTGGAACTGGCCACCCAGTTGTTGAAGGCGCCCAGACACTTGGGAATCCACTCCGGTGGCATGGTGCTGACCGAGCGTCCGGTCGGGGAGGTGGTACCCATCGAATGTGCCCGCATGGATGATCGCACCGTGATCCAGTGGGACAAAGACGATGCTGCCTGGATGGGCCTGGTGAAGTTCGACCTGCTCGGCTTGGGAATCCTGGCCGCGCTGCAACACAGTTTCGACCTGATTGCCGCTGCCACCGGAGAGGTTTGGGAGTTGGCAACCCTCCCCAAAGAGGAGCCTGAGGTCTACGACATGCTGTGCCGAGCCGATTCGATCGGGGTCTTCCAAGTCGAATCCCGCGCCCAGATGGGATTGCTGCCCCGCCTGCAACCGCGGCGTTTCTACGACCTGGTGATCCAGATCGCGCTGATCCGTCCCGGGCCGATTCAGGGCGGGGCGGTGCATCCTTTCGTGCGCCGCAAACTGGGGCGTGAACCGGTGACCTATGCCCATCCCAAGCTGGAGCCGGTGCTGGCCCGCACCCTGGGCATTCCGGTGTTCCAAGAGCAGTTGATGCAGATGGCGATGGCTGTGGGGGAGTGCAGCGGTGAGGACGCCGACCTGTTGCGCCGTGCGATGGGTTCCAAGCGGGGCGTGGAACGCATCGAGTCGTTGAAGGCCAAGCTGTACGAAGGTATGGCCCGTAACGGGCTCACCGGTGAGGCTGCTGATCAGATCTACGCCCAGATTCAGGCTTTCGCCAACTTCGGCTTCGCCGAATCGCATTCGCTGAGCTTCGCCCTGCTGGTCTACGCCTCCTCCTGGCTGAAGCTGCACTATCCCGCCGCCTTCCTGGCGGGCCTATTGCGAGCCCAACCCATGGGCTTCTACTCCCCGGCGACGTTGGTGGCCGACGCCCGTCGCCACGGCGTCGAAGTCCGTCCCCCCGACCTCCACCACTCCGCCGTCGACCCCACCCTGGAACCCCTCGTTTCAGAAACGCTCCCAAAACAGGCAGTTGCTCCCGAACCTTCGGGAGCAACTGCACCTTTTGGGAGCGTCTGGGAGGGGGGTGCTGTTCACCGGCGGGACGGGGGGTTTGCGGTGCGGTTGGGGTTGGGCGGGGTTCGGGGGATTGGACGGGAGGTTGCTGGGCGGATCGTGGCTGAGCGGGAGCGGGGTGGGGACTATGCGTCCTTGGAGGATTTGGTGCGGCGTACGGGGGTGGAGACTGAGCAGTTGGAGGCGCTGGCGACCGCCAACGCTTTTGCCTCGCTGGGGCTGAGTCGACGGGAGGCACTGTGGCGAGCCGGACGAGCCGCCCAGGACCGTCCCGACTCGTTGCCCGGCACCTTGACGGAGGTTCAGACGCCGCTGTTCGAGGACCTCACACCCACCGAGGCGCTGGCCGAAGAACTGTGGGCCACCGGGGTAAGTACCGGCGAGCACCCCATTGGCCAGTTGCGTGCCGAACTCACTGCCCGGGGGGTGCTGCGCAGCGACGAGTTGCGTCACGCCGAGGCGGATTCTCGGGTACGGGTCGGCGGTCTGGTCACCCACCGACAGCGGCCGTCCACGGCCTCGGGAATCACCTTCTTGAGCCTGGAGGACGAGGCCGGCCTGATGAATGTGGTCTGCTCAATGGGGGTCTGGCAGCGCTACCGACAGGTGGCTCGAAACTCTGCCGCGGTGATCGTGCGCGGACGGCTGGAACGCTCCGTTGAAGGCGTATCGAACGTCCTGGCCGACCAGATTGAGGCTCTACCGATCCTGGTGCCGCACCGCAGTCGGGACTTCCGCTGATGGCCCACGTCGCTGGCGAACTCGGATAGGTCACTCGGTCGAGCTCGACGAAAGCAGAACGGGTCGCGAGCCCCAGGAATGGGGCCGCGACCCGTCCGACTGAGTTGCTGCAGCGACTACAGGCTGTCGCCCAGATCGCGGCGGAAGGCATCGACCAGTTGGTCGACCCAATCGCCGATCGGCTCCAGACGTCCGTAGAAGAACCGCAGGATCTCCGGCTCCTCGACGAAACGCAGGCCCCCGATCAGATCACGATTCTGGTGCAACCAACTGATCCGGTCGATGGCGTAGTTCACCTGGCTGAGCGTGAAGACCCGGCGCGGCAGGGCCAGCCGCACCAGTTCCATATTGGCCATCGGCTCGGTGCCGTCGGGGTCGCGCTGCTCACTGAGCGTGCCGCGCTCCATGCCGCGCACCCCGGAGGCGATGTACAACGCCGAGGCCAACGCGCCGGCGGGGTACTGCTGCTGCGGGACGTGCGGCAGGAAGCGCATGGCGTCCACGTGGGCGCCCAGGCCACCGGCCGGAGTGATCACCGGAATGCCGCGCGAATCCAGCTCGTTGACCATGTGCTCGATGAACAGCGGACCCTGGTTGATCATGTCCTCATCCATGGTCTCGTCCAGGCCGACGGTGATGGCTTCCATCTCCCGCACCGACATGCCGCCGTAGGTGAGGAAGCCTTCATACATCGGAATCAAGGCGCGCATCTGCTTGTAGATCGCCTCGTCACGAATGCAGATACCGCCACCACGGCCGAAGCCGAGTTTGCGGGCGGAGAAGTAGATGATGTCGAACAGGTCGGCGATCTCAGCGGTGATCTGCTTGATCGACATATCGCGGCATTGCTCTTCGCGGTTCTTGATGAAGTGCAGATTGTCGGCCAGGAGCGAGGCGTCCAATACCGTCAGGATCCCGTACTCCCGACACAGCGCGGTGGTCTCGCGGAAGTTCGCCAGACTCAGCGGCTGGCCACCGATCAGATTCGTTCCCGCTTCGATTCGGACATAGGAGATCGCGTCGGCGCCCTTGTCCTCGATGAGTGCACGCAGCGCGGCCACGTCGAAGTTGCCTTTGAACAGCTCGTCGGAGGTCACCGCCAGCCCGGCCTCGGTGATCAACTCCAGCACTTCGCCACCCATCTCGGTGACGTGAGCCTTGGAGGTCGTGAAGTGGTAGTTCATCGGCACGTAGGTGCCCGGCTTCACCAGCGACTTGCCCAGAATGTGCTCAGCAGCGCGCCCCTGATGGGTCGGCAGGAAGTAGGTCATTCCGAACAGCTCGACCAACTTGTCGTACAGCCGGGTGTAGGTCGCAGAACCGGCATAGGCGTCGTCGGCGATCATCATGGCTGCCTGTTGCTGGTCGCTCATGGCATTCACGCCGGAATCGGTGAGCATGTCGAGAAAGACATCGGCATTCTGCAGCAGGAAGGTGTTGTAGCCAGCACCGGCCATCGCCTGGCGACGCTGTTCGATCGGAAGCAGATTCAGCTTCTGGATGATACGCACCTTGTGCATCTCCAGAGGCAGCTGCTGCCCGGAGAAGAATGTGACCTTCGCCATTGAAAAAACGCCCTTCGTAGATGGGTTCACGAGCGGTCAAAGGCTAGCCGTCGGGACGCTGCGAAGGCGCGGTTTTCCCAGATGCCGGTTCAGTGATTCTCGGCGGCCCGATGAGCCTGCGACGAGTCGGTCAGGTACTCATCGCCGACGCGCTGTTGCAGTGCCAACGCATCGAGCAGCAACGGCGCCGCCTGTTTGGCCAAACCCGGTCCGATGAGGGGAACACTGACGGTCAGCTCACCGCGATAGTCCAGGATCGTGCCCCTGCCACCGGGTGAAAGCTGCACCGTACCGACCAGTCCCGCGGGCAGGCCTTCCACTGTGATGCGCGCAGCCCCGGTGCGGCTATCGGTAGTGGGTGGATCCCACTGGATTTCGTCGATGATCGCCAAGGTCGGACCGGCGAGTTTGGCCACCGCGGACGGGGCGGGCATCACCCGGCGAGTCCGAGTCAGCGCACCCTCGACACTGACCTGATGGGCCTGCGGCTTACTAGCCAGACAGACCGCAGTGAGGAACACTCGATCAGTGAGCATCTCGAAGACTTGGTCTGGCGATGCGGCGAAATCGTTGCGGGCGTGGATCTCCATGTATCCAATGCTGGCTGGATAGTCTGGAGAAGTCCTAATTTTCCGAAGGAGTTGTCTTGTCCACTCTGGCATCGCGGGCCAACGTCGGCCTGCGAGAAGCGCTGTTGGCCCAGGCCGCAGCGGGGGCATCAGCAGACCAGGCCGAGTTGATGCGGCTGTACGTGGCCCAATTCGCCGAGACGGAACTGGTTGACCTTGATCCCGGCGGATTGGCGGCGACGGCGCAAGCCCATCTCGACCTCGGGGCGACTCGACGACCCGGCGAGTCCTTGTTGCGCGTCTTCACGCCGCAGAAGTGGGACGCCCGAGGCTCCACCGTGGCCATGATCGTCACCGACGACCATCCCTTCTTGGTCGACACCGCAGTCATGGAACTCGCCAGCCAGGACTGGAGCCTGCGTGGCCTCTACCATCCGGCTCCCGTGGTGCGTCGCGGCGAGGCTGGGGAGTTCTTGGGTTTCGGCGGGGACGGAGTTGCCGAAGCGTGGCTGGTCCTCGAGATCTACCCACCGCTGGGCAAAGCGGCAGCCGATCTGTCCGGAGCGCTGGCCGATGGCTTGCGTCGAGCCTTGGCGACCGTCGCGGTCACGGTTGCCGATTGGCAGCCGATGGTCGCTCGCTGCCGGCAGGCCGCCGAGCAGTTGCGCGAACAACCCGACGACGCCGAACACGACGGCGCCAAACTGCTGGAATGGCTTGCTGACGGCCATTTCGTATTTGTCGGCTACGCCGACTTCCGACCCGGCGAATCCGAGTTGCTTCCGGTCGAAGGAACCCAGCTGGGAATCCTGCGAGGCTTCACTGCCGCTGACCGGGTGAACATCCCGGCCCCGGAGGAACGCGAAGCACTGGTGTTGGTGCGAGACCCGCGTCGCTCACCGGTTCACCGTCCGGCCTATCTGACTCATGTCGCGGTGCGCAGCTTCGCTGACGATGGCAGTTTCGTGGGCGAGCATCGTTTCCTGGGACTGTTATCGGCCGATGCCTACACCGAGTCCATCTCGAGCATTCCGATGCTGGAGCAGAAGGCTCGCCAGCTGCTGCAGCGCAGCGGCTTCGAGCCGAACTCCTACGGCTGGAATGCCCTTCACAAGGTGATCGCGGACTTTCCGCGTGATGAGCTGTTCGAGGCCAGCGTGGAGGAACTACTCCCGGTCGTGTCGGCAATCGTCGGCATCCGCGAGCGTCGGCAGCCGCGGGTCTTCCTGCGACGCAGCCGCTACGGCGGCTTCGTCACCGCCTTGGTATTCATTCCCCGTGATCGGTACAACACGGACACCCGGCTACGCATCCAGCACATCTTGTTGGAGCAGCTCGGCGGTACCGAGGTGGAATATCGCACGCTGATCAGCGAATCAGTCCTCACCAGGCTGTTCTTCGTGATTCGACTCGCGCCGAACGCGCTCACCGATCCTGATGTCGATGCCATCACTGCCGCCATCGGCAAGGCGGCGTTGAGCTGGGAGGACGAGTTCGCCGAGCGAGCCGCCACGCTACCGAGCGAGCAGCGCGGTGTTGAGTTCGACGGCGCCTATCAGGCCGATTACTCACCGGCTGAGGCCGTGGCCGATCTGATTCATGCCAACCAGCTTCACGAGGCCGCCGACCTGAGTCTGCTCATGACCACGGTCAACAATCCCGACGATCCGGCTGACGCCCGGTTGAAGGTCTTCACCTTCGCCCAGATGAGTCTGGCCACCGTCATGCCCCACTTGAGTGCGCTCGGGGTCGAAGTGGTCGATGAGAATCCCTACGTGTGGAGCCTGCGCGACCGCCCCATGCACCTGTACGACTTCGGTCTGCGGCTGCCGTCGGGGGCGCAGTGGGATAGTGACGCCCGGCAGCGTTTCACCGAAGCCTTCGAAGCCTCCTGGACTGGACGCTGTGAGGCCGACGCGTTGAACATGCTGGTCGTGCCCTCAGGTCTGACGTGGCGGCAGGTGAGTGTCTTGCGCGGGCTGTCGCGCTACCTGCAGCAGACTGGCATTCCGTTCAGCCAGAGCTACATAGCTTCCGCGGCGAATGCCAACCCCGACATCGCCGCAGACCTGGTGGGAGCCTTCGAAGCCAAATTCGATCCGGAAGCCTTCAGCGATCCTGTCCGGCGGGCCGAGGAAATCGAGATCCGGCTGGCTCGGCTGGACGAGAAGCTCGATGCTGTCGCCAGCCTCGACCACGACCGCATCCTGCGGGCGCTGGCCTCAGTGATTCGTGCCTGTCTGCGCACCAACGCCTTCGTGGGTGGCGATCCGGTGCCGGTGCTGGCATTCAAGCTGCGTCCCGATGAACTCGACATCCTGCCCGACCCTCGGCCGGCGTTCGAGATCTTCGTTCATTCGCCACGGCTCTCCGGGGTACACCTGCGCTTCGGCCCGGTGGCCCGCGGTGGTTTGCGCTGGTCGGATCGACCCGAGGACTTCCGGACCGAGATACTGGGGCTGGTGAAGGCCCAAATGGTGAAGAACACCGTGATCGTGCCTGATGGTGCCAAAGGTGGTTTCGTGCCGCTGCAGGCGCCCGATGCCAGTGATCGGGCGGCCTGGCTGGCCGAGGGCAAAGCCTGCTACCAGTTGTTCATCGACGCTCTGCTGAGCGTGACCGACAACATCGTCGATTCACAAGTCATCCCGCCCGAAGGGGTGCTTCGCTACGACGACGACGACCCCTATCTGGTGGTGGCGGCCGACAAAGGCACGGCGACCTTCTCCGATCTGGCCAACGAGATTTCGGTGCGTCGCGGCTTCTGGCTGGGTGACGCCTTCGCCTCGGGTGGCTCGGCGGGCTATGACCACAAAGCGATGGGTATTACCGCTCGTGGCGCCTGGGAGGCAGTGAAACGTCACTTCATGGAGATGGGCCTCGACCCCGCCACCGATGAGTTCACGTGTGTGGGCATCGGCGACATGGCCGGCGATGTCTTCGGCAACGGCATGTTGTGCTCCGATCGGCTCAAGCTGATCGCAGCCTTCAACCACCAACACATCTTCATCGATCCCGATCCCGATCCGGCAGCATCCTTCGCTGAGCGACAGCGGCTCTTCGCTACTGCCGGTACCACCTGGGCTGACTATCAAGGAATCTCCGAGGGCGGCGGAGTGTTCCTGCGCACGGCGAAGTCGATTCCGATCAGTGCGCCGATGCGGGCGGCGCTGGGATTGGCCGATTCGGTGACCCACCTGACCCCCAACGAGACCATCAGCGCGATTCTGCGGGCACCGGTCGACCTGCTGTTCAACGGTGGCGTGGGAACCTTCGTCAAAGCCGCCAGCGAGAATCACGCCGCTGCCGGAGACAAGGCCAACGACGGTGTGCGGGTCGACGGCGGCCAACTGCGGGCGCGCTGCGTCGCCGAAGGCGGCAATCTGGGCTTCACTCAACTGGGGCGCATCGAATACGCCCGGGCGGGCGGACGCATCAACACCGACTTCATCGACAACTCCGCCGGAGTCGATACCTCCGACCACGAGGTCAACATCAAGATCCTGCTGTCCGGTGAGGTGGCGGCCGGACGCCTGTCGCTGCCCGACCGCGATGAGTTGCTGGCTTCGATGACCGATGAGGTCTCCCGGCTGGTATTGGCCCACAACTTCGACCAGAACCTGACGCTGACGAATTCCGAGTTCAACGCCCAGCGGCTCACCGGGCAGTTCGAGTCCTGGATGAGTACCTTGGCTGCTGCCGGGCTGCTGGATCGCAAGCTGGAGTTCTTGCCCAGTACCGCTGAGATGTCTGCCCGGATCGCTGCTGGTTCCACCCTCACCCGGCCTGAACTGGCGACAGTCTTGGCCTACACCAAGATCGCCATCAAGAAGTGGGTGCTCGCCTCCGACCTGCCCGAGGACCCCTACCTGGCCGACCGCCTGGTGCAGTACTTCCCCGAGCCGTTGCGTGAGCGATTCGGCGACAACATTGCGTCCCATCGGTTGCGCCGCGAGATCATCACCACGGTGGCAGTGAATCGATTCGTCAACTCACAAGGCGTGACTGCCTATCACCGGCTGTCCACCGAGACTGGCGCGGGCGTGGCCGACATCATCCGGGCGCAACTGGCGTCTCGCTCGATCTTCAATGCCGGCCTGGACGAAGTACGGCTGCGGCGCAGCAACACCCCGGGCGCTTTGGCCACGGAATTGCGGGTGACCCTGTCGCGCATGGTCGAGCGCGGCACTCGATGGTTGCTGCACCACGAACGCGGGCCGCTGGACGTGGCGGGCGTTGTTGCGACCTATGGTCCGGCCGTGGCCGAGTTGCGTCCGCTGCTGGCCAGTCTGCTGGCGGGAGCCGATGCGCACGCCCAGGTGGCCCACGCTCGGGGCTGGATCGAAGCCGGAGTGAATCTCGACCTGGCCGAGAACCTCAGTACTGCCGGTCAAGCCCACACCCTGCTGAGCGTGGTGCAGGTGGCCCGCACCTTGAACCAGTCGCCGCTTCGGGTGGCTCAGGTTCACTATCAACTCGCCGACGCCCTCGGGCTGGACCTGATGTTCGGCGGGGTGGACAACCTGCCTCGCCAGATCCGCTGGGACGCCATGGCTCGTGCCGCGCTGCGCGACGAGCTGTTGGCCGCTCACGCCGAGCTGACCGAGTCGGTGCTGGCGAGCGTGTCGCCACAGGCACGGGTAGGCTCAGTGGTCGCCACCTGGTTGGCCGGCCACCCCGGGGTGTCAACCAGAGTCGCGACGATCCGGCAGGCATGTGACGGAACCCCCGATGTGGCTCGAATGAACGTTGGCCTGAGCCAGTTGCGCGCCATGCTGAGCGAGTCCCAGAACCAGGAGAGCGATGTCCGCTGAATACCGAACCGACCCGCACACCCATTCCACGGTTTCCGATGGCACCGATACCCCTGCGGAGTTGGTGGCGAATGCTGCGGCGGCTGGATTGGATGCGGTCGGCCTGTGTGACCACGACACCGTGGCCGGATGGGCGCCAGCCCTGGCTGCCGGTGAAGTCCACGGTATTCGGGTGCTTCGCGGCATCGAGATCTCCTGCGCCAAGGACGGCGTGGAGATTCACCTGCTGGGATTCGGCTGTCGGCCCGACGACGCGGAGCTGACCGCCGAACTGGCGCGGATCCGGGCCGGACGCAGCGAACGGGTTGAGACGATGCTCGGCAAACTCGCCGCCGGCGGCGTCCCCATTCCGAAAGAAGTGCTGATGCGTCACGTGGGGGACAGCCCGTCGATTGGGCGTCCCCATTTCGCCGATTCGATGGTGGAACTGGGCTATGTCGCCGATCGCCAGGAGGCCTTCGACAATTGGCTTGCCGACGACAAGCCGGCCTTCGTGGAGCGGTACTCGACACCCCTGGAACGCGGCATCGACCTGGTGTCCGCCGCTGGCGGTGCCGTCGTGATCGCCCACCCGTGGGGCCGCTCCAGTCGGGGGGTGCTCGACCTGGATTATCTGACCGGGCTGGTCGGCTCCGGACGAGTGGACGGCATCGAAGTGGATCACAACGATCACGATGCCGAGGCCCGCGCCCAACTGCGGCCCCCGCTGATCGCGGCTGGAGCCCTGATCACCGGCTCGTCGGACTACCACGGCAGTGGCAAGAAGCCGAGCTACTTCCTGGGCTGTAATACCACCGCCGTCGAGGTGGTGGACGAACTCGATCGCCGGATCGCGGCCCGTGGCGGCACCTGGTGAATCCGACCCGGTAAAGTCTGGACTCGGTTCTTTTCCAACGAAGAAGGTGCAGTGATTCATGTCCGCCTCGTCTGCTGACGCCGGAGAGCAACTGGCTGGTTCGACCTCGGAGGCCTCGCTGAGGCGTACTGAGGCCCGCAGCATCGAGATCGAGGCGCACATCGCCAAAGATCCATCGGGCTTCCGAGTGATGACCGGAGACCGGCCCACCGGCAATCTCCATCTGGGCCACTATTTCGGTTCGCTGGCGAACCGGGTGCGTATCCAGGACGCGGGCGTGGACACTTTCATCCTGATCGCCGACTACCAGGTGATCACCGATCGTGACGGCACCGGCCCGATCCACGAGCGCGTGCTGGGCATGTTGGCCGACTATCTGGCCATCGGCTTGGATCCGTCGCGCACCACGATCTATGCCCACTCCGCGGTGCCGGCGCTGAACCAGTTGTTGCTGCCGTTCCTGTCGCTGGTGACCGACGCCGAGTTGCGCCGCAATCCGACCGTGAAAGCCGAACTGGAAGCAACCGGGGACCGGCCCATGTCGGGGCTGCTGCTGACCTATCCGGTGCATCAAGCCGCCGACATCCTGTTCTGCAAGGCCAATCTGGTTCCGGTCGGAAAGGACCAGTTGCCGCACCTGGAGCAGACCCGAGTGGTGGCGCGACGCTTCGACGAACGCTATGGCCGCGTCGACCCGGATCGTCCGGTGTTCCCGCAGGCCGAGGCGCTGTTGAGTACTGCCTCCACCGTGCTCGGTCTGGACGGCACCAAGATGAGCAAGACCAAGGGCAATGTGATCGAGATCGGCATGGACGCCGACACCACGGCGAAGCTGATCAAGAAGGCGGTCACCGATTCCGACCGTCACATCAGCTACGATCCGCAGAATCGCCCCGAGGTCTCCAACCTGCTGCTGCTGGCCTCACTGTGCACCGGGCAGGACCCGGTGGCCATCGCCGAGGGCATCGGCGACGGTGGCGGCGGCACACTGAAGCGGGTTGTGACCGAAGCCGTCAACGAGTTCTTCGCCCCGATTCGGGCGCGCCGTACCGAGCTGGCCGCCGACCCTGGTGCGCTGATCGACGTGCTGCGGCGCGGCAACGCTCATGCCAATGAGGTTGCCGACGCCACCCTGGCAGAGGTGCGCCAGGCCATGAACATGGTCTACTGAGAAGCGGGTGCCTCGGCGCCACTGACCGGCTTGCCGTTGCGCAGCCGCTGACGACTCCGGCGACGCTTGGGACGGTCGGCCTTCTTCTCGGCCTGGCCGTGATGGCCATCCTTGTGGCCGCCGGCCTTGTGCTCGTGGCCGTGGTGCGGTTTGGGTTCGCGCGGTTCGGCGGCTTTGATGCGGCCGCGGGTTTCCTCGGGAATCTGCAGATCGGCGTAGAGATTCGGTGAGGTCGAATAGGTCTCGACCAACTCGGGGAAGTCCAGACCCAGAGCCTTGTTGATGACCTTCCAGCGGGTCACATCGGCCCAGTCGACCAGGGTCACCGCAACACCCTTGGCTCCGGCGCGACCGGTGCGTCCGATGCGGTGCACGTAGGTCATCTCCGAATCCGGGCACTCGTAGTTGACGACATGGCTGACATCGGTGATGTCGATACCACGGGCGGCGACGTCGGTGGCCACCAGCGTGTTGACCTTGCCTTCGCGGAACTTCTTCAACGCCTTTTCTCGGGCGGCCTGATTCAGATCGCCGTGGATGGAAGTGGCCGAGAAGCCACGATCGACGAGTTCATCGGCGAGCCGTTGCGCGGCGCGCTTGGTCCGGGTGAACACGATGGTGCGCGTGCACTGCGGGGATTGCAGCAGCTTGCCGACGATCTCCGGCTTGTCCAGGTCATGGGCCTGGTAGACGAACTGGGTGGTGTCAGGAACAGTGAGCTGGGCGTCCTTGGTCTCGGCACGCACGTTCACCGGCTGATTCAGGTGCATCCGGGCCAGCGCGACAACAGCCGACGGCATGGTGGCCGAGAACAGCAGAGTCTGGCGTGACTTCGGGGTCTTGGAGATCAACCGCTCGACGTCGGGCAGGAAGCCCAGGTCGAGCATCTCGTCGGCCTCATCCAGAACCAGGACCTTCACCGCAGACAGATCCAGCGAACGACGATTGACCAGATCCAGGAGTCGTCCCGGCGTTCCAACGACGACATCGACGCCGGTGGCCAGTGCATCCAACTGCGGCTCATAGCCGACGCCGCCATAGACGGTCAGGACGCGCGCCTTGCGTACGGTGGAGGCCATCTCCAAGTCACCGGCGACCTGCAAGGCCAACTCCCGGGTGGGGGCCATGACCAAGGCCTGCGGCAGGCCGGGGCGCTCCAGCTCGGCATAGCCGGGATCGGTGGGTACGACGACCCGCTGCAGCAGGCTGATACCGAAGGCGAGGGTCTTGCCGGTGCCGGTGCGGGCCTGTCCGATCATGTCGGTGCCGTTGATGGCGATCGGAATTGCCAACGCCTGAATCGGAAAAGGAGTGATGATTCCGAGCTCGGCGAGGGCCTCGCTAATCGGAGGAATTACGCCGAGTTCGGCGAAAGTTTGGGTGGGTGGTGCCGCGGGCGCGGTCGAAAGAGCTTGTTCAGTCAGCGTCTTGCCTCATCTTCACCTGCGCGTCGGCGCAGTTAGGTCTACCGGCGGACAGTAGTCCGCTCTAGGCAGGTTCACACTTGCGGTGAGCAAGGCAAGTCTAGCGCTCACAGCCTCCGCTGCGCTTCAGACGGTGCCGAAGCCCACCGGACGGCTCTTCTCCTGGCCCAGATCAAGGTAGGCGATCCGATCAGCCGGGATCAGGACTTTGCGGCCCTTGTCATCGGTCAGGGTCAGCAGACCATCATCGTCGAGAGCCTTCTTGAGGTCCTTTTCCACCTGAGCCGCAGTGGCCTCGGTCTCCACGGTCAATTCCCGGGAAATCTCCTGGATGCCGATCTTGATCTCCACGCTTCCTCCTTCGGATCGTGGCCAAATCTACCTGCGCCGATGACGTCCGCGGTGCCGGGTACGCCCACAGCGCAATGCGATTCAGTGCGCGAAGGCCTCTTGCTCCTCGCGCGTGGCCTTGCGGATGACGATCCGGGTCCAGGCCCCGACGTAGATCCGCTGACCGGCGGTCAGTTCCACCCGTCCCTGCGGAATCGGCATCGCCGGCAGCGGCCCGGCGGCCGGGCCCACGAAGGTGCCGTTGGCCGAGCCCAAGTCCTCAATCCACCAACGGCTGCCCTCGTGGGTGAGCATCGCATGACGACGGCTGCACCCGGAGTCGAGTTCGCATTCCACATCGGGGAAGATGCCGCGGCTGTGTGACAACCGTCCGATGAGGTTGCTCTCCTTGACCAGCGGCACGATGTCGGGCAGGCCGACCGAGGGCATCGGGTCGGTCGATCCCTGAGCGGCGTACCAATCGGGATCGATCCACAACTCCGCAATCCACTCCACGGACGGCTTGGCGGCAGCAGGCTGCTCGGCCGGTGGCGTCGGGATCGCAGCGGCGGTCGCCGGCGCCGCTGCCGGTTCTCCGAGGCTGGGCCACTGCGGTTTCGCGGACTCAGCCGGCGTCGCGGTGCCGGTGAAGTCGAAACCGCAGGCTTCGCAGAACAGGGCTTCGGCGACGTTCGGAGCCCCACACGAGGGGCAGGTCACCGCGGTCGGGGACGGCGACTCTTCGACCGCCTCCGGGGAAGACTGTTGCGCCGCTTCGATGGGCAGCCCGCACACTGCGCAGAAGTCGTCTTGGTCACTGGAGTGCCCAGCGGGACACGTTGCCATCTCAGCCCCTGATTCGCGTGGTCTTGGTGGACGCAGTATCCAAAGCCATCTCATCGGCCTTGGAGACCGCCTGCTTCAGTCGAACCGTGCCGGTTCGGGCATCGGCGATATCAACTACCTTACGGAGTTTCGCTGTGGCCTCCGCATTTCCGGTCTCCGTGGCGAGTTGCACCGCTCGACCCAGCTTCGTGGTCGCCGTGCCGGTGTCGCCGGCTTCCTTGGCGGCAAGGCCGTCTTGGATCATCTGAGCCAGCTCGACCTGGCCGGTGTAGTGGGCCACTTCGGGGTTGATCTGCGCGGTCAGATTGGTGTCGGCCGACCATTTCGCCTTCACGAGGCCCTGAGTGAGCAGATCCGGTCCGACGGCGAGCTGCACTCGGGCGGCGAGCTGTTCCTGGCCGACAGCCTTGGCCGGCAGCCGCACCGAGACGTGATAGTCGCGTTCCTCGTCAGCCCAGGAACCGGTCGGGTAGCTCATGGTGAGCTGATTCACCGGCGTGCCGCGGTGGGTGAGGTCCTCGACAGTGGGGGAGACCTGCCGGATGAACAACACCTGGGCGCCTTGCGGAATCCAGACCCGTAGTTCGGCGTTCGCCACACCGCGGGCCATCGAGTTGCGCATCAGCTCGGCGAAGACCGCGCTCAACTGGCTGGGGTCGCCGATGATGTCGACGGTGCCCAGCAGGGCTTGGGCGATCTTGCGGATCTCGGCGACCTTCCAGTCCACGCCGACGCCGCGAGCATCCACTTGGAAGTGGCCCGAGCATTTGGCCAGGGCTGAATCCAACTGCTGAGGCGTTTCGTTGTGGTTTTCGCCGTCGGTGAGCAGAATCACATGCTTGTTCGCCAGATTGCCGATCGAGTCGAACAGCGCCTTGCACAGATTCAGCCAGGTACCCATGGCGGTGCCGCCCTCGGCACGGAAGAAGCTGATGGCGCGTTTGGCCTCGGCGCGGGTACGGGGGTCCATCAGGATCATGCCCGCCCCGGTCTGCACCATGGGGTAGGCCAAATAGGCCTTGTGGTTGCCGGCGACCACCGCGAAGTAGGTGCCGTCCAGGATGTTGTCCAAGGCGATCATGGCGGCCTGTTTGGCTGCCTGCATATTGGCATGGCCCATGGAGCCGGAGGTGTCGACAGCGATGATCTCGCCGGCGCTGCCGCTCCCGGTTCGGCCAGCCGCGCCCGCATCGCTGCAGCGAACGGTGATGATCGCGTTGACGTCGGTGCCGCCATCGGGCAGGAACTCGTTCTGGTAGACCGCAGAGCTGAACTCAGCCACGCCGCTATCCCTCACCTTCTGGGCTTGACTCATCATCGGTGATGCCCAGGTTACTGTCCGCCTCCAGCGGCGCCACCCGGGCCAAAGCCACGGTCACATTGTCATGCCCGCCTTGTCCATTCGCCCACACCACGAGGGTCTGCGCCACCGCCACCGGAGAACTCGGGTCTGCCGCGCTGGTCAGCCGCGAGAACAGCTCGTCGGGTTCGGAGGCGTAGTTCCACAGACCGTCAGAACACACCAGAACCCAGCCCGGTGCTGTCAGACGTGCCGATCCGACTCGAGGCTCGATATCGAGGGCGTCGCGTCCCAGCCATTTGGTGATGGCGTGTGCGCGGGGCAGTGACTCGGCTTCGCTGCGAGCCATTCCCTGCTCGATGAACGCCTGAGCCATCGAGTCGTCCACGCTGAGCAGTTCCCGCCGGCCCTCGCCCAGCAGATAGATCCGCGAGTCACCCAGATTGGCGAAGTGCACCTCATCACCCAGGACGACCGCGGCAGCGAGGGTCGCCGAAGGTGCGTTGGTGGAGTCCGGATCGGTGATGGCGATGACGGCCTGGTTGGCGGCTGCGCTGGCGTCGACGAAGGCGGTAGCCAGCACGGCTGCGGCGTCGTCGGCCGCGCTCAGTGAGGTGACGACCTCGATCAGATGATCGCGGACAGCGGATGCGGCTGCTGTTGCGGCCGCATCAGGGTCGGTGCTGCTGGAAACTCCGTCGCACACGACCAGGACCGCGTTCGGACCTACGGACCACAGGGCCATCGCGTCTTCGTTGCGAGAATGCCGCAGACCCCGATCGCACACGCCACCGACCCAGTCCGAAGGGCTCTCGCGGTAGTGGTCACGAGCACTGGGCGCCTTGGCGCCACAGATTTGGCAGTAGCCGTCGGAATCGATCGTGCCGCCGCAGGCGGCACAGATGACGACCTCGCTGGCGCGGCTGCCCAACCTACGGGTCTGGGTGGAGGCGTCGCCGGGCGTCCGCGGTTGCGGCACAGGCACCGTCTGGTCGGGATTCACCGTCGCGCCACAGGCCTCGCAGTAGGCCGCCCCTGGGGCGACCGGTTGCCCGCAATTCGGGCAGGAGAGGACTTCCGGCGGCACGGCATCAGGATGCTCACTGCTCCATAGTGGCCACTGCGGCTCGGTCATAGCAGGCTCCACGGTCGTAGTGAATTGGCGAGGTCGACGTAGCCGGCCCGCGTGCTCGCAGACGTGGACAACGCGGCCAGCCGGCGGTAACAGTCGGCCAGATCGGACAGCATCACCGTCGGTGTCAGCGGCGCGCCGCCGCGATGCACCACGACACCCTGGCTGGTGAGCAGTAGGGCACGACGTAGCAGGACCGCCCGGGCCTCGGTCTCGACCTGCGGCTCCAGGGGTGCTGTGGTGACGGCGTCGAAGGCAATGGCCATCTCGTCGGCCGTGCGGGCGGCGGCGACCACGGTGGTGGCGCGCAGCCGCTGCGATTCGGGGTAACCCCGCGAGGTGGTGGGCACCATCTCCAAGGCCCGCATCGCCCCGGCAAGATCGTTGCGCTGGCGCCGGATCCGAGACAGGCCGAAAGCCGACGGAGTGACATAGGCCGCATCGGTGCTGGCGCAGATGCGGTACAGAACTTCGGCGAGGTCGTATTCGCCGCCCAACTCGCACGCGGTGGCCAAGGCCAGTTTGGGAGCCAACTCGCCGGGCAACTCGCCGTAGACGGCATTGAACGCGCTTTGCGCCTTGCCGTAGTCCTTGGCGGCCAGCGCCCCTAATCCGGCCAGCCATAAGGCCCGCCACTGCCACGGGTCATCGTCGAGGAGATGCGTGACGCATTCCTCCACCATCGCGGTGCGGCCGGCCTCCAAAGCGGCCTGGCCGCGGGCCAGCCACACCCCGGTCGACCAGGCAGGCGGATGCGACAGCGACTCCAGGCGGGTCTGCACCGGCTCCCCGGCGATGCGATCAAGGAAATCGACCTGAGGATCGCTGGGGTCCTGGCGTAACTGGGGCAGCGAGCCCAGTGGATAGCCGTGCCCAGCCACCGTGGGCGACTCGAACAGAGCCGAGGATGCCGACGCCGATCCGACACCGGCGCGACGACTGGCCACCACCTCACGCAGTACGCCCAGCATCTGTTCGCGCAGGTCCTCGGCTGACACGAAACGGTCGCTGGGGTCGGGGGCACAGCACTTCAGCAGCAGCCGGTATAGCGAGTCCTGTTCGGCGAAGGCGGGCAGTTCGTGGGCCGGCGGAATGGTGAACTCTGAGGTCGTCTGGAACCCCGGCACGTCAGCCGACAGCATCAGCAGAGTGCGCCCCACCGTGAAGATGTCCGAGGCGATCGATGGCCCCAAGGTCGGTACCTCGGGTGCCTGGAAGCCGATCGTGCCGTAGATCGCGGAGTCCTCGTCGTTGGCGTGCCGAACCCCACCCAGATCGATGAGCTTGAGCGAGTTTCCGACCTGAATCACGTTGTCGGGCTTCAAATCGCAGTAGAGCAGTCCCAACGAATGCAGGTAGCCCAGCGCCGGCAGGATCTCGATGAGGAATGCCAGCGACTGTTCCACCGGCAGCGGATCGGGCTGATCGTTGTTGGCCACCCGACGCTGCTTCAGAAGCTGCTTCAAGGACCGTCCGCCCACATATTCCATGACGATGTAGACCGCATCATGGTGGGTGACGACGTTGTAGATCTCGACGATCAGCGGGTGCTCGGTTCGGGCCAGGAAGCGCTGCTCGCCGACGGCGGCTGCCAGCGCGTCGGCGTCATCGGAGTTCAACAGCCCCTTGAGGACGACCCAGCGTCCCGAGACATTGCGATCCTTGGCCAGATAGATCCAGCCCATACCGCCATGCGCCAAAGCGCCGACAACCTCGTACTGGTTCGCGACCACCTCACCGGCGGTGAGTTTGACGGTGAACGAATACGGGGCGCCGCAGGACGGGCAGAAACCCTCGGAGCGGCTGGCCACATTCTCCGCACCCTGACCCACCTTGGTGCCGCAGCGCGAACAGATGCGTGCCGACAGCGGCACATCCGGCTTGGGAAGGATCGCCTTCGCCGGATCCAGCGCCGGTGCGGGTGGCACCGAGGTCAGCCCGGCACCGATCTGGCCGGACTGCTTTACCGCGGCGGCCCGGCGCTTCACGAGCCGGTCGCCGAAAGAGGTGACCCGTGCTGAACCGAATGCGGTCGCACCCAGTTGGACGGAGGTACGGGTCCGGGTCGACTCCGCCCCCGCTGCCGCTGCCGGTGCGGCGGTGGCAGCCGGAAGTCCGCAGACATTGCAGTAGCCGTCCATGATCTGGCCGGTGCAACCCGGCTGCGGGCAGGGGCCGCTGGCAGCGGTCGCTGGACGGAAACCTGGGCGGGCATCGCCGACCGGCATGGACAGGCCCGGCATTCCGCACACGTCGCAGTAGCCGTCAATGATGGTGCCGGTGCAGCCCGGCTGACGGCACTTCATCGGCCACCGCCGGCTTCAGCGCGGTCCAGCTCCACAGCGTAGGCGTTGAGCAGCTGCTCCAAGGCGGGGAGCACCACCGGGTGGGCGGCCAGCCGATCACCGATCAGCGTCCGGTACTCGGCCAGAGCTGCCGGCTGCTCGGCGAGCGCATCGGCGCGGGCTTGCAGAGTCTGGAAGCGGGCCGCAGCCTGAGCACTCTCGGCGAGGCGCCCATCGAGCAGCTTCTTGTGGCCACGCAGCGCGGCGTCGAGTTCGTTGAGGGCCTGCAGGAAGGTGCGCAACGCCTCGGGGGTGTTCGGGATCGGGCCGAGCGCTGCCAGCGGGGGAAGCGGCTGAGTGCTGAGTGGCCACACCTCCTGAGCAGCGCGCTCGGCGAGTGCCGTCACCAACGCCTCGTGTTCGGTCACCTCGGCGTGACGACGGCGCACCGAGGCCAGCAACTCGACGGCCTCGCGGCGGCGGGCGGCTCCCACGATCAAGTCACGCTCGAAGGTGGCTGCGGTTACCTCGAGACTGCTGAGCAGACCAGAGATGTCCCCACCCCGCTGCAGCTTCTCTTCCAGTTCTGAGATGCGCGAGACGATCGTGGCCAATGTGGCCTGCCCTGGTGGGGCCAGCGCCGGTGGCTCCAATGCCAATTGATCGCGGATCCGTTCGGCTTGGGCGCGCAGATCGCGCAGCCGGACTTTCATCGCCGTGGCCTGCGGATTGGTGTTCAGTCGGATGCGGAGCTGGGCCACCAGGGCATCGCACAGTTGCCCGGCTTCCGGGAGGGACACGGCCATGGATCGCAACGCGCTCACCGGTGATCCACCGGTTTCCAGGCGCCCCCAGACCAATCCGGCGAGCCGGTCCAACTCCTGCGGTCCAACCCGTCCGGAATCCCAGGTCGACAGCAGCAGCTCCTGGCGAGTCTTGGCAGCCTGCCATAGCGCCATCGCCAACGACATGTCGGCAGTGAGCTCCGCGGATCGACCTTCGGCGATCACTTGGGCGTCCAGTGCATCGAGTTCGGCGCGACGCTCGGCCAGCCAGGTGTCCAGCCGTCCCAGATAATCCAGCATCTGGGCTGCGGTGGCGGCGACGCCGAGCCCGCCGGGGGCGTGGGGTGCGGTGATCATCGGTACTCCCTCAGGACACGATCCAATCCCCAGATGGCCAGCACCAGACCGCTGAGCAGGAGCAGCGTGTCGATGATGGCCAGGATCACCATGACGACGGCCGTGGCGCCCAGGGCCTGGACTGCGGCAGCCGCAGCGCTTTGGGTTTCGAGATCGGCGGCCTCCTCGAAGGCGGCCAGCTGGGCCTGCACCCCCTTGGTCGCCGTGAGTCGCTTGCTCGCCTGCGTCCAGTCGTGGCGTTCCAACAGGGAGTTGATCGTCGACTGGTCTTCGCGAACGGCAACGATGGGGTCCCGCATCGCCGCATAGGCGTCTGCTGTCGACTGGGCGGGGCCGCTGGTGGTGGTGACCGTCGCACTGGTGCTACTCGACCATTGCCGCGCCAGGGCTCCGCGCAGTTGGAGCCGATCGGCTGCGTTGAGGCCGGATCGCGCTGCGGCGATCGAAACGGTGGTGTTCACCTCGACTGACTGGTCGAGGTTGAGGGCGTTGTCGGCACGAGTGATCGCCACCGCACCCAACACGGCGAGCAGGATCGCAGCGAGCAGTGCTCCGACCAGCCCACGGTTGAGGTAACGGTGGGTGATCCGAGCGGTTCCGATCGACGTGGTGACCAGCAGTGCGAGAGCGGCCAGCGCGGTGGCAGCCAGCAGCCACCCCCAGCCCGGCCACGAACCGGCGCCAGCCTCGGCAGCCAGGCGGGCACGCAAGGCGTTGATCGCCGGTACCAGTTGGTCGTCCAAGAGCTGATCGGCCTGGCTCAACGACGCCTTGGCAGTGGCGGCATCGCTGGTGGTGGCGGTGTACAGCAGTCGGTCGTATTCGATGAGGTTGGTGCTCAACACGGCCAACTGATCGGCGTCCTGAGGGCGTTCTGCAGTGGCCTGCAGGATCAGGCGATCGGCGTTGCTGAGATGGCTGCTCACTTCCTTGCGGTCGGTGGCTGAGGCCGCGAGCAGGTTGCGTGCCGCAGCATTGCCGGCGCCGAGCAGTTCGCTGTGCACCGAGCCGAGGCGGGCGTACTGATCGACGATGCCCGGCCCCTGGGTGAGATCGGACCGCAGCTGGACGGTGGCGGCGATAGCGCTCAATCCGAGGATGAGCAGCGCGATCACAGCCAGGAGTTGGTAGCGCCGCAGCAGCTGGGGCGTTTGGCTGCTCGGTGCCGCCGGCAAGGCGATCTCGGCCAGATCGGGGGCCGCGGACTGTGCGATCAGGTGGGTGAGCTTGGCCGATCGGTTCGGTGGCTGGGCCAGGTTCGTCACGGAGTCTCCTGGGCGGGCAGGGCGGGGAACTCGACCGGCTCCTGCGGAACCGCGTTGGCCGGTGGCCGCAGCCGTGGCGATGGATCGGGATCGATCAGATCCTCAGCCAGCAAGGTGCGCAGTTCATCCACCGTTGGTTCGCCAACGTCGCGCAGCCGCCACGCGTGGCGTCCAACGGCGGCCTCCAACAGGTTGCGGGCGAAGCGTCCGTTGCCGAAGTTCTCATCGCGGCTCTGCTGGGCGAGTTGGTTGCTGAACTCCTCCAGACACCCTTCGCCGAGGTCGAAATCGGACTTGGCGGCCATCGAGGTGAAGATCCCGCGCAGTTCGTCGTCGGTGTAGTCCTCGAACTCGATGGTGGTGCGGAAGCGGCTGGCCAGTCCGGGGTTGTTGGCGATGAACTCGGCCATGGGCGCCGGATAACCGGCCACGATGACCACCAGATCGTCGCGGTGATCCTCCATCTCCTTGACCAGGGTGTTGATGGCCTCCTCGCCGTATTGATCACCGTTGAGCGAATACGCCTCGTCGATGAACAGCACGCCGCCGTAGGCCTTGGCGGCGACCTCAGCAGTCTTGATGGCGGTCTGGCCGAGATAGCCCGCGACCAACTCGGATCGGTCCACCTCCACCAGTTGCCCTTTGCTGAGCAGCCCGATGGCCTTGTAAATGCCCGCCACCATGCGGGCCACGGTGGTCTTGCCGGTGCCCGGATTGCCGACGAATACGAGATGCCGGGTGATCGTCGGGCTCTTCAGGCCCGCTTTGATGCGCAGGGCGTCGACCCGCAGGATGGCCGTCTGGCGGTGGATCTCGGCCTTGACGCTGGTCAACCCGGTCAACTCGTCGAGTTCGGCCAGCCATTCCTCAACCGTCTTCTCGGGTTCGGCTGGTTCGGCGGGCGTCTCGACGGCAGCTTCAGGCTGCGGTTCGGTCACCGCCGGGGCAGCGGCGGGCGGCTCGACGTCGCGCGCCGCTGCCGGCTGCGAAGCCGGAGCCGGACCCAACCCGGCGAATGCTCCTGGAGTGTGCGGATCGAGTCGACTGAGATCCCAGACAGAATCCTGCACGCCCGACATGCGTGCGAGCACCTCACCGAGAATGGTCGGCGCCTGCCGCAGGAATTCCTGCTGGGCCGGGTCGGTGTCGGGGGTCATGCCGGTGCTCGGGGCGGAAAGCGCAGTGGGCGTGACGGTCGGCTGTTGGGCGGCTGCCGCCATGGTGGCCGCACCAATGGCGTCCGGGGAGGGTTCCCCCAGCGTCGCCGCCGCTTGGCAGACCTGCGCCAAGGCATGGGAATACGCCGCACCGGATGGGGTAGCGCCGAGTTGGCTGGCCAAGGGGGTTGCGCTGCGCCGATAGCGGCGTCCGGCGACCGCTGCGTCCATGAACTCCTGGGCCGAGGCCTGGCGATCCCAGGCTGCGCACCAATCCAGGTAGGCGCCACGGTTGGCTTCGGCGACGGCCGCCGACAGCACCCGTGCTTCGGCGCGAGCGGTATCGACCTCGACTCCGGCAGCCGATGCGGCAGCATCCAGTTCGGCGAGGGCCTTCTTCAACGCGGCAGTGCTCATCAGGATGGTCCCAAGTTGAGTTCAGGGGCTTGTGGATGCCCGAATTTCTCTTGCAGGAAGCGGCCGTGGGTGATCAAGGCGGCAGCGTCGGTGGTGTTGGCGGCATCGTAGATGGCGTCCATCGTCACGGCGAGTAGATCGAGTTGGTCCACCAGGATCAGCAAGGCGGTCTTGCCTCCCTCCACGGGACGGGAATCGGCCCAGTCCCGAGGTAACCGCAGGTAACCGCCGATGGCCTCGGGGAGATAGTCGGTGGCGGTGGCGACCACGGAATAGGCGTCATAACTGCCCAGACCCAGCAGACCCAGCCGTGGCAAGGTCTTGCGGACGGTGTCGATCACTCGCAGCGTCCGGGCTCGCACGGGGCCGGGCACGACCGGATCGGAGACCAAAGCGCTCACTGAGTCCAACGCTGCACTGATATCGGGCTCGGTCGGGGCGGTAGACAGCTCCTCGACCGCCGCTGGTGGATCTTCCTCGGCGCCGGTCAACCAATCCCAAATGCCCATACCGACGTCAGAGATCGATGCTCAAGGAAGGCATCGAAGCGGACCGGCTGTCCTGCTGGGAAACCCGGTCGAGGTATTCCTTGCTCTTGGCCACCTCGGTCTCCAAGGTTCCGATGGTCGCCGACATGGTGTCCAGGGCCCGCAGTTTGAACTCGTCGATGGAATCCATGGTCGTGTAGATGTTGGCGAAGGCGGCCTGCAGTTGCTCCAAACCGATGGTGGAGGAGGCGGCTTGCTCCTGAATCTGGGCCGAGTTCTCTTTGAGCATCTCCGAGGTGCGTTGGATCATCTCGCTGGTGGTGGTGTTCAGTGCGGTGATCTGGTCGAGCACCAGCTTCTGATTGCCCAGCGCCTGCGCCACGATGACTGCCGTCCGCAGCGCGGACACCGTGGTGGTGGCGGCTCGGTCAACACCCTTGATGAGCTCCAGATTGTTCTTGATGATGATGTCGATGGCCAGGTAGCTCTGGATGGAGACGGCAAGCTGGGTGAGCAGATCCTGGTGCTTCTGGCGGACGTAGAACAGCACGTCCTGACGGAGCGTCTTCGCCTTCTCGGGATCGGTGAGTTCGATCTCGGCGATCTGAGCGCTGAGCTTGGCGTCCAGCCGCTCGGCGATGTACACGTACTGATTCATCCGGCCCATCACGGTCCACAAGTTCTGCTTCTCCATGTTGAGCGCAGCATTGTCCTTGGTGAGCTCGTCCTGGCCCGATCGCAGCGCGTGCAGGATGCCGTTCAGATGGGTCTGCGAGGACTGATACTTGCGGAAGTAGTCACCCATCTGCTTGCCGATGCCCAGCTTGGCGAAGAATCCCTTGGACTTGCCTGCCGCGGCCGGGTCGAGATCTTCAACGGTGCGCCGCAACTCCAGCAGAGTCTTGGACACATTCGAGGTGTTCGACAAGCCACCGGCTTCGACGGCGCGCACCGGGGTCTGCAGCAGCCGGTTGGAGGTTTCGGCGGCCTTGCGGATGTCGGCATCACCCATCGAACGAACCGCGTCGGCCTGGGCGCTGAAGGTCGGAGATCCAGTCTCTGCGGTGGCCAGCGCACCGAGGAATTCATCGACCTTGGCGTCGAGGACGGGAACCTGGGCCGCTTCGACTTGAGGCGCCATCGTCGGTGCCTGCGTCGCGGTGACGGTTTCGGGCGCGGCCGGTGCGGTGAGGTTCAGCATGTCCGGTGGAGCGAGCTGGGCTGCCGCCGGGCCCGCGGGCTGTTGGGGTGTGCTCATCAGTGGCACCTCTCGGATCGGATGACGGGCTCCAATCTAGCCGTCCGGCCGCAAGAATTCCGCAGTGCCTCGGGCTACATCTCTCAGTGTGGGGGACTGACCCGGGGCATCCCTGACTCCAGCACCGCAGTGTCGGTGCGGCGTGATTGCATAGCCCTGTGCAGGAATCGGTGTCCGAGGCTCAGGGATTGGCCCCGCTGTCCGCCGAGCAGGCGGCGATCCTGGCCCAATGGCGTGGGGCGATGCTGCTGCTCGGCAGACCGGGCACGGGCAAGACCACCGTGGTGGCGCGGGCTGCGGTCGCTGCGGTGCGCGCGGGCGGTCGTCCGCCGCTGGTCCTGGTTGCGGATCGTGCGGCAGCCAGCCAGGTGCGCAATCTGATTGCGGCAGAACTGGGGGCCGGAACCTGGTCGGTATCGGTGACGACGGTGCACGCGCTCGCCCGCACCCTGTGGCAGCGCTTCTCCGAGCGGCCCGCAGTGCGGCTGCTCAATGCTGCAGAGCAGGAATTCCGGGTACGGGAGTTGCTGGCCGGACGGGGGCCGAACGGCTGGCCGCAACGCCTGCGATTAGCGGTGGGCACCCGCGCTTTCGCGCGGCAGGTGCGCGCCTGTCTGGCTCGTGCCCGCCAGCTCGGTTTGGACCCCGAAGATCTGGTCGCCTTTGGCGGCAGCGCGCAGCGCGACGAATGGCAGGCGCTGGGGGATTTCTTCACCGAGTACTTGGACGTGCTCGACGCCGAAGACGTCCTGGACTACGCCGAACTGATCCATCGGGTTCGGCTGCTCGTGGATGATCCGGCGGTGTCGTCGGTGGTGAGAGCAGAAATCGGATCGGTGCTGGTCGACGACTACGCCGACCTGGATCCCAGTCAACTCGGGTTGGTGCGGGTCCTGGCCGTCGGGGTGCCGGTCCTGGCCACCGCAGACCCCGACAGCATCGCCTCGGCATTTCGTGGCGCTGATCCCCGCGCGATCCCTGATTTCGCCGACCGCTTCGCTGAGCCAGGGCGTCCGGGGGTGGTCACCGAGTTGCGGAGCACCCATCGGTACGGGCCTCGCCTCGACGACGCGCTCGGCGGCCTGCGTCGCGCACTGCCTCGGCCATCGGGAAGGCCGGCAGTGTCAGGATCGGCGCTGGGTCCGGCAGGGCTACTCCGGGTGCACGCCTGTACCGACGAGAGCGATCAAGCCGCGGCGATCCTGAGCGAGCTGCATCGGGCCCGAGTCGACCACGGCATCGGTTATGCCCAGATGGCGGTGCTGGTCCGTTCCGGGGGTGAGGATGTCGAACCGATCGTGGCCGCACTTTCCGGCGCAGGGATCCCGGTCCAGCGCCCTGGTGACGAGATTCCGCTGGCCCAAGCACCAGCGGTTCGCACCCTGCTGGTGGGGCTGGAAGTCGCGGCGTCTGGCGCCGCGACGCCCGAACAGGCCGAACACCTGTTGACCTCGCCGCTGGGAGGCTTCGACGCGGTGAGCCTGCGTGCATTGGTGCGTCGGTGGCGGGAAGGAGTGGACTCCGTGCCGCAGCCCTTGGCGCAGCAACTGGCACAGGCCCTGAACGATCCGGAATGGGCAGCCACTGACCCCAGTGCCGAAGCTACAGCCTTGCGTTCCCTGAGCGGCCTGATCCGCACCGCACGGGAACTGCTGGCCGGCGGTGCCCCGGTCGACGAGGTGTCCTGGACGCTGTGGCAAGGTACCGACTGGCCCACCCGATTGGCGCAGGAGGCTGCGCAGGATCCAACCGGCGCCAGCAGGGCCGACGCCGACCTGGACGCATTGTGCGCCTACTTCGATGCTGCCGCCGAGACCGATCGGCGCGGCGGAATCCCCGGCGTGAGAGCATTTCTGGCCGAGTTGGATGGCCAACAGATCCCTGCGGATCGACAGCGGGAATCGCAGTTCCGGCGCACCGGCGTACAGATCCTCACCGCTCACCGCGCCCGTGGCCAGCAGTGGGATGTGGTGGTCGTCACCGGCGCCCAGGAAGGCCGCTGGCCCGCCCGAGCCAGTCGCAATGCTGTGCTCGACGCCGCTGAGCTCGCCCCTGACGGGTTGGTGGGGGCGCTGGGTTCGCGGGAAGCGCTCGCCGCCGAGCGGCGACTGTTCCACCTGGCCTGTTCGCGCGCTCGACGGGTACTGGTGGTGACGTCGATCAGTGATGGTGACACCGCAGCACCTTCGCGATTCATCGCAGAGTTGGGCTCCGCTGATGCCGTGGCCGACGACGGTGAAGCGCCTGCGCAGCGAGGCCCCGGGGCGATCACCGCGCCCGGATTGGTTGCCGAATTGCGCAGGGCCAGCGCTGATGCCCGCAGTCCGGCCGCAGTGCGTGCGGCCGCTGCCATCGAGTTGGCCTGGTTGGCCGACCAGCGCGACGACTCCGGTGACCCGGTGGTACCCAGCGCTGATCCGGGCACCTGGTGGGGTTTGCGCGAGGTGTCCAGTGCACCGCAGCCGGCCCCCAAGCCGATCCGGCTGCGTCCCAGCCACGTGGGCGCTGTCCTCACCTGCCCGCGCCGCTACTTCCTCGCCGACCGGGCGCGGGCCGAAAGCGGTGCCGGCGAGGCCGCTCAACTCGGGTCGCTGGTCCATGCTCTGGTGCAGCAGGCGGTGACCGAGGGCAGCGACCTCGATCAATTGATCGAAAGGGTTGATCAGGAGTGGCACCGACTACCCCCGCAGGCACCGTGGCGGGCCACCGCCGAGCGCGAAGCCGTCATCGCTGCGCTGAGTCGGTTCTTCGCCTGGTGGCAGGCGCGCCGCGCCGCCTTCATCGGCGTCGAAGTGCCGTTTCGTACCGAATTGGTCTGCGACGGACTTCCCATCGAACTGGTCGGCCAGATCGACTGGCTGGAGCGCACCGAGGCTGGCCTGTCCGTTGTGGATTTCAAGACGTCCCGACGACCACCCACCCGTGCCGAAGTCGCTGCCATGGACCAGTTGGGCATCTATCAGCTCGCGATCCTCAACGGTGGGCTGGCCGAGTTCGGCACGACGATCGACGGTGCAGCAGCGGTCTACCTGCGTGTCGGCGACCGTGACCCTGCCCGTCCAAAGGAGTTCAGTCAGCCATCCCTGTCGACCGCTCCGCATCGAGATGCCGCAGCCGAGGAGGGCTATCCGACCTGGGTCCATCACCGGGTCGCGGCGGCCGCCGCGGTGGTGGCCGAGGGACGCTACCCGGCGGTGGCGGGGCCTCACTGCCGAGGCTGTGCTTTCCGGGCCAGTTGTCCCGCGCAAGACCAGGGACAGCAGGTGATCTGATGCTGACCGATCCCCAGGAGTTGGCGGGACTGCTCGGAATTCCGTACTCAGCCCAACAGTTGGACGCCATCACCGCGCCGCTGACCCCCGGCGTCATCATTGCCGGAGCCGGCTCGGGAAAGACCACAGTGATGGCAGCGCGGGTGGTGTGGCTGGTCGGCACCGGACAAGTCAGCGCTGGCCAAGTGCTGGGGTTGACCTTCACCCGCAAGGCTGCGGCCAAACTCGATCAGGACGTGCGCGAGGCTCTGCTCACGGCTGCGCTGGTCGACGCGGACGCCGCCGAACCGGTGGTGCTGACCTACGACGCTTTCGCCGGCCAATTGGTCAGCGACTACGGACTGCTGCTCGGCGAAGAGCCGACCTCCCGGCTGATCACCGATGCGACCCGCTACCGGCTTGCGGCCCGCGTGGTGGCCGATGCGGTGGGACCGTTCGCGATGCTGTCCACGCTGCAGCCGGCCACAGTTGTGGAACGAGTACTGCGGCTGGCCGCCGACATGAAGTCGCACCTGGTGGGGACCGACGACATCATTCGCCACGCTGATCGCTTCGCCACCGCTGTGGGGCAGGCCCCGCGGCGCAACACCGGTGAGGTCTACCGTGCGGTGCAACAGGCCGACGAGGTGCGCGCTGAGCGACTGGAGCTGCTGGAGTTGGTGACCAGCTACGAGCGGCTCAAGCGTGAACTGGGCTACCAGGAGTTCTCCGATCAACTGGCGACCGCCGCGCGCCTGATCGACGAGGTGCCGCAGGTGGCCCGTCGCCTCCGGCAGGACTTCCGCGTGGTGCTGCTCGATGAGTACCAGGACACCTCCTCGGCGCAGGCCCGATTGCTGCGGGGCCTGTTCTCCGGGGCCGACCCCCGTGGCGGACGCGGGCACGCTGTGACGGCGGTGGGGGATCCCTGCCAGGCGATCTACGGTTGGCGCGGCGCTGCGGCCCGCAACATCCTGGACTTCGCCACCGATTTTCCGCTGGCCGACGGCAGCCCCGCACCCAGTTTCCCGCTGACGGTGAACCGACGCAGCGGTCCCCAGATCCTGGCGGCAGCCAACCGCCTGGCCGATTCGGTGCGCAGCGACCCACTGCTTACCGGACAACAACTCGACCTGGAGTTGGTCGCTCCGCCGCAGGCTCCGCAGGCACGAATTGAGGCACGCGCCTACCTCACCTGGCCGGAGGAGACTGCCGCACTGACCGACCGGATAGCTGATCTGCGCAGCACCGCGGCCGTGCCGTCCTGGAAAGAGATGGCCGTGCTGTGCCGCAATAACAGCCAAGTCAGCGCGGTGTACACCGCCCTGGTCGAGCGGGACATTCCGGCCCAGATCGTGGGCCTGGGCGGATTGCTCGACGTTCCGGTGATCGCCGAGGTCGTCGCAACCCTGTCGGTGCTGGCCGATCCGACCGAGAACCCGTCACTGATCCGGCTGCTCACCTCGCCGCGCTGGGCCATCGGCCTGCCCGACCTTGCCCTCTTGGGCAAGCGCGCCGCCGATCTGGCCGGCGACCGCACCGTCGAAACCCCCAGCTTGGCCGAAGCCCTCGCCGATCCCGGGCGGGCGGCCTACAGCACGGCCGCGCGGCAGCGCTTCGGCCTGCTGAGCGCAGAATTGGCCGGCCTTCGTCGCTATCTGCACACCGACCTGCCGCAATTGGTCAGCCGAGTGGTTTCGACGCTGGGTCTGGCGGTCGAGGCCGAAACTCTGGCAGTCGGGGCGTCGGCGCCGCTGCGAGCCTTCCAGCGGGCGGTGGCCGAGTACGCCCAGGTCGACGTGCAGGCCTCGCTGAGCGGACTGCTGGCCTACCTCGAGGCGGAGCGCAGCTACGGAGTGGGCCTGGAACAGGCGGTGGTCTCCTCGGCGGATTCGGTGAAGATTCTCACCGTTCACAAGGCGAAAGGCCTGGAATGGGAGGTGGTGTTCCTACCCGGCCTGGCCGAGTCGGTGTTCCCGAATGCGCGAGTCAGCGACGATTGGGTGCGACAGTCGGCCGTGCTGCCGTTCCCGTTGCGCGGGGACAGTCTGGCACTGCCTCAGCTCGGTGAAGTGAGCAATGCGGCGTTGACGAGCTTGCACGAGGATCTTCGCGAGCACCAGGTGCTCAGTGAGGATCGCTTGGCCTACGTCGCCGCCACGCGCGCCCGACGCTTGCTGGTGGCGAGCACCCACGCCTGGGCGGGGGAGTTGACCAAGCCTCGCGTGCCATCGCGCTATTTCGCAGTGTTGGCCGAGCATGCCGACGTCGTCGAGCGCACCGACGATATTGGGGAGGTCAACCCGCTGGCTGAGGTGAATGGCGGCGCATCCTGGCCGGTACTGGGCGGCACCGAGGAACTCGCATTGCGTCGGGAAGCCGCAGCCGAGGTGCGGGCGGCGCGGCGCGTGCGCGGGAGCACAGCTGCCTACCCGGCGCCGGCGGACCTGGACAGCGATGGTGAGGCACTGCGCCGACAATGGCGCCACAACGCCCAGGTGCTGGTCGCCCTGGAGGTGGCCCAGCGCCGCGAGCGTGCTGCGGTGCGGCCCGCCTATGTGTCCGTGACCGGGCTCGGTCAGCTGCAACGCGATGCGGCCGCGTTCCGGCGGACTCTTCGGCGTCCGATGCCGCGCCTGGTCAGCGAGTCACAGCGGTGGGGGATCGACTTTCATCGCTGGCTGGAGAACCGCTTCGCCCAACAGGGGGCCCTCATCGCCGATGACACTGAACTGGTCGGGGTGACCTACGACCGGTTGCGAGAGGGATTCGAATCCAGCCCCTACGCCAACGCCGTACCGGTTGCTGTCGAGGCCCCGTTCACGCTGGTGCTGAGCGGCCAGTTGGTGCGCGGCCGCATTGATGCGGTGTTCGTCGGCGACGATGGTCGGCCGCAGGTGGTGGACTGGAAGACAGGCTCGGCCGCCGCCGCCGATCCGCTGCAATTGGCCTGCTATCGACTTGCCTGGGCGGAACTGACTGGAGTGGCCGTCAGCGACGTCGACGCGGTCTTCTACGACCTGCAGCGCAGCGAAGTGCTGCGTCCGCAGAATCTGGCCGACCGCGCTGGACTCGAAGCCGTGGTCCGCGCAGGCATGGGTAATCTGCACGCGTGAGTCAATGGCAGCAGGACCCCATTCTTGATCGTGGTGAGGGCAGACGATCTGAACCGGGGTGGGCGACCGACGCCTGGCAGCATCCCCGCGCTCAGGTATTGGGGGTCGACGCCGACGGTCACGTGAGCGCCGACGAGGACGGACTCCGCTGGGTCGCCGCCGAGGGAGCCTGTGATCCGCAACGGCACTTCATGCTGGGGCTGTGGGCGGATCGACCGATCTTCATCACCCCTATCGCCCACGGTGACCGCAGTCTGCGCGAGTTGCTGCCGGTCCTGGACGAGGACGAATTGCAGCTGGCTTTCGGTGCGGTCGGATTAGCCGGCTGGCATGCCGCGGCGGGTTTCTGCCCGGCCTGCGGGACGGTGACCACGGTGGTTCATGCCGGACATGCCCGACGTTGCCCCGGCTGCGGTCGTGAGGATTACCCGCGAACCGATCCGGCCGTGATCGTGGCCATCACCGATTCCGAAGCCCGCCTGTTGCTGGGCCGCCAGCCGAGCTGGCCGTCAACGCGGTACTCGGTGTTGGCCGGGTTCGTCGAGACCGGCGAATCCTTGGAACAGACGGTGCGCCGCGAAGTCGGCGAAGAAGTCGGCGTCCGCCTCGGCGCGGTGGACTATCTGGGCTCGCAGCCGTGGCCGTTTCCCCGATCACTGATGGTCGCTTTCCACGCTCACGCAGTTACCACCCAGCTCACCCCGGCACCGGGAGAGATCGAAACCGCCGCCTGGTTCAGCCGCGACGATCTCCGCTCGGCCCTGGCCGATGGCAGCGTCACCTTGCCGCCGTCGCGATCCATTGCTCGACGCATGATTCAAGCCTGGCTGGAAGACACCCTCGGCGTCGAGGCCGTGGGATGAGGGTCCGACTACAGCCGCGAACTTAGCCCTGAGGCTCGACGGGCCCGATTCAGAACCGCCTGTCGCAGCGAGGCGGCCGAGCCAATCAGGTGAACTCCGTGTTCGGCGCGCGTGATGGCGGTGTAGAGAAGTTCGCGGGTGAGCAGCGGAGACTCAACCGGGGGCAGGATCACACTCACTTCGGCGAACTGGCTGCCCTGGGATTTGTGCACGGTCATCGCCTGAATGGTCTGAACCGCATCCAACAGATACGGCGAGACCGCCTGGGTGTGATCTCCGCGGTCGAAGTGCACCCGCAACTGGCCGGCTTCGCGGATCACCACCCCGGCATCGCCGTTGAATAGACCCACCTCCGGCGAATTCTGGGTGATCATCACCGGCCGGCCCGGGTACCACGGGTTCGCATCGACGTCCGCGCCCAGCTCGGCATTCACCCACGCCTCGACGGTGCGGGCCCAGTGGTCGGTGCCGTAGTCACCATGCCGGTGACCACACAGCACGCGGTGGCGTCCCAACGCGGCCAGGGCGGCAGTGACCTCGCCGCGACGAGCGGCGCGGATCATCTCCAGTGCGGCGGAGGTGACGCGCCGGCGCAGTGCCGGGTCGTCGGCATTCTCAGTGAAAGAGACGCCGGGCACACCGGAACCGACGATCTCGACCACGGCCTCGGCATCTGCGGCCAGTACCGCATCGGCCAATTGCGCCACCGTGGCATCAGATCGGTGATTGCGACGCAGCACAGCCACCGTGCCCGAATCCGGCAAGCCCAGTTCGTTCAGGGCGGCGCTGAGCTGCGGCAATCTCGGCGCTGGGGCATCCACGATGTCGGCCAGCACTGCACCGGCTTCCACCGGCGCCAACTGGTGTGGGTCGCCCACCAGGATGAGTCGCGCCGTCGGACGGAGCGCATCGAGAAGTCGAGCCATGAGCGCTACCGAGACCATGGACGCCTCATCGACCACCACCACATCGTGGGGGAGCGGATTTCCGCCATGATGCACGAAACGGTGGCGCGACTGCGGAGTCCAACCCAGCAACCGATGGATCGTGCTGGCGCGCAAGCCGGCAAGCTGGGCTGCCAGATCCTGTGGTAGCGATGCCAGCGCGCCGGCCAACGCCTCATCCATGCGGACTGCCGCCTTGCCGGTCGGCGCAGCCAAAGCCACGCTGAGGCGGTGAGTGGCAGTGCGATGCATCATCGCCAGCACCCGAGCCACGGTGTAGGTCTTCCCGGTGCCCGGGCCTCCGGCGATCACGCTGACCCCGGTGAACAGTCCGACAATCGCTGCAGTCGCCTGGTCGAGATCGTCCCCAGTGAGCAGTTCGGCGGCCGCGGTGACCACCCGCGGCAACGCGGGAGCATCGGCACTGCGCTGACGCCGCGCCGTGAGCTGTTCGGCCACCGTGCTCTCCTCCTGCCAATACCGTTCGAGGTACAGGCGGCGTCCGATCAGGCGCAAAGGTCGATCACCGACCGCAGCCGACTCGGTGTGCACCATGGCGCTGGCCGCCACCGCCGCCAGCCAGGGCTCGAGGTCGGGCCATGGCAGGTCAGCCACCGCCGCGGTGGCCTCGGGGTCGGCGGCCACGCGGAACTGATCGAGTTGATCGAACTCCACACAGGTCGATCCTTCGCGCAGTGCGCGCACCGCTAGGGCCAGGGCCAGCTGAACTCGTTGATCGGACTCGCCGAACAAGTGAGACACCTTCTGTGCGACATGGACGTCCCCCAGGCCGAGTAGGCCAGCTTGGTTCAGGTCTTTGAGCAACCCTGGGTTCAGGCTCACCGCCATCTCGATCATGCGGGGCTCCGATCGGCGAGCAACTCCGACAGCTCGACGATGGCGGACGTGGGGGGATGCCAGTCGAAGACGCCGGTGGTGGGGCCGGCCTCGACGCCGCCCATGCCGCGCACGAATAGATAGCCGACTCCGCCCAGCTGCGCCTCGGGACGGTAGTCGGCCAGCCTGGCGGCGAGGAAGCGATGCAGGGCCACGCAGTACAGCAGCGCCTGCAAGGGGTAATGGCTGCGACGCATCTCGGCGGTCATGGCGGGGCGGCGGTAGTGATTCAGTCGCAGATCGGTCGGCCCGAGACGGTTCGTTTTGTAATCGACCACCACGAATCGCGGGGCGTCCGGTCCGGGAACCCGCAGCACCGAGTCGATGCTGCCGGTGAGGAATCCCCGCAGAACCTGGTTCGACAGCGCCGGGGACTCCAGATCGTCGGGGTAGTCGGCCAACGGATCGTCGGCCGGTAGCCAGCGGCGCAACACGGCCGCGATGTCGCCGACGGTGTTGCGCGAGGTATCGGTGCCCAACGGAAATTCGAAGTCGAGTTCACTGAGCCGATCGCCGACCTCGAAGTCGGCCAGGGTGCGGTCGTCGGTGAGCGGCCCCAGTGGGGTCAGCAGCGCGGGCTTCAGAGCATGCGCCAGGGTCTGCGGGGACACTGCGTGGAGTGCATACCGGGCGGTGGCCTCGGTGGTGGCAGCCAACAGCCGCCGGTCGAGTTCAGCATCGCTGGGCGCCTGCCAGTCCAGATTCTCCAAGATGTGGTGCACCAAGCTGCCGAAAGCGGTGCCGCCGGGGAGATCTGCCATCGGCGATCGCGGGCCGTCGACCTCAGCGACGGCGTCGACGTCGCCGACGGGCTCATCGGTCACGATCGATGCCGCGGGCTGAACCACGTCATGGGCAGCCGCCGTAAGGCCGGAATAGGAGGTTCGCCGCCACAGCGGGTCGATGCTGCGATTCCAGGACGGAGCAGTCAGCCGAATCTCGCCGGGTCGACGCGGCCGCCGCCGGGTCGATTCCTCACTGCAAGGCTCCACCGCGATTCCTGCTTCGGTCAGCCAGGTCAGCCGGTCGGGGGTGATCAGGCCGGCACCGGCGTCCAGCGGGTAGCTGGGTTGAGGGGAGCCGGGCTGGTCGCGATCACGGTAGAGCAGACGGTGCAGTGGCGAGGATTCGGTATTTCGGGCGGTGGGGGCCCACCACAAGGTCAACTGTGACTGGGCGCGGGTAGCGGCAACGTACAGGCTGCGCAGCCGGTCCTCGGCCTGCTCGGCGGCGTGACGGCGCCGCCGCTCGGCGCGTCCGGGGGCGTCCTTGCCTCCCACATCGAGCACGCGTTCGTCGTTCTCGTCGTGGAAATCGAAGCTGTCTCCGGTGTCCTCTTCCGAAAGCCACAGATCGGCCATCTGGGGGAGCAGGACGACCGGGAATTCCAGCCCCTTGGCCTTGTGCACCGTCATGACTGGGACTGCCTGGCGATCGGTTTCCAAACGGCGAGTGCGGTCGCCGGCGTATTCGCTGCGCTCGATCTCGTTGGCCAGCCAACTCACCAAGGCGGCGCCTCGGATGCCGCTGCGGTGGTGGGCGTGCAGGATTTCGGCGATGTGGCGGAAGTCGGTGAGGTCGCGTTCACCGCGACGGCGTTGCACGAGTCGTTCGGCCAGTCCGGGGTGTTCCTCGGTGCCGCTCTGGATGGCGGCGAACAGTGCCGCGATGCCGTGCTCGGCCAACAGCCGTCCCCAACCCTGCAACAGTGCTGCCCAGGCGCTGAAGCGGGAATCATCTGCAGTGGCCACCTCGGTGAGATCGGCGCCCACGAAGTCGCTGAGGATCGCTTCGCGCAGGGCGGTGCGATGAGGCTGATCCAAAGCCCGCAGCAGACTGAGCCAGTCGGCGGCAGCCGGAGCGGCGAACACCGAGTCCGAGCCGGAGAATGCCACCGCCACCCCGGCTGCCGACAAGGCCGCGGCCACTTCGCGACCGCGACGGTTGGTGTTCACCAGCACCGCGATGTCCTTCTCGGCCAGGTGCCGACCGGAGCCCACCTGGATTCCCGAATCCAGGAGCCGCACCACCTCGGCGACCAGATCCACCTGGATGCGCTGGCGTGCGGCGGCGGCACTGAGCGGTTTGTCGGCGGCGATGTAGCGCAGCCGAACCGGTGCGGGGGCCGCCCCGGAGAGTCGGGAACCCTGGATCTTCGCCTGCACGCGCTCGACGCTGATGTGCGGTCCCAGCGAGGTGCTCCCGAACAGTGCGGTGACCGCGGAAACCACGGGCTGATCGGCTCGATAGTTAGTGGCGAGCGAGAACTGTTGGTCGCAGGCCGCCACAGCCTCGGTGTAGGCGTTGACGTCGGCGCCCCGGAAGGCGTAAATCGCCTGCTTGGGGTCGCCGATGAGTACCAACGGGACTCGGCCGGCGAAGGTGTCGCGCAGAATGCCCCACTGGACCGGATCGGTGTCTTGGAACTCGTCGACCAACACCACCCGGCAGCGTTGTCGCAACCGTGCCGCACCGGCCTGGCCATTCGGACCTTGCAGCGCATCGCGCAGCCGCAGCAATTGGTCGTCGTAGGAGAAGACCCCCTGGCGCCGTTTGCGCCGATCGAGTTCGCTGCGAACGGCTGCGGCGAACTCCAGACGTTCGCCGGCCGCACCGTCGCCATCACGCGGGACCAGCGGCGACATCGGAAGCTGAAGGGCAGCCGCTCGGGCCAGCTCGTGGGCGGTACGCAGATCGAAGGGGCGTTCGCTCATCGCCGCATAGCGGGCCAGGTAGAGATCGGCGACCACTTCATCCAGCAGTAGGCTGAGATCATCGGCCAACGTGGCCTCGGGATCCTCGGTGGCGAGCACGCCGAGTTCGGTGAACATCAGTTGGCAGAACTGGTGGATCGTCATGATTCCGGCCGAATCGACGCCGACCAGAGCAGTTCGCAGCCGAGCCAGACGGGTTCTCACCTGCGCGGCATCGCCCTGGATCAGTGCGGCGTCGGTGGCATCCAGCGGCTCCGACACGTCAGTGTCGTTGACGACAGCTTCCAGAACCGCGGCGCTGCGGCGCAGCCGTTGACGCACTCGTGAGCGCAGTTCCTCTGACGCGGCCCTGCTGAAGCTGATGACGGCCAGGTTCGCCACGCTGACTTCGCCCTCGGCCAGATAGCGCGTTGCCAAGGCGGCGATGGCGTGGGTCTTGCCGGTGCCCGCGCTAGCTTCGAGAACCACGGTTCCGGTGGGCAGCGGCCCAGCTGGATCGAAGGGCATCATGGCGCCACCTCAGCCTGCAGCAGGGGTCCCCATATGCTGCTGGCCAATGCGCCCACCAGCGTCGACTCGGTGGGATCAGCCCCGGGGATCGCCCAACCGGCCGCCGGCAGTTCCAACAGTTCGGGGTAGCTGAAGAACTTGTTCCAGTAGAGGTCGGATTCCCAATCCCAGGTGCGACGCAAGCCCTTGGCGGCGTAGCCGGATCGTGGATCTCGCGCGGAGGCGCGGTGGCTCGCCCATTCGGCGTTCAGCCGGGGCATCGCCGGGAGCGGTCGACTCAGTCCCAGGGCGTACAGCTGCAGATAGCGGGCCAGCAGATCGGTGGCCACCGCTGCCGGGGGAGCCACCAGTCGGGTGCGCCGACCCCGGCCGACCACCATGGCTTCCCAGGCATCCGGTTCTGCCACGGTCAAGACCAGCAGCGACATCCAGGCCGAGAGCTTCTGCCGGGGTTGCAGGCTGGAGAACTCGACCTGCCAGAGGGTGCGACCGTGGCTGATCACCCGGCCGCTCACCGCGATCGGTGTCCCGTTGGGGCCGGGAATCGCCACGGCGACATCGTGGTGTTGTCCTGCGCCCGCCGCCGGGGCGTCCGCAGCGGTACGCAGAGCATCGGTCATGGCGGTGCTCATCACCTTGTGTCCCAGCTGGAGCGGCGGCACGTGGCCACGCAGCCATTCGGCTCGTTCCGCCGATGCCGGATCAGCCCCGGCACGGAGTTGGTCGAGGAGGCGGTTTCCGATCTGCCAGCGCTCCAGCGCGTCGGGTTCGATCGGGATCTGATCGTCGGGCAGCTTCTCCTCGGCCAAGCTGACACCGGCTCGAACCTTGAACAGGGTGCGGGCTGGATGACGGTAGAAGTCGATGAGCTGTTGCACGGTGACGCCCTCGGAGAGGTCGGGAGCCGGTAGCCGGTCGAGCCGATATCTGTTGCGTTCGTCGGCCGGGTTCGCTGCAGCTGATTCCCAGGCGACGGCGGCACGGTAGGCCAGCGGGTCGACGCTGGTCAGGTTCGAATCGGGCCGGAAATAGTCTGGTGCGAAGGGCTGCAAGGGATGCTGCCGAGCGATGACGTCAGTCACGGGCTCGCCGGTGGCCGTCTGTGCCGTGGCATTGAGGGCATCCAGGACTTCGGCCAGCGGGGTAGCCGGTGGCGTGTCGGCGTTGGTGGCCTCGCTGCGACCTCGGGCGATGATCACCAACGTCTGCTCGGCGGCCTGGATGGCGTTGAGGAGCGCCTGGCGGTCGGCCATGGCCGTCGACGGTGCACCGATCGGAGGATCCAGCCGGAGCAGGTCATCGCCGTGGTGCTGGTCGGGGCGCGGGTAACGTTCGGCGTCCCAGCCCAACAGGACCACGACGCGGTGGGGAACGCGATCCAATGAGGTCATGCCGGACACGACCGTCGTGCCGTTGCCGAAGGCCGCCCGGGCCGGAGTCTGCTGGAAGTGGCGTTCGATGGCCGCCACCGCGCTGCGGCGCGAGATCGTGGCGGCGTTCTCGCCGCTGAGGCCGTCTTCGGCGAGCTGACCTAGACCTGCCAGCAGGTCGGCGATCAGCCATTCCGAGGCTGCGGGAAGCTCGATCAGATCGGCCAGTACGTCACGGCAGCGCTGCACCCATTCGGCGAGGGTGGCTGGTTGCTCGAGTTGCTGCAGCCAGCGGCTGAGTCGTCCGATGAACTCGGTGATGGCACCGATGAGGTCGACATCGCTGGAATCCACGTCGTCCAATGGGAGCACGGTACCGACGGTGACCAGGTGTTGCTCGGACAGTGCGACACCGAGCAGCAGGCGCTGCAGTCCGGCCTGCCACGTGTTCTGAGGCAGCGCTCCGAGGCCGAACTCTGCGCGTTGGGTGGGGCCCAATCCCCAGCGGATGCCGGACGCCGAGACCAGGTCGCTGAGACGCTGGTGCGCTTCGACGGTGAATCCGAACCGACGGGCGATGGCGGGCTCGGCGCACAACTGCAGCACCACCGATGCCTCGGCACGAGAATCGGGCAGTCTGAGAAGTTGGGTGAGCAACCCGATCAGCGGATTGACCGAGGTCTGGCTCCGATCAGCCAACTGCAGTCGGAAGCCGGACGCCGGATGCGCCTGGTTCGGTGCCGAAGCACTGAATGCGGCATCCAGCAGTGGCCCGAATCCTTCCGGATCGGGAGTGATCACCGCGACATGGCGCGGCTCCAGGGACCGATCCTGCCGGTACAACTCGGCCAGCACTTCTCGCAGCACCTCGACTTGGCGGGACGGGCCGTGAGAGAGGTGTAGCTGCACGGAACGATCTGTGGGCGTCAAGCGCCGAGGGGCTGGCGGACGGTCCAGGAGTAGATCGGTTGCCAGCCAGCCCAGCAGATTGTCCGGGCGCTGGGCAAGGACGGGCTGCTGCGCGGGTAGGAGCGCGGCATTCTCATCGCCGAGGGCGCCGAGCGCCTGGTTCAGGGGATGGCCGGGGGGACGAAGCACATCGGCACGGCGGCGGCGGGCGCCGACCTCGGGCCGTCGCGACGGCGCTGCCGAGAGCATCAAGAGATCCACCGAGTGATGGGTGCCGAGTGCCTCGAAGAACTCCAGCATTCCGGCGTCCAGCCGAGCCGGGGCGACCACGGCCACACGGTGGGGGATCTCCGGGTGAGGTCCCAGCCGGAGGTCTTCGAGGGCTTGCCGGTGGCGTCGCACCGGATCGATGCCGGTTCGTTCCACCAGCGCGCGCCACAGCATCGGCTGCCAGGAGTGGTCGGTCAACGCCTCCCCAGCGGGCCCGACGGTTTCACCGTCGGTCCATCGCTGGAGCATCTCTGGTGCGAGATCGGCATAACCGTGGAACTGGGTGGCGATACGGGCGGTCACCGAAAAGCTCTCGTGGCTGGCGTTGAGATGGGAGACCAGGACCGTCCACTGCGGGTCGGAGGTGTGTTCGGCGATCAGCTGCTGAATCAGCCAGGCCAGGCGTTGCGGCCGCCACGGATCGTCCCGACCGAGGAGTCGGGCTCGTAGTGATCCCAACGAGGTGAACTCGATGCCGGCACAGATGCCGTCGGGACCGGTGGCCAGCTGCTGGGAAAGCCAGCGCTGCCAGCCGGGGCCGGGCACAACCGCGAGATCGAATCCGAACGGATCGTCACGGGGACCGGACCACCTCCGGCTCAGGCGTGCAGCCACCTCGGAAGCGGTCGCCGCATCGTGGATTTCCATGTTGGAGTCAGCCTAAAGGATGGCGCCGACACCGCGATGTCGGCGTGGTTGCCTAAGGTGAGGGCCGTGGACAGCAGTGCCGAGAGACTCCTGGAAGGTCTGGACGCCGACCAGCGTCGCGTGGCGACGACCTTTGGAGTACCGGTGGCCGTTATCGCCGGTGCCGGCACCGGCAAGACCCGAGCGCTGACTCACCGGATCGCCTACGGGGTGGCCAGCGGGGTGTATTCGGCGAACTCGGTGCTGGCGTTGACGTTCACCACTCGCGCGGCCGGCGAGTTGCGCTCCCGGCTCCATGACCTGGGGCTGGCCACGGTTCAGGCGCGCACCTTCCATTCCGCGGCACTGCGCCAGGCCCAGTATTTCTGGCCGCGCGCCTACGGCAGTGAGCTGCCTCCCGTCAGCGATGAACGCGCCATCATGCTCGCCGCGGCCGCGCGCAAGGTACGGCTGGCCCCCGAGAGCGGTCAGATCCGCGACCTGCTGACCGAGGTCTCCTGGGCGAAGGTGACGAATGTGGCGCCCGCCGACTACGCGCAACTCGCCGAGTCTCTCGGCCGGGAGGTCGCCGGGTTCAGCGCCGCCCAGGTCGGGCACGTGCTCGGCGGCTACGAAAGGGTGAAGTCCGAACGTGGCCTGATCGACTTCGACGACATCTTGTTGTGCACCGTGGCACTGCTCAGCGAGCACAGCGATATCGCTGAAGAAGTGTGCGCGACCTACCAGCATCTGCTGGTCGACGAGTATCAGGATGTGTCTCCGCTGCAACAGACGCTGCTTGAGCTGTGGTGGGGCTCCGGTACCCAGCACTGTGTCGTCGGTGATCCGGCCCAGACCATTCACTCCTTCGCCGGAGCGAGTCCGGAGTTCCTGCTGGGGTTCCCCGCCCGTCAGCGCGGTGCGGAGGTGATTCGCCTGGTGCGTGACTATCGCTCCACTCCCGAAGTGGTGGCGGTCGCCAACCGGGCTGCGACCCGGCTACGCATCGGTGCGGTACAGCTGGAGGCGGTCGCGGCGTCCGGTCCCGCTCCACAGATCGTGGCCTGGGAGAACGACGCTGCCGAAGCGGCGGGGGTGGCGCGGTGGCTGATCGAGCGGCACGAGGCCGGTACCCGCTGGCGCGACCTGGCCGTGCTGTACCGCATTCATGCCCAATCGCCGCTGTTCGAGGCGGCGTTGGCCGAGGTTCAGATCCCTTTCACGGTGCGCGGGGCGGAGGGCTTCTACCAGCGCGGCGAGGTTCGCCAAGCCATCACGGCCTTGCACCGCCGGGCCGTCGATACGCCGACGCAGCAAGCCGTGCCGGGCTGCCGCCAGGTGCTCATCGAGCTGGGATGGAGCCCGAACGCCCCGTCCGGCCAGGGTCGGGTGCGCGAACGGTGGGAGTCCTGGTCGGCAGTGCTGGCACTGGCCGAAGATCTTGCTGACGCCCAACCCGCTGCGGAGCTGACCACCTTCGTCGCTGAGCTGGAGCGGCGGGCCGCAGCAGAACACCCACTCAGCCCGGACGGTGTGACTCTCTCGACGCTGCACGCCGCCAAGGGTTTGGAGTGGTCCGGTGTGGCCCTGGTGGGTCTGGCCGATGGCACCGTGCCGCTGTCCTTGGCCGCCACTGCTGCCGAACTGGCCGAGGAAGCGCGGCTGTTCTACGTGGGCATCACCCGTGCCGAGCGGGATTTGATGATGTCGTGGTCCAGGTCGAGGCACTCCGGACCAGGCAATCGGCAACCCTCACGGTTCCTGGAAGGTCTCACCGGCCCAGCGAGTGTGGTGCCGCTCGCGCGACGGCCCCGGGTGCAGCGGGTGTCGGCATTGAGCCAGACCTGTCGGGCGTGTGGCCGATCACTGAACACCGGAGCTGAACGCAAGCTGGGCCGACATCAGGACTGCCCGGCCAGCTTTGACGAACGACTGCACTCCACGCTGCTTGCCTGGCGCGCTCGCGAAGCCCAGCGGCGCGGACTGCCGTCCTACTGCATCTTCACTGACGCCACCGTGCTGGCCATCGCCGAGCGGCACCCGCGCGATGCTGCCGCCCTGATGGCTGTGCCGGGGGTTGGGCGAGCCAAGTTCGACCAGTTCGGCGACGCAGTGCTGGAGGTTCTGAACAGTGCGGTCGACTAGTCGACCCACGTCCAACTGCATCGCAGGTCTTTGAGGAAGGCGGCCTTGGTCGAACTGCGACCCGTGAGTGATCCGATGCCGATGGCATAGCGGTTCTGCCTATCGGTCACACCCAGCACCGTGAGGACCAGGGAGACCTTGGGCTGTTTGATCTTGGCTTTCGCCGTGATGTACGCGGCCTTGATGCCACCGAGGCTGATGGGGGTATGCACCACCGGATCGCTGAACTTGACGACCGTGAACCCGCCGTTCTTGACCTCGTTGACGAGCGCGAGCTCATATTCCTTCACAGACATGTTGGTGCCCACCGTCGTGCTCGTGACAGAGATGTTGTCGACGTAGGAGGTCTTCATGGTGCTCTTGTCGGCATACAGCGACAGCGCGCCACTGGTGTTCATCTCGGAATTGGTCTTGTTCACCCATGACTTGGGAAGCAGGAATGAATAGGCCGCGGTCGTGACGCGGGTGGCGTTCTTCGGTTTGGACCAGCCGGCACAGGCCGTTGCGGCGGTCTCCACCGGCACCGGCGCCTGGAGCGAACCACAACCGCTCAGCGCGAGGCTGAGCATCCCCACCACGATGACGGCGGACCAGCGGTGAACAACGGAGTGCATAGATGGAGCCCCTCGATAAAGCGCGACCTCACCGGATCGATGTCGGACGCATTCTGCCAGAGGACGTTGTTCTCTCCATCACGGTGATGAGGCGATCCTCCCGATCGGCGTGTGCTCAGAACGCGACATCGTCCTGGGTGGCGAAGCCGGGAAGGTATTCGCGCAGGATCGCGGCGAAGTTCTCCTGGACATCCAGTTGGCACAGCACCGAGACGGCGCCGAGCCAGGCACGATAGATGATCATGTAGTGGGGCGGGATGTTCAGCTTGGTAGCGACTTCATTGGGTCCCATGCTGGAATGCACCCGACCGAACTGTTGACGTGACCATTCTCTGTTGAAAGTGAACTGTTCGACCTTCGCTGGCTCGACGAAGGCCGCGAAGAACTCCATCAACTCCTCGGCCGACACCTCTGCGGTGACGAAGCCCTCCTCGCGAAGGCCGGTCAGCATGGCTTCGGCGTCGTCGTTGACCGCGTTACGAATTAGCCGACCCATCGGCTCGGGAAGTCCCTCGGGGAGTCGGGCGACTAAACCGAAATCGACCACGCCGAGCTTGCCATCGGCGGTGAGCAGGTAGTTGCCCGGGTGTGGGTCGCCGTGCAGGATGCCGGCCAGCCGCGGTCCGGCGAACAAGAAGGTCACATAATCCAGGGCTGCGCGATTGCGCTCGGCTGCCGGACGGTCGGTCACCGAGATCAGTTTGCGGCCCTCCACCCAGTCGCTGACCAGAACCCGCTCGGTGAACATGCGGACCTTCGGCACGACGAATCGGGGATGGCCCGCCAGGGCCTCGGCCACCTGGGACTGGGCGGCGGCCTCCAGGGTGTAGTCGACCTCTTCGGTGATCCGAATAGCCATCTCGCGAGCGATTCCCACGATGTCGAGGCCGCCGGTCAGCGGCGAGATGGCGGTCGTCAGCCGGCGCACCTGGCGCAGATCGCTGGCCACTGCTGCCGCAGCACCCGGGTATTGCACCTTGATGGCGACCTCGGTTCCGTCGGTGAGGCGTCCGCGGTGCACCTGACCCAAGGACGCCGCGGCGGCCGGGCGCAGGTCGATCTCGGAGAAGTTCTTGCGCCAATCGGAGCCAAGCTCGGCGCGAAGCACGGCTTCGGCCTTCGACGACGGCATCGGCGGGGCGGCGTCCTGCAACTGGCGCAGCCGATCCCGGAACGGAGCGGCGAGATCCTCGGGCATGAATGCCTCGAACATACTCATCATCTGGCCGAACTTCATGGCACCGCCTTTGAGCTCACCGAGTACGGCGAAGAGCTGCTCGGCGGCGGCGTCCTTGAGCTGGGCATCGACCTGGTGGGCATCGGCACCGAAGAGACGTCGGCCTGCGCCGACACCGGCGCGGGCGGCCACGCCGAGCGGCAGTCCGATCAGGCGCGCGCTGCGTCCGAGAGTGGATTCGGGGAGCACTTTGCGGCGATCGTCGGATTCTTCGGTGTTCACCAGGCCAGTTTGACCGCTGATCACTCAATAACGAAGCCCGGCGTCTGGATTGGCAAGATCGGCGTCGCGGTGCCTCAATGGTTCTCCCAGAGCGTGTCGTCGCACCCACAATCGGGATGCCGCACCACGGGGCGCTGCCGCTGCGCGAAGCTGTCCAGGCCGAGTTCGATGCAGCGGTTGTACGTTTCCGGGCTGATGCCGCGGTGCCAGGCCCGGATCTGATTGACCGCCGTGGCCGCAGCCCAGGCCAACAGTCCGGGGTCGGGGGTGACGCGCCGGCGGCTGAGCTGTTGCAGCAGCCGTGCCCAGGCCGGATCGCGGTGGGCGCGGGCAAGGTCGTCGCAGTGCACACACGCCGAAACCCGAGGCTCGACGAAGGGCCCTACGACGGCGCGAGACGCTTCGATGCGGACTACCAGGTGCGGGCAGCCGGCCGATCGCAGTCGGGCGAGATCCACTCGGTCCGGCTCAGCGGTGGCGGCTGCGACAACGACCACCTGTTCGTGATCGACGGCGTCGGTGAGACCGGCGCGGTCCAGTCGCTGAACCGGCACCGCCACGTGGCGCAGGGCGTTGACGGTGGCGCTGGCGAGCGGCCCTTGACCCAACACGGCCACCGACGGCGTCAGCCGGGGGGAGTCGGTGGTCACGAAGCCCTCCCTACTCAGATGTGCGCACAGCCAGCGCGCCTCTGCCACGCCCAAAGCAGGGACGCGGTGCGCGAGTTGAGTGGGGGTGAGCGGTTCCCAGAGCAATTCGATGGCATCGGCAACGGCGCTCGGTGCCGGGTCCAGCACGAGGGCGTCGGCGTCCAATCCGAGCTGCAGCGCGCTGGGGGTGCGCCACAGGATGGTGACCGGTCGGCGAAGCCGGAACGGAACCTCGGGTGCACTGCTCATGCAGGTCAGCCTGTGTTGCTGCGACCGGGTAGAACAAGGGATGAGTGGCGAGCGACAACACTGTCGCCGGGATGGTCAACACCCTCAGAGGTGTTCTCTGACTAGGGGCAAAGCAAAGGACGCCGACCCAATGGGCCGGCGTCCTTTGGTGTCTTCAGGCTTTGGGCAGGAAGCGGGTCAGGTTGGTGCCACATACCGGGCACTTCGCCTTGGCGATCCGCGTCCCCTTCTCATTGACCGTGACGTCGCCTTCGGCGTCGCGATGGTCCTTGCACTTGACGCAGTAAAAGGAGCCTTTGTAGGTGTCCTCGGCCACGTAATCCTCCTGTAGTTCGGCTTCGCCCTCGGGTGGGCTCGGCTTGCGAATGCCGCGCTCAGTCTATGCCCTGAACCGGGGGATTCGGCGCAATTAGCGCTGAGGCAGCGAGAACCCCCAGTGTTCGATTCGCTTGCCTTCCCCTGCTAGCGGACCGTTCACTGAGGGTCTCCATGAGAAAACTAACGCCCGGTGCCGTCCGAGGTCAACCGAAGCAGACAGGCGTGTCATAGGGTTCGACCATGAGTTCACACCCGCCGGTGGAAGTGCGTCGTAGCGCTCGTCGTCGGCGCACTCTGTCGGTTTTTCGGGAACATGGGCGGCTGGTCGCACTGGTGCCGCAGCGGCTGACTCGCGCCCAGGAGGCGGAGCTGTTGCCGCCCCTGGTCGAGCGATTCCTCCTTCGGGAGTCGAAGACCGGCACGCGGCTGGGTGAGGGCGAGTTGGAGCAACGCGCGCAGACGTTGTACCGGCGTTACATTCAGCCGCTGTCAGAGGTGGCGATGCCGACAGCCCGGGTGCGTTGGGTCGACAACCAGCGGCGACGTTGGGGGTCCTGCCGTGCCGATACCGGGGAGATCCGGTTGTCGTCCCGGCTGCGCACGATGCCTGGTTGGGTCGTGGATTACGTGATCCTTCACGAGGTGGCTCACCTGCTGCAGCCCAACCATTCGGCAGCTTTCCATCGGTTGCTGTCGGGTTACCCGCGGCTGGCCGAAGCCAAAGCCTTCCTTTCGGGCTACCAGCATGCCGTCCAGGTGGGTGCCACCGGGCAGTTCAGTGACCTGGACGATGCGTCCGAGGATTGTCAGGACCAGTCCGAGCCGGTGGGTTAGGCGCGGTCGTCGCCGCGGCCTTCCTCCTCCAGCAGCTTCGCCAGTTCGGTGTCCAAGGCGTCGGGCGCCTGGTCGGTGTCGTCGCCGGACGCGAAACCCAGCGGATCATCGAGGGCCGCTGCGTCGGGCAACAGATCCGGGTGGGCCCACAGGGCATCGCGTCCCTCGCTGCCGCGCGCAGAGCGCAATGCAGCCCACAGGTTCTCAGCATCTCGGGTGCGCCGAGGACGCAGTTCGAGCCCGACCAGGGTGCGCAGGGCGGTCTCGGCAGGGCCGCCGGAGGCCCGCCTGCGGCGCAGCATCTCGGCCAGTCCGATGGCGGACGGCATCCGGGACCGGGTGACCTCTGCGGTCACGTGGTCCACCCAGCCTTCGACGAGTGCCAGCAGTGTCTCCAGGCGTTCCAAGATTTCCTGCTGTACTGCGGTGCGCTGCGGGGCGAACAACGACTTCGCCACCGCGTTACCTGCCTTCTCCAGGTCTTCCATGCTCATGACCGAATTGAGCTGGCTCTCGATGGCCTGCTCGAGAGCTTCGGGGTCGATGGTGATTTCTCGGGCGTAATGCTCGATGAGGGCCAGGAGTTGCGGGCCGAGCCACCCGACCGCGTGGAAGAGGCGCTGCCGGGCGGCCTCGCGCACTCCCAGGTAGATCAGCAGATCGTCGGAGTCAACACCCAAGCCGTCGGAGAAGGTTTCAATATTGGCGGGTACCACGCAGACCCGGGCCTCGTCGCTGATGGGCAACCCGATGTCGGTGGCACTGAGCGCGGTGGTGGCCAGTGAGGCCAAGGTCTCGCTGATCTGGGCGGCGAACATGCTGGCCACAGCGATGCGCAACATGGGCTCGGTGGCGCCGGGTTGACCTTCGCTGATCAACGAGCGCAAGGCGATCGACAGTTGGGAGATGACCGGCTGGATCAGCTGTTGCCAGGTGCCGAAGGTGTGCTCGATCCAGTCTTCACGACGCCAGGCGAGTGCTGGTGCGCTCAGCGGCGCGAAATCCATATCCTCGCCCAGCCACAGATCGGCCAATGCAACCGCATCGCGGATCCGGGCCTGCTGGGCGGCGGGCGGTTCGGGGTCGGGTCCTGCTTCTCGGGTGGCGCGCAGCACCAGGTCGCGAGTGAAGCCCCAGTTCATTCCGCTGGTGGCATCGGAGGCTCCGAAGCCGGCGAGTTGGGTGTTGAAGGCAGTCATCATCGATTGCAGTTGCTGCATCACCTGCTCGGGATTCAGTTCACCGGCGGCATCTGGTGTCAGTCCGAGTTGCGCCAGCAGGCGTTTGAGCGCATCGTCGGCATCGCCGGGGTCGGGCTGGCCGCCCGGGAAGTTCGGATCACTCACGAGGTACTCCTTGGTTGCTTAGTTTCTATTCTCCCGCATCGTCCAAGCTGGTGGGAGGTCGGTGACCGGGTAGGGTTCCCCATGCGGACCTGTCAGGACAGCGGAGGTGGGCATGAGTCGGCAGACGTGGACGGCGGCGTTGTCAGCGCTGCTGTTCGTGATCCTGGCCACCATCATTGCCTTGGTGCCGGTTCCGTACGTGACCTGGTCGCCGGGCAATACCTATAACTTGCTCGGGGATGTGAACGGCAAGGAAGCGATCTCGATCAGTGGAGTGGAGACCTATCCCTCCGATGGTGAGTTGCTGATGGCCACGATCGAAGTCACCGCTCCGGACAGCAGCCTGACCTTGCCGGAGGCACTGATCTCCTACTGGATGCCGAATCGGCAGGTGCTGCCGCGGGCCGCGATCTATCGTCAGGGCACCACTCCCAGCGAGGTGGACAACGAAGAGACCATCTTGATGACCAACTCGCAGACCTCGGCAGTGGTGGCCGCGTTGCGAGCCGCTGAGATCCCGGTCACCGAATTGCCGATGGTGCAGTCGGTGCAGACCTCCGGGGCGGCTGCCGGCATCCTGCAACCTGGCGATTTGATTTCGGCCGTGGACAATGTTCCGGTTACCGATCGCGCCTCGGTGTTGCAGGAGATCCAGAATCGACATGTGGGGCAGAAGGTGACGTTCACCATCACCCGCGACCAGGAGACCCAGCAGGTCACTGTGACGACCCGCGCCAGTCTCAAGGCCCCTGATTACCCCTCGGTGGGGATCGAGATCTCCACCGGCTACGTGTACACGCCCAAGGTCGCCTATGCCGTTGATCCTGACGTTGGTGGCGCCAGCGGTGGTTTGATGTTCGCCTTGTCGATCTACGACAAGCTGACACCGGGTGATCTGACGCAGGGCCGGGTCATTGCGGGTACCGGAACGATGGGTGCTGACGGCAAGGTGGGCGTGATCGGGGGAATCGCCGAGAAGCTCGCCGCTGCGTCTCGGGACGGCGCGACGGTGTTCCTGCTTCCCAAAGACAACTGTCAAAACGTCACGTTGGTGCCCAAGGGGCTGCGATTGGTCGCGGTCGACAACCTGGACGGCGCGATCGGAGACCTGAACGCCTTGAACGATCCCAACACTGCTGCCGGCGTCCCGGGCTGCTGATGAGTGAGGCATTGATCGCCGCGCTGATCGAGGTTGAGCGGCATGTGGCAAAGCTGGGCTGGGATCAGCCGGCACGATTGTTCGCCCTGGTGCGCACCAAGGAGCTGATCGAAGCAGAGCCTCATCTGGCCGAGGCCCTGGGCGCTGCTCGGCCAGATGGTTTCAGTTCAGTGGAGCAGGATGAATTCAGCGCTGGTGCCGATTTGGCGCAGACCTTGTCGGAGATCATGTGGCCGCCGGCCGTGGCGGGCTGCGTGTTGTGCGTGGAGCGGGCCTTTCTACCACCGGACGCGGAGGCGGATCTGCCGGAGGATCCCGACCGCGCCGCCGATGTCGTGGCAGAGCATCCGCGCCGGCTGGATGTGCGGCTCGTGGTCGGCGTGACCCGCGACGGACAGCGCCACGGGGTTGCCCGGGTTCGCGATGCCGGCGCGGAATTGCTGACAGGTACCGACCTGGTCCCAGCACTGACTGAGGCTCTGGCGCATACATTTGAGTGAACCGAGTGGTTCGACGCCTGTCGGACCCACGATGAGGAGTGAGCTGTGAACGCGACGACGAGTGGCAGCCGCCGCGGTTTTGTGGTGCCCACCCTGCTGGTGCTGGCCGCCGTGATTGTGGTGTGGGTCATTTTCACCGAGCTGTGGACGACCAAGCTGTGGTTCGATTCGGTGAAGTATCCCCAAGTGTTCGCGACGATGCTCACCGCGCAGGTGATCCTCTTCGCAGCGTTCTTCACCGCGATGGCGTTGCTGATCGGTGGCAACATGTGGCTGGCCTTCCGGCTGCGGCCCACCTTCACCCAGAATGGCCGCAGTGCGATGCTGGATCGCTATCGCGACCTGCTGGAGCGCAACTCCTGGCTGGCCATTCTGCTGCCGGCAGCGTTCTTCGGTCTGATGGCCGGCGTGGGCGCCGCCGCTCGGGCAACCGAATACCTGGCGTGGTGGAACCGGACCCCGTTTGGAACCGCCGACCCCTATTTCGGGCTCGACGTCTCCTTCTACATCTTCGAATACCCGGTCTGGACCGACATCGTGTCCTTCCTGATGTCAGCCACACTGTTCTCTTTGATTGCTGCCGCAGCAGTGCACTTCGCGATGGGTGGGCTGGTCATCGGACGCAAAGCCGATGCGGGCGAAGTGCGGGCGGCCCGGATCCATCTGTCGATTCTGGGTGGTGTGCTGCTGGTCCTCTACGGCCTGAGTCAACTGCTCGGTCGCTACGGCATTCTCGTCCAGGACGGCACGTTGATCACCGGTATGCAGTACACCGACGACCATGCCCAGGTCACGGCCAAGATCGTGATCGCGGTCATTGCCTTCATCTGTGCCGGGCTGTTCTTCGCCAACGGCTTCCTGAATCGCGCCACCATCCCCGGTGCCGGTCTGGTGCTGCTGGTGGTTTCGGGAATCATCGTCGGGATGATCTACCCGGCAGTGGTGCGTTCCTTCCAGGTGCTGCCCAACGAGCCCGACAAGGAGCGGCCCTACATTCAGGCCAATATCACCGCCACCCGGGACGCCTTCGGCGTGGAGAACACCGACGTCACCGACTACAACGCCGACGTCCAGGTGCGGCCGGGGCAGTTGAAGTCCGATGCCGAGGCACTGCCGGGTATTCGTCTGATCGATCCGGCGGTGGTCTCAACGACCTTCGATCAGCTCCAACAGGTCAAGGGCTACTACTCCTTCCCCTCGGTGTTGGACGTGGATCGCTACCAGATCGGCGGCAAGGAGACCGATGCTGTGGTCGCTGCCCGCGAGCTGGACATGACCAAGCTGCCCGACCGGAGTTGGAACAACGTCCACACTGTCTACACCCACGGCTACGGGCTGGTGGCCTCCTATGGCAACCGCCGCAGTTCGGGTGGCGATCCGGTATGGATCGACGGAGATCTTCCTCCCACCGGCGAACTGGGCAGCTACGAAGGCCGGATCTACTACGGCGAGAACAGCACCAGCTATGCGGTCGTGGGTCGCGAGCCGGGCCAGGCCCCCATCGAGCTGGACACCCCCGGTGGCAGTTCCACCGGCCTGGAGACCTACAACGTGTATGCCGGCAGCGGTGGCGTTCCGATCGGGGATGCGTTCAGCCGATTGCTGTATGCCACCCATTTCACCGATCTCAACCTGATCCTGTCCGACCGGGTGAACTCGGCCTCCAAGGTGCTGTACGACCGCACGCCGCAGGAACGCGTCGCCCAGGTGGCGCCGTGGCTGACCTTGGATTCCAACATCTATCCCGCCGTGGTGAACCAACGTCTGGTGTGGATCATCGATGGGTACACCACCTCCGACAGCTATCCCAATAGTCAGCGGCAGTCGCTGCGGGCTGCCACCACCGATGCGCAGACGACCTTCGGCTCGGTACAGACCGACGAGACCATCAACTACATGCGCAACTCGGTGAAAGCCGTGGTGGATGCCACCGACGGGACGGTGCAGCTGTACCGCTGGGACACCACCGACCCGATCCTGGCCAGCTATGAGAAGGCCTTCCCCGGCGTGCTGCAGTCCAAGGATGCGATCAGCCCCGAACTGATGGCGCACCTGCGATACCCCGAGGATCTGTTCAAGGTGCAGCGCCAGGTGCTGGCTCGCTATCACATGACTGATCCGAACGCGTGGTACCAGAAGTCCGATCTGTGGCAGGTACCGAATGATCCGACGAAGGCGACCACGTCCACCAACCCGACGACCGGCCAGTCGCAGACCCAGACCTCGACCGGACTGGAGCCGACCTACTACCTGTCAATCAAGTGGCCGGGTGACGACAGTGCGGTCTTCAGCCAGACGGCCGTGTTCGTCCCGAAGGACCGCTCGAACTTGGCGTCCTACCTGTCGGTGGTCGCGGAGGCGACCAGCCCCGACTACGGCACGTTGCGAGTACTGCGCATGTCGAGCACCCACCAGGTGGACGGCCCGGGTCAGACCTTCAATGCGATGACCTCCGATACCAAGTTCGCCGATCTGCTGCGTTCCTTCACCAACCAAGGTTCGGCAGAAGCGCGCTACGGCAATCTGCTCACCCTGCCGATGGGCAGCGGACTGCTGTACGTGATGCCGATTTACACCAAACGTGAGGCGAGCACCGGCTCCTATCCGGCGCTGCGCTTCGTGGCGGTGCGGTTCGGCCAGTACGTGGGAATCGGCACGACATTGCAGGAGGCCCTCGATGAGGTGTTCTCCGGTGATGCCGGCGCCTCGACCGGCGAGGGCGGCAGCGGTTCTACCACGCCCACACCCACTCCGACTCCGGGCTCCGGTGGCACTGATACCTCGGCCACCGCCGCTGTGGAGCTGAAGAAGGCCGAGGTGGCTTTCACCGCTGCCGATACCGCGTTGCGCAACGGCGACCTAGCCGAATACCAGAAGCAGATGGCTATCGCGAAGGCGTCGGTCGAGGCGGCCCTGAAGGCGTTGGGGCGCTAGAGCGAATGCTCGGTGACGGGCCAGCCGATGTCGTCGAGCGGTCGGGTCAGCTCGTCGGCTGATCCGACCACCACCAGTGTCAGTCGATCCGGCGGCAGGAGTCCGGCAAGCGCCTCGGTTGCCGAGGCCGGTGTGACCTGGGTGAGGGCATAGGCATTGGCATCGATGAACTCTGCCGACACTCCCGCGGCGACCAGGGCAGCCAGATGCTGAGTGACGCCAGCCGCAGTGGAGTACCGCAACGGCGAGCTGCCGGTGTAGTACCGAACCGCCTCCGACACCTCGGTCTCGGTGAGCGCGTGCTCGGTGATATTGATCAACTGCGCCGCCAACTGGATCGCCTCGGGGACCACCTCGGTGCGGAAGGAGCCTTGGACCGCGAGCAGCCCCGATGAGCGCATCGGCTGGTTCGTCAGATGCACCCCGTAGGTGAATCCGCGTTCCTCGCGGAGCACCCGGTTGAGACGGCTGAGGAAGGCGCCGCCCACCGCATAAGTCGCTACTTGGAGGTCGGCCCAGCGTGGGTCGGTGCGATCGATGCCCAAAGCGCCCAGTCGCAGGTCGGCCTGGACCGCGCCGGGGCGGTCGATCAACCAGCGATGCGGTGCCCGCGGTTCCAGGGTGGGGTGCTGCGGTGTCACCGTGCCGGGAACCTGCCACCCGGAGAAGGCCGCGTCGACCCAGGCGTACACGTCGGCGGTGAGGTCGGCGGTGATGATCAAGGTGGCGCCTTCAGGGCGATAGTGGGTGGCGTGGAACGCACGCACATCCGCCGCTGTCACCCGCGCCACCCGGCTCGCCGACCCGCCGGCCATGCGTGAGGCGCGGAAGCGGCGCGGCAGACATGCCTTGCGGAAGGCGACCTGAGCCGACCGTGACGAGCTGGCGAAGGTCTGTGCGATGTCGGCCAGTCGGAGCTCGCGGTGGCGCTCGACGTGGGTCTCGGCGAGTTCGGGGCTGCTGACGGCCTCGGCGAGCAGCAGCAGTGCTTGCGGCAGGGCTGTGGTGGGGACGTCGAGGAACAGCTGGCTGGCCGACAGACCGACCGAGCCGTCCAGGACCGCACCGATATCCTCCAGCGCTTCACTGAAGCTGATGCCGGGGTGCTCGAGCGTGCCTTCATCCAAACAGCGCTGGGTGATGGTGGCGACACCTTCGATGTCCCGCGGCTCGGAATTCAGGGGGATGTCCAGCGACAGGCACACCGAGGCGATGTGCTGACCGGGACGGTGGCAGATCAGGACTTCGAGACCGTTGTCCAACCAGGATGTTTGCGGGAGCCCGAAGCGCCACCGTGGCGCCGCTGCCACCGTGGGCCGTTGGTCACGGCGTCGCATTGCGTGCCTCATTTCGGTAGTCGAGTTGGCAGCGCTGGTCGGGATTCAGGAACTGCCGAGCTGCCGCCTGAACCTGGTCAGCGGTGACCGCCGAGACCTCGGCGAGTCGATGGTTGACCCGATTCGGGTCGTCGTGGAGTGTGGCGTAGGCGCCCATGAGATCAGCCCGGCTGTCGAAGGACGCCAAGCCGCTGAGCCACTCGCGGCGGAATTGGGCCTTGGCTCGGGCCAATTCGGCCGAGGTCGGGCCATCCTGGGCCAGCGCGGCGAGCTCGGCGAAGGCTGCGGTGAGCGCTGCGTCCAGGGACAGGCCGGGGATGGCGCGCACATGTACCAGGCCCACCGAGTTGCCCCCGATGAGTCGCAAAGCCTGCGCACTGGCGGCGGCGGCGAGTCTGCCATCACGGACGACGCGGCGATGCAGCCGGGAGGTCTGGCCTTGACCGAGGATCGCCAGGGCCAGGTCGGCCGCGTCGAATTCGGCGCTGTCGCGGATCGGCAGCCGCCAAGCCAGGTAGCTGGCGGCGGCGGGCACTTCGGCGGCCACAGCCTGCTGCGGGACGCCGGTGAGCGGTGGTAGGGCAGTGGGTGGCTGCCGATGGCGGCGCTCGCCGCCAGGAAGCTGCCCGAAGGCGTGGGCGGCCTTGCGGAAGGCCTCCTTCGGGCTCAGGTCGCCGACCAGGGTGAGTACGGCATTGTTGGGGCGGTAGTGCTGGCGGAAGAACGCTGCGGCGGCCTGGGCGTTGGCACCAGCGAGGTCGGCCTCGGTGCCGATGGTGGTGTGGCCATAGGGATGGTCGGAGCCGAAGAGCATCACTGTCAGTTCGGTCATCGCCTCCCCGTAGGGGACATTGTCGTAGCGCTGGCGCTTCTCCTCGGTCACTACATCTCGCTGGGTGTCCACGCTGTCGTCGGTGAGGTGATCGGCCAGGGAGCTGAGTCGGTCGGCTTCCATCCACAAAGCGAGATCGGTTGCGCCGACCGGGACGGTCTCGAAGTAGTTGGTGCGATCAAACCAGGTGGTGGCGTTGACCGAGCCGCCCCAACTCTGCAGGAGTTGTAGATGCTCGCCGCTGGCCACGTGCGCAGAGCCGGAGAACATCAGGTGTTCGAAGAGGTGCGCCCAACCGAACTGTCCGGGTTTCTCGTCGCGGGATCCGACGTCGTACCACAGGTTCACGGCCACTACTGGGACGCTGCGATCGGGACTGACGACGACCCGCAACCCATTGGGCAGGACTCGTTCATGGATCGGATAGTCGACTACTTCGTCAAGCACGTCCCCATCACACCACACCGGCCCGGCCTGATGCGCCATTGCATCAAGTCCGGGCCGGATTGGCAGTTCAGAGGATGCGGCACCATCGCTCGTGAACTATCTGGTGAGGGGTGTTTCTTCAGTTGGCATCACCAGTATTGGTGCCGGTGGAGCGCGATGAAAATGCGCAATCCTGCCAGTGACAGGCATACGTATCCCCGTAACTTCGGGCGTGTTCGCCTCTGGCCTAGCATGAGGGCGAAGCCTAGGGATGAAGGAGAACCCATGATCGTGATGATTCCGGTGACCGAGGACGGCCAGTCCGACAGCCGGTTCGGCCGTGCCCATTCGGTGGCGGTGGCCCAGGTGGACGGTGATCAGATCACCGACTGGCAGGTTCACGAAGTCGAGTGGGATGTGAAACACGATCAGGTGGGGCACGGCTCCCACCACGCGACAGTGATGCGCTTCTTCAAAGAGCACGGTGTCGAAGCCGTCGTGGTGGGGGATATGGGCCCCGGCATGGCCAAGATGATCACCTCGGCCAAGATGGCCGCCTTCACCACCACTCCCGGCGATGCCAAGGCTTCCGTGCTGGCCGCCCTGGCTGATCCGGAGGGCCACGCCTGGCGTCCACCGGCCGACGGCGGGGAACACGGCCTGCTGCAGTTGTAGAACGCCCGCCGCGGGTGCGCGAGGAGTAGAACTCTCGCAAAACAAAGCGCCTCTGACTGGTCTCGAACCTAGTCAGAGGCGCTTTTTCGGTAGTAGCGGGGACAGGATTTGAACCTGTGACCTCTGGGTTATGAGCCCAGCGAGCTACCGAACTGCTCCACCCCGCGTCGCGAAGAGCACCTTACGTCACCGGAGGGCGGTATCCCAAATCGTCGCTACGCATCACTGGCTGAAGAACACGTGAGAACAGAACGACGAAGAGCTTCAGGCCACTCCGGTAGACTCGCCCCGCTTCCTCGGGAGTCGAGGAACCGGAATCGTGGAGGTCAGATGGGTTTCACACGGCTGGGGACGCTGGCAATCGTGTTGGGAATCAGCTTAGGTCTTGCCGGGTGCGGGACCAGCGGCCCGAGCGCGAACAGCAGTGAGCCGACCGCCACATTGGTCGTCGGAGCCACGCTGGAGCCGGCGTCGATGGACCCCTGGCACGATACGGCCGCGTCGATTCCGCAGGTTCTGCTGTACAACGTCTACGAGACCTTGCTGAAGGTCGACGCCGATGGTCAGTTGAAGCCACTGCTGGCCCAGGCGTGGGAGGTGAGCCCCGATCGGCTCACCTACACCTTCCATCTCAATCCCGCCGCCAAGTTTGCTTCCGGGAAGCCGGTCGACGCCGAGGCTGTGGTGGCCAACATCGAACGGTTGAAGGCCGACACCAGCCTTTCGCCGACCTTGGCCGCGCAGCTCGCCGTGGTCAGTGGCACCAAGGCGGTGAGCGAGCATGAGGTTGCCATCTCCTTGGCCAAGCCATCAGTGATGTGGCTGTACGACATGAGCTCGACGCTGGGCATGATTCTGGACCCGTCCTTCACCGGCGATCTGAAGACTGCGACGGCCGGTTCTGGGCCGTATGCCTTCTCTGAACATGCCAAGGGGCAGAGCGTCACGCTGATGAAGAACCCGAACTACTGGGGCACCCCAGCGAGATTCGACGAAGTCGACTTCCGCTACTACACCGACCCCAACGCGATGAACGCCTCCATGCTCGCCGGCGATCTGGACATCATTTCCAATCTGCAGGCACCGGACGCGCTGAGCCAGTTCTCCGATACCAGCCGCTTCACCGTGATCAGCGGAACCACCAATGGTGAAGTGGTTCTGGGTCTCAATCATCAAAGCAAGGCGCTGAGCAAGCTGAAGGTCCGTCAGGGCCTCACCCAAGCCATTGATCGCAAAGCTCTCATGGACACCGTGTGGAACGGCCAGGGAACTCTGATCGGTTCGATGTCGGTGCCTACCGACCCGTGGTACACCGATCTCAGCGGCACCAATCCGTACAACCCGACCAATGCCAAGGCGTTGCTCGCTGATGCCGGCTACGGCAAGGGCTTGACGTTGCGGATGCGCGTGCCGAGCGTGCCGTATGCGGTCAAGTCTGCCCAGTTCGTGGCCAGCCAGCTCCGCGATGTGGGGGTGACGGTGAAGGTGGAGGAACTGGACTTCAACCGCTGGTACGACGAGGTCTTCCTCAAAGGCGACTACGACATGACGATCGTGGCCCATGTGGAAGCTCGGGACTTGGGGAAGTTCGCCAACCCCGACTACTACTGGCACTACGACTCTGCGAAATACCAGGCCCTGTACGCGGCCGCTGACGCCGCAAGTGGCGATGAGGCTGTGGAGAAGATGAAGGCCGCTACCGCCTACCTCGCTCAGGACTGCGCAGCGATCTGGCTGTTCGATCTGCCTAACCTGGTGATCACCAAGAGCACTATCACCGGGGTACCGCAGAACGCCGCCAGCCTCAGCTTCGATCTGACCACGATCGCCAGCAGGTAGGCCGGGCTCGGGTGCCATGCGGCTGGCGCGACAGGTCGCCAAGCGCCTCGGCGTTTTCGCGATAACGCTACTGGGAGCGTCAGTGGTGGTGTTCGGCATCACCATGGCGCTTCCCGGCGACGTCGCCCAGGTCCTGCTCGGCACCGACGCGACGCCGGAAGCTCTGGCGCAGCTGCGCGCTCAACTCGGCTTGGATCGGCCATGGCTGGTGCAGTATCTGGACTGGCTCGGCGGCATGCTCACCGGCGACTTCGGAGTCTCCCACCTCAGCGGTGATTCAGTGCTGTCCTTGCTGGCGCCGCGGCTAGCCGTGACGCTATGGCTGGTCGGCTTCGCGATGCTGCTCTCCTTGATCATCGCGGTGCCCGCCGGAATGGTGGCCGCCCTCAAGCGCCGATCATGGCAGGGCGTGAGCGTCAGCGCCGCTGCCCAGGTGGGTATGGCGATTCCGGTGTTCTGGGGAGGCATCCTGCTGGTGATGGTCTTCGCCGTGTGGCTGCGTTGGCTTCCAGCGAACGGCTATGTGCCCGTGCACAAAGATCCCGTGGGCTGGGCTGAACACCTGATACTGCCGGTGGTGACGCTGGCGCTGGTCCAGGCCGCCATCCTGATCCGGTATGTACGCTCCGCCTTCATCGAGGTACTCAACGAGGACTACTACCGCACTGCGCGATCGGTGGGCTGGACGCCGATGCGCGCCCTGCTGCGGCACGGGCTGCGCAATGCTGCGATCTCTTTGGTAACCATCCTCGGCCTGCAGGTATCCGCAGTGCTGGTGGGGGCGATCGTGGTGGAGAGCGTCTTCACGCTGCCGGGTCTGGGTTCCTTGCTGCTGACAGCAGTCTCGCAGCGGGATCTGATGGTGGTTGAGGGAACTGTGATGTTCCTCGTGTTCGCGGTGCTGGCACTGAGCGCCGCGGTGGACCTGAGCTATCTGATCATCGATCCTCGGCAGCGGTCCCGCGAGGACGAGTCATGAAGCGGGCACAACTGGTGGCAGGACTGGTATTGGTGGCGTTGATCGTCATCACCGCCGTGGTGTCGGTCTTTTGGACGCCGTTCGACCCGATCAGGGTCGTACCTTCGGAGCGTCTCTTGCCTCCTGGGTGGCCGCACGTGCTGGGAACCGACGGATTCGGCATCGACATTCTCAGCCGCCTGATGGTCGGGGCGCGGACAACCTTGGTGGTAGGCATCATCTCGGTCGGCCTCGCGGTACTCATCGGCGTGCCGTTGGGAATGCTGGCCGGTCAGGCCGGCGGGTGGCTCGACGAAGTCGTCATGCGGGCGGCCGATGTGGTCTATGCGCTGCCGGCCTTGCTGTTGGCGATCCTGCTGGCCGCAGTCTTCGGCGCCTCCACCGTCACCGCCATGGTCGCCATCGGGGTGGCCACCATTCCGGCGGTGGCCCGGGTGGCGCGCGCCGGCACCAAACAGGTGATGGCCGCCGACTTCGTACTGGCCGCACGGGTGGCAGGAACCTCCCGCTGGGGGGTGGCCGGCCGCCATGTGCTGCCCAATATCGCACCGGTCATCGGAGTGCAGGCGTCTGTGGGATTCGCGCTGGCGATCCTGGCCGAGGCCGCCCTGTCCTATCTGGGCCTGGGCACACCCCGTCCGACCCCGACCTGGGGCAATATGCTGCGCGACGCTCAGCAGTACCTGTTCGTGATGCCGATTCAGACCGTCTGGCCGGGACTGGCGATTGCGCTGGCGGTGCTGGGATTCAACCTGCTCGGTGACGGGTTGCGCGACTACCTGGATCCACGCCTTCGGGAGCTGCCATGAGCTTGCTGGAGGTTCGTGACCTGCGGGTGCGCTTCGGGCGCCGTCGGCCCGCGGTCGATCAGGTGTCTTTCACCATCGACGGCGGCGAACGTCTGGGTGTCATCGGTGAGTCGGGCTCCGGCAAGACGGTCACCGCGTTGGCCGTGATGGGCTTGTTGGCCGAGAACGCCGTGGTCAGCGGCAACGTCGAACTGGCCGGTCATGCGATCACCGCGCTACCGGAGCGCGACATGGCGCGGTTGCGCGGCGATCTGGTCACCATGGTGTTCCAGGAGCCGATGACCGCTCTCGATCCGACGATGCCGGTTGGCCGCCAGGTCGCCGAAACCTTGCTGCTTCACGCCGATGTCGAGCGCGGTTCGGCGCGGGCACGCGTCATCGAGCTGCTCGGCGAAGTGGGCCTTTCCGACCCGGCGCGCGTGGCGGCGGCCTTCCCCCATCAGCTCTCCGGAGGTCAGCGGCAGCGCGCCATTTTGGCGATGGCGCTGATCAACGCGCCGCAGTTGGTGATTTGCGACGAGCCGACCACCGCATTGGATGTCACCGTGCAGGCCCAGGTCCTGGCGAAGCTCGACCAAGCCCTGACCGCCAGCGGCGCGGCTTGCCTGTTCATCAGCCACGACCTCGCGGTGGTCTCCCAGATCTGCGACCGGGTCCTGGTGATGCTCGAGGGTCGGATCGTGGAACGAGGCACCGTGGCGGAGCTGTTCAGCGCGCCGCAGCACCCATACACCCGCGGTCTGGTGGAAGCCGCCAGCCTGGATCGGATCGAGCCCGGTCAGCGCCTGCCCACCGTGGCGGGTCTCCTGGACGACCCGGCGGGGGAGTCGTGATGGATGACCTGTACCGCGCCGAGGCGCTGAGTCGTCGATTCAGCCATGGCCAACGCCAGGTGCTGGCCGTCGACACGGTGGACCTGGTGGTGCCCCGCGGTGGGCGGCTCGGCATCGTGGGCGAATCCGGATCGGGCAAGTCCACGCTGGTTCGAATGCTGGCCGCTTTGGACCGGCCGACCTCGGGGCGTATCTGGTTCGATCAGCATGAGATCACCGGGCTGCGAGAGCGTGATCTGGGTTTCCTGCGAGCCTCGGTGCAAATGGTGTTTCAGGATCCGCTTTCCTCGCTCAATCCACGCATGCGAGTCGGCGACATCATCACCGAACCGCTTCGATCTCGGCTGGTCCGGCGTCAGTTGGACGATGGCATCTCTGCCGACCATCGGCTGGCGGAGGTGCTGGACGCCGTCGGTCTGCCTGCCGACTCCGCGGATCGCTTCCCCCACGAATTCTCCGGTGGTCAACGCCAGCGCATCGCCATCGCCCGTGCGCTCGCGCCTCGCCCGGAAGTGCTCATCGCCGACGAGCCGGTTTCGGCCCTGGACGTCTCGGTGCGTGCCCAGGTGTTGAACCTGCTTGCCGACCTGGCGCGTGAATCCGGACTGACGTTGATCGTGGTCAGTCACGACCTGCTAGTGGTGCGCCACCTGTGCGATCACCTGGCAGTCATGAAGAATGGCTCGATCGTGGAGTCCGGGCCCACCGCCGAGGTGTACGCCGATCCGCAACAGGACTACACCCGTGCGCTACTCGCAGCCGTGCCGCGCATTCAGACCCATCGGTCTTCGTGATCGACCGGCGCCGATGAGGTATCGACCGGCGCGCCGGGTCAGTTCAGGCTGAGCTGCTCGACCATGGCGTCGTGGAGCAGTCCGTTGGTTGCGATGGCGCCGGGGCCGGCGACCCCGGGATCGCCGTTCAGATTGGTGAAGGTGCCACCGGCTTCGGTGACCACGATCGACACCGCAGCCATGTCGTGCAAGGCCAGTTCCGGTTCGGTGGCGAGATCGACGGCCCCCTCGGCCACCAGCATGTAGCTCCAGAAGTCGCCGAAGGCCCGGGTACGCCAGCAGTCACGGAGCAGGTCGACGAACTGCTGGCCGCGCCCGCAATCCACCCAGCCGTCCACCGACGAGTAGGACAGGCTGGCATCGGCGATGTCGGACACTCGCGAGACCCGACATCGGGAGTTCTGCAACAGGCTGCGTCCGGTGAACGCCCCGCCGTTCTTGCTGGCCCACCAGCGGCGCGACAATGCCGGCGCTGACACGACGCCGACCACCACCTCGTCACCCTCCATGAGGCCGATGAGGGTCGCCCACACCGGGACACCCCGGACGTAGTTCGCGGTTCCGTCGATCGGATCGATGATCCACCGTCGTGGCCCCCAGCCGGAATCGGCGCGCTCCTCGCCGTGAACAGCGTCTCGCGGACGAGTACGGGACAGACTGGTACGGATGGCATCTTCGACGGCGGTATCGGCATCGCTGACCGGCGTCAGATCAGGCTTGGACGTGACCTGCAGATCGGCGGCCTTGAACCGGGACATGGTGATCGCATCGGCCTGATCAGCCAGCACATGCGCGAGTCTCAGGTCGTCCATCCAGGATTGCTCAGCCATGGTGTTCAATCTATCCGAACGCCCGTTCCATCCTCCGGAACGACTCGAGGCGCTCAGTGGCGAGCTTGCCCTCGGTAACCGCGCTGTCGAGAGCGCAGCCCTCCGCCTCGGAATCGTGACGGCAGCCCCGCGGGCAGTCGGCGATGAACTCGGCCAGATCGGTGAACGCGGCCACGAATGAATCTGGTGTGACATGGCTCAACCCGAATGAGCGCACGCCGGGGGTGTCGATCACCCAGCCACCGGAGGGCAACTCCAAGGCGACCGCGCTGGTGGAGGTGTGACGGCCGCGTCCGGTGACCTCGTTGACCACGCCGATGGCCCGATCGACGCCGGGGATCAGCGCATTCACCAGGGTGGATTTTCCGACGCCGGAATGCCCGACCAGGACGCTGCGCCGACCCGCCAGTGCTGCTTCGAGTTCAGTGAGATCGGCGCCAGGTTCGACAGCGACGACCCGCAGCCCCAGCGGACGATAGGTGGCCATCAAGCCGTCAGGTGCTGCCAGGTCAGACTTGGTGAGCACCAGGAGCGGATCCAATCCCGCGTCATAGGCGGCGACCAGAATGCGATCGATCATGCCGACCCGTGGCGGGGGATCTGCCAAGGCGGCGACGATGGCCAACTGATCGGCGTTGGCGACGATCGGCCTCTCGTAGGGGTCATCGTCGTCGGCGGTGCGACGCAACACGGTGCTGCGCTCGGCGACACCCACAATGCGCGCCAGCGCGTCGTCGCCGCCGTTGGTGTCACCGACCACATCCACCAGATCGCCAACGATGACCGCGCCGCGCGGCAGACTGCGAGCCTTGACCGCCGTCACCTGTTGGGGCTGTCCCTCGATCCGGCAGCGGAATCGGCCTCGGTCGACGCCGACCACGATGGCGCGTACCGCGTCGGCGTAGCTGGGACGCTCCTTGGTGCGTGGGCGGCTGCGGCGACGCGCTCCGGCCCTGTCGAAACCGGCATGGGGATCGTCGGTGATGGCGTCCGACCCGCGACGACTCATGGTGCGGTCCCTACCAGGTCGCGCCACAGACCCGGGAAGTCAGGCAGAGTCTTGGTGGTGCAGCCCACATCGTCGAGCTCGACTCCTTCGGTGACTAGTCCGATGAGCGCACCGGCGTGAGCCAGTCGGTGGTCGGCATAGGTTGCGAAGACACCGCCTCGAAGGTTTCCCGGCGTGATCAGCATCGAATCCGCGTCAGTGGTGACGCTGGCTCCCAGACGGTTGAGTTCAGTCGACAAGGCGGCCAGCCGGTCAGTCTCATGGCCACGAATGTGACCCACGCCGCGCAGTCTGCTCGGTCCGGTAGCCAAGGCTGCCAACGCCGCTGCCACCGGCGTGACCTCGCTGATCGCACTCAGGTCGAGATCCACTGCGGACACCGATCCGGCGCCGGTGACCTCCAGGAGACGACCATCGGGCGAGGGAAGGTACCGCAGTCGGCCACCAAAGGCGGTCAACACCTCGGCGAGCTGATCGGCGGCCTGAACCGAATCGGCCGGCCACAAGGTGCTGATCGAACCGCCGGTCACCAGGGCAGCGGCGAGCATTGTTGCCGCATTGGTCAAGTCGGGCTCGATACGCTCATCGAGGGCAGAGATCGCGGTGGGTGCGATCTCCCAGCTGTTCTCATCAGGGTGATGCACGACCACCCCGTGTCGGGCCAGCAAGGTGCAGGTCATGTCGATGTGTGGCCGTGACGGCAGTGGTGCGCCGTCGTGACGGAGCCGCAGGCCGTCGGGGAATCGGGCGCCGCTGAGCAGCAGCGCCGAGATGAACTGGCTGGAGGCGTGAGCGTCAATGCTCACCGCGCCGCCGCGGAACAGGGCGCCGCCGCCGATGGCGAACGGGACCTTACGGTCGTCGACGCGGGCGCCCATACTGGCCAGGGCGTCCAACAGGGGGGCGATCGGACGGGCGGAGACCTCGGCGTCACCGTAGAAGCCGGTGGCGATGTCGGCCATTGCCGCGATCGGCGGCAGGAACCGCAGTACCGTCCCGGACAGTCCCACATCGATGCTGCCGCCGCCGTGGATGGTGGTCAGCGGTTCGATGCGCACGGCGTCGTCGGAGAGATCAGTGAGGGTCGCGCCGAGGGTCTGTAGACCGGCGCGCATCAACCGGGTGTCGCGGGATTCGAGCACACCGCTGAGGGTGCTGGGACCGTCGGCCAGGGCCGCCAGCAGCAGGCTGCGCGCCGACGCCGACTTGGATCCGGGGGTGACGACCCGTCCCCGGACGGGGCCCGACGCGAGCGGAGCGGGCCAGTTACTCAAGAAGCGGTGCTTTCGCCAGATCGCAGCGCGCGCTTGGTTGCACGCTCTGCCTTGCGACGGGCGGCGTCACTGCTGAGCATCCGCCGGCGCATGCGTAGTCGCCAGAACATGTCGGGTTCACCCTCGGTGTCCATGGATGCCAAGGCCACGCCACCGAGAAGTGCGATATCGGTGCCGAATTCGCTGCGCGCCTGGGCGTCGCCGGTGAGCGGATTGCGACTGACGACCGTCGGCACCATCGAGGCGGCCAACAATGCGGCACCGAAGCGTCGAGCAAGACCGGTGGCCAGGCAGAAGCCGCCGACGATCTGGGCAGCGGCGGTGAGTCGGACCACGCCGGTGGCGTCGTCGGGCAGGAAGGACGCGACTTCGGACGGCAGCACCCGGCGACAGACAGGCACCGCCATGTCGAGCACGGGTTTGGCTGCGTCGGTGAAGTCCTCAGGCTTGCGCAGAGCGTTGACTCCGTTCACGACGAAGTAGCTGGCGAGCAGGGATCGGGCTGCGAAGCGGAACAGACTCATGGGTCATTCCTACTCGCGATGGGGTACCCCTGCCAAGCCATGGGCCGTAGGTAGTGGCAATTGGTGACAGAACCACCCGGTATCGAAATCGGCGGTTACTGCGTCTGTGTCGGTAGAAGGACAACAAAGGAGTCTGAAAATGAACAAGAACGTCGGCACCATTGACAGGGTCGTGCGCGCGGTCATCGGCGTCGCTGCGGTGATCGGAGCCTTTTCGGTCGGTCTGACCAGTGTGTGGGGCATCGTGCTCGCCGTGGTGGCCGTGATCGCGCTGGTGACTGCCATCGTCGGCTTCTGCCCGCTGTACCGGCTGTTGGGGATCTCCACCCACACCACGCAGTCCTGAGCGGGCACCGTGCAGCGCGGTAGATTCACCATGTGCCTATCACCGCGGATTCGATAGCCGAGCAGGTACCTGGCCTGATGCGTTATGCGCTGGCCCTGACGCGCGACAGCGATGCGGCCACGGAGTTGGTGCAGGACACGGTGGTGCGCGGCCTGGAGCGAGCCGACCAATTCCGAGGCGACTCTGGGCCGGCCACCTGGTTGCACCGAATCATGTACCGCCGCTTCCTGGACGATCAGCGTCGTCGCCGCCCGCTGCCGGTGGAGGACGCCGAGGAGTTGGCGGCGGCCAACGAGCGGGATTGGGCCGACGATGCCTACAGCGTCTCCGCCGATGTCGTGGTGGAACGCGCCGAGGATCGCGACGCCCTGCGTGATGCGCTGATCCGGGTTCCGGCCAACTACCGCGCCGCCGTGCTGCTGCACGATGTCGAAGGTCTCACCGTTCCAGAGGTGGCCGAGATTCAGGAGGTATCGCTGGCCGCGGCCAAGCAGCGGCTACGCCGTGGTCGGCAGATGCTGGTGAGCGCGTTGGCCAGCGGAGTCGAGCGGCGCGCTGATCTGGCCGGGGTTCCGTTGAACTGTTGGACGGTGCGTAGCCGCATCGGTGACTATCTCGATGACGAGCTTGACTCGAGGGAACGCGCGTTGCTGGAGAAACATCTGGCCGGCTGTCCGACCTGTCCGGCCCTGTACGCCTCGATGGTCGGCGTCACCGGCGCTTTGGCAGCCATGCGCCGCGACCCGGAACCGGTGATCCCCGAGCAACTGGCTAACCGGGTGCGCTCGGTTCTGGCCCACCGGGAGTGAGGACGCAGGCATGTGTGGACGATTCGCTGCCAGTAGTTCGGCGGAGGACTTGGTGGAGTTCTTCGAGATCGACGAGGTCGTTGAGCCGCTGCCTGCGCCGAGTTACAACATCGCTCCCACCTCGCCGATTGCTGCCGTGCTCGCCCAGGTGGGCGAATCGAGGGCGCAGCGTCGGCTTGCCGCGCTGCGTTGGGGCTTGGTGCCGTCGTGGGCCAAGGATCCCGATCATGGGGCGCGACTGATCAATGCCCGGGTCGAAACCGTCGCTGAGAAGCCGTCCTTTCGGGCTGCCTTGGCCCGCCGTCGGTGTCTGATTCCGGCGGATGGCTACTTCGAGTGGCGTGCCCACACCCAAGCGCTGGGAAAACCCGTCAAACAGCCGTATTTCATCGCGCCTCGCAACGGCCAACCGCTGGCCATGGCCGGCCTGTATGAATACTGGCGTGGTCCTGATGGGAGTTGGCTGGTCACCGCGGCCATCATCACGACTGAGGCCACCGACGAATTGGGGCTCGTGCACGACCGCATGCCGATGGTGGTCCCACCGCAGCACTGGGACACCTGGCTCGATCCTGAGGTGCGGGGGCCGGTGACCGAATTGCTCACGGCCCCGACCGCTGAGGTCGGGTTCCATCCGGTGTCGCAGGCGGTGAATCGAGTGGCCAACGATGGTCCGCAACTGCTCGAGCCGATCGAGCTGCCGGAATAGAGCGCCCCGGCGTGTCGTTGTGTCGATGTGATGTCCACACTGACGGTGGCAGAGACAGCACGTCGCGGTAACGACCGGCTAGGCTCGTTCCCGATGAATCTGCCAACAACCCCGACCGCTGATGCTGATCCGCGCGTCGATGAGACCACCGAGGAGCGCTCGGCGCGCTTCGAACGCGACGCCTTGGTCTATCTCGACCCGCTGTACGGTGCTGCGTTGCGCATGACGCGCAATCCCGCAGACGCCGAAGATCTGGTCCAGGAGACCTTCGCCAAGGCGTACTCGTCTTTCGGCCAGTTCACGCCGGGCACCAATCTGAAGGCGTGGCTGTACCGCATTTTGACCAACACCTTCATCAACTCCTACCGCAAGAAGCAGCGTCAGCCGCAGAGTGCCGGCCATGAGGTTGAGGATTGGCAACTGGCTCGCGCGGAGTCGCACACCTCGACGGGGTTGCGCTCGGCCGAGATGGAGGCGCTGGATCGGATGCCGCATTCGGCGGTCACCGATGCCCTGAGCGAATTGCCGGAGGACTTCCGCCTGGCGGTCTATCTGGCCGATGTTGAAGGCTTCGCCTACAAGGAGATCGCCGAGATCATGGGAACGCCCATCGGCACCGTCATGTCGCGGTTGAATCGTGGTCGCAATCAGTTGCGGGCCAAGCTGGCCGGGTTCGCTCGTGAGCAGGGCCTGGTCGGGAAGGGGTCTGACGATGAATGATGCCGATGCCCACGATTGCGGCGACATCCTCGAGCACCTGTATGCCTTCCACGATCACGAACTCAGTGAGGAAGAAGCTGACCACATCCGTGAACACCTGTTGGCCTGCGAGCCATGCCTGGATCGATTCCAGGTGGAAGAGGCGCTGCGTACTCTGATTCGCAAGAGTTGCAATGGTGATGCGGTGGCTTCGGAGGATCTCTATCTTCGGGTGCGTTCTACGATCACCCGGACGACCATCATCACCGAGGCCGAATAACGCGCCGGATATACCTCGGCCCCCGTCATGGACGGGGGCCGTTGTGGTTTCTCAGGTCGACACCGTGACGGTGCCGACGATCAAGCGTTGGGACGCTTGCCGTGGTTAGCGTTGTTCTTGCGACGAGAACGGCGCTTGCGACCGGTCTTACCCATCGGGGTCTCCTCGTTTCGGATTAGGCGTCAGCAGACGCGAGGACCCATTCTGCCAGCGTCGGCAGCGAGGGTCCAACCGGCGGGGATAGGGTTCAGGATATGAAGACCCGCGACCAGCTGCCGGATACTCCGCCGGAACTGAGTTCCGCCGATCAAGCATGGATGGATCGTCTGGTCGACGAATGGTCGCTGCTGGCGGATCTGGCCTTCGCTGACCTCGTGCTGTGGTGTCCGACGGCCGACGAACAGGTCTACCGTGCTATTGCGCAGGTGCGTCCGAATACCGGTCCGACGGCCTTGGAGGAGGACCTGGTCGGCACCCAGATCAGCTACGAACCCGATCAGCTGGTAGCGCAGGCCTTCGAGAGCGGCACCATTCGGCACACCGATGAACATCGGATCCATGCCGGGGTGCCCGTCGATGTCACCGCGATCCCCGTGATGGATGGCCGTCGGTGTCTGGCTGTGGTGGAGATGCACTCCAACCGGGTGGGACTGCGATCCCCGGGTGCTCTGGAGGACGCCTATCTGGAGGCCGCTGAGCTACTGGTCGGCATGGTGTCGCGGCGCCAGTTTCCGCTGCCGGGGGAGCGTCGGGTGCCGTGGGTCTCTCCCCGTGTGGGCGACGGCATGATCCGGGTCGATCGAGCCGGCGTCATTCGCTACGCCAGCCCGAACGCGGTCAGTGCGTTCCGCAGGATGGGGCTGACCAGCGACCTTTTCGGCGAGGACTTCATCTCGCTGAGCCGCTCGATGCTGCGTGGGCCGGTGGAGCGATCAGTGAAGGACCAACTCACCGGGGTCGGCACTACCGAAGTGGATCTGGAGACCGATCGCGCCAATGTGCGTATCCGGGTGCTGCCGTTGTTGGACGGCAATCAGAATGCCGGCTACGTGGTGCTCAGCCGAGATACGACCGAGCTGCGTTCGCGGGAACGCCAATTGGTGAATAAGGATGCGACGATTCGCGAGATCCATCACCGGGTGAAGAACAATCTGCAGACCGTGGCGGCTTTGCTGCGACTGCAATCGCGACGCATCTCCTCCGCCGAAGCGAAAGCGGCATTGGACGATGCCATGCAGCGAGTGGCGTCGATCGCGGTGGTGCACGAGATCCTCAGCCAGGGGTTCGACTCCGAAGTGATGTTCGACGAGGTGGCTGACCGTCTGCTCCGCATGGTCAGTGATGTGGCCGCGACCGGCGGCACGGTGCGGATCACCCGTCAGGGCAGCTTCGGCTCGGTGCCTGCGGAGGTGGCCACCAGCCTGTCGTTGGTGCTGACCGAGTTGTGTCAGAACGCCATCGAACACGGACTGGGCAGCAATGCCGGCCAGGTTTTGGTTACTCCGCAACGGCGTGACGGTTGGCTGACGGTGGCGGTGCAGAACTTCGGCGAGCCGCTTCCCGAGGACTTCAACCTGGCTGATTCGACCAGCTTGGGATTGTCCATCGTCCACACCCTGATCGCAGATTTGGGCGGCGAGTTCACGCTGAGTTCGAACGATGGTTCGACGATCGCAGCGATCCGAGTGCCGCTCAATCGGTGAGCGAAGTCAGCTCTTGGCGTTGTTGCGGACTCGCATCCGGGCGGCGCGCCGTTTCATGGCTCGACGCTCATCTTCGCTCAGACCACCCCACACGCCATGATCCTGGCCTGCGTCCAAAGCCCACTGCAGACAGGCCTCACGCACATCGCAGCGGCGACAGATCTTCTTCGCCTCTGCGATCTGCATCAGGGCCGGTCCAGTGTTGCCGATCGGAAAGAACAGCTCCGGGTCTTCGGTCAAGCAGGCAGCCCGATGGCGCCAGTCCATGAATGAACCACTCCTATAAGTCGTTGGGGGCCGTTGCGGCCGACCACTGGGTGACCGGCGTGGAGATCGGCTCACTCCACAGTACAGACTGACAACTTTAGCCTGTAAGCACAAGGGATGACACCCGATATGCACATCTGCGAAGCTCGCGGTCCTGCGGGCAACCGGATGGACGTTACCCGTAGCTGGGCGTGGGCACAAGGGACCACGCCCAGTATTGAACTCCCCAAGCGGTGAATCAGTCGGTGAGGGCCGTCCGGAGAAGTTCCTCCTCCTGAGCGAGGTGCAGCTTGATCGAACCGACCGACGGCGCCGACGCTGCGGGCCGGGTGACCGGTGTCAGCTTCAGCTCGTAGCCGGGCATCTGTGCCGCCATGGCCTGGGGGAGGTGCAGTTGCAGGAACCACCAAGCGCCTTGATTCTCTGGCTCGTCCTGCACCCAGCGAATATCGGACACCTGCGGGTACTTCGCCAGCTCCGCCGCGAGCTCGGGTGCCGGGATCGGGTACAGCCGTTCCAGCGACACGATGGCGACTTCCTGCTCCAAGCCGGCCTTTTCACGAGCCGCGACCAACTCCCAGCGAATCTTGCCCGAGCAGATCAGGATGCGCTTGACGGTCGTCGGATCGGTGATGGACGGATCGCCCTGGGCCGGCTGCCAGCGCCCCTGGGTGAACTCCTCGATCGGCGAGGCTGCCATCTTGGAGCGCAGCATCGACTTCGGCGTGGCGACCACCACCGGGCGGTGCCAGTTCACGTAGGCGTGGGTGCGCAGCAGATGGAAGAAGCTGGCCGGAGTTGAGGGCTGGCTGACCGCCAGCGCTCCTTCCGAGCACAGGGTGAGCCAGCGCTCCAACCGTGCTGAGGAGTGATCGGGGCCCTGACCCTCGTAACCGTGGGGGAGTAGCAGCACCACTCCGGACTTCTGAGTCCACTTGGCATTGCCCGAGGAGATGAACTCATCGGCGATGGTCTGAGCGCCGTCGGCGAAGTCGCCGAACTGGGCCTCCCACAACACCAAGGCGTCCGGTGCGGCCACGGAATAGCCGTACTCGAAGCCCATGCCTGCGTACTCGCTCAGCAGCGAGTCGAAGACGTGGAACCCGCCCTGATCGGCGCTGAGGTGCTTCAGTGGCACATACGCCTTGGACGTCACCCGGTCGATGATCGCGGCGAATCGCTGGCTGAAGGTACCCCGCCGGGAGTCCTGGCCAGCCAGGCGAACTGGGCGACCCTCCATCAGCAGCGAGGCGTAGGCCAGCAGTTCGGCGGTGGCCCAATCCACCGGGCCGGTGCGCAGGCTCTCGGCACGCCGCTCAAGCTGCTTGAGAACCTTCGGGTGGGGCGTGAAACCTTCCGGGAATCGCAGATGCGCCCGTGCCACCGCCTCCATCACATCAGTGGTGATGGCGGTGCCGCGATCGGCACCCAACTTCGGCGGATAGTAGGGGGCCTTCGGCTCCTCCGCGGGGGTGTCGGCAGCCTCGCGCACCTCGCGGAAGACGCCCTCCATGCGGTCGCGGAACTTGGCCAGAACCTGTTCGGCATCCTCGGTGGTGATGTCGCCGCGTCCGATGAGAGCCTCGGTGTACAGCTTGCGGGTGGAGCGCTTCTGCTCGATCAGGTCGTACATCAGCGGCTGCGTGAAGCTCGGGTCATCACCCTCGTTGTGGCCCCGACGCCGGTAGCAGACCAGATCCACCACCACATCGCGGTTGAAGCGCTGTCGGTAATCGAAAGCGATCTGGGCGACCCGCGCCACGGCCTCGGGGTCGTCGCCGTTCACATGGAAGATCGGCGCACCGATGGTCTTGGCCACGTCGGTGGAGTACACCGAGGAGCGGGAATCGACCGGGGACGTGGTGAAACCCACCTGGTTGTTCACCACCAGGTGGATGGTGCCGCCGGTCTTGTACGCGCGCAGTTGGCTCATCTGCAGGGTCTCGTAGACCACACCCTGCCCGGCGAAGGCGGCGTCACCATGCATCAGCACGGGCAACACCGGCCAGTCGGGACGCTTGCCGATGCGGTCGATCTTCGCCCGCGCAATGCCTTCCACGACCGGATTGACCGCCTCCAGGTGGGAGGGGTTGGCGGCCACCGAGGCTTTGACGGTGCGTCCGCTGGCTGCGGTGAACTCGCCCTCGGCACCCAGGTGGTATTTCACATCACCGGAACCTTGCGGCAGCCGGGGATCGTAGTTGCCCTGGAATTCCCGGAAGATCTGACCGTAGGACTTGCCGATGATATTGGCCAGGACATTCAGCCGGCCGCGGTGCGGCATGCCGATGATGACCTCATCGATGTTGTCATTGGCGGCGCGCTCACAGGTCTCGTCGAGGAAGACGATCGCGGACTCGCCGCCCTCCAAGGAGAATCGCTTCTGACCGACGAATTTGGTCTGCAGGAAGGTCTCGAAGACTTCGGCCTCATTGAGCTTGTCCAGGATTCGTAGATGCTCTTCCTTCGGCCAGGGCACGAAGGGTTGCTCGAAGCGATCCTGAATCCAGGAGCGCTGCTCGTCGTCGGCGATGTGCATGTACTCCACGCCGACGGTACGGCAGTAGGAGTCACGCAGCCGGGCGAGGATTTCGCGCAGTGCGAGTTTCTTTCCAGCCAAGCCACCGAAGTTGCCGACGGAGAACTCGCGATCAAGATCCCACAGGGTCAGGCCGTGGAGTTCCAGGTCGAGTTCGGGGTGGCTGCGCTGACGGTATTCCAGCGGGTCGAGGTCAGCCAGGTAATGGCCCAGGCTGCGATAGGCGTTGATCAACGAGAAGACCCGGGCGCTGGGCGGAATCGCACTGGCGCTCTCCTCGGAGATGTCTGTGCTCCACCGCACCGGGGTGTACGGAACCCGCAGCGAGTCGAAGATCTGGTCGTAGAAGTCGTGTTGGCCGATGAGCAACTGATGGATGTACCGCAGAAACTCACCGGACTGGGCGCCCTGAATCACGCGATGGTCATAGGTCGAGGTCAAGGTGGTGACCTTGGAGACACCCAGGCGCGTGATGCGAGAAGGGTTGACTCCTTGGAATTCCGGCGGATAGTCGATCGAGCCCACACCGAGAATGACGCCTTGGCCGCTCATGAGGCGTGGCACCGAGTGGTTGGTGCCGATGCCACCGGGGTTGGTCAGCGATGCCGTCGATCCGGCGAAATCGGATACTTCGAGCTTGCCGCTTCGAGCTTTCTTGATGAGAGCCTCGTAGGCCTGCCAGAACCCGGCGAAGTCGAGGTCCTCGCAGTTCTTGATATTGGGTACCAGCAGTTGACGCGAGCCGTCGGACTTCTGCAGATCGATGGCCAGGCCGAGGTTGATTGTCGGCGGGGTCACCAGCATCGGTTTTCCGTCGACGAGCTCATAGGAGTTGTTCATCTCGGGAACGGCCTTCAGGGCCTGCACCATCGACCAGCCGATGAGGTGAGTGAAGGAGACCTTTCCGCCGGTGGTGCGGGCGAGATGGCCATTGATCATGGCGCGCTGGTCGATGGCCAGCTTCATCGGCACCTCGCGGACGCTGGTCGCGGTCGGCATGGCGATCGAGGCGTCCATGTTGGCCGCGGTGCGACCGGCGGCACCGCGCAGTGGGGTGCGTACCGGGTCGGGAGTCTGCTTGACCGGTTGTGGTTGCGGGCGCGGACGGTCGGCCGAGACGCCGGTGCCGGAGCCGGGGCCCTGTGGGCCACCCTTGCTGCCGAGATTGTTGGGCTCGGTGGTCGGGTCGACGCCGGGGTTGCGCGGCGCGGCAGTGGCCGCGGGGCTCGCGGCGGGGACAGCGGGCGCTGCGGTGACCACCGGTGCAGCGACAGCAGGCGTGGCTGCCGTCGGGGTGGGAGCGCTGGGAGCCTTGTTACCGGCCTCGCGCTCGAAGAAGGCTGCCCAGTCGGCTCCGACCGAAGAGGGGTCGATCCGGTAGTGCTCGCGCATCTCGTCGATCAGCCAGGCATTGGCGCCGAACTGGCCTTCGCTGGAGCGGGATCCTTGGGTGTCATCGGCCTGAGCCACGTTCGTCTTCTTTCCTGACGTGTTGTCGCCTGTTCAGTTTCGTCGTATCCGATGTTACATATCCCGGGGCAGGGATTGCACTTTGGGTAGTAGGAGTTCTGAATTGCGTTGTCAGGAAAGGAATGTTGGCACAAAGGCCAAGTAATGACATTCAAACTTGGCCGGTTGCGAATGGCATTGCCAAAGGATGTCGCTGTGCTGATGCAGGTGTGGCGCCCCCGGCAGGATTCGAACCTGCGCTCCCGCCTCCGGAGGGCGGTGCTCTATCCCCTGAGCTACGGGGGCCAAACCCACGATCTGGGCCGTGGAGCACTGTATCAAACCCTGCTGGTGTGAAGCGCATCGACGCTGCGGATCGGCTGGAATGGGCGTCCACATCGCCGCAGGATGCGCCGCGTGGGGTGCTGCTTCTGGCACAGTTGCGGTCATGAGTCATATGCATGTCGCCGGCGAGATTCACGCCGAGGTGACCTCACCTGCCCCGGTGTGGTTGACCCGGCCCGTTGATATCAACGCGCTCACCGCGAAGTTGTGGAGCAAGACTGCGCGGCGCTGCGACGACGGCATGCTTCAGATCGGCGGCGTGCGCGCCGACGAGTTGGTGGCGCAGGTCGGAACTCCGGTCTATGTGCTGGACGAGGAGGACTTCCGTTCCCGGGCCGCCGCGTGGCGGGTGGCCTTCGACGGTTGGGCCGTCTACTACGCCGGAAAGGCCTTTCTCAGTGGCACGCTGGCCCGCTGGATTTCCGAGGAGGGACTCAGCCTGGACGTGTGCAGCCTGGGAGAACTCACCGTGGCGCTGCGTGCAGGATTCGATCCGGCCCGGATCGGTCACCACGGCAACAACAAATCCGAGGCTGAGCTGCGGCTCGCGCTGACCAGCGGTGTGGGTCGAATCATCGTGGACTCGTCGGACGAGATCAGTCTGCTGGAGCGATTGTGTGAAGAACTCGACACCACCGCAAAGGTGATGGTGCGTGTCACCACCGGGGTTGAGGCTCACACCCACGAGTACATCGCGACCGCGCACGAGGATCAGAAGTTCGGCTTCTCCATCACCTCCGGGCAGGCCCTGGTGGGACTGTTCCGTTGTCATCACTCGCCGCGGCTGGAGTTGCTGGGAGTCCACTCCCACATCGGCAGTCAGATTTTCGACACCCACGGTTTCGAGGTCGCTGCCCGTCGCACCCTGAAGCTGTTCGCCCAGTTCAAAGAGGCGGTTGGCCTGAATCTGCCGCAATTGGATCTCGGCGGTGGTTTCGGTATCGCCTACACCAAGGAGGACGACCCGTCCTCCGCGGCAGAGCTCGCCGACAATCTCCGTGAGATCGTCGACCACGAATGTCGCGGCTTCGGCCTGGACATCCCCGAGCTGTCCTTGGAGCCGGGACGCGCCATTGTGGGACCGGCCGGCACCGCGATCTATCGCGTGGGAACGGTCAAGCCGGTCGATATCGGTGGTGGCCTGACTCGGCGCTACCTGTCGACCGACGGCGGCATGAGCGACAATGTGCGTCCGGCTCTCTACGGCGCGGAGTATTCGGCCAGCCTGGCCAATCGCACTTCCGACGCCGAGCCGGTGGTCTCTCGTGTGGTGGGTGTCCACTGCGAAGGCGGCGACATTCTGGTTCGCGACGAGTTCCTGCCCGATGACGTTCGGGTGGGCGACCTCCTGGCAGTGCCGGCGTCCGGTGCGTACAGCCGATCCATGGCCAGCAACTACAATCACACCCCGCGGCCTCCGGTGGTCGCGGTCCGCGACGGACGAATCACCACTGTGTTGCGCCGTGAGACCCTGGACGATGTCCTGGCCCTCGACGCTGGGCTCGGCGGAGAGGACTGATATGGGCAAGTCGACGCCGCTGAAGGTGGCGCTGTTGGGCTGTGGGGTCGTCGGTTCCCAGGTGGCTCGGCTGCTGATCGAGCAGGCCGACGATTTGCGAGCCCGAGTGGGTCGGCCACTGGAGTTGGTCGGTATTGCGGTGCGCCGCCCCGACGTGGAACGCCCCGGCATTGACCCCGCGCTGTTGACCACGGATGCTGACGCACTGGTGGCGCGTGGCGACATTGATCTGGTGATCGAGCTCGTGGGTGGCATCGAGCCGGCTCGCAGTCTGATCCTGGCCGCGATCCGGCACGGAGCTTCGGTCGTCACCGCGAACAAGGCATTGCTGGCCGAGGACGGCCCCACCATCTACTCCGCCGCCGAGGAGGCTGGTGTGGATGTCTACTACGAGGCCGCCGTTGCCGGCGCGATTCCGATCGTGCGACCCCTGCGTGAGTCCCTGGTCGGTGATGAGGTCACTGCGGTGATGGGCATCGTCAACGGGACCACCAACTACATCCTCGACAAGATGCACACCGAGGGCGCCGACTTCGCCGAGGCGCTGTGCGATGCGCAGCGACTCGGGTACGCCGAAGCTGACCCCACCGCCGATATCGAGGGTTACGACGCTGCGGCGAAAGCGGCCCTGTTGGCCAGCCTGGCTTTCCACTCCCGGGTGCAACTCTCCGACGTGGTCCGCGAAGGCATCACCTCAGTCAGCAAGGCCGACATCACTGCGGCCGAAGAGATGGGCTGCGTGGTCAAGTTGTTGGCCCGCTGCACCCTCGGCGAGGACGGCTCGATCGCGGTGGGGGTGCATCCGACGATGGTGCCGTTGTCCCATCCGCTGGCCGCCATCCCCGGCGCCTACAACGCGATTTTCATCGAGTCGCGCAATGCTGGCCGGTTGATGTTCATGGGGCCGGGCGCCGGCGGAGCCCCGACGGCTTCGGCAGTGCTGGGTGATCTGGTGACCGCCGCCCGGAACCGGGTGCGCAATGGTCGAGGCCCAGGGGAGTCCAGCTACTCCGGGCGTGCCATGACCGATCCTGGCGACGTGGTGTCGCGCTACTACGCCGCCATGACGGTCCATGATGAGCCCGGCGTGCTCGCTGCGGTCGCGGAGGCCTTCTCCCGTCACGGTGTCTCCTTGCAGGCCGTGCGCCAAGAGAGTGAGGGCGAGCAGGCCCGGCTCGGTGTGATGACCCACGCGGCGCGACATAGTCAGGTGTTGACCGCGATCGATGAGTTGGATCGCATGCCGGAGGTGCATCCGGGGATCGCATTGATGCATGTGGAGGGAGCCTGAGATGGAGCTGGCCTGTCTTGATCTGGAAGGCGTCTTGGTCCCCGAGATTTGGATCGGTGTGGCCAAGGCCACCGGGATCGACGACCTGCGACTGACCACCCGCGACATCTCCGACTACGACGAGTTGATGCAGCATCGGCTACGGGTGATGGCCGAGTATGGAGTGAGCCTGAGTCAGATCCAGGCCGTCATCGCAGAGATGGGGCCGTTGCCGGGGGCTGCAGAGTTCCTCGACTGGCTGCGGGGACGCTTCCAGGTGGTGATCCTCTCTGACACCTTCTACGAGTTCGGCATGCCGTTGATGGCCCAGCTCGGGTTCCCCACGCTGCTGTGCCACAAGCTGGAGATCCGTGATGATCGGGTGGTCGGCTATCGGCTGCGGCAGCCCGATGCCAAGCGGGCGGCAGTGCGCGCATTCCACGACTTGAACTACCGAGTGGTGGCCACCGGTGATTCCTACAACGACACCGCAATGCTGGGCGAAGCCGATGCCGGGATTCTGTTCTGCCCGCCGGAGAACGTGATCGCGGAATTCCCACAGTTTCCGGTGGTGACCGATTACCAGCAGCTCCAGCACGCCTTTGACAACGCGCTGAACTGAGCGCGACCCGCTCAGGCTCGCCGAGTAGGGCATCGCCGCCGGCGGGTGCTACAGTTGAGGCGCGCCTTGAGAGCGCATGCCCCTCAGATCGGGCAAGACGAACCCGAGATCACTTGAGTGTCGTCGAGAAAGCACAGCATTGGATCATCGAATCTGGCTGACATTTCAGATCTGGCCGATATTCCCTAATCGCTCGCACAGAGCGCGGGTGGGCTTGCCTGGACTGACCGGTGAGCCACCCTTTCCGAAAGGAATTCAGTGACCGACACTGTCGAAGACGCGAATCCTCAGACTTCTGGACGCTCCGGTTTGGACGCGATGCTGCTGCCCGAGCTGAAGAAGCTCGGCGCGTCCCTGGGGGTGAAGGGCACCGGCGCTATGCGCAAGGGGGCCCTCATCGACGCGATCAAGTCCGCTCAACGCGGCGGGTCGAACACCGCCGAGACCTCGGCGTCACGCAAGCGCACCGCAGCGCAGCCGGCCGAACAACCCACGCTGGTTGCCCCGGACGGTCCGCCGTCCGGCGCTGGTGAGGTTGACGACGTGGCGGCACGCCTGGAGGCGCTGAAGGCTGGTGACAAGAACCCCCAGCGCAGTCGCCGTAACGACGGCGGCGAGTCGGGCGGCTCAAGCCAGCGCGGCAACGACCAACAGCGCGGTAATGACCAGCGGGGCAACGACCAGCGCGGTAGTGACCAGCGCGGCAATGACCAGCGCGGTAGTGACCAGCGCGGCAATGACCAGGCCAAAGGCGGCAACAGCCGTGATGACGACGAGTTCGGGGGCGGTCGTCGCAGCCGCCGTCGTCGGAACCGTGATCGCCAGAATCGGCGTCGGAGCGGTGGCTCGGGCGGCATGAACGGTCTGGAGCGCATGGAGGCAGAGCCCGTCGTCAGTGAGGACGATGTGCTGGTCGATATCTCCGGCATCCTGGACGTGCTCGACAACTACGCCTTCGTGCGGACCTCCGGCTATCTGCCGGGATCAGGCGATGCCTATGTGTCGTTGTCGATGGTCCGCAAGTGGGGGCTGCGCAAGGGCGACATCGTCACCGGTGCGATTCGAGCACCCAAGGACGGTGAGCGTCGCGAGAAGTTCAATCCGCTGGTGCGCATCGACACGATCAACGCCGATGCCCCGGAGAAGGCCAAGGATCGGCCGGAGTTCAACAAGCTCACACCGCTGTATCCCTCCGAGCGGCTTCGCTTGGAGACCACGCCGATGAATATGACCGGACGCATCATCGATCTGGTGTCGCCGGTGGGCAAGGGTCAGCGTGGTCTGATCGTGTCGCCGCCCAAGGCCGGCAAGACCTTGGTGATGCAAGCGATCGCCAACGCCATCACCGCCAACAACCCCGAGGTCCACCTGATGGTGGTCCTGGTCGACGAGCGACCTGAGGAAGTGACCGACTTCCAGCGCACCACCTCCGGCGAGGTGATCGCCTCCACCTTCGATCGACCCGCTGACGATCACACCACGATCGCCGAGTTGGCCATCGAGCGTGCCAAGCGGCTGGTGGAACTCGGCAAGGACGTGGTCGTGCTGCTGGACGGCATCACCCGGTTGGGCCGGGCCTATAACTTGGCCGCGCCGGCCTCGGGACGCATCCTTTCCGGTGGCGTCGACTCTGCGGCGCTGTATCCGCCCAAGAAGTTCTTCGGCGCGGCCCGCAATATCGAGGACGGCGGCTCGCTCACCATCCTGGCCACTGCTCTGATCGAGACCGGTTCGAAGATGGATGAAGTGATCTTCGAGGAGTTCAAGGGCACCGGCAACATGGAACTGCGGCTGCGTCGCGAGCTTGCCGACAAGCGCATCTTCCCGGCCATCGACCCCATTGCCTCCGGCACTCGTCGTGAGGAACTGTTGATGGGTCGCGACGAGTTGGCGATCATCTGGAAGCTCCGCCGAGTGCTCAGCGCCCAGGATCCGCAGCAGAGCCTGGAGATGCTGCTGAACCGGATGCGCAAGACGCAGTCCAACCGAGAGTTCCTGATGGTGATCTCCAAGACCACGCCCAGCCCGGAGTGATCCGATTCTTCTCCTAGACTGGTCGGCGTGACTGAAGCCACCGACGAGCTGAGTTCCGCCGTCATCGAGACGGTGGGACGCACCGTTCGCCGCTCACGCAAGCGTTTGGGCATGTCGGTCCAGTCCTTGGCCGAAGCGGCCGGGGTGAGCTTCGGCCTCATCAGTCAGTTGGAACGGGGCTTGGGGAATCCCTCCCTCAATTCACTGCAGCGCATCTCGCTCGCGCTGGGCCTGGGCCTAGGGCAGCTGTTTCTGGAGCCCAGCGCGGAGTTGGTGGTCGTCTCGGCGTCCAACCGGGAGTTGATGCCCGAGGACTCCGATGAACCCGTCGAACGGCAAGTGCGCCGAGAATTGCTGACCCCGCGCACGGCGAGGGTTCAAGTCATCCGCTCCACGCTTCCGGTGGGCTTCAGCAACGAAGCGCAGCCCTATCGGCATCTGGGAACCGAGACCACTCTGGTCGAACAGGGAGTACTGATTCTCGGACGCGCGGGTCGACGGGTGGAGTTGTCAGCGGGCGATACCGCGACCTACGACTGTTCGCAGCCACACTGGTGGGCGAACGGCCACGAGGGCCCCACGACCGTCATTGGTGTGGTCGTCCCGCTGGAGCAGTGAGCTCCGCTCTCACACCGTGAGCAGCTTTGTCACGGTTGGATTTCGACATCGGTGCTGCTGTTGGCGCGGCCCAGTTGGTGCCACATAATGATCGAGGCATCATCAAAATGATGGAGCTTCGACACTCGGCTGAATGGAAACACTATGAAACGCACAGCCATTGCGGGCATCGCGGGGTTGGCCGCGGCCCTGCTCTTGAGCGGTTGTGGAGCGTCCGGCACGCCGTCGGCGCAGGCAGATCCGAATGCGACCCTGGTAGCAGCTATCGGTGGGGAACCGGACAAGCTCGATCCGCAAAGCACCACCTCCTATTTCGCCTTCGAGGTGTTGGAGAATGTCTTCGACACCCTCGTGGAGCCTGACCAGAACCTTGACATGCAGCCAGCGCTGGCCGAGTCGTGGACTGTCAGCGACGATCAGTTGACCTGGACCTTCACCCTGCGTCAGGGCGTGACCTTCCAGGATGGATCGGACTTCACCAGCGCGGACGTGGTCTACTCCTATCGGCGCATCATCGACGAGAAGCTTGCCAACGCCTGGCGGCTCAGCGCGATCACAGACATCAGCGCACCTGATGCCAGCACCGTGGTGATCACCGTCGGGCAGCCGACCCCCAATCTGTTGTCCTCCCTGGGTGGATTCAAAGGCATGGCCATCGTGAGCAAGGCCAATGTCGACAGCAAGAAGATCAATACCGCCCCGGTGGGCACCGGCCCGTTCTCGGTGGCCGAGTATGTCTCCGGTGACCACATCACCCTCGATGCCAACCCCAGCTATTGGGGCGGCGCTCCGAAGGTGGCCAAAGTCGAGTTCCGCTTCATCAGTGAGTCGGCGACCGCGCTGGCCGCCTTGCGCAGCGGCGACGTCCAGTGGACCGATGTGGTGCCGACCCAACAGGTGAGCACTCTGCAGTCGGATTCTGCGGTGACGTTGGGACTGGCGCCGTCCAATGACTACTGGTACCTGGCTCTGAATGAGGCCCGCAAGCCGTGGTCGGATGTCCGGGTGCGTCAGGCGATCGCCTACGCCATCGATCGCGACGCCATCGTGCAGGCGGTCAGCTACGGCACGGCGGTGAAGAATCAACTCGCGATTCCGAAGACGAGCAAGTGGTACACCGAATATGCACCCTTCAGCACCGACCTGGAGAAGGCGAAGGCGTTGATGGCCGAAGCCGGGTACACCGGCGGCAAGCTCGACCTGCTCGCCACCAAGGATTACCCCCAGACGGTGACCGCCGCGGAGATCATCGCCGCCAATCTGAAGCCCCTGGGCATCGAGGTGAGCATTCGAAAGCCGGACTTCTCCACCTGGTTGGACGATGAGGGCAAGGGCAACTTCGACATGTTCATGCTGGGTTGGCTGGGCAATATCGATCCCGATGACTTCTACTACGCTCAGCATCACAGCAAGGGTGTGAACAACTTCCAGAAGTTCTCCAACGCCGAGGTCGACAGGTTGCTGGACGCCGGACGTGTCGAGACTGATCAGGTCAAACGCAAGGATCTCTACGCACAGGCCGCGAAGATCATCGCCGACGAGGTCAGCTATGCCTACCTGTACAACCCGGCCGTGATCCAGGTGTGGTCGCCCTCATTGCAGGACTACACCACCCGCTCGGATCGGGCGATTCGATTCCGGACGGCGTACCTGACCAAGTGATTGATTCTCACCTGACGGGCAGGAGAGGGGTATGCGTGTGAGTTTGGGCTCTGTGGCCCGCTTCATGGGTACCCGTCTCCTGTCCTCGGCCATCGTGCTCTTCGGCGTGGTGGTCGTGGTCTTTGCGCTCATCCAGTTGGTTCCCGGTGATCCGGTGCGACTGGCTCTGGGCACCCGATTCGACCAAGAGGCCTACGATGCGCTGCGGGCGGCCTCCGGCCTGGATCGGCCCTTGGTCGAACAGTTCTTCAGCTACCTGGGCGGAGTGTTGACCGGAGATCTCGGCGTGAGCTTCCGCAACGGCCAACCCGTGGTGGAGATCCTGCTTTCGCGGCTGCCGGCCACGGTTTCGTTGGCGATTCCGGGGCTGCTGATCGCACTGCTGATTGCGGTGCCGGCCGGCATCTTCTCGGCGCTCCACGAGGGGAAGGTCAGCGACGGGATCGTCCGAGTCGCCAGCCAGGCCGGCGTGTCGATTCCCGACTTCTGGTTGGGCCTGCTGCTGATTTCGCTGTTCGCGGTGCGCTTGGGGTGGCTGCCGTCCAGCGGCTACGTTCCCATCGCCACCGACCCGGCGCAGTGGCTTCGTCAAGTGGTACTGCCGGCGACGACGGTGGGCATCGTGGCCGGGGCCATCATGACCCGCTATATCCGCGCCGCGGTGCTGGAGGTCGCCCATGCCGGGTTCGTGCGCACCGCCGTGTCCAAGGGACTAGCACCAGGCAGGGTCACCTTCGCCCACATCGTCCGCAACGCGTTGGTGCCGGTGTTGACCATCACCGGAATACAGCTCGCCACCATTCTGGGCGGCGTGATCGTCGTGGAAGTCGTCTTCGCCTGGCCGGGACTGGGCCGCCTGGTCTACGACGCCGTGGCGGCTCGGGACTACCCGGTGATCCAAGGCGCGGTGTTGCTGATCGCGATGATCTTCTTGGCCGTCAACCTGGTGGTGGACGCTCTCTACGCATTGGTCGACCCGAGGATTCGATTGGCATGAGCGCAGAATCACTCACCGTGGAACCCGCGACCACTCGGTTCAGTTCCTGGCGGCTACTGGCGTCCAACCCGGTGACGGTGGCCAGCATCGTGGTGTTGGCACTGATCATCGCCGTTGCGCTGTTGGCGCCCTGGCTGGCGCCCTACGGCGCCAACGAGATCAACGTGGCCAATCAATTGCATCCCCCGAGTGCCGAGCACTGGTTCGGAACCGACGATCTGGGCCGGGACATCTTCTCCCGGGTGATCCTGGCCGCCGGCACCTCGCTGACCATCGCGTTCGCGGCCGTGGGATTCGCGCTGCTGGTGGGCGGTGGCATCGGCATCGTGTCGGGCTACTTCGGAGGTCCCACCGACGCGGTGTTGATGCGAGTGGTCGACATCATGTTCGCCTTTCCGGTGTTGTTGCTGGCGCTGGCTATCGTCGCGATCTTCCAGCCAGGGATTCCCACCACGATCATCGCCATCGGCGTGGTGTACACCCCGATCTTCGCGCGGGTCGCGCGGGGCAGTGCGTTGTCGGTGCGCACCTCGCCGTTCGTCCAGGTTTCGCAAACCATGGGCACTCCGGCGGTGAGCATCCTGGGACGCCACGTACTGCCCAATATCTCGGGCCCACTGATCGTGCAGACCTCACTCTCGCTTGCCTTCGCCATCCTGTCCGAAGCGGCACTGTCCTTCCTGGGGCTGGGGGTGCAGCCGCCGGATCCCTCCTGGGGCGGCATGATCTTCACCGCTCAAGGATTCTTGGGATTGGCGTGGTGGATGGCGATCTTTCCTGGCGCGGCCATCTTCGTGACCGCCTTGGCGTTCAACCTGGTCGGTGACGGCCTGCGGGATGTTCTGGACCCACGCCAACGAACCATCATCGAAGCAAGGCGGACCGCATGAGTGAGCCATTGCTCCAGGTCGACGACCTGCAGGTCGCGATCGGCCCGGCCGACATCGTGCGCGGGGTGAGCTTCGCCGTGGCGCCCGGCGAAACCCTCGGCATCGTGGGCGAGTCCGGGTCGGGCAAGACGATGACGGTCCTTGCCGCCACCGGACTGTTGGATGCGCCCGGGCGCCGAATCTCCGGCAGCAGCCTGTTGCGCACCACCAGCGGCGAGGCGGTGCAACTCAATGGCGCCAGCCCCCGAACGCTGCGGCGGGTGCACGGTGGTCAGATCGGCTTCGTCTTTCAGGATCCCAGTACCTCATTGAATCCGATGCTCACCATCGGGCGACAGATCGAAGAGTCGCTGGAGGCCCACCGAGGATTGACCCGGCGCGCGGCGCGTTCCAAAGCGACCGAACTGCTCGACGCGGTCGGCATCCCGCAGCCGGAGCAGCGGGTTGACTCCTATCCGCACCAGCTTTCCGGCGGACAACGGCAGCGCGCCATGATCGCCATCGCCCTGGCCTGCGATCCGGGGCTGCTGATCGCCGACGAGCCGACCACCGCCTTGGATGTGACCACCCAGGCACAGATCATCGACCTGGTCCGCGAACTGCAGGCGGCTCGGGGCACCGCGGTGGTGTGGATCAGCCACGACCTCGGCGTGATCGGCCAAGTCGCCGACGATGTTCTGGTGATGGCCACCGGATCGGTGGTGGAGCACCGACCCATCACTGAGGTGTACTACCACCCTCAGCACGACTACACCCGGCAGTTGTTGGCGGCTCGTCCCCGATTGGGTAAGACCGCCGGACCGCCACCGGCCGACCCCGACGCCGACGTGCTGCTGGAGGTTCGGAATCTGGATGTGCGGTTCCCGGTGGCGACCCCGAGTGGACGCAGCATGGTGCATGCGGTCAACGACGTGTCCTTCGAGATCCGCCGTGGAACCACCACCGCACTGGTGGGGGAGTCCGGCTCAGGGAAGTCGACCATCGCCAATGTGCTCACCGGTCTGTTGCAGCCGCGAGCCGGCACCGCCGAATTGGGAACCCTGGATCTCTTGCACGCCAGGAGGGCTGATCGGCGGCGCATCGCCATGGTGTTCCAGGATCCCTTCGCCTCGCTTGATCCGCGGCGTTCGGTTGCCGACGCACTGACCGAGCCGCTACGGACCCATGGCCTGGGCGGGGACAGCGCTGCGTCCCGCGGGGAGCGAGCGATCGAGCTGTTGGAACAGGTCGGTCTTCCCGCGGAGTTCCGGCTGAGGTACCCCCACGAGCTGTCCGGGGGGCAACGACAGCGTGTCTCCATTGCCCGGGCCTTGGCGCTGGAGCCGGAGATCATCATCCTCGACGAGGCCACCGCCTCCTTGGACGTGTCGGTGCAGGCAACAGTGCTGGATCTGCTCGCGGAACTCCAGAAGTCGAAGGGGCTGACTTACCTCTTCATCGCGCACGACTTGGCGATCGTGCAGCAGATGAGCCACAACGTGCTGGTGTTGCGCGACGGTGTGGTGGTGGAAGCCGCGGACGCCGAGACGTTGTTCGCCGACCCGATCCACGACTACACCAAGATGTTGCTGGCCGCGATTCCGCCCGACGCGCCGCGTGCCGCACCGGGCGGGTTCTCAGAAGACCCAGCTACAGACCGGTAGTCGCGGCCACCCGAAGGCACTGCTCAGTGCTGCCACGGACTCAGCGGCTCCCTCGATCAGGCCAGCGGAGGCCAGCGCGCTGGCACTGAATCCACCCAGGTACAGCGATCCGAGGGTTCGAACATCCATGCTGACCTCTGCGGTGTCGCTCACCGTGACCTCGACGTTCTCGCTGAAGGGATCCGCCCGCAGCCGCCATCGCCCGGCGTTGCTGGTGAGCATGTCGTCGGTGAGTTCGATGGTGAGGTCTACCGCGGCCGCATAGCGCCGTCTGCGCAGCGCTTCGGGAGCGTCGATGAGCCGCAGCCACAGATTGTCGATGATGCGGGGGGTTGCAGCGCGGGGATCCACCAGCAAGGTCAGCAGAGGGTCGTCCAGGCCGATCCAGTAGGCCTGGACTGTGCTGGTCAGTTCCAGATCCAGCAGCCGAGTCCACAAGGCGTGCACCACCGCAGGATCGGTAGCGGCATATTCCTGGAGCTCGACCGGTCCCTCGGGTCCGGCCTCGGCCCAGCGGAACTTGCGTCGGAACAGCGCATAACCAACCGGATCGTCCTCCCGGAAGGCCACCATGATGCGCCACTTCTCGAACCCCTCGCGCAACTCCGCTGGATCTGCGTGGAAGTGCGCGCGTAGTCGAGGCGTCTCCCGGGTCGCCCAGCCCGGTGTGTTGATGTTCCTGCCCGCCGCACGGGCGTGCAACCCGGCAACGATCGCCGCATGAGCGTCGAAGTCGAACTCCTCGAAGGTGACCTTGATCGCGTCGCTGCCCGCCACCGGTCGCAGCGCAGCATGATGCTTGATGGTGACTGCTGCGGTCCGGCTGGCCAAGCCGTAGCCAAATCGTCCATAGATCGCCGGCTGCGAGGCGAACAACACCGAAGCAACCTCACCGCGAGCGCGGCAGTCGGCGAAGTGGGTGGTGATCATCGAGCGCAGGAGGCCGCGCCCGCGGTACTGCGGGTGCACTCCCACCGCAGTCAAGCCGGCAACCGCCGTCGTGGCCCCGGGGACCGGGAAGGTGCTGTAGGCGTAGCTGCCGTGCATTGCGGCCAGCGTGTCGCTGCCGGGCTCGGCCAGCGCCCTGCTGCGCTGTGGATCCAGCGGCCAGGGCCAGGCGAGTTGATCACTGGCGGGCACCGGTGAAGGGAAAGCCCAGGTGTCCAAAGCCAGGATCTGGGGCAGTGATTCTTCGGTGAGCGCGACCTCGACCAGGCCATCGATGCGCGTGCTGGTGGGCTGGGACATGCGGGTCAGTCTGCCATCGACGGCACTGCGGTTTGGAGTTGTCCCTCGATTGCGGAACAATGGGACCTCGGTGCCGGTTCACGCCCAGGGCTGCTCAGCCCTCGAAGCGATGGCGACCCGGTGCTCAATGAACAGGAGAAACCATGAAGCAAGGCATCCACCCCGACTACGTGGAGACCCAGGTGACCTGCACCTGTGGCAATACCTTCACCACCCGCAGCACCGCCAAGAACGGCGCGATTCACGCCGAAGTCTGTGCGGCCTGCCACCCGTTCTACACCGGCAAGCAGAAGATCCTCGACACTGGCGGACGCGTGGCCCGGTTCGAGCGCCGGTACGCCAAGAAGGGCAAGTAGCTTCACCGACGCCGGGTCCCAGGAATCTCCTGGGACCCGGCGTTCGTCATTGTTGGATGGGGACCCTCGAAGGGAAAACTGATGTTTGAAGCCGCCGCAGACCTGGAGGCGGAGTTCGCCGAACTGGAGCAAAGGCTCTCCGATCCCGCCGTGCATGCCGACCCGGTGGCCTCGCGCAAGATCGGTCGCCGCTATGCCGAGTTGACCCCCATCATCAAGAACCTGGCCGCCTACCGCCAGCTCAGCGCTGATCTGGCCGCGTCGAGAGAACTCGCCGACGAAGACGAGGCCTTTGCCACCGAGGCTGAAGAACTCAGTGCCCAGTTGGTCGATGTCGAGGGCCGGCTGACCCGACTCCTGGCGCCTCGTGACCCCAACGATTCCGCCGACGCCCTGATCGAGATCAAGTCCGGGGAAGGCGGCGAGGAGTCGGCACTGTTCGCCGGCGATCTGTTCCGGATGTACGCCAAGTACGCCGAGAATCGTGGGTGGAAGACCGAAGTCCTGGACTCGCAGGAGACCGACCTGGGCGGCTACAAATCCATCACCATGGCGGTGAAGGCGACCGGTGCCCCGGATCCGGACAATGCGCCGTACGGCGTGTTGAAATTCGAAGGCGGTGTGCACCGCGTGCAACGCGTCCCGGTGACCGAATCGCAGGGACGGGTGCACACCTCGGCCGCCGGTGTGCTGGTGATGCCCGAGGTGGAGGCCACCGAGGTCGAGATCAACGACGACGACCTGCGTATCGACGTCTATCGCTCTTCAGGCCCCGGCGGGCAGGGCGTGAACACCACCGATTCGGCGGTGCGCATCACCCATCTGCCCAGCGGCATCGTGGTGTCCTGCCAGAACGAGCGTTCGCAGTTGCAGAACAAGGAATCCGCCATGCGCATGCTGCGCTCCCGCCTAGTCGCCAAAGCGGCGGAAGAGGCGGCCTCGGCCGCCTCGGCTGCGCGGAAGTCCCAGGTACGCACGGTGGACCGCTCCGAGCGAATCCGCACCTACAACTTCGGCGAGAATCGCATCGCCGATCACCGCATCGGATTCAAGGCGTACAACTTGGATCAGGTGCTCGCCGGTGATCTTTCCGCGGTGATCGAGGCATTGCAGGCCGCGGACCTAGCCGAACGGCTGGGGCAAGGCCCGGCATGACCAAAGTCTCGGCACTGATCGCGCAGGGAACGGCGCAACTGGGATCAGCGGCAGAAGCGCGCACCCTGCTCGCCTATGCGGCAGGACTCGAGCGAGGCCGCCTCGCCATGGTCGACGATCTGCCCGCAGCCACCATCGAGGCCTATCGATCCCTGCTGCAGCGCCGCAGCACCGGAATCCCCGTGCAATACCTCACCGGGCGGGCCGCCTTCCGGACCGTGGAGGTGGCCGTCGCACCGGGGGTGTTCATTCCCCGCCCGGAGACCGAAGTGATGACGGGCTGGGCCATCGAACGACTGCAGCGAATCACTGCGCCGGTCGTGGTCGAACTGTGCGCCGGCAGCGGCGCTATTTCGCTGGCCATCGCCACCGAGACCACCGGCGTTCGGCAATACGCTGTGGAACTGTCCGAGACCGCAGCCAAGACCGCGGCGGACAACTTGAGCGGGACCGGCGTCGATCTTCGGGTCGGCGACATGGCTGACGCCTTCCCCGAGCTGAACGGACAGGTGGATCTGGTGATCGCCAATCCCCCCTACATCCCGTTGGAGGCCTGGGAGGGAGTCAGCGCCGAGGTGCGAGCTCACGAACCGGCCCTGGCCCTCTTCTCCGGAGCCGACGGCTTGGATGCACTGCGGGTGGTGGCCGCAGTGGCGGCACGACTGCTGCGTCCGGGCGCTGTGGTGTGTGCCGAACATGCCGAATCCCAATCCGAAGCGGTCACCGCCCTGTTCGCCGGCACGGGGTGGTACCACAGTGTGGTCGATCACCAGGACCTGACCGACCGGCCTCGTTTCGTCAGCGGTGTTCGGGCCCAATCACTGGCAGGATGAGCAGCATGGCGCACGTTCTTGAGGTGGGCAGCGACCCCGATGCGGCGATCGATGCTGCGGTTTCGGCGATCAGTGAGGGGAAGTGCATCGTGTTGCCCACCGACACGGTGTACGGCATCGCAGCCAGTGCCTTCGACGCCGACGCGGTGCAGCGCCTGCTCAATGCCAAACAACGCGGACGCGACATGCCGCCGCCGGTCCTGATCGGGGATGTGCTCGCGCTGCCGACTCTCGCCGATGAGGTCACCGAACAGATCCGCGCCGTGGCAGACAGCTTCTGGCCGGGCGCCCTGACCATCATTGTGCGCGCCCAGGCCAGCCTGGATGTGGACCTGGGGGACCGAGGCAGCACGATCGCGGTGCGGATCCCCGACCACGACTTCACTCGAGCACTGCTGCGAGCCACCGGCCCGCTGGCGGTGAGCAGTGCCAACGTCAGCGGACGTCCGGCGGCCCTGAGTATTGCCGAAGCCGTGGATCAGTTGCAGCATTCGGTGGCGGTCTTCCTCGACGGCGGGCCTGCCTCCGGGCCGGTTCCGAGCACGATCGTTGATTTGTCCGGAAAACCTCGGCTGCTGCGCGAAGGGCGCATCAGCGTCACTGACCTGCGCGAGGTGCTGCCGGAATTGGCCGAGGGCTGAGCATGAGGGTTTATCTGATGGTGTTGCTGATCGCTGCTGCGGTCACCTATCTCCTCAGTGGTCTGGCCCGCCGGCTGGCTTTCCGATTCAATGCCGTGGCGACGGTGCGCGACCGCGATGTGCACACCAAACCGATCCCGTATTTCGGGGGGATCTCGATGTGGGTCGGCCTGGTCGCCGCCTTCATGGTGGCCACCAGCCTGCCGTGGCTGGGGGAGTTCGCGCAGGTGCGCCACGATGCCGTGGCCGTGGTGATCGCCGGCGGGGTCATCTGCGCGGTCGGCGTCCTGGACGACATGTTCGAGCTGAACGCCTTGGCCAAGGTGGCCGGTCAACTCATGGCAGCCGGGTTGCTGGTGCTCAACGGGGTCAAGGTGTATTGGATTCCGCTGCCGGACCGCATTATCGCCTTGGATGACGGCACGTCCATCGTGGTCACCATGGTCTTGATCTTCGTGGCGGTCAACGCCATCAATCTGATCGACGGTTTGGACGGCCTGGCGGCCGGTGTGGTCGCCATCGGAGCCAGCGCCTTCTTCAGCTATGCCTACCTGCTGTCGTACGAGCAGGAGCTGGTGCGCGCCACCGGTGCGAGTCTGATCACGGTGGCCACCGTGGGCATCTGCCTGGGCTTCTTGCCTTACAACGTGCATCCGGCTCGGATGTTCATGGGGGACTCCGGCTCGATGCTGCTGGGCTTCCTATTGGCGGCGTCGTCGATCAGCCTCACCGGGCAGGTCGATCCCTCCAAGCTTGCCGATTTTGGCACCAACGCGCTGGCGGCCTACCTGCCGTTGCTGGTGCCGCTGGCCGCGGTGGCCTTGCCATTCCTTGACCTGGTGATGGCCTACATTCGACGCACAGTCGCCGGCAAGCTGTGGTACCAGGCGGACAAGCAGCATCTGCACCACCGCATGTTGAAGCTCGGGCACAGCCATCGGCGAGCGGTCGCCCTGTTGTGGCTGTGGTCTGCCGTGATCGCCTATGGCGCTGTCCTGATCGGTCTGTTCCCGTCGGTGCTCATCCTGGTCATCTGGCTGCTGGCGATCTGTTTGGCTGCGCTGCTCACCTGGGGGCCGAGGATGCGAACTCGAGTGCGGTCGGCCCATGGCTGAGGGGCGTGCCTTGAGCCCGCGGCGGCGCGCTCTGCGACTGCTGGCTGCCGGCTCCGGTGGCGCTGTGGCGGCTTGGGCGTTGGCCGCTCTTGGCTTCGGGTTGCTGGTCGGACCCTCGGCGCTGGTTGCGGTGCTGATCGGCGGTCTGATCACGATCGGGTTCTTCATGGTGGGCCAGCTCGTGCAGGTCGCCCTGGCCGCAGCAGAGCCGGTCGTGGTGATGATGGCCAGCCTGGTGTCGTACCTGTTCCGGGTGGTCGCGGTGGCGTTGGTGGCAGCCTGGATTGTGAAGCAGGTGCCCTGGGTGGATGGCCGTCAACTGGGTGTGACGATCCTGATCGTGCTCGCGGGTTGGCTCGCCGCCGAGGTATTTGCCTTCTCTCGGCTGCGGGTGCCCGCGTTCGACCCGCCACAAGGACAAACAGACTAGGTAACATCATGGAATCGATAGGCACTTTTGCCTGATATGGTGCTGCCACCATGGGTGATCGCAACGGCACGAGTGACGGCTATCGCGTATTGAGCCTCATGCTGGCCGGACCTGCGCTGTATGGCGGAATCGGTTGGTTGCTGGATGCCTGGCTGCATACCTCATGGCTTCTCTTGGTAGGGGTGATGGTCGGTTTGGGCCTGAGCACTTACCTTGTGATTTCACGTTACGGACGCACCGTATGAACGGCCTGACCGAGGAGGTTGTATGCCCGGCCTGACCGGCCTGTTTATTCCCCTGGAGTGGGACGTCTGCACTCACACTGAGGGCGGCGAAGAAGGCCTCATCATCGGGGTCGGCAGCTTCTGCGCCCGTCCGCTCTTCCCGGGATTGGGCCCGGAGTTCTACTGGATCAACAATCAGCTCTTCCAAGCGGTGCTCGGCGCCGTCTTGGTGATCGCCTTCTGGCTGTGGGTATCGCGCTCGCACAAGCTGGTCCCCGGCAAGCGGCAATACTTCGGCGAGCTGGCCTACAACTTCGTGCGTGACGGCATCGCCCGCGACATGCTCGGGCATGACTTCCGCAAGTTCGTTCCCTATCTGGTGGCGCTGTTCAGCTTCCTGCTGGTGAACAACCTGTTCGGGCAGTTCTTCTTCTTCATGTTCCCGACCTTCTCCAAGATCGGCTACGCATGGGGTCTGGCGGGTCTGACCTTCCTGCTTTACAACGGCGTGGGTATCTACAAACACGGGTTGTTGAAGTATCTGAAGAACAACACGATGCCTGCCGGCGTGCCGTGGTGGATGCTGCCGCTGGTGATGCCGCTGGAGTTCTTGTCGAACTTCATCATTCGCCCGATCACTTTGGCGCTGCGACTCTTCGCCAACCTGTTCGGCGGCCACTTGGTGGTGCTGGTCTTCGTGGTCGGCGGCACCATGCTGCTGACCTGGACCGAAGGCCCGCTGAATGGCAAACCCGAATGGCTGCTACACACCGCCGGTGGCGTGGCACTGGTCTTCAGCTTGGCGATCTTCGCCTTGGAACTGTTCGTCTCGGTCATGCAGGCCTATATCTTCACGGTCCTGACCGCCCAATATGTCGCCTCGGCACTAGCCGATGAGCACTGAGCAACTGTAAGAAACCCTCGAAAGGAAATCATCCATGATCCCAATGGAAATGGTCGGCTCCCTGAACATGATCGGCTACGGCCTGGCAGCGATCGGCCCCGGCATCGGTATCGGCCTGGTCTTCGCCGCCGTCATTCAGGGCACCGCTCGTCAGCCTGAGGCCAAGGGTGCCTTGATGAGCACCGCCTGGATCGGCTTCGCCCTGACTGAAGCGCTGGCCATCATCGGCATCGCGCTCGCCTTCGCCCTGTAATGAGGTTTGGGGGAATGTTCCCACTGGAATCCGGCATGCCGCCGCTGACTCCGGAGTACACCTCGGAGTTGGTCGCAGGCGTCGTGTTGTTCCTGATCATCCTGGTGGTGGTCTGGAAGTTCGTGGTGCCGAAGTTCGAGGAGACCTACGCCGAACGATCGGCTGAGATCGCCGGTGGTATCGAGAAGGCGGAGCGGGCTCAGGCAGAGGCTGCTGAGGCGCTGGCCGAGTATCAGGCACAGTTGGCCGAGGCGCGAGCCGAGGCAGCCAAGATCCGGGAAGAAGCCAAGGCAGATGCTGCCGCGGCCTCGGCCGAGATCCGGGCCGCGGCTGCTGCCGATGCGGAGCGTCTGGTGGCCAATGCTCGTGCACAGATCGGTGCCGAGCGCGCGCAGGTAGTGCAGCAGCTACGTGGCGAAATCGGTGGTCTGGCCACCGAACTGGCCGGCAAGATCGTCGGGGAGTCGTTGGCCAAGGACGCGGCTGCCCGCCGCACCGTCGACCGTTTCCTCGCTGAGCTCGAGTCGCAACCGGTGGAGCAGGCATGAATGCAGCCACCGAAGCCCGGATTTCGGAGCTCGACCGCACGGTCGATGCCCTGAAGCCCACGCTGAGCCTGGCCGAGGAACTGTTCGGTATCGCCGATGTGCTCCACGAGCAGGCCACCTTGCGCAACGCTCTGGCCGATTCGACCACGGCCGACGACAGTCGGCGGGCGATGGCTGCAGCGCTGTTCGGTGGCAAGCTGAGCGAGACGGCGACGTCGATCATCGGCGAGGCCGCCGGACTGCGGTGGGGGATCGGGTCGCGTCTGACCGACGCGATCAATCGGCAGGGCCTGCGGGTGCTGTTCGGAACTGCTCAGGCCGCCCAGGCACTGGACCAGGTGGAATCCGAATTGTTCCATCTGAACCGTGCTGTGGCAGCCGACACCGAGCTGCGCCAGGCATTGGACAATCGCAACGCCCCGCTTGCAGCGCGGCTGACGCTGTTGTCGGATCTGCTGTCGACGAAGGCAGACCCGGTGACCTTGGCCCTGGCGCAGCGCGCAGTCGCTGCCTCACAGCGATCGTTCGAAGCGACCACCGAGGAATACCTGCGGCTGGCCGCAGCGATTCGGGAACGCGCCATTGCGACCGCGACCGTGGCTCAGCCGCTCACCGCGGCTCAGACCAAGAAATTGCGGGAGATTCTGGTTCGGAAGCTCGACCGTGAGGTCAACCTGCAGATCGTGATCGACCCCAGCGTGCTCGGCGGCGCTCGGGTGAAGGTCGGCGACGAAGTGATCGAGGGCACGGTCGCCGCCCGCCTGGCCGCCGCTCAACAACAACTCACCCAGTAGAAATCGAAAGCAGAAGGTGCACAAATGGCCGATCTGACCATCAGCCCCGAGGAGATCCGGGACGCCCTGGACAAGTTCGTGACGAACTTCAACCCCGAGGCCGCCAGCCAGGACGAGGTGGGCGTGGTTGCCACCTCCGGTGACGGCATCGCGCGGGTGGAGGGCCTCCCGTCCGCCATGGCGAATGAGCTGCTCAAGTTCGAGAACGGCACGCTCGGTATCGCGCTGAACCTGGACGTCCGCGAAATCGGCGTCGTGGTGCTCGGCGATTCCGAAGGCATCGAGGAGGGCGGGGTTGTCCGCCGCACCGGCGAGGTGCTCAGCGTTCCGGTCGGTGACGGCTACTTGGGGCGTGTGGTGGATTCCATGGGTAACCCGATCGATGGTCTGGGTGAGATCACCGACATCGACGGGCTGCGGGAGTTGGAGCTGCAGGCCGCCGGCGTCATGGATCGCCAGAGCGTCAACGAGCCGCTGCAGACCGGGATCAAAGCGATCGACTCGATGACGCCGATCGGTCGCGGACAGCGCCAGTTGATCATCGGTGACCGCAAGACCGGCAAGACGGCCATCGCGGTGGACACCATCATCAACCAGAAGGCCAACTGGGAATCCGGTGATCCGACCAAGCAGGTTCGCTGCATCTACGTCGCGATCGGTCAGAAGGGCTCGACCATCGCTGCGCTGCGCACCAAGCTGGAAGAGGCCGGTGCGATGGCCTACACCACCATCGTGCACTCCCCAGCGTCGGATCCGGCCGGCTACAAGTACATCGCCCCGTACTCCGGTTCGGCCATCGGCCAGCACTGGATGTACGCCGGCAAGCATGTGCTCATCATCTTCGACGACCTGACCAAGCAGGCCGAGGCCTACCGCGCCATGTCGTTGCTGCTGCGTCGCCCGCCGGGCCGCGAGGCCTACCCCGGCGACGTGTTCTACCTACACAGCCGCTTGCTGGAGCGCTGCGCGAAGCTGTCCGACGAGCTCGGCGGCGGATCGATGACGGGGCTGCCGATCATCGAGACCAAGGCCAACGATGTGTCGGCCTACATTCCGACCAACGTGATCTCGATCACCGACGGTCAGATCTTCCTGCAGTCCGACCTGTTCAACGCCAACCAGCGTCCGGCCATCGACGTCGGCATCTCGGTGTCCCGCGTGGGTGGTGCCGCGCAGGTCAAGGCCATGAAGAGTGTGTCGGGCACCTTGAAGATCGGCCTGGCGCAATACCGCGACATGGAAGCCTTCGCGATGTTCGCCTCCGACCTGGACGCCGCATCCCGGCGCCAGTTGGAGCGGGGCGCGCGGCTGGTGGAGTTGCTGCGTCAGCCGCAGTACACCCCCTACCCGGTAGCCGATCAGGTCATCAGCGTGTGGGGCGGCATCAACGGCAAGTTCGACGATGTGCCGGTGGCCGACGTGCTGCGTTTCGAGCAGGAGTTCCTGGCCTACCTCAAGCACCACACCGAGGTGCTGACCGTGATCGGTGAGACCGGTAAGTTCGACGATGACACTCAGGCTGCTGCCGAGGAAGCTCTGGAGGCATTCCGCCGCCAGTTCGTCGCCAGCGACGGTACCCCGCTGGCGACCGCAGACGATCCGGCCGAGGTCATCGCGGAAGAGGACATGGACCACGAGCAAATCGTGGTTCAGAAGAAGCGGAGCTGATCAATGGGAGCCAGCCTTCGCGAACTGCGCCAGCGGCGCAAATCGGTGACGGCCACCAAGAAGATCACCCGGGCCATGGAGCTCATCGCCTCCTCCCGGGTGCTCAAGGCCCAGCAGGCCGCTGCCCGCACCCTGCCCTACACCCGAGAGTTGAATCGGGCGGTCTCGGCGGTGGCGACCTACTCACGCACCGATCACCCGCTGACCCGGCCGCAGGCGGACAAGCCGCGTCGGGTGGCGGTGGTGTTCATCACCTCCGACCGCGGTATGAACGGCGCGTACTCCTCCAATGTGATCAAGATGGTTTCCCAGATGCGGGAGCGCTTGGACGCCGAGGGCATCGAGATGGTGCGTTACGCCGTCGGGCGCAAGGGCATCGGATACCTCAGCTATCGCGGCATGGACATGGCGGCGTCATGGTCTGGCTTCTCCGACTCGCCGACCTATGATCGCGCGGTCGACATCGCCGATCGATTGGTGGAGGACTTCCTGCGTCCCTACGAAGAGGGCGGCGTCGACGAGATCTGGACCATCTACACCCGGATGGAATCCATGCTCAGCCAGACCCCGCGGGCACGGCGCGTGCTGCCCCTGGAAGTGGTCCAAGGCGTCCACGAGGTCTCCGGCGAGGAACTGCTTCCGCTGTACGAGTTCGAGCCCAGCCCTGAGGCGGTGCTGGATCGGCTGCTGCCGCTGTATGTGCGCAGCCGGATCTGGTTCTACCTGTTGCAGTCGGCGGCATCGCAGTTGGCCAGCCAGCAGAAGGCGATGAAAGCCGCAACTGACAACGCGCAGCAACTGATCGAGGGGCTGACCCGGGCCGCCAACCAGGCTCGCCAGGCCGAGATCACCCAAGAAATCAGCGAAATCGTCGGCGGTGCCAGCGCACTGGCCGACCTCACCCAAGACCAGAACTAGGCAAAGGCAGACTTCGAATGACTGTGACTACCGAAAAGATCGCAGCGGCCACCGGGCGGGTTGCCCGGGTTATCGGCCCGGTGGTGGATGTGGAGTTCGCCGCCGACCAGATGCCCGACATCCTCAATGCGGTGCGGATCGAGATCAGCGACGGCGAGCAGACCCGCACCATCACCGCCGAGGTCGCTTTGCACGTCGGCGACAACATGGTGCGAGCCATTTCGCTGAAGCCCACCGACGGTATGCGTCGTGGTGCCAAGGTGACCGATACCGGCGCACCGATCTCGGTGCCCGTGGGCGATGTCACCAAGGGCCGGGTGTGGAACGTGACCGGCGACTGCCTCAATGAGGACCTGGTTGCGAACAAGGTTGAGATCGCCGAACGCTGGCCGATTCACCGTGCCGCCCCGAAATTCGATGCGCTGGAGCCGAAGACCGAGATGCTGGAGACCGGCATCAAGGTGCTCGACCTGCTCACCCCCTACGTGAAGGGCGGCAAGATCGGCCTGTTCGGCGGTGCCGGTGTGGGCAAGACGGTGCTGATCCAGGAAATGATCTACCGCATCGCCCACAACTTCGGTGGCACCTCGGTGTTCGCCGGTGTGGGGGAGCGCACCCGTGAAGGTAACGACCTGATCGAGGAAATGATCGAAGCCGGCGTCATGAAGGACACCGCCTTGGTGTTCGGCCAGATGGATGAGCCGCCGGGCACTCGCTTGCGCGTCGCGCTGTCGGCACTGACCATGGCGGAGTACTTCCGCGATGTGCAGGACCAGGACGTGTTGTTGTTCATCGACAACATCTTCCGTTTCACCCAGGCCGGTTCGGAGGTCTCGACCCTGCTGGGCCGTATGCCTTCGGCGGTGGGCTACCAGCCGACGCTGGCCGACGAAATGGGGCAGCTGCAGGAGCGGATCACCTCGACCCGCGGCCACTCGATCACCTCGATGCAGGCGATCTACGTGCCCGCCGACGACTACACCGACCCGGCTCCGGCGACCACCTTCGCGCACCTGGACGCCACCACCGAGCTCAGCCGCGAGATCGCCTCGCGTGGTCTGTACCCGGCTGTGGATCCGCTGAGCAGCTCCTCGCGCATCCTCGATCCGCAGTTCGTGGGCCAGGAGCACTACGACACGGCAACTCGGGTGAAGCAGATCCTGCAGCGCAACAAGGAACTGCAAGACATCATTGCCATCCTGGGTGTGGACGAGCTGAGCGAGGAAGACAAGATCATCGTGGCTCGGGCTCGGCGCCTGCAGCAGTTCCTCAGCCAGAACACCTACATGGCAACCAAGTTCACCAACGTCGAGGGTTCGACGGTGCCGTTGGCCGACACCATCGAGTCGTTCAAGATGATCTGCGACGGCGAGGTTGATCACATCGCTGAGCAGGCGTTCTTCAACGTCGGTGGTATGGATATGGTGTACGCCAACTGGGATCGCATTCAGAAGGAAGGCTGAGGTGGCACAACTTCGGGTAGAGGTCGTCGCGGCTGAGGGTATCGCCTGGGAGGGGGATGCCCTGAGCGTGATCGCTCGTACCTCCGAGGGTGATATCGGCATCATGCCGAATCACGAGCCGCTGCTGGCGACGTTGTCACCGTGCGCGGCTGAGATCCTCACCGTTGACGGCAACCGCGAGGTCGTGGCGGTCGACGGCGGGTTCATCTCGGTCGCCGACAACCGCGTGTCGGTGCTGTCGCCGATGGCCCGGGTGGCCGCCGAGATCGACCTGAAGGCCGCCGAGCACGAATTGGCTGCAGCCGAGAAGCGACTGAACGAGGGTGAGATCGACGAGCAGACTCGTCATCACTACCTTCGTGCACATGCTCAGCTCAAGGCTGCCCGAATGGCACACGGCCACTGATCGGCGGTGAGCAGTGCCCGTGGATCTCTTGCCGATCGCGGAGTGGTCCGTCCTGGCACTGTTCATCATCCTGGTGGTTCCGGTCGTTTTTTTGGCGAGCCGACGCCGCTGGCTTTCTCGCCAGGGTGGGCTATTCGACTGCAGTCTGCGACTGACGGATAAGACGCCTGGAGCCGGGTGGGCTCTGGGCGTCGCCCGTTATTCGGGCGACAATCTGGAGTGGTTTCGGGTCTTCTCGCCGTCGTTACGGCCCCGGATGATCTTTCCTCGCTCGGTGACTCGCGCCGGCGAGCAACGGGAGCCGGACGCCATCGAGTCCGTCGTGCTGAGCGACAATCAGCGCATCGTGGGTCTGGAGTCGGCGAACGGAGAGGTCTGGGAGCTGTCGATGTCGATCGCGTCTTTGACCGGTCTGTTGAGCTGGTTGGAGTCAGCGCCACCCGGTGCGCGCTACCGCTGATCCTCGCCGATGATGCGGGCCCGGGCTCGCGCCGCGGCGGTATCAGGCGGTTGGCGATCCTTGCCCGGCACCCAGAGCACTTCGGTGCCGTCGGGTGCGCACGCCCGCGCGAGAATGAAGAGGAGATCGGACAGCCGGTTCAGATAGGTCACGGCGAGGGGATTGACGCCTCCGGCTCGACCTTCGGTGGCGGGTTGCGTGCCGTGCACCGCAGCGGCGGCCCACGCAGTGCGCTCGGCGCGTCGCACCACCGCACGTGCCAACTGCAACCAGGCCGTCGCGGCGCCACCGCCGGGCAGTACGAAGGACTTCAGTTCGGGCAACTCCGCAGAGTACTGGTCACACCAGGCCTCCAGGCGGTCGAGGTAGTCCTGCTCCACCCGCAGTGGCGTCACGTCCGGGTCCGCCACCAGCGGCGTGGCCAGGTCGGTGCCACAGTCGAACAGCTCGTTCTGAAGGTGGCCGAGAATCGAGGCGATGTCGGCTGGCAGCTCAGGGGCGGTGAGTGCCAATCCGATGATGGAGTTGGCCTCGTCGATGTGGCCATAGGCCTGAACACGCGGGTCGGTTTTGCTCACCTCGGAGAGGTCGGCAAGCCGGGTGCTCCCGGCATCTCCGGTACGGGTGTAGATGCGCGTCAGATTCACCATGTGAATCAATCAACACCGGCGAGACATGACTGTCAAACGCGCTGTGCTGTGGCAGCGTAGGGCGAGTGAGAACACCAGCGATTTTGATGATGACCGCGGTCGCAACCGCCACCTTGAGCCTGGCAGTCGGCTGCACGCAAACGCCAACGGCAACACCAGGCCAATCCGCTGGCAGCGCCGCATCCGCCGGGACCACATCCTGCACCTATCAGACGACCGGTGGCGCGAGCCGCCAGGTCACGACACCTCCCACTGCCGGTGTGCCTGCGACTGGCACGGTGGAGTACGTCGTGAAGCTCAACAGCGGGGATGTCCCGATCACCCTGGATCGTGCGAATGCCCCGTGTGCGGTGAACTCCTTCATCTCGCTCGCCGAGCAGGGTTTCTACGACGACACACCGTGTCATCGGCTGGGGGTCGCCACGGGCTTCTCGATGCTGCAATGTGGCGATCCCACCGGATCCGGCACCGGTGGACCGGGGTACCAGTACAGCGAGGAGTTGACCGGCACCGAGACCTACCCGGCAGGGACCTTGGCGATGGCGCGCACTTCGGCACCGGGCAGCCAGGGATCTCAGTTCTTCCTGGTGTTCGACGACACCCAGTTGAGCCCGGACTACACCGTGTTCGGAACCATCGACGCCACCGGCATCGCCGTACTGAAGAAGGTGGCCGCGGCAGGTACCGACAACAGTGAGGGCCAGGGTGTGGGGCATCCAGCCAAGTCGGTGACGATCACCGCGGTGACGCCGCGCTGAGCTCGGCCAGAGCCGAGATGACGGCCTCCGGATTGTCGGAATGCACCCAATGCCCGGCAGCGGGAATCTCCACGGTGCGGACCAGCGGAAAATACTGCTGCATCAGTCGGATGTCGTCGGGACGGTAGTAGGCCGACTGCTGACCGACGATCCAGGCCGTGGGGCCGGGGAAGCTCGGGCCGGCGGTGATCGGCCAGTCGGCGATTTCGGCCAAGGATCGATCGATGAGATCGAGATTCGGCTGCCACTGCCAGCCGTCGCGGTCGCGCAGGTTGGTGAGCAGGAACTGGCGTACCGGTGGCTGCGGGATTTGTTCGGCCAGCTTCGCGTCGGCATCGGCTTTACTGGTGACGGTGCTCAAGTCCAGGCTGCGCATGGCGTCGAGGAAGACACCGAAGCCGGACACTTGGGCTGAGTTCGACGGCGCGATGTCCATCACAGCCAGCCCGGCGAACACCGACGGCTCGCTGAGAGCAGCCAACATGGCCACCTTGCCGCCGAAGGAATGACCGGCCAGCACCAGCCTCGGATGTGCTCCGAACCGATCGATGATGTCGTCGACGACGGTCTGAACGGTATCGGCGTAGCTGAAATCCTCGGTCCAGTCGCTGTCACCGTGATTGGGCAGGTCATAAAGCGCCGAAGCACCGAGACCGCTCAAACCTTGGGCGATGCGCATCAGATTGCGGCCCCGTCCGAAGAGCCCGTGCAGGAAGACGAAACGAGGGTTTCCCTCCCCGACCATGGTGACGTTCAGACGGGTCATCACTTCCTCCTGCTCCAGCATGCACTGTGCCAATGGCGTCGATCCTCGACTGCCGAGGACGAGCCGATGTCGGGAATCCGTGGCCACACCACGACATGAGCGACGCCGGGCCCGAAGCTGCGATTGCAGCCCGGGCATCGGTAGGTCTTGGTGGCGGCGTCAGCCGACATGGCTTGCACCATCCACTCACCGTCGTCCTTGCGGTCGGCGCGAGCGAAGGCACCCACCGACAATGGTCGGGGTGCACGCAGATGCTTGGAAGGGCGTTTGGCCATGATCTTGTCCTATGACATGAGGGCTGAATGGGCAAGCCGAAGCCGGGCCGTGTAGGTTGGCCGAGTGCGCCTGCTGATTGCCCGTTGCCAAGTTGATTATGCCGGACGACTCACCGCTCACCTTCCGATGGCGACGCGACTGATCATGGTCAAAGCCGACGGATCGGTGTCGATTCACGCCGACGATCGAGCCTATAAGCCGCTGAACTGGATGAGCGCCCCCTGCACCCTGACCGTGACACCGCCGCCGGAGGATGTGGAGGCTGTGGTGGCGGCCTGGGAGTCCGAGCTCACCGAGGTGTGGGAGGTCCGGAACAAGGACGGCGACACCTTGCAGATCGCGATCGGGAAGGTCTTCCACGATTCGGCCCACGAATTGGGCATCGATCCCGGGCTGCAGAAGGATGGCGTTGAGGCACACCTGCAGGCGCTGCTGGCCGAGAACCCCGGTACCTTCGGCGACGGCTGGACCCTGGTGCAGCGGGAATACCTCACCCCGATCGGTCCGGTGGACCTGCTGTTCCGCGATGACAGCGGCGCCTATGTGGCGGTGGAAGTGAAGCGTCGTGGCGAAATCGACGGGGTGGAGCAACTCACGCGCTACCTGGAGCTGATGAATGCCGACCCGTTGCTGGCACCGGTGCGTGGTGTCTTCGCAGCTCAGCAGATCAAGCCGCAGGCCAAGACTCTCGCGGGCACTCGAGCCATCGAATGCGTGCTGGTCGACTACAACGCCCTACGCGGCCTTGATCACAGTGAGGATCGGCTGTTCTGAGCTGATTCAGATGCGGTCCAGATGAGGAACCAGCACCTCGCGGTACAACAGCAGCAAGGCGGCGGTGATCGGGATGGCCAAGATGGCGCCGATCATGCCGAGGAGCAGGCCGCCGGAGATCGCGGCCAGCATCACCAGCACCGCCGGGATCTGCACCGAATGTGCGAACACGCGGGGTTGGATGAAATAGGCGTCGATCTGTTGGTACACCAGGAAGAAGGCCAAGGTGATCAAACCAGTGGTGGGGGAGAAGGCGAACCCGACGATGGACAAGATGATCATCGAAATCGTGGTGCCGACCAGTGGCACGAAGGCGAACATGCCTACCACGACGGTCAAGGCCATCGCGTAGCGTCCCATTCCGACAATGTTCAAGAAGGTGAAGGCGACCGTCATTGAGATCAGCACGACGGTGAACAATCCGGACACATACCCGCCGACGCGGCGGAACATCTCGTTGGCCAGGTATCTCACCCGAGGTCGGCGCGAGGCTGGTGCCAACTGATAGATGAGCTCCTTGATCGACGGCAGCGTGATCAGGAAATACAGGGTCAGCACGGTGGTGATGATGACGGTGAAGATGACATTGGCCACGACCTGACCGGCTCCGACCAAGCCACCGAAGAGCCCGGTGATGAGCTCGCCTGAAGTCAAATACGAAACGGCGCGATCAATGACCTGGAATTGGGCGTCGAACGCGGCTATCTGAGGATTCTGGCGCAGGTTCTGCAGATAGGACGGCGACTGAATCATCAACAGATTCACCTGTTCGGTGACCACCGGAACGACCGCCCATCCGGCGAGGACCAGCAGCCCGATGACACCCAAGGCGACGATCAGCACCGCCCAGCCTCTGCGAATACGGTGCTCGTGCAGCCAACTCACGGCGGGATTCAGTCCGAGTGCGATCGCCAGTGCCAGCAGCACCAACACCAGGATCGTGCGCAGATTGACGATGGCCGTCACCAGTCCGAAAGCTGACAGGGCCCCCAAGGTGAGAAGAAAGCCGATCTGCAGCGGACTGCGTTCCAGCAGCGATACCCGCGGCTTGTCGCCGTCAGTGACTCCCGGATTGAAGTCCGGGGGTGTCGGCTGTGTGATGCGACGCCAACGGCGTAGCCAACTGCGGCTGGAGTCCGGTGCCGCCGACGGCGTCGGTTCGACTTCGCGCGGATCAGACGGATTCGGCTCGTCGCCGGAGGTCATGGGCTATTCCGCACCGACAGAGTGGGAAACCAAGGATTCGTCAGAGCCCTTCTTGGCAGACCCGCGCACGATGACTTCGGTCTCATCGGAATCATCTGCGGCCTCGGCCGGCTCGTCGACCAGTTCGGCAGCATCGGCAGGCTCCGGTACGACGGCCTCAGCCACCTCCACCTCACCGTCTTCGTCGGCGTCGCCGTATTCCTGGATGCTCTTGCCTGCCAGACTGGACAACTCGTTGAGTTGGGCCAGGATCGCCTTGTGTCGACCGGACAGCATCTCAACGGCGGCCTCGAGTTTGGCCTTCTTGAGCTCAGCCACCCGAAGCGCCTCGGCGTGCACATTCTTGGCCTCCGCACGCGCGCTGCTGATGATGGTCTCTGCCTGCGCTTGAGCGGCTTGGCGGGTGCTCTCGGCCTCCGCGAGCACGGACTCGCGGCGCTGATCCCAGGTCTGGGTGTCGGACTCGATCTTGGCCTGATACTCCTCGGCCTGAACGCGGGCCTGCTCCATCAGCTCGTTGAGCTTGTCCTGGGCCGCCTTCTGAACCTCGGCGAGTTCGGCGAGCTCGGCCTCTCGTTGTCGGGCCAGCTCGGACTTCTGGTCGGCGAGCTCGGTCTGCAGCGTGGCGAGCTGGCTCTTGCGTTCGGTTTCGGTTTGCTGGGCTACCAGATCGGCCTGGCTGCGTGCCTCCGACAGGATCTGATCGGCTTCCCGCTGTGCCGCCTCACGGATCATCGCGGCCTGTCCCTTGACGCCTTCGAGGTCGGTGGCATTCTGCTCGCTGAGTTGCTTGCGCATCTCCGCCAAGGAATCGGCGGACTTCGCGCGCTCGGCCTCGGCCGCGGCCACGGCGCCGTTGGTCATGGCCTCGGCATCGGCTTCGGCCTGAGCCACGATCTGCTTGGCCTTGGCTTGAGCTGTCGCCAGCATCTCGTTGACCTGGGCCTCGGCAGATCGCAGCATGCCGCGAGCATGGGCACCGAGCTTGGAGTAGTCGGTGTCCTCGGACTTCGCCGTGGCCGTCGCGAGTTGCTTCTGCTGCTGGCGCACCTGCGCCTTCGCCCGCGAAAGCTGTGCCTCCACATCACGGACATAGGCGTCAACCGCGCCCTTGTCGTAGCCCCGCAGGGCTTGCGGGAAGTTCCCCACAGCGCTGGCGGTCTCGTCGAACAGTTCCAAACCGGAAGTATCGTCGTAGCTCACGTGTTCTCCTTGAGGTCTCTCACGATGCTACCGGCAATTCCTCGCCTTTCTCGACCCGGGGAGGCAATGAGTTAATGCGCCGGCTCGACAATTTCCAACAGCACGCCACCGACATCTTTGGGGTGAGCGAAATTGATCCGAGAACCACCGGTGCCGATCTTGGGTTCGGGGTAGAGCAGGCGGACGCCGCGCTCACGCAGGACCGCTGAGACCCGGTCCAGGTCGGCGACGCGATAGCACAGTTGCTGCATTCCGGGCCCATTCTTGGCCAGGAACTTCGCAATGGTGGAGTTCTCGTTCAGTGGCGCGAGCAGCTGAATCTGGGCGTTCTCCGGGCCCTGGTCGCCGGTGCCGATCATGGCTTCCTCGACACCCTGCTCGGCATTCGTTTCTCGATGAAGCACGCGCCAGCCCATCACCTCGGTGTGGAAGCGGATGGCTTCGTCGAGGTCGGGAACGGCCAGGCCGACGTGATCGATGCACACAAACAGATCGTCATTGTTCATGAGTCCAGCTTTCCACAGTTGACTAGGCGAGAACGGCGTCGACCACTTCTTTGGCCTCGGCTTGAACCTGCGCCAGATGTGCTGCGTCACGCAGGGACTCCGCATAGATCTTGTAGACATTCTCGGTTCCGGAGGGGCGGGCAGCGAACCACGCCGAGGCGGTGGTGACCTTCAGCCCGCCGATCGGTGCGCCGTTGCCGGGAGCGTGGGTCAAGGTGGCGGTGATGGGCTCCCCAGCGAGTGTGGTGGCGGTGATGTCGGATGCGCTGAGCTTGGCCAGTTTGGCCTTCTGCTCGCGGCTGGCAGGTGCATCGATGCGCGCGTAATGGGAAGCGCCATATCGGGCCTCCATGGCGGCATACAGCTGGCTGGGGGAGGACCCGGTAACCGCGCGGATCTCGCTGGCGAGCAGCGCCAGCAGAATGCCGTCCTTATCGGTGGTCCAGGTGCTGCCATCGCGAGCGAGGAATGAGGCCCCGGCGGATTCTTCGCCGCCGAATCCGAGATCACCGCTGATCAAGCCGGGCACGAACCACTTGAATCCGACCGGAACCTCGACCAGGGTGCGGCCAAGGTCTGCCGCGACCTTGTCGATGATGGATGAAGACACCAGGGTCTTTCCGACTGCGGCTGCGGCAGTCCACTGCGGGCGGTGATCGAACAGGTAGCTGATCGCGACGGCGAGGTAGGCATTGGGATTGAGCAGTCCGGCGTCCGGGGTGACGATGCCGTGGCGATCAGAATCGGCGTCGTTGCCGGTGCTGATATCGAAGGAGTGCCGGTTTGCGATCAAGCCGGCCATCGCGTAGGGGCTGGAGCAATCCATGCGAATCTTGCCGTCCCAGTCCAGGCTCATGAAACTCCAGGTCGGATCGACGCTGGGATTAACGACGGTGAGGTCCAAGTTGAGCCGCTCGGCGATGTAGGCCCAGTACTGCACTGACGCGCCCCCCAAGGGATCGGCCCCGATACGCACCCCGGATCCGGCTATGGCATCCAGATCGATGGCGTTGTGCAGGTCCTCGCAGTAGGCACCGAGATAGTCCACGCGGGTGACCTCGGCGGCGGCGCGCTGGTAGGGCGTCCGCGCGATGGCGCCGGGATCGCGCAGCAGCTCGTTGGCCCGTGCCGCGATCCAACTGGTGGCGTCAGTGTCTGCCGGGCCACCGTGCGGCGGGTTGTACTTGAAGCCACCGTCGCGCGGGGGATTGTGGGACGGCGTGACGACGATGCCATCGGCGCGCGGCCCGGAGTGATCACGGTTGTAGACGATGATGGCTCGCGACACCGCCGGGGTGGGCGTGAAATCGGAATCCGCCTCGGCATGCACCGCTACGCCGTGGGCGTGCAAGACCTCAATAGCGGTGCGCCACGCCGGACCGGAGAGGATGTGAGTGTCCTTACCGATGAACAACGGGCCGGTGATGCCCTGGCTTGCGCGGTATTCCACGATGGCTTGAGTGGTGGCGGCAATGTGGGCGTCGTTGAATGCGGCATCCAGACTCGAGCCGCGATGCCCGGAGGTGCCGAAGACCACCTGCTGATCGGGATTGTCCGGGTCGGGCCGCAGGTCGTAGTAGGCCGAGACCACGGCGTCGGGGTCGATGAGATCTTCAGGGCGGGCAACCTGGCCGGCGCGTTCATGAACCATGAGGCCATCTTGCCCGGCCTGGGCGCCAATTGCAGGTCATGGAAGAATGCCGGTATGAGTTTCAATCCCGCAGGAGCCATGGATCTGTCCGGCATCGTCGCAGCGGCCAAGGCGCCGCCGCCCCCGCCGGGAGCGAGCTACGTGACGACGGTGGATACGCAGGGACTGGAGCAATTGATCGCAGCGTCTGCCCGCTACCCGATTGTCTTGGAGCTGAACTCTCCCCGGGCCAATGCCGACCAACTCTCGCGCGACCTGGTCGAACTCACCAATGAAGCCGGTGGTGCCTTCCTGCTGGCGCAGGTCGATATCGACGCGGAACCGCAACTCGCGCAAGCCTTGGGCATCCAGGCAGTACCGACGGTGATCGCGGTGATTGCCGGTCAGCTGGCGCCGCTGTGGCAGGGCACCCGCAACAAGGCCGAGGCCAAGGCCTATCTTGACCAGTTGCTACAGGTGGCTGCGGCCAACGGCGTGACTGGGCGAGCAGAGCCGGTGAGCGTGGCTGCCGACGCCGGCCCCGATCCCCGGTTTGCTGCGGCGGACGCCGCGCTGGCCAGCGGTGATTTCGACCAGGCGGTGGTCGAGTTCGATGCGATCCTCGCCGCGACACCCAATGACCCTGAGGCGCAGGCTGGTCGCGCGCAGGCCGCCTTGCTGGCGCGCATCACCACGCTGGAGCCTGCGGCGGTGATGGCTGCCGCGGCGGCCGATCCGCGAAATCTGCAGGCAGGCCTGGATGCCGCCGATGTCGAACTGAGTCAAGGTCGTCCGGAGGCTGCGTTCGACCGATTGATTGAGCTGATCAGGGTTCTCAGCGGTCCTGAACGCGAGACGGTTCGGGTGCGTTTGCTCGAGTTGTTCGAGACCGTCGGCAACTCCGAGGAGTCGGTTCTCAGGGCTCGCCGCGCGCTGATGTCGGCGCTGTTCTGACCCGCCTGGGGTAGACCAGTACGAGCACCAAACCGGCCAGCGACACGATCCCGCTCACGGCGAGAATGCCGAGGAAGCCTTGATTGAGCGTCGCCGCGACGGTGTTCTGCAGCGTTGCGCTACGAGCATCGATCTCGGCGGAGGTAGTCGGACTTCGCTGTCCGGAAGGCTGCCGGTACGGCGTCTCGCACCACGGCGAGCTTCGCGCTGATGCCGGGAGGCTCCTCGGTGATTGCCGCCAAGTCCTTTCTCGTTGTGATCAAGTCCAACGCGCTGCGAGGTGCTCGCGGTCAGGCGGAACAGGCGCCCCTCTCGGCGGTCACTGGCTCCAGTCCAATGAGGGCCTAGGAGATGCGCGCGCCGCCTTCGAGGTAGAAGGTTTGCGACTCTCGTCGGGCCGACCAGGCGGCATGAAGGCGCCCTTGGGCAAAAGGTGCCATGCGCGCGGCCGCGGCCGTCAGATCAAGCCAATGGACAGCCTCGATCTCGTGACCATCGGGCCGCAGCAGGTCGGGATCGGTGAGGGTTCCGGCGTCGAAGATGAGCTCCACGGCGTCCTCCCAGCCCAGGTAGGGAACCAGCCAATCCACGACGAGCAGGCGCCCGACCTCTACGGTGTGGTCGAGCTCCTCCCTGACTTCACGGAGCAGCCCGTCGCGGGGGCTCTCACCGATTTCGAGAATGCCGCCAGGTAGTTCGAAGTCGGGCTTGAAAGTGGTCTGCAGGATGCAGACTCGATCCTGGGAATCGGTCAGCAGTAGGTGGGCGATCACCCGTTTGCGGGCGGTGACGGAGTTCATCACCGCGGTGAATGCTTCGCGACCGTCGATGGGGTCCGAACGCAACAGCGAATAGCACCACTCGTCGGCCAGGCCCACAGCGGTGCGACGCCGAGCTCGCGCGACGCCGTCGAGGCGAAAGCCGGCCTGGTGCAGCGCTCGGCGATAGTCGCGGTTCGGGGCGGTCACATACATCTCGACGCGGTGCACCTCGGGATCGGCCAGCGCTGCGTCGCGGGCAGCCTGGACTGCGGCAGCGGCCTCAGCCCCCGACCGCGCTGGGTCGAGCGCGACGACGGCAACGCCGTCGGTGATGGTGATGGGCAACACCGGGATCAGGATTGGTCGGGATCGTGACGCAGGTAGACCGCACCCAACGGCGGGACCACCACGGTCGCGCTGGCCGGGAAACCCTGATGGGGCCGATCAACAGCGACGACCCGTCCGAGATTGCCGAAGTTGTCGGTGCCGTTGTAAACCCCGGCATCGGAATTGAGGATTTCGGTCCACACCCCGGACTCCGGCAGGCCGATGTGGTACTCGGTCCACGGCTCGGAGGAGAAGTTGACGATCGCGGCAAGGTGATTGCCCGCAGTGTCGTTGCGGATCCAGGAGTAGGTGTTGGCTCCGGCGTCATCGGCGTTGATCCAGGCGAAGCCGGCGGGGGAGGAGTCCAGCTCCCACAGTGCCGGCGTGCGTCGATAGACGTCGTTGAGGTCCTTGAACAGTCGCTGCAGCCCGTGATGGCCCCAGAGGTCGCTGACCCACCACTCCAGGCTCACCGCTTCGTTGAACTCGGTTCGCTGCCCGAACTCGCAGCCGGCGAAGATGAGTTTCTTGCCCGGGAAGGCCCACATGAAGGAATAGAAGGCCCGCAAGGTGGCGAACTGGCGCCAGGCGTCCTGCGGAACCTTGTTGATCATGGAACCCTTGCCGTGGACGACCTCGTCGTGCGAGATCGGCAGGATGAAGTTCTCTGAGAAGGCATAGACCATCGCGAAGGTCATCTCGTTGTGGTGGTACTGGCGGTGGATCGGCTCCAACTCCAGGTATCGCAACGAGTCGTTCATCCAACCCATATTCCATTTGAAGCCGAAACCGAGTCCGCCGGCGTCCACCGCGCGAGTCACGCCGTCGAAGGAGGTGGATTCCTCCGCGATCATGACCACTCCAGGGACCCGGTGATACAGGTGGGAGTTCACGTAGCGCAGGAAGTCGATTGCTTCCAGGTTTTCCCGACCGCCGTGAATATTGGGGACCCACTCTCCTTCGTTGCGGGAGTAGTCGAGGTAGAGCATTGAGGCGACTGCGTCGACACGCAGCGCGTCGACGTGGAATTCGGTCACCCAGTACAGGGCGTTCGAAACGAGGAAGGACTTCACCTCGTTGCGCCCGTAGTTGAAGATGTAGGTGCCCCAGTCCTTGTGTTCGCCCTGCCGCGGATCGGCATGCTCGTACAAGGCGGTGCCGTCGAAGCGTCCGAGGGCCCATTCATCCTTCGGGAAGTGTCCGGGAACCCAATCCAGAATCACGCCGATTCCGGCCTGATGCAGTCGATCGATCAAGTACCGCAACTCATCGGGGCGACCCAGCCGTGACTGGGGAGCGAAGTAGTTGGTTACCTGATAGCCCCAGCTCGGTTCATAGGGGTGCTCGGCCACCGGCATGAACTCCACATGGGTGAACCCGGCCCAGGTGACGTACTGCACCAGTTCATCGGCCAACTCGAGGTAGGTCTTGCCCTTGCGCCAGGAGCCGAGGTGCAACTCGTAGATGCTCATGGCCTCCGCGTGCGGCGTCGCGCTCGCGCGTCGCTGCATCCACGCGTCGTCGCTCCACGCGTACGCGCTGGTGTACACGATGGACGAGTTCGCCGGGGCCTGCTCGGCGAAGAAGGCCATCGGGTCAACCTTCTCCCGCCAGATGCCGTCGGCGCCGAGTACGTTGAACTTGTACAAGGCGCCGTCGCTGACACCCTCGACGAACAGCACCCAGACTCCCGAGCCCGGAATCAGATGCATGGCGTCGCCGGTCCACCAGTTGAAATCGGCGTTGAGCCGTACCTCGCGGGCGTTTGGCGCCCACACCGCGAACCGCGTCCCTGTCACCTCACCGCGCTCGTCGTCGAAGACGGTGACAGGGTGGGCACCCAGGCGACGCCAGCACTCGGTGTCACCACCGTTGTGGAAACCTTCCAGATCCCAGCCGGTCAAGCCTGCAGAGGGGTCGTGCGCCATATCAATTCCTAACGTCGGATCAGGGCAGTGCCCTGGTCAGTTCATCTTGGACCGATTCCAGGGGAATGTGGACCCAATTCGGGCGGGATTGTGCTTCATAGCGGATCTCGTAGAGCGCCTTGTCCACGACATAGGCACGCAGTAGCTCGGCAGGCACCGCCGCAGTGCCGCAATACCCTTCAAGGAAGGCCCGACGAGTCGCGACGACCCAATGGTGCGCAGCGGTCGATCGCGGGTCGGCATGGGATTGCCGGGCGTATTCAAAGCTCCGCAGCGCACCGGCGACATCGCGCCAGGGTGAATCCGGCGCCAGGCGTTCCGAGGCCGACTTCAGGGGTTCTCCCTCGAAGTCGATGATCACCCAACCGGCAGGGGAGCGACGATACAAGGCTTGGCCGAGGTGAAAGTCACCGTGGATCTGCGACACGGCGACGGTGATATCGGAGATCGCTTCGAAGACCGGCCGAAGATCGGCGGCCATCCCGGCCACTACGGGCACAGCAGCAGCCGTGGTCGTCAGCCGTGCGAGCATGGCATCAGCGAGATCGCGTCCCGGGACGACACCGGAAACGGTCACCGGAGGGTCTGCATCCAGCCATGGTCCGGCCAGGGCGTGATGCATGGTGCGCAGTGCCCGTCCCAGCTCGAACGCACTGCTGCTGAAATCGGTCTGGTTGGCGCAGGAGGTGCAGGCCAACTGCCAGCCATCAGCGATGGCGTCGATGTACTCCACGATGATGGCGGCTTGGCGCCCATCCCGGCCGCGCACCTCACCGTAGAGTTCGGGGGCGACACCGGTGTGAGCCAACCGCCGAAGCAGCAGCGCCTCCCGGTCGGGCGGCGGTGCGGGGCGTCGGAACAGCTTGAACAGAGCCTTCTCCCCGAGCTTGACGCTGGTATTGCTCTGCTCGACGGTGAGGCGATGCGGAGAGAGTCCTCGCAGGTCGTCGGCCAAGGCCAGTGTGGCGAGGTACGCGGTGAAGGCGAGCTCATCACCGGTGGCATCGCTGAGGGTCAACAAGCCCCAACCAGGTAGCTCTACGGGTACCGAGTCCGCGTCGAGTGATCCCGGTGGCTGGTGGCGGTAGGCCGAGATCGCGACGTAGTCTTCGGCGTCCCCGTCGGCGTAGTGGACCGTGATGGTCTCCGTGCGCACGGCGGGCCAGGATGGTGGTGGGACAGCCCAGGGTTCGGCAACGACCTGGACACCCTCGATCGCCCGCCCCTTGCCCGCGAACCAGCGGGTGGTGGGGAGGACCTTCCGCCAGGCCTGCTCGATGTTCAGCTCGTCACCGGGCCCAGGACATGCAGAATGTGCGCCGGAGTGGCCGGAGTGAGCCGGACGAAGTTCCGCTCGCGCCACAGGAACTCGTTGCCGGTGAGTTCGTCGCGTACCGCGATCGCTCCGGCGCCGATCCCGAAATCGGCCAGGTCGACGACGACCTCGGTCTCCACGGTCTGGTCGGGGTCCAGGCTGCAGACGACGACCACGATGTCGGAACCGTCGGTCTTTGCGAAGGCGAGGATGCGATCGTGCGCGGCCTCCAAGAAGCGGATCTGCCGAAGCTGCTGCAACGCCGGATGATCGCGGCGAATCTCGTTCAGTCGACCGAGCAACAGATTGAGGTTGGGCTCAGCGTTGAAATCCCGGGGGCGGTATTCGTACTTCTCAGAGTGCAGATACTCCTCGCGTCCCGGCGCCAACGCTTCGTGTTCGAACAGCTCGAAACCGGAGTAGACGCCCCAGGCAGGCGAGCCCGTCGCGGCCAACACTGCGCGGATCGCGAAGATCGCAGGGTTGCCCGACTGCAGGTGGAGCGGGTTGATGTCCGGAGTGTTCACAAAGAAGTTCGGGCGGAAGAAGGAATCGATCTCCGTGGCCAACTCGGTGAAGTACTCGGTGAGCTCGGACTTGGTGGTTCGCCAGGTGAAGTAGGTGTAGCTGGAGTGGAAGCCGACGCGTCCGAGGGCATGCATCATCTCCGGGGTGGTGAAGGCCTCGGCAAAGAGCAGCACATCAGGATCGATCAGACGCAGTTGACGGATCAGCCAGGCCCAGAACTGGACCGGCTTGGTGTGCGGATTGTCGACTCGGAAGATCTTGATGCCGTGTGAGATCCACACCTTCAGCACGCGAAGCGCCTCGTGGTAGATCCCGGACGGATCGTTGTCGAAGTTGATCGGGTAGATGTCTTGGTACTTCTTGGGCGGATTCTCGGCATAGGCGATGGTGCCGTCCAGTCGAGTGGTGAACCACTCGGGGTGTGTGGCGACCCAGGGATGGTCCGGTGACGCCTGAAGCGCGAAATCCAGGGCGATCTCGATACCCAGGGAGGCGGCCTTGGCTACGAACCGATCGAAGGCGTCCCAATCTCCCAAGTCGGGGTGGATGGCGTCGTGTCCACCGGCGGCGGAGCCTATGGCCCACGGCGATCCCGGATCGCCCGGCGCAGGCTTGAGTGAGTTGTTGCGGCCCTTGCGGAAAGCGGTGCCGATGGGGTGGATCGGCGGCAGGTAGACGATGTCGAAGCCCATCGCTGCCACCTCTTCGAGCCGGGCGTGGCAGGTGTCGAAAGTTCCGGAAGTCCACTTCTTGGTCTTGGGATGATAGGTCGCACCGATCGAGCGCGGGAAGAACTCGTACCAACTGGCGGCCAAGGCCCGAGCCCGGTCGACGAAGATCGGATAGTCCGGGGTGGGGGAGATCAGCTCGCGCGGGCCGTACTTGCTCATCGCCACGCGTACGCCGCCGGCGTTGACGATCTCCAACAGATCTGCGGCGGGGCGTTCGGGAAGCAACCCGATGGCGGTGGCCCGCAGCACCGAGGCCTGAACCGAATCACCAGCGTGCTCGGCGGCTTGGGCGGCGCGCTCCAGCAGTTGTGCGCCCTCGAGGCAGACCAACTCGGCATCGACCGCAGCAGGCAGCTTGGCGTGGGCATTGTGTTGCCAGGTGGCCCAGGGATCCGACCAGCCTTCGACGCGGAAATGCCATTCGCCGCGCTGGTCCAGTCGTACCCAGGCCTCCCAAGGATCCAAACCGCGAGGCTCGACGGCGATCATGGCCTGCTGGTGAGTGGTGCCGTCGGGCGCGGTGAGGATCACCGAGGCGTTGACCGCGTCGTGTCCTTCGCGGAAGACCTTCGCCCGGATGGGAACCAACTCGCCGACAACGGCTTTGGCCGGATAGACCCCGCCCTCGACAACGGGTGAGACGCCGCGCACACAGATACGGCCGAAACCATGGGGGAGGACGCCGGTTGGATCCAGATCGAGGACCGGGGAAGGGCTCGGCCTCGCAGCTGCGGCGATCGGTTTGCTCACGTCGGGGCCGGTGACGGTGCGGGTCGTGGAGGTGCGGCCGGCGGCGGCTCGACCGGAAGCGGCCGGCCGGCCGCCTTTGGCCGGAGCCTTCCGTTTGCGGGGCACCGGGGTGTTCTCGCTCACGACCCCCAACCTATCGCCTGCGAGCGCTATGTCGAGGACGCTCTACGCACCTGTTGGCGCGGTGGAGACCGGCAACGCAACCGAATATGCCGCGACGGTGCGTCCGGGCAGTGTGACGGTGTCCCCCGGAGCGTGTTCGGCATCAGAGAGCTCGCCCGGCACGCCGGTGCTGAGGATCAACGCCAAACGCTCGGCATACTCCGGCCCGGGCAGCGTCACCTCGACCGGATCGTGACCGCCATGAACGTAGAAAAGCACGGCTTGGTCGGGGTCGCTGAGATACAAACCCAGCAAGGTGCGCTGCGGGTCGCGCCACTGGTCTTCGGTGAGCTCGGTCCCAGTCTCGGCCAGCCAACTCACGCCAGGGCGCCCCAAGCCGACGCCGCGGGCGTCGACCACTTCGCCGGGGACCCGCCAGTTCGGCGAGCGCAGCAGCGGATAGTCCCGACGTAGCTGCAGTAGGTCGCGGGTCAGGTCGGTGAGTTGTTGCCAATCCGCCTCGACGGTCCAGTTCACCCAGGACAGCGGCGAATCCTGACAGTAGGCGTTGTTGTTCCCGTCTTGACTGCGCCCGAATTCGTCGCCGGCGGTGATCATCGGGATACCGGCCGAAAGCAGCAAGGTGGCCATGATGCCGCGGGCGGTGCGTTGTCGGGCTGCGTTGACCTGCGGGTCGTCGGTCTCGCCTTCGACACCGTGGTTCCAGGAATGATTGTCGTTGCTGCCGTCGGCGTTGTTCTCTGCGTTGTCCTCGTTGTGCTTGGTGTCGTAACTGACCAGGTCACGCAAAGTGAACCCGTCGTGGGACGTGACGAAGTTCACCGAGGCGGTTGCCGGACGGCCAGCATGATCGAAGACATCCGAGGAGCCGGACAGTCTGGTAGCCAATTCGCCGACACCGTGGGTGGCGCCGCGCCAATAGTCACGCACATAGTTGCGGAACCGGTCGTTCCACTCGCTCCAGTGCGGGCCCCAGCGTCCGACCTGGTAGCCGAAGGGGCCCAGATCCCAGGGCTCAGCGATCATCACCTTGTCGGCCAGGACGGGATCGGCGGCGATGAGTTCCTTGAACTGGTGCGCCTGATCGACGTGGTGCTGTCGATCTCGGATGACCGTGGTGGCGAGATCGAATCGAAATCCGTCAACCCCCATGTCAGTGACCCAGTAGCGCAGCGAATCCAGGACGAGCTTGAGCACCCCAGGAGAGGAGGTGTCCACGGAGTTGCCGCAGCCGGTGACGTCGTAGTCGTTGAGCCGGTCGTCGGTGAGCCGATAGTAGGCGGCATGATCGATGCCCCGGAAGCACAGCGTCGGGCCTTCGTGGCCGCCTTCGCCGGTGTGGTTGTAGACCACATCGAGTAATACCGCGATACCCGCCTCATGCAGCGCGCTCACCATGGTCTTGAACTCGGTCACCTGCTCGCCGCGGCTTCCGGTGCTGGCGTAATGGGCGTGGGGGGCGAAGTAGCCCAGGGTGTTGTAGCCCCAGTAGTTGACCAATCCCTTGCCGACGACGAAGGGCTCGGAGACGAAATGCTGCACGGGCAGCAGTTCTACGGCGTTGACCCCCAGCTCAGCCAAGTAGTCGATGACCGCTGGGTATGCCAGGCCGGCGTAGCTGCCGCGCAAGTGCTCGGGGACTGCCGGGTGCATCCGAGTGAAGCCCCGCAAATGGGTCTCATAGATGACCAAATCCGCCAGCGGCTTCGGATGCGCCAGCGGTACCGGCGGCTCGGATTCAGCGACCACGACACTCAACGGCACGGAGCCGGCGGAGTCTGTCGGATCGAGATCGAAATTGGATTCGGTGGTGTGATCGGTGATGGGTCCGGCGTAATCAACGCCACCGGTGATCGCTCGCGCATAGGGGTCCAGCAGCAGCCGGGCCGGATTGAACCGCTGACCGGTCTGCGGATCCCAGGCGCCGTGGACGCGAAAGCCATACCGCTGGCCGGCTTCGACCTGAGCGACCCAGCCGTGCCATACGCCATCGGGCCCGCGGCTGAGGTCGATATTGGCCTGCTCGCCGTCGTCGTCAACGAGGGCCAACTCGACTCGGGTGGCGCGCGGCGCCCACAGCGAGAAGCTGGCCCCGCCGTTCTCCAGGCGCGCTCCGAGAACGGCCTCGGGTGCCGGGTTCGGCTCGATCATGTACTGCCTTTTGGGTTGTGAGAGTGTGCCTAGTGTGGACCATGAAACCCGCCTCGCCGAAACCGAAGCTGGGTTCTGAGCGGGGACTGGCGCGCAGCCGGCCCGGGCGCTATGCATCGCGGCAGCCGGTACACCCCTCGGCTCGGTAGACTCCTTCGAGCATACGGAAAGGGTAGTCATGCGGGTATTAGTGGGCATGTCCGGGGGTGTCGACTCCACGGTCGCGGCGGCCCGTTTGATTGCCGAGGGGCACCAGGTCAGCGGGGTACACCTGCGTCTCACCGATGGTCTGGGCACGACCGAGCAGGTGAGCGGCGCTGCCGTGGCTGATGCCCAACATGCTGCCGAGTTGTTGGGTATCACGCTGACGGTGTGGGACTTCTCGGATCGGTTCCGCGAGGAGGTGGTCGCTGATTTCCTGAGTGAGTACGCCGCCGGACGCACGCCGAATCCCTGCCTGCGCTGCAATGAACGCATCAAGTTCGGTGCCGTGCTCGACCGAGGCCTGGCCGAGGGCTTCGACGCCGTTGCCACCGGGCACTACGCCCGACTGCAGCGCACCGAGGAGACGGTATCGCTGTACCGGGCGGCGGCTTTGCCCAAGGATCAGTCCTACGTGCTGGCGGTGCTCACTGCCGACAAGCTGCAGCACTGTCTGTTCCCCTTGGGAACGGTCAGCTCCAAGGCCGATGTTCGAGCCGAGGCTGCGGCGCTGGGGCTGCCGATGGCGACAAAACCCGACAGCAATGACATCTGCTTCATCCCGGAGGGCGGCGCTGCCGGATTCCTGGCCGAGCGGCTGGGGGAACGTCGCGGCCTCATCGTGGATGATCTCGACAATGAACTTGGCAGTCATCGCGGCCAGCATCTCTTCACCATCGGACAACGCCACGGTCTGCACCTCGGCGTGCCGGCCCCGGACGGACGGCCGCGCTATGTGGTGGCCAAAGACGCGCGAACCAACACCATTACCGTCGGGGCGCGTGAGCGCTTGGCCGTGGGCGGGATCATCGCCGGGCCGCCGCGCTGGACCGAACGCCCGGAGCCGGGACCGTGGCAGGGCTTGGTTCAGGTTCGAGCACACGGCGAGGCGATGCCAGCAACCATCACGGCGACCGAGGACCGGTTGCACATCGAATTGGACCAGCCCGGTTTCGGGATCGCCTGCGGACAAGGAGCCGTCCTTTACGACGGCGACCGAGTGGTGGGAAGTGCCACCATCATCGACACGGTGGCCTGATTCGGCCGCCCAGCGAGGAGCTAGGGTTTCCAGCATGGATCCAGACGTGGCGGCCCGCCATGCCGAATTGAGTGCCGAGATCAACGCTCATCGGGAGCGCTACTACCAGCGTGACGCCCCGGTGATCTCTGACGCTGAATTCGATGTGCTCATGCGTGAGCTCATCGCGTTGGAGGATGCTCACCCCGAGCTGCGCACTCCCGACAGCCCCACCCAGCACGTCGGTGGTGCCGCCAGCGCCACCTTTGCTCCGGTTACGCACCTGGTGCCTTTGATGAGTTTGGACAATGTGTTCTCCGTCGAGGAACTCGACCATTGGCTGCTGCGGGCGCAGAACCCTGCCGGCGATGACCTTCGGACCGCGGGCTACCTGTGCGAACTGAAGATCGACGGGCTGGCCCTCGACATCGTCTACCGCAACGGGCGTCTGGTCAGCGCTGCGACCCGCGGTGATGGCGTGGTCGGCGAAGACGTAACCGCGAATGTGCGCACCATCGACAGCGTGCCGAAGATGTTGCACGCCGATCCACCGCCAGCGGTGGTCGAAGTGCGCGGTGAGGTCTTCATGCGTCCGGTCGATTTTGCGAAACTCAATGAAGGACTGGTGGCCGCAGGCAAGGCACCCTTCGCCAACCCGCGCAACTCGGCTGCCGGGTCGCTGCGACAGAAGGACTCCGCCGTGACCGCTCAACGGCGACTGCATTTTCTGGTGCATGGCATTGGCGCTTTCAGCGGTGCCGCTGTGCCCAGCCAATCCGCCGGCTATGAACTGCTCGCCGCCTGGGGACTGCCGACTTCCCCCTACTACCGGGTCTGCACCGACCCAGAAGAGGTGCGGGAGTTTGTCCGCCACTATGGGGAACATCGCCATGATGCCGACCACGAGATCGACGGGGTGGTAATCAAGGTCAACGACCGCGCTTTGCAGGAGCGGCTTGGCAACACCTCCCGCGCGCCGCGTTGGGCGATCGCCTACAAGTACCCGCCCGAAGAGGTCACCACCACCCTGCTCGATATTCGCGTCAACGTCGGACGTACCGGACGGGTCACCCCCTATGCGGTGATGGAGCCGGTATTGGTGGCCGGTTCGACCGTAGAGATGGCCACCTTGCACAACGCCAGCGAAGTGATCCGCAAGGGCGTGTTGATCGGTGACACTGTGGTGCTGCGCAAGGCCGGCGACGTCATCCCCGAGGTCCTCGGGCCCGTGGTGGATGCCCGTGACGGCAGCGAGCGAGCCTTCGTGATGCCGACCCACTGCCCGGACTGCGGAACCCTGCTCCGTCCCGAGAAGGAGGGCGACGCCGACATCCGGTGTCCAAATCGGCGTTCCTGTCCGGCACAACTGCGAGAACGGTTGTTTCACCTGGCGTCCCGGCAGGGTCTCGACATCGAGATGTTGGGGGAGAAAGCCGCCGACGAACTCTTGCGTGCCGGCTTGCTGGTCGACGAAGGCGACTTGTTCGACCTGACCGCGGAGCGGTTGGTCGCGGCCGGGGTGTTCACCACCAAGGACGGCGAGTTGTCGGCCAACGGCCGAAAGCTGTTGGTCAATCTGGAAGCCGCGAAGAGCCGTTCATTCACGCGATTCCTGGTGGCATTGTCCATTCGACATGTCGGCAAAGGCACCGCACCGGATGTGGCCAGGGCCTTTCCCAGCATCGAGGCGCTTGCCGCGGCCGATGCCGACGAGCTGAGTTCGGTGGCGGGGATCGGGCCGGTCCTGGCTGCGTCCATCGTCGACTGGTTCTCGGTGGACTGGCACCGCGAGATCATCGCGAAATGGCAAGCCGCCGGTTGCCGTCTGGCCGACGAAGCCTCCGAGCCGCAGGCCCTGCCCCAGACTCTGGCCGGCCTGACGATCGTGGTCACCGGGTCGGTACCTGGCTACACCCGCGACTCGGCCAACGAGGCCATCGAAGCCCGCGGCGGCAAGGCTGCCGGATCGGTGTCGTCGAAAACCAGCCTGCTGGTGGCGGGGGAGACCACCGGCTCGAAGTTCACCAAGGCCGAGGCGTTGGGGATTCCGATCCTGTCGGCCTCGCAATTCGATGATCTGCTGCTTCACGGCCCGGCGTAGGATCACAGCGTGCCTGAAGGTCTGAACTCCAATCTCAACCTCAATGAGGGAGCCCCGCCGCGGGTGCGACCCGCGTTGGGCGAATGGGGGCCGATCGAGGTGCCCGCCACACGGGTGAAGCGTCGCCATCGGTGGTTCGCCATCGGCGCGCTGGTGGTCGTGCTCGGTGTGATCATCGCGTACGGCTACTACATGTGGACCATGCTGCACTGAGCCTGAGTCCGGCGGGCGTCAGTGCGCCAGCGCCGCCAAATGCCGCAGCCGTGCCAGCTCGGACTTGATGAACTCTGGTCCGCCTCGGCGGGCCAGCACGATCGCCAGACCCTTGCGAAGCGGCGCCACCGCAATGAGGGTCTCGCCCCAGCCGGGGATCCAGCCATCAGGGAGTTCGGAGACCTGAGAATCGGTGAGTGAGCCGAAGGCGGTAATTCCCTCAGCGTCCAGATCCGGTGCCATCTCGGAGGCGGCCAGGACGCTGCCGGCTTTGCGATTGATCAGCACCGCCCAGGCCACTCGGAACACCGCAGGTGCCTGTAGCGTAAGAATCTCGGCGGCGTGGTCGGGATCCTCGGTCATGGCGTTGAGAACATCGACGTCGCCTTGCAGCCCCCAGGCTTCGGGGTAGTGCGACACCCACAGCACTTTCACGTCCGGCTCAGATTCACAGGCGGTCACCAGGGCGTCCGCGGCAATCCCGGAAGGCAGCTCAACCATGAAGTCGTCGACGGCAAAGCCCTCGTAGCGCTCCACGATCTCCACAGCATTGATATCGGCTCCGACCCGCCCCATGACGCTGGCGACAGAACCGAGCGATCCGGGGCGGTCAGGAAGGGCTACGCGTACAAGGAACACCCCCACAGTGTGGCCTATTGGTGTTACAGAGGGGTCAACCCACACCGGTAGAGTGAGACACCGGTCCGCCGACCAGGGTTGTGGACTGATTTCTGAGCAGGAGTTCGTCTTGGCGTTGACTACCAGTGACGTGGCCAGACTGGGTGCATTGGCCCGGATCCGGCTCACAGAGGCCGAACTGCAACAGTTGGCCCCCCAACTTGAGGTGATCCTGCAAGCGGTCGCCACCGTCTCACAGGCGGTGGGCCCGGATACCCCTGCCACCTCCCATGCGGTGCCGTTGCGCAATGTGTTTCGTGCTGACGAGGTGGAACCGTCGTTGCCGGCGCAGGCCGTGCTGGCCGCTGCCCCTTCGGTGGAGGATGGCCGCTTTCGGGTGCCCCGGATCCTGGGGGAGGAAGCGTGAGCGAGATTCTGCAGGAGAGCGCCGCCCAACTCGGAGCGAGGCTGACCGCCGGTGAGCTCAGCTCGGTGGAGTTGACCACCGCATGCCTGAACCAGATCGAGCGGGTCGACCCTCGCGTGCGCGCCTTCTTGTATGTCGACGCCGAGCGGGCGTTGACCAGCGCGGCCGGTGTCGACCAGCGTCGGACAGCCGGTGCTGAGCTGGGGCCGCTGGCCGGGGTCCCGCTCGCCATGAAGGACATCTTCACCATGACCGGCGCGCCCACTACCTGTGGCTCGCGGATATTGGAGGGCTGGATCCCGCCCTACAACTCCACCATCACCCAGCGGGTGTTGGACGCCGGCATCGTGGTGTTGGGCAAGACCAACATGGATGAGTTCGCGATGGGCTCCTCCACTGAGAATTCTGGCTTCTTCGCCACCCATAACCCGTGGGACAACGAGCGCATCCCCGGCGGCTCCGGGGGCGGATCCGCCGCCGCCCTGGCCTCCTTCGAGGCACCCTTGGCCCTGGGCACCGATACCGGGGGCTCCATCCGCCAGCCCGCGTCAGTGACCGGCACGGTCGGGGTCAAACCCACCTACGGCACCACTTCCCGCTATGGCGTGGTCGCCATGGCATCCAGTTTGGATACGCCTGGTCCCTGTGCGCGGGAGGTCCGCGATGCGGCCTTGCTGCACCAGGTGATGGCGGGCTGGGACCGCCGTGACTCCACCTCCATCAACGTTGCGATGCCTGATGTGGTGGCGGCGGCGCAAGCCGCCGACGTGCGCGGAATGAAGATCGCGGTGGTACGGGAGCTCGGCGGTGAGGGTTATCAGCCTGGTGTGCAACAGCGGTTCGCCGAGGCTTTGGAGGTGCTCAGTGAGCTGGGTGCCGTCATCACCGAGGTGTCCTGCCCAAGCTTCGACTATGCACTGGGGGCGTACTACCTGATCATGCCCAGCGAGGTGAGCTCGAACCTTGCTCGGTTCGACGCCATGCGCTACGGGCTACGGCTGGGCGACGATGGCGTGAACAGCGTCGAAGACGTGATGAACCTGACCCGAGGCTCCGGGTTCGGAGCCGAGGCCAAGCGTCGGATCATCCTGGGAACCTACGCCCTGTCGGCCGGCTACTACGACGCCTACTACGGCTCGGCGCAGAAGGTGCGCACCTTGATCACCCGGGACTTCGAAGCGGCCTTCACCCAAGCCGACGTGTTGGTGTCGCCGACCACGCCCACCACGGCATTTCGTCTGGGCGAACGTGTCGACGATCCGCTGGCCATGTATAAGGCGGACCTGTGCACGATTCCGTCGAACCTGGCCGGAAACTGCGCCATGTCGGTACCTTCGGGCCTCAGCCCCGACGACGGGCTGCCCACCGGTTTTCAGATCATGGCGCCGGCCCTGGCCGACGACCGGCTGTATCGGGTGGGGGCCGCGCTGGAAGCCGCCCTGAAAGACCGCTGGGGCGGTCCCTTGCTGCAGGGGCTGGCCAGCAGTGATGCCGGCTCCTACTTGGTTTCGGAGGGCGAACGATGAGTGCCGAGTTGATGGATTTCGCCGAAGCGATGGAGCTGTTCGATCCGGTGCTGGGCTTGGAGGTCCACGTCGAGTTGAACACCGCCACCAAGATGTTCTGTGGCTGTGCGAACCAGTTCGGGTCAGAACCCAACTCCAACACCTGCCCGGTGTGCCTGGGCCTGCCCGGCTCCCTGCCGGTGGTGAATGGCAAGGCGATCGAGTCGGCGATCCGCATTGGGCTGGCCTTGGGGTGCACCATCGCCGAGTCCTGTCGGTTTGCGCGCAAGAACTACTTCTATCCGGACATGACCAAGGACTTCCAGACCTCGCAATACGACGAGCCGATCGCCGCCGAGGGGCTGGTCGAGCTGGAGGTGGACGGTGAAGTCTTCGCCATCGAGATCGAGCGGGCCCACATGGAGGAGGACGCCGGCAAGCTGGTGCACGTCGGCGGCGCCAGCGGTCGTATCGGCGACGCCGAGTACTCGTTGGTGGATTACAACCGGGCCGGCACGCCCCTGATCGAGATTGTCACCAAGCCGATCACCGGCACCGGTGCCAAAGCCGCTGCGGTCGGTCGCGCCTATGTCTCCTATCTGCGGGATCTGATGCGTGCCCTGGGAGTTTCGGATGTGCGCATGGAGCAGGGATCGCTGCGCTGCGATGCGAACATCTCACTGATGCCCAAGGGAACCACCACCTTCGGCCTGCGCACCGAGACCAAGAACGTCAACTCGCTGCGCAGCATCGAGAACGCGCTGACCTATGAGATCCGCCGTCAGGCCGCGGTGCTGGCCGCTGGCGGCAAGGTCACTCAGGAGACTCGGCACTGGCATGAAGAGGGGTACACCACTCCGGGTCGTTCAAAAGAAGAGGCGGAGGACTACCGCTACTTCCCCGAGCCGGATCTGGTGCCGGTGGCCCCGGACCCTGCGTGGGTCGAGGAACTGCGAGCCACCCTTCCCGAGGCTCCGGCGGTGAAACGCAAGCGGTTGCAGCAGGCGTGGGGTTTCGCAGCCCAGGAGTTCGCCGACATTGTGAACTCCGGGTCCTTGGACCTGATCGAGGCGACCGTGACCGCGGGTGCGAGCCCGGCGGCCGCGCGAAAATGGTGGCTGACGGAGCTGGCGCGTCGGGCCAATGAGACCGCAGTGGAACTCTCAGAGCTGCCGATCTCGCCAACACAGGTCGCCGCAGTCCAAGCCTTGGTCGATGCCGGCACGGTAAACGACAAGTTGGCTCGCCAAGTGATCGACGCAGTATTGGCCGGGGAAGGCGAACCAGCCGACATCGTCGTGGCCCGAAACCTCGCGGTGGTGTCCGACGATTCGGCGCTGACCGAGGCGGTGGACCGGGCGATTGCCGCCCAGCCAGACGTGGCGGCCAAGATCCGTGACGGAAAGCTGCAGGCGGCCGGTGCCCTGCTCGGCGCGGTCATGAAAGATCTGCACGGCCAGGCCGACGCGGCCCGCGTCCGCGAGTTGATTGTGGACCGCCTGAGCTGAATGCCCAACCACACCTCGCTGGAACAACTGTCTCCGGCCTTCCCCGGGCGTGCCGCGTGGGGAACGGCTGCGCGGCTGCGCGCCTGGCAGGTCGCCGCCCTGACGCGCTATCGGGAACTCGACACCCGCGACTTTCTCGCCGTGGCGACACCGGGGGCAGGTAAGACCACCTTCGCACTCCGGGTGGCCACCGACCTGTTGTCAGAGCGTCAGATCGAGCAGGTGATCGTGGTGACGCCCACCGAGCATCTGAAAGTGCAATGGGCTGAGGCAGCCGCGCGAGTGGGGCTGCACCTGGATCCGAACCTAGGCGGCACCAAGAAAGGCCGGTCGCGCCAGTTCCACGGCGAAGTGGTCACCTATGCCGGAGTCGCGGCAGCCCCTTTCGCCTATGAAACACGCACAGTGGCGCGGAAGACGCTGGTGATCTTCGACGAGATTCATCACGCCGGCGACGCGTTGAGCTGGGGCGAAGCGATTGCACATGCCTTCGAACTGGCTACGCGCCGGTTGTCGTTGACCGGCACCCCCTTCCGCAGTGACGACACCCCGATACCCTTCGTGCGCTACCGGGAGGCCGCCGACGGCACCCGACGTTCCGAAGCCGACTATGTCTACGGCTACGCCGAGGCGCTGCGCGATCAGGTGGTTCGTCCGGTGGTCTTCCTCGCCTACGGCGGCGGGCTGCGGTGGCGCACCCGCGCAGGCGACGAGGTTGCCATGGAGTTGGGCGAGCCGAGCACCAAGGACATCACCGCCCAGGCGTGGCGCACCGCTCTGGATCCGGCGGGGGAGTGGATCGGGCAGGTGCTCAGTGCCGCCGATCGACGGCTGACCGAAGTGCGACGCCATATCGGCGATGCCGGCGGGTTGGTGATCGCCAGCGATCAAAGACAGGCCCGCGCCTATGCGCGGGCCCTACAGCAGATCACCGGCGAAAAGCCCACCGTCGTGCTCAGCGACGATCGCGGCGCGAGTCGCCGGATCGAAGAGTTCTCGCAGAGCTCCGACCGCTGGATGGTGGCCGTACGCATGGTCTCCGAAGGCGTGGATGTGCCGCGGCTCGCGGTCGGGGTGTATGCCACAGCGACCTCGACACCGTTGTTCTTCGCCCAAGCGGTGGGGCGTTTCGTGCGCAGTCGTCGACGCGGTGAGTTAGCCAGCGTGTTTCTGCCCACCGTGCCGATCCTGCTGGCCCACGCCAGCCGCCTAGAGCGTCAACGGGACCATGTGTTGGGACGGCCGTCCAACTCCGATGCCGAATTGTGGGCACCAGAGGAGGCGCTGATCGCCGAGGCGAATCGCCAACGCACTCTCGCCGACTTCGACGCCGAGCAGCAGACTCTGGAAGCCATCGCGAGCTTCGACCATGTCCTCTACGACGCGCAGGCCTACGGTCTTCAGGCCGAGCCGTCCGGTGTCGAGGAGGCGGAATACCTGGGCCTTCCGGGGTTGCTGGATCCCGAGCAGGTGGGCCTGTTGTTGGCTGAGCGGCAACGACGCCAGCTGGCGCGCCGTGACCGCCAGGCTCGGACTCGACGCGAGGAGCCACAGGCCGCACTGCACCGGACACTGGCGAGCAGACGCAAAGAACTGAACAGCCTGGTCGCTCAAGTGGCCCGGGTTCGGGGTATCCCACACTCACATGTGCACTCCGGCCTGCGCCGAGAGACCGGAGGACCGGCGCTGGCCCAAGCCACCACCGAACAGGTGGAGGCTCGGATCAGCTTGGCCCGCCAGTGGCTGCGCGCCGGGTGATTCCCGGCGGCAAACCTCAGATCAGGCGCGCGGCGAGCACACCGTCGATCGACCTGATCTGATCCATCACGCTCGCCGAAACTTCGCCGTCGACATCGACCAGGGTGTAGGCCAGATCGCCGCGGGATTTGTTGAGCAGATCGGAGATATTCAAGTCGGCATCGGCCAGCAGAGTGGAAATCTGGCCAACCATGTTGGGCACATTGCTGTTGGCGATGGCGACGCGCTGGGTGCCCTCGGTGCGGGCGAGCTCAGCGTCGGGGAAGTTCACCGAGTTCTTGATGGTGCCATTCTCCAGATAGTCCTTGATCTCCTCAGCCGCCATATAGGCGCAGTTCTCTTCGGCCTCGTTGGTGGAGGCGCCCAGGTGCGGCAAGGTCACCACATTGTCGTGCTTGTTCAACTCCGGGCTGGGGAAGTCGCAGACATAGCCACGCAGGCGTCCGTCCTCGAGTGCCGCCACGACCGCCGACACATCGACGATCGGGCCACGGGCGAAGTTGATCAAGACCGCAGACTTGCGCATCACGCTGAGCTGTTCGGCACCGATCAGGCCGCGGGTACCGTCAACCAGCGGCACATGCACCGTCACGATGTCGGCCCGCTTCAAAATGGCTTCCAGGTTGGTGACCCGCTCGACCTTGGAAGAGAGGTTCCAGGCGTGCTCCACGGTGATCGCCGGGTCATAACCCATCACGCGCATCCCCAACCCGACTGCGGCATTGGCCACCTCGACGCCGATGGCGCCCAGGCCGACGACAGCGAGCGTGCGTCCGGGGAGCTCGAAGCCGACGAAGTGCTTCTTGCCGGCCTCCACAGCCTTGTTCATCTCTTCGGCGCTGCCGTCGAGCCGATGGGCGAAAGCGGCGGCCGGAATAATGTTGCGCGCTGCCAGGAAGATTGCAGCGACCACCAACTCCTTGACGGCGTTGGCGTTGGCGCCGGGGGTGTTGAACACCGGAATGCCCTTGGCAGAGTAGTCCGCGATCGGAATGTTGTTGGTGCCGGCACCGGCGCGACCGACCGCCAGCACGGAGTCCGGGATCTCCACGTCGTGCAGATTCGCCGACCGCAGCAGGATCGCGTCCGGATTGTCCACGTCATTACCGATGACGTAATCAGCCTCGGGGAGACGATTCAGGCCGACCTTGCTGATCGCATTGAGTGTCTTGATAGTGAAAGTCATGGTGTTCCTCAGCCGTTCCGGGTTTCAAAGTCGGTCATGAAGTCGATGAGCGCCTGGACACCTTCCAGGGGCATCGCGTTGTAGATGCTGGCACGCATGCCGCCCACCGAGCGGTGTCCACCCAGGTTGGTGAGGCCAGCCGCAGTGGCCTGTTCGACGAATGCCTTGTCGAGATCGGGATTCGCCTGCAGGAAAGGTACGTTCATCCACGAACGGGAGTCCAACGCCACCGGATTGCGGTAGTAGTCGCTGGCGTCGAGGTAGCCATACAGCGCGGAGGCCTTGGCCTGGTTACGTTCGGCCATCGCGCTCAAACCACCGAGGTCCTTCACCCACTTCAGGATCAGACCCAGCAGGTAGATACCAAAGGTCGGGGGAGTGTTCAGCATGGAATCGGCCTCGGCCATCGCTTGGTAGTTCCAGATCGACGGGGTACCCGGTCGGGCGTGACCGAGCAGGTCCTCACGGACGATCACGACACACAGCCCCGAGGGTCCCATGTTCTTCTGCGCCCCGGCGTAGATGAGCCCGTAGCGGCTGACATCAATGGGCCGGGACAGGATCGTCGAGCTCATGTCGGCGACCAGCGGGACATCGCCGGTCTGCGGGACATAGCTGAACTCGACGCCTCCGATGGTCTCATTGGGCGTGTAATGCACATAGGCCGCGTCGGAGTCGATGGTGAAGCCGTCTGCGGCCGGAGTATCGGTGTAGTTGGACTCCGCGCGATCCGCGACCACGGTCACGTCGAGCTGTTGGGCTTGGGCAGCCTTGATCGCCTTGGTCGACCACTGGCCGGTCTTGAAGAAGTCCACCTTCGCACCGGGCGCGGTGAGGTTGAGCGGGATCGCGTCGAACTGGCCGGTGGCCCCGCCCTGCAGGAACAGCACGCGGTAGCCCTCGGGGATGTTCATCACCTGACGCAGCAGCGCCTCGGTCTCGGCGGCGCAGGCCACAAACCCCTTGCTGCGGTGTGAGACCTCCAGCACGGACATGCCGGAACTCTGCCAGTCGGTGAGCTCGGACTGAGCGACGTTGAGGGCGTCGATGGGCAGCATGGCAGGACCGGCAGAAAAGTTGTATACGCGCATAGCGCGCATTGTTTCAGGTTCGTGACACCCTGTGACCACACGCACCGCGTATTGGACGCGGTTGTGGACCCTGATCCTCAGATGCTGGGCAGGCTGCGGCGTTCCAACCGCGCCAGTGCGCGCTGCGTCGGGGTTGCCAGCGGTTGTTGCTGCTCGGCAGCGATCCGGCGGGCGTGCGCATCCTCGCGATCTCGTTGCACCGTGACGGCGAATTGATACAGATTCACGGCAGCCTCTCGCCAATGGGGTCCCTCGGGTGAGTTCCAGTGTGAAGTGGCGCGATTGGTCAGGGCGATTCCGCGTGCAGTTTTCCCCACCCTCGGGGTGCAGGAAACGCAGTCGAAGTCCCCTCCCCTGACTGAAAGGGATGGAAAGATGGAGTCATATTTCTGTCAGGAGGCCCATGTCGTCAACAACGCCATCAGGATCGGTACCTGCCACCCCCCGGAGAGTGCTGGTGGTCGAGGACGAGCCATTGATCCGTTCGCTGACTGTGTCGCTGTTACAGAACGCGGGATTCGACGCCCTGGGGGTCGGCAACGCCACGGAGGGCATCCAAGGACTGAAGGACTTCGATCCAGATGCCCTGCTTGTCGATTTGGATCTTGGTGAGGGTCCCGGCGGAGCCGAAGTGCTGGCCTATGCCGATCGGGATGCGCCCTGGGTTGCCCTGGTGGTGTTGACCAATGCCCCGTCCCCGGAAGTCGCCGGTGTCGACGTGCGACTGATCCCTTCGCGCGCGGCCTATGTGAACAAGCGCTCGTTGGCCGACGCGAGTCTGCTGCTGGACACCTTGGAGGGCGTCCTTCGCGATCAGGAGCCCCGGCGCGACGATTCCATGGACGCCGGCCCATTGAGCGTGCTCAGCCGAGACCAGCTGGAGGTGCTGCGTCTGATCGCTGCGGGATTGTCGAATGCCGAAATCGCTGCCCGCCGCGGCACCTCCAGTCACGGTGTTGAGCAGATCGTGCAGCGTCTGATCCAACGGCTGCAGGTCAAAAAGGGATCGAACATCAATCCTCGGGTGCAGCTGGCGAAGCTCTACTACGCCCACGGCCCGACCCCGACGTGATCAATCCGCTCGATCGGCTCGGACCACGAGCACTGCTGAGCACACTGCGTTCACCCTTCTGGGCACAACCGGTGGGCTGGGCTGCGTTGCTGGTTCCAACACCGTGGTTCCTCATCTCCCAGATGTATTACGTCATCGGCTCCGGTGCGGATGCGCTGTGGGCGTTCCAGGTCGCCGTCACCGCCCAGCTGGCGATGCTGGCCACCTTGACGGTGCTGATCTGGGTGCTCCTCCCCGTTATCAGACGGGTCTTCTCCGACGGTGCCGCGCGCACCTGGCAACTGATCTTCTTCGCCATCGGCGGCTCGGTGAGCGCTGCTGTGGTGGTCGTGGGCACGCCGTCTGATGAATCGTTGTGGGTGCGCTGGGCCTGGGCATCGCTGGCGTGGTCCTTGAGCGTGTTGATTTGGGTCGCCTCTGCCGCGATCCTCGTGGATTGGTCTCGGCAGGTGCGGGCGCAGCGGCGCCAGTTGCAGATCGAATATGAACGTCAACTCCTCACCCGAACTGAAGAAACTCGTGCCTTGATTGAGGCCGACCGCAAGCTCACCGAGGTACGAGCCAACACTCACGCTGCCGTCTTCGACATTCGTGGCCGGTTGCACTCGGGGATGACGGTGGAAGAACTGTCCGAGACCGTCATCGTCATTGAAAACGTGGTCGCGTCCAAGGTGCGGCCCACCAGCCATGATCTGGCAGCGATGCCCGCCGAACCGGCGCCACTGTCGGTGGATCCGCTGTGGCAGGGCTGGCGAGAGGTACTGCCTTCGCTCATCCGGAGTTGGCCGCTGGCTCGGCCCTTCCAGCCGATGCTGGTGGTCTCACTGAGTCTGCCCATCGTATTCACCGCGGAGTTGGCTCCGCCTCCGCATCGCTTCGACCCCGGCAGCCTGTGGGCGTTCGGCAGCTTGGCCGTGCACCTGCTGTTGCTGGCATTCGCGGAGAAGGTGCTGGCGCCCCGGCTACGAAACATCGAACCTCGCTCAGCGGTCGCCGTTGTCTTCGGGGTTTATCTGGTGACCTATTTGGTGGGTCTGACGGCTTTGATGCTGAGTACGGGTGTGGGCTGGCGGGAGCCGTTGGAGGCGTTCTTGATGCCACCGCTGCTGGCCATGGTGAGTGGTTGGGCGGCGGCTTTTGCGATGATCCGCAACGAGGAGAGCGCGGCTGCACGCAATCTGATCCTGCGCACGAATTGGGAACTGCGGCGCACCCGGCAGCGACTGTGGGCGCAGCGACGCCGACTGGCGACGGCCCTGCACGGACGGGTGCAAGCGAATCTGACTGCTGCCGCCCTGATGCTGGGGGCCGCTCGTGATCGCATGCTGTCGGGCACCCCGGTCGATGACGATGTGATCATGCGGGTTCGCGAGACCTTGTCGTTGGCCGATCTGATCGATCAAACGGCGAGCCACCCGCCGGCGGAGCGGCTGGCGACCGTGACCTCGGTGTGGGAAGGGGTTCTGGATGTGTCGTTGGACCTGCGCCCGGGCGCAAACGCGTTGCTGCGGGGCAGCCGCGATCTTTGTGATGCCTGCGTCGAGGTGCTGCGCGAGATCCTGCTGAACGCCGTGCGCCACAGCGGCGCCCAGCAGGCCGACGTCGTGGTCGGCGCAGACGATGGCCGGCTGCTCTGCCTGCGGGTTCATGAGCATCATCCGCATCGCTCACCGCTGGGCGCCATCGGCGGACCCGGTCTGGGACGATCTCTGATCGACTCGCTGGCGCTGGATTGGGCCGAGGCCGACACCGCCGCCGGTCGAGTGACGGTAGCGCTGTTCGCCAGCGGCTCGGGGGAATTCTCGGCTGCCGATGCCCGCTCACAGTTGTTCGAGGTGACCAGTCTGCACTGAGCCTGCTGGCACAATGAACCGGTGAGCGATGTCGAAGCCGCAGGGCTGCCTGCACTGAAGGTGAATTCCGACGGGCTGATGCCCGCAGTGGTTCAAGATGCCGACAGCGGCGAGGTTCTGATGCTGGCTTGGATGGACCGCGAGGCCCTGCAGCGCACGCTGCGAACTCGACGGGGCACCTATTGGTCCCGCAGCCGCCAGGAGTATTGGGTCAAAGGCGAGACCAGCGGCCATGTGCAATGGGTGCGTGAAGTGCGTTTGGACTGTGATGCCGACACGGTCCTGGTGAAGGTGGACCAGACCGGCCCGGCTTGCCACCTGGGCACTCGATCATGTTTCGATACCACGGTGCTTCTCAGCGATGACAGCGTCGAGGGGGAGTGATGGCGATCCGCATCCTGCCGGAGCTCTCGGACTTCCTCCTCGCTGGTTCGCAGCGTCGGGTGGTGAGCGTGCACACGACGGTCATGGCCGACGATCTGACGGCGGTGAGTGTGTACGACCGTCTGTGCGCCGACCGTCCCAACACCTTCCTGCTGGAATCCGCCGACGCGGGAACCTGGTCGCGCTACTCCTTCATCGGAGTCAACGCGGCCGCTACCTTGACCGAGGAGAACGGTCGCGCGGTGTGGCATTGGGCTGGACGGCCCATCAGCGGCCTGCCCTCCGACATCGATCCATTGCTCGCGCTCGCCCGGACCATCGAAATGCTCCACACCCCGCGGGATCCTGACCTGCCGCCGCTGGTGTCGGGCATGGTCGGGTATCTCGGCTACGACGTGGTGCGCCGCTTGGAGGTGCTTCCCGATTCCAATCCCGATGATCTGGAACTGCCGGAACTGGTGATGATGCTGGTCACCGACATGGCTGTCCTCGACCATCGCACCGGGCAGGTGTGGTTGATCGCCAATGCGATCAACTTCGACGACTCGGCGGCAGGCATCGCACAGGCTCATGCTGACGCCTGTGACCGGATCGAAGCGATGCTCGCCGACCTGCGTGCACCCAAGCCGGCGTTGCTGGCCGCTGATGACCCACACCTGACGACCGCTGCGGTGCGGCGTCAGCGCAGCTCAGAGCAGTACCAGGCCGCAGTGAGCGCCGCGGTCGAGGAGATCAAGGCTGGTGAAGCCTTTCAGATCGTGCCCAGTCAGCGTTTCGAGGTGGACTGCACCTCCGATCCGCTGGATGTCTACCGGGTGTTGCGCCGCAACAATCCGAGTCCCTATCTCTACCTGCTGCGACTTCAGGGCTTTGCCGTCGTCGGCGCCAGTCCGGAAGCACTGGTGAGCGTCTCCGCGGGACACGCAACCACTCACCCGATTGCCGGGACCCGACCGCGGGGACGCGACGCGGCCAGCGATGCGGTCTTGGAGGCTGAGTTGCTGGCTGATCCGAAGGAAGCCGCCGAGCATCTGATGCTGGTCGATCTCGGACGCAACGATCTGGGCCGGGTCTGCCGACCGGGCACCGTCTCGGTGGTGGAGTTCATGAAAGTTCGGCATTACAGCAAGGTGATGCACTTGGAGGCTGCGGTGACCGGCGAACTCGCCGATGATCAGACCGCTTTGAGTGCAACGCTGAGTTGTTTCCCCGCGGGCACCCTCACTGGTGCGCCGAAAGTGCGTGCCATGGAGATCATCGATGAGTTGGAGGTCTCGCGCCGCGGCCTCTACGGCGGAGTGGTGGGCTACTTCGACTTCGCCGGGGACTCCGATACCGCCATCGCCATTCGCACGGCGGTGATCCGCGACGGCGTCGCCTTCGTACAGGCTGGTGCTGGTGTCGTGGCTGATTCGCGTCCCGACGCAGAGGATCTGGAATCACAGAACAAGGCGGCTGCTGTGTTGGGAGCAGTCCTTGAAGCCAACCGGTTGACACGTCTGGACTGAGTTCATCGTGGCTAGGTATTTCAGCAATCCGTCGTTGCCTGCTCGAGTGAATTCCCTAGTGAGAACGTTGTTCGCGCGCTTGGTTCTTTAGGAAATCCTTGGTCTTCGGAGTGGCGAACTGTGGCAAAGAAGGCCAATATGGAGGCTCATTGGGGAACGTCGCAGGCTTCGGGGGCTGTAATGATCGAAAGCGCTGAGCGCGCCGTGGTGAGGGCTGAACGCCCACACCATCGCGCGCCGATGGCCACCTTGGTGGCGCGCGTCATCGTGACTGTGTCCTTGTTGATGGGAGCCTTCTCGTTCCTCTTGGGACCCAACTGGCGAATGCTCTGGGGAGCCTTGGTATTGCTGGTGCTGGCCGGGCCCGCAAGCGCGGTGCTTCGACGATTGGGGTACGGTCAGTCCTGATGACTGTTCTCGACGAGATCATCGCCGGGGTGGTTGAGGATCTTGCCGAGCGGCAGTCCGTGCTTCCACTTTCCACGGTGATGGAAACCGCTGATCGGATGCCGCCCGCACGCGACCCGCTGCCAAGCTTGCGCGCCGCCGGGCTGTCGGTGATTGCCGAGGTGAAGCGATCTAGCCCGAGCAAAGGCGATCTGGCCGACATTGCCGATCCCGCAGCGCTGGCACGCCACTACGAGGCAGGCGGTGCCGCAGTGATCTCGGTGTTGACCGAGGCGCGGCGCTTCCGCGGCAGCCTGGCCGACCTGCAGGCAGTCCGCGCGGCGGTAGACAGCCCGTTGTTGCGCAAGGACTTCGTGGTCACCGACTACCAGATTTGGGAAGCCCGTGCCGTGGGCGCCGACGTGGTGCTGCTGATCGTGGCTGCTCTTACCGATGTCGAGTTGGCAGCACTGCTGGCGCTCTGCGCGAAGGTGGGTTTGACCGCGTTGGTCGAAGCCCACACTCCGGACGAGGTTCGCCGGGCGGTCGACGCCGGCGCGGCTCTGATCGGCGTCAATAACCGCGACCTGAAGACATTGGACGTGGATCTGAGTCATTTCGAGCAGATGGCGAATCTGATTGCGCCGGGCATCGTCAAGGTCGCTGAATCGGGGATCCTCTCGGTGGCGGACGCCGCCCGGATGCGTTCCTGTGGTGCCGACGCGATTCTGGTGGGGGAACTGCTGGTTCGTCACGGCGATCCGGCCCATGCGGTGGCCGAGCTACGGTCGCTGGCGTGAGTCGTGCTCCCGGATGTGAGTAAATGGGTCTGTGGAACCGAATCAACTGCCGGATGATGCCGGTCATTTTGACATTTTCGGTGGGCGCTACGTCCCCGAAGCCCTGATCGCAGCGCTGGACCAACTCGATCGAGAGTTCGCCACAGCCAATGCTGATCCCGACTTCTGGGCCGAGCTCGATGGGCTGCGGCGCAACTACTCAGGACGTCCCACGCCGCTGACCGAGGTACCGCGCTTCGCCGAACACTGTGGTGGGGTTCGAGTGCTGCTCAAGCGTGAAGACCTGAACCACACCGGCTCCCACAAGATCAACAACGTGTTGGGCCAAGCTCTGCTGACTCGCCGCATGGGAAAGCGCCGGGTGATCGCAGAGACCGGCGCCGGTCAGCATGGGGTCGCGACGGCCACTGCGGCGGCGCTGCTGGGCATGGAATGCCGCGTCTACATGGGAAAGGTCGACACCGACCGACAGGCTCTGAATGTGGCCAGAATGCAGTTGCTGGGCGCCGAGGTCGTCGCTGTGGAGTCGGGCAGCCAGACGTTGAAGGACGCGATGAACGAGGCCATGCGTGACTGGGTGGCCAGCGTCGACACCACGCACTATTTGATCGGCACCGTCGCCGGACCGCATCCGTTTCCGAAGATTGTGCGGGAGTTCCAGCGGGTAATCAGCACCGAGATCCGCGAACAGATGGCTGATCGCTACGGGCGGCTGCCCACGGCGGTCGCTGCCTGCGTCGGTGGCGGCTCGAACGCGCTGGGGACCTTCGCGGACTTCATCGACACACCCGAGGTTGGGCTGTTCGGCTTCGAGGCAGGCGGTGACGGAGTGGAGACTGGTCGGCATGCCGCCTCCATCCAAGGTGGTTCGGTCGGCGTCCTGCATGGCACTCGCACGTACGTGTTGCAGAACGAGGACGGCCAGACCCGGGAGTCGCATTCGATCTCAGCGGGGCTCGACTATCCCGGGGTGGGGCCCGAACATGCCTGGCTCGCAGCCACCGGCCGGGCCCAGTACGAGGCGATCACCGACGATGAGGCGATGGCCGCCTTGAAACTGCTGTGCCGCACCGAAGGCATCATGCCTGCGATCGAATCCGCCCACGCTTTGGCCGGAGCAATGACCCTGGGACGACGGCTGGCTGCCGAGCAGCCCGATGCGGATCCGACCATCGTGGTGTGTTTGTCCGGGCGCGGCGACAAGGATGTGGACACCGCCAATGCCTACTTCGGTCTGACCGGGCGTCCCGACCACTACACCGGAGGTGTGGCATGAATCCGCCGAGCTCCGCATCAGCCATCACCGCAGCCAAGTCCGACGGGCGCGCGGCCCTGGTCGGCTATCTGCCGGTGGGTTACCCGAGCGTCGCCGGATCCCTGGAAGCTCTCCGTACGCTGTGCGGGGCCGACGGGGAGACTCCGGGCGTCGACCTGGTCGAGATCGGCTTGCCCTATACCGATCCGGTCATGGACGGACCGGTCATCCAACGCGCCGGCACCCGGGCGTTGGACCGCGGCGTACGCACCCGCGATGTGTTTGCCGCCGTGGAGGCGGTTCGCGCTGCCGGTCGACCTGCGGTCGTCATGACGTACTGGAACTTGATCGAGCACTACGGCGTGGCGAGCTTCGCCCGCGACCTGGCGAACGCCGGGGGATCCGGGCTGATTACTCCTGACCTGGTTCCCGACGACGCCCAGCCCTGGCTGAACGCCAGCGAGGAGCACGGCTTGGATCGGATCTTCCTGGTCGCACCATCCTCTTCCGAGGACCGCATCACGATGACCGCAGCGCTGACTCGGGGCTGGTTGTACGCGACTGCTGTCATGGGAGTCACCGGTACCCGCAGCAGTTCGTCGGCCGCGGCCCCGGAGCTGGTGGCCCGGATTCGACGCCTGGCACCGCAGACACTGATCGGAGTCGGGTTGGGCGTATCCAATGGCGATCAGGCCGCTGAGGTAGCGACCTTCGCCGATGCCGTGATCGTCGGCTCGGCGTTCATCGCCACGATGCTCGCTGCTGAGGACGCGGGCCATCCAGAGGACTTCACCGGTCTGCGCAGTGTGCTGGCCGACCTGACGCAGGGAGTACGACGACGATGATCACCCTCTTCATCCCGAGTCCCTCGATCAGCAGTTTCCAGATCGGGCCGCTGACGATCCATATCTACGCGCTGTGTCTGATCACCGGAATCATCGCGGCTTGGATCATCGGCTCGCGGCGTTGGCGTGCTCGCGGCGGCACTATGGAGAGCTTCGAGACTGTGCTGCTGTGGGCCATCCCCATCGGGATCGTCGGTGCCCGCATTTACCACGTGCTGACGCACCTGGGCGATTATTTCGGCCCCACGGCCAATCAGCACTGGTGGGCGATCTGGGAGGGCGGGATCGCGATCTATGGCGCGATCGGAGCCGGGGCGCTGGCTGCTTGGGTGGTGGCTCGGCGTCGCAAGATTGCGTTCGCCGCGTTGGCGGACTCGCTGGCGCCAGGCATCGCCGTGGGGCAGGCCTTGGGCCGGTTTGGCAACTGGTTCAACCAGGAGTTGTACGGGCTACCCACGACACTGCCGTGGGGCTTGGAGATCGACCCTGCCCATCGAGTGCCGGGCTATGAGAGCTACGCGACCTTCCATCCCACCTTCCTCTATGAGTCGGTATGGAACCTCCTGGTCGCCGCAACGCTGATCTGGGCCGATCGGAAGTGGCAACTGGGGCGCGGCAAAGTCTTCGCGCTCTACATCGCGTTGTACGGCTTCGGACGGATCTTCACCGAATCCCTGCGTACCGACTACTCCTACGACGTCTTCGGACCGCTGCGTTTCAATGCTGCGGTGGCCATGTTGATCTGCCTGGCCGGCATCATTCTGCTGGTCTGGCTGGTGCGTAATCGTCCCGGACGCGAGGAGCGTGTGGAGTTCGGCTTGGAGGCAGTCAGCCCCGCCGAAACTACGGAATCCGTAGCATCAACTGCGGAATCCGCAGCCGGAACGGATGCTCGCGATTCTGACGCCGCCACGGTTCATAATTCCTCCACAGAGCCGGACGAACCCTCCGGCTCCGGGCGCTGACTTCGCAATTCTCGGGGTTCCAGAGGCTGGTCATCAGCCGGTGAAGTGCGAATTCAGGTCCATGATGCAATCGGGCGTGCTCACGGACCGAGAAGGTTCAGCTAAGCTCGCCCTCCGAGTGTGCAGCGTCGGCTCGGTGCCGACTGGTTTTGCACCCCCCGGCGCCTGCCGCGCAGATGGGAGATCTTTATGGCGGTGATGTCAATGCCACAACGGCCTGCGACTGGTCTTTACGACCCAGCCTTTGAGCACGACGCCTGTGGGGTGGCCTTCGTGGCCCATCTCAGCGGACAGGCAGACCACGACATCATCGCCAAGGGCCTGACCGCCCTGGAGAATCTGGATCATCGAGGCGCCACCGGCGCCGATGCCGCAGCCGGTGACGGCGCGGGCATGCTGCTGCAGGTACCGGACCGGTTCCTGCGTGACGTGGTGGACTTTGATCTGCCGACACCTGGCTGTTACGCCATGGGCATGGCCTTTCTGCCGGCGGATCCGACCAAGCGAGCCACCGCGAAGCGAACCATCGAGTACGTCGCCACCGAAGAAGGTCTGGTGGTGCATGGCTGGCGGGTAGTGCCGACCGACGACAGCACACTGAGCCCGGTGTCGGTGGCGAACATGCCGTTCTTCGAGCAGATCTTCGTCTCCACCCCCGATCTTGCCCATGGCATCGACCTCGATCGCGCGGTGTATCCACTGCGCCAGCGGGCGCGCAATGACGCCGGGGTGTACTTCGCGTCGCTGTCGGGACGCACCACCGTCTACAAAGGCATGTTGACCACCCAGCAACTCGCTGCGGTGTTCAGCGATCTCCTCGACGAGCGGGTCGAGAGTGCGCTGGCGCTGGTTCACTCCCGGTTCTCGACCAACACCTTCCCGGCCTGGGAACTGGCGCACCCGTATCGGCTGATGGCTCACAACGGTGAGATCAACACCGTCAAGGGCAACCGCAACTGGATGCGCGCCCGTGAGGCCCTGCTGGCCACCGACAAGATCCCCGGTGATCTGGAGCGGATCTTCCCGATCTGCACACCGGGCGGATCGGACTCGGCCTCCTTCGACGAAGTCTTGGAGTTGCTGCACCTGGGCGGTCGTTCGCTCCCGCACGCGGTGCTGATGATGATCCCGGAGGCCTGGGAGAACAACACCGAGATGGGCCCGGATCGGCGGGCCTTCTACGCCTTCCACTCCGCGATGATGGAACCCTGGGACGGTCCGGCTTCGGTCACCTTCACCGACGGCACCCTGATCGGGGCGGTGTTGGACCGCAACGGCTTGCGTCCGGGACGGTACTGGGTCACGGATGACGGCCTGGTGGTCTTCGCCTCCGAGGCCGGCGTGTTGGATATCGATCCGGCGAAGGTGATCAAGAAGGGCCGTATGAAGCCCGGTCGCATGCTGCTGGTCGACCTGGACGCCCACCGACTGATCAACGACGACGAGATCAAGGCCCAGCTCGCAGCCGAACACCCCTATCGGGAGTGGCTGGAGCGTTCCAGCGTCGATCTGGACGAGTTGCCCGAGCAGCAGCACGTTGTGCACAGCCATGCCTCGGTCACCCGCCGCCAGCAGATCTTCGGCTACACCCACGAGGAGATTCGCCAGATCATCACGCCCATGGCCAACAACGGCGCCGAGCCGATCGGCTCCATGGGTTCGGACACGCCCTTGGCGGTGCTCAGCGATCGCGCGCATCTGCTGTTCGACTATTTCGCGCAGTTGTTCGCCCAGGTGACCAACCCTCCGCTGGACGCGATCCGTGAGGAACTGGTCACGTCGCTGAAGGCCTCGTTGGGGCCGGAGGGCAACCTGCTGCAGCCCGGACCGGAATCCTGTCGACAGATCGTGATCAACTACCCGATCCTGGATTCGGACCAGTTGGCAAAACTGGTTCGCATCAACCGTGACGGTTCGATGCCGGACTACGACACCTACATCGTGCGTGGCCTCTACCCGGTGGCCGGCGGCGGTAAAGCCTTGGGCGACACCCTCGACCACCTCTGCCAGCAGGTGAGTGAAGCCATCGAAGGTGGTGCGCGCACCCTGGTGCTGTCCGACCGTCACTCCAATGCCGAGATGGCACCGATTCCGTCGCTGCTGCTCACCGCAGCCATTCACCACCATCTGGTTCGGGAGAAGGCCCGTACTCAGGTGGGCCTGATCGTGGAAGCCGGGGACGTGCGCGAAGTGCACCATGTCGCGCTGCTGATCGGCTACGGCGCCGCAGCGGTGAACCCCTACCTGGCCTTCGAGACCGCAGAGGACCTGGCCCGTCGGGAGTGGTTGGTCAACATCGACCCCGAGGCCGCGCTGTACAACGTGCGCAAGGCGCTCGGCAAGGGCGTGCTCAAAGTGATGAGCAAGATGGGTGTCTCCACCATCCACTCCTACACCGGTGCCCAGATCTTCGAGGCCCTCGGGGTCTCCAGCGAAGTGATCGACAAGTACTTCACGGGCACCACCAGTCGGGTGGAAGGAATCGGGCTGGACGAGATCGCCGAGGCAATCGCGCGACGCCATGCCACCGCCTACCCGCCCTACGGCATCACGGTGCCGCACCGCACCCTCGCCGTGGGTGGTGAGTACAAGTGGCGCAGGGAAGGCCCGCCGCACCTGTTCGACCCTGAGACGGTGGCACGCCTTCAGTACGCCACCAAGCAGGGCAGCTACGAGTTGTTCAAGACCTACACCGACCGCGTGAACGATCAATCCACTCGGATGATGACGCTGCGCGGCCTGCTGGAGTTCGACTCGCCGCGCCCACCGGTGCCGATCGAGGAGGTCGAGTCGGTCAGCGAGATCGTGAAACGATTCTCCACCGGAGCGATGAGCTACGGCTCCATCTCGCTGGAGGCCCATCAGACGCTGGCCATCGCCATGAACCGGCTCGGCGGCAAGTCGAACACCGGTGAAGGTGGCGAGGACCGCGAACGGCTCTACGATCCGCAGCGGCGCAGTGCCATCAAGCAGGTCGCTTCAGGTCGTTTCGGCGTCACCAGCGATTACCTGACCAATGCCGACGACATTCAGATCAAGATGGCCCAAGGCGCCAAGCCCGGCGAAGGCGGGCAGCTGCCCGGCCAGAAGGTGTACCCCTGGGTCGCCAAGACCCGTCACTCGACGCCGGGCGTGGGACTGATCTCGCCACCGCCGCACCACGACATCTACTCGATCGAGGATCTCAAGCAGCTGATCCACGATCTGAAGTGCGCCAATCCGCGGGCCCGCATCCACGTGAAGCTGGTCGCCGAAGTGGGCGTCGGCACGGTGGCGGCCGGTGTGTCGAAGGCGAAGGCCGACGTGGTGTTGATCTCCGGCCACGACGGTGGCACCGGAGCGGCGCCGCTGACCTCGGTCAAGCACGCCGGTGGCCCCTGGGAACTCGGCTTGGCTGAGACTCAGCAGACCCTGCTGCTCAACGGTTTGCGTGACCGGATCACCGTACAGGTCGACGGTCAGCTCAAGACCGGCCGCGATGTGGTGATCGGCGCCCTGTTGGGTGCCGAGGAGTACGGCTTCGCGACGGCACCGCTGGTGGTGTCGGGCTGCGTGATGATGCGAGCCTGCCAGTTGGACACCTGTCCGGTGGGCGTCGCAACGCAGAACCCGGAGCTTCGCGAAAAATACGCCGGGCATGCCGACTACATCGTGAACTTCTTCGAGTTCATCGCTCAGGAGGTTCGCGAGCTGCTGGCGCAACTGGGTTTCCGCTCGCTTCAGGAGGCCATCGGCCACGTCGAAGTGCTCCGTGCCCGTCCCGGAATCGACCATTGGAAGGCCAAGGGACTGGACCTCTCGCCGATCCTGGCCCAGGTGGAGTTGCCCGACGGCGCCCCATTGCATCGGGTCACCGGTCAGGATCATGGCCTGGAGGACAAGCTCGACGCTCAACTCATCGAGATCGCCCAGCCGGCGATCAGCAACGGCGAGCTGGTGCGCGCCGATCTGATGGTGCGCAACGTGGATCGCACGGTCGGCACCCTGTTGGGACACCAGGTCACCAAAGCCACCCAGGGTGCGGGCTTGCCGGAGAACACCATCGACTTCACCTTGCGCGGTACCGCCGGCCAGAGCTTCGGAGCCTTCCTGCCTGCCGGCATCACGCTGCGATTGGTGGGGGACTCCAACGACTACTTCGGGAAGGGTCTGTCGGGAGGCCGGTTGATTCTTCGGCCCCACGAGGAGGCGGTCTTCGCCGCCGAGGAGCAGATCATCGCCGGCAATGTCATCGCCTACGGCGCGACCAGCGGCGAGTTGTTCATCAGAGGTCAGGTCGGCGAGCGCTTCTGCGTCCGCAACTCCGGCGCTACCGCGGTGGTGGAGGGCGTGGGCGATCACGCCTGCGAGTACATGACCGGCGGCGAGGCGCTCATTCTGGGTCAGACCGGACGCAACATCGCCGCGGGCATGTCCGGCGGTGTCGCCTGGGTTCTGGATCTGGTCGAGGCACGACTGAACACTGAGTTGGTCGACGCCAAGCCGGCCTCGGATACCGACATGGTCCGCATTCGTGAGCTGTTGACCAAACACCTCGAAGAGACCGGATCGGCGGTGGCCGAGAGACTCTTGGCCAGCGACGATGTTGAGTTGGCGCAGCGATTCACCACCTTGCTACCCCGGGACTACGCCAGGGTGCTGAAGGCCCGCGCCGAGGCTGAGGCCGCCGGATTGGATGAGGAGACCACGGTGAAACTCATGATGGAGGCCTCGCATGGCTGACCCGAAAGGATTCATGACCACCCCGCGGGAGGTGGCCGAGCGTCGTCCGGTCGAAGAGCGAGTTCAGGACTGGCAAGAGGTGTATCCCGGCAGTCCCGGGCGTGCGGTGCTACCGATCATCTCCAAGCAGGCGGGTCGCTGTATGGATTGCGGTATCCCGTTCTGTCATTCGGGCTGCCCGCTGGGCAATCTGATCCCGGAGTGGAACGACATGATCTGGCGTGACGATTGGCGCGGCGCGTTGGAGCGGTTGCACGCCACCAACAACTTCCCGGAGTTCACCGGACGGCTGTGCCCAGCACCCTGCGAAACCGCGTGTGTGGTCGGGATTCATCGGGATCCGGTCACCATCAAGAACATCGAGGTCTCGATCATTGATCGCGGCTGGGATGATCGCCGGGTCACCGCCCAACCTGCTGCCTGGCATACCGGCAAGACGGTGGCGGTGATCGGCTCCGGCCCGTCCGGCTTGGCCACCGCACAGCAGCTCACCCGCTCGGGATACACCGTGGTGGTCTACGAGCGCGCCGACGACGCCGGAGGTCTGCTGCGTTACGGGATCCCCGAGTTCAAGATGGAGAAAGACATCTTGAACAAGCGGCTCAAGCAGATGCGCCTTGAAGGCACGGCTTTCAAGACTGGGGTCAACGTCGGCGAGGATCTCACCGGCGAGGAACTCCTCGACCGCTTCGACGCCGTCGTGCTGGCCATCGGCTCCACGATCGCGCGTGACTTGCCGGTTCCTGGCCGCGAGTTGGGTGGCATCCATCAGGCGATGGAGTACCTGCCGCAGGCCAACCGCGTCGCACGCGGCAAGGAGGTTGAAGACCAGATCTTGGCGACCGGGAAGGACGTTGTGATCATCGGCGGCGGCGATACCGGTGCGGATTGCCTGGGCACCGCATTGCGTCAGGGTGCCGCCTCGGTGACACAACTGGAGATCCTGCCGATGCCACCGCAGACCCGCCCGGAGAAACAGCCCTGGCCGACCTATCCGATGACCTACAAGGTGACGTCCGCTCACGAGGAGGGTGGCGAGCGCGTCTACTCGGTCTCCACCGCGGAGTTCGTCGGAGACGAGCACGGTCACGTCGCTGGTCTGGTGGTCAATGACGTGCAGTTCGTCGGCGGCAAACTGGAGGTCATTCCCAACACCACGCGGACGATCGATGCGCAGTTGGTGCTGTTGGCGATGGGCTTCACCGGTCCACAGCGGGAGGGTCTGGTTGAGCAGCTGGGACTGGAGCTGGATGCTCGCGGCAACATTGCCCGCGACGCCAGCTTTGCGACCAATGTGGATCGGGTCTTCGTGTGCGGAGATGCCGGTCGCGGGCAGTCGCTGATCGTATGGGCCATCGCCGAGGGGCGCTCGTGCGCGCATGCCGTGGACTCATTGCTGTCGGGTCGTACCTCCAACCTGCCGAAGCCGATTCAGCCCACCGACCGCCCATTGGTGCTGGGCTGAGGCCCAAGAGGCACCTGAGCCTCGAAGCTGTGCGCTGAGCCCACGCTAGGGCGGGCACAGTGAAGCGGCGGTAGCCGACTGCGCGATCGGGACGTGCGATGGCGTCGGATCCGCTTGGCGCGGCATCGCTGAAGACGACCGGCACGTGGTGTGGGCTCCCGATTCCTAAACCTCAGGTTCGGGGTGGACGCGCTCCAGGGTGGACTTTCCGAACAACGACTCCACCAGATCGACGGTCAACTCGGCAGTGCGGTTGTGCTCGTCGAGGGCGGGATTCACCTCGACCAGATCCAGGGACCCCAGCCGTCCGGTGTCGGCGATCATCTCCATGCACAACTGGGTTTCGCGATAGGTCGCGCCGCCACGCACGGGGGTGCCGACGCCCGGTGCAACCTCGGGATCCACGAAGTCCAGGTCGATGCTCACGTGAAGGTGCGTGTCGGCGTCCATTCCTGCCAGCGCACGGACCATGGTGCGCCGCATGCCGATTTCGTCGATGAAGCGCATGTCGAAGACCTCCACACCTTCACTCCTGAGGAAGGACTTTTCGCCCTCATCGACGCTCCGTAACCCGACCTGGCGGAGTTGATCGGTGGATACCGCCGGGGTGAAACCGGCCATCCCGATGAGTTCCTGCGGACCATGCCCGGCCAGGCAGGCCACCGGCATGCCGTGCAGGTTGCCCGACGGCGTGAGGGCTGCCGTGTTGAAGTCTGCGTGGGCGTCGATCCAGATCACCCGCAGTGCTCGGCCGGTCGCCCGGCAGTGTGCTGCGACCGCGCTGATTGAACCGATGGCCAGACTGTGGTCACCCCCCAACAGGATGGGCAGCCGGTCCTCGGCAAGCTCGCGGGCGGTCGCGTCGTACACCGCCTGGTTCCAGGCGACAACCTCAGCGAGGTGGCGGTAGCCAGCCACTGCCCCGGATTGCGGGTTGTCGGGCCCGGTGAGATCGCCGGTGTCGCGAACGTCACAGCCGAAACCGGTCAGGGCGCGGGCGATGCCCGCCACCCGGAATGCCTGTGGGGCCAATCGGCATCCCAGGCGTGATGCGCCCACATCAGTGGGGGCGCCGATCAGACTCACCGGTGCTGTCACCGCGACCTCCTCGTTGCGTCACCTCAGACGCTAGCCCAGCAACGATAGGTGGGTCACTACCTCGACAATTCGCACCGCCTACAGGGTGAGTCGGGGCACCGGATCGTCGGTGCTCGGAGTTACAGTGAAGGCCCGCTGACTTCCCCCAGCGATGACCCATCATTCGATCCGGACCGAGAGGGAGGTCGCGGTCAGCGTGTCGGCCGAATTCGTGCATCTGCATTGCCACTCGGAGTACTCGATGTTGGATGGTGCTGCTCGCCTGGGAGACCTGGTCAGCACTGCCGAGCAGATGGGTATGAATGCTCTGGCCATCACCGACCACGGCAACCTTTTCGGCGCCTACGAGTTCTACAAGGTTGCCAAGAAGTCGTCGGTGAAGCCCATCATCGGGTTGGAGGCGTACCTCACTCCCAAGACCCATCGCAGTGAGCGCAAACGGGTGCAGTTCGGTGACGGCACCGGCGACGATGTCTCCTCCAAGGGCGCCTATACCCACATGACCATCTGGGCGCAAAACTCCGAAGGCATGCACAACCTTTTCCGATTGAGCTCGCTGAGTTCCTTGGAGGGCTTCTTCTACAAGCCCCGCGCCGACCGCGAGCTGCTGCATCGTTACGCCAAAGGACTGATCGCCACCACTGGCTGCCCGTCCGGCGAGGTGCAAACCCATCTGCGACTGGGGCAATACCAGGAGGCGCTGGCTTCGGCGGCGGAGTTCCGGGATATCTTCGGAGCGGGCAACTTCTATGTCGAGCTGATGGATCACGGCTTGGACCTCGAGCGGCGCGTCCGTGACGATCTGCTGCGCATTGCCAAGGACCTCAAGCTTCCGCTGGTGGCCAGCAATGACCTGCACTACGTAAATGCCAGCGATGCCGACGACCACGACACGCTGTTGTGCGTATCGGCGGGTTCGACCAAGGACGCCGTCAATCGATTCCGTTTCAACGGCGATGGCTACTACCTGAAGTCACCGGAGGAGATGCGCCATCTGTTCCGCGATGTTCCGGAAGCCTGCGACAACACCCTAGAGATCGCTGAGCGGTGCCAGACCAGCTTCGATGAGGGAACCGGCACCTACATGCCGGAGTTCCCAGTGCCGGCCGGGGAGTCCGAAACCAGTTGGTTCATCAAGGAAGTAACCAATGGACTGGCCGACCGATACCCCGAGGGCGTCCCGGATTACGCGATCAAGCAGGCCGAGTACGAGCAGGAGGTGATCATCGGGAAGGGGTACGCCGGTTACTTCCTGGTAGTGGCGGACTTCATCAACTGGGCCAAGGCCAACGGCATCCGCGTCGGGCCCGGCCGTGGATCGGGTGCCGGTTCGATGTGCGCCTACGCCATGAAGATCACCGACCTGGATCCGGTTCCCCACGGACTGATCTTCGAACGGTTCCTGAATCCCGAACGGCCGTCGATGCCCGACTTCGATGTGGATTTCGACGAGCGTCGCCGGGGTGAGGTGATTCAGTACGTCACCCAGAAGTACGGTGCCGATCGGGTCTGTCAGATCGTCACCTACGGCACGATCAAAGCCAAACAGGCCATCAAAGACGCCGGTCGGGTGTTGGGCATGCCGTTCTCGCTCGGCGAGCGCGTGACCAAGGCCTATACGCCGCCGGTCCAAGGCAAGGACGTGTCACTAGCCGATGTCTTCGATCCCCAGCACGACCGCTACGGCGAAGGCACAGAGTTCCGCGAGCTCTACGCCAACGATCCAGACGTCAAGACCGTCGTCGACACCGCCCGCGGCATCGAAGGTCTGAAGCGTCAGTGGGGCGTCCATGCCGCCGGGGTCATCATGTCCAGCGCCCCGTTGCTGGATGTCATCCCGATCATGAAGCGGGAACAGGACGGTCAGGTCATCACCCAATTCGACTATCCCAGCTGCGAGAGCCTGGGCCTGGTCAAGATGGACTTCCTCGGTCTGCGGAACCTGACCATCCTCGACGACGCGGTCGCCAACGTGAAGGCGAACCGCGGCATCGAGCTGGACTTGGATGCGCTGCGGCGTGACATGACTGATCCGGCGACCTACGAACTACTCGGCTCCGGCGACACCTTGGGGGTGTTCCAGCTCGACGGTAGCGGTCTTCGCTCCTTGCTGAAGATGATGCGTCCGGACAACTTCGAGGACATCTCGGCGACGATCGCGCTGTACCGACCCGGCCCGATGGGCGCTGACAGCCACACCAATTACGCCCTGCGCAAGACCGGACGCCAAGCCGTCGAGCCTATCCACCCCGAACTCGCCGATCCGCTGGCCGACATCCTCGACACCACTTACGGACTGATCGTCTATCAGGAGCAGATCCAACAGATCGCCCAGCGCGTGGCCGGATACAGCCTGGGCCAAGCCGACCTGCTGCGCCGCGCCATGGGCAAGAAGAAGAAAGAAGTTCTGGAGGCGGAGTTCAAGCCCTTCAGCTCCGGTATGCGTGAGCGTGGCTTCTCCGATGCGGCGATCACGAAGCTGTGGGAAATCATGGTGCCGTTCGCGGCCTACGCGTTCAACAAGGCCCACTCGGCGGCCTACGGAGTGGTGTCCTACTGGACCGCGTATCTGAAGGCCAACTTCCCGGCCGAGTTCATGGCTGCGCTACTGGAGTCGGTGAAAAGCGACAAGGACAAGACGGCGCTGTACCTGGGGGAGTGTCGTCGCATGGGAATCCACGTGCTGCCTCCTGACGTGAACGAGTCCGAGGGGCGATTCACCCCGGTGGGCGCCGACATCCGGTACGGCCTGGCCGCGGTCCGCAATGTCGGTGAGAACGTGGTCGCCGGGATCGTGGAGGCCCGCACCGATCAGGGCAAAGCGATCGACTTCAATGCCTTCTTGGATCAGATACCACTGGTGGCGTGCAACAAGCGCGTCATCGAGTCCCTGATCAAGGCCGGCGCCTTCGACTCGATGGGCCACACCCGGCGCTCGCTGATGGAGTGTTTCGAGCGGCGCGTCGACGAAGTGATCGATCTGAAACGCAATCAGGCCAACGGTCAGGACGATCTGTTTGGCGACTCCGGTGCCTCCGAGGAGTTCGCGATGGCCCCGGTGCCCGATGTTCCCGAATGGGACAAGCGGGTGCGATTGGCTTTCGAGCGCGAGATGCTCGGGCTGTACGTCAGTGATCACCCTCTGTTGGGTCTGGAGCACGTGCTGGCCGCCCACCGAGATCTGAGTATCGGTGCCCTGCGGGCCGACGACGGCCCGCGCGACGGGATGGTCACCATTGCCGGCATGATCACCTCAGTGGTGCGCAAACAGACCAAGAATGGCGATGTGTGGGCCATTGTGACCGTCGAGGATCTGGAGTCCGCCATCGAGGTGCTGATCTTCCCCAAGGCCTACGCCAGCGTGGCCCTGTCGCTGGCCACCGACACCGTGGTGCGGATCAAGGGACGCGTTCGCAGCAAGGATGACGCGGTGGAGATGACCGGCCAGGAAGTGGCTTTCCCCGATGTCAACGAGGGACCCGCAGGGCCGCTGCTGATCCAGCTTCCGGCGGTGCGGTGCACGCCAGCGGTCGTGGAGCAGTTGCGTCAGGTGTTGAAAGCCCATCCGGGGCCCACCGAAGTCCGGGTTCGGCTGGTCTCGGCCACGAGCGGGTCGAAGATCTGGAAGCTGGACGAGCAGCTCCGCGTGGCACCGTCGCGGCCATTGATCGCTGACCTCAAGGCACTGCTGGGACCCTCCTGTGTCGCTGGCTGAACACCGCTGCGTCGTGCCCGCCGATCATGCGCGCTGGTGGTCTAGGCTTTCGCTGTGAGCACCACCGTCGCCGAGGAGTTGGCTGCAGAACCGGAGGTACCGTCCCAGCAGGGATCACTGGCCGCCTGGATTCTGCTGCTGGTCGGCCTATCCATCGTGGTAGGGGCCTTGGCCGGTGTTTTCTGGTCGGGAGTGGTGACTCTTCCCAGCTATCAGATTCAGCCCGATGGCTCGGCCGTCATCGGCGAACAGGGATTGAGTCAGATTGTGGCCGCCGACGTCTGGTTCAGCATCACGGGCGCCTTGGTGGGGGCAGGCCTGGGCCTCGTGGTCTGGAAGTGGTTCCATCCGCTGGGTTGGCCCACCGCCCTGCTAGCCGTGGGTGCGGGCCTTTTGGCTGGACTCGCCTGCTGGCGATTCGGCACATTGTTGGGCCCAGGCCCGTTCGAGGCACGGATGGCTGCGGCTCAGGCCGGCGACCTGGTTCCGGTCTCGCTGGAATTGCAGGCCTGGTCGGCGCTGGCGATCTGGGCCTTCGCAGCGGTGACCCCGGTGCTGTTGATCTCCTCACTCGGCCCCGATGACGAGGAAGTCGCGCTGGATTCAGGTCGCGGCGATCAGCCCGAACCAGAGGAACACGCCGAGGTGGATGAGATCGGCGTCCTGACCACCGACGAGACCTGAGAGCCGTCATGGCCAGCGACATCGAGACCGAACGAAAATTCGCTTTAGGACGAGGCGAAGAGCTTCCCGGTCTCGATGACATCGTCAACGTCGGGCCGGCCGTCGCCTTGGAGTTGGTGTTCACCTACTACGACACCTACGACTTTCGGCTGAACGCCGCCGGTCAGGTGGTGCAACGTCGACGCGGTGGTCCTGACGCCGGATGGCACGCCAAACTTCCGACCGAGGATCCCGACACCCGCCGGGAGATCGCGCTGCCCCCCGGCGGCGAGCGACTGCCGCGCCAACTGCGTGACCTGGTTGCCGACAGCGCTGCCGGGCATGCCTTGTATCCGGTGGCCGACGTTCATATCAGCCGCAGTCAGCGCGAGTTGTGCGACGAGTCGGGCAGGCTGCTGGCTTGGCAGTTCACTGATCGGATGCGAGCACGAGTGGCCGGAAAGTCCCAGGAGTGGACCGAGGCCGAAATCGAACTGGTCGAGGGTGACGTGGCTTTGCTGGATCGCGTGGAGACTGCCTTGGCCGCTCAGGGGGTGCTGCGATCGACCTCTCCCTCAAAACTCTCCCGGGCGTTGGCAGAACAGCCCACTTCTGCCAACGAGGAGCCGGCGGCACCCCAGTCCTGGGCGGTGGTACGGAGCTATCTGAGCGCCCAGATCGGCCTGTTGCAGTCCCAGGAGCCGGCCCTCCTGAGTGATTCACTCGACGCCGTTCACCGCTGTCGGGTCGCCACTCGACGGTTGCGTTGCGTGCTGCATAGCTTCGCGGGCCTGTTCCGCACCGGTGCGATTCGGGCATTACGCGAAGAGCTGCGCTGGTACGCCGAATGCTTGGGGGCACCGCGGGACGCCGAGGTGCTGTTGGCGCGACTGAGCCTGGCCATGGACGAGCTTGCCGCCGCCGTGGACGCCGACGTGCGGGAGCGGATTCGTGGTGATTTGACGCGTGCTCACCGCGAGGCGCACCAGGACCTCATCGCGGCCTTGGCCAGCGAACGCTATCTGCGGCTGCAACTCGCCCTGGAGCGACTGCTGGCTGAGCCGCCGCTGGATTGGCGAGCATCCGAACCCGCCTCGATCCTGCTGCCGGGGATGTACGACGCCGTGGTCGCGGTCGCTCGGCAACGCACCGAGCGGGCCATGGCCCGGCCCGGTGATCTGACCCGCTGGCATGAGGTGCGCAAGGCGGCCAAGGCTGCGCGGTACAGCGCCGAACTCATGACCCTGGCCGTCGGCGAACCCGCCGCACGGGCCGCCGAACTATGGGCTCGGGCCAGCGGTGCTCTGGGCGAGGTACAGGACGCCGTCATCGCCGATCAGGTCATCGGCGATCTGTCCCACGCCGCCGTGACCGAGGGGCTGGAGCGCGGGCCCTTCGATGAGCTGCGTCACCATCAAGATGGCCGACGACGCGAAGCCTTGGATCGTGGCCGCGCCGCCCTGGCAGCGGCTCTGGGCTAGCCCTGACTGCTGTCAGGTGGCGATATCGGCGACCTGAGCCGCCGTGACGCGAATCAGATCGGCAGGGTCGAGTTCGACATCGAGGCCGCGGCGCCCCGCCGAGACAAAGATGGTGTCCCACAGTTGACAGGTCTCGTCGATGACGGTCGGCAATGTGCTGCGCTGCCCCAACGGAGAGACTCCGCCCAGCACGTAGCCGGTGGAGCGCGTCACGTGCGTGGCCTGCGCCATACTGACCCGCTTGACCCCGAAGGCCTGGCCGCAAGCCTTGAGATTCAGCGTCCCGGCCACCGGAACCATGGCGACCGCCAGCCGCAGCGGCGTTGCAGACAGCTCCACGACGAGCGTCTTGAACATTCGCAGCGGATCGATGCCCAAGGCGGTGGCCGCTTCCTGCCCGAAGCTGCTGGCTGCCGGGTCGTGGTGGTAGCTGTGGAGCCGGTAGCGCACTGCTGCGGCGTCCAAGGCGATCGTTGCCGGGGTTGCAGCCATCGGATTAAGTCAGTCCCACCACGACGGCGACCAGCAGTGGTGCCGCGACCAGTGAAGGCAGCATGTCTCCGATCTGGATCTGCTTGATGCCGAGCAGACGAATGCCCAGGCCGAGCAGGATCACGCCGCCGGTGGCAGTCAGGGCGTCCAGATGAGCCGCAGGCAAGATATTGCCCAACCAGAAGCCGACGGCCGTGAGGCTGCCTTGATAGATGGCCAGCGGAATGGCGGCAAAGGCCACGCCGATCCCGAGCGAGGAGGCAAAGGCCATCGCGGCGAAGCCATCCATGACGGCCTTGATCACCAGTTGCTCCGAGCCATGTCCCATGCCGTCGGACAGTGATCCGATGATGGAAAGCGGTCCGACGCAGAAGATCAAGGTCGCGGTCACCGACGCTTCGATGAAGGTGTTGTGATCGGCGCCGCGCGCAAAGCGGGTCCGTAGCCAGTCGGCACCACCGTCCAGACGCTCCTCCAAGCGCACCACGGAGCCGAAGATGCCGCCGATGAGCAAGGCGGCGAGCACAATGAGCAACCGCGAATTGGGCCCGACCGCGGTAGCAAAGGCCTCCGACATGCCTTGAGCGATTGAGAGCCCGCCGATCACGAGCGAGACCAGTCCGAGGATCTGGGTGACGACCGAGCGGGTGCGCTCGGGAAGTCGATGTCCGATCAACAGGCCCAACAGCGCGCCAACCACAACGGTGATGACGTTGATAACGGTGCCGGCGCCGATGAACATGGGCGCCATTCAATCACTGCCTGGCGCCGAGACCAGGCACGGCACCGTGGGTGAACGTCGTGATACCCACCTCACGGCTGGTCCGCGGGGGACAGCGTCCCGGATCCCCTTAGAATGGCGCAGTGCTGCAAACCATCGATCTTCGAGGCCAGAACCTGCTCGACTACCGCTCGGCTCTGCCGCGTGCGGATTTCGACGTCGATGCCGCTGTGGAACGAGTGCGTCCCATCGTCGCGGCGGTCGCCGAGCGCGGCTCTGCCGCACTGGCGGAGTTCAGTGAGCGGTTCGACCATGTAGTGCCGACGAGTTTCCGGGTGTCCGCCGAAGCGATCCGTGCCGCCGAAGCGGGTCTGAGTGAGGAACTGCGCACCGCCTTCAGCGAGGCGATTCGGCGACGCCGCTTGGTTGCCGAGGCTGAGGCCGCCAGTGATGTGGTTCGCGTCGAGCTCGCTCCCGGGGCGATCGTCGAGCAGCGACTGATGCCCGTGCGCCGCGTCGGTCTGTACGTTCCTGGGGGGTTGGCGCCATTGGCCTCCAGCGTGCTGATGAATGTGATTCCCGCACAGGTGGCTGGGGTGTCCTCGATCGCCGTTTCGAGCCCGCCCCAGGCCGAGTTCGACGGGCTGCCGCACCCCAACATCCTCGCGATGTGCGGTCTGCTCGGCGTCGATGAGGTGTACGCGGTCGGTGGCGCCCAGGCCATCGCGATGTTCGCCTACGGAGTACCGCAGGTGTGCCCCGCAGTGGACCTGGTCACCGGTCCGGGCAACATCTATGTGGTGGCGGCCAAGCGACTGCTGCGCGGCGTGATTGGGATCGACTCCGAAGCCGGCCCCACCGAGATCGCGATCCTCGCCGATGACTCGGCCCAACCGGCCTTCGTGGCTGCCGACCTCATCTCGCAGGCCGAACATGATCCGATGGCCGCCTCGGTCCTGGTCACCGATTCGGAGCCGCTGGCCCAGGCTGTGGTGGCACACGTCGAGGCGCAGGTCGCGGTCACCAAACACGCCGAGCGCATCCGTACCGCCTTGACGGGTCCGCAATCGGCAATCGTGCTGGTCGACGATGTGGAACAAGGGCTCGCGGTGGTGAACGCCTATGCCGCTGAGCACCTGGAAATCCAGACGCGCGATGCGCGCGCAGTCGCCGAGCGGGTCTACAACGCCGGTGCGATCTTCGTCGGGTCCTATGCTCCGGTCTCGCTGGGCGACTACAGCGCAGGGTCCACGCACGTGCTGCCCACCGCAGGCGCCGCCGCACACTCCTCGGGGTTGAACGTGCACAGCTTCCGCAAACAGGTCCACATCATCGACTACTCCGCCGAGGCGCTGGCCGAACTCGCCGATTCCGTGGAGTCCTTCGCCGCTGCGGAGGATCTGCCCGGCCACCGGGCCGCGATCAGCGTGCGGCGGTCGTCGTGAAGCCGGACGTGAGCCTGGGCGAGCTGCCGCTGCGTCCTGAACTCGTGGGGGAGAGCCCCTACGGCGCACCGCAACTGGATGTTCCGGTGCGCCTGAATGTGAACGAGAACCCCTACCCGCCCACGCCGGAGATCGCCGCCGCCATGGGTGCGGCGGTCACCGAGGCCGCTGCCGAGATCGATCGTTACCCTGACCGGGAAGCGACCGAGTTGCGCGCAGCTCTGGCCGACTATCTCGGGCACGGATTGACCCCGGCGAACATCTGGGCGGCCAACGGCTCCAACGAGGTGATGACCCACCTGCTGGGTGCTTTCGCAGGGCCTGGCCGCCGAGTGCTGACCTTCGCGCCGACGTATTCGATGTACCCCGAATATGCGCGCAACACCCACAGCGAGTATGTGGTGGTGCCGCGACGACCCGACTTCGGGTTGGACGCCGACGCGGTGTTGGCCGCCATCGAGGAGTACCGGCCCAGCGTGGTGATCATCACGACGCCGAACAACCCGACCGGCACCGTGACGCCGCTGGAGGTGTTGGACGAGGTGCTGGCCCGGACCGAGGTCATCGTGGTGGTGGATGAGGCTTATCAGGAGTTCGCTCGCCACCCTGAACGCACCGCCCTGACGTTGCTGCCGCGCTACGGCAATCTGGTGGTCACCCGCACCTTGAGTAAGGCTTTTGCCCTGGCCGGCGGGCGTTTGGGCTACCTGGCCGCAGCGGAGTCCATTGTGGATGCCTGCCGCATTGTGCGGTTGCCCTACCACCTTTCCGCCCAGACGCAGGTCATCGCCCGGGTGGCGCTCGCTCATGCCCGGGAAATGCTGGCGCGGGTCGACGAATTGCGGGCCACCCGGGACGAAATGCTGGTGAGACTGCCTCAACTGGGGGTAGAGGTGATCGACTCCGAGGCGAACTTCTGTTTGTTCGGGACCTTCGATGACCGTCATGATGTCTTTGTCCGGCTTTTGGAGCGGGGCGTGTTGGTCCGTGAAACCGGGCCTGCGGGGTACCTTCGGGTCTCTGCCGGCACCCCCGCCGAAACCGAGGCGTTCTACGCTGCATTGAGCGATGTATTGAAGGAGATCCGATGAGCCCGCGCACAGCGGTGCAGGAGCGACGGACCAGTGAGTCCACGGTTCGGGTTGCCCTGAACCTGGACGGCACCGGGGAGTCCACCATCAGTACTGGTGTGGGCTTCTTTGACCACATGCTTACCGCGCTGTCGCGACACTCGCTGATCGACCTCGACATCGCCACCACCGGCGATGTGCACATCGACGGTCACCACAGTGTCGAAGACACCGCGATCGTGCTCGGGAAGGCCTTCGCGGAGGCGCTGGGCGACAAGGCAGGCATCCGACGCTACGGCGATGCGCTGGTGCCGCTGGACGAGGCGCTGGCACAGGCCGTCGTCGATGTTGCCGGGCGCCCCTATGTCGTGTGCTCCGGCGAACCCGACGGCCAGCAGTACGCCCTGATCGGCGGAACCGGTGCCGCCTATGCCGGATCACTGACTCAGCATGTCTTCGAATCTTTCGCGATGAACGCCGGGCTGACACTGCATGTCCGGTTGTTGGCCGGGCGTGATCCGCACCACATCGTGGAGGCGCAGTTCAAAGCGCTGGCCCGGGCGTTGCGGGACGCGGTGGCGCTGGATCCGAGGATCGAGGGCATCGTGCCTTCGACCAAGGGCGCCCTGTGAACGCTGCACCCGTCGTTGCCGTGCTCGATTACGGTTCCGGCAATCTGCACTCTGCGACCCGTGCCCTGAGCGCTGCCGGTGCCCGGGTGGAGCTCACCGCCGACCTTGATCGATGCCTTGCCGCTGACGGGCTGGTAGTGCCCGGAGTCGGTGCTTTCACCGCCTGCATGGACGGACTGGTGGGCGTTGGCGGCCCGGAGCTGGTGAGACGACGGCTTGCGGCGAACCGGCCGATCTTGGGCATCTGCGTAGGGCATCAGGTGATGTTCGATCTCGGCGTGGAACACGGCGTGCAGTCTGCCGGTCTGGGCGTGCTGCCCGGAGTCGTCGAGCCGCTGGATGCGCTGCCACTGCCGCACATGGGCTGGAACCAGGTTCAGGTGGCCGAGGGTTCGGCGATGTTCGAGGGTGTGGAGGCCGAACGGTTTTACTTCGTGCACTCCTATGGCGTCCACCCCGATCAGTCCTGGCCGCAGGGTGCCTTGGTGAGCACTGCCGAACACGGTGGCGATCGATTCGTGGCTGCGATGGAGTCCGACCGACTGTGGACGACCCAGTTCCATCCCGAGAAGTCCGGCGCCGCCGGAGCGCGGCTGCTGCGCAATTGGCTCCAGACTCTGAAAGGTCAGCTATGAGTGAACTGATCCTGCTCCCCGCGGTCGATGTGCAGGCTGGTCAGGCGGTGCAGCTGGTTCAGGGCGTGGCGGGCAGCGAAAAGGTGTTCGGCGATCCGCTGGCCGCCGCGCAACGCTGGCAGGATGCCGGAGCCCAGTGGCTTCACCTGGTGGATCTGGACGCAGCCTTCGGTCGGGGCAGCAACGCGGAGGTCCTGGCCGGGATCGTCGGCGAAGTCGGCATGCAGGTGGAGATGTCGGGCGGAATCCGCGATGACGCCTCCCTGGAACGTGCCCTGGCGACCGGATGCCGCCGAGTGAATATCGGGACGGCCGCCTTGGAGAACCCGCAGTGGTGCGAACGCGTCATCGCTGAGCATGGTGATCGGATCGCCATCGGACTCGACGTTCGAGGCACCCGGTTGGCAGCTCGCGGCTGGACCCAGGAGGGCGGCGATCTGTACGAAACGCTGGATCGGCTGAACGCCGCCGGCTGTGTGCGCTATGTGGTCACCGATGTGGCCAGCGACGGCATGTTGAGCGGGCCGAATCTCACGCTGCTCGCCGACGTGTGTGCCCGCACCGACGCGGCGGTCATCGCCAGTGGGGGAGTCTCCAGCATCGATGATCTCATCGCAGTGAGCGAATTGGTGCCGTCCGGTGTGGAAGGTGCGATCATCGGCACCGCGTTGTATGTGGGCAACTTCACCTTGTCGGAAGCGCTGGATGCGGTTCGCGCCTGACCCGGGTTCCGCCGAGCTGCTGGTTGCCCACGACCGGTTGCTGCGCGGCGATCCCGAAGTGATCGGTGCCGACGATCTCGTCGTCGAGGAAGGCCTGTGGTTGGCGGTGTTCGGCGAGGATGGCTTCGTCACCCACCGCGCCTTGGGCGAACTCACCATTGCCGCGCTGGACACCCTGGTCTCCCGGGTGATCGCGCATTTCGGTGCCCGTTCGGTTTCACAATTCGAGTGGAAGACCCGAAGCCACGATGTCGGCAACGACGGCCTGGTCGCTGCGCTGCTGCGAGCGGGTCTGGTACCCGAACCGGTCGAGACGGTGATGATCGGCGAAACCGCCAAACTGATGACTCCGGTGGCAGTGCCGGAGTCGCTGGTGCTCCGGAAGGCCGGCACCGGTGGCCATGACCTCAGTGATGATGTCGAGGCTGTGGATGCCCTGCACGCAGCCGTGTTCGAACACCACCAGAATCGCTTCAGCGAACGGCTGATGGCCGAGCTCACCGAGCGCCCTGATCTCAGAGAACTGTGGCTGGTCAGTGACGGTGTGCAGGCCATCAGCGCTGGGCGTGTGGAGTTCAGTGGTCCGGTCGCAGGGCTCTTCGGCGGTGCGACGCTGCCGCAGTGGCGCGGACGGGGTCTGTATCGGGCGATGACGGCGTCCCGGGCGGCCTCGGCGGCCCAGGCGGGCTGCGAGTTGATGTACGCCGAATGCACCCCCTTCAGTGAGCCGATCCTGCGCAGCGCCGGTTTGCGCGCGATCACCACCACCACTCCCTACCTGTGGCGGCGCCCCGGAGCCTGAGTGGTGCCCCGGCCTTGGGCGCCCACGATGTTGGTCGCCTCCAGACCGCGCCCTGGAGCCACGACGAACGGCGCCATCACCGTGGTCCGGCCCGTCAACGGCTATGGCCACCACGACAGCACTTGCACCCTTCGGTACCACTACGAGGTGGACGGTCGGCACTACGACTCCGGTACCCGATCCAGTGACACCTGGGCCTGCTCGCGCTACGAGGGCGAGACCGTTGAGGTCCGCTACGATCCGCTGCGTCCCTGGCAGGGGTCGATCCTGGAGGACCAGACAGGACTGTGGGCCCTGACCATTGCGGGCACCCTCGGCCCGTTGGCGTTCCTCGGCGCCGGGGTGGGCAGCCTGATCGGTTGGATCGGCCACACTCGCAGGGTCAACCGAGAATCTGGCTCGGGGGAGCAGTTGACGACGGCGCCGATCGAGCCGACTGGCTCGATGAGCGATCCGGTGAGCGAACCGGGTGCCGACGGCTGGCCGCTGCTGGAGTCGCCGCGACCCGAGGAGCGCTGAGCCGGTGCGAACTCAGGGCACCCGCGCCGTCCAATCCGGGGTGTCGAACTTGGAACGGCGCAGCTCAGCGGCGGCCGCCAACTCCGGGGCCGTCAGGTCACCGTCGACCACGTGGTGGAGGCGGCGGAAGGTCGCCAGGAATGACTCCATGACGGCTTCCCGCGGCAGGTGAGTCTGGGATCGGACCGGATCGACACGCTTGTTCGCACTCTTTGTTCCCTTGTCGGAGAGCTTCTCTCGACCAATGCGCAGTACTTCCAGCATCTTGTCGGCGTCGATGTCGTAGGCCATGGTCACGTGATGCAGCAGAGCACCACCGACGAACCGTTTTTGGGCGGCCCCCGCGATCTTCCCGGCGTCGGAGGCGATGTCGTTGAGTCCGGCGTAGCGCGCGGTGACGCCCACTTCGGCCAAGGCTGTGAGAACCCACTGGTCGAGGAAGGCGTAGGAGGCCTCGTAGCTCAATCCGTCCACCAGACTGGTGGGGACCACCAGGGAGAAGGTGATGCAGTTGCCGGCTTCCATGAACATCGCGCCACCGCCGGAGATGCGACGCACCACCTGCACGCCGTAGCGCTGGGCGGCCTCGTCGTCGACTTCATTGCGCAGGGATTGGAAGGACCCGATGACCACCGCGGGGTTGTTCCACTCCCAGAAACGGAACGTGGGACCGCGTCGCCCGGCCGCGAGTTCGCGACCGAGCACTTCGTCCAGGGCGACATGCATGGCCGGGTCCAGCGGGCCCGGATCGAGATAGGTGAAGGTTTGATCGGCCCAACCGGTCGAATGCCCCAGCGCGCGGCGCACGGCCATCGCTATCGCGTGGGTGTCGAATCCAGCCATGGTGATCGCACCGGCGATGGTGCCGTCCTGGCGGGCCAACGCCAGCTCCCGATCGACGTGGGCGGCGATAGCCGACACGGTGGTATCGCTACTGAGGCCGGTGAGCGCGGCGTCGATGACCGGCAAGGCTTCGTCGGGGTCGAGGAAGAAGTCGCCGCTGAGCCGAACATCAGCCAAGCGGCCGTCCTCGACGCTCAGATCAATGGCGACGAGCTTGCCACCGGGTACTTTGAACTCGCCGTGACGGGGTTGAACCATGGCAGCCAAGATAGGTGTCATAGACTGAGCGGCGCAAAATCCTCACCCGAGACGGACGGACATCCATGAGCGGTCACTCCAAGTGGGCCACCACGAAGCACAAGAAGGCGGTTATCGATGCCAAGCGCGGCAAGTTGTTTGCCAAGCTGGTCAAGAACATCGAGGTGGCCGCTCGGACCGGCGGTGCTGACCCCTCGGGCAATCCCACCTTGTACGACGCGATTCAGAAGGCCCGTAAGAACTCGGTGCCGGTGGACAACATCGAGCGCGCTGTCAAGCGCGGTGGTGGTATCGGTGGCGAGTCGGTCGACTACCTGGAGATCACCTACGAGGCCTACGGGCCGGCCGGTGTCGCGATCCTGATCGAATGTCTGACCGACAATCGCAATCGGTCGGCGTCGGATGTGAAGGTGGCGGTGACCCGCAACGGCGGCACCATGGCCGATGTCGGCTCGGTGTCGCGGATTTTCGACCGCAAGGGTGTGGTCGAGGTCGCCAAGTCCCAAGGCGGACGCCAGGTGAGCGAGGACGACCTGCTGGAGGCCACCTTGGATGCCGATCCGGAGGATGTCATCGACGATGGCGAGATCTTCAAGGTGATTTGCGACCCCAATCAGGTGGTCGAGGTGCGCAAGGCCGTTCAGGCGGCCGAGTTGGACTACGAATCCGCCGAGGTGCAGTTCGTTCCGCAGTACGACCAGGCGATTTCCGATGCCGACACCGCCGGCAAGCTGTTCAAACTGCTCGACGCCATCGAAGACCTTGATGATGTGCAGAATGTGTACAGCAATGAGGACGTGCCCGACGAAATCGGTGAGCAGATCGAGGACTGACCTCGGCGTGCCTGTCCCGTTCTACCCGAGCCGCGCGGTTAGAATCCGAACACATGTTCGGAAGGTTGTGCCATGCGTGTGCTCGGCGTTGATCCTGGTCTGACCCGCTGCGGTGTCGGCGTGGTCGATGGGCGTCCGGGGCGCGCCCCAGTGCTGGTCGACGTCGGGGTGATCATGACTCCTGCCGATCTGGAATTGCCGCAGCGACTGCTCCGGATCGAGGCCGAACTGACCGAGTGGGTGAGCCAGCACCGGCCGGACGTGGTAGCGATCGAGCGGGTCTTCGCCGACCACAATGTGATCTCGGTGATGGGCACTGCACAAGCCGCCGGGCTGGCGATGCTGGTGGCGGCCAAGGCAGGCATCCCGGTGTCTTTGCACACTCCGACCGAGGTGAAGGCTGCCATCACCGGCTCCGGACGTGCCGACAAGGCTCAGGTGGCGTCCATGGTGGCCCGAATCCTGAAGCTTGACGCTCCGCCCAAGCCCGCCGATGCTGCGGACGCGGCAGCCTTGGCGATCTGCCATCTGTGGCGAGGTGCCGCCGATGATCGCATTGCCCGGGCCGTGGCCAAGCAGGCAGGAAAGGCCAGCGCATGATCGCGCAGCTTCGGGGACGGGTGCTCGCCATCGGCGGCACCTGGCTGGTCGTGGACCTGTCGGGGCTGGGACTTCGGGTGTTGTGTGCGCCGGCGACCGCCGGAGCGGCACGGATAGGGGAGTCCGTCGACCTGCACACGTCGTTGGTGGTGCGTGAGGACTCGCTGACCTTGTACGGCTTCAGCACGGGCGACGAGCGGGACATCTTCGAGCTGGTGCAGACGGCCTCGGGTATTGGCCCGCGCATCGCGTTGGCGATCGTTTCGGTGTTTGAGCCCGGCGAGTTCGCCGCGGCCATCACCAGTGGCAACACCGCCGCCATCACCCGGGTGCCGGGCATCGGAGCCAAGGGGGCCGCCAAGCTGGTCTTGGAGCTGAAGGACAAGGTTGCGATCTTCGTGGGCTCCGGCGCTCTCAGCGTGAAGCCGAGTACCGCCGTGGGCGACTGGCGTGAGCAGGTGATCGGCGGCCTGGAGGGTTTGGGCTATTCCCATCGTGACGCCGAAGCCGCCTGCGACCGGGTTGCGGCCGATCTCGGCGAGGATGCCGACGTCTCGGTGGCGCAGTTGCTTCGCGCCGCGCTGCGCAGCCTGGCAAAGTAGCTGACTGTGGCAGACCTCGAATCCGACGATCCACTGGACCCGCACGTCCACCTCGATGAGCAGGCGGCGGAATCCGCGCTGCGCCCGGCAACCCTGGCCGAGTTCGGTGGGCAGCCTCGAGTCAGCGACCAGTTAGATCTGGTACTGACCGCCGCCCGCCAACGCGGCGGGGTCCCGGATCATGTGCTGCTGTCGGGCCCGCCCGGGCTGGGCAAGACCACCCTGGCGATGATCATTGCCGCCGAGATGGGAGTGCCGATCCGGGTGACCTCGGGGCCAGCGATCCAACACGCTGGCGACTTAGCCGCGATTTTGTCAGGGCTCACCGAGGGCGAAGTCTTCTTCCTCGATGAGATCCACCGCATGTCACGGCCAGCCGAAGAGATGCTCTACCTGGCCATGGAGGACTTCCGTGTCGATGTGGTCGTCGGCAAAGGCCCGGGGGCAACCGCGATTCCGCTGGAGATTCCGCCGTTCACGCTGGTCGGTGCCACCACGCGATCAGGGCTACTGCCCGGCCCACTGCGCGATCGTTTCGGTTTCACCGCTCAACTGGATTTCTATGACAGTGCAGACCTGGAGAAGGTACTGGCGCGGTCAGCCCGACTGCTGAACATCCGACTCTCCGACGATGCCGCTGCCGAGATCGCCTCGCGCTCGCGGGGAACTCCTCGAATCGCGAACCGGCTGCTGCGTCGGGTACGTGACTATGCCACGGTGCGCGCTGATGGCGTCCTGACCCGACAGGTGGCTTCCGACGCCCTGACCTTGTACGAGGTCGACCCGTTGGGCCTGGATCGGCTGGACCGCGCCGTCTTGGATGCCCTGTGCCGCTCTTTCGGCGGCGGTCCGGTGGGATTGAGCACGCTGGCCTTGGCGGTGGCCGAGGAAACCGAAACGGTGGAGGAGGTCGCCGAGCCCTTCCTGGTGCGCGAGGGATTCTTGATGCGTACGCCCCGCGGACGCGTCGCCACGCCGCGGGCCTGGGAACACCTGGGCTTGCGTCCTCCGCAGGGTTCGCGCGGTGCCGGTGCCGGTTCCGCACCGGATCTGTTCAGTCAAGACTGAAAGACGTTTCGGGTTCAAATGGGGTTTGCCCGACAAGGGCGCTAGGCTTCTGGGTCGGCGACGGTTGTCGCTGCTATACGTCAGGCTGATTGGAAGAACACATGCCCGGTTTCGATCCGACAACGATCCTGTTGCTGCTCGGCGTGGTCGCGCTGGCCTACTTCATGTTGATCCGTCCCCAGCAGAAGCGTGCCAAGGAGCAGCGCGATCTGATGGCGGCACTGAAGGCCGGCGACCGGGTCATGACGATTTCCGGCATCGTGGGCACCATCCGCTATCTGGGTGAGAAGCAGGCGATCATCGAGATCTCTCCCGGAGTGGAGATGACGGTGGTGAAGGCGGCCATCAGCTCCCAACCGGTGGACGACGAATTCGAGTACTCCGACGAAGGGTCCGTCGGCGACTCCGACCCCGTCGATCTCGACGACGCAGAGAGCACAGACACCGACGACAGCGCCGGCGAGGACCAGAGCAAGTAGTCGACAGCACGTAAGTTCGGTAGAGGAAGACGTGGCAACCAGCAAGCAACAGGCGCACCCGCTGCGCACATTGATCATTCTGTTCGCAGTGATCGCAGGACTGTTCACCATCATGGCGGTGAACAATGTGTGGGTTCCCAAGCTGGGCCTTGACCTCAGTGGTGGCACCACGATCACCCTGACCGCGGCCAACAAGACCGGCACCGGCGCGGTTGATCCGAACAGCCTGGAGTTGGCTCGCACCATCATCCAGCAGCGCGTGGACGCCCAGGGTGTGGGGGAGACCGAGGTCACGACCTCCGGCGACAACCAGATCATCGTCACCGCGCCGAACGTCCAACAGGACGACCTGGTGCGTCTGGTGGGCCAGACCGCGGAGTTGAACTTCCGCCAGGTGTACAAGGCCGAAGCATCGACCGGTTCGACGCCGCAGGACAGCGGTACCGTGACCGAGCCCTCGGCCACCCCCTCCGGCACGGCCACCAACCGGCGTCCGCTGCCACAACTGCCGACACCGGTCCCCAGCCCGCGTCCCACCGCAGCGGCTGACCCCGCCCCTTCATTGCAGGAGTTGATGAAATGGCAGCCGAGTGATCGTGACACCGCGGAATTCGACTCCTACCAGTGCGGTGATACCTCCCCGACTCCCGACGTCAGCGATCAGCCGCTGATCACTTGTGACCAGGAAGGGACCACCAAATACCTGCTGGGGCCCGCGTTGATCAGCGGTGAATTGGTGGACAGCGCCAGCGCCGGCGTGCCGGACAAATCGGTCGCCTGGGAGGTTCGCCTCAACTTCAAACCCGCCGGCGCGACCGACTTCCTGACCGTCACCACTCAGCTCTACAACAACTACCAGGCGAATTCCTCCGGGGTGGACAATCAGTTCGGCATCGTGTTGGACGGCGTGGTCATCTCTGCGCCGGGAGTTCGCAACGGTCCGATCGCCGGTGGTACCGCGAGCATCACCGGTAACTTCACCCAGAAGTCGGCCACCGAACTGGCGAATGTGCTGTCCTACGGCGCGCTGCCGTTGGCTTTCGAAGTCTCCAGCGTCGACAGCGTCTCGGCGAAGCTCGGTGCCGACCAGTTGCAGGCGGGCATCATCGCCGGCCTGTTCGGCCTGCTGTTGGTCGTGGGTTACAGCCTGCTGTACTACCGCGGCCTGGCGATCGTGGTCACCATGTCGTTGGCTGTTGCCGGTGCCCTCACCTGGTCGATGATGGTGCTGCTGGGCCAAGCAATCGGCTTCGCACTGAGCCTGGCCGGTATCGCGGGGGCGATCGTGGCGATCGGTGTCACCGCCGACTCCTTCATCATCTACTTCGAACGAATACGTGACGAGGTCCGCGACGGACGAAGCCTGCGTACCGCCATCGAGACCGGGTGGGTACGCTCGCGCAAGACGATTCTGGCCGCCGACTCCGTCTCGCTGTTGTCGGCCGTGGTGCTGTACGTGCTGGCGATCGGATCGGTGAAGGGCTTCGCCTTCACCTTGGGTCTGACCACGTTGATCGACCTGGTGGTGGTGTTCTTCTTCACCAAGCCGCTGATGACCTTGCTGGGTCGTACCAAGTTCTACGGTCAGGGCATGAGGTTCTCCGGGTTCGAACCCGAGCACATGGGCACCAGTCATGCACCGCTGCACAACTCCCGACGAAAGTCGCGTCCTACCTCCGCAGCCCCGGCGGGGGGTGAGGCATGATGGCGACCGAAAAGGACACCACTGTGATCGCTGACGAGCGCGACGATGCCAACGCCGAGCTGCCCAAACCGGCGAAGGTGACGCTGGCGCACCGCCTCTACACCGGGCAGATCTCTTACGATTTCGTTGCGCATCGACGTCGCTGGTACATCATCTCCGCCATCGCGTTGGTGGCCTCGCTGCTCGCGGTGATCATCAACGGGCTGAACATGGGCATCGAGTTCCGTGGCGGTGTCGACTTCCAAGCGCCGGTCCAGGTCACCGCCCAAACCGTCCCCGAGGTGCGCGACGCAGTGGCCTCACTGGGTCTGGCCGGCCAGGACGACGTCACCGTCACGACCATGGGCGACAACAAGGTTCGGGTGCAGACCAAGCCGCTGACCCCCGATGAAGTCGTACAGGTCAAGAAGGCCATTTCCGGTGCAGTCGGCATCCAGCCTGACGATGTGACCTATACCCAGATCGGTGCCTCGTGGGGCCAGCAGATCACCACCAAGGCGCTGATCGCCCTCGGTGTGTTCCTGACCCTGGTGATGCTGCTGATCTGGATCTATTTCCGGGACTTCAAGATGAGCATCGCTGCGATCATTGCGCTGGTGCACGACTTGGTGATCACCGTCGGGGTGTACGCACTGATCGGATTCACCGTTACGCCGGCGACCATGATTGGCGTGCTCACGATCCTGGGCTATTCGCTGTACGACACGGTGGTGGTCTTCGACAAGATCCGTGAGAACACCAAGGACATCCTCAACTCCGATCGCACTTACTCGCAGGCGGCGAATGCTGCAGTGAACCAGGTGTTGGTCCGGTCATTGAACACCACCATCATCGGTGTACTGCCGGTGGCCGCGCTGCTGTTCACCGGGTGGTTCGTGCTGGGTACCGGCCCTCTGAAGGACCTCGGTCTGGCCTTGTTCGTGGGCATGATCGCCGGGGCCTACTCCTCGATCTTCATCGCGACACCGCTGCTGGCACAGTTGCGCGAGCGCGATGCCGACATGACCGAGCATCGCGAGCATCTGGAGCGCAAGCGCGCCCGCGCCGAAGTCCGCGCCAATGCTCAGTCCAAGACCAAGACGGGTCCGGCCCGCGGCGCGGCGACCAAGACGGTCGCGGTGGAGCTGGATGCGGTCACCGACGCCGAGGTGGCCACGCCTGGTCTGGTGGACGCGAAGGCCATCCAACAGGCGGCACGACAGCAACGAGCGCGGCAGCCGCGCAGCAAGCGGAAGCATTGATCCGATGACGGCGCACACCGACCGGGAGCTCGTGGCATCTCTGATCAGGGATGTTCCCGATTTCCCGAAGCCGGGGGTGGTGTTCAAGGACATCACACCGTTGCTGGCTTCCGCCGAGGGTTATCGCGCTGCGATCTCGGCGTTGGCAGCCACCGCACCGCCGGATATCGATGTGGTGGTGGGCATGGAGGCGCGCGGCTTCATCTTCGCCGGGCCGGTCGCCCTGGAGTTGGGTGCTGGGTTCGTGCCGGTACGCAAACCCGGGAAGTTGCCCGGCGACGTCTACACCCAGACTTTCTCGCTGGAATACGGCCACGAAACCCTTGCTGTGCACACCGATGCCATCGCACCGGGCAAGCGGGTCCTGGTCATCGACGATGTCCTGGCCACCGGCGGTACCGTGGGCGCCACGGCTGCGTTGATCCAACGGCTGGGCGCAGAGTTGGTTCACGTCTCGGTGCTGATCGAGTTGGGCTTCCTCGGCGGTGCGGCTCACCTGGCCAGCTTGGGCATCGACCAACCGAGTGCGGTGCTGAGCATCTAATGGCCGGCCTGGGAGCGCGACTGACCCGGGGCCCTGCCTCGTGGAAGGGCATTGCCCAGGTTCGGCTGCCTGCCCGGCGCCGCAGTGCGGCGGCCGAATTGATCATCCGAGTGCTGTTGGCACTGGGCCTGCTGCTGCTCATCACCGTGATCGTCTACTTCGACCGCGACGCCTATGCCGATCACGCCACCGGAGCCCCCATCGGCTTCATCGACGCGTTCTACTACGCCACCGTCACCATGACCACCACCGGCTATGGCGACATCACTCCGATCACGACCTCGGCGCGGTTGATCAACGCCTTGGTGGTCACCCCGATCCGCATCGCCTTCCTGGTGTTGTTGGTCGGCACTACCGTCGAGGTCCTGGCCAACGAAGGCCGCCGAGCCCTGTTGGACTCCCGCTGGAGGAAGACCATGCGCAATCACACCGTCGTCATCGGTTACGGAACCACTGGTCAGAGCGCTACCGCCACGCTTTTGCGTGGCTCGGTAGAGCCCGAGCGCATCGTGGTTATCGATGCCGACTCCCTGGCCATCCAGGAGGCGAACGCCCACGGCTTTGCTGGCTTCGAAGGCGATGCCACCACCCGAGAATTGCTGCGCCGTGCCGAACTGCCGAAGGCCCGTGAGGTCATCATCACCGTGGGACGCGACGATACCGCGATCCTGACCACACTGACGGTGCGCCAACTCAACCGCGGCGCGCATGTGGTCGTCGCCGTGCGCGACGCCGACAACGTCCCGCTGATCCGACAGTCCGGCGCCGATGCCGTGGTGACCTCCTCCGACGCGGTCGGACGACTGATGGGGTTGTCGTCGATGAGCCCGCAGCTCGGCGAGGTCATCGAGGATCTGCTCTCGGCCGGCGATGGTCTGGAGATCCACCAGCGCATGGTGACCTCCGTTGAGGACGGCATGTCGGCGAAGGACGTTCCCGGAGAGAAGGTCCTGGCCGTGATTCGCAACAGGTCGCTGCGTCGATTCTTCGAATCCGGAGCCGATCAGTTGCATACCGGCGACGAAATCGTGGTGGTTCGCCGTGCGCCGGATTCGCGCACGGCGCGAGTAGACTCCTAAGTCACTCTCCAACCGGGAAGGCGCCGCGTGAGCGAGGACATCTACGGTCCCTATGGCAGGGACGCCTCCGCTCCGGATCCGACGCGCTCGAAAGTGGCCGCCACCGACCAGCCCCGGATGCGGATGCGTCAGGTCTTGGCTCGTCTAGGGGCTCAACGCAATCAACCCGATGCGGTGTTGGATCCCCTGATCCGCACCGTCCACGCGCACAATCCGAAGGCTGACACCAGCCTCATCGAGCGTGCCTATCGGACCGCCGAGCATTACCACACCGGTCAGCTGCGCAAGAGCGGGGATGCCTACATCACCCACCCCTTGGCAGTAGCGACGATTCTTGCCGAGTTGGGCATGAGCGAAGCTACCCTGTGTGCCGCGCTACTGCATGACACCGTGGAGGACACCTCCTACACCGTGGAGCAGCTCACCGCCGATTTCGGTCCCGAGATCGCGGCCATGGTAGACGGCGTGACCAAGCTGGACAAGATCCAGTACGGAGAGTCGGCGAAGGCCGAAACCATCCGCAAGATGGTGCTCGCGATGAGCAAGGACATCCGGGTGCTGGTCATCAAACTTGCCGACCGGCTGCACAATATGCGCACCATCGGCTACCTGCGCCAGGACAAGCAATCGGCGATCGCCCGCGACACCTTGGAGATCTTCGCGCCATTGGCCCACCGCCTGGGCATGAATGCGATCAAGTGGGAACTGGAGGATTTGGCCTTCGCCACTCTGCAGCCCAAGGTCTACGACGAGATCGTGAAGCTGGTCGCTGCCCGAGCGCCTCTGCGCGAGGACTATCTGCGGGTGGTCATCGACCAGGTTCGCGCTGACTTGGACGAAGCCGACATCAAAGCCACGGTCTACGGTCGGCCCAAGCACTACTACTCGATCTACCAGAAGATGGTGGTGCGTGGGCGCGACTTCGCCGACATCTACGACCTGGTGGGTCTGCGCATCCTGGTCGACAGTCAGCGGGACTGCTACGCCGCCCTGGGCGCGCTGCATGCCCGCTGGAACCCGCTGCCCGGCCGGTTCAAGGACTACATCGCGATGCCGAAGTTCAACCTGTACCAGTCACTGCACACCACGGTGCTGGGCCCAGGTGGCAAGCCGGTGGAGTTGCAGATCCGCACTCACGAGATGCACAAGCAGGCCGAGTACGGCGTGGCTGCGCACTGGAAGTACAAAGAAGGCAAGGTCGACGGCACCGAGCTGAATTGGGTGCAGCAGATCAGCCAATGGCAGGCAGAGACCGAGGATCCTGCGGAGTTCCTCGACACGCTGCGCTTCGAGATCGCCACCGACGAGGTTTTCGTCTTCACCCCGAAGGGCGACGTCATCAGTCTGCCCGGCGGCGCGACCCCGGTGGACTTCGCCTATGCGGTGCATACCGAAGTGGGGCATCGCACCATCGGAGCACGGGTCAATGGGCGTCTGGTGTCCTTGGAATCGGCGCTGTCCAGTGGCGATGTCGTGGAGGTGCTGACCTCGAAGGCGACCAACGCCGGACCCAGCCGCGACTGGTTGAACTTCGTCACCAGCCCCCGGGCGCGCTCCAAGATTCGCCACTACTTCGTCAAGGAGCGCCTGGAGGAGTCGATCGAATCCGGTCGCGACATCCTCACCCGGCAATTGCGCCGCGCCGGCATGCCCTTGCAGCGGCTGCTGACGCCGGAGCACATGACCGGATTGGTTGAACAGTTCCGGGTACGCGACATCAACGGCCTGTATGCCGCCATCGGTGAGGGAACCATCAGCGCGGCCACCGTGGTCCAGAAGCTGATCGCCGCCGCCGGCGGCGCCGAGGAGGTCGCCGATATCGGTGGCGAGGACACCTCGGTGATCACCCGCACCCGGCGAGCGCGCCCCTCGGGCAATGAGGCCGGTGTGATGGTCGAAGGCGATCCTGATGTGTGGGTCAAACTCGCGCGCTGCTGCCGTCCGGTCCCCGGAGACGAGATCATCGGCTTCGTGACCCGCGAGAGCGGAGTGTCGGTACACCGCGCCGACTGCACCAATGCGCAGTCACTACGAGCCCAGCCGGAACGCCTGGTGGACGTCAGTTGGGCACCCACCGCAGGAAGCTCGTTCCTGGTGGCGCTCCACGCCGAAGGATTGGACCGCACCGGCATTCTGTCCGAGGTCACCAATGTGATGGGGGAGCACCACATCTCGATTCAATCAGCGACCTTGAACACCACCAAGGACCACAAGTTCAAATTCCGGTTCTCCTTCGAGATCACCGATCTGAGCCACCTGGAACACCTGATCTCGGCGATCCGCAAGGTGCCTGGCGTCTATGACGCCTACCGACTGAAGAACTGAGACTCAGCGATTGAAGTCGGCGAGGGTCTCCTTGGCCTGAGCCAGCCACGCGGAGTAGGTGTCGATCGACTCCTGGGCCTTGGCTGCTGCTGTGTTGTCGCCGCGAGCTTCGGCTTTGGCGACCTTCTCGGTGAGCTTGTCGATTTCGGCGCTCAACATCGCGACAGTCTCCTCGGCACGCACGCGCGCCTCGGGATCGGTACGCCGCCATTCGTCCTCTTCGGCGGTGCGCACGGCACTCTCTAGCGCTTTCACGCGCGAATCCAGGCTGCGCAGTTGCTCGCGAGGCACTCGGCCCAACGCGTTGAACTTCTCCAGGAAACTGCGGAAGGCTGCTCGGGCAGCGGCCAGATCAGAAATCGGGAGGATCTCAGCTTCAGCCTGATCCAACAGGGCGCGCTTTGCGTCCAGGTTGGCTTGATACTCCGCGTCCTGCGCACTCAGCACCGCAGAGCGGGCATTGAAGAAGGTGTCCTGCAGGGCCCGGAACTGGGCCCACAGTTCATCGTCGACATCGCGGGGCGCCGGGCCTGCCGCCTTCCAGCGGGCCATCAGCTCGCGGAACGCCGCAGCGGTGGCACCCCACTCGGTGGAGGTCGCCAACTCCTCGGCCTCGGCGATGATCTTCTCCTTGGCGATCTTGGCGCTATCACGACGAGCGGACTGCTCGGCGAACTGGGCCTTGCGCCGGCGGGTGTAGGTGGTGCGGGCAGAGGAGAAGCGATGCCATAACGCGTCGTCGGTGGCGCGGTCGATCCGCGGTAACGCCTTCCATTCATCCAGCAGCGTGCGGAAGCGATTGACCCCGCCGCGCCAATCATTGCCTGCCGCCAGAGCCTCGGCCTCGGCCACCATCTGCTCTTTGCGCTCACGCGCAGATTCCTGCTGCTTGGCGCGTTCGGCCTTGCGAGCGGCAGATTGCTCCTCCAACAGCGGTGTCAGAGCGTCAAGCCGCGCCGCCAACGCCGCAAGATCCCCGACCGCGTTCGCGCCGGCGACGGCCTTGCGTACGGTGTTGATGCTGTTGCGGGCTTCGTCAGGGCTCAAGGCACGATTTCTGACCCTGGTTTCCAGCAGTCCCACCTCGACTTCCAATGCCTCGAATCGGCGAATGTAGAAGGCCAGAGCCTCTTCCGCGGTTGAGTCTGGGATTTGACCGACGCTGCGTTCGCCGTCCTCAGTACGCACGTAAACCGTGCCATCAGAGTCGACCCGACCGAAAGCGTCCGGACCTGTGGTGGAAGTCATGGGTTCATCTTGCCCGATTTGGGGGCGCTTGTAACAACGCAGGCGCATCTGGTCGCCTCCGATAGGCTGTACCGCGTGTTCTTGGCATCCGTGACGACCGGTCTGTGGCAGGCGAACTGCTATGTGGTGGCTGGGGCGGGACTGTCTCAGTGCGTGATCGTCGATCCAGGTCAGGACGCGGCCGCTCGAGTTCGCACCGTGCTCGCCGACAACCGTCTGGAGCCTCGCGCCGTCCTGTGCACCCACGGACACTTCGATCACGTCGCCGATGCCGCCGCTCTCGGTGATGAGTTCAACATTCCGACCTACATCCACCGAGCCGATCGGCATCTGCTCTCCGATCCCGCCGCAGGGCTGAGCAAGGAAGGCGCTGCTGCGATCCGATCGCTGGTCGGTGAGGCCATGGCCGAACCGGCACGAGTGGAGCTCTACAACACGAAAGCCGCTCTCCACGTCGCCGGGTTGTCCTTCTCGTTGACCGAAGCTCCTGGGCATACCGCTGGGTGCGTCCTGCTCGAGGTGGACTACGGCGGGCATCCCACCATCGATCGCTTGGTCTTCACCGGAGATGTCGTCTTCGCCGGCTCGGTGGGGCGCACCGATCTACCCGGCGGGGACCCGGCGCGGATGAAGACCACCTTGCGCGACGTCGTGCTGGAACTGTCCGATTCCAGCGCATTGTTGCCCGGGCACGGCGAACAGACCACCATGGCCGAGCAACGCGTGAACAATCCCTATCTGCAACCAGGCTTCTTGAGGAACTGATGTCCCGACCCAAACCACTGTCCGGCTTTCCCGAGTTCGCTCCGGCTGGACGGATCATCGAGCAGCGCGTGCTGGCCAGCCTCGCCGAGACCTTCGAGTTGCATGGTTTTGGCTCGGTGGAGACCCGGGCGGTCGAGCCGCTGACCGAGTTGACCCGCAAGGGCGAGATCGACAAGGAGGTCTTCGTGGTGCGCCGGCTGCACGCCGACGCCGAGGCCGTCGATGAACTCGGATTGCACTTCGATCTCACGGTGCCTTTTGCCCGCTACGTGCTGGAGCATTCAGCCCAGCTGAGCTTTCCGTTCCGTCGTTACCAGATTCAGAAGGCGTGGCGCGGCGAGCGCCCCCAAGAAGGTCGCTACCGCGAGTTCACCCAGGCCGATATCGACATCGTCGGTGCTGAGACGCTTGCCGCTCACCACGATGTGGAGTTGCCCCTGGTGACCTTGGAGGCATTGGAGCGCCTGCACATCGACTTCGGGATCCCGCCCGCGACGATGAGCGTCAACAATCGTCAGCTCAGCGAGGGCTTCTACCGCGGGTTGGGTGTGGAGCAGCCCAATGAGGTGCTGCAGCGGGTCGACAAGCTGGACAAGATCGGCCCCGAGGCGGTGGCTCAACTGCTGCGCGACGAGGTGGGACTCAGCGCGTCCGCTGCCGAGAAGTGCCTCAAGCTGGCGAGCATTCGCTGTGCGGATGCCTCCTTCGTCGACCAGGTAGCCGCCCTCGGCGTCGAACACCCGATGCTGAGTGCCGGTTTGGAGTTGCTGGCCGAGGTGGTGACCCAGGCCGCCGCCGCAGTGCCCGGCCGGTTGGTCGCCGATCTCAAGATCGCCCGCGGTCTGGACTATTACACCGGCACCGTGTACGAGACCACCATGGCCGGCTACGAATCGATGGGATCGATCTCCTCGGGTGGGCGCTACGACTCACTGGCCAGCGATGGACGCTCCACCTATCCCGGTGTGGGCCTGAGCATCGGGGTGAGCCGCATCCTGGTACCGCTGATCGGCAAGGGGGTGCTCACGACGACCCGTCCGGTGCCCACCTGTGTGCTGGTCAGTGTCGACTCCGAGGACACCCGGGCTGACGCTTTGGCCATCGCGACCCAGCTGCGCGCCCGCGGCATCGCCACCGAGGTCGCCCCCAAAGCCGACAAGTTCGGCAAGCAGATCCGCTACGCCGACCGTCGCGGCATTCCCTTCGTGTGGTTCTCGACCGGCGAGGTCAAGGACATTCGCAGTGGTGAGCAGGTGGCCGCCGATGCGTCCTCCTGGCTGCCGCCGCAGCCCGACCTGAAGCCGTCGGTCGTACACTCTTCGTTGGCCGACTGACGGCCCGGAAAGGAACTCTCCTCGTGATTCGCACCCATACCGCAGGTTCACTGCGGGCAGACCACGTCGGCACCATGGTCACCTTGACCGGCTGGGTGGACAAGCGTCGAGACCTGGGCGGGGTGGCCTTCATCGATCTGCGCGACGCGTCCGGCATCGTCCAGGTGGTGGTCCGCGACGAGGTGCTGGCCACCTCCGGCGCCCATGCGCTGCGCAATGAGTACTGCATCGCCGTCACCGGTGTGGTGGAGAAGCGCTCGGCCGATACCGTCAACCTGGCGCTTGCCACTGGCGAGGTCGAGGTCGCTATCCAGACTCTCGAGGTGCTCAACCCGTCAGCGCCGTTGCCCTTCCAACTTGATGGACGCACCAGCGTCGGCGAGGAGGCTCGGTTCAAGTATCGCTATCTGGATCTTCGTCGACCCAGCCAGGCCGCGGCACTGCGGTTGCGGTCCCAGATCAGTCACGCCGCCCGTATGGTGCTGGCCGAGCGTGACTTCGTAGAGATCGAGACTCCCACGCTGACGCATTCGACGCCTGAGGGTGCCCGCGACTTCGTGGTGCCGGCCAGACTCTCTCCGGGAAGCTGGTATGCACTGCCGCAGAGCCCGCAGCTCTTCAAGCAGTTGCTCATGGTGGCCGGCATGGAGCGGTACTACCAGATCGCCCGCTGCTACCGCGATGAGGACTTCCGAGCCGATCGCCAGCCGGAGTTCACCCAGCTCGACATCGAGATGAGCTTCGTCGACCAGGAAGATGTCATCGAGCTGGGGGAGGCGGTGTTGGCCGCCATCTGGGCCGTGAAGGGCCACAAGTTGACGCTACCGCTGCCGCGTTTGACCTACGCCGAGGCGATGAATACCTACGGCTCCGACAAGCCCGATCTGCGTTTCGATCTGCCGTTGACCGAACTCACCGAGTACTTCGCCGACACCACTTTCCGGGTCTTCCAGGCTCCCTATGTGGGCGCGGTCGTGATGCCCGGCGGCGCCTCTCAGCCTCGTCGCACCTTCGATGCCTGGCAGGAGTGGGCCAAACAGCGCGGCGCCAAGGGGTTGGCCTACGTCACCATCGGTGACGACGGTGAGCTTGGCGGTCCGGTGGCCAAGAACATCACCGAGGCCGAGCGGGCCGGTTTGGCTGACCGAGTAGCGGCCCGTCCCGGCGACTGCATCTTCTTCGCCGCCGGTGCCCGCAAGGCGTCGCAGCAGTTGCTCGGCGCGACCCGTAACGAGATCGCCCGTCGCCTGGAGCTGGTCGACCCTGAGGCTTGGTCGCTGCTGTGGGTCGTCGATGCGCCGCTGTTCGAGCCCGCCTCGGAGGCTGTCGCCGCCGGCGATGTGGCGATGGGCGAGGGCGCGTGGACCGCGGTACACCACGCCTTCACCTCACCGAAGCCGGATTCACTGGACACCTTCGATACCGATCCGGGCTCAGCATTGGCCTATGCCTACGACATTGTGTGCAACGGGAACGAAATCGGTGGCGGATCGATCCGTATTCATCGCCGGGATATCCAGGAGCGAGTCTTCAAGGTCATGGGGATCACTCCCGAGCAGGCCGAGGAGCAGTTCGGGTGGTTCTTGGACGCCTTCACCTTCGGTGCGCCGCCTCACGGCGGCATCGCAATGGGCTGGGACCGCATCACGGCCTTGCTGGCCGGCGCGGACTCCATCCGGGATGTGATCGCGTTCCCGAAGACCGGAGGCGGGTTTGATCCGCTGACCGGGGCCCCGGCACCGATCACTGCCAAGCAACGCAAGGAGGCCGGTGTGGACTTCGTCCCACCGGCCCCCAAGGCTGAGTAGTTCTAGCGCAGATCTTCCGGGTTGGTCAGGTCGTCGTCAGCGGCGGCCAACAGGCCGTAGATGTCGCGACGGGTCTTGGCCAACAGTGCGGTGGCCTGCTCCAGTTGAGCGGACGTACCGCTGCGGCTGAGCTCTTTCAAGGCCCCGGCCAATGCCGGAACCTCCGCCCACAGGTCACGCAGCTGGTCGGAGCCCATTCCTGCGACGGCCTCGTTGACCCGTTCCCACGGCTTGTCAGCAGTGGCGGCAGCTTCGGTGCCGGCTTCGGTGAGCCGGAACGCCTTCTGGCCGTCATTGTCGAAGGACTCGATGAGTCCCTCGTCCTCCAGTTGGGACAGTGCCGGGTAGACCGCACCGGGGCTGGGCTTCCAGGCGCCGTCGGTACGTTCGGCGATGGACTGCATGATCTGGTAGCCGTTGAGCGACTCCTCGGCCAGCAGGGCCAGGATGGCGTTGCGCACATGACCGCGGCGGCCGCGGCCACGGCCACGCGGACCCATCGGACCGCCGGGCCCGAAGGGTCCGCCGGGGCCGAAGGGTCCCATCGGCCCCGGACCCATCACAAAGCCGCCCACGCCGTGCATTCCGCGCGGCCCGCGGTGTCCACCGCGGCGTCCGGGATGGGGGCGTCGTCCGAAGTCTCCGTAGTCGTCGGCTGTGAATTCGTTCTTCATGAGGTTCTCCTTCTTCAGAATTGAGGGGCGGGAGCGGTTCCCGCCTGTCGTATGATCGGCACGTCGCCGATATATCGACGATAGCGCACAGAAGAACTGAGTTCAACCCCGAGCCAGAGGGGTATCGTCTGGTCGGTGGACACGGATCTATTCGGCAACCCGGTCGAGCAGCCGGGCACTGCCCGTGCCGACGGCTCGCTCTCCGCTGGCCAAGGCGGCTCGTTGCCGCTGGCAGTGCGGCTGCGTCCGCGGACCCTGGAGGAGATCGTCGGCCAACAGCATCTGCTCGGTCCGGGCTCGCCGCTGCGCCGGTTGGCTGAGGAGGACGCCACGATGTCGGTGTTCCTCTGGGGCCCGCCGGGAGTCGGCAAGACCACGATCGCGGCGGTGGTCTCGGCCTCGGGACGGCGCCGCTTCGTGGAGCTGTCTGCCGTCACCGCCGGAGTCAAAGAGGTGCGCGCCGAACTGACCGAGGCCAAGCGGCAACTCGCCGCTGGCGTGGGCACAGTGCTGTTCGTCGACGAAGTGCACCGCTTCTCCAAAGCGCAGCAGGATGTGCTGCTGCCTGCCGTGGAGAACCGGCTGGTCACCTTGATCGCGGCCACAACGGAGAATCCCTCCTTCTCGGTGATCTCGCCGCTGTTGAGCCGCTCGCTGCTGCTCACGCTGCGGGCCTTGACCGATGATGATCTGACCGTGTTGCTGGATCGCGCGCTCGTCGACGAGCGGGGATTGGCCGGGCGTTTCAGCCTGGACGACCAGGCCCGCGCCGATGTGCTGCGGCTGTCCGGCGGCGATGCTCGGCGGGCCCTGACCTATCTGGAGGAGGCTGCGGCCGGCGCGCAGTCCCGCGGCTCGAAGCTGATTGATGCCGACACCGTCGCGGCAGCCGTCGACAAGGCGGCAGTGCGCTACGACCGGGCTGGCGACCAGCACTACGACGTGATCAGTGCCTTCATCAAGAGTGTTCGCGGCTCCGACGTTCAGGCGAGTCTGCATTACCTGGCCCGCATGTTCGAAGCCGGCGAAGACCCCCGTTTCGTGGCGCGTCGCCTCATCATTCTGGCCAGCGAGGACATCGGCATGGCTGCGCCCTCGGTCCTGCAGACCTGTGTTGCCGCCGCTCAGGCCGTGCAGCTGATCGGTATGCCGGAGGCGCGCATCACCTTGGCCCATGCGGTCATCGCCTGCGCTCTGGCGCCGAAGTCGAATGCCGTCATCGTCGCTGTCGATGCCGCCCTGGCCGACGTACGTTCCGGACGCATCGGGCAGGTTCCGGCGCATCTGCGCGATGCGCACTACCCGGCCGCCACTCGCCTAGGGCACGGTGTCGGCTACCAATACGCCCACGATGCACCCTTTGGTGTCGCGGCCCAGCAGTATCTGCCCGATGAGTTGCTCGGCGCCCAGTACTACCGTCCGAGTGATCACGGGAATGAGGCCGCGATGACCGAACGCCTCGAACACCTGACCACGCTGCTCTCCGAAGGCGCGCCACCCGCACCAACACAGTGATCACCTCCGAGTGGAGTGTTGCCGCCCGGCTTAGGCTGGCTCGGCGCGACCCTGTGGCGTTCAATCCGAGGAGAGACCACCATGAGCGACTCTGAGTACCGTCCTTGGCCGGCGCTATGGGCTTTGGTGATCGGTTTCTTCATGATCCTGGTCGACACCACGATCGTCGCGGTCGCTAATCCGCGCATCATGATCAGCCTCCAGGCCGACGTGAACCAGGTCATCTGGGTCACCAGCGCCTACCTGCTCACCTACGCGGTGCCACTGCTGGTCACCGGCAGGCTGGGGGATCGTTTCGGTCCCAAACGGGTCTATCTGGTCGGTCTGGCTTTGTTCACCGCCTCCTCGCTGTGGTGCGGATTGTCCGGCAGCATCGAAATGCTGATCGCCGCCCGCGCCGTCCAAGGCTTGGGCGCCTCGCTGTTGACCCCACAGACCATGGCGGTCATCACCCGGACCTTCCCGCCGCAATCACGCGGCCGAGCCATGAGCCTGTGGGGCGCGGCGGCAGCCGTCGCCACGCTGGTCGGCCCCATTCTCGGCGGCCTCCTGGTGGACAGCCTGGGATGGGAATGGATCTTCTTCGTAAACGTGCCGGTGGGCGTCGTGGGTCTGATCGTGGCGTGGCGGCTGGTTCCCGATCTGGAGATTCACAGCCACCAGTTCGATCTGCCCGGTGTCGCACTGTGGGCGGTCGGCATGACCAGCGTGGTCTTCGCCATCCAGGAAGGCGAAAACTACGGCTGGGGTGCCGGCGTGTGGTCGCTACTGGTATTCGGCATCCTGGTGCTGGCCGGCTTCGTGGTGTGGCAGTGGCGCGGCCGGGGCGAACCCTTGTTGCCGTTGCGGCTGTTCGCCGACCGCAACTTCGCGCTAGCCAACTGGAGCATCTCCATGGTGGGTATCGCTGTGACCGGCACTGCGGTGCCGCTGGCGTTCTACTACCAGCTCGTGCTGGGATTCAGCCCGACCCGGGCCGCCCTGCAGATGGTGCCCACGGCAGTGTTGAGCGGCCTGCTGGCGCCCGTCGTCGGCCGACTGGTCGACCGAGTGCATCCGCGCATCCTGGCCACCGGCGGTCTCCTCGTGATGGCGGCTTCATTGGCCTGGTATGCCGCCTGGATGGTGCCCGATGTCAGTCTGTGGTGGCGCATGCTGCTGCCGGCAACGCTGATGGGGCTGGGCACCTCATTCACCTATTCGCCGGTCGGCACCACGGCCACCTTCAACCTCGCCCCGGCCGACGCCGGAGCCGGTTCGGGCATCTACAACTCGATGCGTCAGGTGGGCGCGGTGTTAGGCAGCGCGGCGATCGCCGCCTTGATGCAGGTGCAGATCAGTGCCCATGCCCCCGGAGCAGAGGGTGCGGCCAGTCGCGGGGGCAGCGCCCTGAGCCCGGAGCAACTGGCCGGCTTCAGCCAGGCGATGGCGGTCACCATGCTGTTGCCCGCCATCGCGGCCCTGGCCGGTGCCGTGGCAACCTTCTTCTTCCAGCCACGTCGCTCCGATCAGCAGTGGCACAGTTCCACAGTGGTGGGCTGAGGCACCATGGGCAACGTGCACTAGGCTTCCCCTGTACCAACCCCACCGTTCAGCGAGGTATCGCATGTCTGTCGGAGAGATTGCCGGATTGATCGCCGCCATGGCCGCTGTTGCCCTGGTCGGCTTCAGCGCCGTCCCGCTGCTCAAGCTCGGCCGTGTGCTGGAGGAGACCCGGCTCGCCGTGCGCGATATCGGACACAACGCGGTTCCGATCCTGGTGGAACTCAAGGGCACCGTCACCGCCACCAACGATGAGCTCGGCAAGCTGAGTCTGGTCACCGAGGATGTGGCCAAGGTCAGTGCCAATGCAACGGTGGTTGCCGAAAACGCCGCCCAGCTGTCGACGGTATTCTCCGCGACTCTGGGTGGGCCCTTGGTCAAGACCGCCGCCTTCACCTACGGGCTGCGCCAGGCGGTTTCCGGCAAGCGCAGCAACAAGCGGAAGGCGAACTGATGGGGAAGCGTTTCTTCTGGTTCGCCGTCGGCATTGCGCTGGCTGCCGTGATCATCCTCAAGGGCAAGGAATACTACGAACGCTTCACGCCCAAGGGTGTGGCTGAGCAGATCTCGCGCACCCAGCACGGCGCTACCACCTGGCTGGGCGAGTTCTTCGAGAATCTGTCCGAATCGATGTCCGAACGCGAGGCCGAACTGCGGGAGGCTACCGGCCTGGACGGCTGACCCAACCGTCCAGGAGACCTCACCACAACCGACCCGCTCACCACAGGAGACCAACCCATGCAAACCGCCGAAATTCGGCGTCGATTCCTCGACTTCTTCGCTGCCCGCGGCCACACCATCGTGCCCTCGGCATCCCTGGTCTACAACGACCCCACCTTGTTGTTCGTCAACGCCGGCATGGTGCCGTTCAAGCCCTACTTCATCGGGGCCGAAAAGGCACCGTATGCGCGCGCGGCGAGTGTGCAGAAGTGCGTGCGCACCCTCGACATCGAGGAAGTGGGAAAGACCACTCGTCACGGCACCTTCTTCCAGATGAACGGCAACTTCTCCTTCGGTGACTACTTCAAGGAAGGCGCCATCGAGTACGCCTGGGAACTGGTCACCGGGAGCCAGGACGACGGCTGCTTCGGCTTCGACCCCGACGCCATCTGGGTGACGGTGTACTACGACGATGACGAGAGCGCCGAATTCTGGCGCAAGGTCGGCGTCCCGAATGAACGCATCCAGCGCCGCGGGCTCAAAGACAACTACTGGCATATGGGCGTCCCCGGCCCCGGTGGTCCCTGCTCGGAGATCTACGTCGACCGCGGGCCGCAATACGGCGCCGACGGGGGGCCAGAAGCTGACGAGGACCGCTTCTTGGAGATCTGGAACCTGGTGTTCCAAACTGAGGTGCTCTCCGCGGTACGCGCCAAGGATGATTTCGACGCCGCAGGCCCGCTGCCCAGCCAGAACATCGACACCGGCATGGGTTTGGAGCGCGTCGCGTTCCTGTTGCAGGGCGTCGACAACCTCTATGAGATCGACGAGGTGCGCCCGGTACTCGCCCGCGCGGCGGAGCTTTCCGGCAAGACCTACGGGCGTGATCGCGACGACGACGTGCGGCTGCGGGTGGTTGCCGATCACGTACGGTCCTCGCTGATGCTGATGACCGATGGGGTCACCCCCGGCAATGAGGCCCGCGGCTACGTGTTGCGCCGACTGCTGCGTCGCAGCATCCGCTCGATGCGCCTGCTCGGAGTCAGCGACCCCGTGCTGCCGGAGCTGTTGCCCATCAGCCGTGATCTGATGCGCGCCAGCTACCCCGAGATCGACACCGAATGGGAGCGGGTCTCGCAGGTCGCGTATGCGGAGGAAGAGGCTTTCGCCCGCACGCTTGCTGCCGGAACCCAGATCTTCGACCTGGCTGCCACCCATGCGAAGAAGGAAGCGTCCCCGGTCATCACCGGGGAGCAGGCCTTCCAGCTCCACGACACCTACGGTTTCCCGATCGATTTGACCTTGGAGATGGCCGACGAACAAGGCCTCCAGGTTGATCGGCAGGGTTTCACCACGCTCATGAATGAGCAGCGGCAGCGTGCCAAGGCCGATGCGAAGGCCAAGAAGGGCGGCGCGGTCAACACCGAGGCCTACCGCACCCTGCGTGATGCCGGTGAGGTGCCCTTCCTCGGCTTCAGCGACCTGTCGGTGGAGACCAGTGTGCGCGGCATCGTCTCCGACGGACGCGTGGTGCCGACTGCGACTCCTGGTTCGGTGGTCGAGGTTGTGCTTGATCAGACGCCCTTCTACGCCGAGGCTGGCGGTCAGGACGCCGACTCCGGTCTCATCACCGGCGATGGCCTGAGCCTGGAAGTGCTCGATGTGCAGCGACCGGTGCAGGGCCTGGTGGTGCACAAGGTTCGCGTCGCCGACGGCGAGCTCGCGACGGGTTCGAGCGTGCTGGCCAGTGTTGATGCTGACGCGCGCCACGCCGCCTGCCAGGCTCACACCGCGACCCACATCGTGAACGCCGCGCTGCGGCAGATCCTGGGTCAAGGCACCCACCAGGCAGGTTCCTACAACAAGCCGGGTTACCTGCGTTTCGACTTCAACGCCACTGGTGCCCTCACCCCAGCGATGAAGGAAGAGTTGGAGGGGCTGTCGAACGAGGCGATTCGCGCCGACTACGAGGTGACCGCCACCCAGATGCCGCTGGCCGAGGCGAAGGCGTTGGGTGCCCAGGCGATGTTCGGCGAGAAGTACGGCGACATCGTGCGGGTGGTCGAACTCGGCGGACCGTGGTCGCGCGAGCTGTGCGGCGGCACGCATGTGCCCAACACCGCCCAGATCGGCCTGCTGTCGTTGATGGCCGAATCCTCGGTGGGTTCGGGGCTGCGGCGGGTTGAGGCCTTCGTCGCCGCAGACGCCTTCGATGCGCTGGCCAAGGAGCGCGCCTTGGTTGCAGGTCTGGCCGACACCCTGAAGGTGCAGCCGGACCAACTCACTGACCGGGTGGGCAAACTCATCGCTGATCTCAAAGCCGCCGAGAAGCAGGTCGCTGATCTGCGCGCCCAGCAGTTGCTCGGTCAGGTGCCCAGCCTCATCGCGCAGGCTGAGACTGTGGGCACGACCCGTTTCGTGGCCAAGCAGCTGGCTGGCAGCAGCGGTGAGGATCTGCGAACCCTCGCCATCCAGGTGCGCGACGGCTTCGGCAGTAACCCCGGCGTTGTCGCCCTCATCGGCGGCGAGGCCACCAAGCCGGTGCTGATCGTGGCGGTCTCGGCCGCTGCCCGCGCCGCGGGGGTCAAGGCCGGCGCGTTGGTCGGCGTTGGTGCCCCTGCCTTGGGCGGACGCGGCGGCGGCCGTGACGATCTGGCGCAAGGCGGCGGGAACGACGCCCAAGCCGCACCGGCGGCGCTGGCTGCGATCCGTACCGCGCTGGCCGGCTGAGTGATGCGTCCCGGGGTTCGGCTGGCTCTGGACTGGGGGAGGGCCCGAATCGGGGTCGCTGCCAGCGACCGCGACGGGCTGCTCGCCTTTCCGGTGGAGACCATCGCCGCAGGTCCCGGCGCGGTCGCACGGGTACAGGCATTGGTCGCCGAGTACGAGCCGTTGGAAGTCTTGTTGGGCCTGCCCCGTAATCTGGCCGGTCAGGAGGGCCCTGCGGCGATAGCGATGCGCGAGGTCGCCGCGCAGCTGGTGGCTGCGCTGCCGCAGGTAACACTGCGATTGGTGGACGAACGCATGACCACGGTGACCGCCTCGCGCCAGCTGGCCAGCGCCGGTCGGGACGCGAAGAAGCAGCGCAGAGTGATCGATCAAGCAGCCGCTGTGGCACTCTTGGAGACGGCACTGCAGGCTGAGCGCAACACCGGGCTTCCGGTGGGCGAAGAATTCCCTGGCGGGGAGACCCCAGGAAGGACAGGACTGGAATGAGCGAACCCACCTCGGACCCCAGGCCCACTCCGGATCAGGTACGTGACCCCGAGAGCGGCAAGATCAACCAGAAAGAGCTCTGGTACAAGATCCGCTCCGGACTCGCAGTAGCGCTGTCCTTGGTCGTCCTGCTGGGCGGCGGATTCTTCATCTTCAGCAAGGCCCAGGCCGCCTGGATGGACTTCCGCACTGCCGAGGACTATGTCGGCGAGGGCGGCGAAGCCATTGTCGTCGTGATCCCCAAAGGCGCGACCGTGAGCAAGATCGGCGAAATCCTGGTTGAGGCCGATGTGGTGAAGTCGACCAAGGCGTTCACCAAGGCAGCACAGGCCAGCACCGCGTCGATTCAAGCCGGCCAGTACAACCTGCGCAAACAGCTTCCGGCCGAAACAGCGCTTTCGATGCTGCTCGACAAAGCCAATCTGGTGCGCAACTGGTTGACCCTCAAGGAGGGCCGCACCATCGATCAGCAGATCTCCGTGATGGCCAAGGCCAGCGGCGTTCCCGCGGCCGACTTCAAGAAGGCGTACAAGGATTGGAAGAGTCTCGAGCTGCCGGCCTGGGCCAAGAACGGCGTGGAGGGCTTCCTCTTCCCGGAGACCTACCAACTGCCCGACAAGCCGACCGCCACCTCGGTGATCAATCTGGCGACCGAGCATTTCTCCGCGGTCGCGGAGAGCACATCGTTGCTCCAATCAGCTGACCAACTCGGCCTGAGCCCCTATGAGCTGGTGGTGCTGGCCAGCATCGTCGAGAAAGAAGCCGGGCCCAACGAAGGCGACCGCGCGAAGATCGCTCGCGTCTTCCTGAACCGACTCGATAAGGGCATGAAGCTGCAATCGGACGCCACTGTCGCCTACGCCAATGGGATCACCGGACGCGTCTTCACCACTGAGGCCGAGCGGCAACTCGATTCGAAGTGGAACACCTACCTGTACAAGGGCCTGCCGAAGGGCCCGATCACATCACCGTCGAAGAAGTCGCTGGAGGCAGTGGAGAATCCTGCTGCGGGCGACTGGCTGTTCTTCACGGTGGTGAACCTCGACACCGGCGAGACGTTGTTCGCCAATACTGCGTCGGAACACCAGGCGAACACCCAAAAACTTCAGCAGTGGTGCATGGCTTCGCAGGCCAATCGCGACAAGTGCAACGGCAAGTAGAGGGCAGGGAGCGTCATGCTGCGGTATTCGACAGCAGGGGAGTCCCACGGTCCTGCTCTGGTGGCCACGATCGAGGGAATTCCGGCCCATGTGAGTCTGACAACCGCTGATCTGGCCGACGCGCTGGCCCGCCGACGTCTCGGAGTCGGGCGCGGCGCCCGCATGAAGTTCGAGGCCGACGAGGTGACCATCCTGGCCGGCGTGCGCCACGGCGAAACGCTGGGTTCACCGGTCGCGATCATGATCGGTAACACCGAATGGCCCAAATGGCAGACCGTCATGTCCGCCGATCCTGTGCCTGGCGAAGAGTTGGAGAAGTTGGCACGCAACGCACCGCTGTCGCGGCCGCGACCGGGCCACGCAGATCTGGCCGGCATGCAGAAGTATGACTGGAACGATGCGCGCCCGATCTTGGAGCGCGCCTCTGCGCGAGAGACTGCGGCCCGAGTCGCGCTGGGCACTGTTGCGGCGAGTTTCCTGCGACAGGCCTTCGGTATTCAGATCTTCAGCCATGTGGTGCGCATCGGCCAGGCCGCTGCCCCTGAGGGCATCCTGCCGGGTCCGGAGGCGCTAGCGGCGATCGATGCCGACCCGGTGCGCTGCGCCGATGGGCCCGCGAGCGCTGCGATGCAAGAAGAAATCGCCGGCGCCCAGGCCGACGGCGACACGCTGGGCGGTGTGGTCGAGGTATTGGCCTACCACGTCCCGCCCGGCTTGGGCTCACACAGCCAGGGCGACCGCCGTCTGGACGCACGACTGGCCGGCGCGCTGATGGGGATCCAGGCCATCAAAGGCGTCGAAGTCGGCGACGGTTTCTCGCTGGCGACAGTGCGCGGCAGCAGGGCCCACGACGAAATGGAGCCCGGCTCCTCAGGACCACACCGGATCTCGAATCGCAGCGGCGGCGTTGAGGGTGGCATGAGCAACGGCGAAGTCATTCGAGTCCGCGCCGCTATGAAGCCCATCGCGACCGTGCTCCGTGCCTTGCGCACGATCGATGTCGCCACCGGTGGCCCGGCCGCAGCGCATCACCAGCGTTCTGATGTGTGCGCTGTGCCCGCAGCCGGTGTCGTCGCCGAAGCCATGGTGGCGCTGGTGCTGGCTGAGCTTGCCCTGGAAAAGTTCGGTGGCGACTCCGTGGACGAGACGCAGCGCAACTACGAGGCCTATCGGGCCCGGCTGGCCGAAAGACGACTGGATTGAGTGACGGCGTGATCCTGGTCGGAATCCCCGGATCAGGAAAGACGAGCGTCGCGGCCCTGGTGGCCCAGGCACTCGGCCGGGAGTTGGTCGACACCGACCAGTTGGTCTCGGAGATCTTGGACGCCAGTCTGCCCGAGCTCTTCGCCACCGACGACGGCCGGTATCGGTTCCAGGCAGAAGAACTGCGAGTGTCGCTGGCCGCGGTCAGCTCAGAAGCCGTCGTCGCGCTGGGTAGTGCAGCCGTACTGAACTCCTCGCTGCGTGATGCTCTCGACCCCACCGCCACCTGGTGGCTCGAAACCTCGGTAACGGTGGCCACCCGGCGACTCGGATTGGCATCCTTGGGCATGGAGACTCTGATCTCGGTCCGACAACAACTGGAAGCCGACCTCCACGCCCGCGTGCAGTGGTATGAAGAGATCGCAGGGCATCGGATCCAGACAGATCGCTTGAGCGCCGCGGATGTCGCGGCCGCAATCATCGCCCAGCGGGAGGACGCATGACCTGGGAGACCGTGGATGTCGCCGCCGAGCGGCCCTACCAGGTGCTGGTGGGCCGGGGTGCCCCAGCGCTATTGCCGCAGTTCTTGGAGGATGTGGCTCGAGTCGCCATCCTCTATCCCCCCAGCCTGCAATCGTGGGTTCCCGAGCTCACCGCAGGGCTGGAGAGCGAGGTGTTGACCATTGAGGTGCCAGACTCCGAAGCCGCCAAGACGCCGGCCGTGCTGGCGCAATGCTGGGATCGGCTGGCCGAGGCGGGCTTCACCCGCTCCGATGCCATCGTCGGCTTCGGCGGCGGCACCACCACCGATCTGGCCGGATTCGTGGCGGCCACCTGGCTGCGCGGTGTCCGCTATGTCGCGCTGCCGACCACCTTGCTGGGCATGGTCGACGCCGCCGTCGGCGGCAAGACCGGCGTCAACTTGACGGCCGGCAAGAACCTCGCCGGCGTGTTCTACGAGCCCTACACCGTCGTGTGCGATCTCGGCTACCTGTCGACCCTGCCGATCGACGACCTGCGCGCGGGCATGGGAGAGGTACTCAAGTGCGGCTTCATCGCTGATCCCCGCATCTTGGACGCGTTCGCCGAGGATCCGGCCAGTGCGCTGCAGGCCGGGAGCGATCTGCAGTGGGAGCTGATCCGCCGCGCGATCACGGTGAAGGCCAAGGTCGTCTCCGCTGATCTGCGTGAGCGCACCAGCAGTGGGGGAGACATCGGCCGCGAGATTCTCAACTATGGCCATACCTTCGGACACGCGGTGGAGCAGCACGAGCAGTACCGGCGTCGCCACGGTGAGGCGGTCAGCATCGGCATGGTGTTCGCAGCAGAGGCCGCTCACCGGCTGGGAATGATCGATGACGACTTGTTGGGTCGACACCGGGAGGTGCTGCGGACAGCAGGTCTGCCGGTGTCCTATCCAGGCGAGGATTGGGCGTCACTGCGAGCAGCCATGAGCCTGGACAAGAAGACGCGAGGCACCACCTTGAGATTGGTGCTGCTCACGGGCCTGGGACGGGCCACAATCGTCGCCGACGCTGCCGAGGATGTCCTGGCAGATTCCTACAACGCCCTTGTGGAGGCCTGATGTATGTTCCCGAACACTTCGCACTGAGCACCGAGCAGGCCGCCGAGTTCCTCAGCCCGGTCGCCGGTGGTGACTTGGTGAGTGTTGGACCCAACGGCTTGGACGCCACCTTCGTCCCGATGCTGTATCAGCCCGGCGAGGGTCTGGGCAGTTTGATCGGCCATCTATCGCGGGTCAATCCGCAGTGGCGTCACCCCGGCGAGGCTTTGTTCATCGCCAACGGTCCGCAGGATTATGTGGACGCCGAATGGCTCAGCCGTCCCGAGGCGGTCAGCGTGCCCACCTGGAACTACGTCACGGTGCACGTCCACGGCGAACTCATCGCCCACGACGATCCGCAGTGGACCTTGGATGCGGTTCGCCGCATCAGCGCCGGACGCGGCGACGACACGGTCGACACTATGCCCGACGATGCGGTGGAGAAGCTGCTGCGTTCGATCGTGGGAGTGGAAATCCGGATCACCAAGCTCGTCGGCAAAGCGAAGATGAGCCAGAACAAATCCCCGGAGGTCATCGAGCAGGTGATCGCCGGACTGGAGAAGGCCGGCAATACCGAAGCCGCTGAGTGGATGCGCCAGCATTCCCTGCCGCGGGCCCAGGCCAAGGCCGCCATGCTCGCCGATCTGCGGGAGCAGGCCGGCACTGCCTGAGGGCCGAGTTCGCCCCGTGATCAGCGGGCCGCTAGACTCGGCCACTGCGGTTTATGACATTGTGAAAGCGGGAAGTCAGTGGCAACGGTATCCACCAACGATCTGAAGAACGGCATGGTCCTGGACCTCGACGGTCAGCTCTGGACCGTCACCTGGTTCCAGCATCACAAGCCCGGCAAGGGCAACACGGTGGTGCGTACCAAGCTGAAGCACGTGCTGAGCGGCAAGGTCGTTGATCGCACCTTCAACTCCGACACCAAGGTCGAGTCCGCTCAGGTGGATCGTCGCGAGATGCAGTACCTGTATCACGACGGCGACGGCTACGTGTTCATGGACACCGACACCTACGACCAGCTTCCGCTCAACGACGAGGTCGTGGGCGACGGCAAGAACTATCTGCTGGAGAACCAGATCGCCACGGTCGCGATGCACGAGGGAAACCCGCTCTACATCGACCTTCCGGCCTCCGTCGAGCTTGAGATCACCTACACCGAGCCCGGTCTGCAGGGGGATCGCTCCACCGGCGGCACCAAGCCCGCCACCGTGGAAACCGGTCTGACCATCCAGGTGCCGCTGTTCATCAGCACTGGGGAAAAGGTGAAAGTCGATACCCGCGACGGCAGCTACCTCGGTCGGGTCTGAGGGTGAGCGCTGCTCGCCAACCGGGTAAGCCCGCACGCTCCTCGGCTCGCACCAAGGCCCGCAAACAGGCCCTGGACATTCTGTTCGAGGCAGATCTGCGCGAGTTGCCCGCCGCGGAGATCCTGTCGATCCATGCCGAGGACTCCGAGGTTCCGATTCGGGACTTCACCGTGGCCTTGGTCACCGGTGTCACCGAGCAGGCGGACATCATCAACCAGGCCATCGTCGACCACCTCAGCGAGGGATGGTCACTGCAACGGATGCCACGCGTTGATCGCAACCTGGCTCGAGTGGCCTGCTATGAGTTGATGTTCACCGCGACCGCCACCGATGTGATCCTGGCCGAAGCCATCGGGCTGTGCCAGGAGCTCTCCACCGACGAGTCGCCGGCCTTCCTCAACGGTCTTCTCAGCTCGATCGCCGCAACACGCAGCGTTGCCACCAACTGAGACTCACCTCGGTTCGGGCCACCACCGCGCGCCACAGTGGGCGGGGTGCGCACCACCGCGTCGGTTTTGCTAGGCTCGTTTAGGTCCGAGAGCGGACCTCTCCGCCGATCTGAAGGACATCAATGCCCACAAGCCCGCTGAGCGCACCTGCAAAACCGGCCCTGCTCGTTCTCGAGGACGGACGTTGGTTCCGAGGTCGTTCATTCGGAGCTGAGGGGGAGACCTTCGGCGAAGCGGTGTTCTCCACCGGCATGTCGGGCTACCAGGAAACCCTGACCGATCCCAGCTATCACCGCCAAGTGGTGATAGCTACCGCACCGCACATCGGCAACACCGGCTGGAACGATGAAGACGACGAGTCCGACAAGATCTGGGTTGCCGGCTATGTCGTGCGGGATCTGTCCAGGATGCGCTCCAACTGGCGCTCCAACCGGTCCCTGGACTCTGAGCTGCGGGCGCAAGGCGTGATCGGCATCGCCGAGCTCGACACCCGTGCGCTGACCCGGCATCTGCGCGAACGCGGCGCGATGCGCGTCGGGATCTCCACCGTCGAAGACAATGTCGAGGCGCTGCTGGCCAAGGTTCTGGCCTCGCCACCGATGGCCGGTGCCAACCTTGTCGCCGACGTGACCGTGCCTCACCCCGAACTCATCTCGGCTGTCGGTCAACGTGCCTATACCGTCGCCGCGATCGACCTGGGCATCAAGGACATGACTCCCGTCCGAATGGCCGAGCGAGGCATCGAGGTCCATCTCCTGCCTGCCGACAGCACGCTGGCCCAGATTCAACAGCTGCACCCCGACGGCGTCTTCTTCTCCAACGGCCCCGGGGATCCGGCCACCGCCGACGACGCGGTCGGCCTGCTCACCGAGCTGCTCGACGCCGACCTGCCCTTCTTCGGGATCTGTTTCGGCAACCAGATCTTCGGGCGCGCCCTCGGGCTCGGCACCTACAAGCTGAAGTACGGCCACCGCGGCATCAATCAGCCGGTGATGGATCTATCGACTCGAAAGGTCGAGATCACGGCCCATAATCATGGTTTTGCGGTGGAGGCTCCGCCGGACACCGACATTCCCACACGCTGGGGACCGGCGAGGGTTTCGCATGTGAACCTCAACGACAATGTGGTGGAGGGTCTGGAGTTGCGAAAGCCCACCGGAGAACTGCTCGGGTTCTCAGTGCAGTACCACCCGGAGGCTGCCGCCGGCCCGCACGATGCCGCCTACTTGTTCGATCGATTCACCGAGATGATGGCCCGGCACCGGGCGTCCGCCGAGCTGGAGGGGAACGCCTGATGCCACGCCGTAACGACATCTCCTCGATCTTGGTCATTGGCTCCGGCCCGATCGTGATCGGTCAAGCCTGCGAATTCGACTACTCCGGCACTCAGGCCTGCCGCGTGCTGCGCGAGGAGGGCTTCCGGGTCATCCTGGTGAACTCGAACCCGGCCACGATCATGACCGATCCGGAATTCGCCGACGCCACCTACATCGAGCCGATCCAGCCGGAGTATCTGGAGAAGGTCATCGCCAAGGAGCGCCCCGACGCGCTGCTGCCGACGCTGGGCGGCCAGACCGCTCTCAACGCCGCGGTGGCCCTGTACGAATCCGGGGTGCTGGAGAAGTATGGCGTCGAGCTGATCGGTGCCTCCATCGACGCCATCCAGTCCGGTGAGGACCGCGAGAAGTTCAAGGAGATCGTCGCAGCGTTGGATGTGCCCGGGGCGAATCCCGAGGTGGCGCGTTCTGCCATCTGTCACAGTCTGGATGAGGTGATGGATGCCGTCGCCGAGCTCGGTTACCCGGTGGTGGTACGCCCCAGCTTCACGATGGGAGGGGTGGGCTCGGGCTTCGCCCACGATGAAGGCGAACTCCGCCGCATCGCCGGTATCGGTCTGTCGTCGTCGCCGGTCACCGAGGTTCTCATCGAGGAATCCGTGCTGGGCTGGAAGGAATACGAGCTGGAGGTGATGCGCGACAAGGCCGACAATGTCGTCATCGTCTGCAGCATCGAAAACCTCGATCCGATGGGCGTGCACACCGGTGATTCGATCACCGTCGCCCCTGCCATGACGCTGACCGACCGTGAATACCAGGCGATGCGCGATGTCGGCATCGCCGTCATCCGCGCGGTCGGGGTCGACACCGGCGGGTGCAACATTCAGTTTGCGATCAACCCCGACGATGGCCGCATGATCGTCATCGAGATGAATCCGCGGGTCTCCCGGTCCTCGGCCCTGGCCAGCAAGGCGACCGGTTTCCCGATCGCCAAGATCGCTGCTCGGGTGGCGGTCGGCTACACCCTCGATGAGATCCCTAACGACATCACCGCCGAAACCCCGGCCTCCTTCGAGCCGACTTTGGACTATGTGGTGGTGAAGGCGCCGCGGTTCGCCTTTGAGAAGTTCCCGGGCGCGGACACCACGCTGACCACTCATATGAAGAGCGTCGGCGAGGCCATGGCGATCGGCCGCAACTTCACCGAGGCATTGGGCAAAGCGCTGCGCTCGTTGGAAGATGCCAAGGCCGGGTTCGACTTCACCGGCCCGATCACCGAATCACTGGCCGAACTTCTCACCGCCATGCAGCGTCCCCACGACGGTCGGCTCAATCTGGTGATGAAGGCCTTCCGGCTGGGAGCCGACGACGACCAGATCTTCGCGGCGACCAAGATCGATCCATGGTTCGTGGATCAGTTGCGCCTCATCTTCGAGGTCGCCGAGGAAGTGCGCCACGCCCCGGAACTGACCGCTGACCTGCTGCGTCGGGCCAAGCGCCACGGGTTGTCCGACGGTCAGATCGCCAAACTGCGCAATCAGGATCCGGATGTCATCCGCGGTCTGCGTTGGGCGCTGGGCGTGCGACCGGTGTACAAGACCGTTGACACCTGTGCTGCGGAGTTCGCCGCCCGGACCCCCTATCACTACTCCTCCTACGACGAGGAGACCGAGGTCGCCCCACGCACCACTCCGGCCGTGCTCATCCTTGGTTCGGGGCCCAATCGCATCGGTCAGGGCATCGAGTTCGATTACTCCTGTGTCCATGCGGCGATGGCGCTGCGCGACGCCGGCTACGAATCGGTGATGGTGAACTGCAACCCTGAGACCGTCTCCACCGACTACGACACCTCGGATCGGCTGTACTTCGAGCCGCTCACCCTCGAGGACGTGTTGGAGGTCTACCACGCCGAGGCAGCCGCAGGACCGGTCGCCGGGGTGATCGTGCAGCTCGGCGGGCAGACCCCGCTGAAGCTCGCCCAAGCGCTCAAGGACGCTGGGGTGCCGATCGTGGGAACCCCGCCGGAGGCCATCAATCTGGCTGAGGAACGCGGCGCCTTCGGCCAGGTGCTGGCCGAGGCCCACCTGCCGGCACCGGCCTACGGGATGGCGCACTCCGCCGAGGAGGCTTTGACCATCGCTCACGACATCGGCTACCCGGTGCTCGTGCGGCCGTCCTATGTGCTGGGTGGACGCGGCATGGAGATCGTCTACGACGACACGTCACTGGTGTCCTACATTCAGCGGGCTACCGACATCACGCCTTCTCGTCCGGTCTTGGTCGACCGTTTCCTGGATGATGCCATCGAGATTGATGTCGACGCCCTCTACGACGGCACCGAGCTCTACCTGGGCGGCGTCATGGAGCACATCGAGGAGGCCGGCATCCACTCCGGCGACTCGGCGTGCTCGCTGCCCTCGATCACCCTGGGCAACGAGGTCATCGATCAGATTCGAACCTCCACCGAGGCAATCGCCCGCGGCGTCGGGGTGCGCGGCCTGCTGAACATCCAGTTCGCGCTGCTGTCCGACGTGCTGTACGTGTTGGAAGCCAACCCTCGCGCCTCTCGGACGGTGCCTTTCGTGTCCAAGGCCACGGGCACCGCCTTGGCGAAGGCGGCAACCCGGATCTCGATGGGCGCCAGCGTCGCCGAGCTGAGGGCCGAGGGCATGCTGCGTCCGGTCGGTATGGACGGCACCACGATCCTGGACGCCGCCCCCATCGCGGTGAAAGAGGCGGTGATGCCCTTCAACCGGTTCCGCACCGCTGACGGCTCCTGGGTGGACAGCCTGCTCGGCCCGGAGATGAAATCCACCGGCGAAGTCATGGGCCTGGATCGAACTTTCGGAACGGCTTTCGCCAAGAGCCAGGCGGCTTCCTTCGGCAATGTGCCGATCACCGGAACCGTGTTCGTCTCAGTCGCCAACCGTGACAAGCGACACGCGAACTTCCCGGTCAAGCGCCTTGCCGATCTCGGCTTCCGAGTGCTTGCTACCGAGGGCACCGCGCAGGTGCTGCGTCGCCAGGACGTCGAAGTCACCACGATCCGCAAGGCAACCCAGGGACCCGGCCCGGACGGGGAGAAGACCGTCGTGCAAGCGATTCTGGACGGTGAAATCGACCTGATCTTCAACACCCCGCACGGCCAGTCGAAGGACGGCAGCCCCCGAAAGGACGGCTGGGAGATCCGATCGGCCGCCATTTTGGCCGACGTCCCCTGCGTCACCACCGTGCAGGGTTTGGGTGCCTGCGTCCAGGGAATCGAGGCGCTGCGTCGCGGCGCTGTCGATGTGCGTTCGTTGCAGGATTGGAGCGCCGCGGTCGCCGCCGAGATCTCCGAACGGTCCTGAGATGGCACTGCCGACTCCGCTGCTGGGCTTCGGCTACCAGCAGGTCGTGCGTCCGGTGCTGTTTCGTGCCTTCGACGGTGACCCCGAGCTCATTCATGAGCGCATGATCGATGTGTTGGCGGGAGTCGGCTCGTCCGGACCCGCCCGATTCCTCGCCAAGCTGCTCGCCGAGACAGCCGGACGACCCACTCGGGTAGCCGGCGTGGCGTTCCCTTCGCGGGTGGGATTGGCGGCTGGGCTGGACAAGGACGCCTCCGCGGTGCTGGCCTGGCGCGGGCTGGGTTTCGGCTTCGCCGAGGTGGGAACCATCACCGGCCACGGACAACCCGGCAATGATCGCCCCCGCGTGTTCCGGCTGACGGACTCCCGCGCGATCATCAATCGCATGGGCTTCAACAACCCCGGTGCGGCGGTCGTGGCCGCCACCTTGGCCGCTCGGGGGGTCTATCGCGGCAACGGCGCAGCCGGTCTGCCCGTCGGCATCTCGATCGGGAAGACCAAGGTCGTCGCGGTGGAGCAGGCGGTCGATGACTACCTGGAGTCGTTACGGTTGTTGGCGCCGCATGCGGACTACCTCGCGGTGAATGTATCCAGCCCGAACACCCCCGGGCTGCGCAGCCTCCAAGACGGGGGAGCGTTGAGCCAGCTTGTCACCGCGCTCACCGGGGAAGCGGCAACCCTGGCCGTCGACGGCCGGCCACCCCTACCGATCTTCGTGAAGGTGGCACCGGACCTGACTGATGAGCAACTCGATGAGGTCGTGGCCGTCTGTGAAGGTGCCGGGGCCGCGGGACTCATCGCCACCAACACCACGGTGCGTCGCGACGGCCTGAGTGCCGCCGATCAGAGCCGAGCCGTCGAAGCCGGTGGGTTGTCCGGTGCGCCGCTCACCGCGCGGGCGCTGCAGGTGGTGACCCGGCTGACCAGCAGCACCACTTTGCCGGTGATCGGCTGCGGCGGAATCATGACCGCCGCCGATGCGGCCGCCATGTTCGACGCGGGCGCGGCCTTGGTGCAGCTGTACACGGGCTTTCTTTACGCAGGTCCTGCCCTTGCCGCAAGCATAAACAGCGCAGACTTGGCTAAGCTTCGCCCGTGACTGGATATTGGCGGCGCCTGCAGGACGTAGTCTCCGAACGAGGCTCCCTGTGCGTGGGCATCGATCCGCATCCGGGTCTGCTGCGGGCCTGGAATCTCAGCGAGGATGTGCACGGCCTCGAACGTTTCAGCCGCGAGGTGGTTGCGGCGTTGGGCGATCAGGTCGCGGTGTTCAAACCGCAGTCCGCCTTTTTCGAGAGCTATGGCTCTGCGGGGATAGCGGTGTTGGAGCGGCTCCTGGCCGACATTGCCGCCGTCGGTGCCCTGAGCGTGCTCGACGTCAAACGCGGGGACATCGGCTCGACGATGGACGCCTACGCGGTCGCCTACCTCGCTGATGGGTCGCCGCTGGCCGCTGATGCGATCACCGTCTCGCCGTACCTGGGTTTCGGTTCACTGCTGCCGGCTTTCGAGCTGGCGCTGGCCACCGGCCGGGGAGTCTATGTGCTCGCGCGTACCTCGAATCCTGAGGGTGGGGGCGTCCAGTTGGCGCTGAGCGACGACAACTCCGTTGCCCAATCAATCATTGATGCTGCCGCCGAGGCGAATCGCCAAACTCGGCAGCGCGTGATCGGAATCGTTGTCGGCGGAACCCACGAAAGTCTCGGCTGCGACGTCGAGGACTTCAATGGCTCCATCTTGGTCCCCGGGATCGGCTTTCAGGGGGGCCGCATCGCCGACCTTCCCGCGCTCTTCGGTGACGCCGTCGATCAGGTACTTCCCGTAGTGGGCCGCGGGGTCATCGGTGCTGGTCCGGACCGATCTGCGCTGCGCGAGCGGGTCAGCCAGCTCCTCGCAGAGGCCGATTCCGAAGTGAATCCGGTCGCCTGATGATTTTCCCATTCGAGGACGTGGCGCACGCGAGTGGGAAACGCTAGGTTATGGGCGTAAAAGCTCCCCTTGACAACGCAACGAAGGCACCAAAGTGACAATTCCGCAACTAACTGCCGAACAGCTTGAAGCCGCGCGGGCCGCTGCTACTGAGGCTCGGCGTCGCCGCGCTGATCTCAAGAGCAAGGTTCGCGACGGCTCTCTGACTCTCTCGGCCGCCTTGGACACCGCCGCCGGCGACGACGTGCTGGCCCATGTGAAGGTCGTCGACTTGCTGAAGGCACTGCCGCGAGTCGGAGAGAAGCGCGCCGGCCTGGTCATGGATCGCCTTGACATCGCTCCGAATCGGCGCATTCGCGGGCTCGGTCGGCATCAAGTTGCCGGCCTCAAAGCCGAGTTTCAGTGACGGCTGACGTCACCGTCATCTCCGGGCCCTCGGGCGTTGGCAAGGGAACGGTCGTTCGCGCGCTGGCCGACGCGCACCCGCACGTGTGGGTGTCGGTTTCGGCGACGACGCGCCCGCCGCGCCCCGGAGAGCGCGATGGCGTCGACTATCACTTCGTCAGTGAAGCCGAATTTGATCGACTGATCGCTACCGATGGGCTCCTGGAATGGGCCGAGGTACATGGCAGTGCCCGCTATGGAACTCCCAGCGCACCGGTGACCGAGGCGTTGGCCGCAGGCAGGCCGGTGATTCTGGAGATCGAGCTGCAAGGCGCCCGTCAGGTCCGCCACCGGCTGCCGGGAGCGCGATATGTGTTTCTTACCGCCCCCGATGAGGAGACTCTGGTGGGCAGATTGCGCGATCGCGGCACCGAGACCGAGGTGCAAGTCCGTCGGCGTCTGCAGACGGCCGAGGCAGAGCTGGCCGCCGCCGGCGAGTTCGATCACATCGTGGTCAACGACGAGTTGGGTCAAACCGTGGCCGAGTTGGTAGAGTTGTTGGGTCTGTGACCCGCTGGACAGCCTGGTGCTGTCCGCACACCACCTGATCAGAAAGCTGAACTTGAGCACTCAAACCCCCGAGGGGATCACCAATCCACCCATCGACGAGCTGCTGACCACCGTTGACTCCAAGTATCGGCTGGTCCTCTTCGCCGCCAAGCGTGCGCGCCAGATCAACGCCTACTACTCCCAGCTTGGCGAGGGTCTGCTGGAGAACGTGGGTCCGCTGGTGGAGATCGGAATCCAGGAGAAGCCGCTGACCATCGCGCTGCGCGAGATCAACGCCGGAGTGCTGGAATGCACCGACATCGACCCCGAGGCCGAGGCTGCTGCCCGCGCTGAAGCCCTGGCTGATCCAGACTTTTCGCTGGAGCCTTTCGGCACCGACGATCTGGCCTGACAGCGGGACCGTTCAGGTCACCTCATGAGCCGGATAGTGCTGGGCGTATCCGCCGGCATCGCGGCCTACAAGGCCGCTGCTTTGGTGCGCCTGTTCGGCGAATCCGGCCATGAGGTCGAGGTGGTCCCCACACCGGCTTCCCTGAACTTCGTCGGAGTCGCCACCTGGGAGGCGCTGTCCGGGCGTCCGGTGCACACCGAAGTGTTCGCTGATGCCGCACAGGTGAACCACGTCCGTATTGGGCGCGAGGCGGACCTGGTTCTGGTTGCGCCGGCCACCGCTGATCTGATGGCCCGCGCCGCCGCCGGTCTGGCTGACGATCTGCTCACCAATGTGTTGCTCACGGCGCGCTGCCCGGTGGTCTTCGCGCCCGCGATGCACACCGAAATGTGGCTGCATCCTGCGACTCAACACAACGTAGCCACGCTGCGCTCGCGCGGCGTGGTGGTATTGGACCCAGGAGTGGGTCGCCTCACCGGTCCCGACAGTGGCCCCGGGCGGCTACCTGAACCGGAGGATCTGGCCGCCACCGCGTGCAGTCTTGTGGAGAATCCGACGCTCAGCACCGCGCTGGCTGCCCGCGACCTCACCGGACGTCACGTCCTGGTCAGCGCTGGCGGCACGCGCGAGGCGCTGGATCCGGTTCGATTCCTGGGCAACTCCTCTTCCGGACGCATGGGGGTTGCGCTGGCGCGCGCCGCCGTCGCTCGGGGCGCTTCGGTGACTCTGGTCGCCGCCAACCTCGCGGTGCCGTCGCCTGCTGCGGTGGAGGTGGTGGACGTGTCATCAGCCGCTGAACTGGCCGACGCGATGCGGCAGGCCGCACCCGCCGCCGATGTGATCGTGATGGCCGCCGCCGTGGCTGACTTCGCTCCGGACCACCCACAGCAAGCCAAGATCAAGAAGGACGGCGACCAGCCACTTGACCTGAAGCTGACTCAGACCCCGGATGTGCTCGCCGAGTTGGTCGGCTCGGCTCGGTCGGATCAGGTCATCGTCGGCTTTGCCGCTGAGACCGCCGCCGGGCCCGACGAACTCATCGCGCTGGGTACGGCCAAGCGAGCGCGCAAGGGCTGTCAGGTGCTGGTCGCGAACAATGTGAGCGCCGGTGCGGTCTTCGGCGCCGCCACGAATCAGGGCTACATACTCTCGCAGAGCGCACCACCACAGCAGTTCTCGGGATCGAAGCTCGCGGTCGCCCATGAGATCCTTGACGCTGCAGTCGCCATCCGGGAGAGGGAAGATTAGATGAGCCGTTTGTTCACCTCGGAGTCAGTGACCGAAGGTCACCCGGACAAGGTGGCCGACGCCATCTCCGACGCGGTGCTCGATCGCCTGATCAAGAAGGATCCGGGTTCGCGGGTCGCAGTGGAAACCCTGGTCACGACTGGATTGGTCGTCGTGGCCGGAGAGGTCACGACCAAGGCCTACGCCGATGTCGGGTTGCTGGCACGCAAGACCCTGCTCGGCATCGGCTATGACTCCTCGGCTGCCGGTCTCAATGGCGATACCTGCGGGGTGGCGGTGTCCTTGGGCAACCAGTCTCCCGACATCGCTCAGGGCGTCAACCGTGCCGAGGAGAACCGCCTGGACGGCTCCGCGGACTACCTCGACCTGCAAGGCGCCGGTGACCAGGGCCTCATGTTCGGCTATGCGTGCAACGAGACCCCCACCCTGATGCCGATGCCGATCGACATTGCGCACCGGATGGCCGAGCGTCTCGCCGAGGTCCGCAAAGACAGCGAGTTGGACTTCCTGCTTCCGGACGGCAAGACCCAGGTGACCGTCGAATACGACGGCACCACGCCGGTCCGAGTTGATGCAGTGGTGGTGTCATCACAGCATCGCGAGCACGTCGAGCAGAGCACGATCGCAGCCGAGTTGCGGGCCCGGGTGATCGAGCCGGTATTGGCCCGCTACTCGATCTCGACCGCTGACCTGAAGACCTACGTGAACCCCACCGGCAAGTTCACCATCGGTGGACCCAAGGGCGACGCCGGCGTCACCGGTCGCAAGATCATCGTCGACACCTATGGCGGCATGGCCCGCCACGGCGGCGGCGCCTTCTCCGGCAAGGATCCTTCCAAGGTGGACCGCTCGGCCGCCTACGCGACCCGCTGGGTCGCCAAGAACGTCGTGGCGGCGGGTCTGGCGGATCGTTGCGAGGTTCAGGTCGCCTACGCGATCGGCCGAGCGCACCCGGTGGGCTTCTATGTCGACTGTTTCGGCACCGAGAAGGTGCCGGTGGATCAAATCACCGCAGCGGTGGAGGACGTCTTCGATTTGCGCCCGGCGGCGATCATCGCCGATCTGGAGCTGATCCGCCCGATCTACTCCAAGATCACCAACTACGGCCATTTCGGACGCGAACTGCCGGAGATGACCTGGGAGCGTACCGACCGCGCCGCGGCTCTGGCCGCCGCCGTGAAGGGTTGAGCGTCAGCGTCGAGCACTACCATGCCGACCATGGATAGGTCGGTGGCGCAGGTCGCAGTGGACATGCCGCTGGCCAATCTGGACCGGCCATTCGACTACGCGGTTCCTGAAGGGCTCTCCGATCAGGCTCAGCCCGGAGTGCGGGTGAAGGTCCGGTTCGCAGGGAGACTGCGCGATGGTTTCATCCTGGATCGCGTCCCGGCCGGTGAGCGGCAATCGCTGTCGCCGCTGGAGAAGGTGGTTTCGCCCGAGCCGGTCCTCAGCCCCGCCGTGATCGCCACCGTCCGCGCGGTGGCTGACCGGTACGGCGGCAGCTTCGCCGACGTGGTGCGGCTAGCGGTGCCGCCTCGCCACGCCGCCACCGAGAAAGCGGTCTCCTCGCCGCGACCGGTGCCCCAGCTCACTGGACCCTTTCCAGCAAGCCTGAGCGAGTATCCCGCTGCGGATCGCTTCCTTCGCGCGATTGCCGAGGGCGCACACCCGCGAGCGGCATGGACGGTGGCACCGACGATGGGTCGCGTCGGCGACTGGCGAGCCGGTTTCGTAGAGGCAGCCGCGGCGACGCTGCGAGCCGGTCGCGGCGTGCTGCTGATCGTCCCGGACAGCACCGGTCTGCGGAGTGTCGAGGCCGCCGTTACCGAGGCATTCGGCAAGGGCAGCTTTGCCGTGCTGAGCAATGAGGTGGGGCCATCTGCTCGCTATCGGAACTTCTTGGCGGTCTCGCGCGCCCAGACGCCCTTGGCCATCGGCACGCGCGCGGCAGTCTTCGCTCCGATTGCACGGTTGGGCTTGATCGCGCTGTGGGACGACGGCAATGATTCCTACTCCGAGGCTCACGCACCCTATTGGCATACCCGCGAGGTGGCAGCACTGCGCGCCCACCAGGAGCGCTGCGCCTTGCTGCTGGCAGCTCACAATCGCACCTGCGAGGTGCAACAACTGATCGAACGCGACTGGCTAGCGCCCATCGAACTAACGCCGAAGCAGACTCGATCAGTGAGTGCGGCGATACGCAGCAGTTCCCGGGTCAGCGACCGGGATCCGCTGGCTGATCAGGCCCGACTCCCGAAGGATGTATTCGCCACTATTCGTCGCGGCCTGCTGGACGGGCCGGTTTTGATTCAGGTGCCGAGGGCCGGCTACCGGCCGGTACTGGTGTGCGCGCACTGCCGCGCCACCGCACGGTGCCCGAGTTGCGGCCAACCCCTGGTGGATTCCGGTCAGGCGCCCATCAGTTGCGCCTGGTGCGGGCCGTCAAACCAGCCATGGCGTTGCCCCGAATGCGGTCACCAGGACCTTCGCAGCGCCGCCACCGGGGTACGTCGGACGGCCGAGGAGTTGGGGCGCGCCTTTCCGGGGACGCCGGTGCTGCAGTCCAGTGCGGAGCAGCGGCGCAGCGAAATCCCCGATGCCCCCGCCTTGGTTCTGGCCACCCCAGGCGCCGAACCGGTGGCGAGCCAGGGGTACTCCGCTGCGGTCCTGCTCGACGCCGATCGGATGCTGGCCCGCGCCGACTTGCGGGCTGGGGAGGAGACACTGCGCCGCTGGTTGAGCGTCACCGCGAAGGTACGTGCTGCCGAGGCCGGCGGAACCGTGCTCGTCGTCGGGAGTGCCGAAGCCCGAGAGATTCAAGCGCTGGTTCGTCTGGACCCGGTGGGCTATGCCCGCGTCGAGTTGGCTCAGCGGGCCGAGGCGAGTCTGCCGCCGGCGGTGAAGCTGATCCTGATCGACGGTCCGTTGGCCAGCTTGTCGGAGCTTTCCGGCCCATTGGGGAAGTCCGCGACGGTGATCGGGCCTTTCCCGGTGGACGGTTCGGACGGCGACGGACGACTCACGGTTCGCTGCAATCCAGCCGTGGCGCCGGAGCTGCTCGGCGAGCTCCACCGCATTCGGGCAGCTCGCGCGGCCCATAAGGACCCGCCCTGGCGCGTTGTCGTCGACCCCCAGGTCGTCGAGTAGGAGTGGGCCAGACCCGCGTCGATCGGCTGAGCCACCGGCACCTGGACGAGCCGACGGCCCGTCCGCGGGTGGGTCGCGTCCCCACTAGACTCGGCCGCATGCGCTTGGTCTTTGCCGGAACCCCCACGGTGGCGGCCGACACGCTGCGCACCGTGCTGGATGATTCCAACCACGACGTGGTGGCTGTCCTCACCAGACCCGATGCGCCCCAGGGCCGCAGTTCCCGTCCGGTTCCCAGCCCCGTTGCCGACCTTGCCACCGAGCGAGGCATTGAGGTGCTCAAGCCGGCTCGAGCCAAGGATCCGGAACTGGCCGAACGGTTGGCCGAGCTGGCACCGCAGTGCTGTCCGGTCGTGGCCTATGGCGGGCTGATCCCGCAGGCACTGCTGGACGTTCCCGATTACGGCTGGGTCAATGTCCACTACTCGCTGTTGCCGCGGTGGCGCGGGGCCGCCCCGGTTCAGCACGCCATTCTCGCCGGCGATGCCGTCACCGGGGTGACCGTCTTCGGTCTGGTAGCCGAACTCGACGCCGGTGACATTCTCGGCCAACGTGAGTTCGCCCTCAGTGCCGACGCCACCAGCGGGTCAGTGCTCGCCGCCTTGCAGCCGCTGGGTGCCCAGACCCTGCTCGAGGTGCTCGACGACCTGGAACACCGCCGGGCCCAGGCGCGTCCGCAGCCCAGCGAGGGCATCACCGTGGCGCCCAAGTTGACCGTGGCCCAGGCCCGTCTGGACTGGCACTCGGCGGCCGTCGAGTTGGATCGCCGCATCCGGGCCAACAATCCCGCTCCGATCGCGTGGACCGAGTTCGGTGGCCAACGCTGCCGCATTCTGAGCGCTCGACTGGTCGAGGACGTCGGCCTGGAGCCCGGTGAGCTGTTGGCTCAGAAACGTCGCCTGCTCGTCGGCACCGGCAATGGCACCCTGGAGCTGCTCAGCGTCCAACCCGCCGGCAAGAAAGCCGTGGCCGGGGCCGACTGGGGACGAGGCCTGCACCACGAGGGACGATTCGAATGAGCGCTCGGCAACGCCGGGCCGACCCGGCACGATCGACCGCCTTTCGCATTGTGCGCGCGGTGACCGGCACCGGCGCCTATGCCAATCTCGAACTCGCCCGTCAACGATCCGCCTTGGCCACCCAGGACGCGGCCTTCGTCACCGAGCTCGTGGCCGGAACCTGCCGAGCGATGGGCACCTATGACCAGATCATCGTCGCAGCCTCGGGACGGCCGTTGGGCTCGCTACAACCAGCCGCGGTGGACCTACTGCGGCTCGGCACCCACCAACTGCTCGGTATGAGAGTGCCGGCCCATGCCGCCATCTCGGCCACCGTCGACGTCGCCGCCCGCGAGGTGGGGGAGCGATTGGTCGGCCTGATCAATGCCGTGCTGCGCAAGGTTGCCGCCCGCGACTGGGAGAGCTGGGTGGAGTTCCTTGGTGCCGAGGAGGACGTGCTGGGCCGGTTGTCGCTGGCGCACCATCATCCACGCTGGGTGACCGAGGCTTTCGCCGATCTGCTGTCGCGTGGTGAGCTGGAAGAGCTGCTCGCCGTGGACAACATCCCGGCCACAGCGACGCTCGCCGTCCGCCCCGGTCTGGCTGAGGTCGACGATCTCGGGATCACCGCAGCCCGCTACTCACCCTATGGCGGCTACACCACAGGCGATCCGGGTGCGGTGCCCGGCGTGGCGCAGGGACGCGTCGGGGTCCAGGATGAGGGCTCCCAGCTGGTCACCCTCGCTCTGGCGCGGGCCGAGGCGCCCGCCGGGCTCTGGCTGGATCTGTGCGCTGGCCCTGGCGGCAAGACCGCGCTGCTCGCCGGTCTGGCTGATCAGGCCGGAGCGTCAGTGCTGGCAGCCGAGCTCCATCCGCATCGTGCGGCGCTGGTGGCGGCCAATGTGCGGGCTTATCCGGCTGCGAAGCGCCCCTTGGTGATCGCCGCCGACGGCACGAAGCCACCATGGGCGCCGCAGAGTTTCAGCAAGGTGTTGGCCGATGTGCCCTGCACCGGCCTGGGGGCGCTGCGTCGGCGCCCGGAAAGCCGCTGGCGCCGCCAGAGCTCCGATCTGCCTGAGTTGGTGACGTTGCAGCGAGCCTTGCTGTCCTCAGCAATCACCAGCACCCGGCCCGGCGGTGTCATCGCCTATGTGACCTGCTCGCCGCACCGCGCCGAAACCATCGAGGTCGTCGAAGGCGCTGGCGCTGAGGTCGACGTGCTGCACGCAGCGGACTACCTGCCGGAGGTCCCCGATGCCGCCCTGGGTGACTTCGTGCAGTTGTGGCCGCAACGACACAACACCGATGCGATGTTTCTCGCATTGCTGCGTCGCCGCTAGGCTGCGCCAATGGGAATCCGAATCACTCCGAGTGTCCTGAATGCCGACCTCGCCGATCTGAACGCCGAGATCGCGCGGGTGCCTGATAGCGATGCCATTCACCTCGATGTCATGGATAACCGCTTCGTGCCGAATCTCACCTTTGGGCTGCCGGTCGTCGAGCGGGTGCGCGCCGGCACCGAGAAGATGCTCGACATCCACTTGATGATCGCTGAGGCGGATCGATGGGCGCCGGGCTATGCCGAAGCCGGAGCAGAATCGGTCACCTTCCACATCGAAGCGTCCGATGCGCCGATCAGATTGGCGCGCCAACTGAGGTCGCTCGGCGCTCGTGCCTCCATGGGGCTGCGTCCGGCGACCCCGATCGAGCCCTATGAGGATCTGCTGGGAGAGCTCGACATGGTGTTGTTGATGACCGTCGAGCCCGGCTTCGGCGGGCAGTCCTTCCTGGACATGGTGCTGCCGAAGATTCAGCGCACCCGTGCCTTGCTGGACAAACACGGCGGCGATATCTGGCTTCAGGTGGACGGCGGAGTCTCACCGGAGACCATCGAGCGCTGCGCCGAAGCCGGGGCTGACACGTTCGTGGCCGGTTCTGCGGTGTACAAGGCCGACGACCCCGATGCCATGGTGCGCACGCTTCGCGCGCTGGCTGAGGGTGCCGCGCACCACTAGCCGCGACGCTGGTCGCGACGGCGCAGGTAGCGTTCGAATTCAGCGGCGATGGCGTCCCCGTTGGGATCGGGGGTCGCCTCGTCGCGGCGTTCTTCCAATGCGGTGATGTAGCCGGCCACGTCCGGATCTTCGGCGACCAGTTCGTTGACCTGGGTGGTCCACGCCGTAGCCGCTTCCGCCAAGTCACCGGCGTCCAGCGGCACGTTCAGCACGTCCTCGACCCGAGCCAGCAGCGCCAGAGTCGCCTTCGGATTGGGTGGATCGGCCACGTAGTGCGGCACCGACGCCCACAGCGAGACAACCGGCAGGTCGGCGCGCTCGCAGTCGTGGGCCAGCACGCCCACGATTCCGGTGGGACCTTCGTAGGTCGAGACTTCCAGACCCAGTTCCTCGGCAAGACCGGCGGTACTGGCTGTACCGCTGATCGGCACCGGACGCGTGTGCGGGGCATCGGTCAGCATGGCGCCCAGCAGGATCACCAGGTCGGGGCGGATGCTGCGCAGCATCGACAACAGCCGCGAGGCGTACACCTGCCAGGCGAAGTTCGGTTCCGGTCCGCCAATGAGCACCAGATCTCGCTCGGGAAGCCGCGCCACCAGCACCTCGGTGGAAGGCCACTCCAAGACCCGACGGCCGTCCAGCATCTTGACCACCGGGCGATTCACCTGGAAGTCGTAGAACTCCTCAGGGTCGATGGCGAAAACCAATTCGGCTTCATAGCGATCAGCCAGATGATCGATGACCCCACTGGCTGCCTCGCCGGCGTCGTTCCAGCCACCGAAGGCGGCGATGACGGCCGGATTCCGTAGTCCAGTGAGTTCACGCGCTGCTGCCATGGCATCCACCTTAGGCCGACTCGCATATTCTGCTGTCCATGACCCATGATCTGCGCGCTGCGCTTGCTGCCCGAACACTGGTTGCCGATGGCGCCATGGGCACCATGTTGCAGGCCTACAACCTGGGTCTGGACGACTTCGGCGGCCTCGAGGGCTGCAACGAGATGCTCAACCTCACCCGCCCCGATGTGGTTTCGGCCATCCACCAGGCTTACTTCGCTGCGGGCGCTGACTGTGTGGAGACCAATACCTTCGGCGCCAACCTGACCGCCTTGGGCGAATACGACATCGCTGACCAGGTGTTCGACCTGGCCAAAGCCGGTGCCGCCTTGGCTCGTGCCGCCGCCGATGCGGCCAGCACGCCACAGCGCCCGCGCTTCGTGTTGGGCAGCATGGGTCCGGGAACCAAGTTGCCGAGCCTGCGCCATGTGTCCTATCGGGCCTTGGCCACCGCCTACCAGCAGCAGTCCGAAGGCATGCTCGCCGGTGGCATCGACGGCTTCTTGGTGGAGACCTCCCAGGATCTGCTGCAAGCCAAGGCCGCTATCAACGGCGCTCGTGCTGCGCTGCGTGCCTACGGGGCGGACCTTCCGATCTTTGTCGATGTCACGATCGAGACGTCGGGAACGATGCTGTTGGGTACCGAGATCGGGGCTGCGATGGCCGCCCTGGGTCGGCTCGGGGTCGAAGGCATCGGGCTCAACTGTGGTACCGGCCCGGTGGAGATGAGCGAGCATCTGCGGCAACTGAGTCGCCAATCCGATGTCACCGTGGTGTGCATGCCCAATGCCGGGCTTCCCGAGATCACCGCTGACGGGGCGCGTTACCCGATGGGGCCGGTCGACTTTGTCGGCTATGTGGACAACTACGCCCGCGAGTTCGGCATCGGTCTGGTGGGGGGCTGTTGCGGCACCACGCCTGAACATATTGCCAAGCTCGCCGAGGCCGTGCAGGGCAAGGCCGCTCCCCAGCGCGATGTCACCGAGGTGCCCGCGGTGTCCTCGCTGTATGCGGAAGTGCCGCTGCACCAGGACACCAGCTACCTGTCCATTGGGGAGCGAACCAACGCCAACGGTTCCAAGGCGTTCCGTGAGGCCATGTTGGCCCAGGACTGGGACGAGTGCGTCGATATCGCCAAACAGCAAAGCCGCGGCGGCGCGCACGTGCTGGATCTGTGCGTCGACTACGTCGGACGCGACGGTGCCGCCGACATGGCCGAGTTGGCGTCCCGACTGGGCTCGGCGGTTCCGCTGCCGATCGTGCTGGACTCCACCGAGCCGGCGGTGCTGCAGACCGGCCTGGAACTGCTCGGCGGTCGTTGCGTGGTCAACTCCGTCAACTTCGAAGACGGCGACGGCCCCGATTCCCGCTTCACCTCGGTGATGAAGTTGGTCGTCGAGCACGGCGCTGCTGTGGTGGCACTCACCATTGATGAGGAAGGGCAGGCCCGCACCACCGAGTGGAAACTCCGCGTCGCCGACCGGCTGGTGACAAACCTCACCGAGCAGTGGGGGCTGCGCACCAGCGACATCATCGTCGACTGCCTGACCTTCCCGATCGCCACCGGCCAGGAAGAAACCCGCCGAGATGCGATTCACACCATCGACGCAATCCGCCAGGTCACTCAGAAGTACCCCGGCATTCACACCACGCTGGGCATCTCCAATGTGTCCTTCGGCCTGAATCCCGCTGCCCGCCAAGTGCTGAACTCGGTGTTCCTGCATGAGTGTGTGCAGGCAGGGCTGGATTCGGCGATCGTTCCGGCTGCCCGCATTCTGCCGATCGCCCGGATCCCCGAAGAGCAGCGCCGCGTCGCCGAGGACCTCATCTACGACCGTCGCAGCGAGGATTACGATCCGCTGTCGCGTTTCCTGGAGCTGTTCGAAGGGGTCTCCACCACCGGCACCAAGGAGGCGCGCGCCGCGGAGATGGCCGCGCTGCCGGTACCCGAACGACTGCGCCGACGCATCATCGATGGCGACCCGAAGGGTTTGGAAGCCGACCTGGACGCAGCACTGAAGCTCAAGCCCGCCCTCGACATCATCAACGAGGACCTGTTGGGCGGCATGAAGACAGTGGGGGAGTTGTTCGGCTCCGGCCAGATGCAGTTGCCGTTCGTTCTGTCCTCTGCGGAGGTCATGAAGACCTGTGTGCGGTACCTGGAGCCCCATCTGGATCGCGCAGATGTCGGCGGCAAGGGCACCTTGGTGCTGGCCACGGTGAAGGGTGATGTGCACGACATCGGCAAGAACCTGGTCGACATCATTCTCACCAACAACGGCTACACGGTGGTGAACCTGGGCATCAAGCAGCCAGTGAGCGCCATCATCGAAGCGGCCTTGGTGCATTCGGCCGATGCCATCGGCATGTCGGGGTTGTTGGTGAAGTCCACTCAGGTGATGCGCGACAATCTCGAGGAGCTCACCCGACGCGGGCTGACAGACATACCGGTGCTGCTCGGAGGCGCGGCGCTGACCCGAAGCTTCGTGGAGGAGGATCTCAACGATCGCTTCCCCGGGGAAGTGCGCTATGCCAAGGACGCTTTCGAGGGACTGTCCCTGATGGAATCGGTCGTCGCGGTGAAATCGGGCCTGCCAGGCGCTTCACTGCCCGAACCCCGACGCCGTCAGGTGCGAGCAACGGTGACCAAGCCCGCGCCGCACGTCGATTCGTTGGAGCGCTCTGAAGTGGCCCGCGGCGTCGAGGTACCCACACCGCCGTTCTGGGGCAGCCGGGTGGTCAAAGGCATTGCGCTGGACGAGGTGAGTGGCTGGCTCGACGAACGGGCCACCTTCCGCGGGCAATGGGGGTTGAAGCCGATCTCCGGTGGCGCCAGCTACGAGGAGATCGTCGAAACCGAGGCCCGACCGCGATTGCGCACCTGGCTGGATCGGCTGCGTACCGAGCGCATCGTGGAGCCTGCCGTGGTCTACGGCTATTGGCCCTGCCACGCTGAGGGCAACACCCTGATTCTGGGCGATCCGAGCCAGCCGGGTACTGAGGTGGCCCGGTTCACCTGGCCACGGCAGAGCAAGGGACGCCGGCTATGCCTGGCGGACTTCTTCCGCGACGCCGAGGAGGCTGCCTCCGCGGGGCCGGACGTGATCGGATTGCAGTTGGTGACCATGGGGCCGGCCAGCGAAGCCACCGCGAAGCTCTTTGCTGCCGATGCCTACCGTGACTATCTGGAACTGCACGGCCTGACGGTGCAGTTGGCCGAAGCCCTGGCCGAGATGTGGCACGCCCGGGTTCGCGCCGAATTGGGGCTGACCGGCGACGGTGCCATGAACGACATGATTCACCACCAGGCCTACCAGGGCAGTAGGTTCTCCTTCGGCTACGCGGCCTGTCCCGAACTTGCTGATCGCGCCACCCTGGTGTCACTGTTGGGCGCTGATCGGATCGGGGTGACGCTGTCGGAGGAGTTCCAGTTGCACCCCGAACAGTCCACCGACGCCATCATCGTTCACCATCCGGAGGCCAAGTACTTCAATGCTCGCTGACCTGGGGGGCCGCCACCGTGGCTGGATTGCGCTCAGCGCCGCGGCGTTGGGTCTGACGCTCCTGGCAGGGTGCACCTCGCCGGCACCGGCACCGTCGGCGTCGAGCACCGTGCAGCCGCGTCCCTTCACTGTGGCCGTGCTGGGTGCGGTGACGACGACCGATCCGGCGGTGGCGACCTCGCGCACCGATTCGATCCTGGTGACCAGCGTCTACCAAAGGCTGATGCGGGTCGCGCCGGGCAGCCGTGACCTGAAGCCGGATGCAGCAACCGACTGTGCGTTCACCTCTCGCCTGACCTATGAATGCACGCTGCCCACGACGCTGCGCTTCCACAACGGCGACCCCTTGGATTCCACCGATGTGCGCTTCTCGATCCAGCGGCTGCTGCGCATGGGCGGCAGCGGTACCTCACTGGGACTGTTGTCGAGTTTGCGACGCATCGAGACTCCGGACGCCCAGACGGTTCGGTTCGTACTTTCCCGGCAGGACAACCAATTCGGATACGCCTTGGCTGCGCAGGCCGCCTCGATCGTCGACAGCAGGGTTTACGATCCCGATACGGCGTTGCCGCTGACCACGCTACCGGTCGGTTCCGGCCCCTTCTCGGTGGCGGAGATCTCCGCCAAGGGGGCGACCCTGCACAAGGCCGGTGACTATGTCGGCCCGACGGCTGCCCAACTCGATGAACTCCGACTGATCGTGTTGCCGGACTCGTTGGCTGCCGAAGAAGCATTGGCCAAGCACACCACCGATGTGGCCTGGGCCTGTCTGGATCCCGCGGCGCAGCAACGCGTCGACAATGAGATCTCGACCAGCGCCGATCACACCGCCCACGGCTTCACGACGGTCAACCTGAGCGGGGTGAAGGTCACCCGGCTGTATTGGAATCCGGCCAGCAAGCGCCGGGGCGACAAGCGGCTTCGGCTGGGCGTGGCCGGCGCGCTGCAGACTGATCGCAGTCTGGATTCCATCGTTCCCCTGGGCGTGCCAGAACGCGTTTCCGCCTTCGCCGTCGGCGGCCGCGCCAAACTGCCCAAGATCAAGGGCAAGCGCGTTCTGCTGACGTTGGGCTGGCAGGCTGACGATGCCGGTCAGCATGATGTGGCGCAGTTGCTGCGCGATCGCATCGAGAGTTTGGATTCGGTCAGCGTCCGGCTCACCACCAGTCGCAATGCCGATCTGCTGTTGACGGTGAGCCCGGCCTGGGTCGACAACGCCACCGGCTGGCTTCAGCTCTATGTAGAGGCGCCACTGTCGAGCAGCCAGAAGAAGCTTGCCGGTTGGGATGCCGCCTCGCGGCTGTCCATCGGCTCGGCGCGCAATCAGGCCGTTGCCGCCATCCAAACCCAGGCGGCCGTCGACGACACCGTGCTGCCGGTCAGCCAAACCGATCAGTCCCTGCTGTTGGGCCCTGGGACGGCGATGGCCGACGGCAATTTCGGCTCGGGACAACAACTAGGACTGTGGGGATTCCACCGTGACTGATGACCTCACCGGGGTAGGCACCGGGCCGTTCCGCGATGGTGAACGCATCACCCTCAGCGATTCCAAGGGACGGCGGCACTCGGTGGTCCTCGCCGCAGGCGGACGGTTCCACACCACCAAGGGCGCCATCGAGTTCGACGAACTCATCGGCCAGCCCGAGGGCAGCGTGGTGCGTTCGGTAGGGGGCGCGTCGTATCTGGCCTTTCGTCCCTTGATGGAGGAGTTCAGCGTGACTATGCCGCGAGGTGCGGCAGTGATCTACCCCAAGGACGCAGCCCAGATCCTGGTGCAGACCGACATCTTTCCCGGAGCCCGCGTACTGGAGGCCGGGGCGGGCTCGGGGGCGTTGAGCATGTTCCTCTTGCGCGCCATCGGACCGACCGGACGGCTGTACTCCTACGAGCGCCGCGCCGATTTCGCCCAGGTCGCCCAACGCAATGTGGAGGCCTTCTTCGGCGCACCGCATCCGGCGTGGACCCTGCGTGTCGGCGATCTGGTCACCGAGTTGGGACCGGAACCGGTGGACCGAGCCGTCTTGGACATGTTGGCGCCTTGGGACTGCATCGAGGCCGTCGCCGGGGTGCTGCAGCCGGGCGGTCTGCTGTGTTGCTATGTGGCGACCACCACCCAGCTGGGACGCACCATGGACACGCTGCGAGTCCATGGTGGGTTCACCGAACCGGTCGCTCGGGAGTATCAGGTTCGCGATTGGCATGCCGAAGGTTTGGCGATCCGGCCCGGACACGGCACCAGCGGCCACACCGGCTTTTTGATCTTCACACGCCGTTTGGCTCCGGGCGTGACGGCACCCGCGCGCAAGCGCCGCCCTGCGCCGGGCGCGTATGGCCCGGACTACACCGGGCCTCGTCCGGCCGGGGTGGAGAGCGACCCGGCTAACTGACTCCCACCTGGTGTCGGTAGGCTGACCCAGGTTGAGCAAGGAGTAGCGAACGACGTGGACGTTGCAGAGTTGTCACCGGTGCTGGTGATCGGCACTGGTTTGGTTGGAGCATCGGTGGGCCAGGCGCTTACCCGTGCCGGGCTGCAGGTGCACCTGCAGGACCGGGTTTCCAGCCACGCCCAGGTCGCTGCCTCCCGCGGCGCGGGCACGATCGAACCTGCCGATCCCGCAGCGGTGAAGCTGGTCGTGGTGGCGGTGCCGCCCCAGGCATTGGCTGCCACCATCGCGAAGGCCTTGGACGACTATCCGCAAGCCACCGTGACCGACGTCGGATCGGTGAAGGGTGCCGTCGTCGCAGATCTACGGGCCACCGGCAAAGACCTGTCACGCTACGTCGGTTCGCATCCGATGGCCGGTTCGCAACGGGTGGGTCCGATGACCGCCAGTGCTGAGTTGTTTGTCGATCGCACTTGGGTGGTGACTCCTCACGACACCGCTGCGGCCCACGCTGTGCTGGCTGTCAGCAAGGTCGCCGAGTTGTGCGGGGCACGGCGGGTGAGCATGGGGGCAGCCCATCACGATGAGGCGGTGGCACAGGTTTCGCACCTGCCTCATCTGGTCTCGGTCCTGGTCGCCGAGCGGCTGACCGACGTTCCCGCCGAGCACCTGCGCCTGGCCGGCCAAGGGTTACGCGATGTGACGCGCATCGCCGGCTCGGATCCGAAGCTGTGGCAGCAGATCATCGGCGCCAATGCGGCTGCGGTTCGCCATGAGTTGGAGCAACTGCGGGCCAACCTGGACCAGCTGATTGCGGCGTTCGACACGGATACCGAATCCGGGCTGGATTCGATCTTGCGGCGCGGACAGGACGGCACCCGGGCGCTGCCCGGCAAGCACGGTTTGAATCCGGTTGACTACGCCCAGGTCGTGGTCGAGATCCCGGATGCACCTGGCGCCTTGAGTCGGCTGTTCGTCGACATCGAAGCGGCCGGGGTCAACGTAGAGGATGTGCGCATCGACCACGACCGGGAGTTGCAGCGCGGCTGGTTGTCGCTGCAAGTGATTCCGGATCGTGCCGCCGAGTTGGCGCAGGCGCTGACCACTGCCGGCTGGACTGTGCCCGACCACGATCCACAACTGTGAGGAGAAGCCCCACCATGACTGCTGACCGATTGGTGATCGCCATCGATGGAGCGAGTGGGTCTGGAAAGTCCACCACGTCGAAGGGCGTAGCCAAAGCCTTGGGCCTGGCCTACCTCGATACCGGGGCGATGTATCGCGCCGTGGCCTGTGCCTATCTGGACGCCGGGGTCGACCCGTCCGATACCGAGGGCGTGATCGCGGCAACCGTGGGCGCCGACCTTCAGATCAGCACTGATCCCCAGGTCGAGCAGGTCGTGGTGAACGGCATCGATGTCACCCAGCGGATACGCGAGCCGGAGATCTCGGCGAAGGTCAGCGCGGTCTCCACGATTCCGGAGTGCCGGGCAGAGCTGGTCGCGCGACAGCGGGCCATCATCGAGGCTGCTGAGAACGGCATTATCGCCGAAGGGCGCGACATCACCACGGTGGTCGCCCCGGATGCTGAGGTGCGGCTGCTGCTCAGCGCTGATCCCGAGGTACGGCTGGCTCGCCGCAACCGCGACCTGGGTGGTCAGGTGGATGCCGCTGCGTTGGCCGATCAGGTGTTGCGTCGTGATCGCGATGATTCGACGCTGGTGAACTTCACCACGGCTGCCGATGGGGTTGTGGGGCTGGACTGCACCAATCTGACTTTGGACGAGACCATCCAGGCAGTGCTGGATCTCGTCGCTGATGTGCGGAGGCAGTCATGAATCCTGACGAAGAGTCCACAGCGTTGCGTCCGGTTGTCGCGGTGGTGGGCCGACCCAATGTCGGCAAGTCGATGCTGGTCAACCGAATCATCGGGCGGCGCGAGGCGGTGGTGCAGGATCTTCCCGGCGTCACCCGGGATCGGGTCAGCTACGACGCCGAATGGGCCGGCCGTGACTTTGTGATCGTCGATACCGGTGGTTGGGCGCCCGACGCAAAGGGCATGGCCGCTCAGATCGCCGCTCAGGCGGAGTTGGCGATCGGCGCCGCTGACGCGGTGCTGTTCGTGGTGGACGCCACGGTGGGCACCCAGGATGTTGACGAGGCGGTGGTTCGGGTACTGCGGCGCAGCCGCAAGCCGGTGCTGCTGGTGGCCAACAAGGTCGACGATGCCCGTACCGAGGCTGATGCCGCCGGCATGTGGAACCTGGGGCTGGGGGAGCCGCATGCGGTCTCCGCGTTGCACGGACGCGGCACCGGCGATCTTCTGGATGCACTGCTCGACGTGCTGCCCGACACCGGCGCGGTTGCCGAGGCCAGTATCGGTGGCCCGCGCCGGGTGGCGATCGTGGGCCGACCGAATGTGGGCAAGTCGTCGCTGCTGAACAAGGTGGCCAAAGCCGAGCGGGCCGTGGTAGACAATGCCGCCGGTACCACGGTGGATCCGGTTGACGAGTTGGTTGTCGTCGGAGGCATCACGTATCAGTTCATCGATACCGCCGGCCTGCGACGTCGCGTCAAAGAGGCCAGCGGGCATGAGTATTACGCCTCGTTGCGCACCCAGGGTGCGATCGAACGCGCCGAGGTGTGTGTGGTGGTGCTGGATGCCTCGGAGACCATCTCAGATCAGGATCTGCGTATTCTGTCGATGGTCGAGGATGCCGGCAAGGCGTTGGTGATCGCCTATAACAAGTGGGATCTCACCGATGAGGAGCGCCGCCGCTATCTGGAGCGCGAGATCGAGCAGGACATTCAGGCTTTCGCCTGGGCGCCGAGCGTGAATATCTCCGCGCTGACCGGACGGGGCGTGGATCGGCTCTCGAAGGCGATTGAGGAGGCTCTGGAGGGTTGGGAGACGCGGGTTTCGACCGGCAAGCTGAACGCCTTCCTGGGACGCCTGGCGGCGGCTCATCCGCACCCGGTGCGCGGTGGCAAGCAGCCGCGCATTCTGTTCGGAACCCAGGCTCACAACTGTCCGCCGACGTTCGCGTTGTTCACCTCTGGGGATTTCGACGCGCCCTATGTGCGGTTCGTGGAACGTCGGCTGCGCGAGGACTTCGGTTTCCGGGGTTCCCCGGTGCATGTCGAGGTGCGGGCCAGGGAGAAGCGCAAGAAGCGCTGAGTCAGACCGTCCGGGGGACAGCTCCGGTGAGTTTCAAGATCGCGCACATCACCTTGTGACCACCATCGGAGGCGGGCCCGAACATCAGCGGACAGCCGCCGTCGATGACGGTCAGGCCGTGTTCTCGGCCGTAGGCAACCGCTTCGGCGTCGACGCTGCCCTTGTCGATGGAACGGTGCATCCACACCTGCGGAATGCTCAGCTCGACGGCTTCGGTCATGGTGCCCATCGCGTGGACGGGGCTGGTGGCGATGACGACGGCCTCGACTCCGCCAGGGACGGCGGCCAGGGTGGGAAAGGCCGGGTGTTCGCCGATGTGGTCGGTGTTGGGGTTGATGGCGAACACGTCGTAGCCGCGATCGACGAGCCGGTCGAAGACGGCATTTCCGCCGTGGCTGCCGGCGTCGCGGGAGACACCGGTGACGGCAATGCGTTTGTGACTGAGAAAGGACTCTGCTGCTTCGGCAATCTTCATCGTTCCTCCTTGCGGTTGTTTCTTTGGTCAGTGGGGCTGAGCGGGCGGTGGCGGCGGGGGTGGGGGATACCCGTCGGGGTTGACCGGTGGGAAGCCTGGAGGGTTGTAGCTTGCCGCAGTGGGTGGTACGTAGCCGGGAGGCAGCTCCGAGCGACGCACCTGATCGATGTACATGACGGCGACGTACACACACATGAACGGGGTCGCCACAATCTGGTACGCCGTGGTCAGCAGCGTGGGGATGATCAGGAACGGCGCTGTTGCCAGCAACGCCGCGAAGACCGCAGCGGGGTCGTTGGTGTATTCCAAGGCACTCAGCGATCCCACGGCCGGAATCATGAAGATCTGAGCGATGAAACTGATGATCGTGCTGCCCACTCCGAGCACGATGGCCAGCAGCAGCACGTAGCCCAGCGTGCGCCAGAACGCACCATCGGTGAGTTTCCAGGAGCGTTTCAGCGCGCTGATACCGTCCAACTGATCGATGGCGATGAGCGGAACCACATACAGCAGTTTGACGGTGAGGTAGTAGCCGCCCACGATCACGATGATCATCGTCACCATGATCACGCCGACCAGGCCCAGGCCCGCCGCTGAGCTTCCACTGGAGCGTGCTGACTCAGCCATGCCGGCGAAGAGCAAGCCCATCAGGACACTGATCAGGATTACGGCAGCGAGACCCAGTGCGAAGAGCACGGTAAGTCGCGGCAGGAAACCCTTGGTGCCGGCCAGCAGCCCTGAAAAGGTAGGAGTGCGCCCTTGAGCGACCTCATAGGCCCCGAGGGTGATCATGGCTTGGGCTTTGAACACCGCCAGGTAGGACACCACTACCACTGCGAGATAGCCGACGACCATGCCAACGATGGCAGCGGCCGACGGCGCTACGCCGGCGATCATCGAGACGATCGAGCCGGCAATCGCCAGCCCGAAGAGGACCAAAGCCACGGTCACCACGCCGGTGGCTGCGAGCGTCATTCCCAGCAACAGGCCGAACTTCTGCTTGACGATGGACCAGGTTCCGGAGAAGACCGCCATGACGTCCATGGGACTTGGCTTGAGCAGTGGGGTAGGCGCGAGCATGAGTCCAATCTAGAGGAAACGACGGCCTCGATCATCTGCTTCGGCGCGCGCGTTGGGGACTACCCGCCGATGCGTGTAAAGTGACGCGCCGGGGTTCGCCCCGAACGAAGAACGGGCTGTAGCGCAGTTTGGTAGCGCACTTGACTGGGGGTCAAGGGGTCGCAGGTTCAAATCCTGTCAGCCCGACAAGTATTCCGGCTTGTCAGAGCAGTATTGAGCTGCCGAAAGCTAGTCGCGCATCTTCCATGCATCCCAAGCGTTCCGCTCCCAATCGAGGGGAGCCACGAATGCCCGCACTGTCAGCCGAGAGAGTCCGCATACAGGAAGTTCAAGCCGCCAGCCTTCGGCTCGGCTGGGTGTATGAGCGGGCAGGCCAACACGTCGCCCTATGTCCGTCCTTCGCAACCGAGTGCGTCCTCGCTGCTCGCGCGTACACCAGCCGGGACGCTGCACTAGATGCACTGATCCGCCACCACCAAAAGCACCACGGGCTCGGCGCTGTCAGGATTGCCGCATGACCGGCAGCAACTTCGACCCTGCGGCAGCAGTCGATGCCCTAGCCGCCCTTCTGGCCACACGCTGCCCCTGGTGGTGCGACCACTCCGAGGAGGGCCATCAGTGGATGGACGACGGCCCAGAAGGCTACTGGCGAGCCCACGCCCGCACAGTCGGGCCATTCACCGTCGTGGCCGCCGAGCGCCTGAACCCCGACGGCTCGACCGAACTCGGGGTGGCTGGCGTCGAAACGCACCTGGACGACTTCGAGGAGTCGGAGGAGGCTCGACGCTACGCCGCCGACCTGGTCGAGGTCGCTCGCGTATTGGATGCGATTGCGCTCGCATCTGTTGCGGGCGACTAGAAGACCCAGATTCGCTGGCGCCAACTGACTTTGATTTTGGCGGGGTGATCGAGGCCAATCCACGTCACTCGAAGGTGCTTGGGTTCTCTGGTCGGTGGATCGAAGGTGAAGATGTCCGACGTTCCGCCGTCGGGAGCAAGGTCGATCGGTTGAGCGACACCTGTCAGGCATTCCGCTGGCTCGACTACGGACAAGCCAAACACTGGGTCTGGGCCATCGTTGTGGAATCGGAAGCTGCCGTTTGGGTTGGGTTGTTCCCGAACTGCTAGAGCCGAGCGGATTCGCTCGTTGCGCTCGTACTGGTCGACTCTGTCGTTCCGGTCGTTTGCTCGACGGGCCTCTTCCACCCCTTCTCTTGCAGCGGCTGCTGATTCCTCCGCCGCCTCCGCGGCGACCTCAGAAGCCGCCGCAGAACGCCGGGAGTCAGTTCGCGCGAAGATCGCTACAACGAAGGCGGATGCGGAGACTAGAGCCGCGAAGATGGCCACCGCGAGAGTCCAGGCGGCAAGGTTGGGATCACCTGTCACAAGACATCAGTTTATGGACGTGAGGCGCGGCGGGCCGCTTCACACGAGCCTCCAAGAGTCTTTTACAGCGAACCGGTGGCCCGAATCGTCGATTCTGGCGTGTACAAGGCTGTATGAAGATACGAGACAAGCGATCATCTTTGAGTATGACTGTCAGTGAAGGTGCCGCAGGCCCCGAAAGGGCCGCCCCGATCGTGAAGGCTGTCCGGGGGAGGCATAGCCCTGGCAGCCCCCGTGGTCTCCCCGTCGTTGCGAGTATGACGATTCAAACACCCGCCGGCGAGCTTGAGATTCGTCTGCCAACGCCGCCTGGCGAGTCGTGGTCTGGAAGGCTGCGGGCAATCGTGGACCGCGCAATTCACTCGCCGGGTTGCGCGATTTGCCTGGCGCCGGAGGCCACATCGGGGGAGCACGTTCCGCAGCGGGGCCTGGGCGGCAAGGTCATGATGCGCACCTGTCCTAGCTGCAACAACAAGCTGGGCAGCCGTGTCGAGGCCGAGTTGCAGGCGCACTATGACCGCGCACGGTGTGACGTGCGAATATCCGTCCCTGGCGTGCCAGGGTCGCGACGCATGCCGAACATCCTCGTTAGGGAAACCGCTGACGGCACACCGGTTCACATCTTCGATACGGGAAGGATCGACACCGAAATCGATGAGGGGCTAAGACGCCTGGCGTCTCAAGGCGGCCACTTCGACATCACCTACCGCGATCCGGACCCGGCGGCGATCAAGATTGCCGGGTTGAAGCATGCCTATCTGGCAGCGTGCTTAGCTATACGCGGGGTCCCGGATACCCCTCGCGCCCGCGCTATTCGTGACGAACTGGTCGCTGCTCGCGACCAACCGCGCGGAATGCCGCTCCCGTTGGGACCGATAGCCGAGGCCACCGAAGTGCGAATAACAGGCATGGAGCCTGTTGAGCAAAGCATCCTCATTGTTGATTGGATGCACGCCTCTGGCAAGACCCTCACTGAGGTCGTACTGGCCGGCACTATCTCGGTGACATGGCCGTTCGAATCAGAGCTTCTGAGCATCGTAGACGAGGTGTCAGCCGCTCGTGACGCGGGAATTGAACGCGCCCGGCAAGCTGCGGCGAGTGGCCGCGGCCCCACCGTAGATCAGGGTGAAACGGTTACCGAGTAGGCGATGCGTCCTCGGGCTAGTTCCCTGCTAGTCGGGGTCAGATGGATAGACAGCGTGTTTGAGATCACACCACAGCACTCGGAACAGTGACCTCTCTCGAATTCCCCAAACGCGCTTGGTTCCGCCGTAGCGGAGGCGGAACACCGTATCGTACGAGCCGTCAGCAACTTCGGCCAGGTGGTTCCTGAAGCGGTCCTGGGCGCACTCGGCGAGATCAGCGACATCCATGTCGTGGTGCTTCTTGTGGCGCGCCTTGTTGCCTGTGCGGTCCGCTTCGATCTCGCCCCAGGTGCGAGCACTCATGCCAGTAAGGAAGGTCAGTACTTCTTTGAGATCGCGTGGAGCTAGGTCCCAGGTCCAGGCGCACGAGTCGTCCTCTGACACGTCAATGTCCATCCAGCCGACTTCCCACCGAAAGTGCTCTTGGCTGACCGACTTGGCCGTTGTGTCGAGCCCGACCCGTTTGGTGCCGCTGTTGGCCGGGGATGTACCGCCGCCAAGGCGTTTACGGCCCACCTCAGTTGCTGGCGGCGAGGAAGCCGAAGTAGTCCTGCATCGTGTCGAGGTCGATGACCGCATTTGACCTGTCACCGGGTGCGACGTCCTTACGAGCCTCAACCCAGGGGCGTTCCTGATGGGTCATCGCGCTCAGTTCCTGACCCGAGTACTTGCCGTAGTGTTCGACCACTACTTGAACCGTCTGCCGCTCGTCATCGGTCAGGTTCGACGGATCACCCCAGCGCCACTCTGCCGGCTCAATGCGGAATCGTCCGCGATGGCATTGGAACACAGCGGGGACGACCGGACCGTTCGCCCACGCCTCTATGGGGTCGGAGAAGATCGGCTGCCCGTCCCACGCCAGCGACCATCCCTGGCTGTAGTAGAGGAGCTTTTGAAGCTTCATCGTTGAGCAAGGCCCGCCGATGAGTTCAATCGCGTAGGCCGCCGCATCAACAGCGCTAGCCATCAGAACTCGCCACCTCTCGTCCCGCTGTCTGCGATCAATCTACCCGAACCGTAATGGGCCAATCAGACATTCCCGACGATGGGGCGCGTCGTCGGGGGACGGGCCGCAGCGCACCAGCGCCCCGGCGTCTCGCGCGCGCGTGCGCGCGCGACCCCCCTGCGGGCGTTAGGGGGGAGAGGGGAGGGGGACGAGGCGGTATCCACCCCACCCCCCATGTCTGGGTTTTTCGTGGGCTGGGGCTGTGGCCGGTGTGGTTGGGCTGAGGTTGCTCGTGGGTGCGGTGGTGGGCGTGGGCGTGGGTGGGATGGTGGGGTGTGGGGGTGGCTGCGTGTGGGTGCGGTCTACCAGGGTGAGACGCCATCCCAGCCCCAAGGCGGACGCCATCGCTTGATGCGTTCGGTTCCTGGGATCGGTGAGACGGGAAGGTCGAACCGGGCAGCGAGTTGATCTGCGAGCCCGGGCGTCGACCATGCGTGTGGCGATAGGTGGATCGCCAAGAGCTGGAGTCGTTCGGCGCGCAGGCCGTGCGAGCGGTGCCCGGGCAGGGTTCGGCCAAGCGGATGGACTGGGGTGAGTGCGATGAGGTGAGGAGTGGCTGGGTTGAACGAGTCCCGGTAGATGCGTGCTGTCCTGGTGAGCCCGCATTCCTCAGCCTCGTTCGACAGCGCTTCGGGGGACGCCACTGCGTGCCATCCGCACCCGCAGTGCTTAGCGGGAGCCGGGCCAGTGTGGGGCGTGACACCGTGAAAGGCTGCGCCGAGGCGGGCTGCGACACCGCCACCGCCCCACTCTGTTTCAAGAACCTTGAAGCTGCATCGCGCACGCGGGGTGCGCGCCTTCGTGACGACACGCGAGAAGTTGTGATGAAAGGGGGCCACTAGCGCGGGACCACCGTTGTGGTCTAGCTCGATCATCCAGACCCGCCAGTACAGCGCACCGGACTTCTTGATCTTGCCCATGAGGCAGTTCCTTCCTGTTGTGGGTTGGGGTAACAGCGAACGTGTCGGTAGTGCGCGCGCCACGGGCTTGGCTCCTCGGTCATATGGAGGGCCTCGTAACGAGCGGAGCCGTCCGCGAGAGGTGAGACCATGGGCCATGAACGCCAGTTCCCACACCGCAGAAACGACCCGCCCGCGAGCCGAGTACAGGGTTGAGACCGTGAAACCGACGGTGACGCCCGGAAAGGCGTTAGCCCACCTCGACGCACTCCTCAACGAGTACGCCTCCACCGGTTGGCTTGTGAAGTCGATTGTCTCCAACGGAGCGCTGGTAGACGGGACGATCGGATCACATGATCGCCAACGCGAGGGCCTCGTAGTCATCTTCGAGCGCCTGCTCGGCGACTAGGGCGGCACCCCGCATCCGGCCCGCCTCTCTAGGCGAGCCGAATGCGGGTGGCGTTAGGCGCCGACCTTCGCTGCGAGTAGACGTTCCTCGGGCGTGAGATTGGCGGACGGATCGGGCGACTCGGCGTGGAACAACCGATTGAACTCGGCCCGCTCCGAGTCGCTCAGCCCGTCACCGGGCGGACCGGAAGGGAACGCCTTCGCCCACAGCTTCGCATCAGCCGCCACGGTCTCCGCGATCGGCCTGGTGGTTGCTGCTTGCGTGTTGGCCGGCTCGGCGTTGGCGAAGTCCTCGGGGGATTCCTCACCGCCGAACAGCCGGACGTAGGCAGCGGCGAGCCGCTGGGCGGCATCGTCTCGGCGTTGGTTGCGCTGTTCGGCTGACAGGTTGGCCACTGCGGAGGCTGCGCGGAGCGTTGGCGCCGGGGCAGAACCCCGGCCCGCGTACGCGAACGCCGACAGGTCGAACCGGGCAGCGGCCTCGGCATCGGCCTCGGCTTCGCTGTCGGTGCGATCAGCGAGCCCAGCCATCACCGCTTCCTCGGCGTTGTACCAAGTCTCAGCGAGCATGGCCGCCCGCCACTCAGTGGCCTCCCCGCCTGCCTTTGCGGCATACACCTCGGCCATGCCGTCGCTGAGCTTGTCGAGCACCGCGGCGGTCTTGCGCTGTGTCGCAGCGTTTCCCCACGCGATGGCCGTGGCGTCATGGATCATCAGTTGCGATCCGCGTGCCATCACGACCTCATCACCACCCATTGCAACGATCGACGCAGCGGAGGCGGCGAGGCCGTCAACAATCACGGTCACCTTGGCCTGATGCTGGCGCAGCGCGTTGTGGATCGCGATGCCATCGAACGCTGCGCCGCCCGGTGAGTTGAGGTGCAGTTCGATCTCGTCCACGTCGAGCGCGTTCAGTTCCTTCACGAACTGCGAGGTCTGGATGCCGAACCATCCGCCGATGGCGTCGTAGATCATGACCTTCGCCGTGCGCGACTGATCAGCCGAAGCCTGGAAGCTGTACCAGGGCTTGGTCGGGCCCAGCGCTGCGGCTGGGTTCTTCTCGTCAGGCATTGGAAACGGCTCCCTCGGTGGCGAGATCGTGGGCGAGCTGGCGGATAGCCGGCCCGATCAGGTTGGGCACGTTGACGCCCGCAGCGAGCATCTGCTCGGTCTGGTTGAGTTCGGCCAGCGTGGCCAGGTGCAGACGATTCGCGACTCGCAGCCAGCGACACTAAGACTCCTCGTCGCGCTCGCCCCGATCCAACTGGCCGGGCTTGAAGTTGCGGACCATGAACACGCCCGCCGCAGGGCTGTCGCGCCAAAGACCAAGCGGCGCACCTTGCACTTCAGGAAGCACCCCAGTGGCTTCAGCCAGACCGGTGAGCGCCCGGTGGACTTCATCGAGAGCGGCGGTGTGGGTGTCGCGGAACTCCGGCCACGCGGCGCGCACCGCACGCGGACGCATGAACAGGGTTTCGAAGTCGTCCCGCTCGCTCACCCCGGCCTCGATCAACCAGCGCGCGGCATCGGCGGCAGGGTTGAACACCCGCGGAGCGAACTGAGCGACGATCAGGCCGAAGTTGCTGGCGATCGTCTCCACGAATTCGCCGGCGAGGCCGGACTCGGTGGCCAAGGCGTTGGCATCGACCCAGGTTCGCCGGCTCGTCTCCGCGCTGATCGCTTCCTGAACGTGTTCGGTCAACTCCGCAGGGGTCATTTCGAGCATGCTGCGCGGGGCCGCTTGGGGTTCACGCAGCGCAGCCAGCAGGGCGCGATAGTTCTCGACGCCCGGGACGTTCACGCCGAGCGCTTCGAGGCGCCCTAGCAGAGTCTCCAGCGCGATCGGGTTGTACTTGGTGGCCATGTTCAGTTCTCCTTCGTGGCGGTGGCGAGTTCGCGCGCCTTCGCCACTTGCTCGGCGTTCAGCGTGACGGTGACGAGGGTGACCAGGTTCCCGTTGATCAGCTTGGCGACCTCATCCGGCGGGGTGTCCGGCGGCAGGCATTGGCCGGCGTCAAGGCGGCCAATCACGCTGTGGCCCTGCCTGTCGAGCTTCTTGATCGGGCATCCGCCGTGCCATGTGACGAGCGGGACGGTGACGTTGGCGCCGCCGTCGGGGTTGAGTTTGGTGGTCATTTCGTTCCTTCTTCCTTCTTCGGTTCACTCCGCCGACGGCGGGGGTGTCTTGGTGGTTGCTGGGGTCGGGAGCGGACCCCATGACCCGCAGCCGGGGCACCAGCCGCGCAGCGCAATGCCGCGCAGGCGCAGAACGACGGGCGGGCGGGGGCACGTCTTGGCGTGGTAGCGGCGATCACCTCGGCGTGCGCGCGCCGGCATGTGGTTGGCGGTGGTGGTCATCGTTCGGTCCTTTCCGTGGTGAGCTTGCGTTGGTTGCCGGGCTTCTTGTCCTTCTTCTTGCGGCGGCGAATGGTGCGATCACGGCCGGCCCACACCCCGAAAACGACGCGACCAGCGGTCGCCGCCGCGTCGCAGTCGGCGAACACGGGGCAGCCGTGGCAGCGACCCGCGGCCTTGGCGCGTTGCCGTGGATTCTCCGAGAGCCAGGCGCCACCATCTGGCGAGCTGACGCACGGGGTTCTGACACCAACGGCATCGAGGTTGCGAACCGCCCTGCCGAGTTCTCGGTCTGCCTTCGTCGGCGACCAGATCGCGCTCATTTCGAACGCCGATCAGGTGCCGGGGCTGAGCGCCCACACGCTGGGCAGAACAACTCCGGCGCGCCGCTCCACGAAGAGCGCAGGAGGGCGACCGGACGCGAGCAGCGCGCCGAGTGCGGAATGCGGGTTGGTTGCCGATCGCTGGTCATTGCGTCACCTCCGGCAGTCGCCGGGGCTCCACGGGGCTGAAGACATGCGGGTCACCCGAGATCGCCGCAGCATGTCGGCAACCGCGCTCGGCGCGTCCACACACCGCGCACGTCGGGCCGATCCGAACCGCCCTGCCGGCCACCACGGCGGTGGAGTACCGAGACTCCCACCGGATCGCAGCCGGCGTCTTCGCTCCTTCGTCAGCGATGGCAGCGAAACCCGCGATCACAACCTGGCCGAGCTGGCGACCGTCCTCCTCGATCGCACCACGCACCGCAGCGTGAATCCCTTGAATCCCCCATGCCCGACCCTTCTCGGTTGCCTCCGCGTGAAGAACCGTCGCTGCGGCGGCGATCGCGCGCTGAGGGGTGGTCATCGCTCAGCCCCCGCTTCCTCGGCCATCCGCCGTTCCAGTTCAGCCATCACCTCGGCGTGAGTCCGTGGCGGCGGCGTTTCGCGGGGACCAATCGCCTCCACAACGGCGTCCAGGGGGGAGCCAGCTACGAGTTCACTCCGATCCCCACCAATTGCTTGGGCACGCGAACCGTCAGTTGACCGACTTGTTGTTGATTGTTCTTTGGGAAGGGAAGGGAGGGTGCACGGTGGTGCAGGGTTCCGTTCAGGGTTCCGTTCAGGGTTCGGTCCAGAGTTCTGCACGGGGCTGGCTTCGATCTCTGCACCAAGGTTCAGGCTTTCGCTCAACCCTGAATCACCATTCAGCGTTTCCGCCTCCGGCACATAACCATGAATCGCGATGCAGGGTTGTGCCCAGGTGAAGCGGTATCCCGTCCGTGCCCGTCCCGTGTTCTGGCCCGGCTCCAGAGGCCGCCCATGCTTGTCCACTCGATCCAGCAACGCCGGGCGCACCTCGGGCACCGGCTCGGAAAGCGCGCGCAGCACGTAGTGCACGCCGCGAACACCGAGCCCACACCAGCCGGCAAGATGGTCAATACCTGGCCGGGAGACATAACCATCGAACGAGTCGCAAGCCAACGCGAGCAGCACGAGGCGATGCGAAGGCGTGGGTGTCCACTCCCCGGGCAAGGAGGACACCCACGCGACTGCGAGGCGGGGACCGTCGACCGCTAGCGGCTCGGCCTGCCCACCGGAGGGAGCGCTCGCGCGGTCCGTGTCTGGGGGATTCACAACTCACCGCCGAGAATCTCAGCGAGTGCGGCGGCATTGCTGGGCGTGGGGTCGAAACCGTGCAGTTGCAGCCATGCGCCGGCAGCAAGCTCGGCCCGGCGATCGGCACGGGCATCAGTCAGGATGCGCCAGAGATCGCGCCTGCGAACATAGCCTCCCTTGGAGCGCACCGACTGGTAGACCCGCTCCACGAGGGCGGAGTCATCCCTTGCCGATGTTCCCTGGTTTGATCCGGTTCGGGCTCCGGTGAGGTTGCGCGCAAGTGGCGCCCCCGGGCTCATCGGCCACCGCCACGGGTGCTCCGAGCCCGCCCGCAGTTGGCCGAGGGCAGACGGCGCGATTCCATGAACGCGGTGACTTCATCGAGTCGGAATCGGAGAGAACGCCCAACCTTGTAGGCGGGGAGCTCTCCAGCGGCGGCGAAGCGCCGCATCGTACGCGTGCAGAGTCCTGTGATTTCTGCTGCGGTTTCGATGTTGATCCACTGCGGATGCATCATCTCGGGCACGTCCTCTCGACCGGCCCGTGGACTCAATTGGGAGCTGACGGCGGCTATGAGGGACGGTTGGCGCGGAGCGACTTACGGTGGCCCGAAATGTTCAATTGGTGACAAGGATAGACCCCTGCGGAACTACACAAAGGCAATGACACGCCCCTCGTCGCGCCACTGGTCGGCGAGATCGAGAATCTGTTCAGTGTTCACACGGGGTGCATAGCCGCACCGCGCACAGTGGAGACTTGCCGTGCGGTTCGGCGTAGCCGGGCCCGGGAGCGGAGCAGGCACGGACCTGCGCCCTTGCGAATCCCTGACGAGCTGGGTAGGTACCAGGTACCAGTTGGCGTACCACCGATCCCGAAACGAAGTGTGAATCGGTGGGCCAAGCCGCCTGTACTCCGTTCGGCGTTGCAGAATCGCGAGGCATGACTCCTGGCCGGACCGCTCGAAGCACCTTGAACACGCAATGGTGATCACGTACGGCTCCTCGGCGTCAGCAACTGGCTCTGCCATGTCCCCGAACTGATGAAGGGCGGCCGCCTGGCTCAATGAGCATTCGAGGGTGTGCTCATACCCGCCGACGGACCGCAGGCCGCACTCCGGGCAGCGACGCATGCCCGCCACTCTGGGCCGCATTAGCCTTCTCCATTCGCAGCCAGCGCAGAGAGTTTGCGTGCGATCTCCGCGTCTCGGTTTGCTGCCGCGTGCTGATAGATCAACGCGGCTCCGACAGTGGAGTGCCCCAGCCGGGACATGAGTTCGGCAAGCGTGGCACCGCTCTGAGCTGCGAGGGTGGCACCGGTATGGCGCAGGTCATGCCAACGAAGATCGGGGCGCCCGGCGAGGCGTCGCGCCCGACCGAACACCTTGTACAGGCTGCCGTGGTGGAGGTGAGTCCCCTTGGCGTTGGGAAACATGAGCCCATCAGGGCCGGGCGCGGAAAACCGCTGAACGTGGTCGGCAACCATCGGAACGACATGAGGGGGGATCGCTACATCCCGCACACCAGCCTCGGACTTGGGCGGGCCGATCACCGGCGTGTGAGGGTCAGGCCAGGTCACCGATCGCCTCACACGGATCACACCCGCGGCGAGGTCAATGTCATGGCGGCGAAGCTCTGTGAGTTCGCCAAAGCGCAGGGCGCACCAACTTGCGAGCATGACCATAGCCCGGTACTTCTCGGGCATCGCCTCGGCGATGGCGGTCAGCTCAGAAACCGATGCGGGCCGGATTGCCTTCTGGCGACGGGTCGACGAGGCACCGCGGAGCCGGCACGGGTTGGCTTCAATCAGCTCGTCAGCCGCGGCTGTGGTGAAGATCGCGCGCAGGAGCGCGTATGCGTGAGCACGGGCCGTGCGCTTGTCTGGGTCGATGCTCGCATACCAAGCCTTCACGTCTGCGCTCCCGATCTCGCGCAGTTGGGCGGCACCGAAGTAGTCGACCAGCCCGGGTGTGCGCGGCGCGGTCTTGCCTTCCTTGGTCCGGCGCGGCTGGGAGAGCCCAAGCATCCTGCTGTATTCGGCGCGGGTTCGGGGCTTCAGCTCACGCTCCGAAAGCCACAGGGGAGCGTACTCAGCGAAGGTCAATGACTCCGGCGCCTCTGGGGGAGCGGGTCGCCAGCGGTGTTCAAGCAACTCGGCGTGTCGCATGTCCAGCCACGCGGCTGCATCGGTCTTGGTGAGGAAGGTCACCGGGGCCAAGTATCGCTCGCCGTGGGCGACATACGAAGCCTGAAACCGCCCCGAACGAAGGCGCATGATCTTGCCGAAACTGCGACGCTGCCGGTCGCTTTGGGGTGCCGCAGTTGGTTCGGCAGTTGGACGCAGGGGGACCACGTTGTTGGGTACCGCATCTCTGGCAATCCGCACCATGGGGACCACCTGTCAGTCTGTTGATGCATCCCTGTTGCATCCTTACGTATGTCAGCTAGTGTATATACCAGTCCGGTTCGGTCACAATCAACGCGCCGGGCGAACACGCATCACACCTAGTGGGCGAGGTGAAAGACCAAGTCAACAGCGGAACGTCAGGGGAGTGGGACGACACTTTCAAATCCTGTCAGCCCGACGGTTGAATTTCCTTGTGAGAGGCCATTGGTCGCCTCAGGGCGGCCCGCGTGGAACATACGTGGAACAAGCGTTCGTGCGTCTGAGATACAAAGAGCATTCGCCCTCGCCACGAACCGGCCCCCTCGCCTCCGCTCGGGCCTGTGCCGGGCGCAATACGACAAGTGAGCCCAAACGGGCTCACTTGTCGGCGCTTCCCCCCGCTGGAGAGGTCCACTAGTCTCGGAAAATGCCGTACGAGCCGATCGTTCCCGAGGGCCAACACCTTGGGACGTCCCATTCCGTCGATGAAGCTGTCACGGGGCATCTCTTCGAGGACGGCACGAACAACCTCAAGGGCCACGCTGCTTGGCGGTGGGTCGACGAACCAGAGCAGGCTTACTCGCCGAGCTTCGGATACGAGCCACCGCGCGAACTGACACCAGAGGAACGGGAACTCGCCGAGAAGCTCGCGGCACTCATCGTGATCGGCATCATCAAGGGGGTGGAGACAGCAGCACCTCACATCAGGCGTTGGTGGAGCGAGAAGGCCGCTCCGACGATGCGTTCCGCCTGGGAACGAATCACTGCGTCCGGCAGGCCGCGTGGCAAGACACTGGTTGCCCCACCTCCAGCCCTCGAAGAGATCAGGGTCGTGATGCTCGATGCTGAGGCGGAAACCATGGTCGCGGAATCGAAGATCAAGATGAGCCGCGCCGAGTGGATGCACCGTTTCCGCGCGATGGTTGCGGCAAGTGCGTTCCAGAAGGAGCAGCAAATTATCCTCTCGAACGCGCGTGTTGATGACGAGGATGAGCCAGTCGGGAGCGCGGATGGCGTGAGTGAACTGAGCCCGCAGCAGTTCGCCGACGGGGTCCGGTTGATGCTGGAGGCCAACCCTTCGTTGTTGAACGAGGAGACGTCTGCCGAGTTGGCCCGCGTCTTCAGCGAGAACGCCTCGTCGCCTGCGGCCTCTCGGAGCCGCGTGCAAGGGAGCTGACCGGAACTGAAGGCTGCACCTTGCATAGGGCGAAACTTGGGATGAGAGATTTGCGCGCCAGCGGCACGAACTCGCCAAAGCTGAAAATGCACCGCGAGCTCAGTTCCTTCACAGCAACGGTGCGAACAGTGGCAGTATTCTCTTGTGCCCGACAGAGGACTAACGACCGGCCACGAAGGCGCGATCCCACAAACACGCGATGAAGCACGAGATGGGCTTGCGCACGGCTTAGTGAGCCTTGACGCTAACGTGCTTCTCAGCTTCTACCGATTCAGCCCGACCGCCCGCCAGGCGCTGATCTCAGTTCTTGAGGCGCTCGGAGATCGAGTGTTTGTCAGCCACCAGGCCGCTCGCGAGTTCTGGCGCAACAGGCTCGCAGCAATCGACGCGCGCAACACCGCTACCGAGCAGTTGGGCGCTGCGTTGTCTAGGGCTGAGAACCAAGTCCAGGACGCCGTACGGGTTTGGGCGAAGCAGACGGCTGCGGATGCCGCAGTGGAGCAGCAGATGCTCCGGAGCGTACGGGAGGGGTTCGAGACGTGCTCAACCACGGCAGACGGAGTCACCAACGAGTCCTCCACTTTCGCTTACGACGCTGGCCAGGACTCAGTGACCCTCGCCCTTCATCCCCTGCTGGCCGATCGAGTTGGCGAACCGCTCCCTCCCGAGCAACACGAAGAAGCCGTGGCGGAGGCTGCCCGAAGGACTCAGTTGGGCCTTCCCCCTGGCTTTCGAGATGCGAAAAAGGATGATGCCGGGGGCGCTGACGGTTCGACTGGGGACTACTTGGTGTGGCTTGAGTCCATGCTCGAAGCAGAGGCACGTGGGTTGCCGCTCGTCCTCGTCACGGGTGACGAGAAGGAAGATTGGTGGTGGAAACACCGTGGGCACCTGCTCGGCCCTCGGAGCGAGCTTGCAGATGAGTTCCAGAAGCGGAGTGGGGCCACACTCGTGATGCTGCGCCCCCTTCAGCTGATTGAGCACGCGGACGTTCTAGCGGTCATGGTCTCGGAGGAAGCCCGTTCGGACGTCGAGCGCAGCACGACCTCCGACACACCGATCTGGACCGAGCAGGCGGTCGAGGAGCTGCTAGCTCGATTGCGTTACGAAGGTCGTGAGCAGGAGTCGGTGATTCGGCAGGCCGCTCAGAACGGCGGGTCTATTGACCGCGACTCGCTATACGCCCTGTGCGGCTACGGGGCGGATCGAATGCTGCGAGGATTCACGCGTCCTACGGCTCGAATCACGGCGGACCTCGCCGCTGAGGGTTACATCGACGACGGTGTATCTCCGATGCTCATCCCCGTCTACGACGGAGGAGTGCAGGCGCTTCGGTTTGAGATCCCTCCCGAAGTCGTGACAATTCTCGGCTCAATGGACACGTTGCATCAGGAACCCAACAATCGCGCGTTCGGAGGCAATTGAGCTCACACTGGTCGAGGGACCAGCCGCGCAGCTCTGCCAGTACTTCCGTAGCGGTGCCTCGAAGGAGCGCTACGGTGCGAAGACAGTGTGAGCTGTCAAGCTACGTGTCGTTCGGTCAAACTGCTCGCAGCCCTGCCAGCCACGCTCCCAGTAGTGTTTGGTGTGCTCCGAGCCAGGCCGACCTCACTACTCGCTGGGCCGCGGTCGCGACCAGTGCTACACGCCCCGCGCGCCCGGTGCCGAAGCACGCAATGCCCCTTCGGCCCAGTCTGTGGGCGCTTGCCAGCTCGTGGTTGTATTCGGTGGCCACCATGGCGGGTTCATCGTCCCAGGTCTCCTCGCCACAAATGCCCTCCCATGCAGCGCGCAGCCCAGCAAGGAAGTCATCAGCGCCCTTTGTTTCGGCGGGCTGGCGTCGGGCGCATGCGATGAGCTTCAGCACCGAGATGAGTTCGAGTGGGGCGACCGGCAGCACTCGTCCGGACGGCAGAGTGACGAGATCCGCGTTGGCGACTGCTTCCGCACAGCCGAGCGCGCTGAGGCTGGACTCGTGGATCACGATCTCACCGGCGCGTTCCACGCCGCCGAAGGGCAGCGCGTCGACTTGCTGCCCGAGCAGCCTCCTGCGCTGCCAGGCTCGAGTCGGCTCGCCGATGGTCGCCTGCAGGGCGTCGAAGTCGCCAGGCTCGTGGGCGGCTACTGCGATGCCGACGTCGTTGGTTGCTCGTCGGGGGGAGCGTGACTCCCCCCGAGGATGAGTGCAAGGTGGCGGGCGGTGGCGCAGAAGGTGTTGGTCTCCCAGGGCGTTCCTTCGCAGCCCGCGTCAGGCGGGGAGGCCGACGCGCAGGGCAGTGGCGGCCCAGAGGCGAGCGAGGCGCCCCGCGGCGGTGGTGTGCGCAGCGGTCTCGACTTCCTCGCGGTTCGCGAAGTAGCGACCGGTGATGCCCTCGAGCTCTGGGGCGGTGGCGAGCCCGTATAGGGCGAATGCGCGCAGGTCGTCGTCCGGGAAGAGCAGGTCAACACCCTGGTAAGTGAAGTCGTCCACATCGACTGGGAGGTTCGCAGAACCGGCGGGCTCAGCACCGAGGACGACGTAGCGGGCGGCGTGCTGCGGGAAGGCCTCGGCGAGGCGGCGCAGCAGCAGGTGCGGCGCGACGTAGTTCACCGCGATGGTCAGTGGCACACCGGCCGGGTCGCGCTGGTCGACGGGCGCCATGAGGGCGGCGTTGCTGATGGCGACGTCAAAGGTGCCCCGAGTAACGAGGCGGTCGGCGAGCCCGCGAACCTACTCCAGGTCGCCGAGGTCAGCTTGCTCGGTGGTGATCCGCACGGTCGCGGCGACGCTCTGCAGCTTCGCAGCGATGGCGGCGGGGCGCCCTGCGCTGCGGCCGACGACGACATCGTGGCCGTCGCTGGCGAAGCGCTGCGCGAGCGCTTCGCCAATGCCGCTGGCAGCACCGGCGATGAGTGCCTCCATGATGGGGCTCCTTGCATATTCGGGATGGGGTGACGTCGTCGCCCTGCTGGTAACCGCAGTATGAAAGTTGACCTTGTCAACCACGCGAGCGGAGTAGCCCATGAGCCCCGTCGACACCCGCAGCAAACTGCCTAACGCCGCACAGGAACCCCTCGACGAGGGTGGGCCCGCGGCGGTGACGCTGCGCGAGGTCGGTCGGCGCAGCGGCGTTTCGCACAACGCCCCCTCCAACCACTTCGATAGCAAGGAGCTCCTGCCAGCAGAGCTCGCGGCGATTGAACTCACTCACCTGCAGGAGGCACTCGCACGCGACCTTGACGGCGGTGTCCCACCCGTCGACGCGCTGGAACGCTCGATCGCCGAGCAGGTCGCCCGCGCCGTCGCGTATCCAAAGCGTTATCGGCTGATCTGCGGGCATTGGGAGTCGACCGAAGTGCTCGACGGCGTCGCACTCGAGTCTTCCGCCCTCAGGGCCCGCACGGTCGCTGACGCACAGGCGACCGGTGCCATCGCCCATGGCGAGCCTGAGCGAGTCTCCGCTCTGCTGCGCGCGATGGTGCGCGGGGCCGCCGAGATTCATACCGCTGGGCACCTTGCTGCCGATGGCAACGGGCACGGTGATGCCGCCGACCTCGTCGGTGACTTCATGAATCTGCTCCGGCGTTGAGCCGCGAGGCTCAGCCTTTCATCCTCCGGCAAAGGGGTCCTGCACGAATTGTCGCCGTAGGAGAGACACCGCAATCACGGGCAGGGGACTGGACGGCCGCACGAACGGCGAGTGGCGGATCAGCCTTTGGTGATCTTGCCCATCTTCACGACCTCGAACGCACTGCCCGGCACCTTCTTGAGGGTGTTGAGCTGGCGGTCGTTCCATCGCTTGTCGGGGGCGCCGGAGAAGAACCAGTTGGACCCGTTGTCGGCCAGAATCAGACCGTAGGTCTTCATCGCCTGCAGAATCACCCGGGCCTGCTTCGGGTATTTGGAGATCTTGAAACTGGCCTTCAGCCGCACCCGCATGCCCATCGGGGGTAGCGAGGAGCTGGTCCGCGAACTCGCCCAGTGTCGCGCAGGTGCTACGAAGGCCTTGCGGGTCCTGGCCACGGTGAACCGGATCGCGTGGGTGATCTTGCCGGAGGCCACTTCGTCGTAGCGAACCAGTCCGGGAAGGATCGGCAGCCCGGCGGCATCGGCGCTGGTCCAGTACTTCGGGCGCAGCTTGTTGCTGGTCAGAACGAACTTCGCCCCGCAGGCGGCCTTCCACGACGCGCCCGAGGACACCGGGAAGGCATAGCCGAGTTCGTAGAGCATCTTGTTGTCACGATCAACCACGAGGACGTGGCGGTCTCCGGTGGAGTTCTTGCCGCCCTCGATCGGCGCGTTCGCCGGAACCGGATAGGGCCCCTTGTCACTTTCGTCGCCATAGGCGGTGAACTTGATCGGCACCTTCTTCTGGGTACCCCTCACCACCACGTAGGGGATACCGAACGGTTTTCCGTTCAGATTCGCGCCGAAGTCGGCGTGCAAGTTGCCGGTAATACCCGCGATCAGCTTCTTCGAGCTCTTGGCGACTGCCCGGGAACGGATCGAGGTGTTCCACGGATTGTTCTTCGGCAGGATCTGGACGCCGGCCAGGCTGGCATTGGCTCCAGTGGTGGCAGCCACCTTGACCACCAAAGACGGTGCGGGCGCGTCCGCGTGTGCGGGAACGGGCGTGAACCACACCGAGAGGAACATCAGTAGTACGACAGCAACCCTCATCCGACCGGTCATGGCCTGACCCCCTGAAGTAGGTTCGTCCCGGATGCAACCTGTTGCCGAGCAGTTCCGGGCCAGTGACCAGAACCTAGCCCTTTCGCCCGCATAGCCGCAATCACCTTGGGCGCCGCCTTGCGAGTGGACGACCAGATGGCGCGCAGCACAATGATCGAGTTCCGCTTCACGCAATTCTTCACGTGCGTCACCCGCTCGTTGGCGTCGCGGCCTCTTCCATTCAAGATGTCGACGCTCCACCTGATCTCAGGCAGCCTGCAACTATTCCGGATTGTTGATGCGCCTGTCCTGCCGGTGGAAGGCGCGGCGCTCAGACCCTTGGCGTGCGGTATGCGGTTGGGGCCAGGCGTACGTGCGCCATGCTCGGTCGGACAAACTCCGCGCGAATTTCACAGGCTAGCCTCGGCTCGGCTCTCCGCGGTGGCCACTGTCTGACTCGTGCGTGCGGCGCGAGTCCTTGGGCGAGAGAACGCATCTCGGCCAAGGTCTTCCGAGGCTCAGCGACCGCGGGACGCCGATGTGTCGGTTCTCATCGTGGAAGGAGGGACTGGCGCATGAGCTGGTGGGGTTCTGCCCCAGGCTCACCAGGCGCTTTTCACCTCTCGCCTAGATCATGGGCCTCGACACTTTCTGCCGGACCGTTAGCTGGCGTGGCAGGCGGACCCACACAGTTGGGCGAAACTATGCCCGTTCTGTCAGCCAGGCGAGGTCCAACAACTGCTCTCTGTCGTTCAGTGGTTTAGGGGCGTCTGGTTCGGATGCCGCGCACGCGCGCCACTTAAGGCGCCCCAGGTGTACTTGCACAAGCATCAGGTACACATCGCCAGACGACAGTGCCAATCCCCGCATGCCCTCATTTGTCTCACTGTCGAGCCACGCTGGGGTCATCTGCGCCTGACGGGTCGGCGCCAACCGCGGCCAGCGCGTGCGCTGGATTGTCGACTTGACCTCGATCGCCACAACTGCTGAAAGGGACGGGTCAAGCATGAGCAAATCGACTCCATGCCCAGCTGAGTATCCGGCATCGTCGTCATAGAGAGGTTGCCATCCAAAGTCGATCAGCATCGACTCGACAAACGCCTCGGCAACGCTGCCGAGTACCGGAAGCGTCGACCATCGAGCGTGCTCGGGAATCGCCGTCCCCTCCAGGAGCAGTGCTCTAATGTACTGTTCGATTTCGGCGACTCGCTGGGGATCATGGAGCAGATTGGGCGCCGCTGCCAGCAACGGAGCGACCGATTCGAGCGAGATGTCAAACTGGGCTGACGCGCGCAGTGCTTGCAAGGTACGCAAGCGAATCGTCCCTGGCGTCGGGAGACGCTCGCTATGCGCGGACACGCTGTTTGGAACCCGCCTCATAATTGCGGTTCGTCAGGTAACTGTGAAGGTAATCGTCGGCGAGTAGCCGTGGAATCTGGTGCCGGTGCTGGGGCGAGGCATCGAACCGCAAAGCCTTCTTGCCGTCAACCGTGGATATCGGAATGTCGTAGTCCGGGTACAACTCCGCGAAAGCGATGAGGCTCTCGGTGGTCAGGTTCTTTGCGTAGTCCGGCTCCGACTGCACGAGGCGGGCAACATAGGCCATCTTCGCACGCATGGTCGGGTCGTCCATGACCGCCTGCTCCAGCTCTGCGAATCCGTCGATGAGGATCTTGTCCGTCACAGTTATCAGCGTTTCTTGGGCGAGTCGGCGCGCCTTGTCGGGCGCATGCAGCTTCGTCTGAATCAGAGTGACCGTTGTGAAGTACGCAAACTCACCGCAGGCAAGTACATCGAAGCGAGGCTCATAGAAGAGAACGTCACCATCGATGGGACGGTAGATCCCATCCCGGGGGATGAGCGTTATGCCCCGGGATCGTCGCGTGGCAATCCCGGGGCCCTTCAGTCGATAAGCAACGATTCGACTGGTGCCCGTCCCCAGTGAGTGAGCCATCGCAACGACGGGCAACCCGCCAGCATCGTTGGGCACATCCCCTCGTCGAATCGCCATGTCGACGGCTGCAAGCTCCGGGATGTCAGTCAGTCTTTCGACGAGAACCTGAGAGCTACTCGTCTGATACGACGGGTCATAGTCGAGGAACTGCCTACCTGTGAGGCCCTCCGCAAATCGACGCACGTCTTCAGCAACATCCAATGCCATGCCATCAACCAGGTCGAACCGGGCCAACTCCGCGTCAACTAGCGCGTCCCCGCGGATGACGAAGTTGTCCAACCCGCTCGGACCTGCATCAAGCGCAGCGGCAAGAGCTACCCGTGCGGGTTCGTCGGCCACAGTCATCCCTTCAGCTGGATAGCAACGTCGTCGCTAAGGTATTTGCACTCAATTACACCCTCTTGCGGGAGATATCGGACATGAGAAAGCAACATCGTTATTGTGCCATTTGTCGCGGTGACTTGGTAGAGCCGAAAGCCAAGTACGGCGAGGGTTGGATTGAGGTGATATAGCCCGGCCCGAACATAGATGACTATGAGGAGCAGAATGAGCGAGCCTGTCGCAACGAGGGATGCGGCGTCATCACTGAACACAGCGAGCACCACCGGCACGATGTAGCTCGACGTGAACGCAAGAGCGGACTCATCCGCTCGTCTTACCTCCCGCGATTCCACGGGGCGCGACTGAAGTGTTGCGACACCGCGTAGCACGCGCCAGAGGATTACTAGCGAGAGGAGACACCCCGCGAGTATCACCCAACTGGCCCACCCCAGCGTCGACAGCTTCACGACCGCGATCAGAGCGAGCAACGGCGCGAACGCTGAGGCAAGTAGCCCTATACCGACGATCTTCCTCATGACTCGACTTTAGGAGAGATCACAGACAGTCACATCTCCCGCACCGGTCACTTGTTGAATGTCGATCACACGCGGTGAGCTCCGGTGGCAGGGCCTCGATTGCCGCTGTGACATTCTGGCGCGGTCTATCGCACCTCGGAACGCGGCGTTGTCGCAAACCCCTCAATCGATGGCCGTACGGGAGCACAACAAGATCGGCGTGCGGGCGCCCGATACGCGCACCGTCCAACACGCCAGCAACAAGGGTGCGCCAGCGAGGCCGCCCTATTGCAGCAGACGGCGAGGATGATGCTCGGCGGTCATCGCGCCGAACTGCGGCATCCCCGAACTTGCGGGCAAGCCGTTGGTGACGTGGTTGGAAGTCGTTGTCGAACGCGAGGCGCTGGGCGGTGGCTCGAGCAAAGCTCGGCGAGGGAGGGGTGTATTCATGTTTCTATTTCGGCAGGGGTAGAGGGGTGTCTGCCGTACCTGTGTTGAAGGCTAATCGGGAATCCGTCTCAGGTCAGCCCCCTGCGGGCTACAGCTACGTGAAATTGACTAGGCGGGAGTTGAAACGATTCGTCGGCGATGGCGGCTCGAAACGCCCTCGCGACGACAACGCCAACAATGCGGCAATGCCTCTCAAAGGCATGCCCAATCAACTGTGACGCAACGCTCTAACAGGTAGCCAGAATGGCTTTCGCGCAGTCCTCGTAGCTGATCTCGGCACTGTTCAGACACAGGTCGTAGCTGTTCAGGTCACCGAAGCGGGTGTCGGTGAAGAACTGCTGGTAGCGCCGCCTGGCTCGGTCCATCTTGGCGATGTAGCCCTCGGCGTGTTTGGGCTGCACACCGTCGACCTGCACGGCACGGTGAATCCGGCGCTGCATGTCGGTGCTGTAGATGAATACGCTGCGCAACGGAAGTTCGGCGTCTCGCAGCATTTGGTCCGCACAGCGTCCGATGAACACTGCGGGCGCTTTGCGGGCGGTTTCGACCACGACTTCGGTGATCGCGCCGTGAATGCGGTAGGGGAGTGCGGCCAACTCAGGATCGCCGCCGATCAGCGCGAAATCGAAGAATCCGCCCCCAATGAACTGCTCGTCGAAGGTCGCCAGCATTTCCTCGGAGTACTCCTGACGCAGCGCCGCCTCATGCAGGATCTTGGTGTCGTAGAACTCCATTCCAGCGGCTTGCGCCACGATGCGACCGACCTCGCGTCCGCCACTGGCATACTCCCGATTGATGACCACCGAACGGTTCACTGTCAGCCTCCTGATCGCGCATGCCCTGTTGGTTCGAACCTACGCCGCAGCCGTAGGTTTTGCACTCAAACACCGCGCCCACGGAAGGGATTTTGCAGGAACCTGCGCGAATCCATTCATGTGCTGACATACTCCACTCATGGTGGATTCATCTCTCGGTGATCGGATCGTGATCCTGGGGCGTGGCGGAGTCGGTGACACCTCGGCAGCAGCGTTGCTGACCGACCTCACCGGACGCCCACTCATCGCGATCGACAAGCACTTCTGGCCGGTCGATCACCGGCCGCATCCCGCCCCGCATTGGGCCAAAGTCCAAGATGCCATTGCCAGCAATCCGCAGTGGATCATGGACGCCGACCTTGGCCCCTTCGACATCGCGGAGCCCAAACTGGGACATCCCGACGAGGTCTGGGTGCTCGACTACTCGCCGATCCGCAGCCTGCTGCGCGCCCTTCGCTACCCCAGCGAGCGTCGCGATGTGCGGGTATGGGTGTTCCGCTGGCGTCGGGAATACCTCACCGAGGCCCTGGCGAAGATTGAGTCGGTGGCTCCGGAGGTGAAAGTCCGCGTCTTCACCAATCCCGGTCAGCTCGCGACGGCCATCGCCGAACTCCCGCGCACCAACCGCGTGGCCGACCCGGCTCGCTGAGCCGAGCCTGGCGCTGCCGGATCGCTACGTCGGCGGCGCCACGGTCTTGGCGTCCTGCCTGGGCAGGAAGACCTCCTGCACGACCATCAGCAGCGATGCTGTCACCGGAACCGCTACCAGCGCGCCCAGCAGCCCCAACAAGGTTCCGCCGACGATGGCACCGATCAGCACCAACGAACCCGGAATCTCGACGGCCTTGGTCATCACCCTCGGGGTGAAGACGTAGGCCTCTACCTGCATGTAGGCGAAGTAGACCCCGGCGAAGATCAGGCCTGTCACCCACGAGGTGAAGAAGGTGACGAGCGTGCCCAAGATCCAGAACAGGGTCGGCCCCACCATCGGAATGAAGGTGATCGCCAGGGCACAAACCGCGAGCATCGAGGCGAACGGTACCCCCAGGATCGAAAGCAGGATGAAAGCGAAGACAGCGTTCATCATCGCCAGCAGTCCCATGCCTGAGACATAGCCACCCACGGATCCGGTGATTCGCTCCACGAAACCAGTCAGCTTCGGACGCGCATAGGCCGGAGCCAACACGACCGCGGCACGCTTGATACTGCGCAGAGACGCCAGGAAGTACAGGGTCAGCACCATCACGATGAGCGTTCCGGAGATGCCGTTCACCAACCCGGTACCCACCGAAAGTGCGCCACCACCGATGGCAAGCAGGTTCGCCGGATCCGACAACCAGGTGCGCGCCTGGGCGAACACGGTGTCGTACAGGTTGGTCTGGCCGGTGGAGCTGATGATCGACTGCAGCCAGTCCGATTGCTGTATCGCGGTCAGATACTCAGGAACCGAGGCTGCGAACAGGGTGATCTGGGCGATGGCCGTCGGAATGACCAACGCCAGCAGGCCTGCCAGCAGCAGTGCGAAGGTCACGAACACCACCGCGATCGCCAGCCCACGACCCATCTTGTGGGCCTCCAACCAGCGCACCATGGGATCCAGCGCGAGCGCAATGAAGAGCGCCGCACCGATCCACACCAGGACGGTCGACAGGCTCACCAAGGCCCCACCCAGCCACACCGCCACCAAGGCGCCGGCAGCGGCCAGAAACCCCCACGTGAACGGACTACCCAGGTGGGCCAACACCCTCAGTCTCGCCCCCAGGCCTTCGGCGTCGTCGGAGGGGGGTGTGGTCTCGACCTCGGCGTCGACAGACTCGTCATCGCCCGAAACAGCCTCAGCTTCGCTCATGGGCACCAAGCCTAGGGGTTCGCGCGCCGATCTCGCTCAAGCTTGCCAAGAGGCCGGGAACCACCTCGGCACCAAACCCCGCAGCATTGCGGTGCTGGCAAGGATCAACGCCATCCCGAAGAGTTGAACCACCGACAGCGCCTCGTGAAGGAAGACCACGCCGCCGAGCACCGCCATCACCGTGCCGATGCCAGGCAAGGTTGCCGCGATCCGCCGCGGCACATCGTCGCTGGCACTCGACAGCACGAACAGGGCCAAAAACGCGCAGCACAACGCCAAGATCACGATCGTGGTCACCATCGGGAATCCCACCACAGGAAGTTCGACGAACGGCACCACGACCAGCAGCCCCAAGCCGCCCAGGATGGCGGTCAATGCCACCGTCTGCACCGACTGCGGTTCGTGCAGCCGGTTGGCCAGCGGACGCCCGCACCAACCCGCGGTGATGGCAGCGGTCAACCCCGCAACAGCGCCCAACATCAAGGCCAGCGACGCATCTCCCACCGGAAACAGCGCCACCAGAACCAAACCGGTGATCCCCAGAAACAGGCTGATCGCTCCAATACCGGTCACCCGTGAATCGCCTCGCATCTGCGCCGAGACTGTAGAGAACAGCGGCAGCGAGCTGATCAGAATCGCTGTCTCAGCAGCTCCGACCGTCCGCATCGCCAATGCGGTCGCGCCGAAGATCACCCAACCCAGGCCAGCCCACATCAGAACGGCATTCCATTTCGGCGGTTGGTTGATCTCTCGACCCACGATCTTCGCCAGGCCCAACAGGAACAGGCCGGCGAACACACCGAACAGGCCACTGGCCAGCACAACCCCCAGCGACTGCACCGCGAGGGTGTAGAGGATGAAGAACGCGGCCCAGAACACGGCAGCACTGCCGTATCCGACTACACCCCGCACACTCATTCGCGCCTCAAGACCTTGTCGACAAACGGATTCAATACGGGGGTGTCCAAGAATCACGCACCTTGACTGTGGTCGGTAGCCTAAACCCAACTCCGCTGACGGCCCAAGATTGCGCTCCCACATCGCTGTCCGTGCGGCTCCAGCCCCACCCCCGACACGCCTTCAGTGTCACTGGAAGGAGATCAAGTGATCGACGCCCCGCGCGACCGCAGCCGCCGATTGTGGTGGCTCATCCTGCTCCGAGGACTACTCATTCTGACGCTGGGCATCATCGCAATCCTCTGGCCCGGGCTCACTGCGCCCGTGCTGATCTACGGTTTCGGAATCTTCGCCCTCGCCGACGGCTTCCTCAACCTGATCATCGGGTCCCTGTACCAGGGCACCGGCTGGGGTTGGGCGATCCTGGAGGGCACCTTCGGTGTCGGCATCGGTGCGGTGGTCGTCGTCTTTCCTCCCCACGCAGCTGATCTCGTGGTCGCGGTGTTGGCCTTGTGGATGCTGGCAACCGGTGCCGTCCAACTACTGATGTCGGTACGCCTGAGTCGCGCCGGGTCTCGCAGCTGGACCTGGATGACGGTCTCAGGTCTGACTGCCGCCGCAACCGGCTTGTTCCTGCTGCTGAACTCCGCCGTTGCCGCGCTGATGCTCGGTTCGGTCTTCGGACTGGTCGCGTCGGTCATCGGCCTGGTGCTGTTGTACGGCGCCTACCGGCTCTTCCGTACCCAACCGTCGCAACGCGGCACGGCCATGCGGCAGCCGCTCACGACAAAGCGGCCCTGACCTTCGCCGCGACCTTTGCACCCTCGGCGCGGCCATTCACCCGCGCCGTCACGGCCTTCATCACCAGCCCCATCTGCTTCATGGACGGCTGGGCACCCGTCTGGGCGGCCACCGCTGCGATCTCCTCGGAGATGATGGTGTCGACCTCGGCCTCGGTCAGATCGGCGGGCAGGTAGCGCTGCACAACCTCGATTTCGGCCAGTTCCTTGGCCGCCAGCTCAGGTCGATTGCCGCTGGTGTAGGACTCCGCGGAGTCCCGACGCTTGGCGACTTCACGGTTCAACACCGCGATCACCTCGTCATCGGTCAGGTCCCGCGCGCTCTCCCCAGCGACCTGTTCGGTCTTGATCGCACTGATGACCATCCGCAGAGTGGACCTGGTCAGATCGTCGTGAGCCTTCATAGCGGCCACCATGTCAGCCTGGATCTGTTGGGAGAGTTCGCTCATCGGGGTTCCTTTCACCGCATGCCCCCGCATTGTTTCACGTCCGGATGACGCCGCCCGGTTGGCTATGCTTTGCCCTGGCAAGCAGGAGGTTGACGATGGGTGCGAAGGCGCTCGAACCGGGTTCGGTTGGGCTGGTCGACACCCAATCGGTTCGGCTGTTCACCCCTGAATCACCGCTGCAACTGCGCAGTGGGCAATCTCTGGGCCCCATCGAGGTGGCCTACGAAACCTATGGCACCTTGTCCCCGGACAAGGACAACGCCGTATTCATCTGCCACGCCCTGACCGGGGACGCCCACGCCGCCGGATTCCACCCCGGTGCGAAGCGTCCCGGCTGGTGGGACAACCTGATCGGCCCCGGCAAACCCTTGGACACCGACCGATTCTTCGTGGTGTGCGCCAACCTGCTCGGCGGCTGCCAGGGCACCACCGGCCCGTCGTCGATCAATCCCGAAACCGGCAAACCCTACGGGCTGAGCTTCCCGCTGCTGACGGTCGGTGATCTCGTTGAGGTCCACCGCGCCCTGATGCACCACCTTGGGGTGGAACGCCTGCTCGCGGCCCTGGGCGGTTCGCTGGGAGGTATGCAGGTGCTGGACTGGGCGCTGCACTACCCCGAAGAGTTGGCCAACGCCATCGTGGTGGCCGCCTCCAGCAGACTCACCGCCCAGAACATCGCCTTCTCCGCCGTTGCGCGACGCGCCATCATGGGTGACCCTCGCTTCGACGACGGCGGCTACACCGAGAGTTCAGACCATCCCGATACCGGCCTGGCGATCGCGCGGATGATGGCCCACATCACCTATCTGTCGGAGGATGCTCTCACCGAGAAGTTCGGGCGAGCACCCCAGCCGGGTCGTGGCGCACCGGGCTTCGGAATCGATTTCGCCGTGGAAAGCTACCTCGACCATCAAGGCCAGGTATTCACCGAGCGATTCGACGCATTGAGCTATCTGTACCTTTCGCGGGTCATGGACTACTTCGATCCGTTCGCCGACACCGATGCCCTGCAGCGCGTCAGTGCCCACCCGCTGCGATGGCTGGTCATGTCGTTCGATACCGATTGGCGGTTCGGTACCGATCATTCGCGTCGGATCGTGCGCCGCCTCGAATTGGGCGGTCAGCCGGTCACCTTCCGCGAGATCTCCTCCCCGTGGGGTCACGATTCGTTCCTGCTGGAAGTCCCGAGTTACCACGCAACCCTGCGAACCTACCTGGACCGCGCCCTGTTGGAGGTGCGCTCATGAGCCTGCGCCCAGAACTGGCACTGCTGGCCGATCTGATTCCCGACGGAAGCCGGGTTCTGGATCTCGGCTGTGGCTCGGGCGAGCTGTTATCGCATCTGATCACCGAGACCGGATGCCGCGGCACCGGCGTTGAGATCGACCCCGATGCCGTCCTCGCTGCGATCGCCCGCGGCGTCCCGGTGGTGGAGCTCGATATCGACACCCAGCTCGACGACTTCGCCGACGACTCCTACGACGTCGTCGTGCTCTCCCGCACCATCCAGACCATTCGCAAACCTCGCGAAGTGCTGCAGCAGATGGCCCGTATCGGCGACACCCTCATCGTCTCGGTGCCCAACTTCGGCCAGCTGGGCAACCGACTGCGCCTGATGCGCGGACGCATGCCCATGTCGCGCGACCTTCCGCACGCCTGGTACGACACCCCCAACCTGCGATTCACCACGCTGGTGGATCTGGAGGGCCTGTTCACCGCCGTCGGATTGAAGACCCAACGGCGCATCGTGCTCAATCCCTCTGGACGCCCAGCCCGCACCGGGGAACGTCTGGCGAATCTGGTCGGCGCTGCCGCTGTCTATGTGCTGCGCGCCTGAGCAGCCGTCTGCAGTGCCACCCGCAGCCGCTCGGCGCTGCCACCCAAACCCAGTTCGGTGACCAACTCGTCGAAACGATCCGGGTGAGCAACGCCGGCGGGCAGCCGCAGGTCGACCTCGGGTAGATCCACCTGGCGTTCCACCGCCACCACCGGCGTAGCCGCCGTGAGATAGTCCGCGGCACTCACCACGGAGTCGGTCATCTTGGCGGTCAGCAAACCGGCCTCGGCGGCCGTTCGAATACCGGCCAGATCTCCGAAGTCGGCGAGCAGCCGGGCCGCTGTCTTCTCACCGATCCCAGGCACGCCGGGCAGACCGTCGGACGGATCACCGCGCAAGATCGCGAAATCCACATATTGCTCGGGATTGACGCCGTAACGCTGCCGCAGCCAGGCGGCATCCACGCGATCGTGTTGACCGGCACCGCGCCCCAGGTAGAGCACCCGGATGCCAGCGGCGTCATCGACCACCTGGAACAGGTCACGATCCCCGGTCACCACCCCAACCGGACCGGGCTCGCGGTTCGCCAAGGTGCCGATCACATCGTCGGCTTCGTAGCCGTCCGCTCCGATGATCGGAACTCCGACCGCCGTCAACACCTCCGTGATCAGCGGGATCTGGAGCGCCAACTCGGCAGGGATGTCCTCGCCCTCATCGCCGACGCGGTGCGCCTTGTAGGACGGAATCAGCACCACCCGCCACAGCGGACGCCACGAGTTGTCCCAACAGCACGCGAGCCGAGTGGGGGAGTACTCGGTGATGAACCGCGCCAGGTAGTCCAGCAGACCGCGCACCGCATTCACCGGACGTCCGTCGGGTGCTCGGACAGCGGTGGGCACGCCGAAGAACGCCCGGAAATACACCGACGCGGTGTCGAACAGCAGCAGCCCTGAATCGCTCATCTGACCATGCTGTCACGCTCGAGGCCAGTGGTTTGCCCGAACGCCCTAGGCTGGGGCGGTGATCTCCTGGCTGGCCGAACGGCGGTGGCGCCGTCTCGTGGTGGCCCCACTGGCCGGTGTGATCGCCGCATTGGGATTCCAGCCCTTCAACCTGTGGCCACTGCTGATCCTGGCCACTGCCGCATTGACCCTTGTCGTCATGGCCTCACCCAGCAAACGCGGCGCCTTCGGTCTGGGCTACCTGTATGGAGTCGGCCTGCTCGGCTTGGGCGTGGGCTGGCTACAACTCATTTTCGTCCAGGCCATGATCGGCTTGGTGGTGGTGCAAGCCCTCTTCTTCGCCGGTCTGGCCGTGCTGCTCAAAATTGCCACGAAGGTGCGCTGGTGGCCGGTGCTGGCAGCGGCCAGTTGGACGGTCATGGAGGCGGTGTACACCCGGTTCCCCTTCGGTGGCTTTGGCTGGCTGCGGCTGGGCTACGCCATGGCAGATTCGCCGCTGGCGTGGGGGTTCCCCCTGTTCGGCGTTGCCGGCGTCGGCTTCTTGACCGCCCTGGTGGCGCAACTGCTCGCCTGGCTGAGCCAAGCCCCGGTACGCGGACGCACCATCATCGCCGCTGCGTCCGTGGTTGGCATCGGTGCCGTCAGCGCCAGCGGACTGGCGATCGGGGCCGGGACGACCACTCGCAGCGTCGACGTGGGCTGGGTCCAAGGCGGCGCCCCCGGCGGCGGTGTGTACGGGCTGGGTCCGGCCCGCACCATCACCAAGAATGAGACCGCCGAAACCGTTGACCTGGTGCGCCGCTACAGCTCCGGTGAACTCGCCCGGCCCGACTTCATCGTGTGGCCGGAAAACGGCACGGACATGGATCCCTTTGGTGACCCGCAGACCGCAGCGCTGGTGAACACGGCTGTTGATACCGCCGGCGTGCCGATCCTGGTCGGCGCGATAACCGATGGGCCCGGCCCCGACCAGCGCCAGACCGTCTCCCTGTGGTGGGATCCCCAGCAGGGTGTGCTGACGCGCTACATCAAGCGCGGCATCGTGCCTTTCGGCGAATGGGTGCCGTACCGCGATCTGCTGCTGCCACTGATTCCTGAACTCAGGTACGCCGGCGCGCAGTCCGTAGCTGGCACCGAGCCCGGTGTCCTGGAGGTCACCGACGCCGAGGGACGCCCGCTGAAGCTGGGCGTGATCGTGTGCCTGGACCTCGCCTTCGACAACATCGTCGCCGACACGGTTACCCACGGTGGTCAGGTGATGTTGGTGCAGTCCTCCAACGCCATGTTCCAAGGCAGCGGACAGATCGATCAGCAGTTCGCAATCACCCGTGTGCGAGCCATGGAGGCGCGCCGAGAGATGCTGGTGACGACCACCAGCGGCGTATCGGGCCTGATCGGTCCCGACGGCCAGGTCGTGTTCCAGACCACCGACCACTCCGCCGCGTCCGGAGTAGTGTCGCTTCCATTGCGGGACAACATCACTCCTGCCATGCGGTTCGGTGGATTCCTCGAGGCGGCTATTGTTCTCGCCGGAATCGCTGGCCTGGCCGTGGTGGTCGTTTACGGCAGAATGTCCTCGTCCTCAAAGCAGTCAGGAGCCACACATGGCTGAGGCAGCAACGCCTCTGGAGCGAGTGCTCGTCATCATCCCCACCTACAACGAGTCGGAGAATATCGGCCCGATCACTGCTCGGATTCGGGCCGCTGTGCCGAAAGCCGACATCCTCATCGCCGACGACAACTCACCCGATGGCACTGGCGCCTTGGCTGACGAGTTGGCCGCTGCCGACTCCCACATTCAGGTGCTGCACCGCACTGGCAAGGAAGGCCTGGGGGCGGCCTACATCGCCGGCTTCCGTTGGGGCTTGGACGCCGGTTACGACGTGCTCATCGAACACGACGCCGACGGGTCGCATCAACCGGAGTATCTGCCCGCCATGCTGGCACGGCTGCAGACCGCCGATGTCGTGAAGGGCTCCCGCTACATCAAGGGTGGCGCAACCGAAGGTTGGCCGCTGCATCGCGAACTCCTCAGCCGCGGTGGCAACCTCTGGACGCGTGCGTGGCTCGGTATCCCGGTCAAGGACGCCACCGGTGGCCTCGCCGCCTGGCGGGCGACGACTCTGCGCGGGCTTGACTTGGATGCCGTCGAAGCCGCTGGCTACGGCTTCCAGGTCGATCTCATCTGGCGGGCGATTCGCTCCGGCTACACCGCCGCGGAGATTCCGATCACCTTCGTTGAGCGAGAGCTCGGTGATTCCAAGATGAGCGGTGCCATCGTCGGCGAAGCCATGCTGCTCACCACCCGCTGGGGGATCAAATACCGGTCGGGACAGGTGACCTCCCTGTTTCGCCGACGTAAGGAAATCTCGAAGTGAGTGAATCGCGACCCAACCCCTACCGGATGCTGTTGCTGCTCTTCGTCCTGGTCTTCATCCTGATCTCGGTGGCCGAGGTGTGGCTGCTCACCGTGGTCGGCGGGGCCATCGGGGTGGGTTGGATTCTGGCCATCCTGCTGTTGGAGGCCGTGGTCGGGGCGCTGTTACTGCGACACGAGGGCAGCAAGTCCTGGCGCGCTCTGGTGGCGGCGTATGAGGCCGGACGGGTTCCGACCGGCCAACTCGCCGATGCCGCACTGGTGCTCGCCGGCGGCATCATGCTGATCCTGCCGGGTTTCTTCACCGACATTCTCGGCTTGATCTTCTTGCTGCCCTTCACCCGTCCCTATGCCCGAAAGACGGTCGGCTGGCTCGTCGCCCACAGCGCACTGCGCGATGCCCCGCGCGGGTCTACGTTCCCGTCAGCGCCGCGGCGCAGCCCCCGTGATCCGCGAGTGGTCCCTGGCGAGGTCGTCGATCAACCGCCCGCCCCGAAACCCCCGGCATCGCCGGGGGAGCGGGAATTGGGCTAGCTCAGTCTTCGCTGCGAATCTCGTCCAGACGCTCAGCGAGCAGATCCTCGAGTTCCTCGATTGATCGCCGTTCCCGCAACATGTCCCAATGGGTACGCGGCGGCTTGGTCTCTTTCTGTTCCGGCTCGACGCCATCCGAGCGCCGTCCGGCAGCTCCACAACGCGGACACTCCCATTCGGTGGGCAGCTCCGCCTCTTCAGCGAAAACGACCTCGAAATGATGGCCGTTGGCGCAGTCGAAGCCGATTTCTTGGCGCGGAGCAAGCTCCACCGTGCTCGGGTCGGCGTGACTCTTCGCGCCCAGCCCCGATCCTCGCAATGCTCTATCAGCCATATCGTCCTCCGACACTCAACATAGCGGCTGGGCCAAATCAGATCACTTTGGGTAACGCGTTACCTGCGTCCAAGATTCCCTTGCGCATGTTCACCCGGCTGAGCAGGAGGCCGCCGATGACGAAGAAGATCACCAACGCGACCAGGGCCAGCCGGTAGGACTGACTGAACTGGAAGACCAGGGCGAAGGTCAGGGTGCCCAACCAACTCGTGCCACGCTCCATCGCCTGGTAGAAGCTGAAGTACTCCGATTCCTTCCCCAACGGGATGAGCTGGGAATACATCGACCGGGACAACGCCTGGGTGCCACCCATGACCAGCCCGATCGCCGCGCCCAGTCCGAGGAGGGCGCCGAAGATGCCGGACGGCAGCAGGAAGCCGACCGCGACCACCCCCAGCCAGATCACGATCCCGCCGAGCACCGTCTTCTTGGCGCCGAGTTTTGCGGCGACCCTCCCGAACAGCAGGGCCCCGGCGATCGCGACGAACTGGGTGACCAGGAAGGTGAGCATCACCTTGTCGGAGCTGAATCCCAGTTCGAACTGGGCGTACAGGCTGGAGGAGACGATGACGGTCTGGATGCCGTCGTTGTAGAACAAGAAGGCCGCCAGGAACAGCAACGTCTGCGGGTAGTGCTTCATCTCGGCAAAGGTGTGGGCCAGTTGCGCAAAGGGGTTTTCGGCGGACACCTCGGCGGGAACTTCCTTGGGCAGCTTGCGCAGGCCCAGCACGGGAATGATCGTGAAGGCCCCCCACCACAGGCCTGCCGACAGCAGGCTGAGGCGAATCGCCATTTCGTAGGTGATGCCGAGCTGGGCGTAGAAGCTCATTAACAGGAAGTTGGCCACCAGCAGGGTGCCGCCGCCGACGTACCCGAAGGCCCAGCCGCGGCTGGAAACCCGGTCCCGTTCGTCAGGTCCGGCGATGCGCACCAGGATCGAGTCGTAGACCACCACCGAGGCGCCGAAGCTGAAGGCGCCGATGATCATCAGCCAGGCACCCAACTGCCAGTTGTCGCCGGCGAGGAAGAACATCAGGCTCCCGGCGATCGCACCGATCCAGGCCGAGCCGGCCAGCCACCGGTGCGGATGGGGGGATCGGTCCACCAATGCACCCACGAACAGCAGCAGCACGGCCGAGATGATCGTGCTGAGGGTCGCCAAGAAGGGGTGCAGCGCCCCGGGCAGTACCGGGAAGATCCCCAGCAGCATCACCGGGGTTTGGCAGACCGCGCCCGCTGCAAGGTCGGGGCAGGCGGCGTTGTTGGCGAGGCTGGTCAGGTAGGGCCCGATGATGACCGTGGCCGTAGTGGTGATGTAGGCCGAGTTGGCCCAGTCGTACCAATACCAGGACCGTTGCATCTTCGTACTGCGCATGCTTACCCCTCCCACAGGTCGCGCTCGATCAGAACCTTCTTCAGGACGCCGATCTCGTTACTGACGATTCCATCCACGCCCAGGTCGAGCAGGCGTTCCATCTCGGCGCGATCATCAACGGTCCACACGTGGACGGCGCGTCCAGCGGCGTGGGCGGCGGCGATGACGTCCTTGCGCACCAAGGTGACCTTGTCGGCGAAGACTCGGGCCGGTACCTGCAGCACGGCGCCACTGCCCAAGGGACGTCGTCGCAGGCCGAATCCGAAGCCGTACCAGGCCACTTCGACGGGCGAGGTGGCCGTGAGAACGTTGGGCGCCAAAGCTCGGAACTGGCGCAGCCGTCGGGTGGAGAAGGAGGCCACGCACACCCGGTTCTCGGCCTTGAGCTTCGCCAGCAGCGGCGGTAGCAGCAACACCGAGGCGTCGTCCTTCAGATCAATGTTGAAAAAGGTCGTGGTGAACTCGGTGAGCAGCTCTTCCATCGAGGCGATGGGATCGCTGCCACCGACTCGAACGTGGGCCAGTTCGGCCAGGGTCTTGCTGTTCACCGGACCGGACGCATCGGTGACCCGACCCAGCGCGGAGTCATGGAAGGCGACCAGGTGCCCGTCGGCGGTGGCGTGCACATCGGTCTCTAGATAGCGGTAGCCCTCGGCGATAGCTTGGGCAAAGGCGTACCAGGTGTTTTCCCGAGGCCTGTCCTCGGCGGTCAGCCAGCCACCTCGATGGGCGAGGGCCTGAAATCTGCCGGCCAGATACGGATGCTGGGACTGCACAGCCGAACTCTAGGGCGTCCACCGCCCCCGACGGGAGCTTCCCAGCTATCCGTCCGGAAAACTTTGCGCCAACAGGTATCGCTGCCAGCGACCCTAGGCTAGAGCCGGTTTCCGATAGCGTTCGGGGTCCCAGACTTATCAGTGAGGTTTACTTCGGTGTCCACCATCTTGTCGATTCAGTCCAGCGTCGCCTACGGTCACGTCGGAAACAGCGCCGCCACTTTTCCGCTCATGCGCCTGGGCGTAGAGGTGTGGCCGGTGATCACCGTGCATTTCTCCAATCACACCGGCTATGGGTCCTGGCGCGGCCCGCTGCTCGAAGCGTCCGACATCGCCGAGGTTGTTCAGGGGATTGATGAGCGTGGTGTGCTGGGCCGCGCGGACGCGGTGTTGTCCGGTTATCAGGGCGCCCAGGAAGTCGGTGCTGAGATTCTGAAGGCCGTTGAGCTGGTCAAGCTCCGCAATCCGAAGGCGATCTACTGCTGCGATCCGGTGATCGGTGATGTCGACCGGGGTGTCTATGTGCGTCCGGGGATTCCGGAGTTCATGCGGGATCGGGTGGTGCCGGCCGCGCAGGTGGTAACGCCGAATCACTTCGAGTTGGATCTGCTCACCGGTCTCACCACGACGACCCTGCCCGAGGTGCTGCAGGCCGCCCACCAGCTGCGCAGCACCGGACCTGAGGTGGTGCTGGTCACCTCCACGATGCTGGCCGACGCGCCGCCCGATCAGATCACGATGCTGGCGGTCACTGCCAACGGCGCCTGCCAGGTGTCCACCCCAAAACTGGACCGTTCCTTCACAGGCTCCGGCGACCTCACAGCCGCATTGTTCTTGGCGAATCTGCTGCAGGGTCTCGACCCCGGCGAGGCCATGGGACGCACTGCGGATGCGGTGTACTCGCTTCTGAAAGCCACCACTGATGCCGGTTCGGCGGAGCTACTGCTGGCTGCGGCTCAGACGCAACTGGTCGAGCCCAGCCATCATTTCGAGGTCACCCGGCTGTCGTGATGCCGTCGGGCCTCAGTCGCGGAAGACGTCCACTCGAGCGCCCAGAGCATTCAGCCGGTTGGGCAGATCTTCATAGCCGCGATTGATCACGTAGACGTCGCGCAGCACGCTGGTGCCCTTGGCCGCCAGTGCTGCCAGCAAGAGGCATACCGCAGGACGCAGCGCCGGGGGACAGACCAGTTCCTGGCCGCGCCAGCGAGTCGGTCCGGTGACCACGATGCGGTGCGGATCGAGCAATTGAACATCGGCGCCGAGCTTGTTCAGGTCGACCAAGTGAATGGCCCGGTTTTCGTAGACCCAGTCGTGGATCATGGTTCGACCCTCGGCGACGGCTGCGATCACGGCGAAGAACGGCAGATTGTCGATGTTCAGACCGGGGAACGGCATCGGATGGATCTTGTCGGTGGCCGCCCGCAACTGCGAGGGGTACACCGTGACGTCCACCAGCCGGGTTTGTCCGTTCTCCGCGCGATACTCCGGAGTGAGCTCGTAGCGCAATCCCATCTCGGCCAGGATCGCCAGCTCCACATCGAGGAACTCGATCGGCACCCGTTCGATGGTCAACTCCGAGCCGGTCACGATGGCGGCGGTCAGCAGACTCATTGCTTCGATCGGATCCTCCGACGGCGAGAAGGTGATGTCGGCCTCGATCCGGGACCGGCCATGCACCACCAAGGTGGTGGTACCGATGCCTTCGACGCTCACCCCGATGTCGTTGAGGAAGAAGCACAGATCTTGAACCATGTAGTTGCTGGAGGCGTTGCGAATCTCCGTGCGTCCCTCGTAGAGGGCTGCGGCCATCAGTACATTTTCGGTGACGGTGTCGCCGCGCTCAGTGAGGGTGACGCGGATTTCATCGGTGTCGACCGAAGCGACCTCGGCCCGATAGCTGCCTTTGGTGGTCTGCACGCTCAGCCCGAAATGGCGCAGTGCTTGTAGATGCGGGGTAACGGTGCGGGCGCCGAGATTGCAGCCGCCGGCATAGGGCAGTTCGAAGTGCTGTTCAGAGTGCAGCAGTGGGCCCAGGAACATGATGATTGAGCGGGTGCGCCGGGCGGCTTCGGCGTCAATGGTGTCCAGCTGAAGGTGGTCGGGACGAATCAGTTCCAGTTCGCTCTTGTCCGCTGACCAGGTGGCCTTCATTCCGATGCTGGTGAGCACCTCCAGAATGCGATTCACCTCTTCGATCTGGGCCACGCCGCGCAATACGGTGCGTCCGCGGTTCAGCAGTGAGGCACACAGCAGCGCCACGGCGGCATTTTTCGAGGAACGCACCGCGATGGAGCCATGCAGCGTCACGGGGCCATGCACTCGGAAGTTCAGCGGGCCGTTGCTGCCTGCTGACAGCAGCGGACTCTCCAAAGCCGTGGCGATCCTGTTGATCATCTCAAGGCTGAGATTCTGGCCGCCGGATTCGATGCGGCCGATAGCGCCTTGAGAGGTGCCCAACAGGCCCGCGAGCTCTTGTTGTGTCAGTCCTCTTTGTTTGCGTGCATCCCGAATCAGGGTGCCCACACTGCTGGGAAGAAGTTCGGTCACGGTTCGACGGTATCTCACATGAGAGATAAATGCACCCTTTGGGGTCGCCGTAGCGAAGACCTGCCCGCGGGGGAGCGGACGATTCTCGACGCGCCGGTCGCGTAGAGTGACCCTCATGACCGAAGAATTCGACGTGGTAGTGCTCGGTGCCGGCCCGGGCGGATATGTGGCGGCGATTCGTGCCGCGCAGCTCGGCAAGAAGGTCGCCATCATCGAGAAGCAGTGGTGGGGCGGGGTTTGCCTCAATGTGGGATGCATCCCGACCAAGGCCCTGTTGCGAAATGCCGAGCTGGCTCACGTCGTCACCAAGGAAGCCGACACCTTCGGTATCGAGGGTGAGGTCACGTTCAACTACGGTGCGGCCTTCCGGCGCAGCCGCCAGGTGTCCGACCGCATGGTCAAGGGCGTCCACTTCCTGATGCGCAAGAACAAGATCACCGAGCTCAACGGCTGGGGAGCCTTCACCGGGCCCAAGTCCATCACCGTCACCGGTGAGGACGGCAGCCAGACCGAGGTGAGCTTCACCGACTGCATCATCGCGGTCGGGGCCACCACCAAGATGTTGCCGAACACGCAGGTGAGCGAGCGGGTCTACACCTATGAGCAGCAGATCCTGGCCGACGATCTGCCGAAGTCGATCATCATCTGTGGCGCCGGGGCTATCGGCACCGAGTTCGCCTATGTGCTCGCCAACTACGGCGTCCAGGTGACCATGGTGGAGTTCCTCGACCGCATCGTGCCCAATGAGGACGCCGAGATCTCCGCCGAGCTGACCAAGGCCTACAAGAAGCTCGGCATCACCATGTTGACCTCGACCAAGGTCGACTCGATCGAGGAACTCAACGGTGGGGTGCGCGTCCAGGTCAGCCCGGCCGATGGGGGAGAGGGCCAGGTTCTGGAGGCCGAGCGCGTCTTGCAGTCACTGGGTTTTGCGCCACGGATTCAGGGCTACGGCCTGGAGAACACCGGCGTACAGCTCACCGATCGCGGCGCGATCGCTGTCGACGACCACCTTCGCACCAACGTTCCTGGCATCTACGCCATCGGCGACGTGACGGCGAAATTGATGCTGGCCCACAATGCCGAGGCTCAGGGCGTTGTGGCCGCTGAAACCATCGCCGGGGTGGACACCATGCCGATCAACTACGTCATGGTGCCGCGGGCCACCTATTGCCAGCCGCAGATCGGTTCTTTCGGCTACACCGAGGCGCAGGCCAGGGACCTGGGTTACGACGTCAAGGTCGCCAAGTTCCCCTTCAGCGCCAACGGCAAGGCTCACGGCCTCGGCGATGCCACCGGCTTCGTGAAGATCGTGGCCGATGCCCGCTACAACGAACTGCTGGGGGCACACCTCATCGGACCGGATGTCTCGGAGCTGTTGCCCGAGCTGACCTTGGCCCAGTTGTGGGATCTCACTGCCGATGAGGTGGCGCGCAACATTCACGCCCACCCGAGCCTGTCGGAGGCCCTCAAGGAGGCTGTGGAAGGTATCGCCGGCCACATGATCAACCTCTAGCCACCCCGTTGCCGTGGTCTCGCAGCGGCGCAGTGCCGATCGCACCGAGATCGGGATCCTTGCGCTGACGAGGCGATTCGGCACCGAGTTGGGCGCCTTGGCGTTGGCCGGCGGGCGGGCTTGGATTCACCTGCTGCCACAGCTGTTGGCGCTGACGCTGCTGGGATGGTCCGCCTACTACGGCTCGGTATTGCTCAGCGCCCGGCTTGCCGTCTGGTCGGCGTGGCTGGTCATCGTAGGTCTGGCCCTCGGCGTCACGGCGCGGCTGGCCACGCTGGTGGTGTCGCTGCGCGTTGTCGCTGAACACCTCGGAGTGTCGACCTTGCTGCGAAGCCTCGCCAGCGATGAGCGCATCGACGATGATCGCGACCAGAGTCTGTCGCGCCTGCTGACCATCACCATGCTGCCGTTCCTGGCGGTGTACGCCTCCTTCGGTTACGTCAACTCCTTCGTCCAGGACCTCGCGATGATGAGCGTCACCAGCATTGGTCTGGCAACGCTGTTGCAGGATCTGAACCCCACCACCTCCACGGTGGCCATGGTCGCGGTGGGCGCGGTGATCGTTGGATTGTTCCTGGCCCGCCGAGGTTTGGACCGACTCCTCGATCGGCGCCGGACTGTCGTGCTCGGCATAGTGGCGGTCGTCATCGAAGCGAGTTTCTTGCTGATCGTCGCGCTGAGCGGGTTCCGGCTGGTGGAGGCATTCCAGCTGTGGTTGAACGATCGCGCCGTCCGCAGCTGGATCGACACCGCGATGCACACCCTCAGTCAGCTTCTTCGCATCGATCTGCCGGTGTTCTTCACAACGGTGTGGGAGATCTTCGTCGAGTCGGTGTGGCCGGTGCTGTGGGAGGTCATCAGTCAACCGTTGGCGTGGTTGGCGCTGACCGCATTGGTGTTCGGCTCGCGGGTGCTGTCACTGCAGGACCTGTGGACGCAGACACCGGAACAACAGTCCACGCCGAGCCGCTTGGCCCAGATCCGCGGCCAACTCGCTCAGGCGAGCGGACTGCGCCGCGCCGTGCTGCGCGTCCAGGGTGCTTTCTTCAGTGACGTCGACGACAAATACCTACCCACCTGGTGGGCGTTGAAGCTCGTGCTGCGTGCCGGCTGGCTTCCGCTGGCTGCTTTCGTGACTGCCTACAACCTGGTGCGTCTGTCCGGGGAGTGGGTCGAGGTCCAGGTGCTGCGGGCCATCGGTGGTGGCTCTTTCACCGAAGGGCTGCTGCTGGCCCCCGTGGTGGCGCTGATCCCCGACGTGGTGGTGCTCAGCGCACAACTGGCGCTGTTGGGGGCAGCCTTTGCCCGGGTGCTGCAGCAGCGCGAACGCTCCGACTCCCCGCGCACCGCAGCACCGGCGCCTGGGGATCGTCGTACCTCCGCAGCGGAGGTCGTCCTGGTCGCCGCGCTGCTGGCCGGGTTCACCGGTCTGTCATTGCTCGAGCCGAGTCAGTCCGCCCAGCAGCACACCGTCGCGGTGGGGACGCCATCGACACTGGACGGAAAGCTGGTGACGGTGAACAAGGTCCGCTATGGCGACTCATTGGCTTCGGCTTCGAATCCCGAGCTCGGACGATCGCGGCTGGCCTTCGTCGTCGTGACAGCCGCGGTGTACGCCCGCTCCGGGCCCGCGACCACGGTCGCGATGCAGCTGCACAACGGGTCCCGCCGCTATCACAGCGGCAGCTGGGGCTCTTTTGGTCTCAACGCCGAGCTGGGCTTCCAGCAGAGCGGGGATCTGGTCTTCGAGGTGGACCCCGCTGATCTCAACAGCCATCTGGAGGCCATCATGACTACGTCGGCCTTCGTGACGGGCTTCCATGATGAAGTGCACATCGAGCTGGGGATTCCGGATTCCGCCCCAACTCGGGTGGCTGGGCAGCAGGTGTTCGTCGTCGCCGCGCCCCCTAGGGAGGCGCCATGAGACGCTGGCTGTTGGTGGTGAGTTCGCTGGTGGTCGCGGTCGTGGTGGCCGGTTCGTGGGTGTGGTGGGTTTCGGCCCACCCGTTGCGACCGACGACACGGGTCGATGGAGGTTCGCTGGTGCTGACCGACGGCAGCCGCTACACGCTCACGTCACTGACCCGCGCGCGGTCGTTGATCGACCGATTCGGTGCCACGCTCACCCCGGTGGCGGGAGCAACCTTCGTGGTGGCGACGGTGGCCTACGACGCCACCTCCGTCGCGAATGCCGATACCTATAGTTGCCGACTGACCTTGTGGTCGGATCAGGCGCCGTGGAGTGCCGCCTATTACGCTGCGCCGCAACCGCAGCAGTCGGACTGCCGGGCCGGGTCGAGCGGAACGGTGGTCGCTGCTTTTGAGGTGCCGCAGCGCTACCTGGCTGAGGTGAACGGTGTGGGATTCAACGACGCCACCGGCGCGATCCGCGACGTGGTGCTCAACGCCACCGTGAACTGAGCGCCACTCAGCCGCGTCGCTCAGCCAGTTCAGTCACCGGTAAGGTCACCAGCCACGGCGGTACCGTGCTGTCGATATTCCAATGGCGTTGTCCACCGTCCAGTCCGAGCACCACATTGTCGGTGTATTCCATCTGTGCCACGGCCACCAGAATCTCCGGGCCGGGGACATAGGCATCGGCGAACTTCACCGGAACCGACATCGCCATGGTGGCGTTGCCGGGCGGAACGGAGGTTCGCAGCGGGTCGCCGTCCAGACGGAGCCCAGCACCATTCCACACCTCGACCTCACCGCTGCCGGGATCCTTCAGTGCGAAATGCCCATACTCGCCAGAGATCGGCGCCAGATCTTCGTCGTGCGGATTACGCACCGTGCCCAGCAGCACGATTTCCCAATACGGATCGGCATACGGACTAGTCACATGTTGCGCGGTGGCCTGCGACAGGGTGAAAACCAGGTCTTGGGAATTGAGTTCTTCGCCCGGGGCAGCAACCACATTTCGGTCACTGCGCTGAGTGAAACCACCCAGGCCCACTACCAGCGCCACCACCAGGGCGATCACGGCCCAGGGCCACCATCGCAGAATCCGGGCGACGGGCGCTGCTTTCATGGGGCCAATGTAGCTGTTCACGCAGCAGTAGCTCCAATGGGGGACAGCGCAATCGACACGGTTTCCCTTAGAGTCACATTCATGCTTTTTCGGTCCGATCGCGGCGCAACCAGCGCCGAATACGCCATTTTGGCCGCAGGCATTGCGGCAGTGATCGTCGTCGCAGTGACTGCGCTCGGCGGACAGACCCTGGCGTTGTTCCAACCGGTCACAGACTTCTTCACCAACCGCTGACGCTCGACAGCGCCACAGGGCATCGGCTGCGGTTCACAAGCGCGTCTTTCAGCGGATCAGGAGTGGTCCGATAAGGGACATTATGACATTCCGACGGAGAAGAGAGACTCCCCTCAGCTCGAGCTGACCGCCGCCACAATGGCACTGTGATGGTCGACCACAGCGGTGAAACAGAACCAGTCCCTGTCCAGGTACTGCGGGACGCCGGCGTCGAATTCCGCCTCCATGAGCATCCGGCAGCTCGCAACGCCGACGAACTTCACCTCACCGGACTCAGTCTCGAATACTCAGCCAAGACGCTGGCCTTCCTGTTGCCCGATGACAGAGTCCTTCTCGCTGCCATTCCGGGCGCGGCCCGGCTTCGCTATCCGCTCCTGGCGCGCGCTGTCGGCATGCCACGCTCGGCGCTGCGTCCGGCGCCCCCAGAACGGCTCTCAGCTTTGGGAATGACTCCCGGTGGCGTCACCATATTCACTCGCGATCGCCACGCCGTCGTGGCCGTTATTCACTCGCGATCGCCACGCCGTCGTGGCCGTTCATGCCGGCTTGCTAGAGCTTTCCAGAATTTACTGCGGCAGCGGCTGGGCCACCCTCACCATCGAACTGAGCCCTGACGCACTACGTGGTGCCGTTGCCGACCCCGTCATTGCCGACCTCTGCTCCCCTGGCCTTGCATAGTTAAGCCAAATAGCTTAACTTTGAGAAATGAAGCCTGAATCCTTCACTTTCGCGGTGATCGCCGACCAGATCTCCAGTCGCGAAACCACCGACGCAGTCCCCCAGGCGCTGGCCGCGCTGGCCCGTCTGGAGGTCGAGCTCCCGTTCGAGCGCACCGCCGGCGACGAGATCCAAGCCCTGATTGCCCACCCGCGGGCGGTCGTGGACTGCATTTTGCTACTCACTCGCCTCTCCGACTGGCGTATCGGCGTCGGTGTCGGCACAGTTCAGCAGCCACTCCCCTCCTCCACCCGAGCGGCGCGCGGCCCGGCCTACTTCGCCGCCCGCGACGCCGTCGCGGCTGCCCGGCGCCAGCCCACCGGATTCGCCCTGCGCCTTCCCGACACCGTCAGCGGCCCCGGCTACCGTGAACTCGACGATTCAGCCCAGGACGCCGAGACCGCCATCTGGCTGTGGCGGGGGCTAATCAGCCGACGCAGCCAAGAAGGGTGGGAATTGATGGATCTCCTCGACGCCGGACTCAGCAATGCCGAGGCGGCGCGCCGGCTCAACATCACCCCCTCGGCGGTGAGCCAACGGCTCTCTGCCGCCGCCCGCGAAGAAGGCCACCGCGGTGCCGCCCTGGCCACCCGGCTCCTCGGCCGCCTGCAGAGCTATCCCGAGCGGGAGACTTCATGAATCCCGCCTTGGCCGTCGCCCTCAAGGCCGTCGCGATCGCCGTGGCGGCGCTGATTGCTGTGCTTCCTGGCAGCCCCGTGGTCACCGCGGTTCTCAGCCGGGCCGGTGCGACAGCCCCCGAGTCGACCGACGCCGACCACCTGCGCGGCGGCCGCTGGATCGGCCGACTGGAACGCCTCGCTGTCTACGCAAGCCTGCTTGCCGGCTTTCCGGAAGGCATCGCCGTGGTGTTGGCGGTGAAGAGCCTGGCTCGCTATCCAGAACTCCGCGCCACCGATTCGGCAACCGCCGAGAAGTTCATCATCGGAACCCTCACCAGTGTCTTGTACTCCGCAGCCGTCGCCGGACTCACCCTGTGGCTGATCAGTCTGTGGTGACCACCGCACTCCACCGCGCCTGGAACGAGCTGTTGCCGGGGCACCGTGCACTCGGTGAAGACCTGTTGGAGCGCTGGTCACAGTCCTCGCGCTCCTACCACGGCGTGGAGCACCTCACCGAGTGCCTTGCCGCGCTGCGTTTCCTCGGTTCCTCGCACCGAACCGAGCATATGGCCTTGTGGTTTCATGACGCGGTACACACCAACACTCCCGGCACCGATGAACTGCGCAGCGCTGAACTCGCCGAGACGCTGCTGAGATCGATCCTGCCACCAGCAGAAGTCACCGAAGTCTCTCGGCTGATTCGACTCACCGTCGATCACGCACCGCTGGCGGGCGACACCAGTGGTGCCCGCGTCTGCGATGCCGATCTCGCCGTGCTGGCCGCTCCCCCGGCTCGCTACCTAGCCTCGGTAACCCAACTGCGTGCCGAGGCACCCACGTTGTCAGCGGACGAATGGGCCCAGGCGCGGCTGGCTCGCCTCGAGCAGCTGCTGGCCTCCGATCCGCTTTTCCACAGCCCGATTGCCCGCCGAGCGTGGACTTCCTCGGCCCTCTCAAACCTGCAGAATGAATTCCAACAACTGAAATCTCCTCGACACCGACCCTGATGCACAAAGTCCGCCCCATGAGGCAAGATGAACCCATGCGGGCGCGATTGGTACAGAGTTCTCTTCGACATTCGCTGCCTGCGCCATCCCACCGAAAGTGCCACCAATGACCGAACAGTTGCGGCTGGGTCTGGATATCGGCTCGACCACCGTGAAAGTCGTCATCCTCAGCGGCGATGAGGTCGTCTTCAGTGATTACCGACGCCACAATGCCGACGTCCGCGGGGAGTTGCGTCGATTGTTGGGTGACGTCAGCAAGAGCTATCCCGACACCCGGTTCCTGTGCTCGGTCACCGGCTCCGGCGGCGTTCAAGTCGCTGAGCTCATGGGAGTCGGCTTCGTTCAGGAAGTCATCGCCAGCACCGAAGCGGTTCAGCGATTCCTGCCGCAGTCGGACGTGGTCGTCGAACTCGGCGGTGAGGACGCCAAGATCACCTATCTGCACCCCGCCCCAGAACAGCGCATGAACGGCACCTGCGCGGGCGGCACCGGCGCCTTCATCGACCAGATGGCGACGCTGCTGCACACCGATGCCTCCGGACTGTCGGATCTGGCCGGACGCTTCCACAACCTCTACCCCATCGCCTCCCGCTGCGGGGTTTTCGCCAAATCCGATCTGCAGCCCCTCATCAACCAGGGCGCCTCGCATCCGGACCTCGCCGCCTCGGTGTTCCAGGCCGTGGCCCTCCAGACGATTTCGGGCCTGGCCGCCGGACGCCCCATTCGCGGCGACCTGGTCTTCCTCGGCGGCCCGCTGCACTTCCTGGCGGGCCTGCGTGACGCCTTCCGCCGCGCCCTGGACGGTCAGGTCACCAGTTTCACCACTCCGGCCAACGCTCAGCTATTTGTAGCGATCGGCGCCGCGTTGCTCGCCGGCGGCCATGCCCGCACCATTCCCGCCATGCTCGACGGTCTGCGCCGCGCCATTCCGTTGACGGTGGCCACCGAGACGATGCGTCCGCTGTTCGCCGATCAGGCCGAGCGCGACGAGTTCGTCACCCGACATCAGGCCACCGCTCTCCCCCGCTGCGAACTCACCGAGACGTCTAGTCCGCTCTACCTGGGAATCGACGCCGGTTCGACCACGATCAAGGCAGTCCTCATCGACGATCAGGATCGGGTCTGTTTCACCCACTACTCCTCCAACGGCGGTGACCCGGTCAGCGGAGCGGTACAGATCCTCAAGACCGTCTATTCACAGTTGCCGGCCGGTGCTTTCCTGGCCCGGGCCTGCGTCACCGGTTATGGCGAAGATCTCATCCGTACTGCCTTGCATCTGGACGACGGCGAAGTCGAGACCATGGCCCACTTCCGGGCCGCCGAGCGGGTCTGCCCTGGCGTGAACTCGGTCATCGACATCGGTGGCCAGGACATGAAGTACCTCAAGATTCGCCACGGCGCGGTGGATTCCATCGCCGTCAACGAGGCCTGCTCCTCTGGCTGCGGGTCATTCCTGCAGACCTTCGCTCAGACGATGGGCACCGACATCAGTTCGTTCGCCGCCTCAGCGGTGGGTGCTCAAGCGCCTGTTGATCTGGGAAGTCGCTGCACGGTCTTCATGAACTCCTCGGTCAAGCAGGCCCAGAAGGACGGCGCCGAGGTCGGCGACATCTCCGCCGGGTTGTCCTATTCAGTCGTACGTAACGCCTTGTACAAGGTGATCAAGCTCAAGGATGCCTCCCAACTCGGCGACAAGGTCGTTGTCCAAGGCGGCACCTTCCTCAATGATGCCGTGCTGCGCGCTTTCGAGCTCCTCACCGGCGCTCAGGTGGTGCGTCCGGATCTCGCCGGGTTGATGGGCGCCTACGGCGCTGCGCTGACTGCTTCAGCCCGTGACTTGGACAGCGGGCGCTCATCGGTGCTGGATGTGGCCGAACTCGATCAGTTCGACATGACCACCGAGCTTGAGACCTGCCGGCTGTGCCAGAACCACTGCCAGCTCACGGTGTCCACCTTCTCCGATGGCGTTCACCATGTGTCCGGGAACCGCTGCGAGCGTGGCGCCAGTGCCGTTGCAGGCAAGCCGAGTTCAGCCAAATCCAGCGTGCCGAACCTGTACGACTACAAATACCGCCGCGTTTTCGGCTACCGGCGGCTGACTGAGGCCCAGACGCGGCGCGGCGATATCGGCATCCCTCGGGTGCTGAACATGTACGAGAACTATCCGTTCTGGTTCACGGTGCTGACGTCGCTGGGCTTCCGAGTCGTGCTGTCCAAGCGCTCGGACCACCAGACCCTGACCAAGGGCGCAGAGTCGATCCCGTCGGAAAACGTCTGCTACCCCGCCAAGCTGAGCCACGGGCATATCGAGGACCTGCTGGAGCGCGGCGTGCGCACCATCTTCTACCCCTGTGTGCCCTACGAGCAGAATGCGACGCCCCAGGCCGACAACCACTTCAACTGTCCGGTGGTCGCGTTCTATCCGCAGGTGCTCGGTGCGAACGTGGACGGCTTGCGGGAGCCGGACGTCCGCTACTTGATGCCTTTCCTCAACCTCAACGAGCCCGACCATCTGCCCCGGCGTCTGGTCGAGACCTTCGCCGAGTTCGGGGTCACCGTCGCCGAGGCTCGCGAAGCAGTCGCGGCCGGCTACGCCGAGGACGCGCAGGTCAAGGCCGATATTCGCGCCGAAGGCCGCCGCGCCTTGGAGTGGTTGGCTGCCAACGGGCGCCGCGGCATCGTACTCGCCGGGCGGCCCTACCACGTCGACCCCGAAATCAACCACGGGATTCCGGAACTGATCACCGGGCTCGGCCTGGCAGTACTCACCGAGGACAGCGTGGTCGATCAGCCGCGAGTGCAACGACCGTTGCGAGTACGGGATCAATGGGCCTACCACACCCGGCTGTACGAGGCTGCCGCAGTCAGCCTGCAGCATCCCGAACTGGAGCTGGTGCAGCTCAATTCATTCGGATGTGGTGTGGATGCGGTGACCACCGATCAGGTTCAGGAGATCCTCGAGAACGGCGACAACGTGTACACCGTGCTCAAGATCGACGAGGTCTCCAATCTGGGGGCCGCGAGGATCCGGCTGCGGTCACTGCAGGCGGCCACCGATGAGCGCCAGCCGAGCACGGAGGTGGTCACCTACGCCGAGGATCTCGACCGCGCACCACGGGCGATCTTCACCGAGGAGGATCGTCAGCGCCACACCATCTACGCCCCGCAAATGGCGCCCATCCACTTCCGGCTGGTTTCGGCCGCCTTGCGCCGACTCGGCTACAACATCGAACTCCTCGAGCAGGCCAGCAACACCGACGTCGAGGTGGGTTTGAAGTACGTCAACAACGACGCCTGTTACCCCGCCATCATGGTGATCGGCCAGCTCATCAACACCTTCGTCAATGGCGGTGGTGATCCCAACAACTCCAGCGTCATGATCACCCAAACCGGCGGCATGTGCCGGGCTACCAACTATGCCGGCATGCTACGCAAAGGCTTGGCCGACGCCGGCCTCAGCCAGGTTCCCGTCATCGCCGTCAGCGTGCAGGGGCTGGAGGAGAATCCCGGTTTCAAGATCACGCCAAGTCTGGTCCACAAGGGTATTCAGGCACTCGTTCTGGGCGACCTGCTGCAAACGGTGTTGCTGCGGGTGCGGCCCTACGAGGAAGTGCCCGGCAGTGCCGACGAGCTGTATCGACGCTGGGACACCATCTGTTCGGAGTTCTTCACCCATGACAAGTTCAGCCCTACCTTGGGCCGACGCGTCGGGTACCACTGGCTGATTACCTCGATCGTGCGCGAGTTCGACGACCTGCCGTTGATGAACATCCCGCGCAAGCCGCGTATCGGGCTGGTCGGCGAAATCCTGGTGAAGTTCCATCCCGATGCCAACAACAACGCTGTCGGAGTGATCGAGTCCGAGGGCTGCGAAGCTGTGCTGCCGGGCCTTGTGGAGTTCTTCGGTCAAGCGCTCTACACCGGCGACTGGCGCTGGGAGAACCTGGGTATCGGTAAGAAATCCCGCCTCACGCTCAAGCTGGTGTTGTGGCTGATCGAGCAGTATCAGGATCCAGTGAATCGGGCCTTGGCGCGCAGTGACGGCAAGTTCCTACCGCAGTCCAGCCTGGACCACATGGCCAAGCGGGCCGAGCGGATCATCTCGCTGGGTACCCAAGCCGGTGAGGGCTGGCTGCTCACCGCTGAAATGATGGAACTGATCGAGACCGGCACCCCGAACATCATCTGCGCACAGCCGTTCGCATGCCTGCCCAACCATGTTGTCGGTAAGGGGATGTTCGCCGAACTGCGGCGGCAGTACCCCAACGCCAACATCGCCTCTATCGACTATGATCCCGGTGCTAGTGAGGTCAACCAGCTCAACCGCATCAAGTTGGTGGTGGCGACGGCCTTCAAGAATGCCGCAGGGAGCACCACGCTGCCGCTGGTCGAGGCCGAGGCGGACGCCGGTCCACCGCCAGTGCTGCTCCAAGTGAGGCCGCTGGGCTGAAGACGGCGAAGCACCAGCATCCGCAGCGAGGGTCTCAGCTCTCGAAAGGCGAAGCGTCCCCGGCGCCGTAGCGAAGGATCTGTGGTTCCTCCCCGCTCAGGTCGACCACTGTGGTGGGGTCGGCACCGCAGACACCGCAGTCGACGATCGCATCGACCAGGGCACCCACTTCGGAGTCAACGACCCAACCCTCGGTCAATGGCTCCTCAGCCCCGGGCAGCATCAGCGTCGAGGACATCAGCGGTTCGCCCATGGTGCGCAGCAACGCCAGCGCGGCCTGGTGGTCAGGTAGGCGAACACCAACCGTCTTCTTCTTGGGATGAAGCATCGCCTTGGGAGCTTCCTTCGTTGCCGACAAGATGAACGTGTATGGTCCGGGCGTGGCTGCTTTCACGGCCCGAAACACGTCGTTGTTCATCTCCACGTACTGCCCCAACTGAGCGAACTCGCTGCAGACCAAGGTGAAGTGATGACGATCAGTGAGCTGGCGGATAGTGCGAATCCGGTCCAGCCCCTCCCGATTGCCGAGGTGGCAGCCCAGCGCGTAGCCGGAGTCGGTGGGATAGGCGACCAAGGCGCCCGCGGCCACCATTTCGGCCAACTGCGCCAATGCTCGTGGCTGCGGATCTTTGGGGTGAACGTCGAAATAGCGAGCCATCCAGCAACCATAGTCGCTGAGGCGACTTCAGCACCCCCTAGGCTGCATCCATGCCGATCTTGTCAGTACCCCTAGCGGAGTTGCGCGAACGGAGCAGCCTCAAATGGCGCGCCTTCGATGAGGACGTGCTCCCCATGTGGGTCGCCGAGATGGATGTCCAGCTGCCGCCACAGGTCCGCCAGGTGGTTCTCGACGCGGTGAACCGGGGCGACACCGGCTATCCGCACGGCACCGCCTACGCCAAGGCGTTCGCCGACATGGCCGCCGAGCGCTGGCAGCTCCATCTGGACGCCGCCACCCAAGTGGTCCGCGCCGGAGATGTCATGAACTCGGTGCTGGCGCTCCTCCAAGCCACGACCTCGCCCGGCGGTGCGGTCGTGATCAACCCGCCGGTCTATCCGCCCTTCCGCAAGGTCGTGGCCGGGTACGGACGGCAACTCCTCGAAGTGCCACTGACGCCTGCGGGGCGCCTGGACCTGCCTGCCCTGGCAGCCGCGTTCCACGGCGAGGTTCGGCCGCAGGCGTACCTGCTGTGTTCCCCGCACAACCCCACCGGGACGGTACACACCGCCGCGGAGCTCACCGAGGTGATGACCCTGGCCAATGAGGCTGGCGTCCAGGTGATCAGTGATGAGATCCACGCCCGCTTGGTCGAGGCCGACACCGACTTCGTCCCGCTGATAGCGGTCCCCGGCGGCGAGCACGCACTGACGGCAACGTCGGCAGGGAAGGCGTGGAATCTGGCGGGTTTCAAGGCCGGACTGATCCTTGCCGGCACATCGGCCACACCGCGACTTGCCGACATCGCACCGCTGGCGCTCGAGGCCGGCGGGCACCTGGCCAGTCTTGCTCACACCGCCGCGTTGCAGCATGCGCAAGCGTGGTTGGATGAGTTGAACACCGAAATTGCGGCGAACAAGCGCCTGTTGGCCAGCGAGCTGGAACGCCAGCTCCCCCAGCTCAGCTATCAGCCCTCTGCAGCGACCTACCTCGCCTGGCTGGATTGCACGGCGCTGAATCTGCCGGATCCCGCACGACACTTCCGACGCCGCGGCAGAGTCGCCTTCTCGGCGGGGGCGCATTTCGCACCCAGCCACAGCAACTGGGTACGCATCAATCTGGCGTGCTCCCCCGATCTGGTGGTCGAGGCGGTCAGCCGCATGGCGGTCAGCCTGTAGTTCTCAGCGATCCGCGGTCAATAGTGAACGGGCCGACCCCTCGCCGACCACCTCACCGATCCCGATCAGGCTCAGTACTGCAGTGGGCGTCCGCATCCGGGTGGTGACCACCACCGCGTTGTCGACCACCTTCACCGAACCCGAGACCGCCGCGTCCTGATCCACAACCCGCCGTGCAGCTGTCAGAGCGACCCGCGCACCATCCTGGCCCCCGGAGAGCCGATCCGCGGCCGCTGCGTCGCTCCCGGCGCGAGCAGCCGAGGCGGCAACCCGCTCGGCGTGCCGTGCTGCAGCTGCCTGGGCACCGCCGTCCACGACGAGACCGATCATTACCAGCAGCGCGGGCAGCAGGATCACCAGGAATGGCGACAACGAAAGCCCTCTTTGATCCCGCACGCGATCCCCTCTCCTCAGGTTGGCCCTATTGTGCCCATGCCGAAACGTTCCAAACCAAGGTCATCCACAAGGAAGCCAGATTCCGGTCGGTAAGCTCAACCCTGGTTCTGCCCCAGCATCGATTGGATCTGCACAATGGTCAGCAAAGTCGCCCTCCTCACTGCCGGTGGATTCGCCCCCTGCCTGTCTTCGGCCATTGGCGGACTCATCGAGCGCTACACCGAAGTCGCACCTGAGGTCGAGATCATCGGCTACCGCAACGGCTATCAGGGACTCCTTACCGGAGACTTCGTGACAGTGACCGATGAGGTTCGCGCCCAAGCTCACCTGCTGCACGAGTTCGGTGGTTCGCCGTTGGGCAACTCGCGCGTCAAGCTCACCAATGCCGCCGATCTCGTCAAGCGCGGTCTGGTCGCCGAAGGGGACGACCCGCTGAAGGTCGCTGCAGACCAGTTGGTCGCCGACGGAGTAGACGTCCTGCACACCATCGGTGGGGACGACACCAACACCACCGCAGCCGACCTGGCCGCCTACCTGGCCAAGCACGACTATGGCCTTACGGTGGTCGGGCTGCCCAAGACCATCGACAACGACATCGTTCCGATCCGGCAGTCACTGGGTGCCGACACTGCGGCGGAGATGGGTGCTCGATTCGCCAAGAACGTTATGGCCGAACACAACGCCGGCACCCGCATCCTGATCATCCACGAAGTCATGGGCCGCAACTGCGGCTGGCTCACTGCGGCCACCGCGCGGAAGTATCACGAATGGACCGACGGCGTTGACTGGCTGCCCGAGATCGGGTTGTCCAAGCTGGCCTGGGATGTGCACGCGGTCTTCGTGCCGGAGGCCATCATCGACATCGAGGAAGAAGCGGCCCGGTTGCGCACCGTCATGGACGAGGTCGGCTGCGTCAACATCTTCCTTTCCGAAGGCGCTGGCATCGCCGACATCGTTGCCGAGATGGAGAGCAAGGGCGAGGAGGTCGCCCGCGATGCCTTCGGCCATATCCGCCTGGAGCGAATCAACCCTGGCCAGTGGTTCGGCAAGCAGTTCGCCGAGATGTTGGATGCCCAAAAGGTGTTGGTGCAGAAGTCCGGCTACTACTCCCGCTCGGCCGCGGCCAACGCCTTCGACCGTGCGCTGATCAAGTCCATGGTCGATCTCGGCGTCGATTCGGCGCTGGCCGGTAACCCCGGTGTCGTGGGCCACGACGAGGAGAACGGCGATGTGCTGTCGGTCATCGCCTTCGACCGGATCGCCGGTGGCAAGCCATTCGACATCACCGAGGACTGGTATGTGAAGTTGCTCGCCACGATCGGCCAGCCTAAGCCGGTGGCAGCACCGGCCGCGGAGCACTGAGCGTCGCGGCAGTGACGGCCTCCTGTAAAGCCGCCACCAAGCCTTCGACCGCGCGGTGTGAAGCCACCAGCAACGGTTCATCCCAGTTCGTGTCTGTGATGACCCTGATGACGAACTCTCCGGTCACAGAGCCTTCGGGATACCAACCGACATCGATGAGTACGCCGTTGCCGAACCGGACCTGAGCCAGATCCTCTTTCAGCCCTTCCCGTTGTTGCGATAGCGGTGTGAGTGGATCCAAGAAGTCAAGATCCCAGAACTCGACCTCACCGGTTTCCCAATCGATGTGCTCGGCACGCATGGACGCCGCCGTCTCACGCTTCGCTGCCCGACAGGAACATCTCCAGTCGATCCATGGCTTCGCTGATCTCCGCGGTCTGACCGCAGAAACTCAAACGCATGGTGCGATGTCCGTTGATCGGATCGAAGTCGACGCCGGGTGCCAGCGCGACTCCGGTGGCGGACAGCACCTGGGCACACCAATCCTGGGAGTCATCACACAGGTGGCTGATATCGCAGTACAGGTAGAAGGCGCCGTCCGGCGGGGCAAAATCGGTGATACCCAGGCGCGGCAGGCGCTCCAACAGCAGCTCTCGGTTAGCCGCATAGCGGGCCACGTGGGAATCCAATTCCACCCGGGACGCTTCGCTGAAGGCGGCCACCGCCGCGGTTTGGGAGATGGCTGGCGCGCAGATCGCCAGATTTGATTGCAGGTTCTCCACCGGCGTCCGCAGCTCCGGGGGCACCAGCAGCCAGCCGAGCCGCCACCCGGTCATGGAGTGGTACTTACTGACCGAGCCCACCACAATCGACGCCGATCCGAACTCCCGGGCCGAGACGCACCGCCTGCCGAAGCTGATGCCGTGGTAGATCTCATCGCTGATCAGGCGACAGCTATGCTCGACGCACCAGTCACTGACCGCAGCCAACTCCTGAGGATCGATGATCGTGCCGGTGGGATTGGACGGCGATGCCAACACCAGGCCGTCGGGCACCTCTTTCAGCGCGTCCAGCATCGCGACGGTGGGCTGAAATCGATTGCCGACCTCGCCGGGCAGATCGACGATCTCCACTCCCAAGCCGTGCAGGGTGTTGCGGTAGGCCGGATAGCCCGGCCGCACCATGGCGACTTGGGCGCCGGCATCAAAAGCCGCCAAGGCGGCCAACAAGAAACCGCCGGAGGAGCCTGTGGTGATCACGACTTCGGCAGCGTCCACGGTCAGTCCATAGCGGCGGCCGTATTCTGCGGCGATCACCTGTCGTAGCTCCGCGATGCCGTTGGTCACCGTGTAGCCCAACACCTCAGTGCTCACTGCCGCAGCGGCTCGCTGCCTGACTGGCTCGGGGGCCGGCGTGGCCGGTTGGCCCACGAACAGGCCGATCATGTCGCCATGACTGGTCTGCCTGGCGGTGGCAGCCTTGGCAACCTCCATGACATGGAAGGGTTCGACGCGGCTGCGCTGCGACGCTTCCATCAGGAGCGCTTCCGAGCGAAGACCCGTCCGGCAACCGCGGCGATCAGCGCCCCCAAGCCCAGCCCGGTCGCCGCCCCGATGCCATAGCCGGTGGCAAGCCCGACGCCCATCGACTTCTGGGCGACCTCGCTGGAGACATACAACTCCCCCGGCTTGTTCTCCACCGGCTCGGGATCGGGTTCTGGCTGGGGTTCTGGGTGCGGCGCCGGCACCGTGGCCGTAGCCAGCCAGGCCGCCACGTACAGGATCAGCGTCGCGAACAGATTCAAGAACAGCATCGTGACCACCAGCGGAATGGAGATGGTCGCAGCGAGGCTACGAGAGAACGCCTGAATCAGGTAGCCAGCCAGCAATTGCAGCACGATCAGTCCCACAGCGCCGATGAATGCGCCGATCCACATCAATTTGGTGGGCACCGCTGTCAGCGCAAACCACCGGAACATCCACCAGAACAGCAGCGTCGCCAGAGCCAGCGAGAGCAGTCCGGTGACGGTTCGGGCCAGCAAGGTCCAGCCAGGACTGCCCACCACCCCCAGGATCGCTCCGAGCTGCTCACCGAAGGTGGTGGTGGCGACCGTCGCCGTCCAGATCAGTCCGACGCCGAGAAACAACAGCAGCAGCGCGCCGAAGTTCGCCAATAGATCCAGCGGCAACGGTAGAGATTTGGGCGGGTTGTCGTAGTCCTCCCGCATCAGAGCCCGGACCGCCCGCTTCAGGTTGCCCATCCAGTTGGCACCCGACCAGAACGAGATCGCCAGTCCGACCAAGCCAATGGCGGCCCAGTTGCTGAGCGAACTGCTCACGATGGCGAGCATGGTCTGCCCCAGGTCGCCGTAGGCGCTCAGATTGCTGTTCAGCCAATCCTCCAGGGAGGTGAGGTAATCGGGGTAGAACACCGTCAGCGCCAAACCCAGCCCGGAGAAGGCCAGCATCAGGATGGGAACCAGGGACAGCACGGAGAAGTAGGCGATTGCCGCCGCGAACTGGCTACCGCCGCGGACGGTGAATCGGTCGATCGTCCGCAAGAGGTGTGCGATCAACGGCCGTTGGGAGAAGCGCTCCCACCATTCCACCAATGCTGTCACCTCCAGGCTCACTCCGTCTCGTAGTCGGCGACCGGCCCGCAACTGCACACCAGGTTTCGGTCCCCGTAGACACCGTCGATCCGGGCCACCGGCGGCCAGTACTTGTCCTGTCCCCCGTTGGCTATCGGCCCGGGTCGATGTCCGGCCGGGAAAGCGGCCAGGTCTCGACTGTAGGGATGTGTCCATTCGTCCGCCACCACCCGGGTCGCCGGGTGAGGCGCGTTGTGAAGCGGATTATCGTCTGACGGCCACGCTCCCTGCGTGACCTGGTCGATCTCGCCACGAATGGAGATCATGGCATCGCAGAATCGATCCAGTTCGCTCAGCGGTTCGGATTCGGTGGGTTCGATCATCAAGGTCCCTGCCACCGGGAAACTCATCGTCGGAGCATGGAACCCGTAGTCGATCAGGCGTTTGGCAACATCGTCGACGCTAACCGAGCTCTCCTTGGTCAGGGCGCGCAGATCGATGATGCACTCGTGAGCCACCAGACCGTCGGCACCGCTGTACAGGACCGGGAAATGCTGATTCAGCCGAGTCGCCACATAGTTCGCCGCCAAGATGGCGCCAGCCGCCGATTGACGCAAGCCTTCGGCCCCCATCAAGGCGATATAGGCCCACGAGATGGGAAGCACGCCCGCCGAACCGAAGGGTGCGGCGCTCACCGGACCGTAGGAGGTCTGCGGACCGGCCGCAGGGTTCAACGGATGGTTCGGCAGGTACGGGGCCAGGTGCGACTTCACCGCGACCGGCCCCACTCCGGGCCCGCCACCACCGTGCGGGATGGCGAAAGTCTTGTGCAGATTGAAGTGGCTGACATCGGCACCGATGCGTCCGGGCCGAACCAGACCGAGCATGGCGTTGAAATTCGCTCCGTCGATGTAAACCTGACCGCCGGCCTGGTGAACCGACTCGCAGATCTGAGTCACGGTGTCTTCGAAGACACCGTGCGTGGAGGGATAGGTGATCATGACCGCGGCCAACTGTTGGGCGTGCTGGGCAATCTTCGCCCGCAGATCGTCCAGATCGACAGAGCCGTCGGCGGCGGTCGCGACCACGACGACCTTCAAACCCGCCAGAGCGGCGGACGCAGCATTGGTGCCGTGCGCCGAGGCCGGAATCAGGCAGATCACCCGATCGTGGTCGCCGTTGGCGATATGCCACGACCTGATGGCCATCAGGCCAGCGAACTCACCTTGACTACCGGCGTTGGGCTGCAGGCTGACCTCGTCGTAGCCGGAGATCTCGGCCAGCCACGCACCCAACTCGGTGATCAACTCCTGGTAGCCCTGTGCATCCTCGGCGGGAACAAAGGGATGCACCTGTGCGAAACCCGGGTAGCTGATCGGTTCCATCGCCGCAGCCGGATTCAGCTTCATCGTGCACGAGCCCAGCGGAATCATGCCTCGGTCCAGCGCGAAGTCTCGGTCGGCCAGCGAGCGAAGGTAGCGCATGAAGGCGGTCTCGGAGTGGTAGGTGGAGAAGATCGGGTGGCGCAGATAGTCCACCTCGCGCAGTTCGTCCGGAAGTCCGCCGACGCACTCATCGGTGGGGGCAGGCACTCCGAAGGCTGCGCACACCGCAGCCAAGTCCTCCTCGGTAGTGCCCTCCCCGACTGAGACGCCGACGGTGTCGGCATTCACCAGGCGCAACTGGATACCGGCCGCCCGGGCTTTGGCCACGACCTCGGCAGCACCGCCGGGCACGCTGACGGTCAGTGTGTCGAAGAAGTCCACGGCGGCCACCGCGAAGCGCGTCGTCACAGCAGCGGCCAATCGGCGGGTGTTGATGCTGATCTGGCCGGCGATATCGGCCAAGCCTTGGGGTCCGTGATGGACGGCATACAGCGCCGATACCACCGCCAGCAGCACTTGGGCGGTGCAGATATTGGAGGTGGCCTTCTCCCGGCGGATGTGTTGCTCCCGGGTCTGCAGCGCCAGGCGGTAGGCGGGCACGCCGTCGGCATCCTTGCTCAGACCTACGATACGTCCGGGTAGTTGGCGCTCCAGGCCTGCGCGCGCGGCCAGGAAACCTGCGTGCGGGCCGCCGTAGAACAGAGGCACGCCGAATCGCTGGGCAGATCCGACCGCAATGTCGGCACCCCACTGTGCGGCCGAGCCGATGAGGGTCAGCGCCAACAGATCGACGGCCACAATGAACTGGCCGCCACCGTCATGGGCGATCTGCGCCAATCGGCGCAGTTCATCGGCGCGAGGCAGAGTTCCGTCGGCCGCAGGAACCTGCACCACCGTCGCGAAGGGCGTCTGCTGCCGTACGGCTTCGATGAGGGCGATCTCCGTGGTGTCGTCGTCGCGGAGTTCGCCACCGCCTGCCACCACTACCCGCAGGCCGAGCGCGGACGCTCGGGTTCGCAGCACAGCGAGGCTCTGCGGCAGGATGCCGGCATCAACCACCACCACGTCGTTGCCTCGAGAGACTCGATAGGCCATGGCCACGGCCTCGGCCACTGCTGTCGCCTCGTCCAGCAGGCTCGATCCGGCGATCGGCAGTCCGGTGAGATCACTGATCATGGTTTGGAAAGCGGCCAGTACCTCCAGACGTCCCTGGCTGATTTCGGGCTGGTAAGGGGTGTAGGCGGTGTACCAGGCCGGGTTTTCCAGCACCAGGCGACGGATCGCCGGCGGCGTCACCGTCTGGGAATAGCCCAGGCCGATCATGGCGGTGCCCGGATAATTCCGGGCGGCAAGCTCAGTCAGCCGAGCCTGCACCTGCGCTTCGGAGCGCGGCGGGTCCAGCTGGAGCGGATCGGTCAGGCGCAACGGCGCCGGAATGGCGGCGTCCAGAAGGTCGTCGATGGTGTCATAGCCCACAACGCGAAGCATGTGCTCGCGGTCAGCATCGTCGGGGCCCAGGTGGCGTGTTGTGAAGTCAGTCATGGCAAGGCCAAACCTATCGCCCCGAGGGCGAAGCCGCCGTCACGACCGGCGGTGCAGGCTCAGCCCGCGGCGCGGGCGCGGCGTCGACGGCTCAATTCATCGTCGGAGGTCTGCGCCGGATGCTCATCGGCGCGCTCAGCGGGCAGTTCCTGCAAGGTGCCCTCGATGTCGCGCCAGACACCGCCGAGCGCGATCCCGAACATCCCCTGTCCCCCGCGTAGCAGGTCGACGACCTGATCGTCGGAGGTGCACTCGTACACCGAGATGCCATCACTCATCAAGGTGACCTGGGTGAGGTCCTCAACACCGCGGGCGCGGAGATGCTCGATGGCGGTCCGAATCTGCTGCAACGAGATGCCGGCGTCGATCAACCGCTTGATGACTTTCAGAATCAGCAGGTCCCGGAAGCTGTATAGCCGCTGCGTCCCCGACCCGCCGGCGGTGCGGATCTCAGGAACGACCAGTCCGGTGCGCGCCCAGTAGTCCAACTGGCGGTAACTGATGTCTGCGGCGCGGCAGGCAACCGGTCCGCGGAATCCGAGATCTTCGGGCAGCGGCGAGAAGTCCCCTTCGAACAGCAACTCCTGCTCGGCATGAAGACTGCCCGGATGAGTCTCGGGAGCATTCATCGGTCGACCCCTTCTTCGGACGCGTGAATCACGTCGGTGCGATTAAGACGGTAATCCGCCGCCATCAGCGTGGTCAACGACACGCCGCGGGCTCGAGGTCAGCACTGCAGACTCTGAAGTCGAGCCTCAGGGTTTGTCCTCACCGGTGAAGTCGTCGGGGGTGACCGAATCCAAGAACTCCAAGAACCGCTCAACCTCGTCCTCTGCCTGCTCGGGAGCCGGCTGCGATGCGGCTTCAGCGGCGACGCCCCACTCAGCCAGCACCTCATCCCGACAGCGGATCGGCCGGCCGGCGCGCATCGCCAGAGCTATGGCGTCGCTGGCGCGGGCGGGAAGCTTGCGATCGGCGAAAACCAAGTGGGCGTAGAAGTGCCCCTCGTCGCATTCGATGATGTCCGCCGATTCGAACTCGCTGCTGCTCAGCTGTTCCAGCAGCGTAGCCGCCAGATCGTGAATCGAGGGTCGCAGCTCGTCGGGATCCTCAGTCACTTCCAGAATCGCCGAAGCTCCCCCGTGGGTCATCCAGATCGGAAGCAGCCGACCTGATCCGCCGACCTCGGCTAACACCACGACCGGTGGAGTGTCATCGGTGGCCACCCGGATCTCAGCGACCTTCATCTCGATCACGGCCGGTGTCCTATTGCGTCAGCTGCGATCGCATGATTGCGGCGTGGGCGTGCAGCACCAACTGCATCACTTCTGCAGGCAGTGCGCGGGCGGCGGGGTTACGCCGCAGGTGCGGCGCGATGGCTTGCTCGATCAGGCCAACCTCTCGCTCGGCAGCCTGCTTCACCACTCTGAGGTGCCGGGCGTCCATACCGTAGGCGGCCAGCTTGCGGGCCACCACCGCGACGGTGAGGGCATCGCGTCCGTAGTAGATCGTGCCGCGGCGCGGCACCACGAGCTGATGCTTCTCCAACTCGGTCAGTGCTGCCTCGGTCAGTCCGCTGACCTCCAACAGTTCACGCCGGGTAACGCGAATCGCCCGCCTGGGGGGACGCGGGTGCGGAGTCAGGCTCTCGGCCTGATCAACCACCTCCGCGGCCGCGCTCGGAGCTGCACTGGGCAAGGCGGGCATGCTCTCGCCGCGGTCCATCAGATCCAGGTTGTCGCGGATGACTTTCAACGGCAGATAGTGATTCTTCTGCATATTGAGGATGTAGCGCAGCCGCTCGATATCGGATTCGGCATAGCGCCGGTATCCCGATGGCGCCCGCTCGGGAGAGATCAACCCCTCTGCTTCCAGGAATCGGATCTTGGAGATGGAGATGTCGTCGAACTCCGGCTTCAACACGGCCAGTACTTGGCCGATGCTGCGCAGTCCCAGAGCCATCGCTATTCGCCCCGAATCATTCCTGCCCGGGGAAGAACACCATGCGGAACTTTCCCACCTGGACCTCATCGCCGCGGCGCAATGCGACGGCGCCATCGATGAGGTCTCCGTTGACGTAGGTGCCGTTCAGGCTGTTTTCGTCGGCGATGGAGAACTGTCCGTTCTCCCGAGTGATTCGGGCGTGGTGTCGCGATACTGTCACATCATCCAAGAAGACATCGCTGTCGGGGTGACGTCCGGCTGTGGCCACGTCCCCGTCAATCAGGTACCGCGCACCGGATTGCCCGCCGCGCAACACCAGCAGCAGAGCCGAACCGACCGGCAGCGCTTCGACCGCGGCGGCGTCTTCGGCGTCGAGTTCTTCGGGATCGAACTCCTCGATCACCGGGGAGATGACTCGAGTGGTGTCACCGGTGTGCTTGGCGAGATTATGGCCACATTGAGGACAGAAATTCGCGTCTTCCAGCAGTTCGTGGCCGCAAGCGGGACAGGTCTTCATTCACAGCCACCTTTCAGATGTGGCCCGCAGCAGCAAACCGCCGGGCACTGGTCCAGATTGACCTTCACCCTATCCCGAGACCAGTTCGCTGTACGCGTCCGCGCTGAGAAGTTGCGCAACCTGATCAGGATCGGCAACGTCCAGTTCGAACAACCAGCCCTCACCGTAGGGATCGGAGTTGATGGTCTCGGGGGAATCAGTCAGCGCCTCGTTGACGGCGGTAATCACACCAGCAACCGGGGTATAGACGCCCGAGACGTCCTTGGTCGACTCGACTTCGGCGCAGGCGTCGTCAGCGGCGACTTCCTCGCCGACTTGCGGCAACGACACAAAGACCACGTCACCGAGTTCGGAGGCCGCATAGCTGGTGATGCCCACTCGAATGGCATTTCCGGCGCCGCGCCGGACCCACTCATGCTTGCTGGTGTACAGCAGATCGTCTGGGAACAACGTGATACTCCTTGTTGGCGACCCCGGGATTCGAGGTTGAGTTCATCAGCGATACCCTACCTGCCTTTGGTGCCCTCGCCGCGATCAGGCGCGCGCGGGTCCGGGGTGATCACTGGCTCGAGCCGGTGCTTTCGCCGCCCGCCGGAATCTCTCGGGGAAACCGGCGAATCACTTCGGCGCCCTGTCCCAGATAGAGCAGACCCGACCACCAGTAGAGCGCGGCTCCCCAGATGGCGCATGCCCAGCCGACAACCTTGGCCATCTCGGCCCAGAAGCCGGTACCTCCGTTGCCCAACAGCACCAGGGGGAAGGCGTAGAGCAGCGCGAAGGTCGCTGCCTTGCCGAGGAAATGCACCGGCAGACTGGAGAATCCGCGACGTCGCAACGCGGGCCAGATCGTCGTCGCCATCACCACATCCCTGGCGGCGAGCAATGCCACCAGCCACCACGGCACCATGTCGCGCATGGCAAGTCCGATCAAGGTGGCCAGGATGTAGAGCCGGTCGGCCAGCGGATCCAGTACCTGTCCCAACCGGGAGCGCTGGTGCCATCGCCGCGCCAACTGACCGTCCAACCAGTCGGTGGCGCCGCCGATCGCCAACACCGCCACCGCCCACAGATCGGCCTCGCGGGCGAGCAACAACCACAAGAAGATCGGGATGCCCGCCAAGCGAATGAAGCTGAGCACGTTCGGGACCGTCAACACCCGATCGGTGTCGTAGGGCTCAGCGCTCATGAGCATCAGCCTAGCGAGCCGTCGAAATGGGTCCGCCAGGCTGTACTGAGCAGCTCCTGGGTCTGACCGAGCAACTGCGGAATGGCGCGGGTCTGGGCGATCACCGGCAGGAAGTTCGCGTCACCGGCCCAACGCGGCACGACATGCTGGTGCAGGTGGGCAGCGATACCAGCGCCGGCGACGGCACCCTGATTGATGCCCAAGTTGAAGCCGTCCGGCGCCGACACTTCACGCAACACCGTCATGGCAACGGCGGCGAGCGCGCCGATCTCGTCGCGCTCGTCCGCGGTCGCCTCAGTCCAGTCCGCGATGTGGCGGTAGGGACAGATCAAGACATGACCCGGCGAGTACGGAAAGAGGTTCAGCACCACGTAGGCGTTCTCGCCGCGGTGCACGATCAAGCCTTCGGCATCGTCCAGACCCGGTGCGCGACAAAACGGGCAGGCCTGTTCCGAGGCATCGACCGGCTTGGCTTCACCAGAGATGTAGGCCATTCGGTGCGGTGTCCACAGCCGTTCGAAGGCGTCGGGAACGCCGACGAAGCTGTTGGCGTCTTCAGGAAGAGGGGTGGGTGTGATCATGGTGGTCACTGTCGCGGTGGCCGCGTGGCGGTCACCAACTCCTCGATCGCTGCATCCACCGACACGCCATTGTTCTGGCTGCCGTCGCGGTAACGGAAGCTCACCGCACCTGCGGACACATCGGTCTCGCCTGCGATCAACATGAACGGAACCTTCTGGGTCTGAGCGTTGCGGATCTTCTTTCCGAAGCGGTCGTCACTGGTATCCACCGACACCCGGACGCCGGCTGCGGTGAGCCGGTTGGCGACGTCGCGCAGGTATCCCTCGAACTCCTCGGCCACCGGGATGCAGACCACCTGAACCGGGGCAAGCCAGGCCGGGAACGCACCTGCATAATGCTCGGTGAGCACGCCGATGAACCGCTCGATCGATCCGAATTTCGCCGAGTGGATCATCACCGGCTCGGCAGGATGTCCGTCGGGACCGGTGTAGGTCAGGCCGAACCGGGACGGCTGGTTGAAGTCGTACTGGATTGTCGACATCTGCCACGACCGTCCGATGGCATCTTTGGCCTGCACCGAGATCTTCGGGCCGTAGTAGGCCGCTCCCCCGGGGTCGGGTACCAACTCCAGCCCGGAGTCGCGTCCGACTTGCTCCAGAACTGCAGTCGCCTTCTCCCACTGTTCATCGGAACCGATGAACTTGGTGGATTTTGCACCCTCGGTATCGCGGGTCGACAACTCCAGGTAGTACTCGGTCAGTCCGAAGTCATCGAGGAGCCCGGTGATGAAGTTCAAGAGGTGTTTGACCTCGTCAGCGGCCTGATCAGCCATCACATAAGAGTGCGAGTCATCCTGGGTGATCATGCGAACCCGAGTGAGCCCCTGCAACACCCCGGATTTCTCATTGCGGTACACGGTGCCGAACTCGAAAAAGCGCAGCGGAAGCTCTCGGTAGGAGCGTCCCCGCGAGGCGAAGATCAGGTTATGCATGGGGCAGTTCATAGCCTTCAGGTAGTAGGCCTGCCCGTCGTCGTCCATGGGTGGGAACATGCCATCGGCGTAGTACGGCAAGTGCCCCGAGGTATGGAACAGCCCCTCCTTGGAGATGTGCGGAGTGCTCACGTAGTCGAAGCCGGCCTTCAGATGGGCAGCCCGAACGTAGTCCTCCATGACGCGTCGGATCACCCCGCCTTTGGGGTGGAACACCGGCAGCCCCGCGCCCAACTCCTCCGGGAAGCTGAACAGATCCAGTTCGGCGCCCAGCTTGCGGTGATCGCGACGGGCGGCCTCAGCCAGTCGAGTCTGATAGTCCACCAGAGCTTCCTTTGTGGGCCACGCGGTGCCGTACAGACGCTGCAATTGGGCATTGGCCTGATCGCCGCGCCAATAGGCTGCCGAACTGCGAGTGATGGCGAACGCCCTCAAGTAGGACGTATCGGGCACGTGCGGCCCGCGACACAAGTCCCGCCAAGCCACGGAGCCGTCAGGGCGCACATTGTCATAGATGGTCAGCCCACCGGCGCCCACCTCGACCGCTGCACCTTCTGTGGCTTCGGCGTTGCCCTTCAGACCAATCAACTCCAGCTTGTAGGGCTCGGCTGCCAGCTCGGTGCGCGCAGCATCATCGCTGACATCGCGGCGCACGAAACGTTGCTTCTCCTTCACAATCCGAGTCATGGTCTTCTGGATGGCCTTGTAGTCCTCGGGGGTGAAGGGTGTCTCCACGTCGAAGTCGTAGTAGAAGCCATCGGTGATGGGGGGCCCGATACCAAGCTTCGCGTCAACAAACAGCGACTGGACGGCCTGAGCGGCGACGTGGGCGCAGGAGTGCCGAATGATGTTCAGACCGTCGGCACTGTCGATCAGCACCGGCTCCACGACATCACCAGCATGCAATTCTGCGGCGAGATCGACCAGTTGCCCATTCACCCGAGCCGCCACCACTGTCTTGTCCGTCGCAAACAGCTCAGCAGCCGTCGTGCCGAGGGCCACCGACATCGAGGCGGTGGTCGAGCGCTGATCTTGCACGGTGATTTCTACGGACACGGAAGTGGTTCCCTTCTCTACGGCCTCCTAGTCTGCCGCACCCTGCGATGGCTTGGCGCCACCCTGGCCGCTGAGGGCACTCCGAGTTCGAACGGCCCACCGGCCCCGGCGCCGTTGGTCGCGCACTGCTCAGGCCGCGTCGACCAGGCCGCGCTCCCGAGCCAGACTCACCGCGACGAGCCGGTCGTGGACACCCATCTTCTCGTAGATGTTGCCCAAGTGTTTGTGAATGGTCCGCGGCGACAGCTCCAGTCGGGCGGCCATCGACGTGGCAAGCAGCCCATGGGAAAGCAGTTGCAGCACTTCGAGCTCACGCTCGGTCAAGCCGAATTCTCGGGCGGACTGCCGTCGCGCTTGAGCGCGCAGCCATCGCTCACTGGTCGCCACGACCTGCGCGAGCATCAATCGCAGTGCCGGCAACACCTCTTCGCCGAAACTGATGTCCTCAGCAGAGAAGCCGCGACGACGGGAGATCGCGACGACGCGCTGGGTATCGGTCGGCACAGCTCCAGGCAGCGGTGTCGGCGCCAACAGCAGCACCTGGCCGACGCCCGAAACCTGCCGGATCAGCGGTTCAGGTGTGTCCTGGGGCAAACCGTCACGCTGCAGGGCAGTCAACAGCCGCTCAGCTGCTTCGGAGTCGGGATGGCCGCCGATCATCACCGGATCCATGGTCGACCGCACCGCAATCCAGACCGCAGCATCGCCTCCGGTGGCGCGTACCAGCGACTGACAGATGGCATCACCTGCGGTCTTGTCTGCGCGCAACGACTCGGCCACGGCAGCGATCAACTCCACGACCTCATGCGCGCGTTCACCTTGGTCCACGATCCTCCTGGGGGTCGGTCATTCCTAGAGTGACACGAACTCCCACGTGTAACCGATGGCTAACTCAATGGCGGTGGCAAACGTACTGAGCGGTCTTTGAGACCACCGCGGGAGAGCGATGTCGGGCTGGTTTTGCGACCAGTCGTGCGACTGGGTTAAGGTTGCCTTCGCATTTCGCGCTGCTGCGTGGAAAGCAACGCGGACGTGGCTCAGTTGGTAGAGCATCACCTTGCCAAGGTGAGGGTCGCGGGTTCGAATCCCGTCGTCCGCTCGGAGAAGGTCTCACACACTCGAAGACGAGACCGGCTCTCGCCGGTGGAGTGGCCGAGAGGCGAGGCAACGGACTGCAAATCCGTCTACACGGGTTCAAATCCCGTCTCCACCTCGGGCGGCTGGCGCAGCGGTAGCGCGCTTCCCTGACACGGAAGAGGTCACTGGTTCGATCCCAGTGTCGCCCACGACCATCGGACGCGACCACACGTCCGCTTGGCCGGTCGAAAGTTGGTCTCGGCACCGGCTAGGGTAGGTCCCCGCAGGGGCGATTGGCGCAGTGGTAGCGCGCTTCGTTCACACCGAAGAGGTCACTGGTTCGAACCCAGTATCGCCCACTCGTTAGCTCCCTGATCACCGATTCCGGCCCTCATCAACCCGCGCTTGGCGCTGCCCTGATCGGTGTGCGCCAGACTCCGCGGAACTACGCCTTGTGGCGGCCCGGGGACCATTGACATACTTCACGCAGCACGCGGCATGCCGAATGCAGGGGTCCAGCGAGTCTCATTTTTCAAGAGGTTCCATCTCACATAGCGGACGGCAATCGTGCTGTGAGCGCACTTTGCAGCAGGAAGTAACACAGGTGAAACGTCAAACGTCCAGAGTGTGGACTCTGATCTCAGTATGCAGTCACTCAAATTGCATCACGGGCACCGCACCATGAGAATTGTATTAACAAGGCTTACCCGCTGAGCCCGGCCCCCTGAATGGAGGAAGGCAGCACGATGACCGCTCCAGCCCTCGTTATGGTCACCACTGGAAGTTCCGATCCCTCGGTGGGCCGCCTTGCCCACGAACTTCGCGAAGGCTTGCGAACCCTACGCCCCGAGATTCCGGCCTACTGCGCTTTCCTCCAACACAATCCGCCCTCATTGACCCAGGTGTTCGAGCAGATCGCCGCCAGCGGCACTCAGGACGTGGCTCTGGTGCCGATGCAAGTCACTCACGCCACCCAGGGTTCGGCCCCACTGGAAGAGATCACCAAGCGCGCCCAAGCCCGTTTCCCCAACCTTCGTTTCGCGTTGGGGCGTCCGTTGGGACCCGAACTCAATCTGCTCACCATCCTCGACCAGCGGCTGCGCAGTGCCCTCAGCCAGGCTCGTTGCCTCGAACTGGATGGCCTGGTGCTCTCCGCGCCCTGCGCCGGCGATGTGCGCGGCAGCGCTCTGTTGGCCCGCCGCGCCCGACAGTGGTCGACGCATCACCATCTGCCCTGCCTGACCGCTGTTGCCGATGACAGCGGCCCCTCGGTTGCGCAGGCCATCATGGGATTGCGCACCCAAGGACGTCGTCACATCGCGGTCGGCTCGTTCTTCCTCGCCGCTGACGAGGACTACCAGGCTCAATCCGACTTGGCCTACCGATTCGGTGCTGTCGCAGTCAGCGAACCCATCGGCGCCGCGCGTGAGGTCATGGATCTTGTGCTGGCTCGCTACGCCTTCGCGGCCATGGACCTGCTCGACTTCGACATCGCTGAAGAGGTGCCGCAGGAAGACGACGCACCGCAGCTCCACGTGATCAGCGCCTGATCTGCACTGTCCCTGACGCGTTAATCAGGATTCAGCCACCCGCTGACGCTCCACCGCCACGTCGTAGTCTGCGGTCGGCCAACCCAGGTTCATCCCCGCGAGAGTCTCGCGCAGCAGTTCCGCAACGGCCCAGTTGCGATACCACTTCCGATCCGCGGGAATCACATGCCATGGCGCTGCGTCGGTATTGCACCGCTCCAACACGGCCGCGTAGGCCTCCTGATAGGCCGGCCATTTGGATCGAGCATCCACGTCCGACGGGTTGTACTTCCAGTACTTCGACGCATCGTCCAATCGTGCCAGCAGCCGCTTCTTCTGCTCCTCGAAGGACACATTCAGCATGCACTTGATGAGGGTGGTGCCGCTGTCGACCAGGCGCTGTTCAAAACGGTTGATCTCGTCGTAACGCTTCTCCCAGACTTCCATCGGGACCAACTGATCGACCCGGACCACCAGCACGTCCTCGTAGTGGGATCGATCGAAGACGCCGATCTTGCCCGCTTCCGGTAGGACTTTGCGGATTCGCCACAGGTAGTGGTGGCGGCGCTCCTCGGCGGTGGGCGCCTTGAACGACGCCAGGGCGACCCCCTGCGGATCCACCAAGCCCATTGCGTGACGAACCACTCCCCCTTTGCCGGAGGTATCCATGCCCTGCAGCACTACCAGGACACTCGGCGCACTCGTCGGATCGGTCCGTCCAGCCGCGAAGAGCCGCTCCTGCAGCTCTGACAACTCGGCGCCGAGCGCCTCGGTGCGCTGCGCTGCGTCCTTCTTGCCCTGGCCCGGATACCCCGGTATCGCCGCAGGGTCCAAATCGGCCATCGTCACGGGTCCCTGCGGCACCCGCAGCAACGTCGACAAGGGGGCAGTCGGCGACTGCTCGGTCTTCTTCTTGGCGCTCATGGCCACAAGTCTGACGCAGCCGACCGCCGAACGCAGGCAGAACCGCCCGCCCGTGGTATTGCTACTGCTCTGGGCACGACCCCGAGCCGCTCCCGCCTAAGCTTGTTGCAAGGTCAGTCAAGGAGGAACAGCTCGTGGAGCCCACAGTGATCAAGACCCCAGAACAGTGGCGGGCCCAACTCGATGCGCTGGAGTACCGGGTTTTGCGCGAAGCCGCCACCGAGGCACCCTTCACCGGAAAGTACACCGACCACCACGGGGTGGGGACCTACCGATGCCGCGCTTGCGGAGCCAAGCTCTTCCGCAGCGAGCACAAGTTCGACTCTCACTGCGGGTGGCCGTCCTTCTACACCGCCGCCGCCGGCGATCGGGTGCGGTTACTCACCGACACCAGCCTGCCCGGGCCCGCGCGCACCGAAGTGCGCTGCGCACGTTGCGACTCTCATTTGGGCCACGTCTTCAGCGGCGAAGGCTACGACACCCCCACCGATCAGCGGTGGTGCATCAATTCGGTGTGCCTGGACTTCGAGCCCGACCCCGAGTAGTGCTTCCGGCGCGCCAGCGCCATGCACGCCGCACCGGAGGTTACCCTCATTCGGTGGACGCAGGTCGGGAGCAGGTGGCACCGAAGCTGTTCGCCGAAGTCGTGCGGATCATGCTCGCCAGAACGTGGCGCCCTGAGTTCAGCGTTGATGAGATTCCCGCTCCTCAGAAGATCGCCCCGTTCGCAGCAGCGATCAGTGCCGATGTGGTCATCGGTGAGGACGACTTGGGCAGCGGCCGTCTGGTGTTATTGCATGATCCGGCGGGAAGTGCCTCCTGGGATGGCGATTTCCGCTGTGTGAGTTTCGTGCGCGCGGATATCGACCCGGAAATGGTGACCGATCCGCTGCTCACCGAAGTGGGCTGGTCTTGGCTCCTCGAGGCCCTGGATCGCGAGCACGCCGACTATCGCGCTCCCAGTGGCACCGTGACGGCGGTGTCGAGTCAATCCTTCGGCGGTATCGCCGAGGAAGGTGCGCGCGCCGAGGTCGAACTGCGCGCATCTTGGACCCCCATCATTCAAACCCCAGCCGACGCCGAAGCGCACCTGGAAGCCTGGGCGCAGTTGCTGGGTGTGGCCGCCGGTCTCCCTCCGCTGCCCGACGGTGTGGTGCCGATCGCGCCCCGGCGGACAGGAGGATGGTCGGTGTGAGCACCGAAGCAGAAGAAACCCCCGCCGAGCTGCCTGTTCTGCAGTCCCCCGCCGATGGCGTTCCCGCCGTCGTCGATACTCCCGAGGCTCTTGCCGCGACGCGCAGCGCCCTGCGAGCAGGCACGGGCCCGCTGGCGATCGACACCGAGCGGGCCCAGGGCTATCGATATTCCGCCAAGGCCTACCTGATCCAACTGCGGCGCACCGGATCGGGGACCCACCTCATCGATCCGGTGGCCTTCGAAGGCAGCGCCGCTCGCTCCGACTTCTCGGCATTCGCTGACGAGTTGGCCGACGCGGAGTGGATTCTGCACGCGGCGAGTCAGGATCTCCCTTGCCTGGCCGAGGTGCAGTTCCTACCACAGTCCCTGTTCGACTCCGAGTTGGCCGCGCGCCTGCTCAATCTGCCCCATGTGAACCTCAGTGGTCTGATGGAAACCGCTTTGGGCGTTTCCTTGGCCAAGGAACACTCGGCAGCAGATTGGTCGCGCCGCCCCATCCCTGAGGATTGGCTCAACTACGCCGCACTCGATGTCGAGCGCCTGATCGAATTGCGCGAGTGGCTCCTCGATCGGCTCGCCGAGGCGGAGAAACTGGAATGGGCCCGGCAGGAGTTCGCCTATCTCGCCGCCCACGCCGCCGATGAGCCCCGGGCGCGGGTCGATCCGTGGCGTCGCACCACCGGCCTACACACCCTGCGCACCCCTCGGGCGCTAGCTGCGGTCCGCGAGCTCTGGCTGGCCCGCGAGAAGCTGGCTCAGGACTTGGATCGTGCTCCCGGGCGAGTGGTTCCTGACCGTGCCATCACCGAGTTGGTCGCGCGGCTCGACACCGAACCCACCAAACGCCTGGGACGCAGCGAACTGCGCCAGGTTCGAGCCTTCAATAACCGCGTCGCGGCTCGCTACGAGTCGCTGTGGTTGAGTGCGCTGACCCGAGCCGCCGAGCTGTCCGCCCACGAGCTGCCGCCACGGCATCTGGCTCCCGACGGCCCGCCCCAGCCGCGTTCCTGGGAACGCCGTTGGCCGCGTTCTTTCGAGCGTTTCTACCGGATTCGACCCGCGCTGGCTGATTTCGCCGAGAGCCTCAATGTGCCTGCGGAGAACCTGCTGTCACCGGACCATCTGCGCCGCCTGCTCTGGGATTCACCCGACAGTCAGGACGAAGCGCAGATCGATGCGCGGCTGCAGGAACTGGGCACCCGGCCCTGGCAGCGTGAGCTCGTGGTGCCTGTTATCGCTCAGTACTGGTCAGCGGAGTGACGCTCTCGCCTGCAGCGATCTGCTCGGTGGCGTAGCGCGCCAGGTCTTGGGCAGTGAGCCCCTGCTCGACGAGCAGTTCTTCGCGTGATCCTTGGGGTAGGTAGCCGGGTTGCACACCGAACTCGCGGAACCGGCTGGTGATGCCTGCGATCCGGGCTTCTTGGCTGATCCGCGCTCCCAGACCGCCGACGACTTCGCCGTCCTCGATGCTAATCACCAGTTCGTGTGCGGCGACCAATTCCAGCAGGTCCCTCGACACCGGCAGCGCCCACACCGGGTCGACCACAGTGGCACCGATTCCCTGCTGATCCAGGCGCTTTCCGACCTCCACGGCCGTTCCGCACAGCTGACCGAAGCCGATGACCAGCACCCGAGGCTTCGCGCTCTGACACAGGATGTCGACATCGCCATGACGTGCCTTCGTCGGCAGCGGCTCTGGAAGCGTCTCCTTGGAGTATCGAATCACCGTCGGTGCGTCATCGATGGCCACGGCCAACCGCAGCGCTTCAGTCAGCCGCTGTTCATCGCGGGGAGCGGTGAGTTTCAGGTTCGGTACCAGTCCCAACAGCGAGCTATCCCACACTCCGTGATGGCTGGCACCGTCAGGCCCGGTGATGCCGGCGCGGTCCAAGACGAAGGTGACACCGAGTCGGTGCAGGCCGACATCCATCAGAACCTGATCGAAGGCACGGTTGAGGAAGGTTGCGTAGACCGCTACCACCGGGTGCAGGTCTCCGGTGGCCATGCCAGCGGCTGCGGTCACCGCGTGCTGCTCGGCGATCCCGACGTCGAAGACTCGATCGGGGAACAGCTTGGCGAAACGCCCCAATCCGGTGGGGTGCAGCATCGCCGCGGTGACAGCGACCACCGAATCGTCGGTGGCGCCGATCCGAGCGAGTTCGTCGCCGAACGCATCGGTCCAGGTGCGCCCTCGACACACCAGCGGCTCGCCGGTATCGCTGTCGATCACGCCGACGGCGTGGAAGCGGTCCTGTTCGTTCTCCTCTGCAGCTCGGAAGCCGCGACCTTTTTCGGTGATGCAATGCACCAGCACCGGGCCCTCGAACTGCTTGGCCTGATGCAATGCCAGCTCCATCGCCGCGATGTCGTGGCCGTTGATCGGACCGACGTACTTCAACCCCAGATCGGAGAACATGCCCTGGGGCACCAGCACGTCCTTCACACCGGTCTTCAAGCCGTGCATGAGCCCGTAGATCATGGGCCCGATCACCGGAGTAGCCCTGAGCCGCTCTTTGATCGTGCGCAGCAGGCGTTCATAGCGGCGGTCGGTTCGAATTGCCGACAGCTGCTGGCCTAGGCCCGACAACTGAGTTGCCAAGCCGCCCACGGTTGGGGTGTAGGAGCGGCCATTGTCGTTGACCACGATGACCAGACGCTCGTCCTCGCCCACGGAGATATTGTTCAATCCCTCCCAGGCCATGCCGCCGGTCAGCGCACCGTCGCCGATGACCGCGACCACCCAGCGCTGCTCGCCGCGCAACCGGTAGGCCTTGGCGAGCCCATCAGCCCAGGACAGCGAGGTCGAGGCGTGGGAGTTCTCCACCCAGTCATGTGGCGACTCGGTGCGGCTGGGATACCCCGAAAGCCCGTGACGCTGGCGAAGAGTGGGAAACCGGCTCTGCCGTCCGGTCAGGATCTTGTGAACGTAGCTCTGATGGCCGGTGTCGAAGATGATGGCGTCGTCGGGCGACTCGAAAACCCGATGGACCGCGATGGTGAGTTCAACAACTCCCAGGTTCGGGCCCAGATGGCCTCCGGTGCGACTGACGTTGTCGATCAGAAAAGTCCGGATCTCCTCGCACAGCCGGTCCAGTTGGTCTGCAGTGAGCCCCTGCAGATCTGCTGGTCCTGTGATCTCATTCAGCAAAGCCACTTGCCGAGTCTACGTCACCGGTGGGTAGCTGCAGGGCTCACCCGCCGACGTACCACCACACCAGGGCGGACACCGCGGCCGCCGCCAACAGGATCAAGCCGCCCCGCTGCCAGCTTCGAAACTCCGGACCTCTGTCCCAGTCCGCGCTCAGTAAGGCCGCCGCGGCCGGTGTCAGCACCGCCGAGGTCCACCACCACCACTGGTCCAGTGCATCAGTGGCCAGCCACAGGCCGGCGAACGACCACATGGTGACGATGAGCCACCAGTCCAGCTTGAGCAGCAACGCCACTGGAATGAGTCCGATCAAGAAGGCGAAAAGTGCGATCCAGATCGCCCAACCCAGTTTGCAGTCCCCGACGGAGGCGACGGCGGCATCGGCGCACAATGCGATCGACAGGCTGGCATTCGAGATCACCACAGCCACGCCGGCGACCACGAAGGCCGCCAGGCTGGCCAGGTAGGTCCAGGCAACCCGAGCCGAGACCGGCATCACAGCGAAATCGCTGCGAGAGACCGTCGCCGTGCGCGCCTGCCGCCTGGACACGTACCCGACGTCCTACTTGGCCAACAGCGAACGCAACACGTATTGCATGATGCCACCGTGTCGGTAGTAGTCAGCCTCACCTGGCGTATCGATGCGCACGATGGCGTCGAACACGACCGGTTCGCCCTCGCCCGTGGCTTCCACTCGGACCGTGGCCGGTGTGGTGCCGTCGTTGAGTTCGGTGACGCCGGTGATCGAGAACGTCTCGGTACCGGTCAGGCCCAGGCTGTCAGCATTCTGTCCGGCCGGGAACTGCAGCGGCAGCACGCCCATCCCGATGAGGTTCGAACGGTGAATCCGCTCGTAGCTTTCGGCGATGACGACCTTGACCCCCAGCAGCGTGGTGCCCTTTGCGGCCCAGTCCCGCGACGATCCCGAGCCATACTCCTTGCCTGCCAGCACCACCAGCGGGATGCCTGCTTTGGCGTAGTTCTCGGCGGCGTCGTAGGCGTAGACCACCGGGCCGTCGGGCTGGGTGAAGTCGCGAGTGAAGCCGCCTTCGGTGCCCGGTGCCACCTGGTTGCGCAGGCGAATGTTGGCGAAGGTACCTCGGATCATCACCTCGTGATTGCCGCGTCGGCTACCCAGGCTGTTGAAATCCTTGCGCTCAACGCCGTGCCCGGTGAGGTACTGACCGGCAGGAGTTTCGGGCTTGATGGAGCCGGCCGGCGAGATGTGGTCGGTGGTGACCGAGTCACCCAACTTCATGAACACCCGCGCCCCTGTGACGTCGGCGACCGGAGCCGGAGTGGGCGGCATGCCGTCGAAGTACGGGGCCCGCTGAATGTAGGTGGACGCGCCGTCCCAGGCGAACAGATTGCCTTCGGGGGTGGGCAGGTTCTGCCAGCGAGAGTCGCCGGCGAACACGTCGGCGTATCGCTTGGCGAACATGTCTGCGCTGATCGAGGAGGTGACGACCTTCTCGATCTCCTCGGTGGTCGGCCACACGTCGGCCAGGTACACCGCCTGACCGTTGGTGCCGGTTCCCAGCGGTTCAGTGGCGAGGTCGATATTCATGGTTCCAGCCAGGGCGTAGGCGATGACCAGCGGCGGGGATGCCAGGTAGTTCATCTTCACGTCGGGGCTGATGCGACCCTCGAAGTTCCGGTTGCCGGACAGCACTGCGGTCACCGCGAGGTTGTTGTCGTTGATCGCAGCCGACACTTCCGGGATCAGCGGCCCGGTGTTGCCGATGCAGGTCACACAGCCATAGCCCACGGTCTCAAAGCCCAGGGCGTTGAGATCGGCCTGCAACCCGGAGCGCTCGAAGTAGTCAGTGACCACCTGGGAGCCGGGCGCCACCGTGGTTTTGACCCACGGCTTGGGCATCAAGCCCAGATCGTGGGCCTTCTTGGCCACCAGCGCTGCGCCGATCATGACCGAAGGGTTGGAGGTGTTGGTGCAGGAAGTGATCGAAGCCACGGTGACAGCGCCGTTACCCAACTCAAAGCTGCGTCCATCGGGCAGCGTCACCGCGACAGTGCGCGAGGGATCGTCGGTGTAGGAGCCGATCACCTCTTCGTACTTCTCCTTGCTGGCCGACAACTCGATGCGATCCTGGGGACGCTTCGGGCCTGCGATGCTGGGCACCACGGTGGCCAGGTCCAGTTCGAGCTTCTCGGAGTATCGCGGTTCGGCCGCAGGATCCAGCCACAGGCCCTGCGCTTTGGCGTAGGCCTCAACCAGGTCGATCTGTTCCTCGTCGCGACCTGTCATGCGCAGGTAGTCCAGCGTCTTGTCGTCCAACGGGAACACGGCGATCGTGGAGCCGTATTCAGGGCTCATGTTGCCGATGGTGGCGCGGTTGGCCAGCGGGATCTCCGAGACCCCCGGCCCGTAGAACTCCACGAACTTGCCGACCACGCCGTGCTGACGCAGCATCTCGGTGATGGTGAGCACCAGGTCGGTGGCAGTCACACCGTCGTTGAGCTTGCCGGAGAGCTTGAAGCCGACCACCCGCGGGATCAGCATCGAGATGGGCTGGCCCAGCATGGCCGCCTCGGCCTCGATTCCGCCCACGCCCCAGCCCACGACGCCCAGGCCGTTCACCATGGTGGTGTGGGAGTCGGTGCCGACACAGGTGTCGGGGTAGGCCTGCAGGACGCCGTCCTTGGCGCGAGCGAACACCACGCGGGCCAGGTTCTCGATGTTCACCTGGTGCACGATGCCGGTGCCCGGTGGCACCACCTTGAACTCGTCGAAAGCGGTTTGGGCCCAACGCAGCAGCTTGTAGCGCTCCTCATTGCGCTGGTACTCCACGTCCACGTTGAGGTTGAGCGCCTCCGGAGTGCCGAAGTACTCAGCGATCACGGAGTGGTCGATGACGAGTTCGGCCGGAGCCAACGGATTGACCTTGGCTGGATCGCCGCCGAGATCAGCGACGGCCTGGCGCATGGTGGCGAGGTCGACGACACAGGCCACGCCAGTGAAGTCCTGCATGATCACCCGCGCGGGGGTGAACTGGATCTCTTTGTTCGGCTCAGCGCTGGGATCCCAAGCGCCAAGGGCTGCGATGTCGTCGGCGGTGATGTTCGCGCCGTCCTCGTTACGCAGCAAGTTCTCCAACAGCACCTTCAGGCTGAACGGCAGCGTTGCCGAGCCTTCCACGGCATCCGTGCGGAAGATCTGGTAGCTCTGCTCCCCCACCACCAGGTCGTCAGATGCGTGATAGCTGTCGATGCTCATGGGGCCTCCCGTTTGCCTCCGAAATATCTCGATATCAAGATATTACCCGACTAGATGATCCGAGACTAGCTTGCCCACGCCGGTATCGACGACCATGGGACGACATTACGCATACCGGCTCGACGTCGACCACGAGGCCCCCCGCCAGCTGCCGCCGCTGGTGCCGTCTGTGCTAGTCACTCGGGTTTCAAGAGGGCAACGCACTCCACATGATGAGTCAGCGGAAACAGATCGAAAGCCTGCACCGTCTCGGTGCGGTAGCCCAGTTCAGCAGCCAACCGCAGGTCGCGTCCGAGCGCGGCTGGATCACAGGCGACATAGGCGACGGCTCGCGGCCGTCGGGCCAGCACGGCGGTGAGCACCGCCCCTCCGGCACCGGTCCGCGGCGGATCCAACACCACCAGATCCAGGACTTGTGGAAGGCGATCGGCCACTGTGGCCACGTCGCCGGCAAGGAAGCTTCCCTGTGGCACATTGCGCCGGGCCAATTCCACGGCGGTCCGGTCGGCCTCGATGCCCAGCACAGTGACGCCGTGATCGGAGAGGGCACCAGCGAAGAGCCCCACACCGCAGTAAAGATCCGCAGCCACCTCGCCAGACCGCGGCCGCAGGCCCTCCAACACCGCATCGGTCAACACCTGAGGTGCTGCTACATGCGCCTGCCAGAAACCGTCGGCGGCAACCTCGAAGGGCCTCCCGGAGACGGTCTCACGAACACTTTGAGTCGAACCGGCTGCCACGAAGACTGTGCCGCTGCCGGCGTCCGCCGCGATCAGCTCGGTGCCTGCCGACCAAGGCGGCGGGGTTGCGATCGACTCCACAGCCAAGCGGCAGCCTTCCGCTGGCAGGGGCACAATGTCGCCGGACCGATGGGCTCGCAGCCCGGCTCGCCCGCTCTCGTCGTAGTGGTAGCGCATCCGGCTTCGCCAGCCGAAGGGAGTCGGTGACACCGCTATCACTTCTCCGGTGAACTCCAGGCCCGCCAGATGCTTGAGTTGTTCGGCCACGATCTGGCGTTTGAGTTCACGAACCCGCGATACCTCAAGGTGCTGGAAGTCACAGCCGCCACAGTGTCCCGCCACCGGACATGGTGGAGTCACCCGATACTCCCCGGCGGTTCGCACCGCGATCGTCTCGGCGCGGGCGTAACGACGATTCACCTCGGTGATCCGGACGTCGACGACCTCTCCGGTGTCGCAGCCGCGCACGAAGATCACCTGGCCGTCGTGACGTGCCACAAAATGGCCGCCATGGGCCACCGCTGTGATGTCGATCTCAGTCAGCACATCGCCGACGCTCAAACTCATTCCTTGCGTTCCGGATCGATGTAGTCGCCCAACCGCACCTGACCGCGACCTGGACGCCGCCAAGCGGCCGCGGTATGGCGTTCAGCGCGATGCTGGGCATACTTCGAGGACGCCAACTGGTAGGGCACCGAAGTGACCATCACTCCCTGCATGAAGTTCAGGCGAGTACGCACGATCAGGCCGGTCTGGTTGTGCAGCAACTGCTCCCACCAATGGCCCACGATGTACTCAGGGATGTACACACACACCACGTCGCGCGGATTGTCCGAGCGAATTCCGCGAACGTAGTTGATGAACGGGCCGGTCACCTCCCGATATGGGGAGGCAATCACCTTCAGTGCCAGATCCAAGCCCTGCTCGTCCCACTGCTGCACGATCCGTTTGGTCTCGGCATCGTCGACCGAGACCAACACCGCTTCGATGGTGCTGGCGCGCGTGGCACGTGCGAAGTTGACCGCCCGCATGGTGGGTTTGTTGATCTCCTGCACCAGGATCACGGCCCGTACCCGGCTGGGCAACAGTCGGGCATCAGCCGGTCCCACCGCCGTCTCGACGGCAACCTTGCGATAGTGCTGCTGGATGGCACGCATCAGCAGGAAGACGACGACCATCGCTATCACCGCAAGGTAGGCCCCGTAGATGAACTTCGAGGCCAGCACGATGATCAGCACAATCCCGGTTCCGGTCAGACCCACCGTATTGATCACGCGGGAGCGCTTCATCTTCGACCGCAACTTCGGATCCTTCTCGGTCTTCAGGTGGCGGGTCCAGTGTCGAGTCATCCCGAACTGGCTGACCGTGAACGACACGAACACACCCACGACGTAGAGCTGGATCAATGCGGTCACGTTGGCGTTGAATGCCAGCACCAGTGCGATGGCCGCCCCAGCGAGCACCAGGATGCCGTTGGAATAAGCCAGTCGGTCGCCGCGGGTGTGGAGCATGCGCGGCAGGAAGCCGTCGCGAGCCAGGATCGATCCCAACACCGGGAATCCGTTGAAGGCGGTGTTGGCCGCCAGGAACAGGATCACCATGGTGGCGGTGATCACGAAGTAGAAGCCGATCGGGAATTGGTCGAAGACCGTATGGCCCAACTGCCCCATCACCGTCTCGTGGGCGACGTCAGCGGGCACCCCGTTCTGTTCGAAGTGAGAGTTGCCGTCCGGATCGATCATCTTCAGATCGGTCAGATTCGACAGCCAGATGATGCCGCCGAACATGGTGATCGCCACCGCACCCAGCAACGCCAACGTGGTGGCGGCATTCCGGCTCTTGGGCTCACGAAAGGCAGGCACTCCGTTGGAGATCGCCTCCACACCGGTCAGGGCCGCTGAACCGGAGGAGAACGCCCGCGCCAGCAAAGCCGCCATCGCCAAACCAATGAAAGGTTCGTAGTCCGAGGAACCGACCACCTCATAGGGCGCGGTCGGGGCACTGAGGTGCTCCCCCAGGCCAAAGATGCGGAACAGACCCCAGGCGATCATGCCCAGCACCGCGATCATGAAGCCATAGGTGGGCACTGCGAAGAAGGATCCCGACTCACGCACCCCGCGCAGGTTCATACCCATCAGGATCAGCACCACCACGGCCGCCCACAGCCCCTCATTTCCGGCAAGGAAGGGGATCATGGCCTTGGCATTCTGAACCCCCGAGGACACCGACACCGCCACGGTCAGCACATAATCGACCAGCAAGGCGCTGGCCACCACCATGCCGGCGGTGGGGCCCAGGTTCACGGTGGCGACCTCGTAGTCACCACCACCAGAGGGATAGGCGTGCACGGTCTGCCGGTAGGACATGATCACCAAGAACATGACCACGGCCACCGCAATCGCGATCTGCCAGGAGAAAGCGAATCCGGCCATGCCTGCCAAGGACAGTGTCAGCAGGATCTCGTCGGGGGCGTACGCAACTGAACTCAATGCGTCCGAAGCGAAGACCGGCAAGGCGATCCGCTTGGGCAGCAGAGTCTCTCCAAGCTGGGTGCTGGCGAGCTTCCTGCCCACGAGCAACCGCTTCACGAAGTCAGCGACGTTCACGACTGAGAACCTTATGCCCAATCGGGACGCTGGGTTGGATGATGCGGCATCGCGGGACGCGCCGCGCCACCGGCTGAGGGGAGCTCACCCGCGCGCCATCGGATTGATAGGGTCACCACTGTCAGGTCAGTGACGGCGCTTTGGAGGCAACGGCGATGCATATCGTCATCATGGGCTGCGGACGCGTGGGGTCATCCCTGGCCCGCGCCTTGGAGCGACGCGGCCACTCGGTGGCCGTGATCGATCTTGCTCAGGATTCGTTCCGTCGGCTCGGCCCGGAGTTCCAGGGCAAGACGGTCAAGGGTGTTGGTTTCGACCGCCAGGTGCTGGTGCGGGCCGGGATCGAACGCGCTGACGGATTCGCTGCGGTCTCCAGCGGCGACAACTCCAACATCTTGGCTGCTCGAGTGGTTCGCGAGACCTTCCAGGTGACCAATGTCGTGGCGCGCATCTACGACCAGGGACGCGCCGAGGTCTACGAGCGATTGGGCATTCCCAGCGTCGCCACGGTGCGCTGGGCGGCTGACCAGGTGTTGCGTCGGCTGCTGCCCTCGGGTTCGGAGCCGCAGTGGCGGGACCCGTCAGGCACGGTGAGGCTCATCGAGGTCCACGTGGACCCGGATTGGGTCGGCACCAAGGTGATTCAGATGGAGTCCACTGCGCGGTGTCGGATTCCGTTCTTGATGCGCTTCGGCACTGGCCTGGTGCCCGACGACCGCACTGTGTTCCAGGATGGCGACCTGATCTACGCCGCTGTGACCCACGACCAGGTGAACGATGTCGAGGACACCCTCGGCGCACCGCCGGTGAAGCACTAGGAGGGCGGGCGGATGCGTGTAGCTATCGCCGGAGCCGGCAACGTTGGGCGCTCGATCGCTCGGGAACTGATCGCCAGCGGGCATCAGATTCTCCTGATCGACCGCGATCCCAATGCGATCAAGCCCGAGAGCGTCCCGGAGGCCGAGTGGCTGTTGGCCGACGCGTGCGAGGTATCGAGCTTGGAGGAAGCCGGCCTGGACACCTGTGATGTCGCCATCGCCGCAACCGGCGATGACAAGGCAAACCTGGTGCATTCGCTGTTGGCCAAGACCGAGTTCGGCGTACCCCGCACCGTTGGTCGGGTCAACCACCCGGCCAATGAGTGGATGTTCGACGATCTGTGGGGCGTCGACGTTTCGGTGTCCACACCACGGTTGATGTGTGCCCTGGTCGAGGAAGCGGTCACCGTCGGCGACCTGGTGCGACTGTTCAGTTTCCGCGGCGGTCACGCCAATCTGGTGGAGATGACTCTTCCGGAGGAATCGCCGCGAGTGGGCAGCCGGGTCTCCGACCTCTCACTACCCGGCGACGCAGTGCTGGTGGCCATCATCCGCGATGGAGCCGCCCGCGCACCCGAGCGCGACGCCGCACTGGAGGCCGACGACGAGCTTCTCTTCCTCGCACCTTCGGAGTCCGAGCCGGAGTTGGCTCAGTACCTCATGCCGAGGGCGCCCCGCGACGCCTGATCAGTCGGCGATGAGCTCGTAGCGCGGGTTGTACAGCGACCGCTTGCCGTCCACACACGACACCCGCCCGCCCACCAGCATTTCGCGCCCCGCCAGCACCCCGGGAATCTCGCGCCGTCCCATCCAGATCAGCGTGATCGATCCGGAACCATCGCTGAGCTCGGCTTCAAGCCAGGGCATGCCTTCGCGCGGCTTCACTGTGAGTTCGGTGATGGTGCCCCGCAACCGGGCCATCTGTCGATCGGTGAGCTCGCCGACCTTGTTGGCGCCCATCTCCTCGGCGGCTCGCTGACGAGCTTCCGATTCGAGTTCGGCGTTCGAGACGCCCAACTTGCGCAACGCCTGCATGAACGGATTGCCCTTGGCCATCAGCCGACTCCCTCGGGCAAGGTCATGGTGATGGGTTCCCCCGGTACCCGCGGTTCGCTGCCGCGGCGAACCACCAGATTGCGGAAGAACTCCAGGAACGGTGCAGCCTTGGTCTCATCGGCCGGATCCAGCGCCGCAGCACCGAGCAGCGTGCCACGCAGCATCCAGCGGGGACCCTCGGCGTACCAGATCCGGGACACATGGAACAGTCGCTCACGCTTCGGGCCGGGCTGCGGAATGACACGTCGCAGTTCCGGGCCGAACGGCCCGATCACTTCCTCGACGGTCCCGTCGGCCTCGGCGGCCTCCCGCGTTGCCGCGGCGCGGTGCTCGGCAGCCAAGCCGCCACTGGCAGGGGCGGCGAACAAGGCGATTTCCAGGCCGGATTCCGCCCACACTCCGGTCACCGCCAGCACATTGCGGGTCGCTTCATCGACCTGAAGCTGCAGGTTGAGACCCTCCCAAGGGGTGAGAATCAGCGTGCCCAGGTCGATGCGCTCGATCTCGTCGCCGGCCAATTCCACCTCGCTGAGGTCGAACGGCCCGTCCTCCCGCCAATCGATCCCATCGGTATCGATGTCGTCGCCTTCGGCATCAGCGGCCACGACCTCGCTCAGGTCGGCGTCAAGGTCGTCGTCGACGCCGATTGTGTCCTGACTCGAACTCTCGCTGCTGCGCTTACGTCCAAACTTCACTGGTCTCCCTCAGTTCTCGCCGCAGGTGCGGCCCATTCGGCGATTCCCCCGGTGGATCCGTAGCCGCCGTCGCCGCGGTCGGTCTCGGATAGCTCGCTGACTTCCACGAAATCCACAGCGGCAACCTGCTGCACCACCAACTGCGCAATCAAGTCTCCCCGACTCAACCGAATCGGAGTATGCGTATCGGTGTTCAGCAAGCAAACCTTGATCTCGCCGCGATAGCCGGCATCGATCGTGCCCGGGGCGTTCACGATCGTCAGCCCGGTGCGGGCGGCAAGGCCCGATCGCGGATGAACGAAACCCGCCCATCCTTCCGGCAGCGCGAGAGCGATGCCGGTCGGTACCACGCGACGCTCGCCCGGCTGCAGCACGCAATCGGTCCGGATCGGCAGGTCGGCACCGGCATCACCGGGACGCGCATAGCGCGGCATCGGAAGCTCTGGGTCCAACCTGACCAGCTGCACGCTGACCGCTGACGAACTCCGTACAGTCACCGTGGCAGTCTAGCCACCCTGGCAGCGGTCGCTGATCGCAGTTCGTTGCCATACCGCTGCCGACTTGGCATGATGCCTGAAGGAGGACTTTGTGAGCACTTCCCAGCGACTGCTCTGGAACATCTACGCGGGTGCGGTGGCCACTGTCGCCACCGTGGTGGCCCAGAAGGCTGTGACTGCCGCCTGGGAGTTGGCCACGGGCGACCAGCCGCCGGAGCCGAATGACCCTGACGTGCCGCTGCGGCGCGCGCTGACCTGGGCGATCGCCAGCGGCGTCGGAATTGGGCTGACACAGTTGCTGCTCAACCGATTCGCGGCCAAGCGGTGGTCCCAGGCCATGGGCGCGAAAGCACCGGCCTTCGGCAAGACCAGAGTGACGATCTGAGACTCAGCCGGCGCAGTCCACGCAGTAGCTGACGCCTTTCTTGGTCACCGCAACCTGGCTGCGGTGCTTGACCAAGAAGCACGATCCACAGGTGAACTCATCGGCCTGCCTGGGCAGCACCCGAACGGTGAGTTCTTCGTGGGACAGATCGGCACCGGGCAGCTCAAAGGCCTCAGCAGCCTCGACCTCGTCCTCATCGACCTTCCCAGAGTTCTTGTCGTTGCGGCGAGTCTTCAGCTCCTCGATCGAGTCTTCACTCTCCTCGTCGGTCTTACGCGGAGCGTCGTAATCGGTAGCCATTGGCGGGGAATTCCATCTGTAGTAGTGCCTGGAGGTGTAACGGGCGCAATAGTGCCAGCAATGGATAGCACATCTTGCCACCTGTTGTATTCCCGTTCATGCGATTGGACACCGGAGATCCGGCCCAGCCACCGCCCTGAACGGGTAACGGGTTGGTAGGTTACCTGCTAACACCTACGGAGGTGGCATCATGGCTCAGCGGTTCGGAACGAACCACCCATCCGAAATCGGGAGCCCGACGTCACCCCCTTCAGAGCTGGAGATCCCCATGGAGAGCGCACTCAGCCCACGCGAGATCCAGTCGCGGGTGCGTGCAGGCGACTCGGTGGAGGATGTCGCCCGCGTCGCAGGCGTGACCGTGGAGTGGGTGGAACCCTATGCCGGCCCGGTGATTGCTGAGCGCGAGTACATTGCCCAGCTCGCCCGCGGGCACCAGGTCCGTCGCAGTGGCGAGACCGTGCCCCATAGATCCTTGGGCCAGGTCGTGGAAGACCGCCTAGCCTCCCGTGGGGTGGACGTGAAGACCCTCACCTGGGACGCCTGGCGTCTCGAAGGCCGCCGGTGGCTGGTTCAGGCTCGTTATGAATCCGGCAAGTCACACCGCGAAGCCAACTTCGTCTATGACGCTAGCGGTCGATTCTCGCTGGCCGACAACGACGAAGCCCTGTGGCTGCTCGGGCTGCACTCCACCTCCCACGGCCCGCAGCCTGGGCGCCGTCGCCGCGAAGACGAATCCGAGCCCACCGTCGATCTCAATGACGACATTGCGCTGGTCCGGGTGGTGCAGCCTCGAGCCGATGAGCTCCCCGACCTCGACCACACCGACTCCGACAACGACAGCGATGCCGATGACGCCTACACCGAAGCCGAGTTGGCCGAGGTGAACGGCGTCTATGACATCGTGTCGCCACGGTCGGGTATGGACGTCCTCTACGACATGTTGTCGGGATTCGATGAAGACTCGGTGCAGATCTACGCCGGCCTGATCCGTGACGGCCAACGAGATGCACCCACCACGTCTTCGGATGCTGACCCCGAGGACCACACCGAGCCGATCGCCGGCCGCAAACGCGCCACGAACACCGAAGCGACCGAGCCAGCATCACCCGAGGACGAACAGCCGCCGCTGGTCGGTGACACCAACGCTGAGGACAACGCGCCGACGGCGGAAGCCGAAGCTGCTGTCGACGAGGCACAGCCGGCCCCTGAGCCACCGCGGACGCGCCGTAAACGCGCCCAGGTGCCCAGTTGGGACGAGATCATGTTCGGCTCGCCCAAGAACCCTTCCTGAGAGCTGGTACGCGATCAGGACTCGCCGAAAGGCAGCGGTTCGGGGCTCAATGTGACTGCGGCGACCTGAGCGGTCACTCGTCGGCGGTGGTGGCGCCGACACAGCACCTGGTAGGCAACCTCGTGGTGGGAATCGGTATCCCCCACGACCACCTGGCTGCCCTCGGTGACCATGGCCCCGCCGACGGTACGGGCATTGTGTGTGGCCGGTTCGCCGCACCAACACCTCGGCCGCACCTGCAGCATCTCCATGCGGTCACACAGTTCGACCAGTCGCTGTGAGGCCGGGAACAACTCGGTGCGGAAGTCCGTCAGGATCCCGAAGCAGAAGACGTCGATTTGCAGCTCATCGGTGATGCGGGCCAGTTGATCGACATGCGCGGGCTCGTAGAACTGCGCTTCATCGCACACCAGGAAGTCCACCCGTCGACCGTTGGTGAGTTCCGTGACCACGTAGGTCCAGAAGTCGAACTCGGCGGTGACTTCGAGGGCCTGCCGGGTCAACCCGATTCGAGAGGTGATCGTAGCTTGACCGGACCGGTCCAGCATGGTGAACAGCCGACCCTCGCGTTTGGCCTGAGTCTCGGTGTAGGCGACTTGGAGTGCCAATGTCGACTTTCCGCAGTCCATGGGACCGGTGAAATAGGTCAGTTCCGCCACTGAGTCATCTCCTGTCGTGCCTGCTGCTCTCGTGCCCTGGCGAGTCGCTTCGCCATCAATCGATGAGTAGCGGCACCGTCATTTCGGCAGTCGATAGCGATCCATGCATACCGATCAGGCGGAACTCTCCAGGGAACTTCCGGCTGAGTATCGCACCATCATCGGACATCGCCACCACGACGTCCCCGAAGCGGTCGGCGAACCGCGGCGCCAAGGGCCCGAACCAGCCGGCCTCGATGGCCTCGCTGCGGGTGAGCACCCAGGCGCGGTCGCCCAGTCGGCGGCGCCACCGCTCGGCCACCTGCTGGCCCGTGCCCGGCGTAGTCATCAGATGTCGGAACCGGGCTTCGCCGGCCACGGCAATCACATCGGCCATCAGTTGGGACTCATCATCGATGATCACCCGCGAATCCTCGGTCACGTCGACCATGCCGTGATCCGCGGTGACCAACAGTCGAACATCGTCGGGGAGCCTTTCGCGCAGGACGCGGGCAAGCCGGTCGACCCAGGCCAGGGCATCCCGCCAGGCCGAGGAATCCACACCTTCGGGATGGCCGGTCTTGTCCAAGAGGCGCTCATAGCAGTAGGTGAGGTTGCGTCCGCCGATAGCGGCGGCTGTGTTCACCAGTTCAGTGCGCTCGTCGAGGTCGCCCTCACTGCTCACCCCTAAGAAGTTCGGGTCGCGCAGCGCCAGTTCGGTCAGGCCGGTCGCGGCGAAGGCCGCCGGGGCGACCGTTGCGGTGCCGATCCCCGCTTTGGCGAATCGTTCGAAGGAGGTGAGCTGGGGCTGCACGTCGATCCCATACAGCCCGGAGGCCCACCGCAGGGCGTTGAGCACCTCACCCAGTGGTGGGTACCAGAAGGAATACCCGGCCACGCCATGAGCCCCTGGCGCCAGACCCGTTCCGAAGCTGGTGATCGAGGTCGCGGTGGTACTCGGCACACCGCAGGTCAGCGACGGGCCATTGAGACTGCTCAAGTAGGGGGCAAGCTCGCTGTGGCGCGCCAACTGCTCCGTGCCCAGGCCGTCGATGAGCAGCACCACATAGCGCTGCGACTCCGGCAGTCCCAGTACGTCGCTGGAACCGAGTCCCAGGTGTGCACCCACGCTGGGCAGCAGGTCGGCCAGGGTATTCACCCCGTAGGCCGGTACCACCGGGGAAATCATGCGCTCCTGCCGCCCACCCTTTGCAGGGCCGTGGCGAAGCCGACCAATTGGCGTACCTTGTCGGGACCGTCGCCGGCGGCGCTGATGCGCACCGTCAGATCTTCAGCAGCCGCCACTCCGGTCAGCCCATGATCAGCTTCGCAGGAGGGATCGCTGCAGTGCGCCGGCTCCAGATCGAGTCGACTCATTGTGCCCCAGGCGACCGCCAGCCAGGTTTCCACCACTGCAGCTCGTCCCGAGCCGTACTGCTCGGCGTTGCCGACGACTTGGCTGAGTGCCACCGAGGTGATCTTGTGCAGCGGCACCGACTCTGTCGTCGTGAGGGCTTGCCCGGTCTTGCCCGGTTCGTTGTTCTCATCGGTGTGCGAGACCAACAGTCGACTCGGCGTCAGCACCAGCACGGACATGTGGCGCTGGATCTCGTCACGGTTGAAGGTGGCCTCTTGGTGCACCAGATGGGCGACCACCGGCTCCTCACCCAGCGCCATCGCCACGGTGTCGGCAACCAGTTCGGGAAAGTAGCGACAGCTATCGATGTCGCGACCCAGATCTGCGGGTAGCCGGCCAGAACCCGAAGTGCTCATTCACTCATCCTCGCACGCGCGTGCGGTCGACCCAAAAGTCCCGCGCCACCATTAGGGTATTCACCGTGAGCACCCGTCCCTTCATCGCAGCCCGGGTCGAGGAGTTCATCGATCGGCGCATCGAGGCTCTGCTGCGTGGTCTTGGTTGGCGTGAGCGCGTCATCTGCTACACCGGCTACGGCAGCAGCGAACAGCTTCGGGTGCTGGGCCGGGTGATCCTAGTTCCGCATCGAGCGCGAACCACCTTCGGTAAGGCCACCGAAGAGTTGATTCGGCGCCGAGGCTTCCGGAACTTCTTCAGCGCCGCCCGGGTGCGGGCACCGTTCACTGTCACCGTCAATGGACGCACCGTCCACGGTGTCACCGACCGCGGCGGCTATATCGACCTGCGGGTGCGCGACCACGGCCTGCAGCCCGGTTGGGAACAGGTCGAGGTGCAGACCGCAGAGTCCGAACCCGAATGGGCCGCCGTGCACGTCATCGCGGACTCCGCGCGATTCGGCCTGATTTCGGACATCGACGACACCATCATTTCGACTTTTCTGCCGCGGCCCATGATCGCTGCCTGGAACTCCTTCATTCGCGACGAGTCGGCGCGCCAAGCCGTCCCGGGAATGGCTCGAATGTACGCCTCGATGCTGGCCCGCCACCCGGGGGCTCCGGTGGTCTACCTCTCGACCGGTGCCTGGAACACCCACGGATTCCTGGCCCGCTTCCTGAAGCGGCACAACTTCCCGCCGGGCCCCATGCTGCTCACCGACTGGGGGCCCACTAACACCGGCTGGTTCCGCTCCGGCTGGGAGCACAAGGCCGCTGCCTTGTTGCAGCTCACTCGGGATTTCCCGCAGATCTCCTGGCTGCTCGTCGGCGACGACGGACAGCACGACCCAGCGATCTACACCGAGTTCGCCCGCATCGCACCCGATCGGGTCCGAGCGATCGCAATCCGGCAGCTCACCGCGGCCGAACAAGTACTCGCCCACGGCACCACTGGCATGATCGACCCCGACGACGAGGTCGCCGATATCCCGTGGGTGTCCGCCCCGGACGGGCGTGGCCTGCTGTCCGAATTGGACCGCCTGCTTCACCATGATTGAAACCCGTAAGAAAGGCCAGCGCACGCACTATGGTCGCCAAACCACCGCCGGTTGAGGATGACTTCGCCGAACGCATCGTCGATGTCGATGTCTCCGCCGAGATGGAATCCAGCTTCCTGGAGTACGCCTATTCGGTGATCTACTCCCGGGCCCTTCCCGACGCCCGTGACGGTCTCAAGCCGGTGCAACGGCGGATCCTGTACGGCATGGACCAGATGCGAATCCGGCCTGACGCTTCGCATGTGAAGTGCTCGCGGGTGGTGGGTCAGGTCATGGGTCTTTACCACCCTCACGGCGACTCCGCGATTTATGAGGCACTGGTCCGATTGGGCCAATCGTGGTCGATGCGCCTGCCCACTGTCGACGGCCACGGCAACTTCGGCTCCCTGGACGCCGGCCCGGCGGCAATGCGGTATACCGAGTGCCGGATGGCCCCGGCCGCAGTGGCGATGACGGCCGATATCGAGTCCGACACAGTCGATTTCCGCCCCAACTATGACGGCAAGGAGACCGAGCCGGTCGTGCTGCCGGCAGCGTTCCCGAACCTGTTGGTGAACGGCGGCACCGGCATCGCAGTCGGTATGGCCACCAACATCGCCCCGCACAATCTCGGCGAAGTGGTGCAGGCCCTGAAGCATCTGCTGTATCACCCCGACGCTGATGTCGAAGAACTCCTGCGCTTCATTCCGGGGCCCGACTTCCCCACCGGCGGCAAGATCATCGGCCTGGATGGGGTTCGCGATGCCTATCTGACCGGTCGAGGTCAGTTCAAGATCCGCGCCACGGCCCGGATCGAGCAGGTCAGTCCCCGCCGCAAGGGCATCGTGGTCACCGAGTTGCCCTACCAGGTGGGTCCGGAGAAGATCATCGAGCAGGTCAAGACCCTGGTCACCAGCAAGAAGCTGACCGGTATTTCCGACATCAAGGACCTCACCGATCTGGCCAACGGCACCCGGCTGGTGATCGAGGTCAAGAACGGCATCAATCCCGAGGTTCTGCTCGAGCAGCTGTATCGCCACACCAAGCTCGAGGACTCCTTCGCGGCCAACAATGTCGCCTTGGTTGATGGTCAACCCACCACCATGACCTTGCGTCAGATGCTGACGGTCTACCTCGGCCATCGGCTGGAGGTGGTTCGCCGCCGATCGGCCTTCCTGCTCGGCAAAGCCCAGGATCGGCTGCATCTGGTCGAAGGCCTGTTGTTGGCCATCGTGGACATCGACGATGTGATCGCCATCATCCGGTCCTCTGACGACGTCGGCCAGGCCAGGGCCCGATTGATGGAGGCCTTCGACCTCACCGAGGTTCAGGCGAACTACATCCTGGACATGCAACTGCGCCGGCTCACCAAGTTCAGTCGTATCGACCTGGAGTCCGAAAGGGACAAGCTGCTGGGCACGATTGCGGAGTTGCAGGAGATCCTCGATTCCGACGTCCGGCTGCGCGCGGTCGTGGCATCTGAACTCGACGAAGTCGCTCGTACCCACGGCACACCGCGGCGCACGGTCCTGTTGGCGTCGGCGGGTAACCAGGTCACGGCGTCGCAGGCCGCCGCTTCGTTGGAGATCGCTGATGATCCCTGCTGGGTGATGCTGTCCTCGGCCGGGCTGTTGGCCCGCACCGACAATGACGAGCCTCTGCCCAGCTCCGGTCCGCGGGCCATGCACGATGTGATCGTGGCGGCGGTCCGGACCACCGCTCGCGGCGATTTCGCCGTCTTCACCAACTCCGGACGGCTGCTGCGCGGCCATGCCATCGAGGTACCGTCGGTGCCGGTGACAGCGGCCGCTCCGAACTTGCAGGGCGGGTCTCCCGCGGTTGAGTTGCTGGCACTTCAACCCGGCGAGCGGATCGTCGGCTTGGGGACCGTGACGGATCGGACCTTCGGTTGGGCGTTGGGTACCCGCCGCGGAGTCGTCAAGCGAGTGAATCCGGAGATCATCACCAAGGATGCCTGGGATGTGATCCGACTCGACGACGGCGACGAGGTGGTCGGCGCGGTGGAACTGAGCCACGATCTGGTCGAGCTCGTGTTCATCACCAGCGACGCCCAACTGCTGCACTTCCCCGCCGCCGGCGTGCGCCCACAGGGACGTTCCGGCGGAGGTATGGCCGGAATCAGGCTCTCCGCGGATGCTCAGGTCGTGTTTTTCGGCGCCACGGCGGTGGCCGACGCCAGTGTGGTGACGGTGGCCGGATCGTCGACCGCCCTGCCGGGAACCGACTCCGGCAGTATCAAAGTGACCCCGCTGGCGGAGTATCCGGCTAAGGGTCGTGCCACCGGTGGAGTTCGCTGCCAGCGTTTCTTGAAGGGCGAGGATGTCCTGCTCACCGCATGGGCCGGGCCTGATCCGGCGATCGCCGCAGCAGACAGCGGTGCCCCGATCGATCTACCGGCTCCAGACCCCAGGCGTGACGCCTCCGGGGCCGCCATGCCGCAGCCGCTGGCCGCGATCGGTTCGCGCTACCACTCCTGAGCTCTCGACTAGGGTGGCGCCATGCTGAACCGCTTCGACGATCTCCTGGACGCCAATCGGCGCTACGCGACCTCGGCGCCACGCAATTTCGATGGCTATGCCCACGCCGGCGTCGCGGTCGTGACCTGCATGGACTCTCGGCTGCAGCCCTTGGAGATGGTGGGTCTATTCCTGGGAGAGGCCAAGATCTTGCGCACCCCCGGCGGACACGTCACTCCCGATGCGCTCACCGGATGTGTACTCGGGGTCAACCTGCTCAAGGTGACCCGGATTCTGATCATCAGTCACTCACGCTGCGCCATGGCCAGCGCCACCGAAGCCGAGGTCAAACGCCGCGTCAGCGAGGCTTCCGGCCTCGATACCAGCGGCTACGACTTCGGTGCCGACCCCGACCAACTCGCCCATTTGCGGACCGACGTGAACCTGGTCGCCAACCATCCGCTGATCCGCGGACGGGCCGTCGTGGGCGGCTTCCACTACGACGTCGACACCGGCCTGATGGAACAGATCTGCTAAGACCTCATGCATCAATACGGTCGGCATCCAGACTGTAGGCACCTTCGATGATGAACTGCTTGCGTGGGGCCACGTCGTTGCCCATGAGCTTCTCGAAGGTGGCTTCGGCGGCTTCAGCCTCGTCTACCGTGAGCCGACGCAACATGCGATGGCGAGGGTTCATGGTGGTGTCGGCCAGTTGGTCGGCATCCATCTCGCCGAGTCCCTTGTACCGTTGCGGTTCTTTGAACCCCTGGCCGCGTTTGGTCAGTTCGGCCAGTTTGCGACGGTATTCGGCCTCGCTGTAGGTGTACAGATATTTCTCCTGACCCTTCTTCGGATTGGTCAGTTCGAAACGGTGCAGCGGCGGGACCGCGCTGTAGATGCGGCCGGCAGCGACCATGGGCCGCATGTACTTGAAGAACAACGTGGCCAGCAGGGTGCGGATGTGGGCGCCGTCGGCATCGGCGTCAGCCATGAAGATGATCTTGGAGTAGCGCGCCGCGTCCAGATCGAAGGTGCGCCCGGAGCCGGCACCCACTACTTGAATGATGGACGCGCATTCAGCGTTCTTCAGCATGTCCCCCACCGACGCCTTCTGAACGTTGAGGATCTTGCCGCGGATCGGTAGCAGCGCCTGGAACTCGGAGTTGCGAGCCAGCTTCGCCGTGCCGAGGGCGGAGTCGCCCTCCACGATGAACAATTCGGTGCGTTCCAGATCAGTGCTGCGGCAATCGGCCAGTTTCGCCGGGAGCGTCGAGGATTCCAGGGCGTTCTTGCGACGCTGGGCCTCTTTGTGGGCCCGCGCCTGAACCCGGGTTCGCGAGGCCGATACGACCTTCTCCATGACGGCCCGCGCCTGGCTGCGCAAGGCTGCCTTGTTGGACGTGAGGAAGCGGCCGAGTTCGGCCTCAACGACCTTGGCTACCAGCCGGGTGACCGGGGGCGTGCCCAGCACCTCCTTGGTCTGTCCCTCGAACTGCGGTTCGGCCAAGCGGACGGTGACCACAGCAGTCAGCCCCTCCAGCACATCGTCCTTGACGATCTCCTCATTGGCCTTCAACAACCGGGTGCCGTCCAGCCCTCGCACGAAGGCGCGGGTCAATCCTCGCTCAAAGCCCGAGACATGGGTGCCACCCTTGGGCGTTGCGATGATGTTCACGAAAGAGGACACCTGTGCGTCGTAACTGTTGGTCCAGCGCAGCGCGATGTCGACGCTCAGGTCACGCTCAACGTCGGTCGGGGTCATCGCTCCGTCGTCGTCGAGCATCGGCACCGTCTCGGTGAAGGAATCCTCCCCCTGCAGCCGGATGACCTCCGTGACCGGGTCGCCTTTGGCCAGGTAGTCGCAGAACTCACCGATGCCGCCGTCGTGTTTGAACACTTCACTGACCGGTTCCTCGCCGCGGGAGTCGGTGACCGACAGGGCCAAGCCAGGCACCAGAAAGCTGGTCTGTCGTGCCCGGGCCAGCAGCTGGTTCAGTGAGAGTTCGGCGCCGGGCAAGAAGATCTGGCGATCGGGCCAGTACCGGATTCGGGTACCGGTCACGTTCTTACCGACGCGCCCGGTCTTGCGCAATCCGCCACCGGGACTGAACGGGGCATCGGGTCCGTCACCGTCGAAAACGCCAGGCACGCCGCGACGGAAGCTCATCGACCACGTGGCGCCGTTGCGGTCGACATCGACGTCCAGGCGCGAGGACAGTGCGTTAACTACTGATGCCCCTACACCGTGCAGTCCGCCGGTGGCGTTGTAGGACCCGGCGCCGAACTTGCCGCCGGCGTGGAGCTTGGTGAACACCACCTCCACCCCGGTGAGCTTGGTGCGCGGTTCGATATCCACCGGGATCCCTCGAGCGACATCATCGACGCGGATCGAACCGTCGGCAGCCAACTCCACGCTGATCCGTTCCCCGTAGCCGGCCAGGGCTTCGTCGACGGCATTGTCGATGATTTCCCACAGGCAGTGCATCAACCCCCGGGTATCGGTGGAGCCGATGTACATGGCAGGCCGCTTGCGTACTGCTTCGAGTCCTTCCAGCACGAGCAGATGCCGTGCTTCGTAGTCCCTGCCTTCGGCTGCTTTGGTCGCGCTCACCGACGAAGATTATCTCGGGAACGTAACAGTTGTGCGTATTCGAGTAACGGTGTCGCTCGTGGTTCACTCGCAGTTGTCTTCAGGTGCATACACTGAAGACGGCTGGGAACAAAGTTGGCACTCGCCGATGTTGATCCCGGTGCCGGACACTCATCAGAGTGAGAAAGTGAGGAACACCATGAGCAGCACCGTAGTCGAGCCCCTGACCACGGCCGATCGTTGTGATCGCTGTGGAGCGCAGGCATACCTGCGAGTAACCCTCACCTCCGGCGGCGAGCTTCTCTTCTGCGCTCACCACGCAAAGGCGCACTCTGACAAGCTCAGCCAGGTCGCTCTGCACATCCAGGACGAGACCGACAAGCTGGCCTGACCGGCCACACGACGTCGAAGGGCCCTGGGAGAGCTTCCCAGGGCCCTTTCGTTTCGCCTGCGATACTGCAGGACATGCACACCATTGATGCCGTCCTCGGAGACCTGACTGTCGAAGTCGCCGATGCGTTGGTGAACGCCGCCAACGCCACTCTGCTGGGCGGCGGTGGCGTCGATGGGGCGCTCCATGCCGCTGCCGGTCCGAGTCTGTTGGAGGCCTGTCGACGGGTGCGCCGTACCCAATGGCACGACGGCCTGCCGGTCGGCGAAGCTGTCGCCACACCAGCGGGACTTCTACCGGCGCGCTGGGTGATCCACACCGTGGGTCCGAACCGCCACCGTGGCGAGGACGACGAGTCTCTGCTGGCGTCCTGCTACACCCGCAGTTTGGACGTTGCTGTCGATCTGGGCGCCCGGTCGGTCGCCTTTCCGGCGATCGGCGCCGGAGCCTACGGCTGGGAGCCCCCGGCTGCTGCTCGCATCGCCGTGCTCGCGGTCGCGTCCCATCCGCGCACCGGCATTGAGCGGGTGCGTTTCGTGCTGTTCAACCGCACGCTGCATGAGGCATTCGTGGCCGCGTTGGAGGCTTTGATCTGATGACGAGATTGCCCTACGGCTCGTGGCCGTCTCCGATCAGTCCCCGTGATCTCACCCGTGGTGCGATCAAGCTCTCCCCCGGTGTCGTCGACGGCGAGGTCGAGTATTGGACCGAGGGCCACCCCGACCAAGCCGGACGCATCAGCCTGTGGCGCCGCGACGCCTCCGGCACGACGACCGACCTCACCCCGCAGCTGAATATCCGCACCGGTGTGAACGAATACGGTGGTGGTGCCTGGACCGTGGCCGATGGAGTGGTGGTCTACTCCCGTTGGCCTGACGGCGCGCTCTTCCTGCTCCGACCTGATGGGACCCCGCGTCCGTTGGCCCCCGGGGATGGCCTGCGCTACGCGAGCCTGTCGCTGCACCCCGAGCACGACGTGTTGCTGGCGGTTCGGGAGGATCATCGCGGCGAGGGCCCAGCAACCCAGGTGATTGTCGCGCTCAGGTTGGGTTCGGATAACGCAGACGGCGGCAGGATCGTGGCCCACGGCGCTGACTTCTACGCCCATCCGAGTCTCTCCGCCCAGGGACGGCTTGCTTGGTGTGAGTGGAATCTGCCCGACATGCCTTGGGATCGGGCGAACATTATGGTCGCCGATCTGGCTGATCCTGACCGGACCACCGCTGTCGCCTCTGCCCCGGGAGTATCGGCGCTGTATCCGGCCTGGGCCCCGGACGGTGCGCTGCTCTATCTCAGCGATGCCGACGGCTTTTGGAACTTCCGGCGCTGGCACCGCGGCCGCAGTGTCGCGCTCCGCCCGGCGCTCGCCGACTTCTGCGGGCCGCTGTGGGTCTTGGAGCCGGTGCCGTACAGCATCATTGATGCCCATCGGGTGGGATGCTCCTGGAGTGTCGATGGCTTCGACAGGCTGGGGGTGCTCAGCTTTGACGACGATGGCTGCCCCGGGGAGCTGACGGAGGTGGCCACTGAGGCGATCACCGTCCAGGTGTCGGGCACCGGCCCGGTTGCCTTGGCTCGCTTCGGCTATGCCGACCGCCCCGCTGAGTTGGTTCGTCTGGATTGGGCCACCGGTCAGACGATCACCCGTCAGCAGGAGGCGCCACCGCCGGCAGCGACGCTGGCTGTCTCTGTGGCTCAGCCTTTCGACTGGCTCGGCGAGGCCGGCCCGGTGCACGGCTGGTACTACCCGCCCAGCAACGCCGGGTGCCGCGGTCTTGCCGACGAACGCCCGCCAGTGCAGGTGTGGAGCCATGGCGGGCCCACCGGTTTCGCCCGACCAGAGTTCAACGTGGCGGTGCAGTTCTGGACTTCTCGCGGCATCGGCATCTTGGATGTGAACTACTCCGGTTCGACTGGCTACGGGCGGGCCTACCGGGAGCGGTTGAAGGGCCGCTGGGGCCTGCTGGACGTCTCGGACTGTGTTGCCGGGGTGCAGGCCTTGTCCGACGCCGGCGACGCCGATCGGGCCCGATTGAGCATACGGGGTGGGTCGGCCGGCGGTTTCACGACCCTGGCCGCCTTGACCTTCAGCGATGTCTTCGCTGCCGGGATCAGCTTGTACGGCATCGGGAACCTGAAGACCTTGGCCACCGATACCCACAAGTTCGAGTCACGTTACCTAGACAGCCTCGTCGCGCCTTACCCCGCTGGCCGCCAACAGTATCTGGATCGTTCGCCGATCAATCACTTGGATCAACTCAGCTGTCCGATGCTGATCCTGCAGGGCGCCGATGACACCGTGGTTCCCCCCGACCAGGCCGAGGCCATGGCGGCCGCTGTCGCCGCAAAGGGTCTCCCGGTACGACTACGCGTCTTTCCCGGCGAGGGCCATGGCTTCCGTAAGGCAGAGACGATCATCGCTGTCGCCGACGAGGCTTTGGCATTCCTCGGCGAGGTACACGGATTCGTCCCGTCTGGGACGCCTATCGCAGCTTCTCCCGACCAGGCCGGTGGTCCGGTTTCGGCATGACAGTCTGGGGCACGTCGGGTTCTGCTGCCGGCTGCGGAACCATGCCCGCCATCGCGCCCTGCGCCACAATGCCGCGGGTTCCCCGGCGCAATCGCACTTCCACCTCACCGGCGATGCGGGTCAACAGGTAGTTCAGCACGATGTACATCGCGGCCAGCACGAACAGCGTGGGGATCAGGTTTCCGTAACGGGTCGACAGGTTGGTGCCGGCTCGCAGCAGTTCGGAATAGGCGATCATCGAACCCAGTGCGGAGTCCTTCAAGATGACCACCAACTGGCTCAGCATGGACGGCAACATGGCCGTGATGGCCTGCGGCAACAGCACAATGCGCAAAGTCTGGAACGGCGTCAGCCCGATGGCCAGCCCCGATTCGCGTTGACCTTTCGGCAACGACCCGACCCCAGAGCGCACGAGTTCGGCCAACACGCAGGAGTTGTACACCGTCAGTCCGACCACCACTCCGAACAGTGGCAGCAGGTTTCCGGTCAGGTGGAGCGTGAACAGACCCGCGTAGTAGGCAAAGAGCATCATCATCAGCACCGGAACTGCGCGGAAGAACTCCACGAAGCCCCCCGTGGCCCAGCGAACCCAGGTGTGCTGCGACAGCCGTCCCATCCCCAACAGCAGGCCGAAGATGATCGAGAGCACCACCGAAATCAACGCCGCGACCAGCGTGCCGATCAGCCCGGGGATCAGATAGGCGCTCCAGCTCTGCGGATCCAGGAACGGCAGCCACTTCTCGGCGGTGAACTGGTTGTTGTCCGGGTTGGCCAAGCCGACCACGAGCAGGGCGAGCAGGCCGAGGATCGCCAGACTTCCGATTGTCGCGATGATGGCATGTCGTCGGCGGGCCTTGGGGCCCGGTGCGTCGAACAGGATCGACGTTTCTGCCCCACTCATCGTTGCACCGCCAACCGCTGCGAGAGCCAGGTGAACAGCAGACCGATCGGCAAGGTCAGCAGTACGAATCCGGTGGCCATGATGGCGAAGATCCAATACAACAGCGAGCTGTTGAACTCGATCATGTTTCGCATCATGTAGGCCGCTTCAGCCACTCCGACGGTTGCAACGACAGTGGTGTTCTTGGTCAGCGCGATCAGCGTATTTCCCAGCGGGGAGATCGCACCTCGGAAGGCCTGTGGGAGCACGACATAGCGCAGGCTGGGCCCAAATGACAGGCCGATGGAGCGGGCGGCCTCTGCCTGCCCCTGCGGCACGGTGTTGATGCCGCTGCGGATTGCCTCGGCGACGAAGGACGCGTGGTAGATGGCGATAGCGACCACTGCCCAGCGAAAGCTGTTGTCGACGATGAAGGTCGGCGAGTTCGGATCAGCCAGGTTCAGTCTCAGTGCATCGGCGAAGCCCAATGAGGTGAGCGCCACAATAAGCGTCAGCGGCGTGTTGCGAACCAGGGTGACATACGCCGAACCGAATCGCTGCAATACCCCGATCGGGGAGACACGCAGGATGGCGATCACGGTTCCGATGATCAGCGAGCCGATCGCGCCCCAGACGGTGAGCTGAATGGTCATCCAGAACGCACCCAGAACGTCATAGGTGGCGAACAACTCCGCTAGTTCACTCATCATCACCTCCTGTGCAGCCGAGGGCGGTTGGCGATTGGGGGCTCGGCTCAGTGACCGAGCCCCCGCTCACTTCTGGGTCAGGAACAGGCGTCCGGGGTGGGTGGATTGACCGCCGCATCGGGTACGAAGCCGGACTGTCCGACGGTGTCGTCCAGCGCCTTCTGCCAGGCACCGTCGCTGACCATCTTCTGCAACGCCGTGTTGATCTTGGTGCACAGTTCGGTGTCGCCCTTCTTGATGCCGACGCCGTAGCGCTCAACGCTGAAGGTCTTGCCGACCACCTTGAACTTGCCCGCGTACTGCGGCTGGGCGGCAAACCCGGCCAGAATCACGTTGTCGGTGGTGACAGCATCGATCGCACCGGAGGCGAGGGCCTCGACGCACTTGGAGTAGGTGTCGTATTCCTTCAACTGAACCTGGTCGGCGAAGTTGTCCTTCACTTTCTGGGCCGAGGTCGACCCGACCACCGAACACAGCTTCTTGCCGTTCAGCGTGTCGGGTCCGGTGATGTCGGTGTTGTCAGCCGCCACCAGGAGGTCCTGACCGGCCACGAAGTACGGTCCGGCGAAGGACACCTTCTTCTTGCGGTCATCGGTGATGGAGTAGGTGGCGAAGATCATGGTCACTTGATCGGACTGCAACATGGTCTCGCGCTGCGCCGAGGGGGTCTCCTTGAACTCGATGTCGGTGTAACCCAACTCCTTGGCGACGTACTTGGCGACCTCCACATCGAAGCCGGTGTAGGTATCACCTTCTTTCAGGCCGAGCCCGGGCTGATCGAATTTGATTCCGATTGCGACCTTCGTATCCGACGTGCTGGGTGAGCTACACGCGGTGAGGCTGATGGCAACCGCCATTGCCGCCGCCAACACCCCAAAAGGTTTCGTCAACTTCATCTTTCCTCCTTGGTTTGGGTACTTCGGTGGGAAATCAGTGGGTGAGGATTTTGCTCAAAAAGTCCTTGGCTCGATCGCTGCGTGGATTGGCGAAGAATTCATCGGGTGTGTTCTCCTCGACGATCTGTCCATCGGACATGAACACCACTCGGTGGGCGGCCTTGTGCGCAAAGCCCATTTCGTGAGTGACCACGATCATGGTCATGCCAGCGCTCGCCAGCGTCACCATGACATCGAGCACCTCATTGACCATCTCTGGGTCCAGCGCCGAGGTCGGCTCGTCGAAGAGGATGACTTTGGGGTCCATGGCCAGTGCCCGTGCGATTGCCACGCGTTGCTGCTGGCCTCCGGAGAGCTGCGCGGGGTACTTCTCGGCCTGGTCGGCGACGCCAACCCGCTCCAGGAGCTCCATTGCGCGCGTCTTGGCAGCATCTGGTCTGAGCCGACGCACCTTGATCGGGCCCAAGGTGACGTTCTCCAGCACCGTCTTGTGCGCGAACAGATTGAACGATTGGAAGACCATACCGACATCGGCACGCAACTGAGCCAGAGCTCGTCCCTCTTCAGGAAGCAGGTTCCCGTCAACGGTGATCGTTCCGGAATCGATGGTCTCCAGTCGATTGATAGCACGACACAGCGTCGACTTCCCCGAGCCCGAGGGACCCAGAATGACCACGACCTCACCGCGACTGACGGTCAGGTCGATATCGGCGAGAACATGCAGAGTTCCGAAGTGCTTATTGACCTGTTTGAGCACGACCAGAGGGTCGGTTTGGGTAGTCGTTGACGTCGATTCGGGCATCGGCATGTCTCGAACCTAATCGAGTCCCGCCCGCAAAAGCCATCGCCTTGAGGTTTCAATCGGGTCACGAAGATGCCGTCGACAAACGGCACAAATGCGATCAGTCCAGGTAGTCGCGCAGCACTTGAGACCGAGATGGATGGCGCAATTTGCTCATCGTCTTGGATTCGATCTGGCGAATCCGCTCCCGTGTCACGCCGTATACCTTGCCGATTTCGTCGAGGGTCTTCGGCTGTCCGTCGGTGAGCCCGAAACGCATGCTCACCACACCGGCCTCGCGTTCGCTGAGGGTGTCCAGCACGTCGTGAAGCTGTTCCTGCAACAGGGTGAAGTTCACCGCCTCGGCCGGAACGACCGCCTCGGAATCTTCGATCAGATCGCCGAACTCGGAGTCGCCGTCCTCACCGAGCGGGGTATGCAAAGAGATCGGCTCGCGACCGTACTTCTGAACCTCGACCACCTTCTCCGGGGTCATGTCCAGTTCCTTGGCCAACTCTTCGGGCGTTGGCTCGCGACCGAGGTCCTGCAGCATCTGACGCTGGACTCGAGCCAGCTTGTTGATGACCTCGACCATGTGCACGGGGATACGAATGGTTCGGGCCTGGTCGGCCATGGCACGCGTGATCGCCTGCTTGATCCACCACGTGGCGTAGGTGGAGAACTTGTAACCCTTGGTGTAATCGAACTTCTCGACCGCACGGATCAGACCCAGATTGCCCTCCTGGATGAGGTCCAAGAACAGCATGCCGCGGCCGGTGTAGCGCTTTGCCAGAGACACCACGAGACGCAGGTTGGCTTCCAGCAGGTGATTCTTGGCGCGACGTCCGTCTTCGGCGATCCACTCCAGATCCTCGCCGTCGGAGCCACCCTTGCCTTCGTTCAGAGTCTCTTCGGCGAACAGTCCGGCCTCGATGCGTTTAGCCAACTGCACTTCCTGCTCTGCATTCAGCAAGGCGACCTTGCCGATCTGCTTGAGGTAGTCCTTGACGGGATCCGCCGTGGCACCCGCTGCCATCACCTGCTGCTCAGGCTCATCGGCATCGTCGGTGTCCGACAAACTGAAGCCCTCGTCCTCGGCGAGTTCGGCCTCAGTCTTGGCGGCCTCAGCAGGCTCGAAGGCGGCCTCGTCGACATCATCAAGACTGCGCTTCTTGCCGCCCACGGTGATGACTACGTCGTCGCCCTCACGACTGACTTTGGTGGCCTTCTCAACAACGGCGACCTCGACGGTGACCGTCTCCTCCTCGCCACTCTCGTCCTCGGAATCCTCGATCTCCACCTCGACATCCAACTCCACGACATCGACGTCGACGATGACGTCGTCGGTGGGGTCCACGTCGACATCCGGCGTCACCGGGGAGCTCTGCTCGGCGTCCTTGGGGGGAACGATCGCAACCGGCTTCGCAGCGGCTTTGCGGGGGCGCCGCTTAGGCGGCGCGGCTACCGGTTCTTCTTCAACCGAAACGGCAGCGGCACGAGAGCGTGGAGACACAAGCAAACCTCTCAAGAATCGTTACAGGGCGCGCAACAACCGGGAGCTGTCAATCCCTTCGATCGGTCCATTGTGCCACGTACACCCGGATCACCCAAGCCGCGCAGCCTCATAGAGTGTCGCCATGCCCTTGGTACCAACACCACCCACCGCTGCCCGCCGTCCACACCCGCGAGTGCACCACGGCGACCGTTTCCTCGACCCGTATGAGTGGATGCGTGACAAGGGTGCCGCGGAGTTCCGGGAGTTGCTCGCCGCGGAGAACGATTACACCGCTGCCATGACGGCACACCAGGAGCCGCTACGCGCCGAGATCTACGCCGACATCGCGACCCGCACCAAGCAGACCGACCTCAGCGTTCCAGAGTTCGTCAGGCATCCCGGCTTAGGCACCTATTGGTACTACGCACGCACCCAAGAGGGCCACGACTACCCCACCCTGCATCGCTGCCCGGCCCAAGACCGCGGCCACCTCCCGGCCATGGACGGCCCGGCACCAGCGGCCGAAGAACTGCTCTTGGACCTGCAGGCGCTGTCGATCGACACCGACTTCCTGGCACTCGGTGCCTTCGCCGTCTCCCCCGACGGGCGCCATGTGGCCTATTCCCTCGACACGCGTGGCGATGAACGCTTCGAGCTGAGGATCCGCGATGTGATCACCGGCGCTGATCTCGACGATGCCGTGGCCGATATCGCCGGCGGCGGCACCTGGTTCGATTCGACAAGCTTCTGCTATCTGCGCGTCGATGAGGCCTGGCGGCCGCACCAACTCTGGTTGCACCGACTCGGCGAGACCAGCGACGAGTTGCTATACACCGAACCCGATGAACGATTCTGGCTTTCGGTCGATTCCTCCCGCGATGATCGGTTCATGATCGTCAGCGCGAGCAGCAAGAACACCAGCGAGACCTGGCTGGTCGATGGCCTCGGCTCCCCGACGCAGTTGCGCAGCGTCGCCGGTCGGCGCGACGGCATCGAGTACGACGTCGAAGTCGCTGGGGATCGGCTCTTCATCGTGCACAACGACGGTGCGGTTGATTTCGCCCTGGCCGAAGCTCCGCTGGACGCCAACACACCGCAGCAGTGGCGCACCATCTGGCCCGGTGAACCCGGCGTCCGGTTGCTGGGGGTGAGCGCCTATGACCGGGTGCTGGTGATCAGCGAGCGTCGCGACGGCCTGCAGCAGATCGCGCTGCGTCCTCGTGACGAGGCGGGGAACGTCGCAGCGCCCTCGCCGATCGAATTCGACGAACCACTATTCAGCGCCGATGCCGACGACGGCGACGAGGCTGACACTGATCGAATCCGTTTGCACTACCAATCGATGGTCACGCCTCCACAAGTGATCGAGTACCGGCTCGATGACGGGCGCCGCACAGTACTGCGCAGCCGTCCGGTACTTGATCATCCGACGTGGGGTCCCTACCGTCCCGCCGACTACCGGCAGCGACGGGAGTGGGCGACGGCCACCGACGGCACCCAGATCCCGATTTCGGTGGTGTACCGCGCCGACACGCCGATTGACGGCACCGCTGGATGCCTGCTGTACGGCTACGGGGCCTACGAGATCAGCTTGTCACCGAGCTTTTCGATCGCCAGGCTCAGCTTGCTGGACCGCGGCTATGTCTATGCCGTCGCCCACGTTCGCGGGGGCGGTGAGCTGGGCCGCAACTGGTACGAGGGAGGCCGACTGGCCGCGAAGGAGAACTCCTTCACCGACTTCGTGGCATGCGCCAGGCGGCTGGTCGAGTTGGGTTACGTCGCGGAGGACCGCTTGGCTATCGAGGGAGCCAGCGCCGGCGGACTTCTGATCGGAGCGGCCGTCAATCTGGCACCGGAGCTGTTCCGGGCGGTGCATGCGGCCGTGCCGTTCGTTGATGCCTTGACCACGGTGCTCGATCCGGAGCTGCCGTTGACCGTGACCGAATGGGAGGAGTGGGGCGACCCACTTCACGATGCCCAGGCGTATGCGCGGATGCGACGCTATTCGCCCTACGAGAACGTCCACCCCGGGCGCTATCCCGCGATTCTGGTGTCAACCAGCCTCAACGACACTCGGGTGGAGGTCACCGAACCGGCCAAGTGGGTGGCCGAGTTGCGCCACACCACCGGATCGGATCAGCCGGTGCTGCTGCGCACGGAAATGGTGGCTGGCCACGCCGGGGCGTCGGGTCGCTACCAAGCCTGGCGCGACACCGCCTTCGAGATGGCCTGGCTCATCGACCGAACCGGCGCAGACCCAGCGACTCGCTGAGCGGCACCTGAGGCTCGGCTGAGCGTTCCCAGCACCCTGAGTACCAGGGTCAGGCTCCCCTATCAGACTGTGGTCTGAATCTGCGTGGTAGCGCTGCCCCCGCAGTCGCCAAGGCGATGTCAGGGCACAAAACGCCCCGGTGTTGGCGTTGTACTTAGGGCGAGCGAAAAGGAGCCAACGTGATTTCAACCGCACACCGGATCCGTAGCACGGACGGCATCGATGGCAAGGACGCCGTGGGGCTGTACTTGGACGGGATAGCCAAGACCCCACTTCTCACCGCGCCCGACGAGGTCGAGCTGGCCCGGCTGATCGAAGCCGGACGCTACGCCCAGACCATTCTTGACGGCGAACTGAGCGACGAGGATGCCTCTGCCCACACCGTCGAGGCCACCGAGGACGAACTGCGACAGATTGCCGCTGAAGGCGCCGCAGCAATGCAGCGCTTCATCACCGCCAATCTGCGGCTGGTGGTCTCCGTGGCCCGCAAGTATGGGCGAGCACAGATGCCGCTGCTGGACCTGGTCCAAGAAGGCAATACCGGTCTGATCCGTGCGGTCGAGAAGTTCGACTACACCAAGGGTTTCAAGTTCTCCACCTACGCCACCTGGTGGGTGCGCCAGTCGATTTCTCGCGGCATCGCCCAACAGGGACGCATCGTCCGACTCCCGGTCCACGTGGCCGAGCAAGTGAATCAGGTCTCGGCCGTGCGCCGGACGCTCGAGCGTCGCCTGGGCCGGGAGCCGGAGCTCGCCGAAATCGCGGCCGAGCTGGATTCGCCGGTGGAGCACATCATTGAATTGCTCCGCCTGGCCCGTGACCACGTCAGCCTGGATGCTCCCATCGAGGAGGACGGCGACACGGCCTTGGGCGATCTGATGGCTCGCGAAACTTCACCCGGACCCGACGAGATGGTGCTGGACGCCGAGGACCGCTCCCGACTCGAGGCCATGCTGTCCAGCCTGGACGAGCGTTCGGCCGATGTGGTTCGGCGCCGGTACGGCCTCCTCGACGGCAGGCAGGCCAAGCTCGCTGACATCGCCGCCGTGTGGGGCATTACCGCCGAACGGGTACGCCAGATCGAGCGGCACGCCATCTCCAAACTGCGGACCGAGTCCGACGCGGCCTGATCCCGCCACAGACTCAAAGCCCCGGGCCACTATTCCGCGCTGGCCCGGGGCTTTGACATCTCCAGTCGATTCAGGGCTTGATCATGCGGATCAGGCCTTCTTGAGCACAGGACGCCACCAGTGTGTCGCCGGCGAACATCCGCCCGAAGCTGAAGCCCAAGCCGGCTGAGGCCGAAGGGGAGACCTGGTCGTACAGCGTCCATTGATCGGCGCGCGCGGGCCGGTGGAACCACATCGAATGATCGATGGAGGCCACCTGCATGTCGGGACCACCGAAGTCCACCGGATGCGGCACGGTGCTCACCGCCAGCAGCGTCAGGTCACTGGCATAAGCCAAGATCGCCTGGTGCAGCTTCTCGTCTGCGGGCAGTTCGCTGGCCACCCGGACCCATACCTTCATCGCGGCATCAGATCGCCCGGCGGCGCTCAGCGCCGAGGTATCCGAGGCGAAGCGCACATCGAGCACTCCCCATTCACGTCGCCAAGCCTCGACCTCGCGCTGCGAGCGGGCACCCAGCACCTCGGCCAAGGGTGGGCAGTCATCCGGTGGCGTCACTGGGCCAGGTGGCAGATCGGCATGGTTCAAGCCCACTTCGGGGACATGGAAGGACGAGATCATGCTGAAGATCTCGCGGCCATTCTGCGAGGCCACGACACGTCGAGTGGAGAAACTGCCGCCGTCGCGGGTCAGCTCCACCGCATAACTGATCGGAATGCCCACCCCTCCGGCACGCAGGAAGTGCGCCCCGAGGGAGTGCGCCAGTCGGTCGGCGGGCACGGTGCGATAGGCGGCCATCAATGCCTGCGCCAGCACTTGACCGCCGAAGACACGCTGCTGGAACCGACCCTCGAAATCGCCGTCCTCGCCGATGAAGACGTTCTCCTCGGCTTGGGCCAGGTCAAGCAGGCCGATCAACTCGGCCACGGTCTGAGGCATCGATTACTGCCGGGGGAAATCCGGAGGCGGATCTTGCTCGGCCAAGAACTGTTCCACAGCCGCCCCGATCTCCTCGGCGCTGGGGACCGAGGATCCCCCGGCCGCAGCCAGACGCTCGTACTGCTCCTCCAACGCTGCCAGCATCGCCGGAAACTCCGCATCCTCGGCGGTTTCGGCGGCGATAGTGGCCAAGTTCTCCTGGCTCTCCTCGTGCAGAAGATCCATCGGCAGGTCCAGGCCAGCAGCGGTCGCAATACGTCCCAACACAGCGGCCGCGGCCTGTGGGAAGGTGGATTGCGCCAAGTAGTGCGGGACGTGGGCCACGAAGCCTTGCGCCAACACACTGCGTTCGCCGGCCCGATACTCCAGCAGGTGGGAGAAAGCGCCGGGCAACTGCACCCGATCGATCCACATGGGATTCCCGCTGACCAGATTGATGTCGGTGGCGTGGGCAGTCACCAGCGTCGGACGGGTGTGTGGCACCGCCATCGGAACACCGGAGCCGGTAAGCAGCTGAGAGACCTCGAAGCGTTCGGCCACCTGAAAGACAGCCTCGGCGGCGCGGTTCCACTGACTGTCCGGCTCGGGGCCGTGCAACAGCAGGAAGGGCTTGCCTTGAGAATCGCGGAGCCGATGGATCACCAACTCGAAGTCGATCAGATCGGCCCAATGGTTGGTGTCGAAAACCATCTGCGGACGCCGTGAGCGGTAGTCGTGAAGCTGATCGTGGTCGAAGGTGACCAGCACCTCGTGCTCGCAGGTGCGCAGCAGATAGCGGGCCAGGTGATGCGAGACCGCTCCGGCATCGATATAGCCGTCGAACAGGTGAATGAGCGCCGGTCGGTCGCCCTGCACTGAGGCGGCCGTGTCGGCCTCGACGTGGTACAGCAAACTCGGATCCAGCACTCGTCCACCCTACCCCGGCACTTCGAAGGTCCGCGGAACCGCGCCCGGTACCGCAGCCAGCTCACCCAGCAATTCAAGCACCCTCACGGTGGCGTTCTGCGCCGCGATGGCATTGCGACTCAGCGCAACGATGCGACGGTAGGGGGTGGGATTCTGGATGCGAACGTAGGAGATGTTGAATCCCGACCACCGCGTCGTCAGGACCGGAATCAGGGTGATCCCGACCCCAGCGGCGACAAAGGCCAGGCCGCTGACGTGATCTTGGGCGCGCGCGACGTAGCGCGGCGAGAAGCCCGCCTCCGCGCACGCATAGCTGGCCAGCCCGGTCGCCAGTTGGTCCTGATAGTCGTATTCCACCCAGTCGTCCTCGGCGAACTCGGCCAAGTCCAGCCGATCTGCACCTGCCAGCGGATGATCGTCGGGCATCGCCATCACGAACTCGTCCTCACACAGCACCTGTCGGCGATAGCCGCTGGCCGAAACCGGAGCAAGATAGGGCAACTCGGTGTGGATCTCGATATCGGCGTCCCCCGCAGTCTCTGCGGACTCCACCACATCGATGGCCAACTCCAAAGTCAGCTCCGGAAACTCCTGACGGAGCGCGCGCGCAACAGACGGCATCCAGGTGTAGGCGGCCGAGGCGAACGACCGCAGCGTGAGCCGCTCGGTGGCGCCGTCACGCAGATCACGGGTGCGGGCTGTCAGCTTGGTCATGGCCTGCAGCACCTCGGCGGAGGAGGACGCCAACTCCACCGCAGCCGGTGTCGGGACGATGCCGCGTCCGACACGGCTGACCAGCGCGAAGCCCACCTCACGTTCCAGCGTGTGAAGATGCTGGCTGACGGTGGAGGGGGTGTAGCCCAGGCGACGCGCGGTCTCGTTGACAGATCCGCTCGAAACCACGGCTCGCAGGATGCGGAGTCGGTTCAGATCAAGCATGAAGGCATCATACGGCCATACCGAATGATCGTTCGGTAAAGTGAGCTTGTCCCGAACAAGAATTTGGGTCAAGCTTGAGCCATGTTGAGCTACCCCGTTGTGGACAGAGACCGGCAACGACTTGCCCAAGACCTCGACGCCGCCCAACTGATCCGCGGCGATATCGCCGGCAAGAAACCCCTCCGTCGTCACCTCAATTGGCTTCCCCGATTGGGTCGACGCACTCTGGTGAGCAACTGATCATCGCCGCACGCCGGTCGCGGAGTTCACACCGCCCGACGGCGCGCTGATCCACTCCCGTTGAGCCGGCGACGACCGCGCCAGGACCGACACAAGTCGGGCGGTCGCGCCGGACTCAACGAAGAACCATCCATCACCGAACAACGGCAGCCATCGCTGCGCGCAGTCGCTTCTCCGAAACCGGGCCCGCCGTGCCCAACTGTTGCGCAAACAGGCTCACGCGCAGTTCCTCCAACAGCCAGCCGATATCGGCCACCGGCACCGGCAATGGGCCCGCGGGATAGCTGTCGCACAACTGGGCATACTCATTCTCCAGCTCGCTCATGATCGCCAAGTTCGCTGCTTCCCGGCTCGGATTGCTGCGGCAGGTGTCCAAGCGACGCAGGATCGCGGTCAGGTAAACCGGAAGTCGTCGCCAGGCAGCGGCCGGGGTCGCCGCCAAAAAGCCCGGGAAGACCAGATTTCCCACCTGCTCGGTGATGTCGCCACTCGTCGCGGCCGGAGCTTCCACCAAACGCTGCTGAATGCGGCCCGCCAGACTCAGCACTTCACCGGCGCCCTGCACCGTCTGCTGCAATGCCTCGGCAGCCCGCTCGCGCACTGCATTGACCAGTGCACCGAACGCCTCGGCATCTCTGACCTGCCACGGATCGACCAATTCCTGCATCAGGTGGCCACTGACCTGTAGCCGCGCATCGGCGAGCAGCGCCGGCACCGAGGGATAAGGCGAGGTACCCAACGCCAACTTGGTGGCATTGCTCATCCGGGCGACCACACTCTTGGTGGGATCCACGGTGCCCAGCACGATCAACCGCCGCAGACCGGCGGCATGCGCCCGTCGTGCGGTAGCAGCATCAGCGAACACCTCCACCCCGACGCTGGCGACCTGGTCGACCAGAGCGGGATAGCCGGGCATCGGCTCCGAAAGTTGCGGCGGAAGCGCGCCGAACTCCCAGCCGGTGGCGCCACGGTGCAGCAGTTGCCCCGCAGCATCGTTCAGGGTGCGACTGATCTGCACAGCAACCTGTTCGATCAGAGTCGTCAGGTCGTCGCCGACGACCTCCTCGTCGGTACCGATCACGCGGTAACGCACCCGCAAGTGACCTGGCAGCGCCTCCGGACGCCACTGGTCGGCGCCGACCTCGACACCACGCACCACCGCCAGCGCCCGGGACAATCCCTGGCTCAGCGACTCGCGGGGCACCGCCGGTTGCGAGGTCAGCCAGTCCAACGCGGCGCGCGCGGTATCGGTGGCAGGTACCAGCCGGGTGCGTACCGCCTTGGGCAGGCCACGAATCAGCTCCGTGGCGGTCTCCAGACGCAGCCCCGGAACCTGCCAACTGAACTGCTGAGCATCAACGCTCGTCAGCCGCGTCACCGGGATCTGCACCGTCACGCCGTCATCGGGGTGCCCGGGATCGAAGGAGTAGTCCAGCGCCAGGTCGCCGCCCGAGGTGGTCCATTGCGTGGGGAAAGCCTGCGGGTCCAGCTCCGCGCCCGGCTCGACCAAGTCCTCGAGGCGCAGATCCAGCAACTGGGGCTGATCGTGGCGGGCCCGCTTCCACCAGCGGTCGAAATGGGCCACGCTGACAACGTCGGACGGCAGACGCGCATCATAGAAGGCCGCAATGGTGGCGTCGTCGACCAGCAGATCCGTGCGTCGCTGCCGTTCCACGAGCTCCTCGGCCTCAGCACGGACCGCCTGGTTCCGAGCCCAGAAATGGTGGCGGGTACGCCACTGTCCCTCCACCAGTGCCGCGGCGATGAACACCTCCCGGGCGGTCACCGGATCAATGCGAGCAAAACTCACCATCCGCTGCGCCACGATCGGAACACCCAACAAGGTGACTCGTTCGTCGGCCACGCATTGACCACCGCGAGCCGACCAGCGCGGCTCGGAATAGTGACGCTTGAGCAGATGACCGCCGACCTGTTCCACTTGCTCGGCGGTGATCGGCGCCACCGTACGCGCCCACAGGCGGCTGGTCTCGACCAACTCCACCGCCATCACCAGGTCTGCCCCAGTGCGTGCCACCGACGAGCCCGGGTTGATCGCGAACCGACTCCCCCGAGCGCCCAGGTATTCTGCGGGGCCGCGCCGGCGTCCGCGCGCATCCTTGGCAGCAGCAGCGGGATCGCGCAAGCCGACGTGTGAAAGCAGACCGGCCAACACCGCAGTGTGGATCGCGACCAGGTCAGCCGGTGCGTCGTTGCGATGCATCCCCAGTTCGGTGCACGCCTGTTTGAGTTGGGAGTGGAGATCTTGCCATTCCCGCACCCGCAGAAAGTTCAGATACTCCGCCCGACACATTCGACGAAAGCCGTTGCCGGAAAGCTGTTTGCGCTGGTCGCGCAGATAGTTCCACAGCCGCAACAAGGCGGCGATGTCAGAGCCGTCGGCGCTGGCCTCGGTGTCATCACCCAGCGGCGCCCAGAATCGGCGATGCAGAGCATCAGCGGCCGCCTCGTGCTCGGCCGGACGCTCGCGCACATCCGGAATGGCAATGCCTGCCACGATCGGCAGCACCTGGCGCAGGCATCCCAACCGTTCGGCCTCCAGCAACATCCGACCCAGCCGCGGATCGACCGGCAGTCGCGCCAGTCGGCGTCCGACCTGAGTGAGCCTCACCGCGTCACGCCGCCCGCCATCGCGGATTGCGCCAAGCTCGTTGAGCAACCTCAACCCATCGGTGACCTGACCGGTATCGGGGGGTTCCACGAACGGGAAGTCACTGATCGACCCCAGCCCAGCGTCGGCCATCTGCAGAATCACCGAGGCGAGGTTGGTGCGCAGTATCTCCGGCTGAGTGAATTCCAGACGGGAGGCGAAATCCTCCTCGCTGTACAGCCGCACGCAGATGCCAGGTCCCAACCGGCCGCAGCGTCCGGCCCGTTGGTTGGCAGAGGCCTGCGAGATCGGTTCGATAGGCAGCCGCTGTACCTTGGTGCGCGCCGAATAGCGCGAGATGCGCGCAAACCCCGGATCGATCACGTACCGGATGCCCGGCACTGTCAGCGAGGTTTCGGCGACATTGGTCGCCAGCACGATGCGGCGCCCGGTGTGGGAGGTGAAGACGCGATGCTGTTCGGCCGCAGACAGCCGCGCATACAGCGGCAGCACTTCGGTGAAGCGCAGGTCCATCGCCCGGATGGCATCGGCCGCGTCACGGATTTCCCGCTCGCCCGAACAGAACACCAGAATGTCGCCGTCGCGGCTGCCCAGTTCAGTGATCGCGGTGCAGATCGCATCGATGTGATCACCGTCGGTGACCGGGCGATACCACAGCTCGACCGGGTAACCCCGTCCGGACACCTCCACCACCGGCGCATCGTCGAAATGCTCGGCGAACCGCGCGGTATCGATGGTGGCTGACGTGATGATGACCTTCAGGTCCGGGCGTCGCGGCAGCAACTGCTTGAGGTAGCCCAGGAGGAAGTCGATATTGAGGCTGCGTTCGTGGGCCTCGTCGATGATGAGAGTGTCATAGCGCTGCAACTGCCGATCATGACCGATCTGGGCCAGCAGAATGCCGTCGGTCATCACCGTGATGCGGGTGGCCTCACTATGTTTGCGCGCGAACCGCACCTGGAACCCCACCGTTTGCCCGAGGGACTCCCCCAGCTCTTCGGCGATCCGGGCAGCCAGACTGCGCGCCGCGATGCGCCGGGGCTGCGTGTGTCCAATATGTTCGCGCCCAGCCAGCAGACAGATCTTGGGCAACTGCGTCGTCTTGCCCGATCCGGTCTCGCCGGCGACCACCAGAACCTGATGGTCGTGCAATGCCTGACGCAACTGCTCGACGTGTGCGGTGATCGGCAGCGCATCGTCGAAGCTGATGGTAGGCAGGTCCTCGGTCATAGCCGAGTTAGCTTACTCGCCCTTGAACAAGCTCAGGCAGCGGTGTTCGACAAGCTCAGGAACCACCCTTCGACAGGCTCAGGAACCGTGGCTGTCGCGGGGGCGGATGACGCCGATCGGGCAGCGACCATGGGTGAGGACGCCACGAATCAGGCCGCCCACCGAGTAGGTCGGGAAGGAGGCGTGGACCTCCAGCATGAGCAGGTCCAGCTCATCACTGCGGGCCACCAGCACGTCCACCGGGTTGCCATAGTCGACTTCGAGTTCGACCTGGGCATCGGGGTAATCCTCGGTGATTTCCGAGATCATCTCGGCCATGCGCTCGCGAGTCACCTCGATCGCTGCCGCCTTCTGCTCCTCGGTCGGGTCGCCGCCGGTGAACCAGCGTCCCTGTGGGGATCGGAACACGCTGATGACCACGACTTTTCCACCGAACTGGATGGATTCCTGAAGAGCCCATTCCAAAGCCACCGCGCCACGCGCAGAGGTATCCACCGCGACTCCGATGACGCCGGTGCGAGCCTCGTGCGGGGTGTCCACGGCAGAGACCACGATGACCGGGCAATGAGCGGCACCGACCACACCGACCGAGGTGGAGCCGACGAATAGCCGTTCCCCAGGTTCGGTGGCGCGACGTCCCACCACGACCAGCGATGCCTGATGGCTCATCCGGGTCAGCGCGGCAGCAGGATTTCCCAGCACCACTTCGGTTCGGACCCGGCTGCGCGGCAGACCCGCGGCGACAGCATCCTCCACACCCCGGGCCAGCATCTCAGCGGCATTGAGCTTGATCTCCTCGGGGTCGAAGACCACACCCCAGGCACTATTCAGGACGGTGTCATCGACCGCGTGCACGACCACCAATTCAGCATCGCGGGCTCGCGCCTCCGCAATGCCCAGCTCCAAGGCGCGAAAGGCGTCGTCGGAGCCATCGAATCCGACCAGCACCCGCGCCGGTCCGTCATAGGGCTGAAGCATCAGACACCTCCCGAAATCGTCGCGGAGACCGCGCGCCCGGAATACTCGGTGGGCTCGATGACCACGATCAGCGGATGCTGTCCCGGCGCCCACGGCTCCGGAAGGGCCAGTCCGTCAGGCACCTGCTCGAGGTATCCGAAGGCCCGTCCCCGAACCAAGACGCTCCACCCGGTCGCGGTATCTTCGTCAATGTCATCGATCTGGAAGATGACCTCCAACGGCTGAATGAACTCGCCCATGATCGTGTCCGGCCGAGTTCGGAAAGCGATCCGCTCGCCACTCACACTGTAGGTGACAGGCAAGATCTGTAAGCCGTCGCTGGAGTGCCAGCCGACGCGTCCGACTCCGCGAGCGCGAACCAACTGGCGACACTCATCGCTCGATAGGCGGGTGAAATGACCGTCGTAATTCATTGCGCCGAAATGCTACCCTCCGCAGACCCAAAATGGTTGCTTCTTCCCGATACCGGGGCGGCGAATTCACTGCAACCAGGTCGAGGCGGCGATGATCACCGGGATCGATGCCAGAGTCGAGATGAAGATGGCATCACGGGAAAGGCGATAGCCCACGCGGTACCGACTGGCGATCACGAAGATGTTCTGCGCGGTCGGCAGCGCCGCAATCACCGTCACCGCCAGGACCTGATCCACCGCCAGGCCGAACCACCGGGCCAGGCCGTAGGCCACTGCGGGCTGGACGAGCACCTTCAGCACCGAAACCAACAACAACTCCGGCGCATGAGCGCCCCGTCCCGGCAGCGGATCCAGGCGCAGCGAGATCCCGAACGCCAGCAACATCGCCGGGACCGCCACCGCCCCCAACATGACCGCGGGACTCCACACCGGCTCCGGAACAGGAAGATTCAGCGCGTTCACGACCAGTCCCGCGACGGTCCCCACCGTGAGCGGATTGCGGATCGGCAGACTCAGGTAGTACCACCAGCGACGTCCGCTGGTCGCCGGATCACTACCGGTGGCGTCCAACAGGGCCAACGCGGTGGGCTGCAAGATGACCACCTGAATCAACAGAATCGGTGCCATCCAGGTCATATCCCCCAGCACGTAGGCCGCGATCGGCAGCCCCAGATTCCCGGCGTTGGTGTAACCAGAGCACAAAGCTCCGATCACCTGCGGCTGCACCGGCCGTGAACCCAGCCACAGCCGTCCCACGACGAGGTACAGGCCCAACACACTCACGATGGCCAACGCCGAGACGATGACGGTGGCACTGAACAGGTGCTTCAGGTCGGCGCGAGCCACCAAGGTGAACAGCAGGACCGGCGCTGCGACCATGAAGGCGGTTCGCGACAGGACCCGCCGGGCGTTGTCATCCAACACGCGCAAATGCGCGGCCAACCAGCCAGCAGCGACGATGACAGCGATCGCGAGGTATCCGCTCAGCGCCGCTTGCATCCGCCCAGCGTAGAGCGCCGGTCGGGGTGAATAGCCGTCTACTCTCACGCCTCGGCCACCCAGCCTGTGATGGTGTGTCGCAGCCGCCGACGCAGGGTCGTACGATGTGCGGGTGCCACAACGGAATCACCTGATCGACCTTGCTCGGGTGGGCTCCATGCTGATCGTGGTCATCTTCCACACGCTGCTGTGGCAGATCCTCTTCGTTGACGGCCAGATTCGGGTCGTTCCCTGGGCTCCGGGCCCGGTGTGGTGGGGCATCAGTTGGATCTGCACCATTATTCCGGTCTTCTTCGTGGCGGCCGGCTACTCCAACGCTGTGGTAGTCGACACCTGGCGCGCCACCAGTGATGCCTATGCCGGCTTTCTCACCCTGCGCGGCACCAAACTGCTCGGACCGCTCACCCTTTTCGTCATCGTGTTCACCACCATCGGCTCGCTGGCCGCCTGGCTGGGATGGCCTGAGCAAGCCGCCACCCTGAGTCGCCAGTTCGCTCAGCTCCTGTGGTTCCTGGTGACCTACCTGCTGCTCTTGGCCGCTGCACCGCTTGCGGTGTGGATTCACGATCACTGGGGCGGCTGGATCATGTTGCCGCTGCTCGCCGGCGTGATCGCGGTCGATGTCGCCGTACGCCTCACCGGCGACCTGGAACTGCAGTGGGTGAATCTGTTGTTCGCCTGGCCGCTGGCACACCAGTGGGGCATCGCCTATCACCGAGGTTGGTTCCGCGGCTGGCGCGTCCCCCAACTGCTGGGACTCCTCACGGCGGGCGCCGCGCTCATCGCAGTCTTGGTGATCGGTTTCGGCTATCCCGCCGCCGCGGTGGCCTGGGCCGACATTCCGGTCGCCAATCTGTTGCCGCCGACACTGGTGATCGTGGTGCTGGGGTGGTGCCAGACCGTCGTTCTGGCACTGCTGGAGAAGGCCGGAACCGCAGACCGACTGCGCGAACGCACCGCCCGCGGCGTGCGTCTGGCCAATGCGCTGCTGCTCTCGGTGTACCTGTGGCACATCCCGGTGATCGTGATGGTCGGCGGCGCTCTCGCCGGGCTCACCCTGCTGTGGCCTGCCGCCTCGGCATTCTTGCTCAATCCGTTGCTGCTGGTGATTCTCGTGCTGGCAGCAGTCACCGTGATCGTTCCCCTCGTCGCGCGCGTCGAAGTACGGCTGATTCCCAACCCGGGGCCGGGATCACCGAGCACCCCGCTGACCTTGATCGGTTTCGCCGCGTTCGTCGCCGGCATTTGGGCAGTCTGGCAATTCGGTGCTGTGTTGGCACCAGTCGACCCGGCGGGAGCCACCGCGGTGATGACCTACCTGGTCGGAGCAGGATTGCTGTGGCGTGCAACGACCCGCACCTCGGGTTAGACTTCGCCCGTACTGCGCCCCGACTGGGAGGTTTCGATGGATCCGACACAGTGGGACGCGCCCTTCCCTGTTGTCGTCGCGGCGCTGTTCGTCATCGTGATGCTGCGAGCCAACGCCACCTTCTGGATCGGACGACTCAGCATCGCCGGGTTGCGGCGATTCCGACTGTCGGCGCTCCTGGATTCGCCGGGATATCTGCGAGCCAGCGAACGCATTGACCGCTACGGCGCCCCAGTGGTGACGCTGTCCTTCCTCACCGTGGGCTTCCAGACACTCGCCAACCTGGCCGCCGGAGCCACCGGCATGAAGCTGCGGCACTATCTGCCGGCAGTATCGGTCGGCGGCGTGATCTGGGCGGTCATCTACGCCACCGTGGGTTTTGTCGGGCTGGAACTGTTCGGCCGCCTGTATGCCTACTCCCCCGCCCTCGCTGTGATCAGCGTGGCGGTCATCGCCGTCGCCATCGCAGGCTATGTGGTGTGGCAGTTCCGCCGCCGGGTCGAGACCCCTGCTGCCACCACGGTGGAGACGTCGGCCTAAGATCACGTCATGGCCGAGATTCGCAAACACAACCCCGAGACCGGTAACGCCATCGCTCAAGCCCTGAGCGCCGCCATGGGCGAACCGGTGCGTCCTCGCACGCCCGGCACACCGGCAGCCAAACCGCACCCGGCCGAGTCGGAGCCCAGCACGACACCGGCAGTCATCAAGGTGCGCATCACCACCCAAGCCGCAACCCAGGACGACGCCGAAGACGACTGATCCGGGACCGGTCTGTCGACCAATCCCGGATCAGGCCTTATGCCAGGCAGCGCCGATCAGCTGCAGCCGCTGGTGGCTCCGCACCCCTCGCAGATGTAGCAGGAACCCGACCGCCGCATCTTGGTGCCACAGGTGAGGCACAGCGGTGCGTCCACACTCATCCCGGAGATCTTCTCCAGAACCTCAGCAGTGGAGTGAGCCTCCATCGGAACCAAGGCGGGCTGGTTCGGGCCGTCCTCATGAACCCGCAGATCGTCACCGGCATCATTCTTCAACGATTCCGACTCGATCATGCCGGCCTCGTCCTCTTCGGAGAGGTACTTGCCGGTCTCGACATAGCGAGCCCGTTCGGCCGCGGTGTAGATGCCCAGCTCGGCACGCTCATCGAAGGACAGGTAGTCCAGCGCCAGCCGGCGGAAGATGTAGTCCATGATCGACTGCGCCATCCGCACATCGGGATCATCGGTCATACCGGCCGGTTCGAACTTCAAGTTGGTGAACTTCTGAGCGAACTGCTCCAGCGGCACGCCGTACTGCAGACCGATCGAAACCGCGATCGAGAAGGCATCCATCACACCGGCCAGCGTCGATCCCTGCTTGCCGAGCTTGAGGAAGACCTCACCCAGCTTGCCGTCCTCGTACTGGCCTGAGGTCATGTACCCCTCAGCACCGGCCACCGAGAATGAGGTGGTACGACTGACGCGGGACTTCGGCAGCCGATTGCGGCGTGGCCGGTATTCGACCTTGACCTCGGCAACCTCGGCCTTCTTCTCCTCAGGCTTCTTGCCGTCGCTGAGCGGCTGGCCGACCTTGCAGTTATCCCGGTAGACCGCCAGCGCCTTCAGGCCGAGCTTCCAGCCCTGCAGATACACGTCGGCGATATCGTCCACGGTGGCGTCCTCGGGCAGGTTCACCGTCTTGGAGATGGCCCCCGAAAGGAAGGGCTGCACCGCAGCCATCATGCGCACGTGGCCCATCGGACGGATCGCTCGGGCGCCCATCGCGGTGTCGAAGACTTCGTAGTGCTCGGTCTTCAGACCCGGAGCGTCGATGACATGGCCTTTCTCGGCGATGTACTCCACGATCGCCTCGATGGTCTCCTCGGCATAGCCCAACTTCTTCAGCGCCCGCGGGATCGTCTGGTTGACGATCTGCATCGAGCCGCCGCCGACCAGCTTCTTGAACTTCACCAAGGAGAAGTCGGGTTCGATGCCGGTGGTGTCGCAGTCCATCATGAAGCCGATGGTGCCGGTCGGTGCCAACACCGAGGCCTGCGCGTTGCGGAACCCGTTCTTGGCACCGAGCTTGACCACCTGATCCCATTCGGCGATGGCCTTGGCCAGCACCGGCTTGTCGAGGTCGTCGAAGGCCCGAACATCATCGCTGGCAGCCTGATGCTTGCGCATGACCCGCTGATGGGCTGCCGCATTGCGCTGGTAGCCGCTGTAGGGGCCCACGATGGCGGCCAACTCTGCGGAACGACGGTAGGAGGCGCCGGTCATCAACGAGGTGATCGCCGCCGCCAACGCGCGACCGCCGTCGGAATCGTAGCCACGACCCACGGCCATCAGTAGCGCGCCGAGGTTGGCGTAGCCGATGCCCAATTGACGATAGTTCACCGTGGTCTCGCCGATGGCCTCGGTCGGGAAGTCCGCGAAACAGATCGAGATGTCCATCGCGGTGATGACCAATTCGATGGCCTTGACGAAGGTGACGGTGTCGAAGGTGTTGTCCTCGGTGAGGAACTTCATCAGGTTGAGGCTGGCCAGGTTGCAGGAGGAGTTGTCCAGACTCATGTACTCGCTGCACGGATTGGAGGCGTTGATCCGGCCCGATTCCGGGTTGGTGTGCCAGGCGTTGATGGTGTCGTCGTACTGGATGCCCGGATCAGCACACTCCCAGGCCGCTTCGCTGATCTTGCTGAACAGATCGCGAGCATCAACGGTCTCGATCACCTCACCGGTGGACCGTGCCCGCAGCCCGAACTCGGTGCCGTCTTCGACCGCCCGCATGAACTCATCGCTGACCCGCACGGAGTTGTTGGCGTTCTGATACTGGACGCTGACGATGTCCTTGCCGCCCAGGTCCATGTCGAAGCCGGCATCACGCAGGGCGCGGATTTTGTCCTCTTCACGAGCCTTGGTCTCGACGAACTCGTAGATGTCGGGATGATCGACGTCCAACACCACCATCTTGGCGGCCCGACGGGTAGCACCGCCGGACTTGATAGTGCCCGCCGAGGCGTCCGCGCCGCGCATGAAGGACACCGGGCCCGATGCGGTGCCTCCCGAGCTCAGCAGTTCCTTCGAGGAGCGAATACGAGACAGGTTCAGACCAGCACCGGAGCCACCCTTGAAGATGAACCCCTCTTCCTTGTACCAGTTCAGAATCGAGTCCATCGAGTCGTCGACACTCAGAATGAAACAGGCACTGACCTGTTGCGGACTGAGGGTGCCGACGTTGAACCACACCGGAGAGTTGAAGCTGAAGTACTGATGCAGCAGCATCCAGGTCAACTCGTGTTCGAAGATCTCGGCGTCCGCCGCGCTGGTGAAGTAGCCGTTCTCCTCTCCGGCGATGCGGTACTTGCTGACCACTCGATTGATCAGTGTCTTCAGGCTGGCTTCGCGTTCAGGCGTGCCCAAGGCACCGCGGAAGTACTTGGTGGTGACGATCGTTGAGGCGTTCACGCTCCAGAAGTCCGGAAACTCCACGCCGCGTTGCTCGAAGACGGTCTCGCCACTCTTCCAGTTGGTCTGCACCACATCACGAAGATCCCACGTCACCTCGTCGTAGGGGTGCACTCCCGCGGTAGTGAAGACTCGATCGATCTTCAGGCCCGGGGATTTGCGGTTGCCCCGCGTGGTCGCCTTCACAGTGTCGGTCATGGTTAGAACTGCCTTTCGGTACTCGGCGGTGGTGGGGGGTTAGTTGGTGGCCAGCACGGGCTGGCGCAACGAATCGATCTCGGACGTGAAATCGTCCACAGAGTTGAAGTTTTTGTACACGCTCGCGAAACGGAGATACGCGACCGAATCAAGGTCACGAAGCGGACCCAAGATCGCCAGGCCGACCTCATCGGCCGGAATCTCGGCCTGTCCACAAGCCCGGAGGCTCTCCTCGACCTGCTGGCCGAGCCGCGCCAGATCGGCTTCAGAGACCGGGCGGCCCTTGCACGCCTTCCTGACACCGTTGATCACCTTCTCCCGGGAGAAGGGCTCCACGACGCCAGACCGCTTCAGCACTACCAACTGCATCTGTTCCAAGGTGGTGAATCGACGTTCGCAGGAAGGGCATTGGCGCCGGCGCCGAATGCTCTTGCCATCCTCGGCAACCCGGCTGTCCAGGACCCTGGTGTCGGTATTGCGGCAGAACGGGCAATGCATGGCTGACGCCTTCCTCAACGTGCAACGGTGGACGAACCTGTGGAAAAGATGTGTGTCGGTGACCACAAGCTGTGGACAAAACACAATCGTGTAACTACTACATCTAGTAGATTACGCAGACCAGGCACCCAACGCAAGACATCAGCGAACGCGTGTCGCACCAAACCTCAGAATTGCCACCACAGGCGAGGCTGACTAGCTCTGATGCGTCAGCGCAGCACCGAAACGGTGGCCACATCGGCGCCATTATCGGCCAGCGGCGCATCACTAACCGCCAAGAAGCTCGTCACCGCAACCACCACGCCAGTGAGGAAGAGACCAACGAAGAGACTCAGCACCACCGCTATCCCACGGTCAGTCAAGCGCCAGCCCGAAGCGGCCTGAGCAGGCCGGACCACCGGGAGAGGAGTGACGCTCGCCATCGAGGTGCCGTCGATGCCACCTGAGCGCGGCAACGCCGAAGGCTCGCCACCCTCGATCTCATCAACCATCAGATCGTCAATCAGCAAAGCACTCATCATCGTCACCTCTCTCGAACACCTGTTCGATACTCTAGCCACCCTGCGGTCATATTCGAACAACCGTTCGCCCGCGTGTCGTGCTGAATGTGAGCGTGCCAGGCGCCACTGACAGTGCCCACGAAGCCCTCACCCCCGACACGCCCAGGTCGAACACATGTTTGATTCTCGCCGTTGCCGACGCTACGTTCATCACATGGGATCGAAGTCAGAAACCCCGGCAGCACGCCGCCCCGGACGTCCACGCAAAGAAGATGTGGCTGCTCAGCTCGGCACCACGGTGAGCGAGTTGCCTGACGGCCCCGCCGATGCAGAGGGACTCACCCCGCGCCAGCGCCGGATCCTCGAAGTCATCCGGGACGCGCTCGCCGAGCGCAACTACCCGCCGAGTATCCGGGAGATTGCTGACCTCGTGGGACTGGCGTCGTCCTCTTCTGCCGCCCACCAGTTGAAGGTGCTCCAGAACAAGGGATTTCTGTTCCGTGACCCGCACCGCCCGCGCGCACTGGAGGTGCGGCTGCCCGCCTCGATGATGCCGACCCCGGTCGAGCCACACCTCCTCGAGCCTGATCTGCCGGCGCCGGTAGCAACTGCGGTGGAGGTGCCCATCCTGGGACGCATCGCGGCCGGTGGACCCATTCTGGCTGAACAAGCCGTCGAAGACGTATTCAGCTTGCCCAAGCAATTGGTCGGTGAAGGCACGCTCTTTCTGCTGGAGGTCAAGGGCGATTCGATGATCGAGGCCGCGATCTGCGACGGCGACTACGTCGTGATCCGGCAACAGCCTGACGCCGTCAACGGCGACATCGTCGCCGCATTGATCGGCGAGGAGGCGACGGTGAAGACCTTCAAGCGCACCCCCGGGCAGGTATGGCTACTCCCCCACAACCCGGCCTATGAGCCGATTGACGGCAACGAGGCGTCCATCCTCGGCAAAGTGGTCGCAGTGCTCCGCCGGGTGTAGCCATTCGCATCTCGATCCGGGTCAAACCCGGCGCTGGACGAACCAAGGTCGGCGGTCGCTACGACGTCGACACCTTGGTGGTAGCCGTAGCGGCTCCGGCCGTCGACGGTCGCGCCACGGCAGCTGCACTCAAAGCCGTCGCCAAGGCCTTTGCGTTGCCGCTACGAGAATTGACACTGGTGTCGGGTACCACCAGCAGGACGAAGATAGTGGAGATCAGCGGGGATCATCATGATCGCCTGCGGGAGCTGCTCGACATGTGAGGTGTCATGACCCGTTTCGTCTCGACTCTGTTTTGTTCGCTGGACGGTGTCGCCGAAGTCGACCCGGCCTGGCACTTTCCCTATTTCGATGAACATATGGCCGCAGCGGTCACCGAGGACTACGCCGAAGCCGATGCCCTGCTGCTGGGGCGGGTGACCTACGACAGTTTTTCCGGAGCGTGGCCTGATCGGGAGGCAGCCGGCGGTGAGGATGCCGAGTTCGCCGCCCAGCTCGGCGAGCTTCGCAAATTGGTCGCCACCCGGGGCGACCAGGCTTTGGGTTGGCGCAACGCCGAGCCGATTGGCGATCTGTTGTCGACCGTCGCGCAGTTGCGAGCCGACGCCGAACTCGGCTTTGTGCTGATCCCTGGCTCGATCTCGATCGTGCGGGAGTTGATCTCGGCCGGCGAACTCGATGAGCTGCGGCTGCTGGTCCACCCAGTCCTCGCAGGCACCGGGCGCCGCATCTTTGCCGCTGACGCCGGACTGCAACCGCTGAAGTTGCGGCACTCCGAGGCATTCCCGACCGGGGTGCTCCGCCTGATCTACACGCCCGCAGCGCTCCCGGGAAGCGGTGAGTACGCCGCGGCCGCACACCAGTTGGGTGAGTAGAACTAGGCTGCGATCCACTTCTTGGCGTCGTCGATCTCGGCGTCGCTGAACACCTTGAGTTCTGCGGGGAACATCCAGCCAATGGCCTTGACGCTGTCCACGATGAGCGCAGAGTCGCTCACCACAGCGCACCGCTCCCAATCACGGATGCGTCCCAGGCCCACTTTGGAGTCCTCCCACATCGCACCGATGGTGAACTTCTCGAAGTCGACCCCGAGCACATAGAGCATCCGCACCTTGCCGTGGCGTTCGATCATGGCATCGACCGCCGGTTCGAGGATGCCGTGGTAGTCCGCTGCGGTGATGTCGCCGACTGCCTCGATGCCGAGCACGTTATCGGGTAGTCCTTCAATGAGCTTGAGCATGATGACACCTCTCTGGGTGGGGTTCGTCTCCCCCATCCTCGCATCGCTGCCGGAGGGTTTCGCCGAGACTGGCCCAATTCACGGCGGCAGCCTGCTCAGGTGCCCGTTCCGGCAAGCCTGCGTAGTGCACCGATGGAGATCTCGCGATCGGTGGTCATCCAGAACTCCGGCAGCGAGGCGGTGAGAAAACTGCCGTAGCGGGCCGTCACCAGCCGCGGGTCCAAGACGGCCACCACGCCGCGATCATCCAGGCTTCGGATCAGCCGACCCGCACCTTGAGCGAGTAGCAAGCCGGCATGCGTCGCCGCTACCGCCATGAATCCATTGCCGCCGGATTCGGCCACCGCTTGCTGGCGGGCCTGCATCAGCGGATCATCGGGGCGGGGAAACGGGATCTTGTCGATGATCACCAGTCGACAGGTGTCACCGGGCACATCGATGCCCTGCCACAACGACAGCGTGCCGAAGAGGGACGCCTGCGGGTCCTCGACGAATTCGGCGGTCAGGCGCGCCAAATGGGCGTCTCCTTGGCACAGCACCCGACGGTCGGGCACCTGCTCACGGCAATGGCGCGCGGCGGCCTCAGCGGCACGCTGCGAGGCGAACAGGCCCAGCGTGTGGCCGTCGGCCGCCCACAACAACTCGGCGACCTCAGCCAACACCTCGGGGCTGATGCCATCGCGACTGGGCGGCGGCACGTGGCGTGCAACGTACAGGATTCCTTGACTGCGATAGTCGAATGGCGAGCCCACATCAAGGGCGCGATAGCCGCCCGCTGCGGTGCCCCCCAGACCGAGAGCGACGCCCACCGATCCGAACTCGCCACCCACCTTCAGCGTCGCTGACGTCAAGACGCTGGGATGCAGGTCGAAGATCTCGGTGCGCAGCAACCCGGCCACCGACAGTGGGGCACAAACGGCCTGTCGCCCGAAGCGTTCGGACTCTGATACCCAGATGACATCGCGCTCGTCGAGCTTGGCCAGCCGCTCGGCGATGTCGAAAACCTCTTGGGCCGCACCCTGAGCCTGGCGGCGTTCCACGTCGTCATCATCGCCGCTGGTCAGTCCACTGACTGCCGCACGGGCCGCTACTCGGACGGCGGCAAAGGCGTCCTTCAGCGGGTCAGACGGGTCGGTGATGCGTCCGACCTCAGCAGCGTCGAGTCCTGCCTGCAACACATCCGCGGCGTCGAGGAAGTCCAACCCGGTGTCATCGCTCAGCCAGGCCAGGCACCGTTTGGCCACGCGTTCGACCGCCGAAGGGCTCAACTCCACCGAGGCCGCGCCGGTCACCCGGGATATCAGTTCGTGGGCCTCGTCGATAACCAAAGCGTCGTACTCCGGCAGCGCGGTGCCGCCGTGCAGTGCGTCGATGGCCAACAGAGCGTGATTGGTGACCACCAGCGCGGAGCTGCGGGCCTTCTCACGCGACTTCTCGACCAGACAGGCCGCGCCCTGCGGACACTTCTGAGCGCCCACGCATTCGCGCACCGGCACCGAGATCTGACCCCAGGCGGCCGGGGTGTGAGCCGGGGCGTCGTCCCGGTCGGCCAACTCCCCCGCCTCGGCCTGCTCCTCGGCCCAGCGGCGCAGCGCGACCACCTCAGCGCCCAACTCGGAGACCTGGCCGGGCTCAGGGAGCAGCGCATCCTGCTCGGTACCCTGGGCGTCGCGGACCTTCAGCAGGCAGGCGTAGTTGCTCCGCCCCTTCAGCACGGCATGAGCCACGGTCGTTCCGGTGACCTCGTGGCAGGCAGCCACTGCTGCCGGGATGTCCTTGGTGGCCAACTGTGCCTGCAAAGCCAAGGTGGCGGTGGCGATGACGACCCGCGACTGGGGATCATTGGCCAGGTGAGCCAACACCGGGGCCAGATAGCCCAGCGATTTGCCGGTGCCGGTACCGGCTTGGACGAGCAGGTGCTCGCCGGTGTCGAGGGTGGTGGCGACCTCGGCAGCCATCTGATCCTGTCCCGGTCGACGCACGCCGCCGATTCGGGCCACTGCGGCCTCCAGGATCGCGCCACTGAAGTCAGTTGCCGCAGGCAGGGAGCGCTCAGACATCGCCGATGTCCGACAGGCGGGACAACTCGCCGGCCAGATCAGGATTGACCCGGGCATGCACCTGGGTGCCTTCTCCGGTGTGCTCGATGCTGATCACCTCGCCCGCTTGATGAATCCGGTCCAGAAGATCGCCGCGGGCATAGGGCACCAGGGCATCGACCTCGACGGCCGGACGCGGCAGGCGTTCAGCAATCCGCTCGGTAAGGGTGGACAGCCCTTCCCCGGTGCGCGCGGAGACGAAAATCGCCTCGGGGAACTGCGCGCGCAACGCCAACACCACCTCAGGAGTGGTCGCGTCGAGCTTGTTCACCACGAGTTGCTCGGGAACATCGAGGGCACCGATGTCGGCCAACACCTGCCGGACTGCAGCGACCTGACCGAAGGGGTCGGGGTCCGACCCATCCACCACGTGCACCAGGAGATCAGCTTTGACTGATTCCTCCAGGGTGGAGCGGAACGCCTCCACCAGGTCGTGCGGAAGGTGGCGGATGAAGCCGACGGTGTCGGTGAGGGTGAACACCCGCCCATCAGCGGTGGCGGAACGTCGGGTGGTCGGATCCAGCGTTGCGAACAACGCATTCTGGACCAGCACTCCGGCGTCGGTGAGCCGGTTCAGCAGCGAACTCTTGCCGGCATTGGTGTAGCCGACGATCGCGACGCTGGGCACCTGATTGCGAGTGCGTTGGGCACGCTTGGTACGGCGCACCTCGTCCAAGTCGCGCAGCCTGCGGCGCAACACTGAGATGCGGGTCTTGATCCGACGTCGATCGGTCTCGATCTTGGTCTCGCCCGGGCCGCGGCCACCGATGCCGGCACCGGCAGCGGCGCGCCCACCCGCCTGGCGCGACAGGTTGCCGCCCCAGCCACGCAGGCGTTGCCGTAGATACTGCAGTTGGGCCAGTTCGACCTGCGCCTTACCCTCGGCGCTCTTGGCGTGTTGGGCGAAGATATCCAGGATCAGGGCGGTTCGGTCGATGACCTTTACCCCGACGCGGTCCTCAAGGTTGCGTAACTGGGCGGGTTCCAGCTCCCCGTCGCAGATCACAGTGTCTGCACCGGTGGAGATGACGACCTCACGCAGTTCGTCCACTTTCCCGCGCCCGATGAAGGTGGCCGGATCCGGGGCACTGCGACGCTGCATGACACCCTCAAGAACCTCTGAGCCGGCGGTTTCGGCGAGCAACTTCAGTTCGGCCATGGCGTAGTCGGCCTCGGTTTGGCCGCCGGTGGTCCAGACCCCGACCAGCACCACACGCTCCAGTTGCAGTTCGCGGTATTCGACCTCGCTGATGTCGGCCAACTGGGTGGACATGCCGGCCACGCGCCGCAGCGACTGGCGCTGCTCCAGCTCGAACTGCTCGCCGTCAGGATCGGTGTCGTCGAAATCCGGGTATTCGGTCATGGTGAAGTCAGCACCCTACTCAGGACAGGGCGAAGCTGCCGCGGCCCGCGACAACCGCCGGTCCGGTCAGAATCGCTTGAGAGCCGGTGGTGTCGACCTGCAGCACACCGCCGGGTACCGTGACCTGGCAGCGGCGGTTCGGGGCCAGAGTGGCTGCTGCCGCGACCACCCCGGTGCCACACGATTCGGTTTCACCCACGCCACGCTCGTGGACGCGCAGCCGCAGGGCATCCGGCGCCTCCACCACGACGAACTCCACGTTGACTCCCCGCGGGAAGGCGCCTGCCGGGCTCCACGTGGGCTGCTCGGTGAGATCCAGATCGGCCAACTCGGCGGCAGAGTCCAGCACCACCACGGCGTGTGGATTGCCCACGTCCGCGCTCTGGGCGGGCCAACTGCGGCCCGCGAGGTTTATGTCGACCGCAGACCCCCGCTGGACCGCCCCCATGGTGACCGAGATGGTGCCATCGCTGTTGAAGCGGCCCACGCGCAGGCCGGCCCGGGTGGCGACCGGCACTTCCGTGGTGGAGTCGATGAGGCCTTCTTCGTCGAGATAGCGCAAGAAGACTCGCAGTCCGTTGCCACACATCTCGGCAATTGACCCGTCGGCGTTGCGGTAGTCCATGAACCACAACTCCGGATCGCCCTCCCACTCCCGAACCTGGCTGGCCCAGACGGCCCTCAGGATGCCATCGGCTCCGATACCGGCCCGTCGATCACACAAATGCGCTACTTCGGCGTCAGTCAGCGAGATCAAGCCATCGCGGTCGACGAACAGCACGAAGTCGTTACGGGTGCCATGACCCTTGGCGATATCAAGACTGCGCACTGCCGACCTCCTGCTCAGCCTGAACCCTACCCCGCACCAGTTCGCAGATCGCTTCGACGGCCGCAGAGTCGGAGCCGAACCAGTGGATTCTCGGGTCGCGGCGGAACCAACTCAGTTGTTTTCGAGCCAGTCGGCGGGTGCCGGCGGCGGTCTGACGGCGGGCCTCCGCTTCGCTCAGCTCACCGTCCAGCATGGCCAGCACCTGGCGATAGCCGATGGCCCGCGAGGCGGTGAGGCCGTCGCGCAGACCGCGCCCGATCAGTGCCTGCACCTCGGCCACGAATCCGCGATCCCACATCTGAGTGACCCTACGGTCGATCCGCTCGTCCAGTTCCTCGCGAGGCAGTTCCAGCCCGACCTGAATCACTGGCGCCAGGGCATACCTCCACTCGGGCAGTTCTGCAGTGAAGGAACCCGTGAGTTCGATGGCTTCCAGGGCGCGCACGATCCGGCGAGCATTGCCGGGCTGGATGGCGGCGGCCGCCGCAGGATCCACCTCGGCCAGTCGCTGGTACAACGCTGCGACGCCGACCTCGGCAAGCTCGGACTCCAGGCGAGCGCGAACGCGGCCGTCGGTCGCCGGAAAGTCGAATTCATCGACGATGGCGTGCACATACAGGGCCGAGCCTCCGACCAGGATGGGCAGGACCGCTCTCGAGCGGCAGTCGGCGATGGCCTCACGGGCGAGCTTTTGAAACTCCGCGACCGAGGCGGTTTCGGTGACCTCGGCGATGTCGACCAGATGATGGGTGATGCCGCCACGCTCAGCTTCGGTGGGCTTGGCGGTTCCGATGTCCATACCTCGATAGACCAACATCGAGTCGGCATTGACGATCTCTGCGGCGAGGCCCCACTCGCCCAGTTGTCTGGCGACAGCCACGGCTACGGCGGTCTTGCCGCTGGCAGTCGCGCCGTTGATCGCCAGCACCGGAAGGTTCGTCATCGTCTCCATTGTCCAACCTGGGTCGCGCAACTCGAAATTGCTCAGGATTCGGCGAAATTGCTCACCCCAATTGCGTGACAAACCCTGGTCCCGAATCGTCACAATAGAGGTGGGCCGGGACAGACCCGGCGCACGCAGGCAGAGAGGAGGCCCAATGGACATCGTCGATCAGATCAAGGACGCTGTGGACGGCCACGAGAATGAAATCAAGCAGGGCATCGACATGGTTGGTGACTTCATTGATGACAAGACCGATGGCGCCTACGCAGCCCAGGTTGATCAAGCCCAGGGCTTCCTCAAGGATCAACTGGACAAGTGACGACAACTCACCGGTGATCAACTGATCTGGAACGGGCACGAGGCCCGTGTCATTACCGACGAGCCCGAGGGGCCGGCAGTTGCCGGTCCCTCGGTTCAATTGTGGGACGGCTGGTTCGACCTGCGGTCAGGATCGGCCGGGCATCCCCAGCCCGATGGCTGCCGGTGCCACAGCGGCGGCCCAGGCATCTCCGCCGCGAGTCCGACGCAGGTTAGTGATGTCTGAGTCTGCATTCAGATGGTGCGGTGCGCCGTAGCTGATCTCGACGGTGGCGATATCGCCCGGACGTGGCAGAGCCGCCGGATCCTGCGGGGCGCGCACATGCACCAGCCGATTGTCGCGGGCACGCCCCGAGATGCGGTGGGTAGCACCGTCTTTTCGTCCCTCGCCGGCAGCGAACATCACCTCCACCGAGGTTCCCTCCAAGGCTCGGTTCTCCGCCCAACTGATGTCGGAGACCAACTCGACCAAGCGGTTGTAGCGCTCGGTCACCACCTCGTGCGAAACCTGGTCGGGCATGGTGGCAGCAGGGGTACCCGGGCGGATGGAGTACTGGAAGGTGAAGGCACCGGCAAACCGGGCCTGCGCGACCACGTCCAAGGTGGCTTGGAAGTCGGCCTCGGTTTCGCCGGGGAACCCGACGATCACATCGGTGGTGATGGCTGCCTGCGGTATCGCCGCCCGTACCCGGTCCAGAATTCCTAAGAACCGCTGGGAACGATACGAACGGCGCATGGCCCGCAGCACGGCGTCGGAGCCCGATTGCAGCGGCATGTGCAGACTCGGCATCACATTCGGGGTTTCAGCCATTGCTGCGATCACGTCGTCGCTGAAGGCTGCCGGATGCGGCGAGGTGAAGCGGACCCGTTCCAGGCCCTCGATGTCGCCACAGGACCGAAGCAGCTTCGCGAAGGCACCCGGGTCGCCGAACTCCACGCCGTAGGTGTTCACGTTCTGCCCCAGCAGGGTGACCTCTTGCACTCCTTCGGAGACCAGCGCTCGGATCTCTGCCAGCACATCAGCCGGATCCCGATCGGCCTCTTTGCCGCGGAGAGCGGGAACGATGCAGAAGCTGCAGGCGTTGTTGCAGCCGACGCTGATCGCAACCCAGGCGGCATAGGCCGAATCGCGCCGCGACGGCAGGGTGGACGGAAAGCGCTCCAAGGACTCCACGATCTCGACCTGGGCGGTCTGATTCACGCGGGCACGATCCAGCAAAGCCGCCAATGAGCCCAGATTGTTGGTTCCGAACACCACGTCGACCCAGGGAGCTTTCGCCACGACGATGTCGCGATCTTTCTGCGCCATGCAACCACCCACCGCGATCTGCATACCGGGGCGGTTCGCTTTCACCGAGGCCAGGTGGCCCAAGTTGCCGTAGAGCCGGTTGTCGGCGTTCTCCCGCACCGCGCAGGTGTTGAACACCACAAGGTCTGCCGATTCCCCGTCCGCGACCGGGCGATAGCCCGCTTCAGCGAGCACTCCGCTGATGCGTTCGGAGTCGTGGAAGTTCATCTGGCACCCGTAGGTGATCACTTCGAAGGTGCGTTCGGTATCGCTGGTCATCAACGCGGTACTACTCCCGGCGGTTTGGCTTTGGTGGACCGAGGACGGACTCTACCCGGTCAGCGTGCCACGGCCGAAGCCCGAAGCTCGCGCACTACGGTCACCGTGATGCTTCCGGGGTAGTCGAATTGCTGCTGGATTCGCTCGGCCAAGTCTGCGGCGAGCTGGCCGGCGGCGAGATCGTCGACCGCCTCGGGCTCCACCAGGACGCGCAGTTCGCGACCGGCGTCGATCGCAAAGGCCTTCACGACCCCGGGTTGCGCGGTTGCCAACTCCTCCAGTGATGCCAGCCGCTGTTGATGCGCAACTCGATCCTCCCGGCGTGCGCCCGGACGGGAGGCACTGATGGCGTCTGCCGCTTGCACGAGCACTGCGGCCATCGAGGCCGGCTCGACCTCGTTGTGGTGGGCTTCGATGGCATGGACCACCGCGTCGTTCTCCCCGTAGCGCCGAGCGAACGCCGCGCCGACGATGGCATGCGACGCTGTCTGGTCGGGGAGACCCTTGCCGAGATCGTGCAGCAGCGCCGCGCGGGTCGCTACCAGCGGATCCACCCCGAGTTCGGAAGCAAGAGTCCCGGCGATCCGCGCGCTTTCCACCAGATGCGCCAGCACGTTCTGCCCGTAGGAGGTGCGATAGGCCACGGTGCCCAGCGCAGCCGCGACCTCGGGGTTCAGATCAGTGATCCCCACCTCAGCGGCGGCGCGAGCACCGACGGCGCGACACTCCTCGTCGACGGCGGCGACAGCCCGCTGATAGCTGATCTCGATACGTCCGGGGTGTACCCGACCGTCGGCGATCAAGTCTTCGAGGACGCGACGGGCGATCTCACGCCGTTTGGGGTCAAAGGCGGACAGTTCGACGCTGCCGGGGGTGTCGTCGACCAGCAGGCTCACGCCCGTGAGCTGTTCAAAGCTGCGAATATTGCGGCCATCGCGGCCGATGAGACGCCCCTTCATCTCTTCATTGGGAATGCTGACGGTGATCACAGCCACATCTGCGGTTTGGGACGCGGCGAGACGCTGGATCGTGGTTGCGAGGATTTCTCGCGCCTGCTCAACACTGTCCGGCCCGCCGACAACAACGGTGCGGCCGGTCACCAAGACCTCCGGTGCCCGCGGCGTCGGTGGTGCAGCCGGTGTCGGGGTGGCGCGAAGTTCACGCTCTCGCCGTTCCAGAGTGTCGCGTTGTTCGGCCAGTTCGGCGGCGAGCGTCATCAACTCCTGTTCGCGCTGATCCCAGTGGCGTTCGTTGTCGCTGTCTCGCGCTGCCGCAACCGGTGGCGGCGGTGCGTCCAGCCGTGGTTCCACACGGCCCGTGGCTAGACGGCGGGCCAGAAGCAACAGCAAGGCGCTGGCTGCCAATCCGATCACCAGCGCTACCAAAGCGATGACGAGCACGACCTCCGTACTCACGCGCTCCTCCTCGTGGGGCTTGCCTTAGTCGATGTCGAGATCGGCGGTCAGATCGTCGAGCACCTCACGAGTCACCTGGGCTACTACGGCGCTGGGGAACCCGCGCCTGGCCAGGGCCCCGGCCAATCGTCGATAGCGCGCCGCCGGTTCTACCCGGCGCAACGTCGCCGCCTTACGCTCAGCGTAGGCCAGTGCCACCTGATAGTCGCGATCGGCATCGAGTTCGGCTGCTGCGGCGTCGGCGGTTTCGCGAGAAACCCCTTTCTCGGCGAGTTCGATCAGCAGTGCCCGCCGACTTCGCTGCCGCCGGTCCCCCGCCGCCAACCATTCCCGCGCGAAGACCTCGTCATCGATGAGCCCCACGTCGCAGAGCCGATCCAGCACCTGCTCTGCGGCCTGCGCGGGAACACCCTTGCGGGCGAGCGCGCGAGCCAGTTCCTCGCGACTGCGCGCCCGCACCGTGAGTTGCCGCAAGGCGATTTCCCGGGCAACGGCGATGGTGTCCGCGTCCGGGGTGTCGTCATCGACCGGTGGCTCTGCGGCCCTCATCGGTCTAGAACTTCACCTCGCCGGTCACCGGGTCGATGCCTTCAGGCACCTCAGCAGACTCGCCCACACCGAGCTGGGTCAGGATCCGCTTCTCGATCTCGGCGGCAACCTCCGGATTGCTCTTCAGGAAATTGCGCGCATTCTCCTTGCCCTGGCCGAGTTGCTCGGCGTCGTAGGTGAACCAGGCGCCTGCCTTGCGGATGATGCCACACTCGACGCCCAGATCGATCAAGCTGCCTTCGCGACTGATTCCATGGCCATACAGGATGTCGAACTCGGCCTGCTTGAACGGCGGCGCCACCTTGTTCTTCACGACCTTGACCCGGGTCCGGTTGCCGACCATCTCCGCGCCGTCCTTGAGCGTTTCAATGCGGCGCACGTCCAGCCGTACCGAGGAATAGAACTTCAGGGCACGTCCACCGGTGGTGGTCTCCGGCGATCCGAACATCACACCGATCTTCTCGCGCAACTGGTTGATGAAGATCGCCGTGGTTCCCGCACCAGACAGGGCCCCGGTCATCTTCCGCAACGCTTGGCTCATCAAGCGGGCCTGCAGACCGACATGGCTGTCACCCATTTCGCCTTCGATCTCCGCCCGCGGTGTCAGCGCCGCGACCGAATCGATCACGATCAGCGCCAATGCTCCCGAACGGACCAGCGTGTCGGCGATCTCGAGAGCCTGTTCGCCGTTGTCAGGCTGGCTGACCAGCAGGGCGTCGGTGTCTACGCCGAGCTTCTGGGCGTATTCAGGATCCAGGGCGTGCTCCGCATCGATGAAGGCACAGATGCCGCCGGCCGCCTGCGCATTCGCAATAGCGTGCAGTGCGACGGTGGTCTTGCCCGATGACTCCGGGCCGTAGATCTCGACCACCCGACCGCGAGGCAATCCACCGATGCCCAGCGCCACGTCCAACGCGATTGATCCGGTCGGAATCACCTCGATGGGTTGACGAACATCCTCACCCAGGCGCATCACTGAGCCCTTGCCGTGAGCCTTCTCAATCTGCGCCAGCGCTGCCGCCAGGGCCTTCTCCCGATCTGCCACTGCCATGCTGGTTCCTTTCGGTCTTCGACTGTTGCTCTCACCCTAGGTAGCTGCTCTGACAGTCGGTCAGTCAGAGCTGGACTGTGCATAACACGTCCGGGATCGGGCCGTCGCTGAACAGCCTAGGCGAACAGGTGTTCGAAATACATCGACACGCCGAAACTCAGCGATCGAAGTCCGGCAACTCCAGTTCGGCCCAGACGCCACGCCATACGTCCTTGCAGGACACTCCAGCAGCCAACGCCTCGTCAACGGTGCGCTGACCGAGCGCGGCGATCACATGAGTCTGGGCGAACATCACCGAACGGGGTCGAGTGAGTTTGGCGTCCAATCGGGCGCGGAGATCAGCTTCCCGCATAAATGCCGGTCAGGCCGCTTGATCGCGGGCGTTCAGAACCGGCAAGCGCGTCACATGCGCATCCTCGCGAGCATCGATGCGATCCGAGACCAGCCGCAGCACATTCGACAACGGCACTCCGAGTGCCCCACAAATCGCGTTCAACAGCTCGGAAGAGGCTTCTTTCTGGCCGCGTTCAATCTCTGAGAGGTAGCCCAGGCTGACCTGCGCTCGTCCGGACACCTCGCGAAGCGTGAGGCTCTCAGCCGTGCGCAACTCCCGCAGCGACTCCCCGAGGATCTCGCGGAGGATCACTGGGCGCTCACGCATCTCAGAAATCATGGCTTGACTCTACCTGCCCCTTCACAACGTCTCGGTGGTGATTCATAAACGCCACGCGGGACGTCGTTTGTTCCCCAACCTCAACTTGAGGAGCCTGATCCTTGCAGCAGTAGCAGCAATCGCGACATCGCCGCGTCCACCGTCTGGACTCGTATCTGCTCTCGGCTGCCCCTCAGCTCGAGCAGACTCGCCGATGCCGGATGGCCGGGTCCGACCAATCCCAACCAGACAGTGCCGGGCTGATGGCCCTCCTGCGGATCGGGGCCGGCAACCCCAGTCACCGCAATCGCCCAATCCGCCCCAGCGCGCTGACGAATGCCTTCGGCCAGCGCCTCGGCCGTCTGCGGCGAGACCGCTCCAGCAGATTGCAGAATGTCCTCGTTCACTCCACCCAAGAGGTGCTTCAGCGACGTCGCATACACCACGACACCACCGAGATAGACCTGCGAAGCACCGGGAATCGCTGTGATCGTCGCACCGATGAGTCCACCGGTGAGCGACTCTGCGGTCGCAACGGTCTGGCCGCGGCTGAGGAGCCCGGCCACGAGCTGAGCCGCGGTGGTCTCAGGCGTCATCGGATTGCTGGCTGGCCTTCCGCAGGCGCAAAGCGTCGATGACGTACATGACGCCGGTGATCACGGTCAGGGCGAAAGCCACCGCCATGACAGCCCAGGCGATGACGAACCACACCGGTGCCGGCACCCAGGTCTGGTCGATCGGATAGGGCAGGAACATCAGTAGTGCGACCGACTGCATCAACGTCTTGAGCTTGCCTGCCGGTGCAGCCGCCATCACCGCATACTTCAGCATGACCACGCGCATCCAGGTGATGCCCCACTCCCGCAGCAGGATCAGGATGGTGACCCACCAGGACAGCTCACCAAAGACACTCAGCAGGATGAAGGCTGCGCCGGTGAGGGCCTTGTCCGCGATCGGATCCCAGATCTTCCCAAAATCGCTCACCAGGTTGTAGCGGCGGGCCAAGCGTCCATCAAAGAAGTCGGTGATGATCGCGACCGCAAAGGTGATGGTGCCCGCCAACCGCCAGCCGAAGCCGGTGGACGGCTCGATCAACATCAAAACCACGAAAACCGGAACCAACACCAGCCGAAGCACCGTCAGCGCATTCGGCAGTTGGGCAGGTATGGCGGTCTGCGACCGCACTGAATCCGCGCCCATCACCCCTCCCACTCCACGACGAGGTCCACGCCGTCGGTATCGGTGACCATACTCCACCCCAAGTCTGCGCTGGAAACCTGAGTTCCGTCTGTGTGAATCGTGACCATTCCATCGACCTCAGGACCCTGATGGGAGGCCCTTCCCCGGGCCAGGCCATCAGGCGATATCTCTTCGACCAACACCGCCACCCGGGTGCCGATCCGTTCGGCGGCGCGGTCGGCGCTGACCTGCTCCACCAGCGTGGCAATGCGGTCCACGCGGTGTGCAATGTCGTCTTCGGCGACCTTGGGGCGTAGCCGGGCGCCCTCGGTGCCTTCCTCATCGGAATAGCCGAATACACCCACCGCATCCAGATTCGCCGCGGCCAGAAAGTCGGCCAAGTCATCAACCATGGCCTCGGTCTCACCAGGGAATCCCAGAATCACATTGGTACGAATTCCCGCCTCGGGACGCTCCTGGCGGATCCGACCGATGAGGTCCAAGAACGAATCGGCATCACCGAAACGACGCATCCGCCGCAACAGGTCCGCCGACGAGTGTTGAAACGGCACATCGAAATACGGAACCACATTGGGCAAAGTGAGCATGGCGTGCAGCAGCGCCGGATGGATCTCGGCAGGCTGCAGATAGCTCACCCGGATCCAATCCAGTCCGTCGACACCACTGAGTTCGGCGAGCAGGCTCTCCAGATTGGTGCCCGCGTCACGCCCGTACCCGGTGGAGTTCTCACTGACCAACACCACCTCGCGCACGCCTGTTTCCACCAGCCAGCGGGCCTCAGCCACGATCTCCCCGCTCGGGCGCGACAGGTAGGAGCCGCGGAAGCTGGGGATCGCACAGAAGGCGCACCGTCGATCACAGCCCGAAGCAATCTTCAACGGGGCGCTCGGCCCAGCGCCCAACCGCTGGCGCAGCACTCGCGGGCCGCTGGCCGGGCCGCCGCTGATCAGTGACTCGCCGTGTCCGGGCACCACCACCTGGCTGGCCTGGGCAGCCCGCGCTGCCGGTGCGATGGGTAACAGACTGCGCCGATCCCGCGGCGCATGGGTCGTCGGCCGATGCCCCTCGAGCACGGCACGCAGTCGTGCGGCCACCTGGGGATAGTCGTCGAATCCGAGCACCGCATCGGCCTCCGGAAGCGCTTCGGCCAACTCTGAGCCATAGCGTTCAGCCAAACAGCCGACTGCCACCACTGCCCGAGTTGCGCCGTCGCCTTTGCTCTCAGCTGCCGCTAACAGAGTGTCGATGGAGTCCTTCTTGGCGGCGTCGATGAAGCCACAGGTATTCACCACCACCACGGCAGCATCACGCGGGTCAGCGACCACCTCGAAGCCGTCGGCAGCCAGGCGTCCGGCCAGTTCCTCGGAGTCCACCTCATTGCGGGCACATCCCAAGCTGATCAGGTGGACCGGTGTCAGATTCACCCGGCCACGCTACCCCACCGAGACCTCGTCAGCCTTCGCGCAGCGCAGCCAGCACCTCGTCCAGATCGTCAGGCTTGACCAATACCTCACGCGGTTTGGATCCCTCGGAGGGTCCCACGATGCCGCGAGTCTCCAAAATGTCCATCAACCGCCCGGCCTTGGCGAAACCGACGCGCAGCTTGCGTTGCAGCATCGACGTGGAACCCAACTGCAGGTCAACCACCAACTGACAGGCCTCCAGCACCAGCTCCAGATCGTCACCGATGTCCTCGGCAACCTTCTTGGACTCAACCGGAGCGTTCACGTCCTCGCGATACTGCGGTGCCAACTGCTCGGTGACCTTCTTCACCACCGAGCGAATCTCCGCCTCGGTCACCCAGGCCCCCTGGACGCGCAGCGGCTTGGACTGGCCCATCGGCAGGAACAGCCCGTCACCTTGGCCAACCAGTTTCTCCGCCCCCGGCGTATCCAGGATGACGCGTGAGTCGGTCATCGACGACGTCGCGAAGGCCAATCGGGACGGCACATTGGCCTTGATCAGCCCCGTCACGACATCGGTCGAAGGACGCTGCGTGGCCAGGATCAGGTGGATACCGGCAGCACGAGCCAACTGAGTGATCCGCACGATGGAATCCTCCACATCGCGCGGGGCAACCATCATCAGATCGCTCAGCTCATCGACGATCACCAGCAGATAGGGATACGGCGCCAGTTCGCGCTCCGAGCCCGGCGGCAGCTTCACCTGGCCGGCCCGGACAGCCTTGTTGAAGTCGTCGACGTGCCGAAAACCGAAGCTGGCCAGATCGTCGTAGCGGGCGTCCATCTCGCGTACCACCCACTGCAGCGCCTCAGCGGCCTTCTTCGCGCTGGTGATGATGGGCGTGACCAGGTGTGGAATGCCCTCGTAGTGCGTCAGTTCCACCCGCTTGGGGTCGACCAGCAGCATGCGAACCTCTTCGGGCGTGGCACGCATCAGAATCGAGGTGATCATCGAGTTCACGAAACTCGACTTGCCCGAACCGGTGGCACCGGCCACCAGCAGGTGCGGCATCTTGGCCATATTGGCCACCACATAGCCGCCCTCAACATCCTTGCCCAGGCCCACCGTCATCGGGTGATGATCGTTGCGGGCACGGTTGGACCGCAGCACATCACCCAAAGAGACGATCTCCTTGTCGGCATTGGGGATCTCGATGCCGATCGCGGACTTGCCCGGAATCGGGGACAGGATACGCACATCAGCCGAAGCAACCGCGTAGGCGATGTTCTTACTCAGCGCGGTCACCTTCTCGACCTTGACCGCATTCCCCAGTTCCACCTCATAGCGGGTCACCGTCGGACCCCGGGTGTAGCCAGTGACTTGGGCGTCGATCTCGAACTGCTGCAGCACCTCGGTGAGGCTCTTCACCACCGCGTCGCTGGCAGCGGTGCGCGCTTTGGGCACGCTGCCGGGCTTCAGAATGGCGGGGTCAGGCAGCTCATAGACCACGTCCCCGCTGAGAACGGGCTGCTCGGCACGCAGCGGCTCTGAGGAGATTTCGGGCACTGCGGGCGCCGACTCAGCAGGCTGACGGCGCCGACCAGGCTTGGGCTCGTCACTGACCACGACAGTCTCTTCGTCGTCCACATCGATCTCACCGGTGTCCAACAGCGGACTGTCATAGGCGCGATGGTTGGCGCCATATTCGATCTCATCACGCGATTGCGGCTTGAGCTTTGCGACAAGGGCTTTCACGCCAGTGCTCAGCTCGTTCAGGGGAATTCCCAGCACGACCAGGAAGCCGATCACGGCTGCAATCACCAGCACGGGCACCGCGATCCAGGTGCCGACGAGTTCAACCAGCGGCGAGGACGACAAGAACCCCAGGAAGCCACCAGCGGCGCGCACCTGTTCGGGAGCATTGCCCGGAGGGAGGCCGCGCGCGATATGGATCACACCCAGCGTCCCGAAGAGCAGTGCCGCCCAGCCCACGACCTGGCGGCCCGCCGAGCCGTGACGTTCGGGATGCCGGAAGGTACGCCACGCGACGGCCAACGCCACGACGGGGACGGCATAGGCGAACACACCCACCACGGTGGTCACTGCGATGGCGATCCAGGTGCCGACAGCACCGGGCAGACCGAACCAGAACTGTGCGGCGACAAGCAGGCCGAACAGCATCACGGCGAAAGCCGAACCATCATGTCGTTGTTCCGGCTCGAGGTCTTTCACCGCCGGGGCCAGTGCTCGGATTCCCGAACCGACCACACCGGCTATGCCGCGCCAGGTGGCCACTAGGCCACGGCCGATCGCAGCAAGCGCCTTGGACAGCCCCGAGGGCTGCGACTGCTTGCGAGTCGTCGTTCTCTTCTTGCTTCCAGTGCTTCGGGAGGCGCTTTGACGCGAGGACGCGCTGCTGCGGCTCCGCGAAGGGGAAGACGCGCGGGTCGCCATGCCGCCAACTTAGGTGATTGCACCGACAAAGCGGAGTTTCCACGCCGAGAAAGCCCTCATTGCGAGCTCATAGCCATTGCTGGGGACCCGGCTCAGAAGTGGGTCCATCCCGGCGTATCGAGTTCCGGCTCGACCCCATCCAACAACACCACCGGCTCCCCGGGCAGCACGCGCCCCAAGACCGTCCATCCGGCGGGAACAGCGTCGAGGGTGGTGAAAGTCGCCACAAGGGCATGGTCGTCGCCGCCGGTGAGTTGGAAGACCAACGGGTCGCCGCCGCCAACCGCAGCCGCCACCGCCTGTTGCGGCTCGGCGATCTGGAACGCACTCGAATCCAGATCGATCGCTACCGCCGAAGCTCGACAGAGGTGACCCAGATCAGCGAGCAGGCCATCGGAGATGTCGATCATGGCGGTGGCACCGGCATCGGCCGCGATGCGTCCTGCACCGTAGGGAACCTCCGGCACCCGGTGCGCGGTGACCACAGCGGCCGGGGATCGGAATCCTCGGGTCAAGACCGCCAGACCGGCCGCAGCCCAACCCAGACGCCCGACCATGGCCACCACATCCCCGGCTCGCGCACCGGAACGAGTCAGCGGCGCTCGACCGTCCTGGTCGGCCAACACTGTCACGGTGACGACGATCACCGCCGCCGTGGTCAGGTCGCCTCCGACCAATGCCACGCAGGCCCGCTCGGCTTCGCTGGCCACGCCGTCCGCAAAGCCGTCCACCCATTCGATGTCGGTGGTGCTCGGCAACGCCAGACTGATCACGACAGCCTTGGGAACCGCGCCCATCGCTTCGGCGTCGGCGACACAGGCGGCCACCGCCTTGCGTCCGACATCGTGGGCAGAGGACCAGGCACGCCGAAAATGCACATCCTCGACCATGGTGTCGGTAGACACCGCCAGATCGCCGGCCAGGCGGAGGACGGCGGCATCGTCGCCGACTCCGAGCTGCACCGCGTCGGTGCGAACAGCACGGCTCGTGATCCGATCGATCAGGGCGAACTCGCCCAACTCGCCGATACTGGAGCCGGTCACGGGCTCACACGGCTCGCGGGCCGAGCCCGGCCAGTTTGCCGGAGATGCCACCGGCAGCGCGCAACGCGGCACCATTCTCGAAAGTCTCCGAAGCACGCTGCGACAGCCGTACCTTGGCCTGCTCGATCATGCCGTGCAGAATCGTCGCCGGAGAGACCTCCGGCCACAGGTACAACGCCATGGCTCCGGGGATGGAATTGACCTCATTGACGTAGATCTGCTCGCCATCGCTCAAGAAGTCCACCCGGCAGATGCCGTCCAGGCCGGTCGCCTGCTGGACGCGCAGCGCGGCGTCGGCCATGGCCTCGGCCACCGAGTCGGGAATCTGAGCCGGGAGCTCACGGGGTGCGCTGGTCAGCCCGTCACTGCCCATGTACTTGTTGCTGTAGTCGTAGATCGCAGTCGACGACGAGCGGGTCGGCTTCTCGATCAGAGAGGACTCAAACTCCGGATAGGTCACAAACGAGATGTTCAGGTCGAACAGGTCCTTGCGGTAGGGCTCGATGACGGCGCCGTCGCGAAGATAGGGACTGGTGGTGGTCAAAGCCACCGCCGTCGCATAGTCGTCGACGACTTCAATGCCGATCGAGGAGCCCCCGAAACGTGGCTTGACGATGTAGGGCGGCTCGAAGTCGGGTTCCCAGCCGGCAACCACCAGGCGCCGCGGCAAGGCGGGTAGGCCCACGTCGGCCATCACCGCACCGAAGGCGAATTTGTCCATGCCCAGGGCCGCAGCGGCCGGCGTCGAACCGGTCGCCGGAACCCCCATCATCGCGAACAGGCTTTGAGCGCCGCCGCTCTCCCCCGCGCCGCCATGCAGGGCCAGCAGTACCACGCCCAATTCCACCGGTCGCTTTCGCATGCCCTTGACGGGCAGGAAGCTCAACTCACCGTGGGCCAACCGGATCTCCAGTTCGGTGCTGCCCTTCGGGGCGCCCTCGAGGTAGTCGCGGGCCTCCGTGTCGGCGGGCACCAGGTGCCAGGATCCACCACGGTCCCAATACACGCATTGAACGCTGTCGCCGGATTCAGCCAACACCCGCTCGCACTGCAGACCACTCAGGATGGAGATGTCGTGCTCGGCCGACGGGCCTCCGAACAGCACGGTAATCAATTCACTCACCTATTCACGCCTTTCCCGACATCTCGTCATCAGTGTCCGCACACCGTCACGCGTAGTGATCCGGCAGGTCATTCTCGTACAGAACGACATCATGCTCTTTGAGCCGCGCAGACACGGCCTCGGTCGCCTCATCCCGGCTCTCGAAGCACAGTACTTTGCCTGGCCCGTCCGCTGCACCACGAAGCAGCGCGCGCCGGTTGGTCCAGCCGACGATCACCAGGGTGTGGTTCGGTCTACTCACCGCCAATCGGGCTAGATCGGCATTGCGCTGGGCCTGATTGCTCCCCAACTCGACCATGCCCGGGGTCACGACGTACAGCCGGCCGTCGCCCTGCAGCCGCTCGGCGGCGCCACGCACGGCGTGGGCGGCACCGGTGGGGTTGGAGTTGTAGGTGTCATCGATGACTGAAATCCCTTGGGGGCCCTGCACCAGCTCAGCGCGATGCGGCGCGCCGGGCAGCGTCCGCCGGGCGAACATTGCCGCAGTGGGAGTGACATCCAGGGCCAGCGCGACACCGATGGCGCACGCCAAGTTGATGGGATGGCCGAACTGCTGGGCGGGGATGCTCACCAGTTCGTCACCGCCGAGCACGATGCGCCACTGACCGTCGACGGTGGCCACCGCAACATCAGCCTCGGCGGCACCGTGGGCCGAACACCGCACTACCCGGCGGTCTGCTTCGAGTCGATCAGCCAGTTCGGCCAGCTCCGGCTCGTCGATGTTGAGCACGATCGCCGGCGCCTTCTCGGTGATCTCCGACTTGGCGCGCACGATGGTCGCCCGATCCTTCATCCGGGAAAGGTGCGCCTCTCCTATCGAGGTGATCACCGCGACGGTCGGCGGGAAGGAGGTGCACAGCTTGCGGATCTCGCCAGGACCGTAGGTGCCCATTTCAGCAATCAGCACCGAGGTGCCCGGACGAAGCTGATCGTTGATGGTGCGGGAGAGCCCCATCAGATTGTTGAAGCTTCCCGGACTGGCCAGCACCGTCTGGGAGCCGGACAACACGAAATCGACGTACAGCTTGGTGGAGGTCTTTCCGTACGAGCCCGTGATGCCGACCACCGTGGGATTCACCTTGGCGAGGTTCTGCTCGGCCTGCCGGACGAAGCGAGAGGCCAGCGAAGCCTCGATCGGACTCATGATTGCCAACCCCAGATCCACAAGCAAGGGAGTCAGCGCCGCAACCACCATGCTCAGCGGCGCATATACGAGGAACGTCACAGCCAGGCTGATCAGTTGCAGCGCCGCGACGGCCGCCACCATTCGCTTGGCTCGAGCCGTGAGCACCAGGGACGCCTTACTGCCGCGAATGCCCAGCCCAACAGGCCAGAAGACCAGCACGATCGCTGCCGCTATCGATACCAGCGGGAGAACGAGCCCGACGAGTGTCAGCACCACCACGGCGATGGCCAACCCGGCATTCACTGGACGCTTCACCAGCCACAGCCCTGCGAACGTCGTCGCCTCACCCGGGACGTAATGCTCGCGCTGTGCGACACGCAACCACCGCGCGTCGGCCACCACGATGGCAGCGACAGCGGCAACCAGCACCAGCCAGTCGACCCAGGTCATGCGCTCACACTCCTCAAGGCCGCCCGCAGCGGCTCAGCAAGATGGTCATCGAGTTGGTGGGTCGCCCCGTCCACGACGGTCAGTTCGGCAGCTTCACCGAGAATTCCCCGTGCTGCCTGGGCAATCGCCACCGGCACCTCGGTGTCGTCGGCGCCCCACACCATCACCACGGGAATGCCCGCCTCGGCGATCATGCGGAGCTGATCGGCATAGTCCTCATTCACGGCGCTCACCATGATCGTCCGCATCACACCGACCGCGGCTCGATAGTCCGCCGAGCCATAGCGCTGGCGATAGGCCTCCATGCGCGCATCGCCGAGCAACTGGTGCGCATGCAGCCAGCGTGCCACCCGGTAGCCGAATTTGGGTTTGCCGCCGCCGCTGCGTCGCAGCAGGGGCACCCCGGTAAGCACCAGGGCCCGCACCTTCTGCGGTGCCAGTGCCGCCATCTGGACCGCGATACGACCGCCAAAAGAATGGCCCGCCAGTACCCGGGTTTGGCCATCGGGCAGGCCGGCGAGCAAGGCTTGCGCGTAGTCCAGCGTCGTCCACGGCGTAGCTGGTGCACTGGTGGCACCAAAGCCGGGAAGGTCGAAGGAAACGGCGTCGCGATCGAAGAGCACCGGCTCCCAGTCGCGCCGACTACGACCCCAGCCGTGCAGAGCCCACACCTGCGATTCGGGGTCACCGTAACGCTCGGCCATCATTCCGGTTCCGGGTACGGATATCAGCACCCGCAAATCTTAGCCGAACCGAATCAGCCCTCTTGTTCCCGCGGCACCCGGTGTCCCACACGAATGTCGAAAACCAATTCGGGCGGCTCCTCACCGCGAATCTCCGCGAGCAGTCCGGTGAGGGCGGCCATGATCCGCAGGCTGGCGCGACGCACCGACTCCGGATCGTCGGCACCGCCCAGATCGTGCAGCTCGACCGGCGTCCCAGCACGCATGATCATGGTCTTGCGCGGCCAGAATCTCGGCCAGGTGAGCTTCTTCCCCGCCATCACATAGTTGGCACCCCACTGCGCCACCGGTACCACCGGCGCTCCGGTGCTGAGCGCCAATCGGGCCGCACCCGGACGTGCCGTCATCGGCCAGGTCTGAGGGTCCGCGGTCTTGGTGCCTTCGGGGTAGATCACCACGCACTCCCCCGCCCGCAGCGCCGCTTCGGCATGCACCAAGGCATCCTTGGCGCGATCGGTATTCCGCTCAACAGGAATCTGACCGGTGGCGCGAGCCAGCTGACCGATTCCGGGAATCCTCCACAGGTCGGATTTGCCCAGGGCCCGCGGCCAGCGTCCGTTCCAGATCAGATATTGGGCCAAAGCGACCGGATCGAAATCCGAAATGTGGTTCGACACCACAATCACCGGCCCAGCCGCCGGCAGGTTCGACGCATCGTCCCAGTCACAATCAACCAGGGCGCGCACCAGCCCACCCACAATCCGAACTGTGCGGCGATAGACCGGCTGCACCGGGGTCGGATTGGCCACCTTCAGCGGCAGTCTCGCCCGGGCAGCCCCCACCACAGGAGGCTGCGGTCGATCCTCGAAACTCACCCAGCGATCTTGGCAGGCAAAGTCTTCGGCAGCCAACCCGGACGCGTCGATTCGAAGGCGGCGATGTCGTCCTCGTGAGTCAGCGTGATCGCGATGTCGTCCAGACCTTCCAGCAGCCGATGCCGGGTGTAGTCGTCGATCCCGAAGTCGAAGACCTGGTCACCGGCAGTGATCGTCTTGGTCACCAGGTCGACGCTGAATTCCACTCCCGGCGTCGCCTCGGCGATGGCCCAGAGTTGCTCCACGACGGACTGATCAACAGTGGCGATCACCAGCCCGGCCTTGCCGGAGTTGCCGCGGAAGATGTCGCCGAAGCGCGAACCGATGATGACGCGGAAGCCGTAGTTCTGCAGGGCCCAGACGGCGTGTTCCCGCGAGGAGCCGGTGCCGAAATCCGGACCGGCGACCAGGATCGAACCCGCTGTATAGGCCGGCTGATTGAGCACAAATGCCGGATCGTTGCGCCACGCGGAGAACAATCCGTCCTCGAAACCGGTGCGGGTGACCCGCTTCAGGTAGACCGCCGGAATGATCTGGTCGGTGTCGACATTGCTGCGTCGCAGCGGAACCGCGATACCGGTGTGTGAGCTGAATTTATCCATGTCGATCTCCTTACAGGTCCGCCGGGGAGCTCAGGGTGCCGCGAATCGCGGTGGCCGCAGCCACCAACGGTGACACCAGGTGCGTGCGTCCGCCCTTGCCCTGGCGTCCTTCGAAGTTGCGGTTGGAGGTGGACGCACTGCGTTCACCGGGGGCGAGTTGGTCGGGATTCATGCCCAGGCACATCGAGCAGCCGGCCGCACGCCACTCCGCACCGAACTCGGTGAAGATCGCGTCCAGGCCCTCGTCTTCGGCTTGGGCCTTCACCCGCGCCGAGCCGGGGACCACCAGCATCCGCACACCGTCGGCGATGGAGGCGCCCTTCACGACCTCGGCTGCAGCTCGCAGGTCTTCGATGCGGCCGTTGGTGCACGATCCCAAGAAGACGGTGTCGACCTTGATGTCGTGCATGGGAGTGCCCGCAGTCAGGTCCATGTACTCCAGGGCACGTTCGGCAGCGGCCTTGGCCACCGGGTCGGCGAAATCATCGGGCCCCGGGACGGCAGCCGACAGCGGAACCCCCTGGCCGGGGTTGGTTCCCCAGGTCACGAACGGGCTCAACTGGGTGGCATCGATGTCCACCTCGGCGTCGAACACGGCGTCGGCGTCGGTGAACAGCGTCTTCCAGTGCGCCACGGCGGCGTCCCAGTCAGCGCCTTCCGGGGCGTGCGGGCGTCCCTTGAGGTAGGCGAAGGTGGTCTCGTCGGGAGCCACCACTCCTGCCTTGGCACCCCATTCGATGCTCATATTGCAGATGGTCATACGGCCCTCCATCGACATCTTCTCGATGGTGTCGCCGCGGTACTCCACGATGTAGCCCTGACCGCCACCGGTTCCCACCTTGGCGATCAGCGCCAGCACCACATCTTTGGCGGTAACCCCGGCAGGCAGCTCGCCGGTGATGTTCACCGCCATGGTCTTCGGGCGGGCCTGCGGCAGCGTCTGGGTGGCCATCACATGCTCGACCTCGGAGGTTCCGATGCCAAATGCCAGGGCACCGAAGGCACCGTGGGTGGCGGTGTGCGAATCGCCGCAGACCACGGTCAGGCCGGGCTGGGTCAGCCCCAACTGCGGGCCGATGATGTGCACCACGCCCTGATCCAGGTCACCGAGGGAGTGAATGCGGACGCCGAACTCGGCGGCGTTGGCCCGCAAGGTGTCCACCTGCAGCTTCGAGACCGGGTCGGCGATCGGAGCGGTGATGTTCAGCGTCGGGGTGTTGTGATCCTCGGTGGCCATGGTCAAATCGGTGCGGCGCACGGTGCGCCCGGCAAGGCGCAGCCCGTCGAAGGCCTGAGGGCTGGTTACTTCATGGACCAGGTGAAGGTCGATGTAGAGCAGGTCGGGTTCGCCATCGGCTGTACGAACCACATGTTCGTCCCATACCTTGTCACTGAGGGTTTTTCCCATCGGATCTCCATCGCTCGCGGGGAATATCTGAAGTCTCTGGAAGTGTAGCTCTTGCATATCATGATCCGAGACGGCAGTCTTATCCTATGGACAGTTCGAGTGGTGTTGGGGTTCTTGACAAGGCAGCTTTGGTGCTGACGGCATTGGAACAAGGTCCGACGACGTTGGCCGGATTGGTCACGGCGACCGGGTTGGCCCGGCCGACTGCCCACCGTCTCGCCGTCGCACTGGAACACCACCGCTTGGTCAGCCGCGATCTGCAAGGCCGCTTCGTACTCGGTCCGCGCCTGACCGAACTGGCCTCCGCAGCCGGCGAGGATCGGCTGTTGGCCACCGCCGGACCCGTGCTGGCCCGGCTACGCGATATCACCGGAGAATCTGCCCAACTCTTCCGCCGCCAAGGCGACATGCGCGTGTGCGCGGCCGCCGCCGAGCGCCCGGTCGGATTGCGTGACACCATCCCGATCGGCACTCAACTCACCATGAGCGCGGGATCAGCCGCCCAGGTGCTCCTCGCCTGGGAAGACCCCGACCGCATCCAGCGCGGACTGCAGAGTTCGTCGTTCTCCGCGGTCGCTCTGGCCACGGTGCGTCGCCGCGGCTGGGCTCAGTCAGTGGCCGAACGCGAGCCCGGCGTGGCTTCGGTGTCGGCCCCGGTTCGCTCCCCCAGCGGCAAGGTGATCGCCGCCGTCAGCGTCTCAGGCCCGATCGAGCGACTGTCCCGTCAACCCGGCCGCTTGCACGCCCCGGCGGTCATCGCCGCGGCCGAGCGCCTTTCAGAGGTGCTGCGTCGCAATGGTGGTGAGGGCTGAGCCCTCGACCCATTCCAGCCAGTAGCCATGAGGGTGGCCCAGGCCCAGCACCTGGTCGTCACGCGCGCCGTTGCGCCAACGCACGACCCGCAATGCGCTCAGACTCTGCTGAGCGAGGCTCGTCGGCCACACCAACCCTGAGGTCAGCTCCGGGGCCTCATAGGCCACCCAACTCACATCCTGACGTTGGCCGATCTCGTTGAGTTGCTCCCAGAACGCCGACTGCTGCGGCACGGGCAGGTAGTTCAGCACCCAGGTGGTGGTGATCACCGGATGCCCGGCATCCAGCCGCGACACCACCGCAGCCAGGTCGGCCACCGCGTCGCCGGCGACCAATTCCGGACGCACCACCAGCGCCTCATCCAAGGCGGCCCGCAGGCGTACGAAGCGATCAGCCTGATCGGGCCACACGCAGGCCTCCAGCCAGCGCACCTGGTCGGGGTCGGTAATGTCCACCGGGTCGCGATCCAGTCCAACCCGTTGGACGATGCTGGGCAACTCGGTTGGGGGTACTCCCGGTGGCAACTCCCCGGTGAGCCGACACGCCAGCTCGATCTCACCGACTCCCCCGCTGTGATCACCCCAGCGATACCGATACCGATCAGTCAGCAGGTTCAGACCGGCACTCGCACCGATATCGATGTGGCTCAGCGTCCCGACTTCGGCGGCGATGCCCGCAAGAGCGAGCACAAGCACTGCGCTGCGTCCGATCTCGTTGGTCTGGGGCACCCGAGTGCGGACCAACTTCACCAATTCGCTGCGATGGCACCGACAGAACTCAGCCAGCGTCGGCAGCGGATCATCACCAATAGGAGTGTCGGTCAGGTTGGGATACCAGGCGGTGAGTGGCTCACTCGGATCGGCCAGCAGCAGGCTGTGAATGGCGGCGAACAGCGTCACCGGCAGCCGGGAGCTCCGGGGCGCCTCAGCCAGGATGGCGAGCACGTCGGGCTGATCGACCAGGCCTGCTGCGAAACGGGCGTACAGCGGCGCGCGGCGTCCGGCCACCGACACGAAGTCGGCCATGAGTTCGCGTTCGCGGGAAAGATCGCTCGCTTCGGCTGCAGGGGCCATCATTGACATTTATCACTTCCGGTGCTGAAACGCACGCGATCAGGGCTGATTCTTCTGGACCGCGGGACGAACTGTCCTCCCGAGCGAAATTGCGGTTCACTGTCTGGGCAAGCATGGAAGGAAGCTGATGTCCCAGCCCGCACCTCAGCCCCGCTCGGCGGTCAAAGCCCTGCCCGGCTATGTCGCCGGTCGACGCGCCCAGTCGGCGCTCACCGAACCGTTGGCCTCCAACGAGAGCCACTTCTTACCCGACCCCACCGTGTTGGCGGCCATCGCCAGTGCAGCGGTACGGGCCAACCGCTACCCCGACATGGCCAGCCTCACGTTGCGCGAGCGGCTTGCCGAGATCAACGCGGTGGACGTCGCGGAGATCGCCGTGGGTCCGGGCAGCGTCGGGGTGCTCAGCCAGCTCATCGGTGCCGTCTGCGACCCTGGCGACGAGGTGATCTTCGCCTGGCGCTCCTTCGAGGCCTATCCCATCCTGTGTCAGTTGGCCGGGGCCAACGCCGTTCAGATTCCGCTCACTGAGGCTGAGACCCACGATCTGCCTGCCATGGCCGCCGCCGTCGGCGACGCCACCAAGGTGATCCTGCTGTGCACACCGAACAACCCGACCGGCACCAGCATCGCCACCGATGAACTGCGTGCCTTCCTCAACCAGGTCCCCGACACGGTGCTGGTGGTGCTGGATGAGGCCTACCGGGAGTACTCGCCGCGTACAGCGCCGGATTCGATGGCGTTGTACCGCGAATACCCGAACCTGTGCCTGCTGCGGACCTTCTCCAAGGCCTATGGCCTGGCTGGATTGCGAGTTGGCTATGCGATTGCCAAGCCCGATCTCGCCGAAGGGCTGCGGCGCACCCAGGTGCCGTTCTCAGTCAGTGCCGTCGCCGAATCCGCCGCCGTTGCCGCGTTGGGCACGATCGACGAAGTCACCAAGCACGCCGACGAAATCGCTCGCGAACGCGACCGCGTCATCGCGGCAGCCCGGGACCTCGGCTGGACGGTGCCCGACAGCACGGCGAACTTCATCTGGTTGAGACTGGATGACCAGCGTCGCGAGCAGCTCATGGCAGCATTCGACCACGCCGAGATTCTGGTGCGCGCCTACCCCGGCGACGGCATCCGCATCACCGTGGCTGGCCCCATCGCCAACGACCGCGTGCTCACCGTGCTGCGAGCCCAGCGGGAGCTGGCTGCGTCACCTCGGGACGAGGAATCCGGTGACGGTGAGGCTGACACCGATCACGACGGCGTGCCGGCCCTCGACGGCTCGGAGAGCTCGTCCTGACAGTTGCCTGAAAGCACGAGTGCCCGTCCCTGAAGGGACGGGCACTCGTGCTTTGTAGCCCCGAGGGGATTCGAACCCCCGCTACCGCCTTGAGAGGGCGGCGTGCTAGGCCGCTACACAACGGGGCCAAACGGGTGTCGTGAGCGTGTTGCCACGATCGCGACGCCAGCGAAGACTAGCGCACTGGATTCGCCTCGGCGAATCGACCAACGCGGTGATTCCTCACTGCGTTGGGGTACTAGGACTCGAACCTAGACTGACGGAACCAGAATCCGGCGGGCTGCCAATTACCCCATACCCCATCGTCTATCAGTAGTCGCGTCAACCGGGTCACGGTCCTTGCGCCACTCATAGACTTGCCGGCCTGGTGAGGCCGGCGACGAGCCACTTTACTAGAGGGCGGGTTTGCCCACCAAACTGGCGCGCGGCGTGCGGGTCGCGAGCTTCATTCGCTTGGCAACCAATACCGCCACGGCTGCGAATCCAGCGAATCCAGCAAGGTTCCACAGCAGCTCCGGCCAGGACGCCTGCGTGACCGCCCGGGTCTCAGCCATGGTTCCCGAGATGGCGGCATAGCCGAAGGCCACCACATTGTTGACCACATGCGCAGCAATCCCTGCCTCCAGGCCACCGGTCTTGACGACCAGCCAGCCCGCGATGAGGCCGAAGGCGAATCGGTGCAGGAACAGCGGTAGGTTCTGGCCGCCGTGCATCAGCGCGAAGATGAACGCCGATGCGACAACGCCGAACCAGCGCTGGTAGCCCAGGGCGAATCGTCCGGCCAGCCCGTCCGCCACCGGAGCAGCGTTGAAGCTGGGAGCAGCGGAGTGCAGTGCTTGAATCAGATAGCCACGGAAGAAGTACTCCTCGCCTGCCGCCTGCAGTGGCGCCAGCAGCACGATCACCAGCAGGTAGCCCCACAGCTGCGACTCCGGTGCCCAAACCCAGGGCTGACCGATCCTCGACACTGCCCAGACACCACCGAGAACCACCAGGGCAGCGCCGCCGGTGACTGTGGCATAGCGCCACCGGAAGGCCGGCTGCACCGACGACAACCAACGAGGGTCGAAGCGATGCAGGAACAGCACCATCGCCATGGTCAGCGGGATCAGGAAGGCCAGACTCACCAGGTTGGCGCTCATCAGAGCCAGTTCGTTGGCGGTCTCGCCGGTGCTGAAACTCGACAAGGTGCCCGGCGACCCGTATCCCACCCAGAACAGCCAGATCACCGCCAGAGCGATATAGCCGCGGATGATCCAGAAGATCAGCAGACCCATCATGGCTCCGCCGACGCCGAGCGCCAGCGCCTTGCCCGGAGTGCGCTGGCTGGGAAGCACCCCCAATGCCAACGGGTACTCCACGTCCGGGCGTGGCTCGAAGTCGACGAAACGACCCTTCCAGCTCATGCTCAGTCCTCACTCACCACAGGATTGGTCAGGGTGCCGATCCCTGACACCGTCACGCTCACCGAGTCTCCGGGCACGATCTCGCCGATTCCGGCCGGGGTGCCGGTGAGAATCACGTCGCCGGGAAGCAGCGTGGTGAAGCTGGAGACATGCGCGATCAGTTCGGGGATGGAGAACACCATGTCGGCGGTATTGCCGGATTGCCGAACCTCCCCGTTCACCGTGGTCACGAGGTCCAGGTCGGCGGCCTCGCCCAACTCGAGGTGGGTGGAGATCCACGGCCCGAGCGGACAGAAACTGTCGAAGCCCTTGGCCCGTGACCACTGACCGTCGCTGCTCTGCAGGTCGCGAGCGGTGACGTCGTTGGCGACGGTGTAGCCGAAAATCACATCGGCGGCGCGTTCGATGGGCACGCGGCGGCAGATCCGGCCGATCACCACCGCGAGTTCACCCTCGTAGTGCAGGTTCTCGGTCTCCGGTGGGCGCACAATCGGCTCGCCGGGGCCGATCACCGAGGTGTTGGGCTTGAGGAACACCAGCGGAGTCGTGGGAACCTCCGCCCCGCGTTCAGCGGCATGCTCGGCATAGTTGCGTCCGATGCCGAGCACCTTGCTTCGCGGGATCACCGGGGCGACCAGTCGGACGTCGGCCAAGGCGAGGCGTTCGCCGGTGAAATGCACTGCCCCGGCCAGCGGGTCGCCGGACACCACGGCAATAGTCTCGGGGTTCTCTCCTTGGTCCTCGGCGAGCTCGACCACACCGTAGGTGGGATCGCCGTGGGCTACGAATCTGGCAATGCGCATGGCGCACACCCTAGCCGTCTCGCTGGGCTGCTTCGTTCCGGCTCGGCCGACCGGAACGCCGAGGGGTGGGCGCACACCGCACCCACCCCCGACATCGGCCCCCTAGACCGCAGGCGGTAGATCGCGTCTGCTCAGGCCGGACGCATCGCCGCCAGGTCATCGCTGACAGTGCTGATCGGCCGAAGACCGAACTCGCTGACCAAGACCTCGAGCACCTCTGGTGATACGAACGCCGGCAGCGTGGGTCCGAGGTAGATGTCTCGCACCCCGAGGGCCAGCAGGCTCAGCAGGACGCAGACAGCCTTCTGCTCGTACCACGACAACACCAAGGACAACGGCAGGTCGTTGATACCCACACCGAGTGCCTCGGCTAAGGCCGAAGCGACCTTGACCGCGGAGTAGGCATCGTTGCATTGGCCCATGTCCAACAGCCGAGGCAATCCACCGACGGTTCCCAACTGAAGGTCGTTGAAGCGGAACTTCCCGCAGGCCAGCGTCAGCACGATGCTGTCATCGGGAGTGCTCTCGACCAGGTTGGTGAAGTAGTTGCGCCCGTGCAGCGCACCGTCGCAGCCGCCCACCAGATAGATGTGCTTCAGCTCACCGGCCTGGATCGCGCCCAACACCACATCGGCCACGCCGAGCACCGCCTGGTGGCCGAAGCCGGTGGTCAACTGGCTACCACCGTTGATACCGGTGAAGTCCTTCGGCTCCGACCAGCCGCCGAGTTCCTGGGCTTTGGCGATCACGGCGGAGAAGTCCTTGCTGCCGTCGGCGGACGCATCGACATGAGCCAGTCCGGGGAAGCCCACCACGGCGGTGGTGAAGATGTTGTCGGCATAGGAGGCCATCGGCGGCACCAGACAGTTGGTGGTGAACAGGAAGGCGCCCGGCACGCCGTCGAACTCCTTGCGCTGGTTCTGCCAGGCGGTTCCGAAATGACCCTTCAGGCAGGAGTAGGCGGCCAGTTCGGGATAGCCGTGGGCCGGGAGCATCTCGCCGTGAGTGTAGATGGCCACACCGGCGTCTTCACATTGCTCGGCGAGCATCTTCAGGTCGTGGAGATCATGGCCGGAAACCACGATGAACGGGCCCGGCTGCACCTGCATGCTCACCGTGCTGGGCACCGGGTGACCGTAGCTGCCGGTATTGGCCTCGTCGAGGAGTTCTAGGCAGCGGAAGTTGATCAGGCCGAAGTCATGGATCAACTGCAGCCATTCACCGGTCTCGTGGGGGCGCGAGGCGGCGGCCATGCCGTTGATCAGCCAGGCTTCCACGGCGGCATCACGGTAGCCGAGAACAGAGGCGTGGTAGGCGTAGGCCGCCATGCCGCGCAACCCCAGCACCAGCAGCGAACGCAATGAGGCCTCTGCACCGCCATCGGTGAAGATGGCGGCTGGGCCGCTGACCGCTTCCAGGGCCGTGTCGGCACCGGCGCTCAGCTCGCGCCGGACTGTGTCGATGTCGTCGGCCATGCGATCGCAGGCTGCAGCGTCGAAGTTCACATTGGTGACTGTGGCGAACAGTCCCTCCATGAAGATCGGAGCCAACTCGGCGAGGCGCTCAGTGCCTTCGGCGACGACGGCAAGGCGCATCAGCTCGTAGGTGATGCGGTCCTGAGCCGCTGCCGTCGGGATGTCCTTTCCACAGTTACTCACCTCCACACAGGCGGTGGTGCCGACAGTCTGCTCGCACTGAAAACAGAACATTCCCATAGGTGTTCTGGCCTTTCCGGTAGGGACTATTGCCGCTGACTGCGGCGTCGTTCGTGCGCAACGGTAGGGTCAGGTCTTTGGGCACGTCTGTTGCCGGGGCAACACTTTGGAGGAGCGATGGGAATCACTGCGGTCGGTGATCTGACTCAGTCCTCCGCCGATGAGGACGCCTTCCTGGCATCGGTGCTCGGGCAGGGGCTCACCGCCGGCGACCTCGAGCTATTGATCCGCCAGGGTTACGTCCGACTCTTCTCGGCCGACGCGGGTGATCGAGTCGCGCTCCGAGCCGCGGCCCAAGCCTCGTTCTTCGTGGTGCTGTCCGGCCGCCTCCAGGTGGTGCGCACCCGCACCGATGGCAGCCGCCACATCATCGATGTGGTCGATGCCGGCGGGGCCTGCGGCGCGGTGACCGCATTCGCGCCGTCACCGCGATGGCCGGCCGATGTTCATGCCGCTGCACCGGTACGCCTGCTGGAAGTCGGCACTCGACCGTTGCTGAGCACCGATGCTCCCGAACCGCTGCGACAAGTGCTCTTGCAGAACTGTGTGCGCCTGCTCGCCGAGCGGGCTCGCAACTTGAATGCCCGCGGTGAGCTGCTGGGACGCCGCTCCTTGCGTGCTCGACTGGCCTTCTACCTGATTCGGCATGCCGATGAGGCAGGGGTGGTCGCCGGAACGCTGACCCGGCAGGAGTTGGCCGACCATCTGCAGGTGTCCCGAGCATCGATGACACGCGAGCTAGGACGCATGGTCGACGCCGGACTGATCTCGATCGACGGGCGGGCCTTCCGGCTTCGCGACCGGGCCGCTGTTTCGGCGCTGGCCCGCTGATTCACTCGGTAAGGTCAAGCCATGAGTACCGCCAATGCCTACGACGCCGTTGAGCTGATCCGCACCAAACGCGATGGACATCGCCTCGAACCCGCAGCGATTCGCTGGCTGATCGACGCCTACACCGCTGGCGCCGTCAGCGATGAGCAGATGTCAGCAATGGCGATGGCGATCTTCTTCCAGGGCCTCGACCGGGACGAGCTCGTGGAGTGGACCCAGGCGATGATCGCCACCGGCGAGCGCATGGACTTCTCCTCGTTGGACCGCCCCACGGTCGACAAACACTCCACCGGCGGTGTCGGTGACAAGATCACACTCCCGCTGGCACCCCTGGTCGCTGCCTGTGGCGCGGCCGTGCCTCAACTCAGCGGTCGCGGCCTGGGTCACACCGGCGGGACCTTGGACAAACTGGAGGCCATTCCCGGCTGGCGGGCGTCGCTGAGCAACGCCGAAATGCTGAATCAGCTCAATTCGATCGGTGCGGTGGTCTGTGCCGCTGGCGCCGGTTTGGCCCCGGCAGACAAGAAGCTCTACGCGTTGCGTGACGTCACCGCCACCGTCGAGTCGATTCCGATGATCTCGGCGTCCATCATGAGCAAGAAGATCGCCGAGGGCACCGCCTCCCTGGTGCTGGACGTCAAGACCGGTTCGGGAGCTTTCATGAAGACGCGCGAGGACTCCCGAAACCTCGCCACCACCATGGTCGAGATTGGCAAGGGCGCCGGAGTGAACACGGTGGCCCTGATCACCGACATGAATGCGCCGCTGGGTCGCAGCGCCGGAAACGGCGTCGAGGTCGTCGAATCCGTGGAAGTGCTGGCCGGCGGCGGGCCCTCCGATGTCGTCGAACTCACGGTGGCGCTGGCCCGCGAGATGCTGAGCTGCGCCGGGATCGACACCGATCCCGCCGAAGTTCTGGCCTCCGGCAAGGCGATGGACACCTGGAAAGCAATGATCCGCGCCCAGGGCGGTGACCCGGACGCAGCGCTGCCCGCGCCTCGGCACACCGAGGTCATCACCGCCGAGGCCGACGGCTACCTGACCGATCTGGACGCGATGGCTGTCGGCCTGGCCGCGTGGCGCCTGGGTGCAGGTCGGGCCAAGCAGGGCGATCCGGTCCAGGCTGCCGCTGGGGTGAGCTGGCATGTCGGTATTGGGGATCCGGTGCGCGCAGGGCAGCCGCTGTTCTCGCTGTACACCGACACCGAAGATCGCATCGAGCGGGCTCGGCAGGCCCTGGATGCCGCTGCCACGATCGGTTCACAGCCGGTGTCGGCCAGGCCGGTCGTGCTGGAGCGCATCAGCTAGCCGCGACCGCTACGGCCGACCTGGCGAGCGTGCATCCGTTGCTGGGCTGCAGCAGCGCGGCGTAGTTCCCGGCGGGTGCCGTAGCGCACTCGCAGATTCCCCATAGCCAAAGAACCGCGCAACACCAGCACCGGGCATCCCGGCGCGGGTTGATTCGACACCCGAACCCTGACTTTGCCCATGCCAGCACCGACCCGGTCAGCATCTACCGCCCATCCGTCGGGCAGCACCAGTTTCACGTTGCCCATTGCTCCGCTGATCTCCACCCAGATCACCGGCGTCGAAGCCTGTGCCTGCAGGAAGTCCAGGCGAACATTGCTGGCCTTGGCTTGGATGTGCAGATGGGGCGGAACCGCCCAGACGCCGGTCCGACTCTGGGCCGACCAACCCGCGGAGATCACCATCGGGTCATCGTCGCGATAGCCGGCTGCGGTGTAGCCGTGATGCGCCAGGGCCAGTGCTGACGCATCACCGGCGTCGAGGGCGGCGAGTTGGCTGTCCAAGTCCGAGGGGTCGATCAGACCTTGCTCGGCCAGGCTGCGCAGCCGCGCCCGCGCCGCGTCGCGGTCCAAGGGTTCTAGGCTCATGGTGACGAGCTTAGGCCGGTCCGATTCGCCACACTGCTGCGAGGTCAGTCGCGGGCGACCAGACCCCAGCGGTAGGCGTCGTACAACGCCTCCCAGGACGCCTCGATGACGTTGGTGCCGACACCGACCGTGGTCCAGGTGCGATTGCCGTCGGTCATGTCGATCAAGGTGCGCACGATCGCATCGGTGCCGTGGCCCTGATCCAGGATGCGCACCTTGAAGTCGGTCAGTTCGAAGTCCTCGACCTGCGGGTAGGCCGAGCGAAGCGCGCCGCGCAACGCCACGTCCAAAGCGTTCAAAGGGCCGTGGCCCTCGCCGACCAGGTGACGAACCACCCCCTTGGCGCGCAGCTTCACCGTCGCCTCGGAATCGCCCTCGGGTTTCATCTCGTGACCAGTGATGACCCGCCAACTGATGACCTCGAAGAACTCCTCCAGCAGGCCCAGCTCGGAGCGCAGCAGCAGCTCGAAGCTGGCATCGGCCGACTCGTAGGAGTAGCCGTCCATCTCGCGTGCCTTCACCGTGTCGGTCACCTGGGCGGCCAGATCGCGGTTGGACAGGTCGTAGCCCAGCTCGGAGCCCTTGATCTGGATGTTGGCTCGTCCGGCCATATCCGAGACCAGCATGCGCATGTCGTTTCCGACCAGGGTCGGATCGATGTGCTGGTAAAGGTTGGCATCCACCTTGATCGCTGAAGCGTGCAGCCCGGCCTTGTGGGCGAACGCCGAGGCCCCCACGTAGGCCTGGCGCGTGTTCAGCGGCACATTGGTGACCCCGGCGACCGCATGACTGATTCGAGTGGCGTCAGCCAGCTGTTCGGGTTCGACCAGGTGCCAGCCATATTTCAACTGCAAGTTCGCCAGCACGGTGATCAGATCGGCGTTTCCGGTGCGCTCACCGTGACCGTTGATGGTGCCCTGGAAATGCATGGCGCCGGCGTCGACGGCTGCCAGCGTATTGGCCACCGCGCACCCGGTGTCGTTGTGGCAGTGGATGCCCAAATCCACCCCGATCGCGCTGGCGGCCGAGACGATATCGCCCATCTGGGCGGGCAGCATGCCGCCGTTGGTGTCGCACAAAACGACCACCTCGGCGCCGGCGTCAGCAGCAGTGCGCACCACGTCGAGGGCGTATTCGGGATTGGCCTGGTAGCCGTTGAAGAAGTGCTCGGCGTCGACGAAGACCCGACGTCCGTTGGCGACCAGGTGACGCACCGTGTCGGCCACCATCTCCAGGTTCTCGGCCAGGGTGGTTCGCAGTGCCCTCAGCACGTGTTCGTCATGGCTCTTGGCCACGATGCAGACCACCTCGGTACGGGCATCGATCAGCGCTTGCACCTGTGGATCCTCGGCGGCCGTGGTGCCCGCCTTGCGGGTGGCTCCGAAGGCGACCAGCTTCGCGTTCTGCAACTCCAGCTGGCCCTCGGCGGCAGCGGCAAAGAAGGCGGTGTCGTTCGGGTTCGCCCCCGGCCAGCCGCCTTCGATGAAGCTGATCCCCAACTCGTCCAAGTAGCGGGCGATCTTCAGCTTGTCGCTGACATTGAGCTGCAGGCCTTCCTGCTGGGCACCGTCGCGCAGGGTGGTGTCGTAGACGTGGAAGACGTCCGGGGTGGCAGACAGAAGGGTCATCGGCAAACCTTGCAGTAGACGGGCATTATCGGAGGAGTCTGCCCTGCTCATCGCGTGTTACTGGCGTGTTTCACGCGCTGAGACCCGGTCGCGACCGCCGGACCGCATCGGTCGCGACCGGGCTGCAGAGGTCACACCACGCGGTGCAACCAGCCTCGGGTGTCCTCGGCGCGTCCGTACTGGATGTCCAAGATGGCCTGTCGAATCGCCAGGGTGCGCTCGCTTCCGGCAGGAAGAGTCCAGGCTCCGGCCTCGGAACGGAAGGCGCCGATCGGAGTGACCACCGCCGCGGTTCCGCAGGAGAAGGCCTCCACCACGGTGCCGTCGGCGATGCCGTCAAACAGCTCGTTGGGCGCAATACGGCGTTCCTCGGTGGCCAGCCCCAGGTCGGCAGCCACTTCCAGGATTGATGAACGGGTGATGCCCTCCAAGATGGTGCCGGTCAACGCCGGGGTGATCAGGCGTCCGTCGGCAGTCACCAAGAAGACGTTCATGCCCCCCAGTTCTTCGAGCCGGTCCTTGCCGGCGGCTTCGATGAACAGCACCTGGGAACAGCCGTGCTCATAGCCTTCGTATTGCGCGATCAGCGAGGCTGCGTAGTTGCCGCCGCACTTGGCGGCGCCGGTTCCGCCGATGCCGGCACGGGCATAGCGGTCGGTAACCCAGATGTCGACAGGCTTCACGCCGCCGGCGAAATACGGCCCCGACGGTGAAGCGATCACACTGAAGGTGACCCGCTCTGCGGCACGCACCCCCAAGAACACCTCGTCGGCGAACATGAACGGACGCAGGTAGAGACTCTTCTCACCTTCACTGTCGGGCACCCAGTGCTCGTCGACGCGAACCAGTTCCACGACGGCGTTGATGAAATCGTCCACCGGCAGCTCCGGCAGCATCATGCGCGCGGCCGAGGTCTGAAAGCGGCGCGCGTTCGCCTCAGCGCGGAACAGGTGGATCGAGCCGTCGGCATGTCGATAGGCCTTCAGACCCTCGAAGACCTCTTGGGCGTAGTGCAGCACGGCACCGGCCGGGTCGATCTGGAATGGGCCATAGGGACGAATCGCCGCATCGCCCCATCCGCCGCCGCTGGTCCAGGTGGCTACCGCCATGTGGTCGGTGAATTTGGCGCCGAAGCCCGGGTCGGCCAAGACCTCGGCGACCTCGGCCAAGCTACTGGGATTCGGGTGGGGAGTCAGTGGGTACTGCAGCGACATAGGCGCATGGTAGCGCTTCTGGTGAGACGAATCTGTCCGGTCAGCGGTCGCCACGGTAGCCTCGCGCGAGTGAATGAACAAAACAACGCTGGCAAGCTGGTGATCTCGGTCGTCGCAGGTGACGGAATTGGGCCCGAAGTGGTCGCCGAGGGACTCAAAGTACTGACCGCCGCAGTCGGATCCGACGCCATCGATTTCGTGCACCACGATCTGGGTGCCGAACGCTGGCAGCGCACCGGCGAGGTACTGCCCGAGGCGGAAATGGAAACACTCGCCGCAAGCGATGCAATCCTGCTGGGCGCGGTGGGTGCTGCGCCGGGATCACAAGCGGTGCCTTCGGGACTGTTGGAGCGCGGCTTGCTGTTGAAGCTGCGCTTTGCGTTCGATCACTACGTCAATCTGCGTCCCTCGAAGCTGTATCCCGGGCTGCCCACTCCCCTGGCCGAGTCGGTCACCGGACGCGGCCCGATCGATTTCGTGGTGGTGCGCGAAGGCACCGAAGGGCTGTACTGCGGCAACGGCGGCGTGGTCCGTCAGGGCACCGAGTTCGAGATCGCTAACGAACTCAGCGTGAACACCGCCCATGGCGTGGAGCGGGTCATTCGGGACGCCTTCGCCCGCGCCGAGAAGCGCCGCAAGCACGTCACGATGGTTCACAAGCACAATGTGCTGGTCAACGCCGGCGGTCTGTGGAACCGGCTGTTCGCCGCCGTGGCAGCGGAATACCCCGACGTGACCACCGATTACCTGCATGTGGACGCGGCCACCATCGCATTGGTACAGGATCCGCAGCGCTTCGATGTCATGGTCACCGACAACCTGTTCGGCGATATCCTCACCGACCTCGCAGCTGCGGTAACCGGTGGCATCGGCCTGGCCGCCAGCGCCAACATCAATCCCGAGGGCGTCTTCCCGTCCATGTTCGAGCCGGTGCATGGCTCGGCCCCCGACATTGCCGGTCAGGGCATCGCGGATCCGACGGCCACGATCTTGAGCACTGCGCTGCTGTTGGATCACCTCGGGCGCAGTCAGGACGCCCGGCGCATCGAGGCGGCTGTTGACGCTGATCTCGCCGAGCGGGGCGACTCCAAGCGCTCGACCGCTACGGTCGGCGACGAGATCGCCGCACGGCTGGCCTGAGCCTTCCTGCGACCACAGCGACCGGCCGCCTCACTCAAGCGGTCGTCCGGTCGCTGTGGTGGTGGCCGGACGTGGTTGAGATATTCGAACCCCAGGACTGAACCCTGTTCTCGGATGTTGCTAGGCTGCCTGCGGAGGTCGTCATGAGTTGGCAACAGTATCCGCAACCCGCGCAGTACGGGGTTACCCCCGTAGCCATCACTGACCAGGAGCAACCCAGCACGGCATTGGTGGTCGTCGCCTGGGTTCTGACCGCCTTCACCAGCCTGTATCTGCTGCCGTGGGCGATCGCAGCGACCCGCGGCAAGCGCGACCAGGTGGGCATCTTGCTCATCAACCTGCTGCTGGGTTGGACCGTGATCGGCTGGATCGTGGCTTTGGTGCTGTCACTGCTCAACCATCGACCGATCGCGGTCGTCCCCGTGCCGGTCGCTGCGCTGCCCGCCGCTCCCCTGCCCGGTTGGTATCCCAACCCCAATGGCCCCGGCCAGCGTTACTGGAACGGCCACGCTTGGACCGATCAGCTCGCCTGAGCGATCAGCGATCGGCCAGGCTACCGAACAGGTGGCGGTGCTGGCCGGTGATCCGTCCGGAGATCCACCACAGCGCCTCGATGATGGCTGCCGCGGCCAAACCCGCCCAGATTCCGGTGCTCATCATGGCGACATTGCTCGGATCCAGCTGCGGGTTGAATCGCACCAGCCACGGCAGCGACTCCACCCCGGCGGCATACCAACCCGGTAGCCAGAAGATGGCGGCAAAGGCGGCCAGCGCACACACAGCAATCATCAGCAGCTTCCACCACTGATAGGGACGCGCGGTGGTGATCATCACCCAGGCCCCGCCGATCATCAGCGTCGTCAAAGCAGCGGTGCTGGCCTGCGTCCCGGCCACAGAATCCATCTGAGCGGGCCTGGTGACCAGATAGGTCGTGAACGCGGCAACGGCCACCACGACACCTGCCGGAATCGAAAAACTCATCACTCGCTTCAAGAATCCGGGACGAGCCCGTTCGGCATTGGGGGCGAGCGCCAGGATCGAGGCCGGAATACCGATGGTGAACCAGCCCACGAAACTGATGTGGATGGGCACAAAGGGGAACGGGATCCGCCACAGGGCCACCAGCAGGGCCAACACGATGGAGTACATGGTCTTGGTGAGGAAGAAGTTCGCCACTCGCTCGATGTTGCCGATGACCCGTCGACCCTCGGCCACCACATGCGGCAAGGTAGCGAAGGAGTCATCCAACAGCACCAGTTGCGCCACGGAGCGGGTCGCCGCCGCCCCGGACCCCATGGCGACACCCAGATCGGAGTCCTTGATGGCCAGCACATCATTCACCCCGTCACCGGTCATGGCGACGTTGTGGCCGCGGGACTGCAGCGCGGCGACCATCTGACGCTTCTGCTGCGGGGTGACCCGGCCGAACACTCCCGCCGCCTCCACGGCATCGGCGAATTCCGCCTCGCTGTCGGGCAGGTTGCGGGCGTCCACGACGTCACCGGTGGTGACGCCCAGCGAACCGGTCACCGCCCCCACCGACGTCGCATTGTCCCCGGAGATCACCTTGACCGCGACATCCTGCTCAGCGAAGTAGGCCAACGTGCCTGCCGCTTCAGGGCGCACCTTCTGCTCCAGCACGACCAAGGCGATCGGGCTCACCACACCGGGCGCATCGACTGCGTCAACGAGCCGGTCGGATTGCGCCAGCAGCAGTACTCGCCGTCCGGTGGAGCCGATCTGCTCGGCCCGGCTGGCGGCCACACTGCCGGGGGCTGCCAAGACATCGGGGGCGCCGATGATCCAGTTGCCGTGATCGGCGAAGCTGATGCCTGACCACTTCTTGGCGGAGGTGAACGGCGCCATGGCGCTCACCGCCCAGGCTTGGCCGTCGTGCGGAAGCTCATGGGCGATGGCCTGCATCGAGGCGTTCGGTCGGGGGTCAGCGCCGGCCAGTTGGGCCAGCACGGTGCGAGTTGCGTCCAGGCCCAGATCGTCGAGAGCGTTGAGGTCACTGAACCGCAGACCGTTCTCGGTGAGGGTGCCGGTCTTGTCCGCGCACACCACATCCACTCGGGCAAGGCCCTCGATGGCGGGCAGTTCCTGCACCAGCACATTGAGTTGCCCCAAGCGCACCACGCCAACGGCGAACGCCAAAGAGGTGAGCAGGACCAACCCCTCTGGCACCATCGGCACGAGGGCGCCAGACATGCGCAGCACGATCTGCTGCCAGGTCTCGTTGGGATTCTCGGTGGCCTGCACCCACACCGTGGCCACCCCGACCGGGACCAGAAGCCAGGTGATGAGTCGCAGAATCTTGTTGATGCCGGTCTGGAGTTCGGACTTCACCAGGGAGAACTTGGACGCCTCCGCGGTGAGCTTGGCCGCATAGGAGTCGGCGCCCACCCGAGTCGTCCGGAAGGCGCCGACGCCGGCGACCACGAAACTGCCCGACATCAGTTCGTCGCCTGGCCCCTTCTCCAAGGCATCGGATTCGCCGGTGAGCAGCGACTCGTCCACCTCCAGGTAGGACGCCTCGACCACCTCGCCGTCGACGATGATCTGATCGCCGGGCCCGATCTCGATGATGTCGTCGAGCACGACCGCTTCACGCGGCAGTTCGGCGGCGACCCCGTCGCGGCGGACCAGCGGCTTGCCCTCCCCCACCACGGCGAGGTTGTCCAGGGTCTTCTTCGCGCGCAGTTCCTGGATCAGACCGATGCCGGAGTTGATGATGATGAGGAAGCCGAACAAGGCGTTGACGATGCTCCCGGTGCTCAACACCATCACAAACAGCACCATCAGCAAGAAGTTGATTCGGGTGAAGACGTTGGCTTTGACGATGTCCCAGGTGGTGCGTCCCGAGCGCGGCGGCAGTTCGTTGACCTCACCGCGGGCGACCCGCTCAGCAACCTCAGCACTACTCAACCCGCGCTCGCTCGCCACCACGCTACTCACGCCCCTCAGCCTGCCAGATCCCCCCAACTTCCCCCGCGATTCGCTCCCAAAAGGCGCAGTTCCTCCCGAAGGTTCGGGAGCGTCTGCGCCTTTTGGGAGCGCCTACGCGGATCTGGGGGTTAGGTGCGGGGAGAGGAGGGCGTGGAGGGTGGTGGGTGGGGTCAGGTCGGACCAGGTCCAACGGACGACGGTCCAGCCGGCGGCTTCGATGGCGCTCTGGCGGCGCTTTTCCCGCATCACGGTGTCGGCGACCTCGCTGCTGGTGCCCAGATACTTGATGCGTCCGTCGAACTCACCGATCAGGCGATACTGCGGCCAGGCGAAGTCAGTTCGGGCAAGCCAGACACCATCACGCACTACTTCGTATTGCAGGACGGGCGCAGGCAGACCCAACTGAGCGATCACCGCGCGGCTCAGGGATTCACCAACACTCTCCGCGCGCGGATCGGCGAACTCCAGCGCCCGACGCGCGGTTGCGGCACCTTTGCGGTGACGTGCGGCATCGATGATGGTGCTGAGCAATCCCAGCTCAGCGCCGCTGTGAAGGGCGGCGTCCAAGACCGCCACCGCATTGACATAGTTCACTGTTCGCGCGTAGTCGGCTGCGGTGCGCTCCAAGGAGGTGAGCCGATAGCCGAACTGCTCAGTCACTTCGATCTCCGACAGCGCGGCTTGGGTAACGACAAGATTCTTCGTGCGTTTGCCGTGACCTGTCTGGCGAGTCACCCACACTCTTTCGAGCAGCGGATCCCAGGTGGGTAGCCCATGAAGTAGCCCCGCCGAGGCATGGCTGATGACCGTGTGGCCTGCCAACAGCGGCCACGTCGCGGCAATGAGGTGGCGGTGCCGCCCCACAGCATCCCCCGCGGCTGCGTCGACATAGGCGCCATGGCGCACTTTGGTGCGCAGTCCAGCCGTCTGTGCATTGCCCAAGTCCCGCTGGTTCAGCCCCAAAGCCAGTAGTTCCGAAGTCCGCTGTACCGTCACACCCCTCATCCGACCCCCACCCACCACTCTCTCGCTACCCCTGCCCCCACACCGCCAACACCACCCCCCAACCCGACAACACCCCATCCAGCACCCCCAAACGCAAAACGCTCCCAAAAGCGGCAGTTGCTCCCGAAGGTTCGGGAGCAACTGCGCGTTTTGGGAGCGCCTGGTGGGACGCCGGGTTAGCGGGCGGCGGAGCCTTCGACGTAGTCGGCGTCGGTGGGCTTGACCCAGGAGAAGAGCTTGCGCAGCTCGCGTCCCACCGGCTCGATGGGATGGTTCTGGCCTGCCTCGCGCAGTGCCTTGAACTCCGGTGCTCCGGCGTCCTGGTCGGCGATGAAGCGAGCAGCGAAGGCACCATTCTGGATGTCGGCCAGAACCGCCTTCATGTTCTCCTTCACATGCGGATCGATCACCCGCGGGCCGGAGACATAGTCGCCGTACTCCGCAGTGTCGGACACCGACCAACGCTGCTTGGTGATGCCACCTTCATTGATCAGATCGACGATCAGCTTCAACTCGTGCAGCACCTCGAAGTAGGCCACCTCCGGCTGGTAGCCGGCTTCGGTGAGAACTTCGAAGCCGTACTGGATCAGCTTGGAGACGCCACCGCACAGTACGGTCTGCTCGCCGAAGAGGTCCGTCTCGGTCTCTTCGGTGAAAGTGGTCTTGATGCCACCGGCGCGAAGTCCGCCGATTGCCTTGGCGTAGGACAGCGCCAGCGGCCAGGCGTTCCCGGTCTCGTCCTTCTCCACCGCGACGATCACCGGCACGCCGCGACCCTCGGCATACTCCCGACGCACCAGGTGTCCAGGGCCCTTGGGCGCGACCATGCACACATCCACACCGTCCGGCGGGGTGATGTAGCCGAAGCGGATGTTGAAACCGTGAGCGAAGAACAGCGCGTCGCCGGGCACCAGGTTCGGAGCGATCGACTCGGCATACAGGGTGCGCTGCACCTGATCGGGTGCGAGCACCATGATCAAGTCGGCCTCTTCTACGGCTTGCGCCGGAGTGACTACTCGCAGACCTTCGGCTTCAGCCTTGGCCCAACTCGCCGAGCCTTCCCGAAGACCGACCCGAACGTCCACCCCGGAGTCGCGCAGATTCAGCGCGTGGGCGTGGCCCTGACTGCCGTAGCCGAGCACGGCCACGTGTCGGCCCTGCACGAGCGCCAGATCGGCGTCGTCGTCATAGAACATTTCTGCCATGGGTTCCTTCTGTCTCCTTATTGGTCCGACGAGCCATTGGCCGGACGGGTCTTCTCGATCTTGGCACGATCCGACAGCGAACGCCCACCGCGACCGAGGGCGACCACGCCGGATTGCACCAACTCCCGCACACCGTAGGGGTGCAGCATCTCCAGCAGCGCCTCCAACTTAGCGGGCGAGCCGGTCGCCTCGATCGTCATGGCGTCGTTGTGAACATCGACGGTCTTGCCGCGGAAGAGCTGCACGATCTCGATGATCTGGCTGCGGGTGGCCGGATCAGCCTTCACCTTGATCAGCATCAGCTCGCGACTGACCGAATTGCTGTCCTCCAGCTCGACGATCTTGAGCACCTCGATCAGCTTGTTGAGCTGTTTGACGATCTGCTCCAGGACCTGTTGGCTGGCCACCGCCACTTGCACCGTGATCCGGGAGAACTCCTCGTTCTCCGTCGGTCCGACCGCCAGCGATTCGATGTTGTAGCCACGGCGGGCGAACAGCCCCGAGATCCGAGCCAACACGCCTGGTTTGTTCTCCACCAGGACGCTCAATGTGTGAGTGTTCACAGATCTTCCTCCCCGTTCCAATCGGGAGCCAGGTCCCGTGCGATCTTGATGTCGTCATTACTGGTGCCAGCCGAAACCATCGGCCACACCATGGCGTCCTTGTGGACCACGAACTCGACCACCACGGGCCGGTCGTTGATGGACATGGCCTCGTTGATGACCCGATCCACATCCGCCACCGTCTCGGCGCGCAACCCGACCGCTCCCATGGCCTCGGCCAGCTTCGGGAAGTCAGGAACCAAGTGCGACTTCAGATTGGTATTGGAGTAGCGCTCGCCATAGAAGAGGGTCTGCCACTGCCGCACCATGCCCAGACTGCGGTTGTTCAGGATCGCGATCTTGACCGGGATGTTCTCCAGGAAGCAGGTCACCAGTTCCTGATTGGTCATCTGGAAGCATCCGTCACCATCGATGCCCCACACCACCGCGTCGGGACGTCCGACCTTGGCCCCCATGGCCGTCGGCACGCAGTAGCCCATGGTGCCGGCACCGCCGGAGTTGAAGAATCGGGCCGGCTGTTCGTGGGGCAGCAGGTGCGCAGCCCACATCTGGTGCTGGCCCACCCCAGCAACATAAGTCGCCTCGGGCCCGGCGATCTCACCGATCCGCTGGATCACATACTCCGGGCCGAGCAAGCCGTCGGTTTCGGCGGGGAACTCGGTGATCTCGTAGCGTTGGCGAAGGCCATCGAGGTAGCGCACCCAACCGGACCAGTCCGGATGCTCGGTGCCGCGCAGGGCGGCGTTGAGTTCGGCCAGAACCTCCGAGAGGTCTCCGACGATCGGCACATCGGCGACACGATTCTTGGAGATCTCGGCGGGATCGATATCGGCGTGAATCACCTTCGCACCAGGCGCGAAGCTGTCCAGCTTGCCAGTCACACGATCATCGAAGCGGGCGCCCAAGGTGATCAACAGATCAGACTGTTGCAGAGCACCCACCGCAGCGACCGTGCCATGCATGCCCGGCATGCCGTAGTTCAGCGGATGGCTGTCAGGGAAAGCGCCGCGGGCCATCAACGTGGTGACGACCGGTGCACCGATCAGATCCACCAACTCGGCCAGTGCATCCCAGGCCCGCGCACGGTTCACGCCGCCGCCGAGGTAAATGACCGGGCGCTGAGCCTCACCGATCAGCCGAGCCGCTTCGCGAATCTGCTTGCCGTGGGGACGGGTGACCGGCCGGTAGCCGGGCAGGTCGAGCTCTTCGGGCCAATGGAACTCGGTGGTGCTCGCCAGGGCATCCTTGGCGATATCCACCAGCACCGGGCCCGGCCGTCCGGTCTTTGCCAGATGGAAGGCGGCGGCGATCGCGTGCGGGATGTCGGCCGGATCGGTGATCAGGAAGCTGTGCTTGGTGATCGGGAACGTGATACCGCGGATGTCGGCTTCCTGAAAGGCATCGGTACCGATCGCACGGCTGGCGACCTGGCCGGTGATCGCCACCATCGGCACCGAGTCCATATAGGCATCGGCGATGGCGGTGACCAGATTGGTGGCGCCGGGACCGGAGGTCGCGATGCACACGCCGACTCGTCCGGTCGCCTGAGCGTAACCCTCAGCGGCATGCCCGGCGCCTTGCTCATGACGCACCAGGATGTGTCGGATCTTCGAGTCGTACAGCGGATCGTAAGCCGGCAGGATGGAACCGCCGGGAATGCCGAAGATCACCTCGACACCGACCCGCTCCAGGGACTGGACCAGTGCCTGTGCTCCGGTCAGTTGTTGTGGTGATTCACCAGGCATCGTTACCTCAATTCTGACGTTGGTGTACGGACGGAAACATGAAAAAACCCCCGCTGCTAGCGCAGGCGAGGGAGCGTGTCGGGTTGAGTGGTCTCAGCCGACACGCTTACTAACTACGAGAAGAATCCGCACGGGTTAAGGTTCGCCGCAGCGACGCCGGTTGTCAAACATCCACCTCTGCCGTCCCACATCGTGGTCGGACGCAAATCTCAACCCGAGGGTTCGAGTTCACCAGCGATCTACGCCTCATCTTCGCCCACCGACTGGCAAGTCGACACGCCGTCGACTAAGCATGTTTATGAGGAGCGAACACAACCGAAGGACCCCCCATGCTCATCGCACAATTCCCTCGGTCCCTGGCAGGCACTCTGGCAGCCTTCCTCGGCACGACCGCGCTGGTTTTCGGCGCCGCGGCAGTCACCCCGGCCCGCGCCGATTCAACGGTCACGCCGAGCGATCAGAAGGTGCTCGTGACCGGAGCCGGCTGGGGCCATGGCAAAGGTATGTCCCAATACGGTGCCTACGGTGCCGCCTCGAAGGGCTTGTCCTACTCCCAGATCCTCGCCTTCTACTACCCCCACACCGCCCTGAAGGCCACCTCGAACAAGACGATGCGGGTGTGGATCACCGCTGACAAACACAGCAAGCTCTATGTCCGCGCCGATCGAGGCCTCCAGGTCTACGACTCCGCACACCACAAGGTGCGCTTGCCCTATAGCTCGAAATACACCAAGTGGCGCATCACGCGGAACTCCACGGGGCGCACACTGCAATACCGCACCCGGTCTGGCACGTGGAAGACCCACCGCAGCAAGCTGAGTGCGTCGCGCCAGTGGTGGATCCGTAACACCAGCACCGGAAAGGTGAGGCTGGCGATGTCTGGGGGTGTCACCCGCACCTACCCGGGACGCTTGGCACTGAACGTGCGCAGTGGGCGCAATATCGTGGTCAACTACGTCAAGCTCGAGACCTACCTGCGCACCGTGGTACCGGCCGAAATGCCCGCCAGTTGGGGATCCACCTCAGCCAAAGGCATGGAGGCGTTGAAGGCCCAGGCGGTGGCTGCCCGCACCTTCGCGTTGCGCGAGAAAGCCGCCAAACCTTCCGGGTACGGCTACGACGTCTGCGACACCTCCTCCTGCCAGGTCTACAAGGACATCTCCTACCGCACCTCGAACACTGATAAGGCCATCAGTGCAACCAACGGCAAGACGGTGATGTACAGCGGCAAGCCCGCGCTCACCCAGTTCTCCAGCTCGAACGGCGGCTGGAGCGCCGGCTACAGCACCTACCCGTACCTGAACGCCAAGAAGGATCCCTACGATGGCGTGAAGCGCAACCAGACCTGGACCAAGACCATCACCGGAAGTGCGCTGCAGAAGGCCTATCCGGCGATCGGCTCCTTCCGCTCGATCCGGATCGTCTCCCGCACCGGTGTCGGCCCGTACGACGGCAAGGGCCGAGTCACCAAGATCACCGTCACCGGAAGCAAGGGTTCGGTCAGCGTCAGCGGCTCCAGCTTCAAGAGCAAATTCGGGCTGAAAGAGACGCTGTTCGCCTTCAGCGGCAAGCAAGCCTCGACCAGCACGCCGGCACCCGATGCACCAGCAGTGGTCTCGACGACCGTCGACGCCGCGCTGTCCCCCGCCGACGGCAAGGTCATCGCCGACGGGTCAGGCTGGGGCCACGGCCACGGCATGTCCCAATATGGCGCCTACGGTGCTGCGAAGAAGGGACTCAGCTACTCCCAGATCATCGCGTTCTATTACCCCGGTACGACGCTGAAGACCACTGCGGATCAGACCATGCGGGTCTGGATCACCGGGGCCACCAGCAGCAGCTTGTATGTGCGACCCAACTCCGGGCTGACGGTGACCGACTCCAAGGGCGGCTCGCTGACGCTGCCCCGGGGCAGCGACTACACCAAGTGGCGAATCTCCCGCAACACCACCACCGGGGTGCGCACGCTGTCCTACCGCAACGCCGCCGGCAGCTATGTGGCCTACACCTCCTCGAAGCTGAACTCCAAGCTGGCGTGGTACTTCGGGAACCCGTCCACCGGTGTGGTCCGACTGGCCATCGGTAGCTCCACCCGCACTTACTCGGGCCTCCTCGGCCTGGATGTGCGCTCCGGCAAGAACATCACCATCAACTACGTGAGTCTGGAGACCTATCTGCGCAGCGTGGTGCCGGCCGAGATGCCGCCGAGCTGGAGCTCCGAAGCACTCAAGGCGCAGGCCGTCGCGGCTCGGACGTTCGCACTGCGCATGAAGGCGTCCTCGAAGTCGACCTACGACCTGTGCGACAGCTCGTCCTGCCAGGTGTACAAGGACAACTCCGCGCGGTACTCGACCACTGATACCGCGATCGCCAAAACGGCCGGAAAGACCGTCTACTACGGTTCAGCGCTCGCCCTGACGCAGTTCTCCAGCTCGAACGGCGGCTGGAGCGCCAGTTCGAGCGGCTATGCCTATCTGGACGCCCACGCCGATCCCTATGACGGCGTTGCCCGCAACCAGGGCTGGACGAAGACCATCACGACCAGTGCAATCACCAAGGCCTATCCGGCGATCGGCACTTTCCGGTCGATTCAGATCACCAAGCGCACCGATCCGGGGCCGTACAACGGCAAAGGCAGGGTCTCGGTCATCACCATCAAGGGCAGCAAGGGCAGCGTGACGGTGAGCGGGTCGAGCTTCAAGAGCAAGTTCGGGCTGAAAGAGACCCTGTTCCGGCTGAAGACGTCCTAGTCAGCCCACGATGCGCTGATGTACTGCGGCAAGGTCGATGTTCTGTTCGCGCTCCATCAGACCGGCCATGCCGGGACGGTCGGCGTAACGCGGGATCAGGTGCACGTGCAGGTGGAAGACCTCTTGACCGGCCACGGCGCCTGAGTTGATCAGCACGTTCACGCCGTCGGCGTTGAGTTTGTCGACCAGCAGCGCACCGGTCGCCGTGACTGAGGCGGCGATCTCACCCAGTGCCGAGGGATCGCTGAGGACATCGGTCACGTGCCGCCGCGGCACCACCAGGGTGTGCCCGCGATGCCACGGGTTGATGTCGAGGAAGGCGACGGTCAGGTCGTCGGCGTACACCTGGCGTGAGGGAATCTCGCCGGCGATGATGGCACAGAACAAGCAATCCATGGCCTCAGCCTAGGGCGCTGCCGGCCTCGCAGGGCTCAGCGAACCGAGAATCCCGCCGCAGCCAGCCCCGCTTTGACCTCGCTGATCCGCAAGGTGCCGTAGTGAAACACGCTCGCGGCCAGCACCGCATCGGCGCCGGCTCGAGCCGCATCAACGAAGTGAGCCACGGTTCCGGCACCTCCTGAGGCGATCACCGGAACATCGACGACCGCCTTGACCGCCTCGATCATCTCCACGTCGAAGCCATCGGTGGTGCCGTCGGCGTCCATGGAGTTCAGCAGCACTTCGCCGGCGCCTCGTTCGGTTGCCTCTCGCACCCATTCGATGGCGTCCAGGCCCGCGGACACCTTTCCGCCGTGCGTCGTCACCCCGAACCCGGAGGGACGGCCCGCTTCCCGGCGGGCATCCAGCGACAGCACCAGCACCTGATTGCCGAAACGCTGCGCGATCTCGGTGATGGCCTTCGGGTTGTTGATGGCTCCGGTATTCATGCCGACCTTGTCCGCGCCGGTGCGCAGCAGCACATCGACATCCTCGACGCTGCGCACTCCACCACCGACGGCCAGCGGAATGAAGACCGTCTCAGCGGTGCGCCGCACCATGTCATGGGTGGTGGCGCGTCCTTGCACCGAAGCGGAGATATCCAGGAAGACCAACTCGTCGGCCCCCTCGGCGCCGTAGGCGGCGGCGAGTTCCACCGGGTCTCCGGCGTCGCGCAGGTTGGTGAAGTTGACCCCTTTGACCACCCGACCGTCGTGGACGTCCAGGCACGGGATCACCCTGATGGCAAGCGTCATAGGGCTCAGGCTAGCGGGGTCCGCGGTGAGGGCCGAACCAGGCTCACAGTCCCGGCAGTCGGGGGAACCGACGCAGCTTGGTGGCGGCGGAGTACCAGCCCCAAGCGCGCTTGGCCCAGTGCCCGATGACCGGCAACGGGATCATGCCTTCGCGTCGGGAGGTGCGGTAGACCAGGTTGGCCCCGTTTCCCACGTCCATCAGGCACACCAAGGTCACATCCTCGAGGTAGCTTTCCCGCTCACTGCGGCCCTGGTGAGTGTGGCTGATGTTGTGGGCGGCGACCCGTCCCATGACTTCGGCCATGTGGCCCTGCTTGGCCCGCCAGTCGGGGCCAGCCATAGCTGCGGAATCGCCGATCGCGTACACATTCGTGGTGCCGGACACCAGACAGCCGGAGTCGATATCAAGGAAGCCCGCTTCGGTGGTGGCCAATCCCGATCCGGTCAGCACCGGATGCCCGGTACCTGCCGGGATGAACATCACCAGATCGGCGGGCAACGTCGATCCGTCGGCGAACTCCACGCCATCGGCGCTGAACCGGGCGATCGGAACACCGACCTGGCGAGCGATGCCCCGCTTGCCGAGTTCGGGCCCCAGTGATTCGTAGGCCTTCTTTCCCATTCGGATGCCGGGTTGCTCCATCGGAGCGAAGAAGGTCAACTCGAAGGACTCCCGCACGCCCTTGCGGCGCAGCAGATGGTCGACATTGAACAAGAACTCGAAAGCGGGTCCGCCACGTACCGCCGACGGATCCTTCGGGTTGCCGCCGAAACCGACGGCGATGCGTCCGGTGCCGGCAGCCAGCAGTGCGTCGAGTTGTTCGCGCAGCGTGACGGCGGCCTGCGGCCCGGTGCACAGCGATTCGCTGTTCTCGACTCCGGGAGGCTTCAGCTTTCCCGAACCCATCGCGATGACCAGGTAGTCATAGGAGATCGTCCCCGCCGAGGTCTGCACGCTGTTGGTGGCAGCGTCGATGCCGGTCACCGCGCCATTGACGAGGGTGAACCCGTTGGCCTTGGCGATGGCGTCCAGGGATACCCGCGTCTGATCGGTGCGAATGTCGCGGGTCGGGATCCAGATCGAGGTGGGAAACAGATGCAGGAAGGGCCGCTCGGAAACCAGGCTCACCCGGAACTTCTTGGTCCGGGCCAACTCCATGGCGGCCTGGACCCCGCCGAAGCCACCTCCCAGCACGAGGGCTTGGGGCAAGTCGATTGCGGCGGAGTTGGACATCCGGTGACCTTTCTGGTGGGCGCTCACTGCGCGGCGCGCAGCGTGCGTCGGCGTCGACATAGCGGTGGGGACGCCCGCAGCGGGGGCCACCACGGCACAGCATGACGGCCACCGCGCCGAGCTAGCAAGTGACATTGCCGAAGTGGCAAGCTGTAGCGGTGACCGATGACTTTCACGATGTTCTCGCCGAGGTGGGCGGTCGACTACGCCGCCTTCGCAACGCCCGCCACCTCACCTTGGATCAACTCGCCGAGGAGACCGGCATCTCGACAAGCACCTTGTCGCGGTTGGAATCTGGTCAGCGGCGGCCCAATCTGGAGCTGTTGCTGCCGCTGGCAAAGACCTACCACGTGCCCTTGGACGAGTTGGTGGGCGCGCCGGCCACCGGAGACCCGCGGGTTCATCCGCGGTCGTTCCGGCGCAAAGGAGTGACCTGGGTCCAGTTGGCCAAGAATCCCGGTGGTCCCACCGCCTACAAGCAGGTGCTTGGCGTGAATCGCGGCGCGGTGGCCTCACAGGATCTGTGTGTTCACGAAGGCTACGAGTGGGTGTATGTCCTCAGTGGTGAAGTGCAACTCACCCTGGGTGCCAAGCGTTACCGGCTCAGCGCCGGCGAGGCGGCGGAGTTCGAGACCACCACCCCGCACGGCTACGCCAACATCGGCCAGGTTCCGGTGGAACTGCTGGTGATCTTCGCCGGCCAAGGCGAACGGATTCACCTTCGGCTACAAGCGACTGCTCTTCGCGGCGAGGAGTGACGGCGCGGGTTAGTCCTCCAAGGGCGCTGCGTCGACCACACCCCGTCGGGTTCGCGCTATCACTTCCCGGGCCGTGTCGCGCAGCGACCCCGCCCCGGCGGCCTCCCCCACTTGCCCGGCCACATCGAGCACTTGGCGCGCCCAGCGCACAAAATCGCCGGCGGTGAGCCCGGACAGGGTCAGCACGTCGAACAAATCGGCACCGCTCACCCACGCATGGATAGCTTCGGCGAAACCGATATCCGGCTCGTCGTGGCTGTCGAGGCGGTGATCCCGCTCGGTCAGGCTGAGTTGGCGCCAGATACGGCGCAGTCGAGTTTGGGCGGTATCGCTGGCGGCATCGGGCATCCGAGCCGGCGCACCTCGGTCGCCGCGCGACTCGTACACCAGTGAGGACAACACCGCTGCCAACTGCGGAGCACTGAGTCCGTCGAAGACACCGTCCCGGATCGCCTCGGCGGTCACCAGATCCAGTTCGGAGTACAGCCGCGACAGCATGCGCCCGGCCTCGGTGACCTGCTGACCACCGTCCCCGCTCAGATATCCCAGTGACTCCAGGACCGCACAGATGCGGTCGAAGCGCACCGCGATAGTGTTGGTGCGCCGCTGCACCTGACGCTGCACGCTGTCAGCCTCACGCTCAGCGCGCAGTGCCGCTTCGGCCGCGCGGGCATGCTGCTCCCGATCGGGACAGGCATGGACCCGATGCGCTTTCAGTTCGGCTCGCAACGCGGCGATCTGCGCCATGGCCTCGGCGTCGGCCGGCGGCGTCGGCTCGGGGTCGCTGAGCCCTCCGGAGTCCAGTCGTTGCTGGAACGCGGCGGCCAGGTTTCGCCGGGAAGCCGCCGAGCGCACGTCGAAGTGCTTGGGCACCTTCACCTTTCCAGCGACCGTCGGCGGCTCCGGAAAGTCGGTCAGGGCCAATCGCCTGACTTGCCGGTCCACGGTGAGCACCGTCGGCGGTTCACCGTTGCGACCTAAGGCGACCACGACCGCCCAGCCGCGCCGCCGCTTGGCCGGTATGTCGATGATGTCACCGACCCGCAGACCGGAAAGCACCTGCAAGGCTTCGGCATGCCGATCCGAGCGGCGCTGCCGTGCGGCTTCGGCCTCGGCAGCAGAGATGCGCGACCGCAGCCGGAAATACTCCTCGGCGTCACCGCGATCACAGTGGATTTCCTGCCAGGCAGCCTCAGCTCGGGTCTTGGCTGCCGCGATGGTGCGGGCCAGCCCTACCACGGAGCGATCGGACTGGAACTGAGCGAAGGACAACTCCAACAGTCCCCGGGCGCGCTGGCGTCCCACGGTGCCGACCAGGTTCACGGCCATGTTGTAGGTGGGCCGGAACGACGAGCGCAATGGATAGGTTCGCCGCGAGGCAAGTCCGGCCAGGGCCCGGGGGTCGAGCCCGGGCTGCCAGGACACCACGGCGTGGCCTTCCGTGTCGATGCCGCGCCGACCCGCGCGTCCGGTGAGCTGGGTGTATTCACCAGCAGTGATATCGGCATGGGTTTCGCCGTTGAACTTCACCAGCTTCTCCAACACCACGCTGCGGGCGGGCATGTTGATGCCCAAAGCCAGCGTCTCCGTGGCGAACACCACCTTCACCAGCCCTTCACCGAAGCCCTCCTCCACGGCCTCTTTGAATGCTGGCAGCAGACCGGCATGGTGGGCCGCGATACCCGCAAGGAAGGCCGCCTGGAAGGTGTCGTAGTCCAGCGCAGCTAGATCGGCTGGGCTGAGGCCGGCGCTGTGACGCGCCGCGATATCGGCCAAGCGACTGCGTTCGTGATGGTTGGTGAGTCGTAGTCCCGAACGCATCAGCTGGCTGACGGCGGTGTCGCAGCCTTGGCGGGAGAAGATGAAGTAGATGGCCGGCAGTAGCCCTTCGGCACCGAGTCGCTCGATGGTGGCGTCCCGACGGGGCACCAGATGCCGGCTGGCGTCTTGATGCTGGCGGTCCGCAGCGCCACCGTAGCGTCCGGAGCCATAGCCGACGGTGCGGCGCCCATTGCCCGATCGCCCGCGGGGACGCCGCGAATCGTCGCGTTGACTGCGGCCCTCCTCCTTGGCGATCTTCGTCAATTCGGGATTCACTTCGTTGCCGGCGAACAACTCCAGCAGCCGCCTGCCGACCATGACGTGCTGGTAGAGCGGCACTGGCCGCTTCTCGGTCACCACCACTGCCATTTCGCCACGGACCTCGCCGAGCCAGTCGCCGAACTCCTCGGCATTGCTGACCGTGGCCGACAAGGCGATCAGTTGTACCGATTCGGCCAACGAGATGATCACTTCTTCCCACACCGCGCCACGAGATCGGTCAGCGAGGTAGTGCACCTCGTCCATCACGACATAGCCCAAGCCCTGCAGGGTGCGCGAGGAGGCGTAGATCATGTTACGCAGCACTTCGGTGGTCATCACCAGTATCGGCGCCTCGGCGTTGACGACGACATCGCCGGTGAGCAGACCCACCTTGTCTTCGCCGTGACGGGCGCACAGGTCGTGGTACTTCTGATTGCTCAGTGCCTTGATCGGAGTGGTGTAGAAGCACTTGCGCCCCTGGGCCAACGCCTGAAATACCGCGAACTCCCCGACCACGGTCTTCCCTGCCCCGGTCGGCGCCGCGACCAGCACACCGCTGCCGTCGGCGACATGCCGGCAGGCGGTGACTTGGTAGTCATCCAGTTCGAAGGGATAGGCGGAGGCGAAGTCCGCGAACAGATCGCTCATCGCGGTGCCGGGACGTAAACCGTCAGAGCGTCCGGAACAGCACGCAGCGTCAGCGGCACAGGGCCGAGTTCCTCACCGTCGGCCATGGCGTACAGCCCATCACCATCAACCTCCACGCTGCTGGCCCGCAGCAACTCGACAGCCGGGTCCTTCACGAATCCCCCGCTGTACATGGTCGGCAGCAGCCGCAGCAACGTGAGTCGACTGACCGGGTTGATCACGGTGATGTCGAGTTGCCCATCGCTGATGTCAGCTTGCGGACAGCCGTGCATGCCACCACCGAACCAGCCAGCGTTGCCGACAGCGATGAACATTGCAGGCTGGACGCGAGGCACACCATCGATGGTGAGCCGGTAGTTCAGGGGCTCGAACCGGCTGAGTTCGGCCAGGGCGGCGAAGCCGTAGCTGAGCTGACCCAGACGCAGTTTCTGATGGTTGGTGCGATAGTTCACTCGCGCGTCGAAGCCAGTGGACACAATGGAGCCCACCCAGCGATGTCGGGTTCGGTCAACCAGGGCGCCGGTGACCGACATCAGGTCGATGCGACGCGTCTGTCCGGCGATGATCGTCTGCACTGCCGGTCCCCAATGCGTGGGCACCTCGACCCCGCGACAGAAGTCGTTACCCCGCCCGGCCGGAATCAATCCCAGCGGCACGTCGGTACCGGCCGCGGCGTTCAGGCCCAGATGCATCATGCCGTCGCCACCCATGACCAGCAACGAATCCGACCGACCCTCGGCACGGGCCTCCCGAGCGTTGGCCACCACCTCCGCGCACAGCCGGCGGGCCTCCTCCCAACTGGTGGCCCGTTCCACCCGAAGGCTGTCGGCCGGTAGGCCCGCAACGAGCTTGGCGGTGACGAGCGGGAGTACGCGTCCGGTTCGACCGCTGCCAGCGGTGGGGTTGACCACCAGCGTGAGTCGCGCCGGGTCGTGGCTGCTGCCCATCTCAGGCCACCGCCTCGACGTTGTTGCGCCCTTTTCGACGGTCGTGGATGAAGCAGATGAGTTCGGCGATCAGGAACAGGATCATCATCGGCACCGCTAGCGCCAGCATCGAGAACGGGTCGGTCGACGGTGTGGCTGCAGCCCCGAAGACGAAGGTGCCGAAGATCACATAGGTGCGTGCTTTGGCGAGCTGAGCCGCCGTGACGACCCCCATCATGTTGGCCGCCACGATCACCACCGGCATCAGGAATCCCAAACCGAAGACGACCATGAGTTGCAGGGTGAGTTTGAGGAAATCGGTGACATCCAACAAGTTGGTGGCGGGGACGCTGTCCGGGGTGAAGGCCAGCAGCACCGAGATTCCCTGCGGCAGAATCAGATAACCCACGGCTACACCGAGCAGGAACAATGGGATGGCGGCACCGAGGAAGCCGAGAGCGTACTTGCGTTCCTTGGTCAGCAGGGCCGGTGAGATGTAGGCCCACAACTGATACAGCCACACCGGACTGGACAGGATCAACCCGGCCACCATGGCGATCTGCAGAATCAGCATGAACGGGGCAGTGACACCGGTGATGACGGTCGTGGGGTTCAGATTGGGGTGGCTCTGTTTGAGCAGTTCCATCGCCAACAGATAGGGACGCATCATGAAGTAATAAAGCTGCTCGTACCAGATCGCCGACAGCAGTGAAGCCGTGATGATCGCAATCGAGGCGACGATGAGGCGGTACCGCAATTCGCGCAGGTGATCGGCGAGGCTCATCACCCCACCAGGGGTGGGTTTGGGCGGGCGCAGCCAGGCCAGGCGAGGCTTTCCTTTTGCCACGGAGAGCTCAGGCCTTGTCGGGGACGTCTGATGAATCGCCGGAGGCCGCGCTCGAACTGTCCGGCGGGGCGGCGAGATCAGGCTCGGTGTCGATCAGTTCAGCGTCGACGATCTCGGAATCGTCTCGGTCGGGAACGGCAATAGCCTCGGAACGGAAAGGCTCACGAGCAGCTCCCGGCGCGGTGCTGCCGTCGACCTTGAGCGCCGCAGTCTCCTCTTTGAAGGCGCGCACGGCCTTGCCCGCATTGCGACCAATCCCGGCCAGCCGGGATCCGCCGATGAGCAGCAGTGCGATCAGTACGAGAATCGCCCATTCCCAACCGCCCATTTCCGCCTCCTTCGCTGGTGCGCCGAGCTACCGTAGCGCCTCGAGTCGCTTTTCTTCGAGGTCGCTGGGCACGACCGGCTGGATCTGATTCAGCAACTCACCCAGCTCCGCGAGACGCTCGCCGAGCATCTCGAGTTCGCTGAACAAGTCGGAGGCTTTATGCCACAGCCAGACGGCATAGCTGACGACCATGATCAGCCCACCGACGGCGATCGCACCGAACAACAGCACCCAGTTCATGATCTGGCCAGCCTACCCCGCGCGGTACCCGGCCAGGGCCTCGGTCGCTGCGTCTACTGCAGAGGCCAGGAGCTGCGCCGGCTCGGCGGCGAGCAGGCCGGGGCCCAGGCGCAGCACCAAAGCCCGCAGCCAGGCCGGATCGGCGACCAGCAGGTCGAGTTCGACGGCAGTCTCGCTGCGCCGTAGCTGTTGCACCGGTATGTACTCAGCGATCCAGGCGGACTGCGGTGTCACGGTGAGGGTGACCGCAACCGCATCGGTGCTGCTTTCCAGCCAGCTCGGGCCGAACTCGGGAGGCTCGCCGAGCTCGGGCACGGCGTGCTCGGTGAGGTGTACTTCGGCGATGCGGTCCAGTCGATAGGTGCGCCAGTCGGCCCGTTGCGGACTCCAAGCCTGCAAATAGCCGAAGCCGTCGCTGGTGATGAGCCGAACCGGTGCCACCGTCGGACGGGACGGCTCCAAGGCAGCGTCGGTGTAGTCAAAAGTCACCTGGCGACCATCGCTGATGGCCGCAGCGAGTTGTTCCCGAACTCCGGGGGCACCTCCGGACACCGCCACGGTCGCGGCCGTCGGGGTGCCGGCAGCAGTCTCGAGCTTCGCCAAGGCGTTGCGGACGGCCTCCGCCGCGTCCTCCCCCACCAGTTCGGCCACCGCACGCAAGGCCACCACCAGGCTGAGCGCTTCGTCGGGGGTGAACCGCATCGGTCGGCGCAGATAGTCGGCGTTCGACAGTCGGATCCGGCCCGTCTCGGCCACGGCATCCATGTCGATCTCGATCAGGTCGCCAGGCATGCCTTCGGGCAGACCGCAGTACCACAGGACTCTGAGATCAGCGATGAGTTGAGTCGTCGTGATGCCGAAATCGGCGGCCGTCCGGTCCAGATCGGCGTCGGGGTGGAGCTGCAGGTAGGGCACGAGCGCCAGCAGTCGTGAAACCTGGTCGGCCGATGTCATCGCGACGCCAATCCGGCCACAGCCTCGAGGTGGGTGATGACGGCGGCGCGCAGGTCGGCGGGGTCGAGCACGATGACGTCTGGGCCGTAGGCGGCCACATCGGCCACGAAGTCGCCACTGCGGGCGAAACTGACCTGGTAGGCGCTGTACCCGGCAGGAGCATCGACGGCTTGGGCGGTGCCGCGCTGACGCAGGTCAGCGGCGCGACCGTCACGGATGGCCAGCAGTGCTACGTCGTCGACGCCGGCCGGTTCCAGGCGTTGCCAATGCGCCTCGATCTCGGCAGAGGAGGGCAGGGCGTAACTTCCCGGCTTGCCGATGCGGGTCACCGCTGAATCGATGCGAGCCAGCTTGAAGATCCGGGCGCCAGCCCGATCGCGGTCGTGCGCGAGCAAATACCAGGAGCCACGCCGACAGTTCATCGCCCAGGGCTCTACCCTGCGGATCTCACCCCGGTAGCGGAAGCTGATCGGCACCCGGTCGGTATGCGCCTCCCAGATGCTGGCGAACGCCGACTCGTGAGCGCCGAGTCGCGGGGCGAGCCCGGCCAACCGGGACGGATCCGGATCGATGCCGGCGGCGCGCAGCTTCGCCAGTGCGGAGACCGCCTGCCCGGCTTGGGTGGCCGATTCCCAGACGCTGGCAGCCAGACCCAGCGCGGCGGTCTCGGCAGCGGTGAACTCGATAGCGGGAAGCTCGAAGGCCTCACGTCGGATGCGATAGCCGACCTCATCGGGGAAGAGCACGTCGTTGCTACCGGTCTCCACGGCCACACCCATCAGGCGCAGTTCGTCCTTGTCGCGTTCGAAAGTGCGTTCAAAGGCGGCATCGCCGAGACCGTGGTAGCCCTCGACGACTTCGCGAATGCGCGCCTTGTCGACGAAGCGACGCGCCATCAGCAAACAGATCGTCAGATTCATGATCCGTTCGGACTTCTGCTGAGTCATGCCTCCGCCTGCGGTCACTGGTTATCGGTGCTGCGATGAGGCTAGCAGCGCAACGACCACCAGCAGGTGTCGGCTCGCGTTGCGAGGCTGCAATACAGTGACCGTTGTTCCCGACAGGAGAAGGCACGGCCATGAGCATTCCCGGTGCTGGACGGTTCGCACCGAGTCCGACCTCCGACCTGCATCTGGGCAATCTGCGCACCGCAGTGTTGGCCTGGCTGTTCGCGCGCAGCAGTGGACGTCGCTTTCTGGTGCGCATCGAGGATCTGGACACGGCACGGGTACGAGCCGGCGGCGACACCGCCGGACGCCAGCTTGCTGATCTGGCGGCGCTCGGCCTGGACTTCGATGGTGATCCGGTGTGGCAGTCGCAGCGGCTCGAGGTGTACCGCGATGTCATCGCGAGCCTGCCGACCTATCCGTGTTTCTGTACGCGCCGGGAGATCGCCGAGGCGGCATCCGCGCCACACCACGCGGCAGGCGGGTATCGCCCCTATCCGGGCACCTGTCGCAATCTCACCGAGGCCCAACGCGCCGAACGTGCCGCGGTGCGCACTCCGGCACTGCGGGTTCGTGCTCAGGACGTTTCGTGGACGGTCAGGGATGCGCTGGCCGGAGAGGTGACCGCGGTGGTGGATGACTTCGTGGTGGCTCGCAACGACGGCACTCCTGCCTACAACCTCGCTGTCGTGGTCGATGATCTGGCCAGCGGCGTGGATCAGGTGGTGCGCGGCGATGATCTGCTCGATTCGTCACCGCGGCAGGCATGGCTGGCCCACCGCGTGGGCGGCTCAGCACCGGACTACGCCCATGTGCCCCTGGCCCTGAATCCGTCGGGGCAGCGCCTGGCTAAACGTGACGGCGCGGTCTGCATGGCCGACCTGGCCCGGCTCGATGTCAGCCCCGAGCGGATCCTGAGCAGGATCGCCGAATCGTTGGCCCTGGCCGAGCCCGGCGAACCGGTGAGTCTTGAGCTCTTGCTGACGCGCTTCGACCCGGCCTTGATTCCTCGACGTCCGTGGCTGGTTGCGGCGGACTACTGCTGGTAGGCGTACAACACGTCGACCACGTAGACGACCGTGTCGCCAGCCTCGACGGGAGGATTGTTCGACCCCAGCGGGAAGCCATCCTTAGGTGGCAGCACGAACATCACCCGGGATCCGACGGTCTGGCCGACCAGGCCCGCCTTCAGGCCGGGCAGGGTTGATGCCAGCGGGGTCGACTCCGGAGTGTCGAACTTGTCGTCGATGAGCTGGCCGGTCTTCCACGAGTAGCCCACGTAGCGGGAATAGACGGTGTCAGTCTTGGTGACCTTTGCTCCGGTGCCTTTGATCAACACCTGGGTCTTCATAGCGGCAGGAGCAGCCGTTTTCGGCATGGTGACCACGGGTTTGCTGGCCGCGTCACCGGTTACGGTGGGTAGCCCGGCTGCAGGAGTCACAGCTGCTCCACTGGGCTGAGCGAGGGACACTCCGGTGATATCGACGACGAAGATCAGCGTGTCGCCGTCTTGATAGCCGGCCGGACGATAGGTGGGGTCAACCCCGTCGAACGAATCTGCTCCCGGAATGGCGAGCAACACGCGGCTGCCCGCTTTGGTGCCCTTCAGACCGGTGGTGAAGCCCGTGATGAGGCCCTCCAGGGCGGTGGTGGTGTCCTGCTTGGAGGTGAACGATTCCTCCGACATCTTCCCGGTTCGCCCTTCGGCGAGGTAGTAGCGGAAGGTGAACAGTGAGGTGTCGGTGATCTCATTGCCCCTGCCCTGGATCAGCACCTTGCTGCGCGTCTGGTCGATGTAGAAGGGGGCAGTGAACGTCACCTTCGGCTTCTTCAGCCAGGCACCGCTTACTTTGATGCCGTCCAGGCTGGTCTGCACCGGCACTGTCGATGATGGCGACGGGCTGGCAGATCCGCTGGCGGACGGGGTGGGCGTGGGATTGGCGGTACTGCTGCACGCTGACAGCGCGAGGGCACAGGCCACCACAACAAAGACGCGACGAATTGGCACGCCTGAAAGGGTACCCAACCACACGGGGTGCTTTGGCCAGTTCGGCCAGTGCGGCATTGCGGCGGGGCCACTTTGCTAGTGCGGCTGCTCGTCCTGAACCAGGTCGAGCAGGGCTCCCAGTTCGGAATCGGTGAGGTCACGGGTGTGGCCGCTGCGCAGGTCGCCGAGGGCGACCGGTCCGATCGAGAGCCGCGACAGCCGCCGCACCGGGTGGCCGACGGCTTCGAACATGCGTCGCACGATCCGATTGCGCCCCGAATGCAGCCGCACCTGAACCAGGGTGTGACCGCCGGATCGCTGCACGATCTTCACCGCATCCGGAGTGATCGGACCATCGTCGAGGTCAATCCCCATTCGGAGTTTCTTGACCGTGGCATCGGTCAGTACGCCATCGACATCGGCCAGATAGGTCTTGATCACTTCGAACGACGGATGCATGAGCCGCTGGGCCATGTCGCCGTCGTTGGTGAGCAGCAACAGCCCCTCGGTGTCGGCGTCCAGGCGCCCCACGTGGAACAGCCGTTCCCCCTCAGGCAGATAGTCGACCACGGTGGGACGGCCATGAGGGTCGGACATCGCCGAGAGCACGCCCGGTGGCTTGTTCAGCGCCAGGTAGCGATGCTCACGCGGTGGTGGGATTCGCACCCCGTCGACCCGGATGACCGCAGTGCGCGGGTCCACCCGCAGGCCTTGCGTGCGCACCACTTCGCCATCGACCTCGACCCGGCCGCGCGCGATCAGGTTCTCGGCTGCCCGCCGGGACGCCACCCCAGCTGCGGCCAGCACCTTCTGCAGTCGGACACCGTCGGGTTCAGTCATTGTCGTTGCCTACCAAGGGTGTCGGCTCCGGGGTCGGTGCACTGGCCGCGGCAAGGTCGGCCAACTCGGCCTCCAACGCGGAGGCATCGGGGAGATGCGGTGCCAGGGCAGGGAGTTCATCCAGGCTGGACATGCCCATACGCTCCAAGAAGTAGCTGGTGGTGGCGAACAGGTAGGCACCAGTCTCGGGGTCGCGTCCGACCTCCTCGATCAACTCTCGCGTCGCCAGTGTGCGCATCACCCCGTCGACGTTCACGCCACGGACAGCTGACACCTTGCCGCGTGAGATGGGTTGCAGGTAGGCGACGACGGCCAGTGTCTCCAAGGCCGCCTGACTGAGAGTCGCCCGCTGACCTTCCAGGAGCCACTGCGAGATCAGTTCGGCGTGTTCTTCGCGGGTGTAGTAGCGCCAGCCGCCGCCGACTTCGCGAAGTTCGAAACCGCGCCCGGTGCGATCGTAGAAGCTCGCCAACTCGGTCAGGGCCTCGGCGACCACGCCGACCGGCTCCCCCACCGCCTCGGCCAGATCTGTGGCCGATGTCGGCTCGGTGGCGAGCATCAGCAGAGCCTCGAGCGCGGCTGCGGTCGGGTTAGTCATGATTGATCCTCATTGTCGTCGGTAGCGGCAGCAGGTTCGGGATGATCCTCGGCGTCGAACTCCGCCCCCAGATCGGTGGCCTCGATGTCGTTGCCCAGCCATCGGATGGTGAGCTCACCCAACGGGCTGAGCTGTTCGAAACTCACCGCCTTCTGTCGGAACAGATCGAGCAGCGCCAAGAAGCGGGCTACCACGACCAGTTTGTCGGACGCATCGGCGGTCAGCGAACGGAAGCTCAACGCCTGGTGTCCCCGCAACCGAGTGATGATCACCTCGGCCTGCTCGCGCACACTCACCAGGGGCAGATGCAAATGGTCCAACGACACCGACTGCGGTTCGCTCGGCGTCATGGCGCGTCCGGCATAGTCGGCGATGAGGGCGGCGAAGCCGTCCAGATTCGGCTCGGGGAGCAATGCAGCGAAGGTCTCTTCCAGACCACCTGGACGCGGGTATCGGCGCGCCTGAGTGTTCAAGGTGTCGGAGATCCAGCGGCTGATCATCTTGAAGGCGCGGTATTGCAGCAGCCTGGCGAAGAGCAGGTCGCGGGCTTCCAGCAGCGCCAGATCGTCCTCGTCCTCGACTTCTCCGGCAGGAAGCAGCCGGGCGGCTTTCAGGTCCAGGAGGGTCGCGGCGATCACGATGAAAGAGCTGGACTGGTCGAGATCCCACCAGGCGGCGCCGCCGGTGGCACCGGTGCCGGTCACCGCTGGCGACGGTCGGCTCGCCTGGGCGGCCTTGAGATACCCGATGAACTCATCAGTGACCTGGGACAGCGCGACCTCGGTGACATCCAGCTTGTGTTTGCTGATCAATTGCAGCAGCAGGTCGAAGGGGCCGGTGAAGTTGTCGAGGTTGACGGTGAACGCGTTGCGCTCCATCGGAGCGGCGGAGTGCGGTTGGTGCTGAAGGGGAGGCTCCCCCGTGGATGCGCTCACGATGCCAACAACCGGCGCACCAATGCAGAGTCGTCACCATGGGCGGCGAGATCAGCCATCGCCAGGCTGACCGCGGCGCGCACAATGCGTCCCCGATCAACGGCCAGTCCATGGTCGGCGCGCAGCGCCAGCCGAGCTCGTTCCAACTCGATCAGTTCCTCGCTGGTCACGTAGACGGTGATCTTCTCCTCATGCCGCACGCGTCCGCTGGTGGCCGCCGAGTCCTGCGGTGTCTCGGCCGGATCCTCGGGTCGGCTTACGCGCCTGGGCATCGGGTCAAGACCTCCTTGGCGAGGCTTCGATATGCCTCAGCCCCGGCCGAGGTCGAGGCGTAGGTGGTGATCGGCTCGCCGGCGACAGTGGTTTCGGGGAACTTGATGGTGCGACGGATCACGGTGTGGAACACCACCTCGCCGAAAGCTGACACCACCCGGTCCAGGACCTCGCGGCTGTGCAGGGTGCGCGAGTCGTACATGGTTCCCAGAATGCCGAGCACCTTCAGGTCGGGATTGAGGCGTTCTTGAACCTTCTCGATGGTGTCGGTGAGCAGCGCGATACCACGCAGCGCGAAGAACTCCAGTTCCAGGGGCATCAGCACCCAGTCCGCGCAGGTCAGCGCATTGACGGTGAGCAGCCCTAGCGAGGGTGCGCAGTCGATGAGAATGATGTCGTACTCGCTGCGGGCCTTCGACAGCACGCGTCCCAGGGTTTGCTCGCGGGCTACTTCGGAGACGAGCTGCACTTCGGCGGCCGAGAGATCGATATTGGACGGCAGCAGGTCCAGGCCGTCCACCACGGTGTTCAGGATCACTTGATGAATGTCGGCACCGCGGTTGAGCAGCAGGTTGTAGATGCTCAGCTCCAGGGTATGGGGATTGACGCCCAGCCCCACCGAGAGCGAACCCTGTGGGTCGAAATCAACCAACAGCACCTTGCGTCCGGTCTCTGCCAGGGCGGCCCCCAAGTTGATGGTGGTCGTCGTCTTGCCGACCCCGCCCTTCTGGTTACACATCGCGATGATGAGCGCATTCTTCGGCGCCGTCGGATCGGGGGCGGCGGGAGTCTCGAAATGCGGCATGGGCCGACCGGTGGGTCCGATCTGTCCAACGTCGGTGGGGTTTTCATCGGAGCGCAGTGAGGTCTTGGTCACGGCGCCCAGCCTAGGCCGAATTGTCGACAAGTCTGCCCCGACTCGCCCGCAGCGATTTTCAAAGCTTCAGCGTGCCCGCGGATGCGCGGCCAGAAAGACCTCGCGCAGATGGTCGGCGGTGACCAGGGTGTAGATCTGGGTGGTGGTCACCGACGCATGGCCGAGCAGTTCCTGCACGACGCGAACGTCGGCGCCACCGTCCAGCAGGTGCGTGGCGAAGGAGTGCCGAAGCGTGTGGGGAGAGATCTCCACCGGGAGCTCGGCCGCTTCCCCGGCAGCGTGCAGAACCTGCCAGGCGCTCTGCCGCGACAGCCGTTTTCCACGACTGTTCAGTAGCAGGGCCGGACTGGGCGCGATGGCGGCCTGAGCAAACACGGGACGACCGCGCACCAGCCAGGCCTCCACGGCCTTGCGGGCATAGGACCCCACCGGCACGATGCGCTCCTTGCGGCCCTTGCCGAACAGCCGCAAGCCTGCCTCAGGATCGGCGAGCAGGGCCGCGACGTCGTCCACATCGAGATCCAGAATCTCGGACACTCGAGCACCGGTGCCGTAGAGCAGTTCCAAGAGGGCGGCGTCGCGCAGGCCGGTCGGCGTGCTGGCATCAGGCGTGTCGAGCAGGGCTTGGACGTGGTCCAGACTCAGCGCTTTGGGAAGCCGCCGAGTCGCCTTGGGTGGATGCACCTCCGAAGCCGGGCTTTGGCCGGTGAGACCTTCGGAGGTGAGGAAGGCGTGCAGCGAACGCACCGCCACCAGAGCACGAGTGGCACTGGAGCGGGCCAGCGCGTTGTGGCTGGTGGTGGGGGTTTGCAGCCATGCGACGAAGCCGGCCACATCGGTTTCGGCGACAGCGCTCAGCTCGTCGATTCCTCGTTCGGCCAGGTACTCCCGGTACCGAGTCAGGTCGCGTCGATAGGCCGCCACGGTGTGCGGCGAGGCGCCGCGCTCGACCGTGAGGTGATCCAGGAAGCTGCGGACCTGCCGTTCAGCCGCGATCGGGGTCGCCATCGGCAAGTACCTGATTCTGGGCTTCGCGGGTCGCTCGCGCCGGCCAGGGTGCGTCCGGCGTGCGTAGCGTGTCGAGACTGTCGGTCAGCCGTGCGGTTTCCAGAGCCAGTACTCCCGCCACCAGCAGCGGGTTCTGCACTCGACCGGCCAGGATCGCTGCTACCAGCGCGGCGCGGGGCGCCCAGGCGAGTTCCATGCTGGCCTCCTCGCCGGTTGCCACAAAACCCTCCGGCGCATCGGCGTGCGACAGCCCGCGAGCGAGCAGTACCCGCACCGACTCCTGGCTCGCCCCGGGGCTGGTGAACAAGTCGACCAGCACCCGCCAGTCGGTGGCCTGCAGCCCGGCTTCCTCGGCCAGTTCGCGTTGCGCCCCGAGCAGGTAATCCTCGCCCTCGAAGTCGAGAAGTCCTGCCGGTGGTTCGACGAGGCGGTGGGCTACTGGGTGGCGGTACTGCAGCACCACCGCGATGCGGTCCTGGTCATCCCACGCGATCACTCCGACGGCACCGAAATGCAGGATGTACTCCCGCTGGATCTGCGATCCGTCCGGTGTCGTCACGGTGTCGGTGACGAAGGTGTGTTTGCTGCCCCGAGCCAGAACCCGGTGGGAGACCACCGGCCAGTGCTCATCGATGTCGAGAAGCTCGGACGGCAGCAGCTCCCGGGGCATGGCTTCAGGCTTCTTCGACGGGCAGTCGAGCTGACAGTTTTCGGGCCAAGGCGGCCTCGACCAACCCGGCGAACAACGGATGAGGCTTGGTCGGACGCGACTTCAGCTCCGGGTGTGCTTGGGTGCCCACATAGTAGGGGTGCAGTTCGGGGGCGAGTTCGACGAACTCCACCAGGTGGCCGTCGGGGCTGGTGCCCGAGATCTTCAAGCCAGCGGCCTCCAACTGCTCGCGATAGGCGTTATTGACTTCATAACGGTGCCGGTGGCGTTCGCTCACCGACGTGGTGCCGTAGCGCCCGGCGACAACCGAATCGGGGACCAGCTTGGCCGGATAGGCGCCCAATCGCATGGTCGCCCCGAGGTCACCTTGACCGGAGACGATGGCGACCTGCTCGGCCATGGTGGCGATGACCGGGTCCTTGGTGTCAGGGTCGAACTCGGAGGATCCGGCATCGGTCAAGCCGACCATATTGCGCGCCGCCTCGATCACCATGCACTGCAACCCCAGGCACAGTCCGAGCGCGGGGAGTTGGTTCTCCCGGGCGTAGCGCAGCGCGCCGAGCTTGCCCTCCACGCCGCGAATGCCGAATCCGCCCGGAACACAGATCCCGTCCAGGTCACCGAGTTGCTCTGCGGCACCCGCCGGTGTTTCGCACAAATCGGAGGCGACCCAGCGGATATGAACCTTGGCCCAGTTCGCGAATCCGCCGGCACGCAGCGCTTCGGATACCGACAGGTAGGCGTCAGGAAGGTCGATGTACTTGCCGACCAGGCCGATGGTGATCTCTTCGGCGGGATTGTGGACCCGCTCCAACAGGTCGTCCCACAGCGTCCAGTTCACGTCACGGAAGGGCACGTCCAGCCGCCGAACCACGTAGGCGTCCAAGCCCTCGGCGTGAATCACCTTGGGAATGTCGTAGATGCTCGGCGCATCCGGGCAGGAGATGACGGCTTCTTCGTCGACATCACACATCAGCGCAATCTTGCGCTTGACCCCGCTGGGGATCTCCATGCTGGCCCGGCACACGATCGCGTCGGGCTGGATGCCGACCTGACGCAGCGCTGCCACCGAATGCTGGGTGGGCTTGGTTTTCAGCTCCCCACTGGGGCCGATGTAGGGCACCAGCGAAACGTGCAGGAAGAACACATGTTCACGCCCGACTTCGCGACGCACCTGTCGGGCGGCTTCCAGGAACGGCAACGACTCGATGTCGCCGACGGTGCCGCCGATCTCATGGATCACCACGTCGACGCCGGGGGCGGCCATGGCGAGCATCTCGTCCTTGATGGCGTTGGTGATGTGCGGAATCACCTGCACGGTGTCACCGAGGAAATCGCCACGGCGTTCTTTGGCGATGACCGAGGAGTAGATCTTGCCGGTGGTGACATTGGCCTCGGCGGTCAGGTTGACGTCGAGGAATCGTTCGTAGTGGCCGATGTCGAGATCGGTTTCGGCGCCGTCTTCGGTGACGAAGACCTCACCGTGTTGGAAGGGGTTCATGGTGCCGGGATCAACGTTGAGGTACGGATCCAGCTTCTGCATGGTCACACTCATGCCGCGGGCCACCAACAGGCTGCCCAGGCTCGAAGCGGTGAGCCCCTTGCCGAGAGAGGAGACAACGCCTCCGGTTACGAATACATGCTTGGTCTGCGTCGAGTTGCCCACGGACCTCCAGCCTAGAGGTGAACAGCACTCCGGGGCCAACTCGACGCACCGGGGAGGCAACGTGTAATGCGACCTTCACTCGGACGCAGGTGCTCGCACAGGTCTTCTGCGAGCGCAGCCAACGATGTCACTGGAGGCTGCAGCCGGGTCACCGAACAGCTCCACTGCGCTGCTCAGCTGCGTGCTGACGCCCATAGTTCTCGGGCATGGGCCAGCGCCGACTCGCTGGAGTCCAGACCGCCCATCATCTGGGCGAGTACTGCCAGACGATCCTCGCCGTCGACGATCCGGACCCCGCTGGTGGTCACCGAACCGTCGTCTGCCTTGCTGACCTGAACGTGCCGATCAGCGAAGGCCGCTACCTGGGCAAGATGCGTAACCACGATGACCTGGCTGGTTTTGGAGAGTCTGGCCAACCGTCTCCCGATTTCCAGTGCCACGGCGCCCCCCACACCGGCATCGACTTCGTCGAAGACAAAGGTCTCTCCGGTGGTTTCGCCGGCGAGCACCACTTCCAGGGCTAGCCGCACCCGGCTTAGCTCACCACCGGAGGCCACCTTCCCCAGCGGTCCGGGAACGCTTCCCGGATTTGCCGAGAACAGCAGATTGGCCTGGTCGGCGCCGTTGGGGCCGAGTTCGACAGGCTTCAGTTCGAAGATCAGGCGGGCCTTCGGCATCGCCAGTGCCCGCAATTCGGCGGCGACCCGCGACGCCAACTCGGTGGCGGCGGCCTCGCGCAGCGTCCTGATCCTGCCCGCGGACGCTGCCAGCCGCTCATCGAGCTCGGCCACCTGTGATTGCAGCTGTTCGACCCGGGCGTCGCCGGAATCCAGCAGCGTCGCTCGTCGCGCCGACTGCTCAGCCCACGTGAGCACCTCATCGACGCTCGCGCCGTACTTTCGGGTGAGGTGGGCCAACTCGGCCCGGCGCCCCGCGATCCACTCCAGGCGCAGCGGATCGGCGTCGAGGCCGGCCAGGTACGACGACAGGGAGGAGGCCACATCGGCCAGGGCTGCCGAAGCACCGGCGAGTTCGTCGGCAATCGGCGCCAGTTCCGGGTCCCGGTCGGTCACCGCCTCCAATGCCTTGCGAGCAGCCGCGGTCAGGGTGAGCGCATCACCGGCCCCGGTGAAGTCATCGTCGTCGCCGGCGAGCGCTGCGGCTGCGATTGCCACGGCCTGACGCAAGTCGTCGACGGCCTGCAGCCGATTGGCTTCGATCGCCAGTGCGATGTCTTCGCCGGGTTGGGGATCGACCGTGGCGATCTCTGCCAATCCGAAGCGCAGCAAGTCCAGTTCTCGAGCCCGCTCGTGGGACTCGGTGGTGAGTTCGTGGAGTTCGGCGAGGAGTCGCTTGCGGTCGACGAAATCGGTGCGGTAGTCGACCAACTCCGCGGCCAGGGCGTCGCCGGCGAAGCGATCCAGCACCTGAAGTTGCCGCTCGGCACTGCCCAGGCGAAGCTGCTCGGATTGGCCGTGGATCGTGATCCACTCCCCCACCAGTTCCGCGCCCACACCGAGCGGTACTTGGGCACCGCCCAGCGACAGCCGTGACCGGCTGGCTGCGAGGTGGCGGCTCACCAGAACCTCACCGTCGTCGATCTCGGCACCGAGTTCGGCGACAGCCTCAGCATCGGTGTCGTTGAGCAGCCAGCGGCCCTCGATCAGCGCTCGCTGCGCCCCGGTGCGGACCAGCGATGGTGCGGCCTTGGCTCCGGCCAGCAGCGCCAAGCCAGACACGATCATGGTCTTGCCGGCGCCGGTTTCGCCGGTGACGACGGTGAATCCGGGACCCAACTCGATACTGGCCTCGCCGATGACGCCCAGATCCGCGATTCGCAGTTCAGTCAGCATGGGCGGCGTCCCGTTCGGCAGCGCCGCGCCAGCCGTCCACCGGGAGCCCGAATTTGCGCACCAGACGATGCACGAACGGCTGCTCGGAGATGCGGGCCAGTTTCAGCGGACGCGGGCCGACGCGAATTTCGATGATCATTCCGGTGCCGACATCGGTGGTTCGGCGCCCGTCGCACCACACCACGCCACCTTCGCCGCCGGGCAGAATCTCGACGGTCACCACGGTGCGGTCCGACAGCACCAGCGGGCGGGCGAACAGGGCGTGTGCGCTGAGCGGCACCAACAGCAGCGCGGACAGCTCGGGCCAGATCACCGGCCCGTGAGCCGAGAAGGCGTACGCAGTCGATCCTGTGGGGGTTGCGACCAGCACTCCGTCGGTCGCCCAGCGCGACAGTGGCCGGTCATCGATGCGCACCAGTACTTCCAACATGCGTTCGCGGGCGAGTTTCTCCAGCGACACTTCGTTGACGGCGAACGATCGCCATAGCTCTTTCCCACCGGGCCCATCGGTGACCACCGTTTCGATGGTCATGCGCTCCTCGACCTGATAGTCACCGCTGGCCACGTGCTCGATGAGAGTGGGGACCTCGTAGGACTCCAGTTCTGCCAGGAATCCCACATGGCCGAGGTTCACACCCATGACGGGAACGTCGCGCGGCACTGCCCATTCGGCGGCGCGCAAGATGTTGCCGTCGCCGCCGAAGACCACCATCAGGTCGCATTCGACGGGTTCGGAATCCAGGTCGCCCAACAGTTCTTCGGGCAGCACTTCGGCTAGGCGTTCGCGATCGTCTGCGTTGACCAGGCAGGTGATGCCGCGCTGGTCCATGCCGCGAATGAACTTCGCGGCGGCCGCGACCGCAGCCGGACGCAGCGGATGAATGGTCAAGGCGACGGACCGTGGTTTGGAACTCACCCTGCAAACCCTAGTGGCCATCGATGACGATGGGGGTCGCTGCCGGCACCGATTGTGGAACGCACGATGAGAATCGCGTTCCGCTCCCCTTGCGCAGTGTCAACGGATTCCGCTGATTCTGTGCCGCAGTGCCCGGCCGGGCACCCTCCCCTGATCAGCTGGGTGGAATGGCGGCCACCGGGCCACGGGGTGCGGCGGACCTGCTGAACGCCACAAAGAACTCCACATTGCCCGACTCGCCGGGCAGTCGGCTCTCCGCCTGCCAGTGTGCAGACCACCCCAGGGCCGCGGCATCGGCAATGACAGCGTCCACTGCGTCTCGACGGCGCCGATCATCGCGGACGACGCCGCGATCATCGAGGTGTCCTCGACCCACCTCGAATTGCGGTTTGACGAGCAGCAGCGCACTGCCGCCGTCGGTCAGCACCGAAAACAGCGGCTTCAGCAACAGCCGGATCGAGATGAATGAGACATCGGCGACCACGAGATCAACGGGCTCGTCCTCAATATCGGCTATCGCTAGCTGGCGAAGATTGAGCCCCTCACGCACGACGACGCGGGGATCACAGCGCAGCTGGGCAACGAGTTGATCGTGGCCGACATCGACGGCGTAGACCCGCCGCGCGCCGGCCTCCAACAGCACTTGAGTGAAGCCTCCGGTGCTCGCCCCGGCATCCAGAACCCGGTTCGGTACCGCAATCCCGGAGGCCACCAGCGCAGCGTGCAGCTTGTGCGCTGCCCGCGAGACATAGGGATCGGGGTCGGTCACCGTGAGGGCATCGGCGGCCTCGACCAGCGCGGCGGTCTTCGTCGCCGGTTGGGAATTGAGAAGCACCTTGCCGGTGACGATCAGTTCGCGAGCCTGTTGACGGGACCGTGCCAGGCCCCGGACGACGAGTTCGCGGTCGAGTCGTGAACTCACTGCTCCGGCGGGTTGCGCAACACCTGTTGCAGAAGATCGACCGCGGCGGCGAGCTGCGCAGGATGCTCGGCCACGTCGCCGGACACATCGATGGCGGCCAGCGCGTTGTCGATGACCGCTACGCCAGTCGCCGGCGGCGGCGGCAGTTCGGTCTCGGTCGGTGAGGCGTCGAATTCGGGCGTCGGCTCGGTCACGGCGATCATCCTACGCGGGGTCGATGGCCGAGAGCCGCTCGGCGCCGGCGAGGATCAGCTCCAAGCCACGTTCGAACGATTCCTCCCATTGCGGATCGGGCTCGATCGCTCCCACTTGGCTGGCTTGACGGTGCAGTTGGGTGGCCTGGGTGTGCCCCAGCAGGTAGGTCAACAAGGTGCGTGCAACATCAGTCGAGGTGGCCTGGGTCAGGGCATTCTCCAGCTCCGAGACGCCGAGTCGGAAGGCAGAGGCTGTCGCCACGACTTCGGCACCGTCGCGGACGGCCAACAAGGCGGTTCGCAGCCGATGGCAGCTCGCCACGACGTCGGCGTCGATGTCCACTCCGGCCACGATGCGCGTAGCCATCAGCCCCAACAATTCCTGCTTGTTGGCGACGTGGTGGTAGAGCGCGCTGGGCTGCACAGACAGTTCGGTGGCGAGCCGTCGCATCGAGAAGAACTCCAGTCCCCACACGTCCAACAACCTGATCGCGGCGGTGACCACGTCATCCAGACTGTTGCCCATGACCGCAGTCTATGAGATAACCTGAACACTATTCACCTGAACACCTTTCAGTTGCTGAGGATTGATCGTGTCCGAACCCACCGCAGCCACGGCCGGCGACGCTGACGCCGAGTCTCGCGAGCACTCCCGTCGACGGCTCACCACCACCGATCTCGCACTCGTGGCGGCCTTCGCCGCCCTCATTGGCGCCTTGGCCTTCATCGGCGCGATCCCGGTCGGCGGTGCCGGCGTCCCGATCACTTTGCAGACACTCGGTGTGGCTCTCGCCGGTGCGATCCTGGGCCCCCTGCGAGGATCCCTGGCGGTACTGCTGTATCTGGCTCTGGGCGCCATCGGGTTGCCGGTCTTCGCCGAGCATTCCGCCGGGCTCGGCGCCTTCACCGGAGTCAGTGCCGGATACCTGCTGGCCTTCCCGCCGTCCGCGGCGTTGATCGGCTACCTGGTCAAATACGTCTTGCGGGATCGACGAACGTCGGCACTGTGGGTCTTTTTGGCCATCGCCGCCGGCAGCGTCCTGGTCGTCCACCCGCTGGGCATCACCTGGATGAAGTTCCACCAGGACGTGCCGTGGACTGTTGCGGCATCGTGGGATCTGCCGTTCTGGCTCGGCGACCTGGTGAAGACCGCTATCGCGGCAATCATCGCCGCCGAGGTCCACCGCGCTTTCCCGGCACTGCTGAAACGAGCCTGAGCTGTCTGTCATCGAGCTCCGCGACGCCGCGGTCACCGTGCCGGATGATGGCCCCGTCATTCTGGAACCCATCACACTGCGCTTGACCGAACTGCGCATCGGCATCATCGGAGCCAACGGATCGGGCAAATCCACCTTGGCTCGACTGCTGAACAACCTGGTCTCCCCGACCAGCGGACAGGTCCTCATTGACGGGATCGACGCCAAGCGAAGGCCTGCCGAAGTTCGACGCAAGGTGGGTTTCTGTTTCAGTGATCCGGCTGCGCAGCTGGTGATGCCGACCTGCGTCGAAGACATCGAGCTGTCGCTACGCCGCAGTCATCCTGATCCGGCCGAACGACACCAGGCCGCGCTCGCAGTGCTCGCCGAGTTCGGGCTGGCCGATCGCGCTGATACCAGCGTCCATGCACTCTCCGGCGGACAGCGCCAATTGCTCGCCCTGGCCGGAGTGCTCGCGGTGGGTCCAGATGTGGTAGTTGCCGACGAACCGACCACGCTGCTGGACCTGGCAAACACGCGACGGATCGCCGAGGTGTTGTTCGCGCTGCGCCAGCAGCTGGTCCTCATCACCCACGACTTGGACCTGGTCAGGCGCTGCGAGCGAGTGCTGGTCATCGATCAGGCGAAAGTGGCTTTCGACGGCCTGCCCGACGATGCCGTCGAGCGCTACCGGGCGCTCGTGGCCGAGGTGACATCGTGAGCCAGCCGGTCATCATCGGGTTGTATCAACCGGGCAGCACAGTGCTGCACCGGTTGCCGGTGGGAGCCAAATTGGCCGGATTGGCCGTGCTGAGTCTTTCGATTGTGATGGTTCGCACCTGGCCCTCGGCGGTGGCCTTTTTCGTCGCGGCCTTGGTATTGGCCGCTGTAGCCCGGCTTCGCTGGCACACAGTGCTGCGTCAGACTCGAGTGATCCTGCTAATGGCGCTGATGATCGCAGCCTTCCAATGGTGGTTCTTCGGCCCGGCGCGCGCGATCGAGTCGATGCTCGACCTCATCACGCTCACGATTCTGGCGTTGGTGGTGACGGCAACCACTGCGATCAACGCGATGATCGACGCGATCGTGCGATGGTGCCAACCACTGCCCTGGGTGGATGCGGATCGAGTTGCGCTGCTGTTGGCGTTGGCCATCCGCGCGATCCCGGCATCTTTGGAACTGGCCAACCAAACGCGCGACGCAGCCGTGGCCCGGGGTTTGGGTAGGCACCCGCGGGCATTCCTATCGCCGTTTGTGGTCCGGGTCGTAGCCAACGCCCAGGCCACCGGCGACGCGCTGGCCGCCCGCGGCCTGGATAACTAGCCGCAGCCGGCCGGCGATTCAGCCGATCAGATCCAGGCGCTCCAGCACCGCGGCGACATCAAGCTCAGGATCTTGCCATGCCAGCTGGGCCAGTGCCCACAGCGCGTCGAGTTGTTCCTCGACCCCGTCGGGTTGGGTGACGAGACTGGCGCCCTCGGCGGTTACGCGCACCTTTTGGGCACCGCACACAGCCTGTCCCGGGCTGAGCGTGGCGATCCGTGGCGCCCGAAGCAATGCGGTTACATCAGATCCGATGTAACTTGGATGCGCCATCGCAGTTGCCGTCACGAGGTCTTTCTTTCCGTGCGCGCCGCTGAAGACCAAGAGCGAATCAATGCCGGCGTTGACCGCACCCTCAATGTCGGTATCGAGACGGTCCCCCACGAAAATGGGACGCTGTGCGCGGGTTCGCGCGATCGCTTCAGCGAGCATCGGACGGTATGGCTTGCCGAAGATCGTCGGCTGTCGCCGCAACACGGTGGCCAGCACCGCGATTGCCGCCCCGGCGCCGGGAACCAGCCCCCGGTCGGTCGGTCGGGTGGCATCGGAATTCGTGGCATACCAGGCTGCACCACCCTGAACGGCCAAGGCGGCCTCTTCGAACATCGACCAGTTCAGCGTCGGATAGTAGCCCTGGATCACCGCGTCCGGCTGGGCCTGCGCCGAGTCCACGATCTCGAAGCCGACATCGCTCAGTAGCGACGCCAGGGAATCGCTGCCGCAAACCAGCACCTTGGCACCGGCGGGGAGTTCCTTGGCCAGCGCCGAAGCCGCCACTTGGGCACTGGTCAGCACCTGGTCGAGGCTGGCGTCGATACCGAGGCGGTTGAGTTGCTCGACGACGGTGGCCGCCGGACGGGCTGCATTGTTGGTCACATACATCAAGCGAGTACCGACCCGGTCGAGTTGCGCGAGCGCTTCGGGTACCCCCGATACCGGATCGGGGCCAAGATAGACCACTCCGTCCAGGTCGAACAGCGCGACATCGTAGCCGTCGATCAATGCCACCATGGTCAGTCCTCGGTCACACCCTCGGTCGAATCCTCCGGGAGATCCTCGGGATACTCGGCATCCTCATCGTCCGGATACTCGGCATCAGCATCCTCATCGTCCGGATACTCGGCATCGGCATCCTCATCGAACTCGATCACGACGCCGCGAAGCCGAGCCAGACGATCCGCTGCGTCGGTGGTGTCCTCGGCATCCAGTTTGGCTGCCGCTTCGAACCACCGTTCGGCATCTTGGGGTCGACTGAGCTGCTCGAGCAGATCGGCATAGGCATAGCGAAGCCGCGCTCGAGCCAGCTTGGTGCCCCGAGTGCCGATCGATTCGATCTCGGACTGGAGCAGGCGCAGGGCCTCGTCGGCTTGCCCGCGATCCGTCCGGACGCCGGCTTCCACCAATCGCAGCTCGATCTCCAGCGCCGCATCCGGAGAGGCAGCCAGACCTTCGCGCACCAGCTTGAGCGCGGATTGAGAACGGCCTAGGGCACGCTCACAGTCGGCCATGGCCGGCAGGTACTCGTCGGTTCCGGTCATCCGTCGAACGGCACGGAATTCCGACAGCGCCTCACCGAAGGCTCCCGCGGCATAGGCGCTCTCCCCCACTGCTTCGCGGACGATCGGCAGCCGTGGCGCCAGCTCCTTGGCAGCCGTTGCGTGACTCAGAGCCAGTTGCGGGTCTTCGTCGATCAAGCGGCCCGCCATGAGTAGATGCCCGCCGACCGTCTCGGCCTTCTCCGGACTCAGACTGCGCAACTCGGCGCGCACGCTGCGCGGGAGTTGTTGCAGGTCCAGATTTGCTGGAAGCTCCAAACGGGGGCCTCGCGGCTCCCGGCGGGGTTCGCGGGCAGATCCGCTGACGGACCGACCTGACGGGCCCCGCAGCGAGGACCGATCCGAGTCCGAACGATAGCCACCAGCGCGGCCACGACCAGCATCACCGCGGCGATCATTCGACGTCGACGCTCGTGGCGGGCGGCCCTGCGAAGAACGAGATTCGTAGCTCGAGCTGTCACGCGATCGTGACGGCCCGCCCTCGCGATCACCCCAGCCGGCCGACGACCGACCTCCGTCGCGACGAGAGCGATCGCCTGCAGTTGCGCGCGAACTCTGCGGGCCATCGCTGTTCCAGGATCGGCCGCTGCTTCGAGGTTTGCCACCGGTCTCCGAACGATAGCCGGCGCCACTACCGCGGCGATCGTCCTCTCCGCGACGACCGCTGCCCGAGCCGGCGCTCCGTGGTCGGCCTTCCGATTGGCCGCGACGGTCCGATCCACGCTCACCGCGCGATTCATCGCCCCACGAACGCGAACCCCCGGAACCACCGCGAGAACCAGA